>Ga0080064_1000047_pt1 | contig 377255 bp, 340 predicted proteins | sample Subgrocontami54m_FD_69260 | JGI IMG/M metagenome (GOLD analysis project Ga0080064, IMG submission 69260) | Subsurface groundwater microbial communities from S. Glens Falls, New York, USA - GMW46 contaminated, 5.4 m (SPADES assembly) (version 2) ... | reverse complement strand
CGCCCCCGCACAGGTGGAAAACGCAGGCACGCCGCGCCGGCTGCCGGTGTTTCCGGCGGAACCCGCGACACCCCAATTGTGGAGCGCTGCACCGACGGTGGCGCTGGCCGAGGGCGAAGGCGTGGCGGTGCCACGGCTGGCGGGGCTGACCGTGCGCAGCGTTACCGAGCAGTGCTTGAGGCTGGGGCTGAATCCGGTGCTGATTGGCACAGGGGTTGCAGTGGAACAGAACCCGGAGGGCGGCGCAAATGTAAGGCCGGGGAGCCGGATTACCGTGAGGTTTGCAAGATCAGCGGTGCGGGGCAATTAGGAAATTGAGTGATTAGCAAGAATTGGTGATTGGTGATTGGTGATTTGTGAATGGTGATTGAGTGATTTAGGAATAAGACCACGGGGGAAGGGAAATTGCACATCAAAGTAAGAAGGCGGCTGGCACGAATGGGAACGCCGCGGCGAAATTTCAAACGGGTCAATGCAGGAATGAAACTCAGAGAGCTGCTGGCGGGGATCGAAAACGTTGCGTCCGAGAAATATCTGGACGCGGACATTTCCGGCGTGGCCTATGACAGCCGCAAGGCCACGGCGGGGTCGCTGTTTGTGGCCATCCACGGAGAAAAAACGGACGGCAACCTGTACGTCCGCGACGCGATACAGAATGGCGCGCGAGTCATCCTGAGCGAGCAGATCGCGCCGGTGGATTTGCCGGACAATGTGGCCTGGGTGGAAGTACGCGAGGCTCGCAAGGCGCTGTCCATGGCGTCTGCGAATTTTTGCGGGCGGCCGGCGAATGCGCTGAAGCTGGTGGGCGTGACCGGGACGAATGGAAAAACGACCACGGTATTTCTGGTGGATTCGATTTTGCGCGCGGCGGGATTTGCGTCCGGAATGTTCGGCACTATCCGCTACCGCACACCGAAGGGTATTCAAGTGGCCGAGCACACGACGCCGGAATCGCTGGACCTGCAACGATTTCTCGCGGAGGTGCGCGACGCGGGCGGGACGCATGCCGCGCTGGAAGTGAGCTCGCACGCGCTGGCGCTGGACCGCGTGTGGGGCTGCCCGTTTAGCGTAGCCGTGTTCACCAACCTGACGCGCGACCACCTGGACTTCCACAAAACGATGGACGCGTATTTCGGCGCCAAACGACGGCTGTACTCGGGCACGGGCGCGGGCGCACCGGCGGTGGGCGTGGTCAATAGCGATGACCCGCACGGCAAGCAACTGGCGGGCATGGCGCAGCGCACACTCACTTACGGCCTGCAAAACGGCGCGGATATCACCACCAAGAAATTTGTTCCGGCGTTTTCGGGGCTGGAATTCACGGCGCAGACGCCGGCGGGAAAAGTCGAAATCCGTTCGCCACTGGTGGGACGCATCAACGTGTACAACATTCTCGCGGCGGTGGGTGCGGGTCTGGGGCTGGGACTTTCACTCGAAGTGATCCAGAAGGGCATCGCTGCGCTGGAATGCGTTCCCGGGCGCTTCGCGCGGATTGACGAGGGGCAGCCGTTCCTGGTGGTGGTGGACTACGCGCACACGGACGATGCGCTGCGCAACTTGATCCAGACGGCGCGCGATCTGCTCAAGACCGGGCGCATCATTACGCTGTTCGGCTGCGGCGGCGAGCGCGACCGCACGAAGCGTCCGCTGATGGGCGAGGCGGCGGGCAGCTTGAGCGATCTGGTGGTGATTTCGAGCGACAACCCGCGCGGAGAAGATCCGCTGCGCATTATCAACGACGCCGTGGTCGGACTGCAGAAAGTGAATGCGAAATATTTGGTGGAACCGGACCGCGGACGGGCCATCGAAATCGCGTTGGAAGAGGCGCGCGAGGGAGACATCGTGCTGCTGGCGGGGAAAGGGCACGAGACGAGTCAAATTATCGGCGAGCGAACGATTGAGTTTGATGATCATGTGGTAGCAAGTGAGGCGTTACGGAGACGGGGATACACGCGTGAACGTGGAAATGTGAAAGTGTAGAAGTGTGGAAGTGGAGAAGTGAGGAAAGAGGAAGAGAGGAAGGAGGAAGGGAAACGGAAAGTGGCGAGTGGGTTGCAAATAGGAGGGTTGGAAAGGAAGCAGGAAAAAGCTGGAGTGCCCAGGCGACAGCGGAAGGCATGAGAGGACAACGGACGAGGAAGCGATGCGGTGGACAGTACAACAAGTTGCTGACGCATTGGGTGTCGCGGCTCCCGCAGGGGTTGACGCCGTGGCCGGGGTGGCCGGCGTGTCGATTGATTCTCGGACTGTCGGCGCTGGAGAGCTGTTCATCGCCATACACGGAGCGCGTCACGATGGACACGCTTATGTGGCTGAGGCCTTGGGGCGGGGCGCCGTGGCGGCTGTGGTGGCGCGTGCGCACGTGGTGGATTACCCCGAGCCCATACGGAAAAAACTTATCGCGGTGGACGACACGCTCGCGGCACTGCAACGGCTGGGCTGGTCGGCGCGCAATGAATGGCGCGCACTGGGCGGCGGGCGGCGGCTGGCCGGAGTTACGGGGTCCACGGGCAAGACCACAACCAAGGAGATTCTGGCGGCGCTGCTTGGCGCGAGGTGCCGCGTACTGAAGAACGAAGGAAACCTGAACAACGAATACGGCGTGCCACTCACGCTGCTGCGGTTGGAGGAGGAACACGACGCGGCGGTGATTGAGCTGGGGATGTCGCACCGCGGGGAAATTGCGCAACTGGCGAAACTTTGTGAACCGGAAGTGGGCGTGGTGACGTGCGTCGCGCCCGTGCATTTGGAATTTTTTGCGTCGCTGGAGGAGATTGCGGAGGCAAAACGCGAGCTCATTGAGAATTTGGCGGGCGCGGGCAAGGCAGGAGAGATCCTTCGCTTCGCTCAGGATGACAAAACGAAGGATGCCGGGCTTCCCGAAAAAATCGTCGGGACGCAGAAACCGCAAAAGCCCGGCGCTACAAATGCGCAAGTGCCGGTGGCGGTGCTGAATGCGGACGATGCGCGGGTGATGCGGTTTGCAGATGGATTTCGCGGAAGAGTGTTGACGTTTGGATTTAGTGCGAGCGCGGATTTTCGCGCGGAAAATATTGAGGACCGAGGAGCGGAGGGAAGCGCGTTTGATTTGGTCGCACTGAAGGAGCGCGCGCGGTTGGAACTGCCGTTGGTGGGGCGGCACAACGTGATGAACGCGCTGGCGGCGCTGGCCGCGGCCAGCGTGTGGGGCGTAAGCGCAAAAGAAGCGAGAAAGGTTTTTGCAACGCTGAAGCCGGCGGCGATGCGCGGCGAGGTGTTGAAATTTCAGGACGGCTTCACGGTGATCAACGACTGCTACAACTCGAACCCCGTGGCGCTGGCGTCCATGCTCGGTCTGCTGGCGAGCACGTCGGGCTACCGGCGGCGGATTCTGGCCGCGGGAGAGATGCTCGAGCTGGGCGCAGAATCCGCGCGACTGCATCGCGAAGCTGGCGCGCTGACGGCGTCGAAGGGAATCGACTGGATTTTCGGCGTGCAGGGAATGGCGGAAGAAATTGTGCGCGGCGCGGAAGCGGCTGGACAGCCGAGTTCGCGCGCGCGATTTTTCAGCAATGCGGAAGAGGCGGCGGCGTTCTTGCGCGATTTTGTGGAGTGCGGCGACGTGGTGCTGGTGAAAGGTTCGCGCGGAGTGAAGATGGAGCGCATCGTGGAGGCGATTTCCGCGAAGCACGCGCCGGCGAGGAGCCACTGAAATGCTGTACTACCTCCTCTATCACGTTTTGCAGCCGTACTTCAGTCCGCTGAACGTGTTTCGCTACATCACGGTGCGCACGGCGGTGGCCAGCTTGACGGCGCTGTTTCTCTGCCTGGTGCTGGGGCCGTGGATGACGCGCAAATTGCGCGCGATGCAAATCGGGCAGTACATCCGCGAAGAAGGGCCGGAGAGCCACCAGTCCAAGGCGGGCACGCCGACGATGGGAGGAATCCTTATCGTCATCGCGATCATTGTGCCGACGCTGCTGTGGGCTAACCTGACGAATGTGTACGTGTGGATTGCGATGTTCGCCACGGCCATCTTTGCGGCGATCGGATTTCTGGACGACTACAACAAAGTGGTACGCAAGCGCAGCCTCGGACTTACCGGACGCACGAAAATTCTGCTGCAGATACTGACCGCCTTTGGCGTGGGAATCGTGCTGCTGATTATGCGCGCCGAGGGAACGTACTCCTCCGAGCTGATCATGCCGTTTTTCAAAAATGTGCGGCCGGACCTGGTGATGCAGCCGCTGCTGTCGAACCCGTACCTGGTGCCGGTTGCCATACTTCCGTTTTTGGCGTTTCTGGTGCTGGTGATTGTGGGCGCGTCGAACGCGGTGAACCTGACCGATGGGCTGGATGGGCTGGCCATCGGCTGCGTGGTGATTGCGGGAGGCGCGTTCACCGTGCTGACGTACCTGACGAGCCATGCGCGCTTCGCGGACTACCTCGACATCCAGCACATGCCCGCGGTGGGCGAGCTGACGATTTTTTGCGGGTCGATTGTGGGCGCGGCCATCGGATTTCTCTGGTACAACGCGCATCCCGCGGAAATGTTTATGGGAGACGTCGGCTCGCTGGCGCTGGGCGGCGCGCTGGGCACCGTGGCGGTGATCATCAAACAAGAAATTCTGCTGATCTTCGTCGGCGGCGTGTTTGTGCTGGAAGCGATTTCCGTGATTCTGCAGGTGGCGTCGTTCAAGCTGACCGGAAAACGCATTTTCAAAATGGCGCCCATTCATCACCACTTCGAGCTGATCGGCTGGAGCGAATCGAAAATTATCGTGCGGTTCTGGATTGTGGCGATGGTGTTTGCGCTGTTCGCGCTGACGACGCTGAAACTGAGATGAAGGAAGTGGCTAGTGGCTAGTGATTAGTGGCTAGTAAGAAGAGGAAAAGAGGAAGGGAGGAAGGAGGAAGGAAGGAGGTCGAGAGGTCGAGATGAAACCAGGAATCAAACTCGAGGGGAAGCGGGTGCTGGTGGTGGGACTGGCGCGGACGGGCGTGGCGTCGGCGCTGTTCTGCGCGGGGCGCGGGGCGCACGTGACCGCGACGGACGAAAAGCCGGAAGACGGCCTGCCCACTGGCGTGGACGACCTGCGCTCGGCAGGAGTGACGCTGGAACTCGGCGGGCACAACCAAGAAACTTTTCTGGCGCAGGACTTAATTATTCAAAGTCCGGGCGTGCCGGCGGAGATGGAATGCTTCGTGGCGGCGCGCAATGCGGGCGTGGCGGTGTGGAGCGAGTTGGAGCTGGCGTGGAGATTTTTGCGCGGGCGGCTGATCGGCATTACCGGAGCCAACGGAAAAACGACGACGACGTCGCTGGTAGGGCACATTCTGTCGAACGCGGGGCTGCCGACGCTGATTGGCGGAAACATCGGCACGCCGCTGATTTCGCTGGTGGACCTTTCGTCCGACGCGACGCTGACCGTGGCGGAGATGTCCAGCTTTCAACTGGAGACGATAGTGGCGCTGCGGCCGGACATCGCGGTGTGGCTGAACCTTACGCCGGACCACCTGGACCGGCACGCGTCGTTTCAGCTTTACGGGCAGGCTAAGGCGCGGATATTTGAGAATCAAACGGAGAACGATGCGGCGATTTTGAACGCGGACGATCCGGAAACGCCGCGCTACGCGCCGACGGGGCCGCGAGTGCACTGGTTCAGCCGGCAGAGGCGGGTGATGAGCGGCGCGTTCGTGCGCGAGCACGAGATTGTCTTCCGTCAAAACGGCGAGGAGACCGTGCTGCTGCGGCGAAACGACATCGGGCTGCGCGGCGAACACAACGTGGAAAATGTACTGGCGGCCGCCGCGGCGGCGTTTCTGGCGGGGGCTGCGCCCGCGGCGATTGCGGAAGGCGTGCGCACGTTTGCCGGCGTCGAGCATCGGCTGGAGTTTGTGGCGGAGATTGGCGGCGTGGAGTACTTCAACGATTCCAAGGCCACCAACGTGGACGCCACGCTGAAAGCGATTGACGCGTTTGCGGGCAACCTGTTCATCATCCTCGGCGGGAAAGACAAGGGCGGGGACTTTACGGCACTGCGCGAACCGCTGCACCGGCGCGGCAAACTGGCGCTGACCATCGGCAAGGCGGCGGAGAAAATCTCGTCGCAGATTGCGGGAGCCGTGCCGGTGGAGGCCGCGGAGACGCTGGAGCGCGCGGTGCACATCGCGCACGAGCAGGCGCGGGCGGGCGACGTGGTGCTGCTGGCGCCGGCGTGCGCGAGCTTTGACCAGTTTAACAATTACGAGCACCGGGGAAGGGTGTTCAAGCAGGCGGTGCGCGGCTTGATGAAAGCGGATGCCGGAGAGAAAAGGGCGAGTTGAAGGAAATCGAAAAGCGAAAATCGAAAAACGAAAATCGGGAAGATCAACAGATTACCGCAGAGGCGCAGAGAACGCAGAGGAGCACAGAGAAGGAACGGACGATTTGAAATTTAAGATTTGAAATTTGAAATGAAAACATGCTGAAGCAGCGAAGGACAGATGAAGAAAGAGCAAAAGAGAAAGTGAGGAAGAGAGGAAAGTAAGAATAAGACCATGCCGAGGAGCGTACAACCCGACCGGTGGCTGTTTTCGGTGACGGTGACGCTGTGCCTGATTGGGGCGGTGATGGTGTTCAGCGCGTCGGCGGTGATGGCGCGCGAAGAATACGGCAACGGGTACACGTTTCTGCTGCGGCAACTGGCGTTCCTTACGGTGGGGCTTGGGGGAATGTTTACGCTGATGAACGTGGACTACCGCAAGCTGCGGCAGCCTGTAGTGGTCTTCACCAGCCTGGCGGTGGTGCTGGTGATGCTGATTGCAGTTTTGTTTCTGGACAGGCAGCACGCGACGCACCGGTGGATTCGGTTCGGGCCGGTGGGAATACAGCCATCGGAGCTGGCGAAATTGGCGGTGGTGCTGTACCTAGCTTGGTTTTTAGATATGCGCGGAAAAGCGATTGGCGGAACGGGAGCGAGCAGTGGCGCAGGGAGAATTTCGAAACTCGAAACTCGAAATTCGAAATTCGGACGACATGCCGGGCTAAAGGCCGGCGCTACAGCAGCGAGAGGCGGAGTGAATGATGTGATGGGGACGCTGCTGCCGGCGATGGGGCCGGTGCTGCTGTTTGTGGGGCTCATCGTGATGCAGCCGGACCTGGGCACGTCGGTGGATATTTTTCTGATTGCGCTGGCCATGCTGTTCATCGCCGGGCTTTCGCCGAAGTTTTTTATGGGCGCGATTGCCGCGGCCCTACCGGCGATTTATCTGCTGATTGTGCGCGTGCCCTACCGCTACCAGCGGTTGATGGGATTTCTGAACCCGGAGGCGGACCCGCAGGGCAGCGGGTTCCAGATGCTGCAATCGCTGATTGCGGTGGGCAGCGGGGGATTGGTGGGCGTGGGCCTAATGGGCAGCCGACAGAAACTTTTTTATCTGCCGGAGGCGCACACCGATTTTATCTACGCGGTACTGTGCGAGGAGTTGGGATTTATCGGCGGCCTCGCGGTGCTGGTGCTGTTTGGGATTTATGCGTGGCGCGGAGCGCGCGCGGCGATGGCGGCGCCGGATGACTTCGGGCGCTACCTCGGGCTGGGCATCACGGTGATGGTGGTAGGACAAGCGCTGATCAATTTGAGCGTGGTGCTGGGGATGATGCCGACGAAGGGCATTCCGCTGCCGTTTGTGAGCTACGGCGGATCGAGTTTGCTGGTGATGCTGCTGGCCACGGGCGTGCTGCTGAATATTAGTCAGAATGCGGAATAGAAACGAGGAAGTGAGGAATGAGGAAGTGAGGAAAAGAGGAAGGAAAGCGCCGGAGCAAGCTCCGGCACGGGAAGGCGGCGTCAATCCGCCGCACTCACATAAGCGCGCCGGCTCCCCCGGCTCCGCTCGGGACAAGTGGAAGCCGGCAGTACAGAGAATGGATGAAGGATGAAGCTATTGATTGCGGGCGGAGGGACGGGCGGGCATGTGTTTCCCGCGATTGCGGTGGCGCGGGAGTGGTTGCGACGCGGCGCAGAAGAAAGTGCGTCCGAAGCGCATGAGGAAAAGGGCGGACACCCCTCGGCTTCGCTCGGGGTAAACTCCGGCCGACCCCTACGAGCGCTGTCCGAGAAGAGAGAAGTTGTGCTGGTGGGAACGGAACGCGGGTTGGAAATGAAGCTGGTGCCTGCGGCGGGATTGCCGCTGGAAACGATTCGCGTGGCCGGCCTCAAAGGCATGAGCGGCGGAAAACTGCTGCGCAACGCGGCGCAGGTGCCGCTGGGGATGATGGATGCGGCGGAGATTTTGAAGCGGCACCGGGTGAGCGTGGCGTTTGGAGTGGGCGGGTACGCGTCGGGGCCGATGATGTTAATGGCCGTGCTGAAGCGGGTGCCCACGGTGATTCTGGAAACCAACGCGGAGCCCGGCTTCGCCAACCGAAGGCTGGCGCGGTTTGTGACGCGCATCGCCACGGCGCACGAGGTGACCGCGCAGGCATGGGGGAAAAAAGCGGTGGTGACGGGGTGTCCTGTGCGCGCGGAGTTTTTTGAGGTGCGGCCGAAGGCGCACACGGCGCCGTTCAATATCCTGATCACCGGCGGGAGCCAGGGCGCGCTGCCCATCAATCGCGCGGTGGTGGACGCGCTGGACCTGCTGGCGGCGCGAAAAAAGGAGCTATTCCTCGTTCACCAGAGCGGAGAACGCGATTATAATGCGGTGCGCGTGGCGTATGCGCGGCGAGAATTCAAGGCGGAGGTGCTCCCCTTCATCAGCAACATGCCCACGCGGTTTGCGCAGGCGGACCTGATCGTCTGCCGGTCGGGCGCCATCACCGTGGCGGAAATTGCCGCAGCGGGACGCGCCGCCATCTTCGTTCCCTTCGCCGCGGCCACCGATAGCCACCAGTTGCGCAACGCGCAAGTGTTTGAGCGCGCGGGCGCAGCGAAAATTATCCCCCAGCCCGAACTGACGCCCCAGCGTCTGGCCCGCGAAATCTTTTCGCTGCTTGACCAGCCCGAGCAGATTGCGGAGATCGAAACACGCGTGCGGGCGTTTGCGAGGCCGCGGGCGGTGGAGGAGATTGTCGACTTGATTGAGTCAGTGAGTGATGGAAAGAATTTGTGATTCGCGGGCAAAACATCCGCGGAAAAGATGAGTGATTTGTGATTCGCGGGCAAACCACCCGCGGAAAAGATGAGTGATTGAGGAATAGAAAATGATGGTGGTATTCAGGAATTTTCAGAGGATACATCTGGTGGGGATCGGCGGGATCGGCATGAGCGGGATCGCCGAGGTGCTGCTGACGCTGGGGTACAGCGTGTCCGGGTCGGACGTGAAAAGCTCGCACATCACCGAGCGGCTGAGTGATTTGGGGGCGCGCGTGTCGGAAGGGCACCAGGCGGAAAACGTGGAAGGCGCGCAGGTGGTGGTGGTGTCGTCGGCGGTGAAAGCGGACAACCCGGAAATTGTGGAAGCGCACCGGCTGAAGATTCCGGTGATCCATCGCGCGGAAATGCTGGCGGAACTGATGCGGTTGAAGTACGGCATCGCCATCGCCGGCGCGCACGGCAAGACGACGACCACGTCGATGACCGCGTCGATTTTGGCGGCGGCGGGGCTGGACCCGACGTTTGTGGTGGGCGGGCGCGTGAACCAGGCGGGCACGACGGCGCGGCTGGGTAAAGGCGAATTTATGGTGGTGGAGGCGGACGAGAGCGACCGGTCATTTCTGCATTACGCGCCGGTAGTGGCGGTGGTGACCACGATTGACCGCGAGCACCTGGATACCTACCACTCGCTCGCGGAAATTCAGGACGTGTTCGCGCAGTTTGTGAACCGCGTGCCGTTTTATGGCGCGGTGATCCTGTGCCTCGACGAGCCCAACGTGCAGGCGATTTTACCGCGGGTGTCGCGGCCGGTGATTACGTACGGCACGTCGAGCCAGGCGGACCTGGTGATCAGCGAAGTGGAGCTGCGCGGAATAGAGAGCGAGTTCCGACTGACGTATCGCGGCGAAGATTTGGGAATGTTCCGGCTGCATGCGCCGCCGGGAATCCACAACGTGCGCAACTCCGCCGCGGCTGCCGCTGTGGGGCTCTATCTGAACATTCCCGCTGATTTGATCCGCGAGGGACTCGAAAAGTTTGGCGGCGTGGGACGGCGGTTCGAAATCAAGGCGCAAGCGAACGGCGTCACGCTGATCGACGACTACGGGCACCACCCGGTGGAAATCCGCGCCACGCTGGAAGCGGCGCGCGGGTGCAACTACAAGCGGCTGCTGGTGCTCTTCCAGCCGCACCGCTTCACGCGCACGAAGGAGCTGTGGGACGACTTTTGCCGCGCGTTCAACCAGGCAGACGTGCTGCTGCTGACGGACATTTACGCGGCGAGCGAAACGCCGATACCCGGGATTACGGGCGAGGCGCTGGCCAACGCCGTCCGCGCCGCGGGACACAAGCAGGTGGTGTACTGCGCGTCGATGCAGGAGGGCATCGAGTGGCTGCTGAAGGAAGCGCGGCCGGGAGACGCGGTGATGACGGTTGGCGCGGGCAGCGTGGGAAGGGCGTCGGATGAGCTGGCGATTTTGTTGGGAGCGCGAGAAACCGCGCACGATGAGACGCGATGAGGATTGAGCAGACGAGAATCGTGAGAGCGATGACGGAGATGGGGGTGGAGGTGCATGCGGGGACTTCGCTGGCGGCGCTGACGTCGCTGGAGATCGGCGGGACGACCGATTTGCTACGCGTGCGTCCCGAAGCGTCGGGACATCGCAAGCTGCCGCTGCTTATCAGCCTGCTGAAAAGCGAGGGCGTCCCGTTTCGCTTTCTGGGCGGCGGGTCGAATTTGCTGGTGGCGGACGGGGAATTGCCGTGGGTGATGGTGCAACTGGTTGCGCGAGAGCCGGAAATCCGGTTGGAAGGGAATTGCGCGTTGGTGGACGCGGCGGCGGACCTGGGGCGCATGGTGACGTTTTGCGCGAAGAACAACCTGGGCGGCATGGAGGGGCTCATCGGCGTGCCGGGGACGGTGGGCGGAGCGCTGCGCATGAACGCAGGCGCGTACGGGACGCAGATAGGGTCGTTTGTGCGCGAAGTAGAGGTGTACCGGGCGGGGAAGGGCGAAATCGAGACCCTGCGGGGGGAGGAGATTCGCTTTGATTATCGTCACACTTCTTTCGCCGCGGATGATATTATGCTGGCAGTGAAATTGGAGCTACCCTCCAAAGCGTACCCTGAAATTGTCAAAGGCATTCGCATCTGCAATGAGAAGCGGCGCGCCAGCCAGCCGCTAGGGCAGAAGTCCGCCGGCTGCATCTTCAAGAACCCGCCGGGAGCGTCCGCGGGACGCATGATCGACGAGCTGGGGCTGAAAGGCTTCCACGTGGGCGACGCGTGCGTCAGCGACCGACACGCGAATTTTTTCGTGAATAAGGGAACGGCGTCGTGCGCGGATATGCTGGCACTGATTGAATCGGTGCGGGAAAAGGTGCGCGCGCGTTTCAGCGTGGAGTTGGAAGAAGAAGTGGTGATCTGGAAACAATGATGGCTGAACCCGAAGTCTACTCGCCGGATGTGCTGGCCGAAGAAGAGCCGCGGTATATGCGGCGGCAAAAGCCGGTAGAAGTGCGCAAGCGCAAGTTCGGCAAGCAGCAGAGACTTTTCTATCTGAAAGTGTGTCTGGGTCTGCTGGTGGCGTGTGCGAGCGGCGGAGTGCTCTATGTGGCCGGCGATTTTCTGCTCAATTCGCCGCAATTCAAGCTGGTGAAGACAGAGCAGATTGAAATTGCCGGAAACGTGCGCGTGGATGCGGTCGCGATTCTCGATAAATTCGCCGCGGACCAGGGACGCAGCGTGCTGCGCGTGCCGCTGGACGAGCGGCGGCGGGCGCTCGAAGAAATTCCGTGGGTGGAAAAGGCCAGCGTGGCGCGCATCCTGCCGAACCGGCTGCGCGTGGAGCTGGTAGAGCGCACGCCAGTGGCGTTTCTGCGGCAGGGTGCTGAGCTGGCGCTGATTGACGCGCACGGCGTGGTGCTGGAGCGGCCGCAGCAGGCCGACTACAACTTTCCGGTGGTGACGGGAATCGCGGAAGCCGCGCCGCGCGAAGACCGCGAACGGCAGATGCAGCTCTTTGTGCAGTTCATGAAGGAAGTGGAAGCGGCGCGCGCCGGCGGGTCGAGTCTGGTGAGCGAAGTGGACCTGGCGGACGCGAAAGATGTCCGCGCCACCATCGCTGGCCTGCCCGAGTTGGGCGATCCGGAAAACGGCGGGCAGAGCACGGTGCTGGTGCACTTCGGCACGGGAGATTTTCTGAGCAAGTTTCAGGCGTTCGCAGGGAACATCGAGCAGTGGCGAACGAGCGCGGGGCGGATTGAGTCCATCGACCTGCGGTTTGAGAGGCAGGTGGTGGTGAATCCGGAGAAGGTGTCAGGTATCAGGTGACAGGTTTCAGGATTTGGTGATTGAGTGAATGGTGATTGAGTGATTTTGGAAATGAGGAAGTGAGGAATGAGGAAAAGAGGAAGGATCAAAGCCCGAGCGATTGCGACTTTCAATCACTCAATCGCAAATCACACAATCACTCAATGTGGAGCGGCGGAGGGATTAGGTGAGTAAGAAGGAGCGGTACATTGTCGGGCTGGACATCGGCAGCACGAAGGTGTGCGCGATGATCGGCGAGCTGGAAGACGAGCTGGTGAAATTCGTGTCGCTGGGCGCGGCGGAATCGAAAGGGCTGCGCAAAGGGCTGATCGTCAACCTGGACGCCAGCGTCATCTCCATCCGTCGGGCGGTGGAGGAAGCGGAAAGCGCGGCGGGATTTCCGGTGGAGTCGGCGATCGTCGGCGTGGCGGGGACGCACGTGCGCGGCGTGAACAGCCGCGGAGGAGTTTCACTGGGCACGCGGCCGCGCGACGTGCAGCGCGAGGATGTGCGCCGGGCCATCGAGGCCGCGAAAAATATTTCGTTACCGGAAGACCGCCGAGTGCTGCACGTGCTGCGGCAGGAATACTTACTCGATGGGCAGGACAACATCCGCGACCCGGAAGGAATGATCGGGCAGAAGCTGGAAACGAATGTGCACATCGTCACCGCGTCGGCGGCGGCGACGCAAAACGTGGTGACGGCGGTGAACCGCGCGGGCGTGCTGGTCTCGGACCTGGTGCTGGAGCCGCTGGCCGCCGCGGATGCCTGTCTGACGCAGGACGAGCGCGAGCTGGGCTGCTGTTTGCTGGATATCGGCGGGGGCAGCACGGAGATGATCGTGTACACCGGCGGTGTGGTGCGACATACGTCCGCGGTGCCCGTGGGCGGCGACCATTTCTCAAACGACCTCGCCGTCGGGCTGCGCACGCCAATCCCCGAAGCGGAAAAAATCAAGCGCCTGCACGGCTGCGCTTCGCGCGAGTTGCTGCGCGAGGACGAAGCCATCGAAATCGCCAGCGTGGGCGACCGCCCGCCGCGCACGGTTTTCTCGCGGATGCTCTGCGACATCGTGGGGCCGCGCGCCGAAGAACTGTTGAAGCTGGTGCGCGACGAATTGCAGCGCGCCGGCCTGGATACGATGATCCCCGCGGGCCTCGTGCTGACCGGCGGCGGGGCGCAGCTTGCCGGGCTGGCCGAAATGGCTGAGCAGCTTTATGCGCTGCCGGTGCGCGTGGGTGCACCGCGCGGCTTGCCGGGCCTGGCCGAGGAAGTTGCGTTACCGGCGTACGCCACCTGCGTGGGCCTGCTGCTCTACGGCGCGCGGGCGCGAAGGTCGCAGCAGTCGGATACGTGGACGTCGAAGTTCAAGGCGATGTTTGCGGGGTCCTAGCAGAGAGTGGAAGTGTGGAAATGTAGAAGTGAGGAAGAGAGGAAAGAGGAAGGTTCAAGAGTTACAGAGTTGCAGAGTACTCGAGCTGAAGCGACGAAGGTGACGGTGTGGACGCGGGAAAGCGGTGTCAAGCCGCCGCACTCCATAGGCAGGGCGAAGAGAAGAGACGCGGAGGCGAGAAATCAAGCTGAGGGGGAGATGATGGCGCAGAAGGATACGAGCAACCGGGTTTCATTCAGCGAAGAAGCGCACAACGGCGCGAAGATCAAAGTGATCGGCGTGGGCGGAGGCGGCTGCAACGCCGTGAACCGCATGATCCGCGCCAAGGTGGAGGGCGTGGAGTTTATCGCCGCGAACACCGACGCGCAGGCGCTAAAGGACACGCTGACGCCGAACAAATTGCAGCTCGGCGCGAAGCTGACCAAAGGACTCGGCGCGGGCGCCAACCCCGACATCGGACGCAAGGCCGCGCTGGAAGATACGGACCGCATCATTGACTCGCTGGAAGGCGCGGACATGGTGTTTGTGACCGCAGGCCTCGGCGGCGGCACCGGATCAGGCGCAGCGCCGGTGGTAGCGAGTCTGGCGACGGAATTGGGCGCGCTGACGGTGGCCGTGGTGACGAAGCCGTTCGCTTTTGAAGGCAAGCGGCGCATGGTACAGGCGGAGCACGCGCTGTCCGAGCTGATTGGCTGCGTGGATACGGTGATCGTTATCCCCAACGAGCGGCTGATGGGCTACGTGGAGAAGGGCACGAGCTTCTTTGAGGCGTTCCGCATCGCCGATGATATTTTGCGGCAGGCCGTGCAGGGCATCAGCGACATCATCACCATTCCGGGGATCATCAACCGCGACTTCGCCGACGTGAACACCATCATGCGCGGCATGGGCTACGCAGTGATGGGCACGGCCGTGGCGTCGGGGTCGAACCGCGCGACGGATGCGGCGGAACGCGCGATTAATTCGCCGCTGCTGGAAGAGAATTCGATTCAGGGCGCGCAGGGGATTTTGATTAACGTGACCGGGTCGTCGAGCCTGACGCTGCACGAGGTGCACGAGGCGTCGAGCATCATCCAGAAGGCCGCGCACGAAAACGCCAACATTATTTTTGGCGCGGTGCAGGATGAGGCCATGAAGGAACAGATCAAAATCACGGTGATTGCCACCGGGTTCAAGGAAGCGGGTGTGAAACGTCCGGGACACATGAAGCCGACGTTCCTGCCAAAGACGTGGAAGGCGGCGCGGGAACAACAACAGCATCCAGAAAACGTGGTGCAGGAAGTGGCGCGAAACGTGAGCAGCGTGATTCAGGAAGTGGCGGCGGATGATTTGGACGTGCCGACGTTTTTGCGTCGTCAAGCACAGAAAGCGTAATTTGGTTGCAGGCGGATGTCGCGAAACCACGAGAAGCGGAGAATTCTGCTATTCCAGTACGGGTCCAACATGGATCCGTCTCGGCTGAATTCCCCCAAACGATTAGAGGGGAAGGCCAAGAACCCACGTGCAGCGCGGCTCGACGGATGGAGCATCTGCTTTGATGTGTACAGTAGGTGCAACAAGTGCGGGGTGACTGACATTCTTCCCTCCAAGTCTGAGCACGTGTTAGGTGTTCTGTTTGAGGTCCCGTATAGAGTGGTCATCGCTCCCAGAGGTGAACGTTCGCGAATGGACGTGGTCGAGGGTGCGGGTTTGGGAGCGACAAGTAATTACAGAAGGAAGAGGATTCTCGTCAGAGTTGGCGCCGAGAAACACGAAGCCCGGGCCTACATCGGAACAGTTCTAGCCAGAAGGCGTTTCCTGAAACTACCTGAGCGGGAAAGACGCGTAAGCAACGCGTACTTTAGACATCTCTTGTTGGGCGCGGAATTGTTTGGTTTTCCCAAAAGGTACGTTGCGTATCTTAAGAGACGAGCCGGGCCGCTCAACACCGGCTAGCTTCTTACACTGTTCGTTTTGAGAGAGTTTCGACTCGGCTGAGAAGCTCGGATATAAACCCAAGGGTATCGTTCAGGCCAGGATAAAAGTCGCTTGGGTGAGCGCATTCATTTCTCTTGTTAAGCAGCCCTTGCAGTGCCTTAACCTCATTCTTTCTGCACAAACCCAAGTCGCGAGTCGCCTCAATTATCTGAAACTCCGAGACGTACTCTCGCAAGTCCTCAATGGTCTTGTACGGCCAGGCAGTGCGCACAGCCCTGAGTTTCTTCAGACCATCAGTAGAGATCCTTTCCTCAAGAAAGTCCATGAATCCTGCCCAAGCTAAAACATGCGCGGCACGATAAAGCTCATTCTCAGTGCATCGAAGTGCCTGCCGCATCAGTTCGTCTTGCTTAAGGCTCAGCTTTCCTAGCCTCTTGTAAGTATCCTCCAGCAATACCACACGAGATGGCGAACTCTCATGTCGACCCAGTATCTCATGAGCCTCTCTCGAGAAAGTCTTTGCATCTTTCAGGAGTTTTTGAAGTATTCCGATCATTCGGAAGGAAATAGATGCTTCTTCATCGCTGCAAAAAACTTGTCATAAATTGAGGCATCTTCAGTCGCTTGCAACTGGAGTTGAATATTTATGTTCACAGTCATGCCCGACTGTAACTGTTGCTTTGCGACAACAGGTGTTACAACATTCTTTTGCAGGTCTTCCCTCACATCGGGCTGCGGCACCGGAGCTGGAGCCATCTTCTCGAAGTCAGCAAGCTCACAAAGCGTCTTAAAAGTCCGCACGATAAGATTAAGGACCGCTTCTCCAACCTTTGTGTGAGTGCTGAAGAAATTCCTGAGCGCCTCATTATCCTTTCGGTTTGCGTCTGGATACGTTGCAAAGAGATCGGAGTATGCCACGTGCATGGCCGAAGCCATTACCCCAGCAGCGGCCTCCTTGTTTCGGTAGCGTTGCCAAGTGGGTGTTGGGTTTCCACCGTCATCAACAAATTTGAGCGCCTTCAAAGTGGCAAGAATGTAGCGGTCGTTCTTAGTCTTGAATCCGATGGATTCGATGTAGCGGATCGTGACGCTGCTCGGAACGCCTGTGCTCTGAATTTGCTCGAAGAATCTGCGCAAGGTAGCAGGATTGGGAGTGTATGGGAAGTCGGCCAAATGCGCCCTCCTATTGACCTGCGGCCAGAGCTTTCCACAAGACCGCAGTAAATACATTCAATATACCATCCATGGTTAATGGTAGATACGGAATAATGTACATCCGGAAAAAGTAGAAATAGTCGCCCGTCAACAGTTCGTGTCTAGCTCAGCACGCTCATGACCTGGGCGAGGGCCCAGTCGATTTCGTGGCGTTCGATGATGAGTGGCGGGGCGAAGCGAATGACGGAGTCGTGGGTTTCCTTGCAGAGCACGCCGAGGTGCATGAGGCGCTCGCAGAAGGGCCGCGCGGGGCTGGCCTGCGGCTTCAACTCGACGCCGATGAGCGGCCCCATGCCGCGGACGTCTTTCACCAGCGGCGAGTGCATCTCGCGGAGGCACGCGCGGAAATAGGCGCGCTAGGCTAACGAGAACCGAGAACCTTTTCGGCCGCTTCCCGCATGGAATCGCTGAGCACGCGCTCGGATTCTTCGCGGTCGATGTCGCTGACCATCTGGAGGCCGCTGACGTGGGCGGCTTCGGGAGTGAGAGCAGCGATGTCGTCGCGGGTGATGTGCTTGACGGCGAACTTGCGCGCGCCGGCCATAAGTTGGCGCAGGCCCTGGGCCACGCGCTGGTAATAAGTGTAGTAGCCGATGGCGCCGACAGGGAGCTTGTTGAAACGGTCGCCGAGCATGTGGCGCAGCTCGGGGGCGGTGACGAAGACGTCGTCCACGGTGAGGCCGAAGCGCTGCACGTAGATGGGCAGGCTGCGCTCCTCGATGCTCTTGCCGATGGTCTTGGCAACCATGGCCGCCGCCAGCGGGCCGCGAGCCCAGGCAATCAGCTTGACGTACGGCGCGCAGAGCGCGAAGCCCTTGAACATCTGGTCTTCGAAAGTGAAGCCGCCAGCCAGAGCGATGGGCGGAATGTATTCGCCCTGCGCGGAGAGACGGTCGAGATAATTGCGCAGCAGCGAGTGCAGCTCGATGCCCGGCACGCCCCACTCGTTCATCATGCGCCACGGGCTCATGCCCGTGCCGCCGCCGGCCGCGTCCACGGTGAGCAGGTCGAGATCGGCGAGAGAGGCGAACTTGACGGCGCGGGCGAGATCGACGGGGCGGTACGCGCCGGTCTTCAGGGTGATGTACTTCGCGCCAGCCTTGCGGAGCTCGTCCACGCGGCGGAGGAAGGAATCCTTGGCCACCATGCCGACGCGAGAGTGGCGCTCGAACTCGTGGAAGCTGCCGCGCTCAAAGGCTTCGACGACGCGCGGGTCAGTGGGATTCGGCAGCACGACGTAGCCGCGCTTCTGGAGCTCTTGCGCTTTCTTGAGGTCCCTGATTTTGACTTCGCCGCCGATGTCCTTGGCGCCCTGGCCCCACTTCAATTCGACGGCGGTGACGCCGAGCTTCTTGATGGCGTATTCCTGCACGCCGAGGCGAGTGTCTTCGACGTTGGCCTGGATGAAGACTTCGCCGTAGCCGTCAATCTGCCAGTCGCGGAAGAGCTTCACGCGGTCTTCGAGCTCGCCGCTGGAAATGACGCGGCCGCCCTCGAACTTGGAGCCCATGTCCATGCCGACGACGTTTTCGCCGACCGCGATGCCGGTGCCGGTGATGGCGGCGCCCGCGGCGAGGCCGGGCCAATTATTCTTGGCGATGTTCGTGGAGCCCATGGCGGCGAGAGTGAAGGGCAGCCTGTAGCGAATGCCCGGGGCGTGGCCAATGGTGGTCTCGAGGTCCACGTTGGGGAAGATGGCGCGGTCGCTATCCTCCTCGATGCCCCACACGCCGGCGGCACGGCCGAGGATGGTGAAGTGCGAGAGGTCCACCGGGTAGTCCTTCTGCGAGGCGGTGGTGATCTGCCCGAACGGCTGCGGGTAAATCATCTCCGCGCCGCGATAGGCGGACTTGCCGATTTCGCACATGCCGATACAGCCGTCCACGCAGGTGGTGCACATCCCGCTGAACGGGCTGACGGAATCCTCGGTGCGATTTTTGGAGAGTGTTGCGGCGGACGAGTTCAGTCGGGAATAGGTCATTTCATTTCTCCTGCTGGGCGGATTTCACCGCGGAAAGTTTTAAAGGCACATCACTGCGAAGCGGGCCAGCGATTTCACAGGCGTGGCACGGGTCGAGAAAACACATGGCATCGTCGTAACTCTGAAAGCAGACGGTGGCGATATTCAGACAGCCGTTGCAGAGCGTGCTCTCGGCAGAGGCGCCGTGGCAGCGCAGCTCGCAGACCGGGCAGATGTACATGCACGCGCCGCACTGGCGGCAGAGCGAGCTGGTCATGTCGAAGGGACGGGAGACATGGCGTTTCGCGCCGCGGCCGGCAAAGCCGATGGCGCCGGCCATCATCTGCTCTTCGCACATGCGCACGCAGAGGCCGCACTGGATGCAGTTGTCGTGCTTGGGCGCAAGGCGCTCCTGGCGCATGCCGTACCTGCTGGCGAGGTCTTGAATGGTTTTGGATTGCGGGCAGGTGGCCACGTACATCTCGAGGAGCAGACGGCGGGCCTTTTCCACTTTGGTGGAGTGCGTTTGCACAACCAGGCCGTCTTCGGCGGGGAGGGTGCACGCGCTGAGCATCTTTGTGCGGCCGTTGCCGTTGGCGCTGCCGACTTCGACGACGCAGAGGCGGCAGGCGCCGTAGGGCGTTAGGCCGTCGTCGTGGCAGAGAGTGGGGATGGGAATGCCGAGGAAGCGCGCGGCGTCGAGGACACTGGTGCCGCGCTCGACTTCGACCGAGATGCCATTGATCTTTAGAGTGGGCATCGATTGACTCCGATTCAGCGGGCGCAGCAAGCAGCGCCCCTACGACCGAGTAATGGGCGAGCCTAAAGGCCGCCCCTACAAAAGCGCCGGCAAGATGCCGGCGGTACGAACTAACTCACCAGCACGGCCTTGGGCTGGCAGACTTCCAGGCACGCGCCGCACTTGATGCACTTGCCGCTATCAATCTGGTGCGATTTCTTTTTCTCACCGAGAATGGCGTCAGTGGCGCAGACTGCTACGCAGGCGTGGCAGCCGTCGCAGACCGTCGGCTCAATGCTGTACACGATGAGTTCTTTGCAAACTTTGGCGGGGCAGCGGTGCTCGCGGATGTGCGCGAGATATTCGTCCTTGAAATAACGCAGCGTGGTGAGCACGGGATTCGCGGCGGTCTGGCCGAGGCCGCAGAGCGAAGTTTCCTTCATCACCCAAGCGAGGTCGGTGAGCACTTCGAGGTCTTCTTCCTTGCCCTTGCCGGCGCAGATGCGTTCGAGGATTTCGCGCAGGCGCTGCGTGCCCTCGCGGCAGGGGAAACACTTGCCGCAAGACTCTTCTTCGAGGAATTCCATGAAGTAGCGGGCGATGTCCACCATGCAGGTGGTTTCGTCCATCACCACCATGCCGCCGGAACCCATCATGGAGCCGGCCTTGGTCAACTCTTCGTAGTCGATGGGCAGGTCAATCAGGCTGGCGGGAATGCAGCCGCCGCTGGGGCCGCCGATTTGCACGGCTTTGAGTTCCTTGCCCTTGGGAATGCCGCCGCCGATGATGTAAATCATCTCGCGCAGGGTGATGCCCATGGGGACTTCGACGAGGCCGGTGTTGTTTATTTTTCCGACGAGCGAAAAAACCATGGTGCCCTTGCTGCGCTCGGTGCCGATAGCGGCGTACCAATCCGCGCCGCGATTGATGATGTGCGGCACGCTGGCCCACGTCTTCACGTTGTTGATGATGGTCGGCTTGCCCCACAGGCCGGATTGCACGGGGAAGGGAGGCCGCGGCGTGGGCTCGCCCACGCGGCCTTCGATGCTGGCGATGAGCGCGGTTTCTTCGCCGCAGACAAACGCGCCGGCGCCCTGGACAACCTTGATGCGGAAGTTGAAGCTACTGCCGAGGATGTTCTGGCCGAGCAGGCCGAACTCTTCGGCCTGGCGCAGCGCCACGCGCAGATGTTCGACGGCCAGGGGATATTCCGCGCGGACGTAAACGTAGCCCGTGATCGCGCCGAGCGCGTAGGCGCCGATAATCATGCCTTCGATGATGCTGTGCGGATTGCCTTCGAGCAGCGAGCGATCCATGAAGGCGCCCGGGTCGCCTTCGTCGGCGTTGCAGATGATGTATTTCGGGGTGGCCGGGTTGGACTTGAGCGCGGCCCACTTTACGCCGGTAGGAAAACCCGCGCCGCCGCGCCCGCGCAGACCGGATTTCTTGATTTCGTCAACGATGGCTTCGCCGGAGGTGGCGTTGCCCAGCACTTTGGCCAGGGCTTTGTAGCCGCCGACGCGGAGGTAGTCTTCAATCTGGCGGGGATCGATGCGGCCGTTATTGCCAAAGAGAATGCGTTGCTGACGGGCGTAGAAGGGCACATCGTTTTCGTGAAGGACGCGCTCGCCGGTTTGCGGGTCCTGATAAAGCAGTTTTTCGACGGGCTGGCGACCGTTGGTGGCGCTGGCAACGATGGCGGCGGCGTCGCGCGAGGTGACGCGGTTGTAGAAGATGCCGTCGGGCCAGACGATCATCACCGGGCCCTTTTCGCAAAAGCCGTGGCAGCCGGTGCTCTTGACATCGATTTTGTCTGCAAGGCCGAGCTTGTCGAGATTTTTCTTGAGCCCGGCGATGACGTCATGGGCGCCGCTGGCAGTGCAGCCACTGCCGGCGCAAACGGTCAGGCAGGGCTTTTTGGAGTCGCGGCTCTCGAGGCAGACATCGCGGAACTGCTCCAAATCACGGATTGATTCGAGCTTCGGCATCAGCAGTCTCGTCCGCGGAGTCCGCCGGACAAGCCTCCTTGCTCTGATATCTCTTCAACATCCCGCGGACCTTGGCCTGCGTGAGGTTGGGGTGAGTGTTGTCGTCCACGCGAACCACCGGGGCCAGGCCGCAACAGCCTACGCAGCGCACCGAGCGCACCGTGAACTGCATGTCCGCCGTGGTGCCCGGAGCGGAGAGCTTGAGATCGCGCAACATGCGGTCGAGGACGCGCGGGGCGCCGCGGACGTGACACGCGGTCCCCAGGCAGACCTGCACGACATGCTTGCCCACCGGCTCCAGGCTGAAGCAGCTATAGAAGGTGGCTACCTGATAGACGTCGGTGACGGAAATGTTCAGCTTGGAGGCGACACGGCGCAGGGCGAACTCCGGCAGGTAGTGATATTGCGTCTGGATTTCCTGGAGCAGGGGAATCAGGCTGTCGCGGGCCTCTTCACAATTGGAGAGAAGGGTTTCGAGCTGATCGGATTCTTGTTCGGTTGCGGCTACATGCGTCAGCGCCACGAACGCACCTACCTCGGGGAACGGATAAACGGCGTAATCCCTCAAGGATGGGAAGCAAATCAGCGGCCAATTGCGAGGGGGGCGTAGGCATACCAGAAGGCATGTAAGTTGTTGATTCTGCGTGGAGTTGGTTGGGGCGAGAGCAGGTGCTCAGCGCGAATTGGCACAAATCGCGGCGAAATGCTCTGGATCATTGCGCCCAATGGCGGAATGAGGTGCACACATCTGGAGTGGCACTCCAGATTTGGGGTGTTGAATCGAGGTTTGGTTGGTGGAGGAAGCGAGGAAGGAGGAAGGAGGAATGAGGAAGGAGGAAAGAGGAAGGTCTGTGTGATGAGTGGTGGTGCGTACTACACTTTGGGGCATGGCGGGAGAGGTGCGAATCCGGAAGCAGATTGTGGAGCGGATGGCGGAGGAGGCGAGGCGCGTCCCCACGCAGGAATGTTGCGGGTTGCTGGCGGGACGATCCCACGTGATTACGGAGATTTTTCCGGCGACAAATGCGCTGGCAACCGCGACGGAATTTGAAATTGCGCCTGCGGAGTTGTTTCGCATTTTTCGCGCGATGCGAGAGGCGGGGCTGGAACACATGGGGATTTATCATTCGCATCCGCGAGGGCCGGCGGTTCCATCTCCACGAGATGTGGAGCGGGCGTTTTATCCGGAGGCGGCGTATTTTGTATTGTCGCCGGCGGGAGTGAGAGCTTTTGTGATACGAGAAGAAAAAGCGGAGGAGTTGGGGATAAGGATTGAATGAGGAATGAGGAAGGAGGAAAGAGGAAAGAGGAAGGAGGAAAGAGAAAAGCGAAAATAGAAAATAGAAAAGAGAAAAGAGAAAAGAGAAAAGCGGGCGGACACTGGGGTTCGCCTTACGAAACTATTCGGCGGTGATTTTTTGGACGGCGAGGTCAATGACGCGGGCGAATTCGCGCGCGCGGGAGTTGCCGCGGCCGCCGGCCAGGGCTTTTTTGGCGGCGGGCGGAGCGAACCAGCGGGGCTTGCGGTGCGTTTCCGGAGGCGGCTGGGCGGTGCGGACTTCGAGCAGAAAGGCGGAGACGCGAACTTCGCCGGCCGCTGACTTTTTAGTGGCGTGGAGGTAGGCGGTGAAGGGCTTCGCTGCAATCGCGCCGCGCGCGCCGGCTTCTTCCCAGGCTTCGGCCTCGGCGGCCTGCGTTTCGGTCATGCCGGGATCGATCATTCCTTTTGGAAACGTCCAGGCGCCGTCCCAGGTGCGGACAAGCAGGAATTCCGGGCCGTCGGGTGTGCGGCGGTAACAGACCGCGGCGACGCGATGATGCAATTTGTTGTTGCGCTGTGGCATCGGGGAATCCGCAAAAGCGAAAATAGAAAATAGAAAATAGGGCGGACACCCCTCGGCTGTGCTCGGGGTAAACTCCGGTCCGCCCCCAGGAAAGTGCAGAGCGGCGGCGTAAAGCCGCCGCTACAGTTTGCCGTTGACGACGGATTGATAGACCGCGCGGACTTTTTGCGCGGCCTGCGGCCAGGAATACTTGCGCACCTGTTCGTACCCGCGCGCGATCAACTGCTTGCGCAAATCGTCGTCCGTAAGAATCTGCCGGATGCCGCGGGCGATATCGAAAACATTTTCCGGATGCACCAGCAGCGCGGCGTCGTCGAACACCTCGGGCATCGAGGACACGTCGGAGGTGAGCACGGGCGTGCCATGGGCCATGGCCTCCAGCGGCGGCAGCCCGAAGCCTTCGTAGAGAGAAGGGAAGAGAAAGGCGCGGGCGCGAGCGTAAAACACGCGCAGCACCGGCAGCGGCACGAAGCCGAGGAAACGCACGTCCTCGCGGAGGCGAGTGCGCACGACGGCGCGGCGCAAGTCAGGATGCTTGGTAAGCTCGTCGCCAATGACCAGCAGCTTGAGCTGCGAAAGTTCGGGATGCTCGCGCAGCTCGGCCTTGGCCACGGCAAAGGCTTCGATGAGGCGCGGGAGATTTTTCTGCGGCTTAATGTTTCCGGCGTAGAGCACGAAGGGATAGTTGACCGCGTGGCGCTCGAGGATGCGGTCGGCGTCGGCGGGCAGCGGATCGCGTGTGAAGCGCTCGTCCACGGCGTTGTAAATCACTTCGATGCGCGATTCGGGGATGTTGAAGGAGCGCGCCATCTCGCGCTTGGACGATTGCGAAACGGTGAGGATGCGCCGGGCGCGGGCGAAGAGGCGTCGCGCGAGGTGCAGGCGCACGGCATGGCGCATGCCCGTGTACTTGGGCGCGAAGAGGATGGTGGTGAGGTCGTGTATGGTCACCACCACCGGACAGGGCATTAGCACAAGCGGCTGGAACCACGGCAGGTGCAACAGGTCCACGCCGCGACGGCGCAGAGCCAGCGGCAGGCGCAGGCGATCCGCCGCGCTGCCGAGCTCGGGCACGTTGGGAAGCAATTCAAAATTTTCAGGGAGCTTGTCGAGCTCGTCGAGATGCTTGGGCAAGCCGATGAGCAGGTACTGCGTGGCGTGGTCCTGGCGAGCGAGCTGATTGACGATGTTGCGGATGTAGGTGCCGATGCCGAAGTCGCCTGCGCGCCGGATATCAATGGCAATGCGCATTATCGCGAGCCTATTGTAGCGCGGAAAAGATTGAAACGCAGATCAAGGCGGAACGCAGATGAACGCAGGTGAATAAATTGATTTCTTGCAAGAGAGGTCAGGTGCGCGTGAGAGCGCCCTGGTAGCGATAAGGGACTCCGTCGGGGCCCTGCGCGCGACGCTCGTAGAGCGGGAAACGCGCAGCCAGTGCGGCCACTTCGGCACGCACGCGCTGCTGGAGGGCGACGTCGGTTACATGCTGCAGCACTTCGGCAATCCAACCGGCAATGTTGACCATTTCCGCTTCGCGCATGCCGCGCGTGGTGACCGCGGGACTGCCGATGCGCACGCCGCCGGCTTTCATGGGCGGCAGCGGGTCGAAGGGGATGGCGTTCTTATTGACGGTGATGCCGGAGTGCTCGAGAGCCAATTCGGCGTCGCGGCCGGTGAGGCCGCGGGAGTGCACGTCAATCAGGAACATGTGGTTGTCGGTGCCGCCGCTGACGATACGGAAGCCATGCCCGGCGAGCGCCGCGGCGAGCGCTTTGGCGTTGGCGAGAATTTGCGCCTGATACGCGCGGAACTCCGGCTCGAGCGCTTCCTTAAAACACACCGCTTTCGCGGCGATGATGTGCACCAGCGGCCCACCCTGCGTGCCGGGAAAGGTGAGGCGGTCCAAATCCTTTGCGTATTTTTCACGGCAGAGCACCATGCCGCCGCGCGGCCCGCGCAGCGTCTTGTGCGTGGTGGTAGAAACAAAATCCGCGTGCGGAACGGGACTGGGATGCAGTCCGGCGGCGACGAGGCCGGCGATGTGGGCCATGTCCACGAAGAGAATGGCGTCCACGCTCTGCGCGATTTTTGCCAGGCGCTCGAAGTCGATGATACGCGCGTAGGCGCTGGCGCCGGCGACGATCATCTTGGGCTTGTTTTCGAGTGCGAGGCGCTCCACCTCGTCGTAGTCAATCGTTTCGGTTTCTTTGCTGACGCCGTAGGGCACGAACTTGTACATACGGCCGGAAAAATTCAGCGGGTGGCCGTGCGTGAGGTGGCCGCCGTGGGCGAGGTTCATGCCCAGCACGATGTCGCCGGGCTGCAGGACGGACATGTACACGGCGACGTTGGCGGAAGTGCCGGAGTGCGCCTGGACGTTGGCGTGGTCGGCGCCGAAAAGCTGCCTGGCACGGTCGATGGCCAACTGCTCAGCGCGGTCAGCGAATTCGCAGCCGCCGTAATAACGCTTGCCGGGATAGCCTTCCGCGTACTTGTTGGTGAACACGGAGCCCATGGCTTCGAGCACCGCTTCGGAAACGAAATTTTCCGAGGCGATCAGCTCCAGGCCGGAAGCCTGACGGCGCGCCTCGGAACGGATAATGTCCGCGATGTCCGGGTCGGTCTCGGCCAGGGAGCGGTTCAAGCGTCGCACCACTTCTGTTTCCGTGGCCATTCAGTATTTTCCTAGGTAGTTAATGAACTTGCCCCTTGCCGCATACAATTCAGAAAGCCATCTCCCATCAGGAACGGAGTTGGAACGAACGTTTATTTTTGTAAAAGCCCTGCGTAATACGCTCTCAAACTCTGTATCTCTGTATTGCTTCAACAAGTTCTTCCATCTAGTTTTCAGGTCGGCCATCTTGTGCCTGGCGACCGCCCAGTCGCGACAACGGCTCGTACTAAGATCAAACACTGATTCAATCTCTTCGATATCAGAGATGCACTGGCGGCATAAATCGGTGAATGCCATCATTGTTCAAGGTCCTCTTGATTTCGGGAATGGCCTCAGCAATTAGAAAAAAATCAAGCCATGCGACTCTATTCACCTATCGGATGCCTTTCATTTTCTCCTTGTCCATGTCGATAATTTTGTCCACGCGGCGCTGATGACGGCCGCCGGCGAAGGCGGTGTTCAGGAACTCGCGGACAATGGCGATGGCCAGGTCTTCGGGCACGATGCGCGCGCCGAGGGTGAGCACGTTGGCGTCGTTGTGCTCGCGGGCCATGTGCGCGGTCATGATATCGTGGGCCAGAGCGGCGCGCACGCCGGGAACCTTATTGGCGGTGATGGACATGCCGATGCCCGTGCCGCAGGTGAGAATGCCGAGTTGCGCGCGGCCCGCGGCGACGCGCTCGGCGACCTGGCGGGCGAAGTCGGGATAGTCCACGGACTCTTCGGAGGCGGTGCCCACGTCGTCGACCTCATAGCCCTGCGCGGCCAGAAACTTTTTGATGAGTTCTTTGGCGTGGAAACCGGCGTGGTCGGCGCCGATGGCGATTTTCGGTTTGTCGGCAGAATCGGGCATCCGCAACCTCATGCGCGATTCTATCGGAGTCGGCAGGGGCTTTCAAATGTAATGCGGCGGCGGGAGGCGGAGGTTGACGCGGTGGGCGGGCGGACGTAGCATGGGCGCAGTTTCCAGTGCGGAATTTCTGACGGCGAGAAACAATTTAAGGCGCAGGCTGTCCCGAGGCTTCGGGACCTGCGCTACCTTGCGACGAGGGGAACATGGCCAAGATCCTCGTTACAGACGACGACCGCAGCATACGACTCTTGGTGCGCACGATCCTGACGGGCGCGGGCCACAGCGTGGAGGAGGCCGCGAACGGCGCCGAAGCGCTGCAGAAAATCCGCGCGAACCAGTACGACCTGGCGGTGCTGGACATCTGGATGCCGGAAATGACCGGCCTCGAACTTCTGGCACAACTGCAAAGCGAGTCGCGCCGCCCCAAAGTGGTGATGCTGACTTCCGATGACGCGCCGGAGTCGCTGCTCAGCGCGCTGCGCGACCAGGCCTACCGCTACATCAAGAAGCCCGTGGAACCGCAAGAGCTGCTGGCGGCCGTCAACAGCGTGCTGGCGGCGAAGGCGGGACTCCCGCCGATCGTGGTGGTCTCCGCACGGCCCGATTGGGTGGAGCTGCTGGTGCCGTGCGACCTGGAGGCAGCCGAGCGAATCCACGGATTCATGGATCACCTGGAGACGGGCTTGCCACCCAGCGAGCGAGATCAGCTGGCGCAGGCGTTTCGCGAACTGTTGATGAACGCGGTGGAGTGGGGCGGGAAGCTGGACCCTTCGCGGCAAGTGCGGATTTCGTACATCCGCGCGAAACGCATGGTGCTGTACCGCATCGCCGACCCCGGGAAGGGATTCCGGATCGATCAAATCCCGCACGCGGCAATCTCCTATAGCGATGAGCAACCGCTGGAACATCTGGAGGCGCGCGAAGCGAAGGGCATACGTCCCGGGGGATTCGGGCTGTTGATGACGCGGGCGCTGGTGGATGAGTTGATTTACAACGAAGCGCACAATGAAGTGATTTGCGTGAAGTATCTGGACTGAGGCAGTGCAGAAGTCGGAAACCAGGAGTTAAGAAAAGAAGAAATAGAAAAGCGGAAAGAGCTTAAGAAAACAGCAGATTCCTCGTCGCCTCCGGCACCTCGGAATGACAGTCCAAGGGTTTTTCAGCACCCTGCTATTGATTGGGGCGGCGGGAGGGGCGCGTCCGCCTGGCGGGGCGGGGCTTGGGGGCAACGCTCTCGGCAGCAAATTTCCGCAGGGCTTTCAGAGCTTGCGCGGATTCGTTTTCAAGAGTGGCGAGGAGTTCAACGGCGCCGGTGAAAGTTGCGGCGCGGCCCAGGCCCTCGAGTTGGAACGCGGTGTCCGCTGCGCGACGCGCAGCAAGCGTGGCCAGAGTACCCTTCAGCGCATGCGCGAAGTTGAATAGAGCTTTGGCGTCTTCCTCCGCCACGGCTTTGCGGAGTTGCGCAAACGTTTCGGCGGAATCGGCGGAGACCATCTTCACCAGTTTGCGAAGAAGTTTGCGGTCGCTGCCGATGCGCTTCATCAATTCCCCGGCGTCAAAGGGGGAGTCCGGCGCGGCCACGGCAGATGCCGGGGCGACAGGCGGAGCGATTTCTTGCGCAGGTGGCGGCGCGGCGGGCGGCGCGGATTGCTCCAGCGCGTGCAGCAGTTCTTCCGGGCGGATGGGTTTCCCCACGTAGGCATTCATCCCCGCCTTCAGGCAACGCTCGCGATCCCCTTTCATGGCGTGCGCGGTCATAGCCACGACGTGGAGATGCGTACCCGCGGATTTTTCGTTGCGGCGGATGGCGCGCGTTGCGGCGAGGCCGTCCATGCGCGGCATCTGCACGTCCATCAACACGGCGTCGAAGGAGTGTTCCTTGAGTGCGGTCAACGCTTCGATTCCGTCCTGCACGCAAAAAGCGGTGTGGCCGCGCTTTTCCAAAATGCGCGAGACGAGCGCGCGGTTGGTGCGCTGATCTTCGGCCACGAGAACGTGCAGACGGCGCAAGCCGGGAGGCGCCGCGGAAACGCCTCGCGGACGCAGCGGCTGGTGCGGCGCAGCGGTGAGCACTTCCAGAATGGCGTCGAGCAGGTCGGACTGCTTGACCGGCTTGGTGAGGCAGGCGCGCACACCCAATTCGCGGCAACGCGCGGCGGTGCGCGGGCGCATGCCGGAAGAGAGCATCATGATGGTGACGCCATCCAAGCCGGGCATGTGGCGCATGCGATCGGCCAGAGTGAAGCCGTCCATGCTGGGCATTTCGCTATCGAGCAGAATCAGCGGAAAAGGATTGCGTTGCGCGGCGGACTCCTCCAGAAGAGCGAGCGCAGAAACGCCGCCATCCGCGGCGACCGGCTGCATTCTCCAGTTGGTGAGCATTTGGGTGAGGATGCGGCGATTGGTGGCGTTGTCGTCCACCACCAGCACGCGCAGTCCCTCGAGCTGCGAAAGATCGGGAGCCGCGCGGCGGGCCGCCCCCGACGGGCCGCGCTCAAACTGCGCCGTGAAATAAAACGTGCTGCCGCGGCCGGGCTCGCTCTCCACCCAGATGCGCCCTCCCATCAGGGCGAGAATTTGCGCGGAGATGGTCAGGCCCAGGCCGGTGCCGCCATAGTGGCGGGTGATGGAGGTGTCCGCCTGGGCGAAGGCGTCGAAGATGGCTTGCTGCTTTTCCGCGGGGATGCCGATGCCGGTGTCGCGCACGGAGAATTGCAATATAACTTTTCCGTTGGCGGCTTGGGCCATCCCTGCGCGGACCACCACTTCGCCGTGCTCGGTGAACTTGATGGCGTTGCCGACGAGATTGGTGACCACCTGGCGCAGGCGCGCGGAGTCGCCGAGCAGCACCTCCGGCACTTCGGGGTCGACCTGGCAGGCCAGCTCGAGGCCTTTCTGATGAGCGCGCAGTCCAAGCGTCTTGATGGTGTCGCCGAGAGTTTCGCGGAGGTCGAATGCGCGAAGCTCCAGTTCGAGGCGGCCGGCCTCGATCTTGGAGAAGTCGAGAATGTCGTTCAAGAGGCGGAGGAGAGATTCGGCGGAATCTTTGACGGTGGAGAGGTACTCCTGCTGTTCAGCGGTAAGTTCGGTGTCCAGGGCGAGCTCGGACATGCCGATGATGGCGTTCATGGGCGTGCGGATTTCGTGACTCATGTTGGCAAGGAAATCGCTTTTGGCGCGGTTGGCGAAGTCGGCGGCTTCCTTGGCCAGGCGGAGTTCGTGGGCGGCGGACTTGAGTTCGGTAATGTCGCGGGCCACAGCGTAAATAAGCTGGCGTTCTTCGAGGGGAGTGGAATTCCATTGCAGCCAGTGGTAGGTGCCGTCTTTGGCGAGGTAGCGATTTTCAAAGTGAATGGTGCGTGCGCCCGAGCTGAGCTTCTGCGCCTCGCGGATGGTCAGCTCGCGGTCCTCCGGATGGACGCGCTCGAGGTAGGGGACGCTGAACAATTCGTCCGGCGTGTAGCCGAGGATCCTCTGCCAGGCGGGATTCACGCGCTTGAAGAAGCCGTCGAAGCCGGCAATGCACAGCATGTCCTGGGAAAGCTCGAAGAGCTGTTCCAGCTCGCGGGTGGCGCGGCGGCGCTCGATGAATTGCCCCATCTCGCTGCCGACGGCGGCCATCATCTGGAGGAGTTCTTCGTCGGGATGGCGGATTTCGCGGCTGAAGAACTCCATCACGCCGAGGACTTCGTTGTTCAAGACGATGGGAAAGCCGAGGGCGGCGTGCAGGCCTTCTTTGGCGGCGATGGGAGCGCGGGGGAAATTGGTGTCGCGCAGGACGTCAGGAACCCAGCAGGGCAGAGCAGTGGTCCAAACGCGGCCGGGCACGCCGATGCCCGGAGGAAACGTGGTGCGCTTGCTGAGGGCTTCGAATTCGGGGAAGCGAAGCTCGGGGCGATGCCAGCATTCGATGTAACGCAGCACGTTGGCCCGCGGGTCCGCGCGCCATAACGCGGCGTGGTCCCAGTCCAGACTCACGCAAACGGCTTCGAGGAGCTTGGGAGCTGCCGCCGACAAGCTGGAGGATTCGGCAAGCACGCGGACAATGGCGTACTGCGCGGCGAGGCGCTCGGCGGCGCGATCGTGATTGGGCGCGCCGGAATGAGACACGTTGTCCTCGGATGCAGACATCGGGCCTCCGAAGAATGGGATAGCGTGAAGCGGGGATAGTCTAGCAGACAGAACGGAAATGCAAGAAACGCTTAAGGAAATTTGAAATTGGAGATTTGAGATTTGAAATAGAAAGGACAAAGCCTCACATCAGTCCGCCTTCGCCTTGCGGGCTTCGGCGGACGGGACGTGAGCTACAATTCTGTTGCTTTACTTTGTTGGCGGCCAAACATACTTTCCAGTTTTGTCGATGTAGCCCCATTTTCCGTCAACCTCTACCTGTACGGCAGCCAGGCCTTCGGAAAATCCAACGGCACTGGACCACTGTGCCGGGATGAGCACCTTGCCAGTCTTGTCGATGTAGCCCCATTTTCCCTCAACCTCTACCTGTACGGCAGCCAGCCCTTCGGAGAATTCATCTTCACTGCTGTACTTTAGCGGGATGACGATCTTGCCGGCCTTGTCTATGTAGCCCCACTTTCCATCCTTCATGACAGGAAACAGCGGGCCGGGGTCGTTCGCAGGAGATTGCGGGGTAGTAGCTTGGCCGACAAACAGAAGCAACATCAGGGAAAACGTGGCGAACTGGGGTCGCGAGTTCATTTGGACATCCTAGCGGATTTCGACGGGGCGGGAGAGAGCGGCCATGCGGCCATTCATCAATTCTTCCACGACGAGGCGCAGCTTGTAGGAGCCGGGCGGGGCTTGCAGGGAGAGGCCCTGCTCCAGGCCTTTTTCGGAAACGCGGGCGAGGGTGTCGTCCTTCAATGCCAGAATCATGGCGCTATCCAGGCCGCCGAGGAATTTTCCCTGCGCGTCAAACAGGGCCAGGATGAAGCGGAGATTCTGAACGTTGCGGTCGCCGCGGCGCTGAAAGGGGAGGCTCTTGGGGTCCACGCGCAACAAGACGCGGAGAACCGGCTGGCCATTGGCGAGGCGTGCAGACTCGGAGGTGACGTCGACAACTAAATCGGAGAGCGTGGCGGAACCCATGACCTCGGACTCGAAGCGCACGGCAAAGCCCGAAGGAGGAGGCGGCGCCTTAGTCGGAGCGTTGTAACCGCGGCGAGACTCCACGGTGTGGTGAGCCGGAGTGGCCAGCTTCACCTTCAGCTCGTGGAAATTGCCGTCGAACTTCAGGTTGGCAGGTGCAAATCCGAGCAGATAGGAAACGCTGGGAGCGGCGGCCAGCTCGTGGAGGCCGCGGGAACTATCGTTGTTGTTGTGAAAGAAGCGCCCGCCGGTGCCGTGGGCGAGCATGGCCAGCGGGTCGCTCATCTGTCTTTGCTGGTCGACGGAGATTTGGTCGGCAAAACTCTGCAGGTCGGGGCGCGAAGCCATGACGATTGGCGGGCCGTCTTCGAGGGAGCCGCCGAATGAGTCGGGAACCAGGCCTGAAGCGTCGAGGGAGTTGATGATGACACCGGCGCGGAGAGCGGTGTCCACGAGCTTGTCCTGCTGGCGCTGCACGGACGAGGTCAACATCAGAAAGCCCGAGGAGGCCAGCACGAGCGTGCGGCGGCCAGGCTTGTGCCCGAGCATTTGAATGACCTCTCGCAGGATGCCCATGGTGGTGCGCGAAAAGTCTTCGGACATGGACAGGGTTGTCCGCGCGGCGTCTTTGACAATGCTCTTTACCAACTCCGGCGGCATTTCCATGGGATCACGGCTGAGGCAGCGATCCACTACTCCCATCTCGATGGCCAGATCCAACGCCATGAGATCATTCAATTCGATGATTAGGTTGGCGAGAATAGGACTCATGCGCGGGCAGAAAGCTCCAGTGCCGGGTCTGCGCAGGCGCGGGCGAAGTTGCGCCACAGCGTCGAGAAGCTTGCGGGTGTCGCTGGTGAAATCGAGCGTCACCAGAGTCGAGGAGGTAAAAATGCCCACGCGGTCGCCGGGCCCGAGGCTGCTGCGGATGAATCCTTGCGCGGCTTTTCGCGTCGGCACCAAATCGCCCAAGGGCATGTTCATGTCGTCGAAGAATAAAGCTACATAACGGGGCGGCGTAGGTTTGGCAGGCGGAGGCGCGGAGCCACCGGCGGGAGACGCAACGCCGGCAGAAGCGAGTGGCGCGCGGGTTTCGACGGAAAACGCGGAAATGGTTTGTGGCTTGCCGTTGTCGAACAACTCGAAATCGCTCTGCTGCAGGCCGGGGACGGGCTGGCCGTTGGAGTCGCGCACGACGACGCGGACGTCCACCAGATTGGCCTGCACGCGGAGCGTGACTTCCGGAGACGGCTTGTAGGGGCGGCTGTCGAGGCGAAGCTCATCGCTGGACAGGTTTTGGCCGCGCAACGCGGCGACGGCCAGCAACGCGACGCAGGAGAGCGCGAGATGGCGTTTTACGAGCACAGGAACTGCCTGAGAAGCATGATGGGGGCAATTGTATACCTGTTTTTTGGTTCGGAGCATTAAGCAAGGCGGCGGGGCGTTGGTTGACTTCTCCTAGAGGCTCCGATAGGCTTTTGCGTTTTAGATAGTGGCAATGGAAAATGCAGTAGGAAGCATTTCCGAATTCGAGGGCGGAGGGATTCTTCGTCCGCCTACGGCGGACTCAGAATGACAAGATAGGCGGATGGACGAATGGCGGAGCAGAAACTACCGACGCGGGCGGAAGATTTTTCGGAGTGGTACAACCAGCTGGTGCTGCGCGCGGAGCTGGCGGACTACGCGCCGGTGAAGGGGTGCATGGTTGTCCGGCCGTACGGCTGGACGCTGTGGGAAAACATCACGCAGGGACTGGACCGGCGGTTCAAGGCCACGGGACACGTGAACTGCGCGTTTCCGCTGCTGATTCCGAAAAGTTTCATCGAGAAAGAAAAGCACCACGTGGCGGGATTCTCGCCGGAGCTGGCAGTGGTGACCATCGGCGGCGGCGAAGTGCTGGCCGAGCCGCTGGTGATCCGTCCGACGTCGGAGACGATCATCGGGCACATGTGGTCGAAGTGGATCCAGTCGTACCGCGATTTGCCGCTGCTGTACAACCAGTGGAACAGCGTGGTGCGGTGGGAAATGCGCACCAAGCTTTTCCTACGGACGATGGAGTTTTTCTGGCAGGAAGGTCACACGGCACACGCCACGGCCGAAGAAGCCGAGGCCGAAACGCGGCAGATGCTGGACATCTATACCGACTTCGCGGTGAACGACGCGGCGATTCCGGTGATCCCCGGGCGCAAGTCGGAGGCGGAGCGCTTCGCGGGCGCGGAGATGACCTATTCCATCGAAGCGATGATGGGCGACGGCAAAGCGCTGCAGTCGGGCACGTCGCACAACCTGGGGCAGAATTTCGCGAAGGCGTTTGAAATTCGCTACCTGGACCAGAAGGGCGAGCTGCAACACTGCTGGACGACGTCGTGGGGACTCTCCACGCGGTTTATCGGCGCGATCATCATGGTGCACGGCGACGACCAGGGATTGATTCTGCCGCCGAAGCTGGCGCCGTTCCAGGCCGTCATCGTGCCCATCTGGAAGAGCGACGAGGAAAAAGCGCTGGTAATGAGCGCGGTGAAAGAAATTCGCGCGCAACTTGTCGCCGCGGGCATCCGCGTGAAGACCGATGAGCGCGAGGGCATGTCTCCCGGCTTTAAGTTTAATGATTGGGAAATGCGCGGGGTGCCGCTGCGGATTGAAGTAGGGCCGAAGGACGTGGCCAAGGGCACGGTGGTGCTGGCGCGGCGCGACAAGCCCGGGCGGGAAGGGAAGGCGTTCGTTTCGCGCGACAACCTGGCCGCGTCGGTGGGCAAGCTGCTCGAGGAAATTCACACCGCGCTGTACGACCGCGCGCTAGCGTTCCGCAAGGCCAACACGGTCGAGACCGAGGACTACGTGGAGTTCAAGCGGGCCGTCGAAAAGGGATTTGCGCACTCCCACTGGTGCGGCAGCGCAGAGTGCGAGGAAAAAATCAAGGAAGAGACCAAAGCCACCATGCGCTGTATTCCGCTCGATCAGGCCCCCCACGAAGGCAAGTGCGTGTATTGCGGCAAGAGCGCGCGCGAGAAGGCTATCTTCGCGAAAGCGTACTAACAATTCGTCTTTCCCTTGCGTCTTCCCCGAGGCGGGGGCCTCGGGGCTCGAACCGGTGAAGTCGAGGGCGACTTCTGCGCGAAGGCTATCTTCGCGAAAGCGTATTAATCAAAATAACGCATTCATCTTGCGTTCCCCATTTAATGCAGCGCTTCGCGCGGGAGGGAAAAAGCGCCTTCGGCACCCTTCGACTTTGCTCAGGGCAGGGAGCGGTAGGCGCTACGCGCCGACCTTTGCTGTCGGAGCTAAAGCTCCGACCCCCTACTACGAGCAAGATACGACACCATACTCCGTGCCTTTGCTCGACACCTGCCCAAGCGAGTGCTACGATTTTCCTTCGGGCTGCCCGGCTCCAGACGAAATGCGCTGCAAATGACTTTGAGGGAGAGTTCCATGACCAGCAATCAGCAACGAGGCGCAGGCAAGATCAAGGCCATCTTCGCGACGGCAGTCCTAGTGGTGATCGGGTACGGGCTATTCCAGGTGGCGCCAGCCTATATGGACAACTACTGGGTGCAGGACGCCATGGTCAACGAGGCGCGCACGGCCGCGGTGATGCACAAGAACGAGGATGAAGTGCGCGAGGTCATCTGGAAAGTGGTGAAGGATCGCGAAATCCACGCGACCCCGCCCATCCAGCGCGAGCACATCCGCGTGGAGTACAGCGGTCGAGAGGTGAACATCTCGCTGAAATACACGGTCGTGGTGGATCTGTTATTTTACAAGTTTTCACTCAACTTCACGCCGAACAAGGGCGATCGTCCTATCATCTAGTGCCGCCGGCCTTCCAGGCAGAAACCGGTGCAGGCCGAGGTGGCCGGCACGAACCCTCGAAGCTCAGCCCGCATCGAAGTTGGAAGGCCGGACTCATTGCGGAAACCGGCCTAGAGTAGGCTCGCTGTGCGCGTACGCATCGGGAAAGGCTTCTGGTCCTCGCGATTCGGCCTCACGCTGCTGGGGGCCGCGCTCCTTTTTCTTCTCACCGGCGCCGCCGTCTTTGCGTATTACTACGTACATTTTTCGCGGATGATCGACGCGCGGCTTTCGGGCCAAGCGTTCGAAAACACTTCACGGGTCTTCACCGGCCCGCGGCGCATCGCCGCCGGGCAAAACGTTACGCCGGGCGACCTGGCGTCGTATTTGCAACGCGCGGGCTACACGGATGCGGAGGTCAGCGGGTCCATCGGGCGCTACCGGCTGGCGGGTTCGAGCGTGGAGGTGCGTCCTGCAGCAGGGTCGTACTTCGGCGCAGGGTCTTCGCTGCGCATCGAATTTTCCGGCGGCGACATTTCGCGCATTGTGAATTTGCGCAACGGCAATGCGGTGGACAGCGCAGAGCTGGAGCCCGAGCTGCTCACCAATCTTTTTGACGTGTCGCGCGAAAAGCGGCGCATGGTGCACTTTGACGATTTGCCCAAGCACCTGGTGGACGCGGTGCTCTCCGCGGAGGACAAGCGCTTCTTCGAACATCCCGGCTTCGATCCCATCCGCGTGCTGGGCGCGGCGTGGGCCAACCTGCGGCGGTCCGACCGCACGGAGGGCGCCAGCACGATTTCCATGCAGGTGGCGCGCAGCTACTTTTTTTCCACGGAACGGACGTGGAAGCGAAAAGCGGCGGAGACGCTGGTCGCGCTGCAACTCGAACAGCGCTTCAGCAAGCAGCAGATTTTCGAGCTGTACGCCAACCAGGTGTATCTGGGCAACCGTGGGAGCTTCGCCATCCGCGGATTCGGGGAAGCGGCGCGCGCGTATTTCGGCCAGGACGTGCGCGACCTCTCGCTGGCCGAAGCGGCATTTTTGGCGGGCATCGCACGCGCACCCAACCGCTACTCTTCCGCGGAGCGCCACCTGGACCGCGCCAATGAAGCGCGCGACCGCGTGCTGACGCAGATGGTGGAAAACGGACAGGCGTCCGCCGAAGCGGCCGCCACCGCGAAAAAAGCGGCCTGGCACATCCTGAGCGGCACGCTGGAAACCAGCGCGGCTCCCTATTTCGTGGACATGGTGAAGGACCATCTGTTGGAAAAAATTACCGAAGCCGACCTCATCGCGCAGAGCTACCGCATCTACACCACGCTGGACACCGACCTGCAACGCTCGGCCGCGGAAGCCATTGACGTGGGCCTGCGGGAAATCGACAAGCAACTGGCGCGACGCTACGAACGCTGGCGGCTGCAACAAAAGAAAACCGGAGAGCCCGCGCCACTGGCGCAGGTGGCGCTGGTTGCGTTGGATCCGCACACGGGCGAAATCAAGGCGCTCATCGGCGGGCGCAATTACGGCATGAGCCAGCTCAACCGCGCGCTGGCCCGCCGGCAGCCGGGCTCCGCATTCAAACCGTTCGTGTACGCGGCCGCGTTCGAGAATGCGGTGGACGGGCTGGAACCGATCATCACGCCGGTGACCACGGTGGTGGACGAGCCCACCACATTCCGGTTCGACGACAAGGAATACACGCCGAACAATTACGGTGAGGCGTTCTACGGCACGGTGACGCTGCGCGACGCGATGAAGCGCTCGCTAAACGTGGCTACAGTGAAAGTGGCGGAGATGGTGGGTTACGACCGCGTGGTGAGCATGGCGCGGCAGCTGGGGCTGGACCCGAAAATTCAGGCGACGCCGGCGGTGGCACTGGGAGCGTATGAGATGACGCCGCTGGACGTGGCGGCGGGGTACACGGTGTTCGCTAACGGCGGAGAGCGGGCGGAGGCGATGTTTATCCGCAGCGTGGTCTCCGCGGAAGGCGCGTCGCTGGAACGCCACCGGCCGCTGACGCGTCCGGCGCTGGACCCGCGCGTGGCGTACATGGTCACCAACCTTTTGGAAGAAGTGGTGAATCATGGCACCGGTGCGGGAGTCCGCGCGCGAGGATTCACGGCGCCAGCCGGCGGCAAGACGGGCACCTCCCACGACGGCTGGTTCGCCGGGTTCACCAGCAATCTGCTATGCGTGGTGTGGGTGGGCTTCGACGACAACCGCGAGCTGGGGCTGGCAGGCTCCGCCTCCGCCGCGCCCATCTGGGCGGAGTTCATGAAACGGGCGACGGCGCTGCCGGCGTACCGCAACACGGAGGTTTTCCAGCCGCCGCCCGGAGTGATTACCGCGCTGATTGATCCGGAAACGCTGCAACTGGCCACGCCGCAGTGTCCCGCGCCGCGCGACGAAGTGTTCATCGAGGGCAGCGAGCCGAAGGAATTCTGTCCGCGGCACGGCGGGCGCTCGCTGGCACAGTCCGCCGAGAGCGGCTCGTGGCTCTCGCGAATATTCGGCGGAAAGAAAAAAGAGCCGGAGCCGGAGATGAACGCCGCAGAAGAAGCGGCTGCGCCATCGGGGGATGCGAAGGCAGGGGCGGCGTCCGCAACGGCGCGGCCCGAAGCGAAGACGCGCGCGTCCAGGCCGCCGGCCAAGACCGCCGCCACTGCGCCGCAGGCCGCGCCGGCAACGGAACAGAAGAGCATTTGGCAGCGTCTTTTTGGTATCTTTGGGGGCGGGAAAAAGGACGCGCCCAAACCGCCGGCAGGGGAGCCGACCAAGAAGAAGGACGACAAGCAGAAGGCGCCGCCACCCGCCAAGCCGTAGCGCAGCGCCGGGGAAGGGAAACCGCCATGAACGTATTCCGTCAGCATCATCGCCGCAAGTGGAGTCCGGTTTTGGTGATCCTCGCCGCCTTCATGCTGCTGCTTGTTTTTGCCGGCGGAGCGCCGCTGCCGGCTGCGCCGCAGGAATCGACGCAGGAACCTCCACCGCAGCCGCCGAAGACGCCGCGAGAAATCGCGGAGTTACGCGCGGACATCATGATGGCGCGCAAGTTGTATTCCGACGCGATTGAAGCCTACGAAGAGCTGCTGAAGAAAGAACCGAAAAACGCGGAGCTGCTGAACAAGGTTGGCGTGGGGTACAGCAACCTGACCAAACTGGACAAGGCCAAGAAATATTACGAGCGGGCCATCAAGGCCGACGCCAAATACGCTTCGGCGCTGAATAATCTGGGGACGGTGCACTTCTATCAAAAACGATTCAAACGGGCGATCAAGGTGTACGAGCGCGCCATCGCCGCAAAACCGGACTCCGCAACGTTCCACAGCAATGCGGGCCATGCGTGGTTCGCCGACAAGAAGTATGCGGAAGCCATCGCCGCGTGGAGCCGCGCGATCGAAATCGATCCGCAGGTGTTCGAGCACCGCGGGAGCGCGGGCGGCACCGTCCTGCAAACCAGCTCGGTGGAGCAGCGCTCGCTTTTTTATTTTTACATGGCCAAGACGTACGCGGGACTGGGAAACGCGGAACGCTGCGCGAATTTTCTGAAACGCGCGATCGATGAGGGCTACAAGAATATCGCGGCCATCGAAAAGGACCCGACGTTTGCGTCCGTCATCAAAGACCCGCTGGTGAAGGAAGCGTTGCAAACGCCTCCGCCCGCGCCGCCAAGCAAGCCGACGTCGTAGATGCGGCTAGCGCTTTGGCGCGGCCTGCGTTGCAGCGGGCACGGGTGAAAGATTCACGATGGTCGAGACGGTGCCCATTTTTTTGGAGACGTTGTCGCGCAGCAGGACGCGAACTTCGTAGCGGCCGGGAGCGAGCGGCACCTGCCGGCGAAAACGGAAGCCGCCCGTGGCGAAACTTGCCTGCTGTTCGGGGCTGAGTTTGTTGGTGAGTGACGCGGGAATCGTCCTACCTTCCGTTTTGCCCACGAGCCGGATGAAGGCAAGATAATCCACATTGATTTCAGAGCCTTCCGAACTCACGGCAACGCCGCCGGGAGGAGAAAAAAGCGCTAATTCGACCAACGTGTCCTTGCCTTGTGCGGAGAGGATGGACCAGGTCAATTGCAAGGGCACTGAGGTGTAGTCCAATGGAGCCGCGAGCGCGGTCAGGACTTCCTCTCTGTCCGCCGCCGGCTTGGGGCGCTGGGCTGCATCAATCGCAAATCCGTCGCGGGAGCGCACGGCGGCTTTGGGCCGGTTCACATTCACCTTGAGTTTGTGCCAACCAGGCTTGTTGCCGCCATGCAGATAGAAGCCGAGGACATAGTAGTGCGTGCCATCGGCCAAGATCGTCTTGATACAATCGGTGGGAAGTGCTGTGCAGGCATTTCCACCGGTCCTTTCGGCGATGGCCAATAACGATGGAGTGTTCGTGGGGGATTCCTTGGACGCCGGGCGCATGAACTTTGGAGCACCGGAATTTTCGGGGCTGAATTTGCTATCCCAAGATGGGTTGACCACGCCATTGGCGTCAATGGGGTACACGACAATATTGGAATTGCTGAGAGATTTCCAGGCGGCGGCCAGCTTTTCCGCGACTTTGGAGTCGAAATTCACGCGGTCGAAATTAATATCCGCAAAGGCGTCGGCTGCGGCTCCCGGAAAACCCGTGGACATCCAGATTAATTTTTTGCGGCCGGGAATGCCGCGGTAGGCTTCGGCAATCTGCTGGATGGCCTCCGAAGTCAACTGCGCCTGCTCCCGCGCCCGATCCAGCAGGAACGCCGGAGGATCGAGCATCGGAACATCTAGCATGTTCAGTGCAAAGTCAGTTTGGCCGGTTGCGGTGGGGTCGAAGGGGCTGGCCCAGTTCTTATAGGACTCTGTCGCGGTGGGCTTGCCCGACTGCCAGCGTTCGATGGACTGGGTGAGATTTCCGAGGTCGCTAGCGAATGAATGCAATTGAATCAATTGATCTCGGGTCAGCAGGAAGACGCTGACCGGCGTTTTGGCCGCCACAAACTGACGCGAAAAATCGGCGACGTAGCTGCGAATGCGCTCGCGGGTAGACCAGGTGCTATTGAGGTAGTCGAGAAAAAGAATGATGACGTCCTGACGATTGTCCGCGGGGGCGAAGTTCTGGACCGTGCGAGGAGGCAAGGCGACGGGCGCCACCCTTGCCGGCGTGGAGTCGAATACCTCGAAAACTTCCACTTTCTCCTGCTTGCCATTGTGCAGGAGCACGAAATCCCCCACTTGTAGTCCCATGACGGGCTTGCCATCGAGCGTGACGACGGCGGGCACGAGCACCAACTCGGCGGTGCGTTTGATAGTGGGTGCGGGAGCTTCCTTTTGCTGTCCAAGCGCGGGGGCGAACGCGAGGAGGCAGAGCGACAAGGCCCAGAGAGTTCGTTTCATGCGTCCTACTTTGCTGACATAGTGGACGGGCGTGTACATATTCCACCAATTCGTTGGTTCGTCAATAGGGGAATTCCCGCGGCAGAAGCGCTGGCCGGAAGCTGCGCAGTCCAGCGAATGGGGAATCCGCGCCGCTGGATTTGGACTGCGCTATACTAAAAGCAGGGTGCTGCCTCGGACCGTCCTCGTCGTGGCGCATTTCCTCCCCGCGGCTGCGGCGGCACGGGCCGTGCGGGCCGCACGAGCCGCGCAATGGAAAGACCGAGCAGGAGACTGCCCATGAGATGGCCAATGAGACGGACACGATGGTTGCTGAGTGCCGCTCTGTTGATGGTTGCGGGGATTGCGCTGGTGGCGGCAGGTCAGGCGCCGCCGGCGACTTCGTCCGCGCCGGAAGCGGCGCGCGTGCTGGAAGTGCGGCTGGATGACGCGATTTATCCCACGCAGGCGGAATTCATCCAGGATGCGTTCGACGAAGCGGCGCGCACGAATGCGCGGCTGGTGCTCATCACTATGAACACGCCCGGGGGGCTGGACAGCTCCATGCGCGCCATCATTCAGAAAATGATTGCGTCGCCGGTGCCGTCGGTGGTGTACGTGTCGCCCGCGGGGACGCGCGCGGCTTCGGCAGGCTTCTACATCCTGCTTTCCGCGGATGTGGCGGCGATGGCGCCCGGCACCAACACCGGCGCGGCTTCGCCCATCTTTGTCATTGGCGGGCAGACGGTGACGATTGACGAGACCCTGCGCAAGAAAGTGGTGAATGATGCCGCCGCGTATCTGCGCAGCATCACGGACAAGCGCGGGCGCAATCCGAAGCTGGCTGAGCTGGCGGTGACGGAAGCCAAAGCGTTCACGGAAAAAGAAGCGCTGGACGGCAAACTGATCGACCTCATCGCGCCGAGCACGGAAGATCTGCTGGCGCAATTGAACGGGCGCGAAATCCGGCGCTTCGACGGCACGACGGTGAAGTTGGCGCTGTCCAGCCCGGTGCGCACTTCGTTCGAAATGAGCGGGCGGCAGAAATTTCTGGGGCGCATTGCGCGCCCGGACGTGCTGTTCATCCTGGTGATCCTCGCCATCCTGGGCCTCTACGTCGAGTTCAGCAATCCGGGGCTGATCGTGCCCGGCATCGTGGGAGGAGTTTCGCTTATACTGGCGCTGGTGGCCATGCAAGTCCTGCCGATCAACGCCATCGGCGTGCTGCTGATCCTGTCGGCGCTTGTGCTCTTCGTGCTCGAAGCGAAAATCACGAGCCACGGCATGCTCGGACTGGCGGGCGCGGTGGCGATGTTCTTTGGCGCGATGCTGCTGATCAAGCCGGGCATCACCGGAGCGGGCGTGAGCCCGCAGGTGGCGTTGATTGTCACACTGCCCTTCGCGTTGATTACCGTGTTTCTCATGCGGCAGGTGTTGCAATCGTTCTCGTGGAAGCCGTCCACGGGCATGGAGCAGATGGTCGGCGCAAGCGGGGAAGTGGTGACTGCGGCGGAAACGCCGCAGGCCGACGGCACGTACCGCGGCCAGGCGTCCGCGCAGGGCGTGCTATGGAGCGTGGTAGCAGCACAGCCGCTGCCGCACGGCGCCGTGGTGCGCGTGTTGAAGGTGGACGGGCTGACATTACATGTAGAATTGGCGGGCACGCCGCAGGCGGCGGCTGCGACAAAAGTTTGAGACCGCGGGGGGCCGCGAGTTTTCAAATAAGCCGAAGCAATGATTATTGACGGAGGGCGAGATGACTGAATACGCATGGATCGTGGCGGTATTTGTTTTTTTCATCTGGTTCTGGAATTCGCTGTACATCATCAAGGAGTGGGAACGCGGAGCGGTGCTGCGGCTGGGACGGATGCGTCCGGACGCCAAGGGCGCGGGCCTGCGCATCGTGTTGTGGCCCATCGAGACGCTGTACCGCATCCCACTGCGGTTGGTGACACTGGACGTGCCGCCGCAGGACGTGATTACACGCGATAACGTGTCGGTGAAGGTGAATGCGGTGTGCTATTTCAAGGTGGTGGACGCGAACCGCGCGCTGCGCGAGGTGGAGAACTATTTGTACGCGACGTCGCAGCTCGCGCAGACCACGCTGCGCAGCATCGTGGGACAATTCGAGCTGGACCACATCCTCTCCGAGCGCGAAAAGGTAAACTCCAAGTTGCAGGAAATCCTTGACCACGATACCGAATCATGGGGTATTAAGGTGACGAAGGTGGAAGTCAAACAAGTGGACATTCCGGTCGAGATGCAGCGCGCCATCGCCCGACAGGCGGAGGCCGAGCGCGAGCGTCGCGCCAAGGTGATCCACGCGGAGGGCGAATTCCAGGCCTCCACAAAACTTGCCGAGGCGGCGGAGGTGCTGGCCAGACAGCCCGCGGCCATCCAGCTCCGCTACCTGCAAACACTCACCGAAATCGGCGTGGAAAAGAACACCACGATTGTTTTCCCGCTGCCGATCGACCTCATCAGTCTGTGGGCGAAATCGATGAAAGAGCCGAAATAAATCATGGCCAACGGAATGAAAAAACCTGGAGGGGGGCGCGAGACGGTGCTGGAAAGCCGCCACGTGGTGGGCATGTTCCTCGGCGTGGTGGTGCTGTGCGGCGTGTTCTTTACGCTGGGCTACGTGATGGGACGCACGCAGCAGGACTCGAGCGTGAAGGCGGTGTCCGCGTCTGCGGCTACTGCGCGGCCCGCGGACAAGACGGCGACGCCGGCTCCTTCGAGTTGGGATTTTGTGAGCGGCGGCAATTCGAAAAAGGCGCCCGGAAAACTGGAAACGCCCGCAAAAACCTCGGCCACAGGCGGGCCGCCACCGGTGATCACGTCCACGCCAATTAGGCCGGAGAGCGCGGCAACCAAGTCACCGGAGAAAACAGCGCCAGTGGCGAAACCGTCGTCGGCGACGTCGAAGAATGCGCGGACGAAGGCTCCGGTGATTCCGCGGGGCTCCGTGGTGCTGCAAATCGCGGCTTTGACGCGCGAAGGCGACGCCTTGGCGCTGGTGGAGGCGCTGCAGAAAAAACAGTTCCCGGCATTCCTGCTCACACCGGCCACCGGCAACCTCTACCGCGTGCAGGTGGGCCCGTATCCCGACGGCAAGGCCGCCGACGCCGCCAAGAAAGCCCTCGAACGCGAAGGCTTCAAAGCTATCACCAAGCGCTGACCGCCGGATGAAACTCCACTGGTCTCTGCGCCTGCTGCTTGCCGCGTTTGCCGGGTATGTGTGGTCACTTCTTTTTGCTCCAGGCTCGCTAGCGCCATTCGGATGGATTGCGCTCGGCCTCCCTATCCTTACTTGCCTGCATGTCAACCGGCGGCTTGCTTTCGCCAGCGGCTTTGTCTTTGGCGCGGCCTTTCACGCCGCGTCGCTTTCATGGGTATACGCGGTAATGCGCGTGCACGGCGGACTGGATCCGCTGGCGGCCACAGGCGTGATGGCCGCGATGGTCTTATACCTCGCGCTATATCCCGCAGCATTTTCAATTTGCATCGCGCTGCTCGGTAACAAATCTCGCGGCCGCGCGCTGAGGGCTGCGCCATTTCTGTGGGTCGCGCTGGAATTCGCGCAAACCCATGCGCCCATTTTTGGTTTTCCGTGGAACCTGGCCGGCTACGTGGCAGCGAAAAGCCCCGCATTGATTCAGCTTGCCACCGTGACCGGCATCTACGGCTTGTCCTTCTTCATGGCGGCGTGCGGATCACTTTTTGTATGGGTTTTGCCGTCTCCGGAGCAACCGAAATGGCGGAGCTCGCGCATGGCGATTGGGCTTGGTGCTGCTCTCGTTGTTGTCATCGGCGCATTGGCCGGCGGGCTCTCCCTGCCGCCGGTGACTTCAGACCGCGTAGCGGTACTGGTGCAGTTGAATTTTCCGCAGGCGCCGCAATATCCCGCGAACTGGATGGACGCGCACGCGGGAGAGATGGACGAGCTGGAGCGCATGAGCGTGGAGGCCGTTCGGCAGGACAGGGCGACGCCGCCGGCGAGGAGCATGGTGATCTGGCCGGAAGTGCCCGCGCCGTTTTATTTTCTCGATCCGAAATTCGCGGCGCGCGCGGAGAGAATTGCGCGCGATTCCGGGGCGCACTTTCTGGTGGGAGTGGTGGAGTGGCGGCCCGGGGCGGAGAATCGCCTGCTGCCGTACAACAGCGCGGTGATGCTGGATGCGTTGGGGAAGCGCGTCTTTCAATATGATAAAATTCATCTGGTGCCTTTCGGCGAGTACGTGCCGCAGCGGCGCTGGCTGAAGTTTGCGGAATCGCTGGTGGCGGAGGTGGGCGATTTTCGCGCGGGGACAGCATACGTCACGGGCGAACTGCCCGATGAACCAGCGCCGTGGGAAATGCGCACGCCGGGGCCGCCGCACAAGTTCGGCGTGTCCATCTGCTACGAGGCGATTTTTCCGAATGAAGTGCGGCAGTTCGTCACGAACGGGGCGGAGCTGCTGGTTAATATTTCGAATGACGGCTGGCTCGGGCGGTCGGCGGGGCCGGACCAGCACCTGGCGATGGCGCGGGTGCGGGCGGTGGAAAATCGGCGCTGGCTGCTGCGCGCGACGAACAACGGCTACACGGTGGCGATTGATCCGTACGGCAGGATTGTCGCGCAGATGGCGACGGATGTGCGCGGGGTGCTGCGCGCGCCATTTAGTTTTCGCAGCGACCGGACGATTTATTCGCGATGGGGAGATTGGTTTGCGTGGGTTTGTGTAATTGTCTCAATAGGTTTTTTTGTAAGGGCGAGGCTCTTTCCGCCCAGGGGCGCAGCAAGCAGCGCCCCTACGAAGGGATAGCATCCAGTGATACTCGAAGACCTACAGCACCGATACGAACAACTCCAGCAACGCATGGAGCTGGTGCGGAGTTTTCTTTGACGTTGCCCGCCACCGCGAACTGCTGACCCGCCTCGAAGAAAAAACCAGCCGGCCGGATTTCTGGCAGGACCAGGAAAAGGCGCAAAAGACGCTGCAGGAGCGCAAGCAGTCGGAGGAGCGCGTCAACGCGGACGCAGAACTGACGCGGCGTCGCGGCGAGATTGAAGCCTTTCTCGAGCTGGCGCACGAAGAGCGTAACGTTGCCGCGCGCGATGAACTTCTTGCCGGGCTAGCGAAGGAACTCGACGCGGCAGAATCGTACGTCGCCGAACAGGAGACGAAGACGCTGTTGGCCGGCGAGACGGACGCGCTGAACGCCATCATGACCATCAAGCCCGGCGCGGGTGGCACCGAGTCGCAGGACTGGGCGGAGATTTTGTTGCGCATGTACTTGCGCTGGGCGGAGCGCAAGGGGTTTCGCGCGAGCGTCATGGACTCGACACCCGGCGAAGAGGCCGGGCTGAAGTCGGCCACGGTGCTCGTTGAAGGTGAAAACGCCTACGGCCTGCTGACCGGAGAAAGCGGCGTGCACAGGCTGGTGCGCATATCGCCGTTCGACCAGGCGGGGCGGCGGCACACGTCGTTTGCGTCGGTGTTTGTGATTCCGGAAATTGACGACAGCATCGAGATCGACATCAAGCCGGATGAAATCCGCATGGACACGTTTCGCGCGGGCGGCGCGGGCGGGCAAAACGTCAACAAGGTGGAGACCGCGGTGCGCTACACGCATCTGCCCAGCGGCATCGTGGTGCAGTGCCAGACCGAGCGCAGCCAGCATAAGAACCGTGAGCTGGCGATGAAGTTGCTGAGGTCGCGGCTCTACGAGCACGAATTGGAAAAACGGAAGGCGAAGTCCAACAAGCTCGACGAACAGAAACTGGACATCAGTTTTGGCAGCCAGATCCGGTCGTACGTGATGCAGCCGTACCGAATGATCAAGGACCTGCGCACGCGGTTTGAGGTGGGCGACGTGGACCGCGTTTTGGACGGAGACCTCGACCCGTTTATTCGGGCGTACCTGATGGCCAAGCGGACGGGGACGGTGGCGGCAGTAGTGGAAGCTGAGGACGAGTAGGCGGACAGGAAATCGCCGGCTGGAAGCCGGCGGTACGATTATCAGGACAGGCTGGAAAGCCTGTCCTACGAACCCTTCGCCCTGCGAAAACGACCGTTAGCTGCGCCAATAAAGCGTTTCAGGCGAATGCGTTGACAGCCTCGGAGGCGCATGCTAAGGTTATTTTTCTGAATTTCCTGCCTGCAAAGCGCTGGTGGGCCGGCGGATCGCTCCGCAAACCAACCTAGGAGACTGTTTTGGGTAACGAAAACCGCAACTTCATGTTCACCTCGGAGTCGGTCACCGAGGGCCACCCCGACAAAATCGCCGACCAGATTTCAGATGCCGTCCTGGACGCGGTATTAAAGGACGACCCCGCCGGCCGCGTGGCCTGCGAGACGCTGGTGACCACCGGCCTGATCGTGGTGGCCGGTGAAATTACCACCAAAACCTATGTGGATTTCTCGGACGTGGCCCGGGAGGTGGTGCGCGACGTGGGCTACACGCGCGCCAAATACGGCTTCGACGCCGACACCTGCGCCGTCATTTCGTCCATTAAAAAGCAGTCCGGCGACATCGCGCTGGGCGTGGACACCGGCGGCGCCGGCGACCAGGGCCTGATGTTCGGCTTCGCCTGCGATGAAACAGACGAATTGATGCCCATGCCGATTACGCTCGCGCACAAGCTCTGCCGTCGGCTCTCCGAAGTGCGCAAGAACGGGACCGTGGATTTCCTGCGGCCGGACGGCAAGTCGCAGGTGACGGTGCAGTACGTCAACGGGCGGCCGGCGCGCGTGGATTGCGTGGTGCTCTCGACGCAGCACAGCGAAGACGTTTCCAACCGCGATCTCCACGAAGCAGTGATGAAGGAAGTGGTCCAGCAGGTGATTCCCAAAGGCATGATTGACAAGAACACGCGCTTCCACATCAACCCCACCGGGCGCTTCGTCACCGGCGGGCCGATGGGCGATGCCGGACTCACCGGGCGCAAGATTATCGTGGACACCTACGGCGGCTACAGCCGGCACGGCGGCGGTGCGTTCAGCGGCAAAGACCCGACCAAGGTGGACCGCTCGGCGAGTTACATGGCGCGCTACATCGCCAAGAACCTGGTGGCGGCGGGCGTGGCCAGCAAAGTGGAAGTGCAACTGGCGTACGCCATCGGCGTGGCCGAGCCGGTCAGCGTGATGGCCGATACGTTCGGCACCGGCGTGATCCCCGACGAGCAGTTGACCGACATCATCCGCGCGAATTTCGCGCTGACGCCGCGCGGCATTATCGAGACGCTCAATCTTCGCCGGCCCGTCTACCGCCAGACCGCCGCGTACGGCCATTTCGGGCGCACCGAACCGGGCTTCACATGGGAACGGTCGGACAAAGCCGAGGCCATCCGCAAGGAAGTTGGATCCCGCGGCGCCGTGGTCGCGGCCCGCAGCTAGTAAGTTTCATCAGTCGAATTCAAAATACGGAATCCGGAGTGTGTGCATGTCCACTGTGCAGCGATTGAACGGCGACGTGAAAGACATGGCCCTGGCCGAAAAGGGCAAACGCAAAATCGAATGGGCCAACCAACAGATGCCTGTGCTGCAGTTGATCCGCAAGCGGTTTATCAAGGAGCAGCCGCTGAAGGGCGTGCGACTCTCCGCGTGCCTGCACGTGACCAGCGAGACCGCCAACCTGGCCATCGTGCTGCGCGACGGCGGCGCCGACGTGGTGCTGTGCGGGTCGAACCCGCTGTCCACGCAGGATGAAGTGGCCGCGTCGCTGGTGAAGGACTACAACATTCCCACCTTCGCCATCAAAGGCGAAGACAATGCGACGTACTACGCGCACATTAACGCCGCGCTGGACCACAAGCCACAAATCACCATGGACGATGGCGCGGACCTGGTGACGATTCTTTTGACGAAGCGCACGGACCTCGTCGCCAACGTCATCGGAGGCACGGAAGAAACCACCACCGGCGTGATCCGGCTGCGGGCGATGGCCAAGGACGGCACGCTGAAGTTTCCGATGATTGCGGTCAACGACGCGCTGACCAAACACCTCTTCGACAACCGCTATGGCACGGGACAATCCACCATCGACGGCATCCTGCGCGCGACGAATTTGCTGATTGCCGGCATGCGCGTGGTGGTGGCGGGCTACGGCTGGTGCGGGCGCGGAGTGGCGATGCGCGCCAAAGGGCTTGGCGCGGACGTCATCATCACGGAGATTAATCCGGTGCGCGCGCTGGAAGCGGTGATGGACGGCTTCCGCGTGATGCCCATGGACGAGGCCGCGAAGATCGGGGAAATCTTCGTCACCGTCACCGGCTGCAAGGACATCATCGTAGCGGAACATTTTCTCGCGATGAAGGATGGCGCGGTGGTGTGCAACTCGGGCCACTTCAACGTGGAGATTGACATTCCGGCGCTGGAAAAGCTGGCCAGCAGCAAGAAAGTGGCGCGGCCGCTGGTGGATGAATATGCGCTGAAGGATGGCCGCCGCATTTATCTGCTCGGTGAAGGTCGGCTGGTGAACCTGGCCACCGCCGAAGGCCATCCCGCGGCGGTGATGGATATGAGCTTTGCCAACCAGGCGCTTTCCGCGGAGTACATGCTGAAGAATCACGCGCAGCTCGAAAATAAGGTGTACTCCGTGCCGGAGCACCTAGACCGCGAGATCGCGCGCATCAAGCTGGAGGCCATGGGCGTCCAAGTGGATAAGCTCACCGCCGAACAGGAGCTGTACCTGGCGTCGTGGTCGGAAGGAACGTAACGAGTATTCAGTTGTCAGTGGGGGCGGCCCGTCCCGAGGCCTCGGGAGGTCGCCCCTCTGTTTTTGTCTGCGCCCTTCCTCGCGCTATGCGCGCGGCTGGCATTCCAGTTGCGAGGCTTGTAAACTTGAACATAGAAGCCATGAAATCAGGTACGATTCGCGACGAAATCCACATCGGCCGGGTAATCCGGAACGCGGTCATTTTTGACTTCAAGAATTCGCATGGAGGAGCGGTGAACACGGATAATTTGCTCCAGACCGTCGCACGCCTCTTTGCGTTGCTGGAGGAGAGGCGGATTGAATACCTGCTCGTCGGCGGAGTCGCTCTCCTTCAGTATGTGGAGGGCCGAAATACGGAAGATATTGACCTGATCATGGACATCGCTTCGCTGAAGAAACTTCCCGAGCTCAAAGTAACTAGCCAGGATGAGAATTTCGCGCGCGGAAAGTTTGGAGATGTGCGCATCGATATTTTGCAAACGCGAAATCCATTGTTCGAAAATGTCCGCCGGCAGTACGCGGCCAAACAGCACTTCGCCGAGCGCGATATCCCTTGCGCGACAGTGGAAGGGCTCCTCCTCCTGAAAATGCACGCGCTTCCGTCACTCTACCGGCAGGGAAATTTTGCCCGCGTGGGGCTCTACGAGAACGACATCGCCACTCTCGTTCATCAGTATCACCCCTCCCTGGAGCCATTGTTCACTGAACTCGCGGCGCATATGAGCGAAACGGACCTTCAGTCCGTACGCACAATCGTGAACGAAATCTTGCAGCGCATCGAGCGCTTCGAACAGGGGCAGCGCGAAGGCCAATGATCGATCTTGCCGCCTGGGCACTCGACACAGCAAAAACGCGCGGGGCGACGTACGCCGATTTGCGGGTGATGGACATCCGCCAGCGCGAACTCACCACAAAAAACGGCCAGGTGGGCGCGTGCGGGGAAAGCGAATCCTTCGGCATCGGCATTCGCGTGATTGCCGGCGGCTCGTGGGGATTTGCGTCCACGGACCGGCTGACGAAAGCAGGCGTGCAGGCGTGCGCCGCACAGGCGGTGGCCATCGCGAAAGCGTCGTCGCTGGCGAAAACTCATCCTGTGCGGTTGGTGCCCGAAGACGCGTACGTGGACGCATGGCAGAACCCCTTCATCAAAGACCCGTTCCAAATTCCCATGGAGCGACAGCTTGCGCTGCTGCAAGCCGCCGACGACGAAATGCGCAAGGTGAAGGGCGTCACGCTTACCGAGACGGGCATGATTTTTCGCCGCATCGAGCAGTTGTTCGCGTCGTCGGCAGGCTCGCGCATTCATCAGGTGAAGATGCAGTCCGGCGCAGGGATCGTGGCGTTCAGTTTCCAGAATAATGATTTGCAGAAGCGGTCCTACCCGGCGAGTTTCGGGGGACAGCACACGCTGGAGGGCTACGAGATGGTGGAGGCGCTGGACCTCGCCGGCAACGCGCGGCGCGTGGCGGAAGAGGCCGTAGCGCTGCACAGCGCGGCGCAGTGTCCCGAGGGCGCGCACACCATCATTCTCGAAAGTTCGCAACTTGGCTTGCAGGTGCACGAATCCGTGGGCCATCCCATCGAGCTGGACCGCGTGATGGGCATGGAAGCTAATTTTGCGGGAACCAGTTTTCTTACGCCGGACAAGCTCCGCAAGTTGCGCTACGGCGCGGACATTGTGAATGTGGTGGCCGATGCGCGGCTGGAACACGGGCCGGGGCTGGGCACGTTTGGGTACGACGACGAAGGCGTTGCCGCGCAATGCACGAACATTATTACCGCCGGCCTCTTCACCGGCTACCTGACCAGTCGCGATACCGCCGCCATGATTGGCGACGCGCGCTCCGGCGGCACCGTGCGCGGCGAAAGCTGGAACCGCCTGCCGATGATCCGCATGACCAATATCAGCCTGCTGCCCGGCACGTGGAAGTACGAAGACTTGCTCGCCGATACCGACGACGCGATTCTGATGGAGACGAACCGGTCGTGGTCCATCGACGACAAGCGCTACCACTTCCAGTTTTCCACCGAAATCGGATGGGAAATCAAGGGCGGAAAAAAAGTACGCATGCTGAAAAATCCGAGTTATAGCGGCATCACCACGGAATTCTGGAATTCGTGCGACGCCATCTGCTCGCGCGACTACTGGAAGCTGTGGGGCACGCCGAACTGCGGCAAGGGCCAGCCCATGCAGACCATGGGCACGGGCCACGGAGCGAGCCCGTCGCGGTTCCGCAATATCAAGGTGGGTGCGGCGTTTTCGAAGTGAGAATGCAAACGCAGATGAACGCAGATAAGCGAACGCAGATGAACACAGATAGAAAAAGTTAGAAATCAGAATGCAGAAATCGACCCGCGGATTTTAGGATGAAGACGAAAGGAACAAAGCGAACACGGGTGAAGGGAGCGCCGACGGCGGCGGAGGCGCATCTTGCTTCCTACGCGGAGTTGCGGCGGATTGCCGACAAGATTCTGCGGCTGAGCGACGCGGACGAGACGGAAGTGTCCATCGACGCGGGCGCGGACGCGCTGACGCGCTTTGCCAACAACACGATTCACCAGCACGTCGCCGAGCAGTTCCTCACCATCTCCGTGCGCACAGTGCTTGACGGCCGCACGGCGCGGGCCAGCACGAACAAAACCGATGAAGAATCGCTGCGGCGCGTGGTGGCTGCCTCTGCGAGGCTGGCGCGCTCGCAGCCGAAGTATCCCGGCCTGCTGCCCATGCCCCGCGCGCAGACGTACGCGAAGGTGAAGCGGTGGTGCGAAGCCACGGCCGCGGCATCGCCCGAAGACCGCGCGCGAGCCGTGGCGCGCATCTGCCGCCGCGCGGCCCAGGAGAAGCAGACGGCCGCGGGGACGTACTCTTCCGGCGCAACGCGCTCGCTGCTGGCCAACTCGAAGGGACTTGCCGCCAGCTACGAACAAACGCGCGCGGAATTTTCCGTCACGGTGATGGAAGAACAATCGTCCGGATGGGCCAAGGCCAGCGCCGCGGACATCCGTTCGCTGGACGCGGACGCGCTGGCCGCGCGGGCTTCGCAGAAAGCCGCCGCGTCGCGCGCGCCGCGCGAGCTGGCGCCGGGCCGGTACACCGTCATCCTCGAGCCGGCGGCCGCGCTGGACATGGTCGGCTACCTTTTTTACGATTTTGCGGGCACCGCCGTGCAGGACCAGCGCTCCTGCTTGAACGAGCGCATGGGGAAGAAGATCTTCGGGGAAAACATCACGCTGTGGGACGACGTGACGCACGCGGATCAACTGGGCGCGCCGTTCGACGGGGAAGGCATGCCGCGACAGAAAGTTCTGCTGGTAGAGCGCGGCGTCCCGAAGAGCCTGGTCTATTCGCGCGAGACGGCGAGAAAGATGAAAACGAAACCCACCGGACACGGCCTTTCGTTGCCGAATGAATGGGGCGAAGCGCCTGTAAACCTGGTGCTGGAAGGCGGCAAGTCGTCGCTCGAGGAAATGATTGGCACGACGGCGCGGGGCATACTCGTCACGCGGCTGTGGTACATCCGCGAAGTGGACCCCTACGAAAAGGTGATGACCGGCATGACGCGCGACGGCACATTTTTGGTCGAGAACGGGCGCGTCACCGGCGGCATCCGCAATTTCCGCTTCAATCAGAGCGTGCTCGAAATGCTGGCGAATGCGGAGATGCTCGGCCCGGCCGCGCGTGCCTGCGGCGAAGAGGCCTCGGACATGGTGATCCCCGCGATGAAAGTGCGGGATTTTCATTTTTCCGAAGTCACCAAGTTTTGAACGATGAGAGTAGCGCAGGCGAAAAATGCCGGGCTTCCCGAAAAAAACGTCGGGACGCAGAAACCGCGAAAGCCCGGCGCTACACCTGGCATTTTTTCAGGAGGAGAAAGCAATGAAAGCGAAGATGATTGCCGGAATTGTGTTGATCCTTCTGGGAGCAGTGGCTCTGTTTTATCACGGCATTCCGTACACGAAAAAAGAGGACGTGCTGAAAATCGGCACGATGAAGGCGCAAGTGCAAACGAGAGAAACGTACGAGGTCCATCCGGCGATCAGCGGGGTCGTGCTGGCGGGCGGAATCGTGCTGCTGGTTGCTTCTCTGCGAAAACCATCCTGAAGCGGGCACACGCTTGGATTACTTGGTGAATTCCAGGCTGGCGATGGTCCGCGCAATCACATTTTCCTGAATCTGAATGAGGTCGGAATTGGCGTAGGTCATGCCGATGAGCGTGAACACTTCCTTCTCGCGCGCGAAGGTGAGCAGGGTGACCGACCATTCGTGCTCTTCCACCGTGCCGCGAAAGTGTTTTTCGAACGCAGGCTGCCCGGCCACGGTGGTGCGGCGTTCACCGAGGGAGCGGTAGTTTTCGTAGAGCTCGCGCAGGCGCCGCTCGTTGGCCGCCGCGTGCTGCTCGATGGCCTTCTGCAGCGGCTCGCGGCCCACGATGAAGATGGTGGTCTGGTCCTCGGTGCCCATGGCGACGATGGCCGTGGGCAACGTCTTGCGCGCGCCTTCGATGACGCTCCAGCTTGGCGGTTTGTAAAGTTGAAAGCTGTAGGTCAGGTTGGTGTAGCGCGTCCCTTCCACTGCTTCGCGCATGGGTGCTTCGACTGTCCTGGCTGGAGGCTGAACCGTGGCAGGCGCGGTGTTCGCCGCTGGCGCGATGGGAGGAGGATTCGTCCTGGCCGGCGGCGGTGCAGGGGACTTCGCTTCCGAAACGACGATGGACGCGACCTTGTCCTTTTTTACCAGCGCAAAACCGTAGCTGGTTTCGACTTTGAATGCGTCGCCTTCGAAACCCACAATGTTGCCGACGATTTTGGTGCCGTCCTTCAAGCGCAATTCATCTGCAGACACACCTCGCGGGGATGCCACCAAGAACAAACCTGTCAGGCAGAGAAGAGCGCGCTTCATTGAGGCGAGTATGGCACCGGCAGGGGATGGCGGCAAGCAGGGTGATGCGTAAGTTGAAACATGAAAACAGAAAAGAGAAAATGGAAAATAGAAAATAGGTCCGCCAAGATTGAGCGGCGGCGCTTCCTTCCTATTTTCTGTTTTCTATTTTCCATTTTCGCTTTCATTGTTTCTCCATCTGAATTGGTTCCAATCGCTCACAATTAATATGGCCGTCCTGCTCGACGCGGCCGGTGACGCGGAGCATGCGCGCCTCGAAGACCCAGCGGCCACAGCGCTCGTAGGCCGGGGGGAAAAGCACGACTTCGAAGAGCCCGCGCTGGTCCTCCATGGTGGCGAACATCATGTTGCGATAGTTTTTGGTGGCCACGTGGCGGAAGGTGACCAGCCAGCCGAGGAGCGTCACCCGCTGGCCGATGCGCTGCTCGATCTCCGTGCTCCAATTTTCGCCGTTGCGCGCGACCAGATCGAGCGGATGGCCGCTGACGCAGACTTCCAGGATGGCGCTTTCGTAGGCCAGGCGCTGCTCGCGGGTGTAGTCGGGGAGCAGCGGCGCGGCATCGCCCGGGCGCGCGACAGGAGCGGCATCGGGGAAGAGCGTGGCATCAGCGTACGGCGGGGTGCTGCTTTGCAGGGGCACGATATATCGTGCCCCTACCGGATCGCCGCCGTTCCCTTTTAGCAGGTTCAGGCGCCAGAGGAGAGAGGGGCGCGTTTCGGCGCAGACTTCGTCGAAGGCGCCGCACTTGATGAGCGACTCGATTTCGTTGCGTTCGACGGGCACGCGGGTGAGAAAATCCTCGAGCGAGCGGTAGGGGCCGTGGGCGTCGCGGGAGCGGAGGATGTGTTCGATCGTTTCGAGGCGCAGACCTTTGACCTGCATGAGGCCGATGCGCATGGCGCGGGGTGCGGTGCCGGTTTGTAGGGGCACGATATATCGTGCCCCTACGGCGGCGTCACATGGCTCGGTGGTGTATTCGAGGCGCGAGTGGTTGACGGAGGGGAGACGGACTGCGATGCCCCAGCGCTTGGCCTCTTCGACGTAGGCGGAGACGTGATAAAAACCGGCGCCAGAACTGCACATCGCGGCGAGAAATTCCGCGGGGTAGTGCGCCTTCAGATAGGCCATGCGGTAGGCGAGGTCGGCGTAGGTGGCGGCATGCGCCTTGCAAAATCCGAAGCCGATAAATTTTTCGACCATCTGCCAGGTCTCTTCGCGCGCGGCAGGGACGATGCCGATTTTTTCGGCGGCCTTGATGAATTTCCCGTGCAGGCGCGCGCGCTCGCGTGAATCTTTCCATTTGGCTTTGGCGCGGCGCACCAGGTCGGCCTCCGCGAGCGACAGCCCGCCGGCCACCTGCGCGATCTGCATCACCTGTTCCTGGTAGACGCAGACGCCGAGGGTGTCGCGGAGGATCGGTTCGAGCGAGGGATGCGGATAGCGCACCGGCTCCTGCTGGCGGAGGCGCTTCAAGAATGTTTCTTTTGCGCCGTACTCCGCGGCGCCGGGACGAATGATGGCGATGGCGCAGCAGAGGTCGTTCAGCGTGCGCGCTTCGAGCGTGCGCAACAGCCCGCGCAGCCCCGGCGATTCAATTTGAAAAACGCCCATGGTGCGGCCTTTGGCGAGCATTGCACAGGTGACGGGATCGTTTTCGGGGATGGCGTCGAAATCGAGCGAAGTAGCACAGGCTTGTAGCCTGTGTGGTTCGGAGTGCACAGGCTGTAAGCCTGTGCTACGTGCGCGGGCGATGTTGTCGAGGGCGAGAGTCATGGTGGTGAAGCCGCGCTGGCCGAGGAGGTCCATCTTGACGAGGCCGAGGGCCTCGACGCCGTTCATGTCGTACTGTGTGACGACGATGCCTTTGGTGGCCACTTCGAGGGGCACGAGGCGCGTGAGCGGCTGAGCGGAAATCACCGTGCCGCAGGGATGGATGCCGAGATGCCGTGGAAAATCGTCGAGGCGCTCGGCGACTTGGAGGATCGTTTTCCACGGCTCTTCTTTGGCGGGGAGCGCGCGGCATTCGGGCAGGGTGCGCAGGGCTTCCTGAATTTCGCGCACCGGGCGGTGCGGCAGGCGCCGCGTGAAGTGGTTCACCTCGGCGGTGGAAAGACCGAAGACTTTGGCCACTTCGCGGACGGCGAGGCGCGCGTGCATGGTGACAAAGCTCGAAATCATGGCGACGTGCGCGGCGCCCCAGCGCTGGTAAACCCAGTCGAGCAATTCGTCGCGGCGCGCGCCGCAGATGTCGATGTCAATGTCGGGGACGTCGCCGCGCTGCTCGTTGAGGAAGCGCTCGAAGTAGAGCCCCCAGCGCAGCGGACAGACGCGCGAAATGCCCAGACAATAGGTGACGATGGAGCTTGCCGCCGAGCCGCGCGCCACCGCGGGAATGCCGCGGCGTTTGGCCTCTTCGACGATTTCCCAGACGAGCAGAAAATATGGCGCGAGGTGGAGCTGGTTGATCACTTCCAGTTCATGCGTGAGCCGGGCGAGCACCGGCGGAGTGAGCGGCTGGTAGCGGCGGCGCGCGCCTTCGAAGCAGAGCTTCCAGAGGTACGAGAACGGCGACTCGCCTTCGGGCACGGTGCATTCGGGGAAAATTGGTTTGCCGAGCTGCAGCTCGAGATTGCAGCGCTCGGCGATTTCGAGCGTGGCCGCGAGCGCCTCGGGATGGTCGGCGAAGGCGCGCTGCATTTCGGCGGGCGATTTGAAGTATGCCTCGGGGGTGGTGATGTCAGGCGGGGCGACCTTGGTGAGCAACGAGCCGGTGCGGATGGCGTTGAGCACGCGATGGTGGAGATGCTCGACGGGACGGAGAAAGTGGACGTTGTTGGTGGCGACAATGGGCACGCCAAGTTCGCGGGAGAGGCGCAACGCTTCGCGGAGGGCGCGGCCGTCGGCGGGGGAGAGGCGGTGCACTTCGAGGTAGAGGGCGCCAGCGAAGATTTCTTTCAAGCGACCCAGAAGACGAAATTCGAAATTCGATCCCGATGCCTCGGGACGAAACTCGACCGGACATAACGCGATCACGCCGTCGCGGTGCGCGTGTAATTCCTCGAGCGTCACAGGACGGTCTTCGAGCTGGCGCTTCGTCACCAGTGTGCAGAGGTTGCTGTAGCCGGCGAGATCCGCAGCCAGGAGCAGCAGTTGTAGAGACAGGTTTTCAGACTGGCCCGGTAGAGACGGGCGGGTCTGAAGACCCGCCCCTACAAAACCCATATCCAGCAGGGTGCCGATGATGGGTTTTACGCCGGCGTCGCGGGCGGCGAGATAAAAGGGGACGGCGGCGTAGAGGCCATTGGTGTCGGTGAGCGCGACGGCGGACATGCTGTGCGCTTTGGCGGCGGCGATGAGTTCCTCGGGGCGCGGTACCGCGCGGAGGAAGGAGTAGTGGCTGTGGCAGTGCAAATGAACAAACATGTGAAAGTCAGAAAATAGAAAATGGAAAATGGAAAATAGGCCCGCTGTGCGGGCGACTGACTCCTTTGGCAGGAAGCGGGAGAGGTGAGTGGGACAGGCTGGAAAGGTCGCCTAATTCTCTTGCGGCAGAATACGTCCCCCGTATCTGGGAACGTCAGCCAGTTTTCTAATGTCGGCCACACCCATTCCCTTGGGTATCAAAACAGCTTCGTACCACATGGGCAATTGCATCCGAATCTTTGTTCCTTTTTTGGCGGGAAATCCTTTCAGAGATTCTTTCTTGATATTCTCGACCGCATCCAACATGGATTTCGCTGACGGGGTTTCAATGTCTATAGCGCCAGGGCGAATCGTAAATGCCTGACTAATCGTGATTCGCTGGTCTTGATATTTGTCTACTTTCGGGTCGATAATTCCACACACGACAGCAACATCATATTTCTCACTGTACTCCATGAGTGGCGCAGAGTTGAGAATTGCAACACAGTGCGAAATGTCGGGGTATCCCCATCCCGTAATTATTCTTTGCTTCGGTGGCTGTTGCACCGTTTGTATAACAACTCTCTCCACGATTCTTGGCTGAAAATTGAAGTACAGCGAGAATGAGGAGATCACCAATCCAGCCATGATCCCGTAACCGGCCAACCGGGCGGACTGATTGAGCGCGGAGATCGGCAGCTTTTTATCGCGCCGCATTTTTCTTACCCACACGATTCCGCCGACAATCCAGATAACAAGCTGGATGTAGTTGTTCGCTGTTCCTAAATCCATTAGGAGTACCCCAAAACTTAAGTTGCTGCGCTGTCATTCTAGCACCCCCTACGCGAACGGGATAAACTCGCTGGAAAGCCTGTCCTACCGCGATAAACAGGGTGTGGAGAGCACGAGGCCGTTGGGCTTGGTGGCGTAGTGCTCGCGGAGCTCGAGGCCTTTGCCGTAGTAGAGTGCGTTCCAGCCGAAGCGGTGGCGGACGCGGTCCACGCCGCGGTGGAGATACCAGCGGCGATTGGGTTCCGCGTCGAAGAGATCGTTCTGCCGCCGCTCGGGTTCGAGGTTAGTCACACTGATGCCGACAAAGCGCAGCGCGACGCGCCGCGTGTAGAGTGCGCGGAAAAGCTCCATGGATGCGGTGTGCAGCGATTTTTCGTCGTTGGTGGCTGGAGTGAGCCGCGCGGAGCGCGCCGCGGAAAGAAAATCGGTATAGCGCAGGCGCAGGGCGATGGAGCGCGCCTGGCGGCGGTGCTCGCGCAGGGTGGAGCCGACGCGTTCGGCGAGGTACTCGAGCAGCGCGCAGAGGAATTCCACGTCAATCGTGCCGCCCTCGATGGTGGTTTCGCGGGAGATGGATTTGGGTTCGAGCGGGGTGTGCACGGAGCGATCGTCGAGGCCGCGGGCGCGCTCGGCAATCTGCCGGCCGACGACTTCGCCGAAGGTGGCGACGAGCGCGACGATGGGAATTTTTCGCAGCTCGCCGATGGTGTTGACGCCGCGCTCGCGCAGCGTGGTGGCATGGACGTGTCCGATGCCGTGCAGCTTTTCCACCGGCAGCGGGGTGAGAAAATTTTCTTCGGTGCCCGGCGGAACGATGCCGAAGCCGCGCGGGCGCTGGAGGCGCGAGGCCACCGAGGCGACCAGTTTTGTGGTGGCCGCGCCCAGCGAAACGGAAATGCCCATCTCCTTCTCGACGCGCAACTGCATGCGGCGCAGCATGGCGGGGAAATCGGGGTAGAGGCGGTCGGTGCCGGTGAAGTCGAGATAGAAGTCGTCGAGCGCGGCGCATTCGACGGCAGGGGTGAAGTCCACCAAGATGCGCTGGACGCGCGCGGCGAAGTCGGCGTAGTGCTCGTACTGGCCGGGGACGACGATGGCTTTGGGGCAGAGGCGCAGGGCGTCGCGAAAACTCATCGCCGTGCGCACGCCGCGGGCCTTGGCTTCGTAACTGGCGCTGGCCACCACGCCGCGGCCCACGAGAACGGGCTTGCCACGCAGACGCGGGTCGAGCGCCTGCTCGACGGAAGCGAAGAAGGCGTCCACGTCCACGTGGACGATTTTGGGGGCGAGGAAGCTGGACCAATCCCATGCAGCGTTGATGGCGGGTTGTAAGGGCACGATATATCGTGCCCCTACGGCGGCGGGCGGACCGGGGACGACGAAGGAATTGCCCGCGGTGGATTCGCGGTGGGACTGAAAATTTCTGCGCGGAGGCAGAAGGGAAGAGAGAACGCCGGGCGAACGGCCGCACATGTTGGAATCCCCTGGGGCAGGCAGGGAAGGGCAGGCGGCGTCGAAAGGCGAGGGGTGACCCGTTGAGTCCCGTGGGACAATGGGGCCATCCCCTCGCCCCTCTTCCGTTGCCTACCGGGAAAGAGCATAGGCGAATAAAAAGCGAAAGTCAAGAGATAAAAATTGGCTGCGGCGAGGCATCACTTTTGTTGTGGATGGGCAGAGTTGTTGAGAATTGTGCAGAATATTTGAAAGCAGGGACCTACGGTCATCCCCCGTATAGCTACCGATGGATTTTCAGTGAGATTTGGGACCACCTGTGGCCCCAACTGTCGAAGGCTCAAAACGAGGAAGACGTAAAAAAAGCATTTGAAAAGGGTGCCAGCCCTTACGACAAAGAGTTCATGCCTTACATGGCCTCGCTCGTCCTCAGAGTCTTGCGCGAGCCGAAATGTCCCAAGAGACGCAAACCGCAGATCAATTTTCTTGCAGATTCGTTGGCTGGGGTGGACTGGGTTAGCGCACGCCGCGCTCGCGATATTTGCGACCAAGAGCGCAAGAAGAAAGTAAATTACATTTTCCGGCAGGACTACTACATTGAATGCACTTGCCGCTACAAAGGCCCCGCGCTCCACCGTAAATGCCCGAAATGCAGCACGGATAAACTCGATCTTCCTTACTCAAAATTCCAAATGTGAGATTCGGGTCTGTCGGCACAGTTACTTTTTTTCTATGACGTAACGTACGTAACGTTACGGCTTTGCCGGGCGATCCAGCGAAAATCAAGCTTATTCTTCCGCTCGTTCGCAAAACGGTGGTTTTCGGAACGGGGAGATCTTAGTTTATCGTTGAATTCTCATTGGGCCAAAAATTAATTCGCAGAGTTCCGCCATATCCTGTTCAGCGGGAGAATCGTGATTCCCTGTCCCGATAGAAAGACAGCGCGACTCGACCATTTGCCTTCTTAGCGGTCAGAATATCCAGCCGAAAGCCAATGACCTTGGACGTGACAGAAAGCCATGAGCTACAAGATTGCACGTCGCGGCTCGTAATCCGACTGCCTCCTCGGGCCTAAGCCAAGGACTCACCCTGTTTCTTCGACGTGAGTGCTTTCACTCCAGATTGTGAAATATCCCCCAGTAAGTGTTACCTGGCCGTAACAGGATGCTCTGCTATGGCGCCTCCTAAACATTTGGAAAAAAGTAGGTTAACTGGTGTTGTGGCCATGCTTCGTCACCGGTCGACGCCGTGCTCTGAGCTCTGTTGAGCTTTGGATAGGATTGTCTGGCAATGGAATCACTCATTTGGCAACTCGCGAATCGCACGGCAGAAACTCAGTTCATTTTCAACCTGTTCCACCTGCTTCTGGCTGGCTTGACTCTATTGGTTTTGCTTCATCAGCTCAAGGCTGGCGGGAGAGAAAGGCTCGGGAACGAAGGTTGGTTGTTGCTCTCGGGGTTTTCACTCTTGGTTTTGCATTTTGCAGTTCTCACGCTGCATTTTGGGACCGAGTTTTTCTTCCGAAAGGCGTTGGTGTGGAGAGGCTTCGGAGGCCTTTCACACGGCTTCATGGCATGTGGACTTTTGTTTGTAGTTGCCGCGCTGTGGGAGGGCCGTCAGAACCAGGAACGGCAGGTGGCTTGGGGGTTCCGGCAAAGTTGCGTTCTAGTGATTGCGGCGGTGCTCCTGGACGTCGTCTTTTTCCCGTCGAAGGAGCTTTCGAGCGAGGCTGTCCATTCGATTCCGATGTTCGGCTTGGATTTGCTGGCGCTACTGGCTGTTGTCATCGGAATGCGGAAAGTAATGCGGGCGAAGAGCGAGGGATGGCGAGCCACAATGGTTGCTTTCGGCTTTGTAGGTTTCGCACTTCTCCTGCACAGCACATTAGTCTTCCTGCCGCGCCCGACGGGGGTTCTCCTCTGGAACGCCGAGGAACATGCGCTTTCAGTCTCCTTGTTTGCCTTTGCCTGGGCGGCCGGCGAGCGGTCTCACAACTTACTCGACCGCGTGTTTGTGCGCCTGAACCTGACATTCCTGATCCTGGCCAGCCTGATCATGCTCGTCACCGTCGGAATGGAAAAGTACCAATACTTGCGCTTGGCCGAAGAGCGTTCCATGAACTTAGCCGAGTTCTTGCGTGGACACACCGTCTTTTACCGGGCGCATGGGGAGAGCTTGGAAAAAATTTTCCGGCACACGGAGGTGCTAAAACGGGTCGTCGTGGAGTTTGGGACGCTGCCAGAATTGCGGGCGGTAAACATCTCTCTGGACGGCCAGCGCGCGAGTTTCCATTACACCCCAGATTGGGTGGTCAAAGAAGAAATCGCTCCTCTCCCGCGGCTGGACCCACTACAAGCCGGCATGGAAGTCGAGAACAGCTTCACGATGATCCGGTTGCCGATCGAAAGCGGCACCAGCAGCGGCAATCAAGTCGAGTTCGTGGGCACGATGGATTTCATCAACAATTACATCGGAAAGTACATCATCCTGATTTATTCGCTGTTCACGATTATGGTGGGGATGGCCACGGTGATCATCGGGATGATCATCACGGATACCGACCGGCGCCTCCAACACCAGTTTGGCGAATTGCAGGAAACCCAGCAGCAACTGGCGCAGGCGGCCAAACTGGCCTCGGTCGGGCAACTGGCCGGCGGGATGGCGCACGAAATCAATAATCCCATTACGAGCATCCTGTCGCTGGCCAGTCATCTGGCGAGGAAGGATGTCGCTGCATCGCTGACGCCGCGCCAGCAGAAAAGTCTGGAGGTAATTGCGCAACAGGCCGAACGTGTGTCGAAGATCGTGGGAAACTTGTTGACCTTCGCTCGCGAGTCACACTTGGAGCTGAGCCCGGTCGATGTCGCCGAACTGCTCGACACCGCCATCACCTTGGTCCAATACCGCCTGTCTGACAATGCAATCGATCTTCACCGGGAGTTTTCCGCAGAGCTGCCGATGATCCTCGGTGATGTCGGACGGCTGACCGAAGTCTTCGTCAATATCTTCAACAACGCAATTGACGCCATGCCCGGAGGGGGCACTTTGATTGTCCGTGCTTCGTCGAACTCGGCCAATGGCGGTGGCGTGCGCATGGAGGTGAAAGACATGGGCTGCGGGATTCCTTCCGAGCACCTGGCTCGTGTTTTCGATCCGTTCTTCACCACCAAAGAGCCTGGACGAGGCACGGGTCTGGGCCTTTCAATCAGCCACGGCATTGTCAAGGACCATGGTGGTGAGATTTGGGCCGAAAGCCAACCAGGCGCGGGCGCGACGCTGGTGATCACTCTTCCAGGAGGAAGCGAATGGAGCTGAAAAGGCGCATTCTTGTGATTGATGATGATCAGGCGATTTTGCAGAGCTGCCGGACGATCCTTGAGGACGAAGGGCACGAAGTGGAGATTGCTTCGGGGGGTGAGGAGGGTCTGGCTCTGTTACGCAGGCAGTCGTTTGATTTGGCTTTGATCGATTTGCGAATGGCAGGGACGAACGGTCTGGAAGTCCTCGAACAAGTGATGGCCATCGACTCCGATCTCGTTGCCATCATCTTCACCGCGTATGGAACCATTGAATCAGCAGTCGAGGCAATCAAGAAAGGCGCGTTCAACTACTTGACCAAACCCTTCACAGCCGGCCAGCTCACGACCGTGGTGAGGAAGGGACTGGAACACCGATTCCTGCGGCTGGACAATCTGCGGTTGCGCCAGGAGCTAAAAGAATGCTGCTCCGCGCATCACATGATCGGGCGTAGCGCGCCTCTCGAGCTGGTGCTGGCCACGCTGGCGAAAGTGGCTCCTTCGGATGCGAATGTCTTGGTGACGGGAGAAAGCGGAACGGGCAAGGAACTCGTTGCCCGGGCGTTGCACGCCAATAGTGCTCGCTGCAAAGGTCCATTTGTTCCGGTGGACTGCGCCGCTCTTCCTTCGAATTTGCTCGAAAGTGAGTTGTTCGGGTATGAGAAAGGGGCTTTCACCGGCGCGCACCAGGCCAGGCGTGGCGTTCTGGAGCAAGCCGACGGTGGAACCTTGTTTCTCGACGAAATTGGGGAACTGAGCCCCGAGTTGCAGGCCAAACTGCTGCGTACGTTGCAAGAGCGAACTTTTCGACGGCTCGGGGCAGAGCGGCTGGTCAGCGTCAACATCCGCATTATCTCCTCCACGAGCCGCGAACTGAATGCAGAAGTCCAGCAGGGCCGATTCCGTCAGGACCTTTTCTACCGTTTGAATGTGGTAACGATTTGTCTTCCCACTTTGCGAGAGCGGCAGGGCGACGTTGGCCTGCTGGTGCACCACTTCCTTCAGGAGTTCTCCGTAGCCGCAGGCAAGAACAACGTTCGGGTCACGTCGGAGGTTCTGCGGCTTCTCGAACAGTACCAATGGCCGGGGAATGTGCGCGAATTGCGCAATGTGATCGAACGGGCGGTCGTTCTTTGCGATGGAGAAAGCGTACGGGTGCGCGACTTGCCGGATTATATTCGTGAGCAAGCCAGGCTGGGGAAGCAGATTCACGCCGCCATAGGTTACAAGGCCGCGCGTGAGAACTGGGTGGAATCCCAAGGAAAGCAGTATCTAACCACATTGCTGCGTCAGCACCATGGCAACATTTCGGCCGTCGCTCGCGATGCGCAGGTGAGCCGCAAATCGGTCTATGAGTTGTTGCGGCGTTTCGACATTGACGTACGCGAGTTCCAGTCTTATGTGCACGCCAGTTCACCGTCGACTGTTTCCTCTTCGTAACAGTTGGAGCTTTCAGTGTTACCCGTAGGTATCAGTCACACATCCCCAGCAAGCCATCCCTCCGCTATTCGCACGTCCTAACGTACTGAAAATCGAAGAGATAGTTTATTTCACTCTTTGCTCCCCGCAAGGAACTCAACCTGCCAAGCCATTCAGGGACGGAGGTCCTGACCGCTATTGTTCCTAACGAACCGACTTCTGTTGGCGGCCTTGATAGTTCTTCAGGCTTCGCGGCCTGACGCCAGCGGAACCATCCAGGGCCGTGTGAGCGCGAGCGGGCAGAAGACAGACTTGGCCAATTTCGTGATCACCGTGGAAGACATCGAGGGTACGTTTTCACCTCCAGAACGACCGGTGGTGATGGAACAAAAAGAGCTGCGCTTTGTGCCCCACGTCCTCGTGATCTTGGTGGGCACCACGGTGGAATTTCCAAACAAGGATCCACTTTCGCACAACATTTTTTCCATTTCAAATTCGAAGCGTTTCAACTTCGGACTTTATTCGCAGGGAGCGATTCGCCGTTTGAAATTTGAAAAGCCCGGCGTGGTGGAGTTGCTCTGCAACGTCCATCTGGAGATGTCTGGCTTCATTGTTGTGACCAAGAATCCTTATTTTGCCCGAAGCGAGACCGATGGCAGCTATCGGATTGTTGGAGTGCCGCCCGGCCGGCACCGATTGCGTTGCTGGCACGAGCGCTTAGCGGCTCAGGAGCGCATGGTGCAAGTGCCCGAAACTGGTTCCGTGACCGTGGATTTTTCTGTGGGGAAGTAGGCTCTGATTCTTGGAAAAAAGGGAGACGCATCCGACCGATGCCTTCCGAGGAGGAGGAGATGAAAAGGAGTTTTGCCAAAGTGGTCATCGTGAGCTTGATGCTGCTACTAGTGGTATTGGTGTTTTCAACCAGGCGTGCCTCAGCAATCCCATCCTTTGCGCGTCGCTACGAAACGGCCTGCACCACTTGCCATGTCCTGCCGCCCAAACTGAACGCCTTCGGCGTGGCCTTCAAGAACAATGGCTACCGCATGTCGGAGGACGACGAGAAGTTTATCAAGCAACCCGACATTCCCATGGGCTCGCCGGGGTGGAAGAAAGTGTGGCCCAAGGGCGGCGTCTGGCCAGGTGCGATTCAGGATCGCGTTCCGCTGTCCGCAGCCATCGAACTGGTCACCGATGTCGCGCCAAAAGAACCGGTGAAAGTGGACTTTGCTTTTCCGGAGGAAGTCGAACTCTTGATGGGAGGCACACTCGGTTCGCGCTTTTCCTTCTTCGGAGATCTGGCGTTTGAATTCGAGGGAGGCTCGACTAATGTGGATTTGGAGCGCGGACACCTTAACATGCGTCTCACCGAAAGCCCTCTGCTGAACCTCCGCATGGGGCGTTTCGAAACCGGCGCCACTCCGTTTTCTCGTTTCACCTATCGATTGACTGACAAAGACTTCATTGTGAGCGACTTCCGCGCGGTCGACGGTGGCTTCCGTTTCCGTTCGCGGCAGCAGGGGTTCGAGCTGTGGGGTGCCAAGAACAGTCCTGGCGGCGGCGGTCTTCAGTACAGCCTAGGGCTGGTCAATGGCAGCGGCAGCAGCAATGATGACAATTCACACAAAGACTTCTACGCGAGCGGCTCCTACAAGTTTCGCGGCTATGGAGTGGCCGGAGCAGGAAAGCCGCTGGACTCGCTGAAGTCCACCGAGAACTACATTGACAACTCGGTGGAAGTGGGCGCGTTCACCTACATCGGCCGGCTGGGGGACTCGCCTTCCAACGAGATTCGTTACAACCGCGCCGGATTCAAGGTAAATGCCTACATCAAACGTCTGAACCTGTTTGGGGCATACGTCCACGGGCGCGAACTCGTATTGGAAAGCGGCCCACCCCGCATCAACACAAATGCGTGGTTTGCCGAGGGCGATGTAGTCATCTTGCCCTGGATCACGGGGATCTTCCGCTACGAGCAGGCCATTGGCGACCGGGGGTTCCTGCAAGTCAAACGAGTGGTCCCGGGAGTCAGCATGATGTTGAGAGCCAACATCATTTTGAGCGCGGAGGCGCCCGTCTATTTTGGGGACAAGAACAGCCTACTGAACGGCGGCACGGAACACAATGGTGCTGCATTCCGGCTTGCCTTCTTCTTCTGAGGAGAAGGAGAAACTTACCTTTCCACGGGGGGCCGCTGTTTTTGCCGCGCGGCGGCCCTCTCTGGAAGACCCAGGAGGATCCGATGCGCAAAGCGATTGGCACCATCATTTACTCATTCCTGTTGATAGGACTCTTAGCAGTCCTTGTTTCTGCTGCTTTGCCTGGCGGTGGGGACATCATCGGTACGCTGACTGTGCCCAAGACGGACCAAGCCGTAGTGTACGTGGAGACGGTCACGGGAGCGTTTCATGGCGAGCACGCCAAGATGGATCAGCGCAACAAAGTGTTTTCTCCCTATGTGCTCCCCGTTGTCAAAGGCACGACGGTGGAATTTATCAATAGTGATGAGCTGCAGCACAACGTCTTCGGTGTGGGCGCGGATGAGTTCAACTTGGGCAACTGGACCAAGGGAATCGCGCGCGAGCATACTTTTAACAAGCTAGGCGAAGTCGCCATTCTTTGCAATGTTCATCCCGAGATGGAGGCCTATATCTTGGTGTTGCAAAACCCCTACTTTGCAAAGCCGGACAGCAGCGGCAAGTTTCGCATCGAGGACGTGCCGCCGGGGGAGTACGTCGTCAAAGCTTGGTATCACGGCAAGACCAAGAAGCAGACCATAAAAGTGCCGGCCACCGGCAGCGTGACGGTGGCCTTCTAGTCGGCGCGAGTCGCGGGCCGGGCGAACGCGGGAGGAGACATGAAGCGGATTCGCATTCCCAATTACCTCTTGGTCGGGTTGCTTATGTTCGCCGGTGGATCGGCTGGCTTCTTGTTCGCTCATTTCGGGCAGGTCCCTTCCCAGGAACGCAATATCACGATTACGGCTCACAAGTACGCCTACGATCCGCCCACCTTGCAGGTGAATCGCGGCGATCGGGTGCATATTCGCCTTGTCTCCAAGGACGTCACTCACGGCTTTTATCTGGAAGGGTACGACTTGGATGCGAAGGTGAGGCCCGACAATCCAACCTTCTGGATGCGGCGGCCTTCGAGGCAAAAGGAATACAAAGAAGTGGAAGAAATCAGTTTCGTCGCGAACCGCCCCGGCAAGTTCCGTTATCGCTGCTCGATTACGTGCGGCTACATGCATCCTTTCATGCAAGGCGAGCTCATCGTTAGCCCGAACTATCTTTTCTCCACTTCCGTAGGATTGTCGCTGGCCCTGGCAGCCGGCATGTTGCTGATTGTGCGTCGTCCGAGCGCTGGAGGACAGCCATGAGCAGCGCTCAGGGCGATCCCGTGCGCGCGACCTTGCTCCGCGCGATCCAGATCGAGACTCGCAACGCCGGCATTTACGATTCCCTGGCGCACCTCTTTTTGGGCTATGACGATTCGCTCAACGCCATCTTCCGCGAAATGGCCGACGAAGAGCGCCAGCACGGCGCCGACTTGGAGCTTCGCTTCCGCGAGCGTTTCGGCCCGGTGCCCTCTTCGACCGAGGATCCGAAAGAAGTGATTGAGGCGCCTGACTTGGAGGACCCCGAAGCCCTTATCTTTGATTCGCTGACGGCTGAGCAAGCGCTCGTGCTTGGTTTGCATGCCGAGGAAAGTGCGCGCGAGTTCTATCGTCAGGAAAGCGCTCGGACCCCGGATCCAGGATTACAAGCGGTCTACAAGGAGTTGTGCGAGTTTGAGCAGGGGCATGTGGATCTGCTGAAGGCGAAGCTGGCAGAAAAGCGGCGCGCGGCAAGTTCCACTTCGAGGTGATGGCATGGCCACTGCAAGCCAAACAACCCCAATCGACGTTCCAGTGGAGGCCTTGGAGAAAACGTGGCGGTTTGACGTGTTTGCCCAGTGGCCTTGGCTGAAGCGGCTCGTGCGGATGCGCAGCTTCCAGTTCTTAGTCATCCTGCCCAACCTGTTCATGTTCTATCTGTTTCTCATCGCGGGCCTTTTTGGTACGCCGGTGGGAAACCGGAACATCATCATTGTGTTTGTATGGATCCTGTGGTGGTTTGTCCTGATCACGGTGCTGGTGCCGCTGGGTTCGCGCAGTTGGTGCACCGTTTGTCCGCTGCCGTTCTTTGGCGATTGGTTGCAGCGCCGCGCCGTGGTCAAAGTGCGGCCGGGCAAGAGCCCAGGAACCGCAAATAGTTTCTTCGGCCTGCACAAACGCTGGCCCAAAGCGCTAAGCAACATCTGGCTTCAGAACTTTGGGTTTCTCTTCTTGGCGACCTTCAGCGCGCTCCTCGTCACACGACCCATTGTGAGTGCGGTGGTGTTTGGCGTGATGTTTCTTGTGGCGACGGGGTTGGCGCTGGTCTATCGCTTGCGCACCTTTTGCAACTACGTTTGCCCCATCAGCGGGTTCCTCAGTCTCTACGCGATGACTTCCACCGTGGAGCTGCGCTCCGTTGACAAAGACGTATGCCTGACGTGCAAGACCAAGTCCTGCATCCGCGGCAGCGAAAAAGGCTGGGCCTGTCCGTGGAATGTGTACATGGGCAAACTGGATCGCAATAACTACTGCGGGCTATGCTTTGAATGTGTTAAAAGCTGCCCCAACGACAACATCTCGCTCTTCCTCCGCCCTTTTTCCAACAGCGACCTGATCCTGCGCGGCTACGACGAAGTCTGGAAGGCCTGTATCATGCTGGTCCTCGCGCTCACCTACTCGGTCATGCTCCTGGGTCCCTGGGGCCGTTTCAAGGACTGGGCCAACGTTTCCGAAGCGCACGATTGGGGCGGCTTTGGAATGTTTGCGGCGGGCCAGGCGCTACTGGCGCTCGTGATTTTTCCCGGGCTGTACTATTTGTCAATTCGTCTCGCGAAGTGGTACGCGCGAGCCGATGCCGTCCCGACCAAGGAGCTTTTCCTGAAGTATGCCTACGCGCTGGTGCCCATGGGGCTGTTGGCGTGGATCGCTTTCAGTGTGCCACTGGTCATGGTCAATGGCTCCTACATCATTTCTGTGATTTCTGATCCGCTGGGTTGGGGAATGAATTTGTTCGGCACGGCCGAATTCCCGTGGACACCGTTCTGGCCCGACCGAGTGCCGCTCATTCAAGTTCCCATCCTGCTGGCGGGCTTCTACTTTGCGCAGCGCGGCTTGCAGCGGATTGCACGCCAGCTCTTCCCGGATCCGCTTCAGCTCCGGCGAAGTTTGGTTCCGCCCACGGTTCTGCTCTTGGGCGTGACGCTCGTTTTCTTGAAACTATTTATCGGGTGAAACAACGATGCGAGCATTGAATTGGAAGGAAGCAACAGGGGTTCTCGCCGTGTTGTTGGTGCTCTTGGGTCTGCCACTGGTCTTGTGGCACTGGCGAGTGGCGGTAGTCGCCCATCGCTATTCGCCGGGCACAAAAGTCATCACAATGACAGCCGTGGCCGATGGCGGCATTTGGACTCTGGATGAAGTCGTCGGTTACAACTACTGGAGGAAAAAACCAACCCGCGTGAATGAAATCCCGTTGAATCAAGGAGACCATGTGGTCATGCGCCTGCGGAGCGCCGACCTGCTGCACAGCTTTGCGATTCCGTTGCTGCACCTCGGGCCGGTGGATGTGCCAGCCGGGCACACCGTGGAATTGGAATTCACTGCCGACCGTGCCGGTGTGCTGACGTTTCTTTGCTGGCAAGTGTGCAGCCCCGAGCATCCCAATCTGCGAGGCCGCTTTATCGTGAAAGGGAATAACAAGGAAGAAAGCTGGTAGGGTGCGGTGCAGGTATGAGGAGACTCCGATGACTCTCAACGAAATGCAGGCGAACACAGATTACTTCTATTGTGAGGAATGCAAGAAGCACGTGCCTTGCGTTCGTCTGGAGCCCGGAGTGTGGGAAGTGCAGTGTCCTCGATGTGTGGGCGAATGCGCGCTGTGCGGCTGTCACCTAGCCGGTTTCTGCTTCGGCAAAGGTAAGGTGCCCGTAAAGACCCATATGTATGTAGTCAAGGCGGAGGGAAAGAGCTGAACGATCTGCGCCAACTCGGAGATTATTTCCAAAAAGACCGGCGACCCGCCACGAACTTAGGAACAAAGTGGGAACAAAACTGTGGATGTGCAGAGTTGGTGAGAATTGTGCAGAGTAAAGGAAACACTTCCAGACAAAACGCTTCAGCTAACGCCAGCCGATAACTGGCCGAGCCGGTTCTGAACGAACACCACCAGCGGACGAAACAATGCGGGAAAGATGGGCGGATCCAGGCGGCGCAATTTTGCTTCGGCTGCGGGCAGCCAGTTGAGCAGATGGCGCTGGAGAAAATCGCGCTCCAGTCTGGCCAGGTTTGCCCGGCTCTCCGTGGCGGGCGCTTGATCGCCCGCATAACGGACGGCCGATAAGAACTCCAACTGCGTGAATAAGTGATCCGCAAAGGAGCGCGCGGGATTCACATGGAGGCCGAGCACTTCGTAGAACAAAACATTTTCCAGAGCAATCTGCTGGGCAGGGATGGCCTTGTGATGCGCGGATTCGACCAGGGGAACGGGCGGCTCGGGTGCGCCCACATCGAACAGCGCAATATAAGCGGCTTCGTACTGCGCGAAGCTGCGGAATCCAGCCAGGTCCGGGAATTCTCCTTCGCACTGCAGCTCCTGCCAGAGCTGGCGCAGCGAAGCAGCGAATTCGCGGCTGTGCAGCAGCGCGTAGCGCTCTCGCGAGGGGGAGCCCAGGACGTGCGCAAAAAAGCGATAGAGGTCCAACTGTTCCCAGCTTGTTTGCGCGGGCACGGCTTCCGATTGCAGGGCGGTAGGCATCGTTTACTCCAGAGTGTGCCAAACGGAAAAATACTTGCGGCCGTCGCGGTCGGACTGGCTGCCGTTCCAGACCGCGAAGGAAAGCTGCTGCCCCGCGGGCAATTCCGGCAATTCCAAGACCACGCGCCATCCGCCAGCGCGGAATTCTCCGCGGGCCGGAAAAGTCTGGCCAGTGCGGCGGGTGGTGCCGCGCCCCTGCGCTTCCATGAGCATGGCGCCGCGCGCAGCGTTCCAGTAATAGATCGTCACGGGATCGCCGGCATCGCCCATTTGTAAGGAGGGCGAAACGCCGGCTGTGGATGGCTGCGACGGAAACATGACGGCCACCGCGTCGAAGAATCGCTCCGTGGCCTGCGTGTGTTCCTTGTACTCGCGGGTTTCCGGCGGCGCGTCCGGCGCCTTGGCCAGCACGGCGGAATTTTGCGTCGCGTCTTTCCAGGCGAGATGGATCAGCAATTTTCCGCCCGCGCGCGCCAAGCGCACTTCCACGAATGCGATGTCCAGCGTGGAGGGCGGGTCGGTGTCGTAAAGAGGCGGCGTGCGATTGAGTCCGACGCGCAACGGTGCAACCTGCTCCCAGGCGCGCGCTTGCGGATCGTGCAGGGTGTCTGCCGGTGGAGCCGCGGCGATCACGCGAAGCGTTAGGCCACCCGGGGCAGCGATAGCGGCCTGTGGCTTCGTCTGTGCGCCGAGCGGCGCGGAAATCACCACAAGCGCCATCAGCGTGCCGAAAATTATTTTGCTGTGTATTCGCATAGGCTCACCCGGTGAACGACTTGATTTGCACGAGCTGCTCGTGCACAGGAATCTGGTAGCGCGCTTCCGCATCGCGGCCGATCAACAGTTGCAGCAGATCGCTTGGCGTCCCGTTTTGCGCCTTGGTCAGTTCCGCTTCGAGCCGCACGATCAAATCTTTCACTTCCGGCCCGAACAGATAAATCAAATACTCCAGCGGCAGGCGCGGATCTTTCAAAATGCTCTGGCCATAGTTCGTGCGCTTCGGCGGATTAAACGGCGGCACGTAGAAGACATTGGGCTGCGTGCCTTTTTCCGGAAAGAGCGGCAGCGCGGCTTTGTGCACCATCACAATTTGATGCACGGCGGAATTGGGGTCATCGAGCAGTCCCACGAAGCGCAGGCGCCCGGGACACTGCGCGGCGCAGGCATTCACTTCGCCCTTTTCCAATCGCGGGTAGCAGAAAATGCATTTCTCGGATTTTCCGGTGATTTCGTTGAAGTAGATTTTCTTGTAGGGGCAGGCGGCGATGCAATAGCGGTAGCCCTGGCAGCGCTCCTGGTCGAGCACCACGATGCCGTCTTCTTCGCGCTTGTAGATCGCCTGGCGAGGGCACGCGGCGAGACATGCCGGATTGGTGCAGTGATTGCAGATGCGCGGCAGGTAGAAGTAAAAATTGTCGTCGCCGTTCAGCGCGCCGACGTCTTCGTCCCAGTTGGGTCCCGAAACCGGGTCCGGCGAGGGCATAACCGGCTTGCCCTTTCCTTCGTAGAGGCGTTGCGAGTAGTCGTACTCCCAGGGAGCGCCGTAATCGTCAATCGATGGAAGGGGACTGGGCTGCAGCGCGCCGTCCTTCCATCCGCCGCCGATGTTGTCCCACTGCCGCGGGTAGCCCATGCCGGGCCGCGTCTCCACGTTGTTCCAGTACATGTATTCGGTGCCGTCGCGGTCGGTCCACAATTTCTTGCAGGCAATGGTACACGTCTGGCAGCCCAGGCACTTGTTCAAGTCCATGACCATCGCGTACTGGTGTCGTGACATGGCTGCCCCCTACGCCTTCGTCCCGGCGGCAACTTTGCCGCGGAATTTTTCGACTTCCACTTTGATGTCGCGGTTATTGCCGGTCGGGCCCCAATAATTCAGCTTGAAATTCACGTGGCCGTATTTGCCGATCAGTTGTGTGGGCTTGATCTTGATATAGGTGAGCGATTGCCAGCCGCCCTGCTGGAAGCCGAGAAATTTTTCCCAGCCGTGGTACATGGTTACGCGGCCGGTCTTTTCGCCGGGGAGGAGCTGCAGGCGACATACGCATTGGCCGATATCGTTGAAAATGCGCACCCAGTCGTTGTCGCGCAGCCCGCGTTTGCGCGCGTCGTCCGGGTGCATGTACACGATGGGCATGCCGCGCTGCAGGCGCAGCATGGCGCGATGGTCGCGCCACGTGGAGTGGATGGACCAGCGACCGTGCGGGGTGTTCCAGTAGAGCGGATATTTTTCTTCGAGGGGTTCCTTGTACACCGGCAACTGCTCGCCAAACTCCAGGAACCATGGATGGTCAATGTAGAACTGCTGGCGGCCGGTGAGAGTGCGCCACGGCTTTTTCTTTTCCAACTGATGCTTGAACGGCGTATAGGCAATTCCTTCTTCCACATCGCTGTTCCAGATTTCTTCGTCGGTAGCCACGAAGCGTTTCGGATGCGCCTGGAGATTCTGGTAGGTCATCCCCTGCGTTTCTTTGGAGTTCGCCAGGATGAAATTCGCGGCCTGCTCGTCGGTGACGATGGTGCCTTTGCCGGTCCACTCGTCCGACATGCGCGTGAAGTCGTGCGTCCAATCCAATTTTTCATCGCGAAACGGCTGGAGCTTCTTCTTTCGCGCGACCTCGCCGATTTTTTCCGCAAGCGCGCGGAAAATATCCCAATCCGTCTTGCTTTCGAACAGCGGTTCAAGCGCCTTGCCAAAGGTGTGCATGTAGCTGTGGCAGTCGGTGGAGTTCAGGTCCACCTTTTCGTAGTAGCTGGAGGCGGGCAGGACCACGTCGGAATAAAGCGCCGTCGTATCCATGCGGTAGTTGATGTCCACGATGAGGTCGAGGTCCTTCCACAAGGAATGCTCGATCACCTCGTTGCCCTTGGCCTGGTTCAGATAATTTGCGCGCCAGACGATCAGCGAGCGCGGCTTGCGCTTAGGGCCGTTGGCCGGTTGCGCGGGCCACAGCGGCATCCAGCCATTCTTCACCGATTCCTGGATGTACCACTCGATGGGCTTCCCGTTGTAAAGATGTGGGTCTTTGCTGGCGGAATGAAAGTAGCTCCACAGCGTGGTGTTCTGAAAACGTTGCTTCTTGCGCCCTTCGGGGAAGGCCAGTTGCACAAATCCATGCTCGGGCCAGATGCGCTCCTGCCCAACGTAGTGATTGAAGCCGCCGCCATTCTTGCCGACGTTTCCGGTGAGCGCGACGAGCAAAATCATGGCGCGGTTGGCCAGGTCGTTGTGGAACCAGTGATTGGTGCCCGCGCCGTGAATGATCATGGCCGGCTTGCGCGTGCCCATCTCGCGGGCGAATGTTTCGATTTCATGCGCCGGCAGGCCGGTGGTTTGCGCCACTTTTTCGAGCGGGTAATCCGCCAGCGTATTCTTCATCAGCTCAAACGCCGGAGTCACTTCGGCTTTTTGGCCGTTGGCGAGCTGCACGCTGAATGTGCCCGACAGAGCGGGATCGCCGTTGGCGATGCGGATGGTTTTTTCCGCGGAGCCCATGGAACCCGGTGCGGCGACAGCGCGCTGCTGCTTGGCATCCCAGAAGTAAAAAATATCTTCCTTGCCGCCGGATTTCATGTCCGACTCGCGCAAAAACCTGCCGCTGCTTTTCACCACCAGCAGGGGCAAGTCGGTTTGCTCCTTCACATAGGGAACGTCAATCAGGTTGCGGTCCACCAGGATCTTGGCCACGCCGAGGGCCAGCGATGCATCGGTGCCGGGATTAATCTTCCAGTAGAGATCCGCGTGCATGCAGCTGGAATTGAAGTCCGGCGAAATGGCCACGATTTTTGCGCCGTTGTAGCGCGCTTCAAAGGCGAAATGCGCGTCGGGGATGCGCGTCTGCGAAATATTGGAGCCCCACAGCACGATGTACTTCGCATTAAACCAGTCCGCGCATTCGCAGGCTTCCGTCTGCACGCCCCAGGTGAGCGGCTCGCCCGGCGGCAAGTCGCAATACCAGTCGTAAAAGGATAGAAACACGCCGCCCAGGTGATGCGCCAGGCGCGCGCCGCCGGCAAAGCTGACCGGGCTCATGGCGGGAATCACGCTGAAAAACGTGTTGGTGTCCGGCCCGTAGTTGTAGACGTTGTCGAGCAGCTTTTCCGCGATCAAGGTGAGGGCTTCGTCCCACGTGGCGCGGCGCCACTTGCCTTCGCCGCGCGCGCCGGTGCGGATCAGCGGATACTTCAGCCGCTGCGGACTATAGACGTACTCCACAAAGCAGCCGCCCTTCTGGCAGCCGCGCGGGTTGTAGTCGGGCAGGTCCTTGCTGATTCGCGGATAATCGGCGGCTTGTTCTTCGCGCACCATCACGCCGTTTTTTACGTACACCTTCCAGGAACAGGAGCCGGTGCAGTTGGCGGAATGCGTGGAGCGAACGACTTTGTCCCACGTCCAGATCTTTCGATAGAAATCTTCCCACGTGCGGTACGGATAGCGGCGCAACGGATCAAAATCGCCGGTCAATGAGCTGAGGATGGGCTTCTCGTTTCGACCGCAGCCGGGCAGCGCCAGGGCCGCCGCGCCTGCAGCCGCTGCGCGGATAAAGTGGCGTCGAGAGAGTTTTTTTCGTTGTGTTTGCTTCGGCGATTTACTCATCGCGTCCCTCCCGAAGTGTTGGCCACTCTCGCCTGGCTGGTTTGCGGCTTTGTCGCTGCGCGACTCAGGCTGCGCACGAAAGCCAGCAAGTCGCCCAGTTCGCCATTGGTCAAACCGCGAACCGAGGGCGCTGCGCTTTTCCCTGTGCCCGGCTGGAATGACGGCATGGCCGTGTTGCGGCGGCCGTTGCGAATCGTAGCCACGATGAAATCGTCGCTGGCCGCCTGCTGAAAGGTGGGATTATCGAGTTCCGGCGCGACGCCGCCGTGCCCGGCTACGCCGTGGCAGCCCGCGCAGTTGCGGAGAAAAATCTTCTCGCCGCGCTGCGCATTGCCACCCGCGAGTTGCGCTGCGGCAAGCATCTGTTTTGCCGGAGCGGCGCCCGGACGGCCAGCCGGAGCGAGCAGAAATTCAGCCAGCGCGGAAATCTCCGCGGGTTGCAACCCTCCGGCTTGCATCTCCCACGCGGGCATTTGCGTGCCCGGCCGGCCCTTGGCGATGTTGGTTTCGAGATACGCGCGGTCCGCTGTTGCCTGCAATGATGGCCCACGAATGGCAGGGATGAAGCGCTTGAAAATTTTGTCCCAGCGGCCGTAGCTGCCATCGCCGTGGCACGCAAAACAATTCTGGCGAAACACCTGTTCGCCGCTGAGGGGTTGCGGATGCAGGGCGCGCGCCTTCTGCTCGATTTTGTCCGGCGCCAGGTAGCTTTCCGGCACGTCGCGCGTGCGGAGCGAAAGCATATAGACGGTCAGTGCGAGGGCTTCACGATTCGTCACCGTGGGATTCTTCATCTGGCTTGCAGCGACAATGCCCGCCGGATCGCGGAAATGCGCCAAGTGCCAGTTCCATGTGGTGTGCGGCGGCTTCAGGTTGGTCAGAATGAGCTGATGCTTGGTTTTCGCGCCTTCATTGTCCAGCGCGGGGCCCAGCGCGCCACCGCGCCCGCCGATCTTGTGACAGGAGGCGCAGCTTTTCGCTTCGTACAGCCGCTGTCCTTCGGTGAGCAGCGCCACCTGCTGCGGCGCGATGGCATTGAGTTTCGAGATGTCGTGGCACGTGGCGCAGGAGGATTGCGTCAGCTCCCTGGTCAACAGCGGATAATCCCAGGCAGCGTTGTCGGCTTTGGCATCATTGAAATTTGTCGCTGCGCCCTGTCCCTGGTGGCAGACGGTGCAGCCGTAGCGGTCCACCGAATGGTTTTTCAGGATGTCGCCCGGATGCACCTGGTGGGGACGCGGCACGTCGGTCATGCGCGGATCGTCAATGCCGTTGTGGCAGGAAACGCAGCGGTCCACAGCGCCCAGAGCGGGGACGCTGGCCTGCTTCAATTCGCGGCGGAAAGTTTTCAGCAGCTCGCGACCGCGGTCATCAGTGGCCTTAGCCTGCAAGTGTTGCCGGTATTCGCCCTGCACGCGGTACCACTGTGCGAGAAAATTCTCGCGCAGCGCCGCGGCCACCAGGAAGCCGGTGGTGAGCAAACTCGTCACCAGCACCATCCAACGAAACGCACGTGAGCCATCTTTCATCGCGCGACTCCTAATGAACCGGCCATTGCGAGGGCCACCAATAGAATTGCCAGCTGGGCCCGCGATGCACCGTGGCGAAATACGTGAGCACCGTGAAGCCGACGAGGAAACAAGTGAACAGCGCCACCGCAGCCAGGCGCACAGAATTTCTTCGCTTCAACATCCACAGCGACCATCCGGCGTACAGCAAAACGAGAATCGATCCCGGGTTGACGGCGATGATCCACAGCTGGTGGATGTGCGGAAACCAATTGCGCAGCCAGCCGAAATTCACCGTGAACGCCAGCATTCCCACGGATGCCGCCAGTCCATAGAAAAACGATTGCCAAGCCACCTGTTTTTCTCCTGGGGACCCAAACCACACGCCTTCGCCGTTGTTGCGGCGGTCCAGGAACGGGATCAGTGCCAGCCCGATCATCACGATGGCCGGAATCGCCATTCCGCCCATGAACGCGGAGTAGGACACCAATTCCTGCAATCCGAGGAAGTACCACGGCGCTTTCGCGGGATTTTCCGGCACGGCGGGATTGGCCAGCTCCTTCAGCGGCGCGTCGAAGTAGAAGGAGAGAATCAGACTGACCACCACCGTGAGCATGAAGATGGCGAGCTCGGCCCACATCAGGTGCGGCCAGCTCATGACCGTGTTTTCCGGGCCGCGATTCACGGTGGCGCGCCGCCCTTTCACCACAGCCATCAGGCCGTACGTCTTTGTCGCCAGCGGCTCGAAGACTTTTTTCATCGAGCCTCCCCATTCGGCTTTGCCGCCCATGGGGTCTTCCGGGCGCGCCAGCCCTCCATCCTTGCGGATGCGCCAGAAGTGCACGCCGAGCAGCATCACCAGCAGCACGGGCAGCACAAAAACGTGCAGGACATAGAATCTAATCAGCGCGTCTTCGCCCACAAAATTCGCGCCCAGCAGCAACCGCTTCTGAAAGCCTCCGGGATCGAACCATGGCGTGATTCCGATGGCATCGGTCAATTCGCGCGGGGAATTGGCGATGTTGGAGCCGATGGTAATGGCCCAGTAGGCGAGCTGGTCGTAAGGCAGCAGGTAGCCCGTGAAGCTCAGCGCCAGCGTCAGCACCAGCAGCGCGAGGCCGATCAGCCAGTTAAACTCCCGCGGCTTTTTGTAGCTGCCGGTGTAAAACACGCGCGCCATGTGCAGGAACACGGCGATCACCATAATATGCGCGCTCCAGCGATGGATATTGCGCATGAAGCGCCCGGTGAAGACCACGAAGTGGATGTCTTTGATCGAATCGTACGCCAGCGCGGTGGAGGGCTTGTAGTACACCATCAGCAGCACGCCGGTGATGCACAAAATCAAGAAGCTGGCAGCGGAAATCAGACCGAGCCCCATCGACAGCCAGGGGCTCAGTGTGCGCTCGTGCACGCGGACGCTGTGGATGTGCAAGAACAAGTTGTGAAACGTGGCCTGCGATTCTTCGCGCTCCGATTCCGGAAGGTGGCCCACGCGGAACCATGCGTCCTTCAGCGTGCGCGGCAGCCGGCGCAAGTTGTGCAGGAACTCGCGTGTTGCGTTCGGCGCAGCTCCTTGCAAATCGTTGATGGCGGGATTTTGATGAGCCATGGGCCGCTCCTCCTATCCCGAAGTCTCGGGACGCATCCGCGTTCCGGCGGGGACTTCGTTTTCCGCGTAGACGATGAGTTGGCCGTCCGCGGCGCGGCCCAGTTCCAGCCAGGGCAGCGCGCGCGGCGCGGGCCCGCCGGTGACTTCGCCGCTCGCTGTGAACCGCGATCCGTGACAGGGGCATGCGAATCCTTCCGGCGAGCGCCCAATCGAGCAGCCCAGATGGGTACACACGGCGGAGATGGCGTAGATTCCCTGTGCGTCGCGAAATACGAAGACACTTTCCTTCTCGAAGCGCGTCTCGCTGCCCACCGCAAACTGTTCCGGCATGCCAATTTTGAAGCGCCGCACAGGCCCGGGCAGCACGGCCGGCTTGGGCAAGCGCAGCATTCCTGCCAGCGCTGTGCCGGAGGCTGCGAGGAAGCTGCCCAGCGACGCGAAAGTCAGAAAACTGCGCCGCGTCACCGGCAGGGGATCGAGACGGGATCGGCTGTCCTGGTTTCCGTCAGACATGGCTGCACTCCTTTACCCTGCGGTCGCCTGCGGCGACCGAGGGGATTGCTGCTGCAAAATCGGAGACATCGCACGGGAAAATTCGAATCGTTCCATGGTGATGGCGGTGGTTGGACAGCGCTGCGCGCAGAGCCCGCAGCGAATGCAACGTTCTTCGTCCTTCAGAATGGTGGAGAAATCTTCGGGCGCGGCCGCAGCCTCCTCGCCCAGCAGCTTGTGGACGACGGCTTCCAGCTCCGGCGACGGTGCAATGCGGTCGAGCGATACGAGCTTCAGGCACACCGTGGGACAGACGTCCACGCAGCCGCCGCACAGGATGCAGCGCTCGCCGTCGAAGATGGTGTTCACGCCGCAGTCCAGGCAGCGCCCGGCTTCTTCCCGCGCCTGCGATTGCGTGTAGCCTTTTTCCACCAGTGTCTTCGGGTCCAGCAGGCGTTCTTCGGCAGAACGCGTGGGAATGTGCAGGCGCGCGCGTTTCTCGTAGGACTGTTCGCGCCGGTAGTTCTCGATGGGGAAATGGAATTGCACCTCGTCCGGGGCAATCTCGCATCCGCGCAGATAGCGATACACCGAACGCGCGGCCTGCTTGCCGCTGGCGATGGCATGAATCATCAGTTTGGGGCCGTAGGCGATGTCTCCGGCGACAAAAACGTCCGGCGCGGAGGTGGCCCCCGTGGCCGCGTCGTTGACGATTTGCTGCGGGTTGCGCATGTTCACGGCGTCGCGCTGCGCATCGAGGAAAGTCAGGTCCGCCGACTGGCCCACGGAAAGCAGCACGGTGTCGCCTTCGATGACCCGTTCGATGGACTCGTCGAACTTCGGCGCAAAGCGGCGCTGTTCGTCGTACACGGAAGAGCAGCGCACCAAGCGCACGCCGCGCACAAATTTTCGCCCGTCGTTTTCGTGGAAGAGGATTTCCCGGGGACCCCAGCTGTTGTGCCGGCGCACGCCTTCTTCCGTACCTTCGATGATTTCCACCGTGTCGGCGGGCATCTCTTCGAGGGATTCCAAGCAGACCAGGTTCACTTCGCGCACGCCAGGGATACGTGCCGCGGTGCGGGAGACATCGTACTCTTCCTGCCGCAGCACGGTGCGGGCCACGTCGTAGGCCACGTTGCCGCCGCCGATGACGATGACGCGCTGGCCGAGTTCGACCTGCTTGCCCAGCGCGACGTCGCGCAGAAAATCGACGCCGCCCATCACGCCGATGGCGTCCGTGCCGGGGATGGGCAGGGCCCGCGAGCGCTTCGCTCCACAGGCGATGATGACCGCGGCAAAATCGCGCCGGAGCTCTTCGAAGGAAATGTCTTTGCCAATTTGGGTGTTGCATCGAATCTGCACTCCGAGCGACTCGATGACGGCGACCTCCGCGCGAATCAGCTCGCGCGGCAGGCGGTAGCCGGGCACGCCGGTGTAGAGCATGCCCGCGGGGACCGGCTCCATTTCGAAAATCGTGGGGCGAAAACCCATGAGCGCCAGGTCGTGCCCCGCCGCAAGGCCCGCCGGGCCGGAACCGATGACCGCGACGCGCTCGCCTGCGGGCTTGGGAAACTCCGCGCGGGAAAGAAACTCCAGCAGGTGGCGCAATTCCTCCTGGTCGTCGCAGCAGCGCTCGGATGTTCCTTCGCGCAGATACTGAAACTGCTGGGCCCCGGGGTCCCTGCGGCTTTCCGGGCCGAACTGTTCGCACACAAACCGCTTTAAGGCGCGAATGGCAATGGGCTGATCAATGGAGCCGCGGCGGCAGGCCGCCTCGCAAGGCGCGCCGCAGATGCGCCCGCACAGAGAGGCCAGCGGGTTGGGCCCGCGGGCGATGAGGTAGGCCTGCTCATGATTGCCTTCGGCGATGGCCCGCACGTAACCGCGCGCGTCCGTGTGCACCGGGCAGGCGAACTGGCACTTGATCTGTTCACGCCAGTACTGCTCATCGGCCACGCGCACGCGATAGGCGTCGGAGTTCATCGCGGCCCCTGTTTCTGGCTGGCGGCAATGCGCGCTAGCTCGGCGATGGTCGTCTTCTCCAGCATGGCCACCATCTGGGTGCGGATCTCTTTCCATTGGTCATGCAATGGGCAGGGACGGTCTCCGTCGCAGTGCGCCACTCCCAGGACGCAGCGGCCCTCCAGCTCATCTCCGTTGGTTGCCAGCACGAGGTCCTGCAGAGTGACTTGCTCTGCCGGACGGGCCAACTCGTAGCCTCCCCGCAACCCCTTAAACGAGCGCACCAATTTCCGCCGGCAGAGTTTTTGCAAGATCTTCGAGAGGAACGGCATGGGGATGCTCTCGGCACGGGAAATCTCCCGCGCCCCAGCCAGCGTGCCGGGCGGAAGTAGCGCGAGGTGGGTGATAGCGCGGATCGCGTATTCGGTTGAACTGGTGAAGACCATATTAGTGGACGTGTTTGTCCAGTTTCTGCGATGCGCTATGGACCCTGGCATTTCCGCCAATCTGCGCGGTTTTATTGCGTGTTTTCTCGCAAAGCTGCGCCATATTCAGCGCCATCCTGCTGCAGTACAGGATTCCGAAGTCCAATTTGTCCATAAATCCAGTCTTTTGAACGCTGGGCCCTTGCGGGTCACTCTGCTCATATGGCAATCCGAATGCCACGAAACGAAAGTGAAATCTGGAGCGAAAGCGGCAAGAAAACCCGCCATTGAGAAAGGACTTTCCATGAGGACAGCGACAGAAATCTTGCGCAACGAACACGACGCCATCCTGCGCATGCTGGATGCGACCGAGGAAGTGATTCAGCGGCTCGGCCGCCGCGAGCAGGTCGAGCCGCAAATCCTGAGCCAGCTATTGGAATTCTTCCGGCTCTTCGCGGACCGCTGCCACCACGGCAAAGAGGAAGACCTGCTTTTCCCGCTGCTCGAGAAAAAAGGCATGCCTCGCGGCGGCGGCCCCATCGGCGTCATGCTCGCGGAGCACGACATGGGACGCGGCCTTGTGCGCCAGATGGCGGAAACATCCGCAGCCTACGCTTCGGGTGACCTGGACGCAGCCGCCAAGTGGGCGACCGCGGCGGTGCAATATGTCGAACTGCTGCGCGAGCACATCGCCAAAGAGAATGAAGTCCTGTTTGTGATGGCGGAACGCATCCTCAGCCACACCGAGCAAATGGAATTGGCGAAGGCCTTTGAAGAAGCGGAGGTAGAAAAAATGGGCGCCGGCACGCACGAGCGCCTCCACGCCATGATGGACAAACTGCTGGCGGAACTGCAGCCCGTGAAGGGCTGACTTCTCGTGGATGAGTTGGAAAACTCGGTGCACCAGGAGTGCATTTGCCGCGGAGCCGCCCGACGGTTGCTGCGGCTGGGCGTCATTGCGTTAGTGTGCCTTTGGGGAACACTCCTTGCCGCGCAAGCACCCACCCCAGAGAAAACAGCCCAGGCCAAGCCGGTCGAAGTTTCCGTGGAGTTGCGCTTCCGAAATGAGTTTCGGGACAACGCCGACCTTAAACCCGCCGACGACTTCGACCATTCGCTAGGCCAGCGGCTGCGAATCAACCTGCGCGCGCGGCCGCATGCGCGACTCACATTCTTCATTCAGGCACAGGATGTCTGGCTGTTCGGCAGCAAGAGCGACAAGATTATTCATGACCTGGCCACGAATCTGCACCAGGCCTATTTTGACTGGAAGCTCGCGGGAACCGACCGCTGGGAAATCCGCGGCGGGCGCCAGGAATTAGCTTACGGAGAAGAGCGCCTTATTGGGACATTTGCCTGGGACAACGTTGGCCGCTCGTTCGACGCCGCACGAGTACGGAACCGCTCCGGCGCATGGACCAGTGATTTTTTCTGGGGACGCATGGTGGACGTGCGCCGCAATGGCGCGCGCGCGCGCGCCGGACAGCAGGATTTGTCCGGCGCCTACTTCACCCGCGAACCCAAGGGTTCACCCAAGCGGCTAGAGTTTTACGGCCTGTTTCTGCGCGATGGCTTGCGCACCTCCGGTGAAATCACCGGCGCGCCCATGGAGACGGTGCGCATCGCCACGTTCGGCTTCCGCCGCAGCGTCAAGCCCAAGACCGGCTGGCGCTATTCGCTGGAGCATGCCTGGCAGATCGGCCAGCGCGGGCCAGATGCGCATCGCGCGGCCATGTTCATCGGGACCGGCGGCTATGCCTGGGCCGGACGATGGCAGCCGCGTACGCAAATTGAATATGACTTCGCTACCGGCGACAATAATCCGTCAGACGGAAAATCCCGTGAGTTTCACAATCTATTTCCAACCAACCACCCTTATTATGGCTATGCAGATTTGGTCGGCCTGCGAAATCTTCACGACTTTCGCGTGACCGGCGCCGTCGCGTTGCATCCGAAAATTTCCATCGAGCTCGATTACCATCATTTTCTTCTTGCCTCGCCGCGCGGCCAATGGAAAAACGCCGCCGGGCGCGTGCTCGGCTCCGACGCGCTGGGCAGCTTTGGCCGCGACCTGGGTCACGAACTCGACCTCACGTTGCGCATGCCCGTGCACCAGCGCCTGAGTTTCCTGGCCGGCTATTCAGCCTTCCTTCCTGGGCGCTTCGCCAGGCACACCCGCGGCCCGGAAAGCCATCATTTCGCCTATATTCAGACCACTTTGCAGCTTGGCAATGCCCGCTAATTCAAGGCTTGATTGCTCGAATCAGCAGGGATGCCTGCGCGCAGTCGACTGAAACCGCGAGACGCTGGCGCCACCCGCCTCCACGCGCATCTATACTGCACATCCACTGCTGTGATAGCGTGAGTCAAAATGAAACGCGTGCTGATCATCGAAGACGACCGCGACATCATCGAACTGGTGCGCTACAACCTGGAGCAGGAAGGATTTTCTCTGGGCTCGGCGCGTGATGGATTGAGCGGCCTGGAGCAGGTGAAGAAATCGCCGCCGGACGTGCTGCTGCTGGACTTGATGCTGCCAAAACTTTCCGGGCTGGAGATTTGCAAGGCGATTCGCCGGGACGAGAAGCTGAACCGCCTGCCGATCCTGATGCTGACCGCGCGCGGGGATGAATCCGACCGCGTCATCGGACTGGAACTGGGCGCGGATGATTATGTGACCAAGCCGTTCAGCCCGCGCGAGCTGGTGGCGCGCGTGAAAGCGCTGCTGCGGCGCACGGAAGCCGGCGGCGCCGAGGCAAAAGAATCCATCGCGGCGGGAAGCCTGGCGATTGATCCGGAAGGCTACCGCGTAACGCGAAATGGAAAGCCGCTGGTGCTCAGCACGCTGGAGTTCCGACTGCTCTATTTTCTGGCGAGCCATGCCAACAAGGTGTACACGCGGGACCAGTTGCTGGATGCGGTGTGGGGCACAGAGCGATTCGTCACCCCGCGCAGCGTGGACGCGTGCATGCGCCGCTTGCGCGAAAAGGTCGAGGAAGACGCGGAGAATCCGGTCTATCTGAAAACACTGCGCGGCGCCGGATACCTCTTCGAACATCATGCGAGTTAGCCTCTTCTGGAAACTCGGGATCATTTACCCGCTGCTGTTTACGCTGGTGCTGCTGGCGGTGGATATCTACGCCGTAGAAGCGCTGCGCCGGGATTACGTGCGCTCCGGCTTTGAGCACTTGAACTCGCTGGGGCGGCTGGTGCAGAGCCGACCGCCGGATTTCGCCGACGTGGCCGCGCTGCGTGCGTGGACGCAATGGATGGCCGGAAGCGGCGCGCGCGTCACGGTGATCGCCGAAGACGGCCGCGTGTTCGCCGATTCCGCGGAAGAGCCGCAACGCATGGAAAATCACGCCGGGCGGCCGGAAGTGATCGAAGCAATGGCGACGGGCGAAGGACGGGCGGTGCGCTTCAGTCACACCGTCAACCGCGACCTCGTCTATCTGGCCCTGCGACAGCAGCCGTTAGCTGGGGCTTCCGCCGCGCAAGTGGTGATTCGTTTGGCGCTGCCGCTGGCCCTGATTGACGAGGAAATCAGAGATTTTCGGCGGCGGCTGTGGACGGCATCGCTGGTCATCTTGTTGTTAGCCGGGGGCGCTTCGCTGCTGCTTTCCCGCGCGCTGGCCGGACGCATTGCGCGACTGCGGCAATTTTCTGAACGCGTGGCCCAGGGAGATTTCCGTCCCATTTCCGTGGAACGACAGGGCGACGAACTGACAGACCTGGGACACACGCTGAACGAAACCGCAGCTCACCTCGAACAGACCATCGAGTCGCTGACCGAAGAGCGGAATCGCTCCGCGGCTATTCTGCGCGGGATGGTGGAGGGAGTGGCGGTGATTGGTCCCGAAGGGCGCGTGGCGTTTTTGAATGAGGCGTTCTGCCGCGTGGCCGGCGTGGAGGCGGCGAAAAGCGAAGGCCGCTCGATGGTGGAAGTGATCCGCCAGTCGGATTTGCTGGTGGTGATCCAGCAAGCACTGGCCGGCAAGGAGACTTCCGGCAGTGAAGTGGCCCTGGCGGGCGCGGACGGGACGCAGCACAGCTTTGTGGCTACAGCGGCGCCGGTGCGCGCCGCGGGCGCAGAGACAGGCGGCGCGGGCAGAGCGGGAGGCGCGGTGCTGGTGCTGCACGACATCAGCGAATTGCGGCGTCTGGAGCGCGTGCGGCAGGATTTTGTGGCTAACGTGTCCCATGAGTTCAAGACACCGCTGACCGCCATCCAGGGATTTGCGGAAACGCTGCTGGGCGGCGCTCTCGACGATGCGACGAACCGCCGGCGCTTCGTGGAAATTATCCGCGACCACTCCGCGCGGCTGGACCGCTTGACCGACGACCTACTGAAATTGTCGCTCATTGAAGCGGGCAAGCTGGAACTGGATTTTTCTGCGGTGGATGTGGGCGCGCTCGTGGAGTCGTGCGTGGATACGGCGCGCTTCCGGTCCGTGCAGAAGCAACTTACACTGACCGTGGAATGTCCCGCGAACCTGCCGCAAATCCGCGGGGATGCGTGGCGGCTGGCCGAGGTGCTGCAAAACATTTTGGATAACGCCATGCAATACACACCGGCGGGCGGGAGAATTTCTATTCATGCCAGCGTCGAGGACCGCCAGATAAGAATTGCAGTCAGCGATACGGGAATCGGCATCCCGCGGGATGACCAGCAGAGGATTTTCGAGCGCTTCTACCGCGTGGATGCTGCGCGCTCGCGCGAAGCCGGCGGCACCGGCTTGGGACTTTCCATCGCCAAGCACCTCGTGGAGGCGCACGGCGGGCGAATCGAAGTGGAAAGCGAAGTGGGCCATGGATCGACGTTCTCGATCATCCTTCCTTCCGTCTAGCGACTGTGGGCGCTGCCCCTTCCGCAAAATTCTCATATCACGTACATTTCACAGCGCGGTCACAAGGGAGTCACATTCGACTTGTATTGTGGCGCCGCATGGGCGAATTAAAAAACGTGCACCTGCAACCATTTGGACAGTTCCTGGAAAGTTTCAAGGAGGAAAGAGCCATGCCCGAGTTTAGAAAGGCGATCGGAGTACTCGTCACAATGGCGGTGTTGTTGGCCGCGCCGGTCTGCCTTGCAGCGGCAGACGAAAAGGACGCGAACGGCGGCGCGAAAGCGACGGCAACCGCCAAGAGAGCGGAGAAGGAGAAAGCCAAGCCGCGCGAGAAAACTGTTTCCAATGAAGAGCTGATGGCTACGATCGAGCAGTTGAAGAGCCTGGTGGAACAGCAGAGCCAGGACCTGGCGGCGCAGAGCGCGGCGATTCGCGAGCAGCAGCAGAAGATGGAAGCACTGGAGCGCAAAGTGGTGGACATGCCGTCCGCGGAAGCAACTTCCACCGCGACAGTTGTTGCTCCCGCGCCGCAGCAGAGCGGAGAGATGAAGAAGCTGGACGACCGGGTGATCCAGGTGGAAACGGATTTCGGCGCGTACAAGAAGTCGAATGACGGCAAAGTGAGCCGCCTGGGGCCATTTGCGTTCAGCGGGGACGCGCGCATCCGCTTTGAACCGTTTCATGGCGGCGGAACGTCGACCGCCACCACGCCGGCTCGCAATCGCTACCGCATTCGCTTGCGGTTCAACGCCACGGCCAAATTCAGCGACCAGATTTCCGGCGGATTCAGCCTGGCCAGTGGCGACACGAACGACCCCATTTCAACGAATCAAACACTGGGTATCGGATTTACTCGAAAACCCATTTTGATTGACCGGGCGTTTGTGAAGTACGACCCGAAATGGGCAAAGCCGCTGAGCTTCACGGCCGGCAAGCAGGCGTATCCCTGGTACCGCACGGAATTGACCTGGGACAACGACCTGAATCCGGAAGGCGTTTCGGAATCGCTCTCGTGGGATTTCAGGAACTCCCCGCTGGAGCGCATCGCATTCGTGTTATTTCAGGGACCGGTGATTGAGGTGAGCGGCGGCAAAGATACTTTCCTTTACGTCGGGCAGTTTCAAAGCAATTTCAAGTTCGGCTCGTTCGTGAAGCTGGGCACCTACATCGGCTACTACAATTTCCAAAATGCTGATCCGCTGCGCGAAGCGCGCGCGTTGGGGACGGTGGGCGGCAGCTCGAATGCAAACGCAGCATCTACCACTGGCATCCAGTATGAATCCAAGTTCGGTTTGTTCAACGCCATTAGCCGGCTGGATTTCAAGACGCCGTCGGCGCGCTGGCCGGTTTGGGTACTCTTCGACTACGTCAACAACACGCGCGCCTGCGACAACGTGGTGAACATCGCGCTGGCTAACCAGACGGCGTGCAACTCGCGGGATAATACGGGCTACTGGGCGGAAATCCAGTTTGGGCGCACGGCCGAGCAGGGCGACGTAAACTTTGGCTACGCTTTTATCCGCCTGGAGCGCGAAGCGACGGTGGACGCGTTCAACTTCAGCGATTTGCGCGCTCCCACAAACATCTTCAACCATCGTGTGATTTTCAACTATCAGGCCTACCGCAACGTGCAACTGGGCTTTACGGGATTGTTCGGGCGGCCACTAGTCACCGCGACGACTCCGACTGCGGAAAGCATCCTCAAGCGGCTGCAGTTTGACGTTGTCTACAAGTACTAATCGGACGAGGGGAGGGATGCCGGCAATCTGGCAGCCCTCATCGTCACGCACGTTTCACAAGCCTGTCACAGAACGGTAACAAAGAAAGCACAAGCTTTAATCGCATAGACGAGAGAGGAGAAGAGATGAAGAAGGGTGTGTCCATTCTGACGATTGCAGCGCTGGCGCTCGGCACCGGCAGTGCAGCCCAGGCGCAAAACGGAGTGATGTCGCTCACGGGCGCGGGCGCCACGTTTCCGTATCCCATTTACTCGAAGTGGTTTGACGAATACCACAAGATGAAACCGAACGTGCAAATCAACTATCAATCCATCGGCTCCGGCGGCGGAATCCGGCAGATCACGGCCGGAACAGTGGATTTCGGCGCGACAGATGGCCCCATGAGCGATGAACAGCTCGCGCAATCCAAGGTGCCGATTCTGCACTTTCCGACGGTGCTAGGTGCTGTAGTTCCGATCTACAACATTCCCGGCGTAAGCGCGGAATTGAATTTCAGCCGGGACGCACTTGCGGGAATCTTCCTGGGCACCATCAAGAAATGGAACGACCCGGCCATCGCCAAGCACAATCCCAGCGTCAAGCTGCCTGCTGAGAACATTGTGGTCGTGCGGCGGTCCGACGGCAGCGGGACGACCTACATCTGGACGGACTTTCTCTCCAAGGTCAGCGACGATTGGAAGAACGGGGTGGGAAGAGGCACCTCCGTCAACTGGCCGGTGGGATTAGGCGGCAAGGGCAACGAAGGGGTGTCTGGACTGGTGAAGCAGACGCCCAACTCCATGGGCTACGTCGAGCTCATCTACGCGCTGCAAAATAGGCTCTCCTATGGACGCGTGCAGAATGCCGCGAATGAGTTTGTGAAGGCCGACCTGGGCACCGCGACTGCTGCTGCGGCCGGAGCCTCCAAATCCATGCCTGCGGACTTTCGCGTGTCCATCACCAACGCACCGGGCAAGAACACCTATCCTGTCGTCAGCTTTACATGGTTGCTGGTGCCGTCGAGCATTCAGGATTCCGGAAAGAAGACCGTCATCAAGGATTTTCTGAAATGGATGGCGACCGATGGGCAGAGCTACGCTTCGCAACTCGGCTATGCGCCACTGCCCAAGGAAGTGGCGGCGCGGGTGCTTTCGTCCATCGAGAAGGTGAAATAACCGGGTAATGGCCACCACCACTGCTACCGTCTCACGCGCGGGGCCCGAAGGGGCTCCGCGCGCCTTTTTGCGGCGGCTGGCGAATGGCGATGCGGCAGCACATCTGATTACGCTGACCTTTGCGGCGACCGTTATCCTAATTACGGCATGCTTGTTTTACATCTTGTGGCGGGATTCGGCGCTATCCCGAGTAGCGTTCGGCTGGAGGTTTTTCTTCACGCAGACGTGGGACCCGGTGTTCGAGAAATTCGGGGCGCTACCGTTTATCTACGGCACGCTGGTCACTTCCTTTTTGGGATTGCTGATTGCCGTGCCGCTGGGCCTGGGTGCGGCGATCTTTCTGGCTGAGCTGGCGCCGGCCCGAGTATCGGATGCGCTGACCTTTGTGATTGAACTGCTGGCTGCGGTGCCCAGCGTGATATTCGGCCTGCTTGGAGTCTTTGTGGTGGTGCCGTTTGTGCGAACCGTCGTGGGGCCCGCGCTGGAGAAAACGCTTGGATTCATCCCTTTCTTCAAGGGGCCAACTTACGGGGTTTCCTTTCTAACAGCGGGGCTTGTGCTTTCCATCATGATTGTTCCGTTCATCATTTCGGTATCGCGCGAAATCCTGCTGGCGGTTCCGGTGGAGCAGCGCGAAGCAGCTTTGGGTCTGGGCGCCACGCGGTGGGAGTCCACCTGGCGCGTGGTGGTGCCGTACGCGCGGACGGGAATTTTCGGTTCGATTTTCCTCGCGCTGGCCCGGGCGCTGGGGGAAACCATGGCGGTGACCATGGTGATTGGAAACGTGCCGGCCGTCAGCGCTTCTATCCTGGCGCCGGGCTATACCATCGCCGCAGTGATTGCCAATGAGTTCACGGAAGCAACTGGGGACCTCTATCTGCAGGCGCTGGTCGAGCTGGGCCTGGTGCTCTTTCTGCTGACCTTCATTTTGAATGGCCTGGCGCGGTTGTTGATTCTGGCAACCACGCAGAAAGGCGCGGCACACGAATGAGCCCGAGGCTCCTTTGGCGGAAGGGTCTGAGCTGGTTCATGCTGGCGATGACCGGCGTTTGCGCGCTGGGCTCCGTGCTGGTGTTGTTTTTCATCCTGGGCTACCTGGTGGTGAACGGGGGAAAGTCCATCAATCTGGATTTCTTCACCCAGCTTCCAAAACCTGTGGGAGAAGCCGGCGGAGGGATGGCCAATGCCATCGTGGGGAGTGCAAAGCTGCTTTTGCTCGCGTCGTGCATTGGAATTCCCATCGGATTTTTCGGCGGGGTATATCTGGCGGAATTCGGCGGCAGGACGTTTTCGTTCCTGGTGCGGTACACCACAGACTTGTTGAACGGCGTGCCCTCCATCGTCATCGGGATTTTTGCGTACAGCTTGATTGTGCTGCCCATGGGCCATTTCTCGACGCTGGCGGGAGGCTTCGCGCTCGGAGTGATGATGATCCCGATCACCATTCGCAGCACGGAAGAATTCTTGCGCGCAGTGCCCAAGCCGTTGCGGGAAGGCTCGATGGCGCTGGGGGCGAGCAAGTGGAAGACGATCCAGCGCGTGGTGATCCCGGCGGCCTTTCGTGGAATCCTGACGGCGGTGCTGCTGTCGCTGGCCCGCGTGGCTGGAGAAACCGCGCCGCTGCTGTTTACGGCGTTTGGGAATCGATTCTGGAGTGATGGCTGGACGCACCCGACGTCGTCGCTTCCGGTCATGGTGTTCACTTACGCGATTGCGCCCTACGATGATTGGCATCGCCAGGCGTGGGCGGCCGGATTAGTGTTGCTCGGGCTGGTTTTCTTGACGAATATTGTCGCGCGAGCAGTGCTTTCAAGTGGTATCTCCGTCCCAAAAACGTGAAGCCATGGAAATCTCACTCAAACCGATGGTATCGAATCAGCCGCCTTCCAGCGCACACACGGAAGAAGAGCGCGGTGCGGCGTTGGCCGAATTGCCGAAGCGAGTAATAGTCTCTAACCTCAACTTCTACTACGGCAAGAAGCAGGCGCTATTTGGAATCAACTTGGAAGTGGCCGCCAACCGCGTGACGGCGCTGATTGGACCCTCCGGCTGCGGCAAGTCCACCCTGCTGCGCACCTTGAACCGCATGTACGAAACCGTGCGAAACGTGCGGCTGGAGGGACAAATCCTGCTCGACAACGACGACATTCTGGCCTTGGACGTGGTCCAGCTTCGCCGGCGGGTGGGCATGGTTTTCCAGCGGCCGAATCCGTTTCCCAAGTCCATTTATGAGAACGTAGCCTTCGGACTGCGCATCAATGGCTGGAAGGGATCGCTGGACGACGCCGTGGAGCACAGCCTGAAACGGGCGGCGCTGTGGGAAGAAGTGAAAGACCAATTGCATAAGTCCGCTTATGCACTCTCCGGCGGCCAGCAGCAGCGGCTGTGCATTGCGCGGGCGATGGCCGTGGACCCCGAAATTCTCTTGCTGGACGAGCCCTGCTCTGCGCTCGACCCGGTGACCACGGCGAAAATTGAAGAGCTGATGATCGAGTTGAAAAAGAACTACACGATCGTCATCGTGACGCACAACATGCAGCAGGCCGCACGCGTAAGCGACTTCACGGCATTCCTGCTGAGCGGCACTCTGGTGGAGTTCAGCCCGACGCCGCAACTTTTCACCACCCCAGCCGACCGGCGAACGGAGTCGTACATCACCGGCCGCTTCGGATAGGAGAACTATGGAACGCCATTTTGAACAGGAATTGGAAGAAATGAAGGAACGCCTGCTGTGGATGGGCAGCCTGGCGGAGCGCGCCGTGCACAAGTCCGTTCAATCGGTGCTGGAAAGCAGAGAGTCTCTGGCCCACGGGGTCATCGAAGAAGAGCCGGCGATTAACCAGATGCAAATGGAAATCGACGACCGCGTGGTGCAGATGCTGGCCTTGCAGCAGTTGATGGCCACCGACTTGCGCTTCGTGCTGGCCGTCTCGCGCATCAACGCAGACCTGGAACGCATCGGCGATCAGGCGGTGAACATCGCGCAATCGGCGCTGCGGGTGGTGCAGCATCCCCACGTGAAACCGTACATTGATTTGCCGCGCATGAGCCGGGCCGCCGAAGAAATGGTGCGCGACAGCTTGAACGCCCTGGTGAACAAAGACGTAGAACTGGCGCGGACGGTCATGCTGCGCGACGATCAGGTGGATCACCTGCGCGACCAGGTGTTTCGCGAGCTGCTCACCTACATGATGGAGAATTCCAGCGTGGTGTTTCCTGCCTTCGAGCTCATCCTGGTGGCGAAAAACCTGGAACGCATCGCCGACCACGCCACGAACATCGCTGAGGACGTGATCTACATCGTGGCGGGGCGCGATGTCCGCCACCACGCGGCAAAATAAGAGTGGCAGGAATTCACGAACTCTAGAAACGATTCCTAGGGTTTCAAGCAGCTGAAGAAGATTCCGGTTCCTGTTCGCAGGAAGGCGTGGCGATGGGCCGGGCGTCGCGGAGTTTCGCGACCATTCCGCCGATCTTCGCCGACGCGAAGAAGATCATTCCCGCGGTCAGCCCGGGCACCAGCACGTGGTTTCCCACCGCAGCCAACCCCATGGAGGCGACGCAGCCGCACCGCGCGCAGTCCGGATCGCCGCCCAACTGGCAGGGCTCGACTTTGGTGCGCAGGTCCGCGGAAAGCGTAAGCGTGGTCTTGGCAAAAACGCATTCGTCGGGTGATTGCGGCGGCCGGGCCAATTCCTTGATCAGCGCCTTGGCCATGTCCAGCTTGGGAAACTTCTCGCGCAAGCGGTAGAGATCCTGGATGGCGCGGTCGCGCTCCTCGATAGAGAGGTGTTCGGGAGCCAGCGCGGCGCCGCGCTGCGGCGTGAACAGGCTAATCCACACCTTCTTGACTACATCGCGCGGCGTCCAGAACTGCAGGAACTCTTCCCAATAGCCGTCGCGGCGCATGGTTTGACCGGTGATCGTGGTGTGGACGACGACTTTGTGGCCGACAATGTTTTTCAGGATGCGTTCATAGGTGGCGGGCTTGCGGCGCTCGTTGTGCTCCGCCTCGAGGCCGTCAATGGAAACCACCACGTTGAGACGCGAAAGCGAAGCCCACGCTGCAGGGATTTGGCGGAACGCGCTAGTGACCACCTGCACAAAAATTCCCCGCTCGTTTAATTGGGGCAGCAGGACTTCCAGTTCACGGCAACGCACCAGCGGGTCGCCACCCACCAGCGAAATGTGCAGCGGCTTGTGGTGGTCCACCACGTCGAGCACGCTTTTCACCAACTGGTCCCCTTTGTAGTCGGAGAGTTGGCGCAGCGTGACGCCGCCGCCGAGATGCGCGTCCTCGTAGGCGTAGCATCCGGGGCAGCGCAGCGGGCATTCCTTGGTGATTTCGATGGACATGGAAGGAGCGCGGCCAGTGAGGATGCGTCCCCAGGCCTGGAAAATCTCGGCGTGCTTCATCGAACTCCTTTTGGCAGCATGACGGGCTGCCGCGCGCTGGCCTGCTGAGGCCGCGTGCCGACGCATCTCTAGCGATGTGGTACCTTGCCGACCGGACAAAAAGGAAGCTGAGAGCGCCCTCAGTCCACGCAAAAGCCGGCGTCGAGCGGCTGGAGACCTACCAGATTACGTCCAAACCATGCCGCAAACAACCACAATCTGCGCGCGGCCGAAGGAGAACAGAGCCATCGCCGGGTATGGCCACATGCTGCAGCAGACTTGCCCCGCAATAATAATTGACCGGTAAAGCCACGATTGGGGCGCGAGTTGACACACCTGAACGCGCAGCCTAAGATTCGGCGCGGGACTGGATCCCCCTTACTGATGATTGGTCACACCCTGGACCGGTACCGCATACTGGAAAAAATCGGCGTTGGCGGGATGGGCGAAGTCTACCGCGCGCGCGATGAGCGCTTGCAACGCGATGTCGCGCTGAAGGTGTTGCCTCCCGGCACGCTCAATACGCCCGAGCTTCGCCAGCGATTCCGCCAGGAAGCGCTGACCCTTTCCCGGCTGAACCATCCGCATGTAGCCACCGTCCACGATTTCGACACGCAGGGCGGCGTGGATTTTCTGGTGATGGAATTCGTGCCCGGCGTCTCGCTGGCCGACCGGCTGGCGCAGGGCGCGCTGCCGGAAAAAGAAACTGTCAAGCTGTTGACGCAGGTGGCGCTGGCGCTGGGCGAAGCGCACGAGCAGGGTGTGGTGCACCGCGACCTCAAGCCGGGCAATATCATGGTGACGCCCAAGGGTCAGGTGAAGGTGCTCGACTTCGGCCTGGCCAAGCTGGTCCGCCGCGACATCGAGATCAGCGGCGAATTGACCAGCGATATTTCCGAGCGCAACATCGCCGGCGGCACGCTGCCGTACATGTCGCCGGAGCAGTTGTGCGGCGATTCCGTGGACACCCGCACGGACATCTACTCCTTCGGCACCGTGCTGTACGAAATGATGACCGGACAGCGGCCCTTCCGCGAGACGCAGGCGGCCAAAATGATAGACGTGATCCTGCACCAGGTGCCGGTGCCGCCGCGCGCGGTGAACCCGCGCCTTTCCGCCGAGCTGGAGCGCATTGCACTGAAGTGCCTGGAAAAAGAGCCGGAGAACCGCTACCAGTCCGCGGTGGATCTCACCGTGGACTTGCGCCGGCTGGAAGCCACAGCTTCTGCGCTGAGCATTCCGCATCTCCCGGTGCGGCGCAGCCCCTGGCGGCGATCGTTTGTTTGGTCGGCGCCCGTCGTCCTCGCGCTCTTGGTTGCGGTGGTGGCGCTCAACCTGGGCGGGCTGCGCGACCGCATTTTTCCGCCGCTCTCTACACACGTGGAATCGGTGGCCGTGCTGCCGCTGACCACTCCGGCCGGCAACCCCGAGCAGGAATATTTCGCCGACGGCATGACCGACGCGCTCATCGCCGAGCTGGCCAACATCAGCGCGCTGCGCGTGATTTCGCGAACCTCCATCATGCGCTACAAGGGCAGCACGAAGAGCGTGCCGGAAATCGCCCGCGAGTTGAAAGTGGACGCGGTACTGGAAGCCTCCGCACTGGAATCCGGGGGACGTGTGCGCATCACCGCGCGGCTAATCCGCGCCTCGTCCGAAACCAACATCTGGAACAACTCATACGAGCACGACCTGCGCGACGTCCTCGACCTGCAGCGCGAAGTGGCCGCCGCAGTGGCGCGGGAAATCCGCGTGGCCATCACTCCGCGTGAAGCCGCGCGGCTGGCCCGCTCCTCACCCGTGAATCCGGAAGCCTATGTGGCTTATATCAAAGGGCGCTTCTACTTGAACAAACGCACGGGCGCAGACCTGAGCCGGGGCATTGAGCATTTCCAACTGGCCATTGCCAGGGACCCGTCCTACGCGCCGGCCTACGTGGGGCTTTCCGACGCCTACATCGTGGCCAGTAGCGGGGCGTACATTTCCGCGGAGCGCGCGCACCCCCTGGCCGAAGCCGCGGCGAAGAAGGCGCTGGAGCTGGACGAATCTTCCGCGGAGGCGCACGTTTCGCTGGCTATGGTGCGCTTCATGCATTACGAATGGGCTGAGGCGGAGCAGGAATTCCGGCGGGCCCTGGCGCTGAATCCGAATTACGCCACCGCACATCATTGGTATGCGCTGCATCTGGCCGCGCTGGGCCGCCACGCCGAAGCCATCGAGCACGTCCGCCGCGCGCAAGAGCTCGACCCGCTCTCGCTGGTGATCACCGCCAATGCCGGGTGGTGCTACTACCTGGCCCGGCAGTACGATCTCTCCATCGAGCAATCGCGACGCGCGCTGGACCTCGATCCCAGCTTCGATTCGGCCTATGCCTACATGGGCTTTGCCTATGTGGAGAAGCGTATGGCCACCGAGGCGCTCGAGGCGTTCCGCAAGGCGCAGGAGCTTTCCGGCGGCTCCGGCTATTACTCCGAGCTGGCCGCTGCTTACGCGGCCTTTGGAAAGAAAAAAGAGGCGCAGCGCTTTCTCGCGGATTTTCAAGCCAGCGCCGGACGCGAGCCGGTGTCTGCCTACGATGTGGCCATGATTTACGCCGGACTCGGCGACAAAGAGAAGGCCCTCACCTGGCTGGAAAAAAGCTACGCGAACCGCGAAGCGCGCTTGGTCAACGTGCAAGTGCACCCGCGCTTCGCAGCCCTGCGCTCCGAACCGCGCTTTGCGGAACTTCTGCGCCGCATCGGCCTGACCCCTTGAACGCACGGCGCGTCCTTCATTTCAGCAAGTGCTTGACTTGTATATCTCGCGGCACTAGACTGCGGCGATTCCACAGAGCTTTCGGAGTGGTGCTCCCCGGGACCCGCTCAGGCACGCTCCGCGTGCTCTGCATAAGGAGGCAACATGGTAAAACGCGCAAAAAAGGTCTCTACAAGCAAGGCCGGCAAGTCCATCAAGCTCGCGATCAAGCAGCTCAAGGCCGCCCGCGCCACTGCGACTGCCGGCGGGAAAAAGCGAATCGACCTGCACGTGAAAGCCCTGACTAAGAGTTACGCAAGCATTAGAAGCGGCTGCGGGAAAGGTGAGTTTCCCTGGGTTCTCTGAGTAGCACACATCTGTTTGGGCAATGAGCATCAAGCAGGCAGGTCGCAAGCAAAGTGGGCCTGCTCAGATTCCACGAATGGCCAATTCCAAGGCACGACTTTTTCGGCGGTCACCATTTATCGTCTGCTATTGGAGTGAAAAAGGCCTGGTCTTTGAGAACTTTGCTTTGCGCATGCGCACAAGCGCGTCGCCGCTCGCCTGCGTGATCCTCGATTTCTTCGATCGCTGGCGCCCCGCCGAGGAACTTTTCCGCCGGCTCGCTGAGTATTCCACCGCGTCACTCCGAAACGCAGTCGCGCAATTGGAGCGCCGCTCGCTCCTGCAAAGCTCCGCGCGCAGGGAATCAACTGCGGAGAAGGCGATGGCCTCGTGGCACGACTGGAACCCTGCCGCCGGCTTTTTTCACTTTTCGACGAAAGATGTCAAATACGAGCAGGATCTTGACGTCATCCACCGCGCCTTGCGCGCAAGAGCCAAGACGCGGCCCATTCCCTCGCCGGTGAAGCACTATCCGCGCGCGCGGCAGGTTTCCCTTGCCGCGCCGAAAACCGAAAGCGAATTTCCACGCGTGCTGCTCCAGCGGCGCACCTGGCGGCAGATGCAGCCACGCCGCGTTTCGCTCCGCACGCTCGGCGAATTGCTCTGGCTTACCGGCCGCGTGCAACGCTGGGTGCGCATGCCCGGCATCGGGCGGTTTGCGTTCAAGACCTCGCCTTCAGGCGGCGCAATGCATCCGATTGAGACGTACGTTCTGGCGCTGCGCATCGAGGGGCTCGCGCCGGGCATCTACCACTACGCCGCGGACCGCCACCGTCTCGAACTGCTCAAGCGCGGCGTCACGCCGCGGCATGTGACGCGGTACCTTCCCGGGCAACCGTGGTACCAAGATGCCGCCGCGCTGTTTTTGTTCACCGCGCGCTTTTCGCGCCCGCAGTGGAAATACGGCTTCGCACGCTCCTACCGCGCCGTACTGCTCGACGCCGGGCACCTCGGGCAGACATTCTTACTCGCGGCCACGTGGCTGGGCCTGGCGCCGTTTTGCACCATGGCGCTCGCCGACACAATACTCGAGCGCGACCTCGGCGTGGACGGCGTCACCGAATCCGCCGTCTTCGCCGCCGGCTTCGGCACGCCGCCCCCCGGCGTGGATTGGGCGCCGTGGCCCAAGCCTCCTCGCAAGCGTTGATTCCACCCAGAACGCATTCTTCTTCCCTTGCGGGTGCTGTAAACTAGCGCGCTGTTTCTGCGGAGGGACCCGTGCAAATTGCGCCGTTTGAGCTGGAGCGCTGGCAGTCGGTGTGGGAGCATCACGTTGAACTGAACATTTCCGAAAGCGGCGTCGAGCCGCTCAGCGCGGCCGATTTGCTGGACGACCCTGCAGTGCGCGACCGCGTGCTGGGCATGCCGCTCGGCTATCCGCAGACCAACGGCAGCGATGAGCTGCGCGGGCGCATCGCTGAGCTGTACCCCGGCGCGTCGGCGGCCAACGTGCTGCTCACGTGCGGTTGCAGTGAGGCTAACTACATCACGGTGTGGTCGCTCGTCGAGCCCGGCGATGAAGTGATCTTCATGCAGCCGAACTACATGCAGATTGCCGGGTTGGCGGAGTCGTTTGGCGCGTCGGTGAAGGCGCTGTGGCTGCGTGAAAATCTTTGCTGGGCACCGGACATTGCCGAGCTGCGCCGACTGCTTACTCCGAAAACGAAACTTATCGCCATCTGCAACCCGAGCAACCCCACGGGCGCTGTACTGAGCGAAAAGCTCATGGGCGAAATCTGCGCCGCGGCAGGAAGCGTGGGCGCGTGGATTCTCGCGGATGAGGTTTATCGCGGCGCGGAATTCAGCGGCACGATGACGCCGACTTTCTACGGCCGCTACGACCGCGTTCTGTGCACCGCCGGATTTTCCAAATCTTTTGGCATGCCCGGACTGCGCACCGGATGGGTGGTGGGGCCCGCGGAGATGGCGGAAAAGTTGTGGGGCTACCACGACTACACGACCATCGGTCCCACCATGCTCACCGACCGGCTGGCCGCGCTTGCGCTCGAGCCGGCACGCCGTGCACGCATCCTCGAACGCACCCGTGGCATCCTCCGCGAAAACTATCCAATCGTCCGCGGCTGGGCCGAGCGCCACGCCGGGCTGTTCACGCACATTCCGCCAGCCGCCGGGGCGATTGCCTGGCTCGGTTACAAGGGGAAGGGCACTACGGCGGAACTCGCGGAGGCCGCACGCACGCGGAAAAATCTGCTCATCGTGCCGGGGGAGCAACTGGGCATGCCCGGCTACCTGCGCATCGGCTTTGGCGGGCACGCAGACAAGCTTCAGCAGGCCCTTGCGCGGCTCGACGAATTGTTGGCGGAAAAGTAGAGACAAGAGTCAGCGCTGGCTGGAGGATTGGCGCACCGTCAGCCAATACGCCGGCACGCCGGCAGCCACCGTGGCCAGGGCAATCAGCGACGGCTTGGGCGAATTGACGAAGCCTACGATGAGCACGGCCACCATGACCACCAGGAAGAACAGCGGCACCAGCGGATATCCCCACACTCGGTAGGGCCGCTCGCGCTGCGGTTGACGCCGCCGCAGCACAAATACTCCGGCCACCGCGAGCAACGGAAAAATTCCCAGCGAAAAACCGATGTAGATGAGCAACTGCTCGAAGGTGCCGGTCAGGATCATGGCCATCGCGCAAACGGCCTGCGCCAGAATGGAAAGTCCCGGCGTCTGAAAGTGCGGGTGCACGCGCGCGGCGAAACGGAAAAACAGTCTGTCCTTGGCCATGGCGTAATAGACGCGTGGGCCGATCAGTATGTACGCGCTGAGCGAAGAAAGCAGCGCGAGGGCGATGAGCGTGGAAATCATCTTCGCGGCGCCCGGGCCGAAGAGTTGCACGGCCGCCACCTCGCCTACGGGCACGATTCCGCGAAGCTGCGCGGGCAGCGCGGCGAAGAATAGCAGCAGGTTCATCAGCAGGTAGATGAGCGTGACGATCAACGTGCCCAGCAGCAGCGAACGCGGCAGATTGCGCGCGGGCTGTTCGATTTCCTCCGCGATGTAGCCGGCGGCGTTCCACCCGCTATAGGCGAACATGGCCAGCAGCAGCGTGACGCCGAGTTGTGACGGACGTCCCGCGGCCCAGAAACCGCTCGCGGCACCGAGGAAGTCCCAGCCTCCGCGGCCGATGGCGAAACCGGCTGCGATCAGTCCGAAGAGCAGGAAGAGCTTGAGGCCAGTGAGCAGGTTTTGCACGCGCGCGCCCAGGCGCAGGCCGCAGTAGTGCACCGCGGTCAGTGCCAATACAATGCCCGCCGCCGTGCTTTTTTCCGCCACCCACGTTTCGGGAAGCACGCCCGCTGCCGCGAGATATTTCGCGCAGGCCACCGCCGAAGCCGCCACGGGCGCGGAGAAGCCTACGAAGAAGCTGGTCCAGCCGGTGAGGAAAGCGGGCAACGGCCCGTAGATTTCGCGTAGGTAGACATATTCGCCGCCGGCGTGCGGCATCATGGTGGCCAACTCGGCGTAGCTCAGAGCGCCGCATACTGCGACCATGCCACCCAGCAGCCACGCCAGCAACACCAGCCAGCCGCTCTCGGTGTGCGCGAGCATTAGCCCGGAGGTGGTGAAGATGCCCGCGCCAATCATGTTGGCCACGACCACGCTGGTGGCGGTGCCCAAGCCCAGTCGTCGCGGCAGGGTCGCGCCGGCGGCGGGCATCGCAAAGAAGGATCGGTGCTCAGGCATGGAGTCTCACGCCGCGAGCGAAGCGCGAACCATCCGCTGCTCGCAGCGGAGCAAGGCTACATCGTTTGCGCGTGGGGGGAAAGCGCGGCGTGAAACCGCACGGGGCTGATGCTTGGGTGGCATCAGATACGCCCCATGCTCCGGCCGCGGCGAAGTTTCTGCTAGGATATCGGAACCGATGGGACGCACATGGGTGGTAGGGCATCGCGGAGCTTCCGGCCACGCGCCAGAAAATACGATGGCGGCGTTTCGCCTCGCTGTGGAGATGGGCGCCAGCTTCATCGAGACCGACCTGCATCTCACCCGCGACGCCCACCTCGTCTGCGTGCATGACGCGACGCTCGAGCGCACCACGGGATCCAACGCCGCGGTCAAAGACCTTACGCTGGCCCAGCTCCATGAGCTGGATGCCGGTTCATGGTTCGGCGCGAAGTTTGCCGGGGAGCGCATCCCCACGCTCGAGGAAATCCTGACTTTCGCGCGCGAGGAAGACATCGTGATTTTCCTGGAAGTGAAACAGGAAGCCGCGTGGGGTATCGAGCACGGGCTGGTGGCTGCGCTGCGCGGTGCGAAGGAAGCAGCGCGCGCGGTCATCCTCTCCTTCCGGCCCGGCATGCTGCGCAACGTCCGCCGATTGGACAACACGCTGATGACAGGCTTGCTGTTCCATGCCATGCCCGATGGAGGGCCCGAAGCTATCGTGGATCGCGCACTGGAAATCGGTGCGCGGCAGCTCGCTCCGCGCGGAGACATCGTCACACCGGAGCTGCTGGACCGGGCCCACCGCAACGATTTGCAGGTGGTCTGCTGGACGATCAATCAGGCCGAAGACATGCGCGAGCTCATCGACGCAGGCGTGGACGGCATCATGACGGATTTCCCGGACCGGCTGGTCGCCGCGCTGAACGAAAAGAAGTGATTGCCGAGGCAGAAGCACAACGCTAGCGCATCGCGCGAAACAGAGCGGCAAATTTCTCGACGGACAATTCCTCGGCGCGCACGCCGGGCGGCAAGCCCGCGGCGCGAATGGCCTCACTCGCTTTTTCCGCGCCGGCCACGGGCTTCAGATTGTTCAGCAAGGTTTTGCGTTTCTGCTCAAAACACTTTCCAACGAAGGCGATAAATGTTTCTTCGTCGCTCACCTCCACGCGTTCACGGCGGATGGCGAGGCGCACCAGCGCCGACGAAACCTTCGGTCGCGGCCGGAACGCGCCCGGCGGAATGCGAAAAATGATTTCGGGTTGCGCGTAGAACTGCGCCAGCACGGAGAGAAATCCGAATTCGCGCCGACCGGGCTTGGCCGCCAGCCGCTCAGCGACTTCAAACTGAATCACAACGTGAATGGATTCAATCGCGCTGGCGTGCTCGAACAGCCAACGGAGAATCGGCGAAGTGATGTAATACGGCAGGCTGCCGTACACGTGGACGCGCTCTCTGCCCGGGCCAAGGCCCAATTTTTCCAAATTGAGAGCAAGGATGTCGCCGGGGTGCACTTCAATGTTGGGCTGTTCTTTTGCCAAACTCTCCAGCGCGGCAACGAGCGGTGAATCCAGCTCGATGGCAATCACGCGCCGCGCGGCGCGTGCCAGCTCACGCGTCATTTCGCCGTGACCTGCGCCGATTTCCAGCCACACCTGGTCCGGCTGCACGGCGAGGCTGCGCAGAATGCGCGCGCGCCAGGCTTCGTCCTTCAGAAAATGTTGTCCCAACCGTTGCGGAGCCATGTGCGCCGCTGAGTGTAGCAATTCCGTGCCCGCGCGGCACGCAGCGCTTCTCCTTGACGAATTTTCCGCCTTTCAGTACCGTTAACTGTTTGCGTTTCAGACGATGAAGATTCTGTTTGTATCTCCGGAAGGTTTACCGTTCTCAAAAACCGGCGGCCTCGCCGACGTGGTGGAGGCGCTGCCCAAGGCGCTGGCGGCGATGGGCCACGATGTCGCCGTGGTGCTGCCTCGCTATCGCGGCACGCGCGTTTCGACCATCGTGGTGCCCAGTCTGACCATCCCCATGGGCGACACGCTGAGATTTCCGGCAATCACCGACGGCGCCGTGCTCCACGGCGTGCGCTTTTTCTTCGTGGACGATCCCGAGTACTTCGATCGCGACGCGCTGTACACGTCTCGCGGCAAGGATTATCCGGACAATGGCGAGCGCTTCGCTCTGTTCAGCAAAGCCGCACTGGAAATCGCCAAGCAGGTGTGGCGGCCGGACGTGATTCACTGCCACGACTGGCAGACGGCGCTGGTGCCGGTGCTGCTGCGCGCAATGTACGCGGGCGACCCGCTGCTGCGCGCCCTGCCCGTAGTCTTCACCGTGCACAACATGGGTTATCACGGCTTGTTCGACCGCGGATTGCTGGCGCGCGCCGGCTTGCCTGCCAGCCTGTTCAACATCAAGTCGCTGGAATTTTATAGCCGCGTCAATTATCTCAAGGGAGGGCTGCTGGCCGCGGATTGGGTGACGACGGTGAGCCCGCGCTACGCGCAGGAGATTATGACGCCGGAATTCGGGCACGGACTCGACGGCGTGGTGCGCGAACGCACCGGCCACGTGGTGGGCATCCTCAACGGCGCGGACTATTCGCTGTGGAATCCAGAGAACGACGACTTCATCGCCACGAAATATTCCGCGAAGTATCTTGAGGGCAAGGCGCTGTGCAAAAAAGATCTGCTGCGCGAATTCAAGCTGGCGGAGAGCATGGAACGCCCGCTGATCGGAATCGTCTCGCGCTTTGCAGACCAGAAAGGCTTCGACCTGCTGGCGAAAGTCGCCAGCGAAATGCTGCGCGAAAATCTGGCGCTGGTTGTGCTGGGAACGGGCGAGCCGAAATACGAACGCTTCCTGCGTGCGCTGGCGTCGCGCTTTCCGGGGAAGGTGGGCCTGCGCATCGGATTCGACAACGCACTGGCGCACCGCATCGAAGCCGGCGCGGATATGTTCCTGATGCCTTCGCGCTATGAGCCTTGCGGCCTCAATCAAATGTATAGCCTGCGCTACGGCACGGTGCCCATCGTTCGCGCCACCGGCGGCCTGGATGATACAGTGGAGCCCTTCGAACCCTTTTCGGGGAAGGGCACGGGGTTCAAGTTCGCGGAGTACGACGGCCGCGCGTTGCTGGCCGCCGTGCGCAAGGCGCTGGAAATTTTCCGCGACGCCAGGACCTGGCGCCGGCTGCAATTGAACGGCATGGCCAAAGATTTTTCATGGAACGCTTCCGCGGCCGAGTACGCGCGTCTCTATGAGACGGCGCTCAAGGCCCGCATCCCTCGCGCGCCGGGAGCATCCAATTAACTCCGGCCGATCCGCTCCGCGGGACCGGCCCACTGATGAAAGGGAACCCATGGCAGATAACGTGAGCGCAGTGAACGACGGAAATTTTCAGGCCGAAGTGATTGAGGCCAGCAAGAGCCAGCCGGTGATGGTGGACTTCTGGGCGGAGTGGTGCCGCCCGTGCCACATGCTCGCGCCGACGGTGGCCGAAATCGCCACGCAGTACGCCGGCAAGCTGAAGGTGGTCAAACTGAACGTGGACGAAAACCAGGTGGCCACGAGCTTCAACATCCGCGGCATCCCCACGCTGCTCATCTTCAAAGGCGGCCAGGTGGCCGACCAGCTCGTCGGCGCCGTCCCCAAGGATAAGATCGAGAGCATCCTCGCGCGCCACTTGAGCTGAGGCGCTATCCCACAACTGGCGGGGGCGCTGCATGCTGCGCCAATTGGTTTGCAAAGAGGAGGCCGTGCCTATCCTTGCCTCCTTCGCGCACAACGGTTACTATCTTTTATTGGGCCTCGAGCCTCACGCCTTCCTCCCAGCAATCAGAAGAATGGAGCGAGCGGGCAGCGTGCGGCCAAACTGCGGGGTCGTGGCGCAGGATAACAGCGGATGAAATCCATTGTCGTGGTGGGCGCCCAGTGGGGCGATGAAGGCAAAGGCAAAGTGGTGGACTACCTGTCCGCCACGTTTGACTACATCGCGCGCTGCGCCGGCGGGCACAATGCCGGCCACACGGTGATCATCGACGGCACGAAGTTTGTACTTCAGCTCATCCCCTGCGGGATTCTCCGGCCAGGCAAGAAAGCCGTCATTGGCGCGGGCGTGGTGGTGGACCCCGCCGCGCTGGTCGCGGAGATTGACATGCTGGCCAAGGCCGGCGTGGACGTGAATGGCCGCCTGTTTGTGAGCAATCGCGCGCACGTGATTTTTCCGTGTCACCGCCAGGTGGAAAAAGCTGCGGAAGCGGCGCGTGGCGCGGGCAAAATCGGCACGACCTCCCGCGGCATCGGACCCACCTACGAAGACAAGATGGCGCGGCGCGGGCTGCGTATCTGCGACCTGGTGGCCCCCGAACTCCTGCGCAGCAAGATGCAGACCCTCCTGAAAGAAAAAAATGTTATTTATCGCGCGCTCGCCGGCGAGGACCTGGATTGCGCCGGAATTCTCGACGAGTCGCTGGCGCTGGCCGACCGCATTCGCGGCTACGTGGCAGACACTTCGGCGCTGCTCAACCGCGCGCTGGATGAAAATGCGTCGGTGCTGTTCGAAAGCGCGCAGGGCACCATGCTGGATATTGACCACGGCACGTACCCCTACGTCACGTCGTCGAGCGCGTCCGTGGGCGGCGCCTGCACCGGCCTGGGCGTGCCGCCGACGCGCATCGATGCCGTCGTCGGCGTGACCAAGGCGTACACCACACGCGTCGGCAGCGGGCCGTTTCCCACGGAGATGCCCGACCTCGATGCCAAGGAAGTTCGTGACCGCGGCAAAGAGTACGGCGCGGTGACCGGCCGCCCGCGGCGCTGCGGCTGGCTTGACCTGATGGTGCTGCGCTACGCGGCGATGATCAACGGGATTGAATCGCTGGTGGTGACCAAGCTCGATGTGTTCGACACGCAGCCGGAAATTCAGGTCTGCGTGGGCTACAAGTACAAAGGCACGCCCGTCACGGAAATGCCGGCGGAGGCCGAGAAGCTCGATCAGGTGACGCCCGTGTATCGCGCGCTGCCCGGCTGGCGATCGTCCACCTACGGCGTGTGCGATCCGGCGAAACTGCCTGCCGCGGCGAATGAGTACCTGCGCTTCATCAGCGGTGAATTGGGCGTCGAGATCGGCATGATTTCCACCGGCCCCGAGCGCGACGCCACCATCGTTCCTGCGAACACCAAGCTTGCCTCTTGGATCTGACGGAGGCTTCCATTCTTCCGTACGCTGAAGCCCGACGAAAAGTGATCGAAGCAATCGCTGCTGCCAAACTCGCGCCGCGTTGCGCGTACGTCGAGCTCGGCCAGGCCCTGGGATGCGTGCTGGCGGAAGAAGTCCACGCCGACCGCGACTATCCGCCCTTTGACCGCTCCACCCGCGACGGATTTGCCGTGCGCGCGGCAGACACCGCGCGCGCGCCCGTGACGCTCGACGTGGTTGCGGAGGTAAAGGCCGGCGGCATGTACACCGGTGCGTTGCGTGCGGGGCAGTGCGTGCAGATCATGACCGGCGCTGGAATGCCCGCGAGCGCCGACGCGGTGGTGATGATCGAGCACACCAAGCCGGCCACAGGCAGCGTGCTGATCGAACGCGCCGCCGAAGCCGGACAAAATGTGGTGCCGCGCGGCAGCGAAGCGAAGGCCGAACAGCTTTTGCTGAAGCCCGGCGCGCGGATGGGCTATCCGGAGCTGGCGCTGCTCGGTCAGGTGGGCCACGTACGCGTGAAAATTGCCAAGCCGCCGCGCGTGGCGATTCTCTCCACCGGCGACGAAGTGGTGGAAGTCTGGCAGCAGCCCAACGGGCTGCAAATCCGCAACAGCAACACGATTTCGCTTGCAGCGCAGGTGGAGCTGGCCGGCGGCGAGCCGGTGCCGTTACCCAATGCGCCCGATCACATTCACGAGTTGAGGAAACGCGTGGAGCGCGGCCTGCAGGAAGACATTCTGGTCCTCTCCGGCGGCGTGTCCATGGGGAAGTACGATCTGGTGGAAGTGGTGCTGCGCGAGATGGGCGCGACGTTTGCGTTTGATGCAGTGGCCATTCGCCCGGGCAAGCCCGCCGTGTTCGGCACCTGCAACGGAAGATTCTTTTTTGGCTTGCCGGGGAATCCGGTTTCGACGATGGTCACGTTTGAGCTGTTCGTTGTGCCGGCCATCGACATGCTCAGCGGGGCGCAGCCGCGCCCGCTGCCGTCGTTCAAGGCGAAGCTGGCCGCGGCCGTGAAGCAGAAAGCCGCGCTCACGCATTTTCTTCCCGCGATGATGGAATGGCCGGGCGGCGAACCGGTGGTGAAAGAGTTGCCCTGGCAAGGCTCTGGCGATATTGTGGCGCTGACCCGGGCGAACTGCTTTCTGATTGTGCCGGAGTCGAAGCTCGAACTCGCCGCGGGCGATTGGGTGGACGTGCTGCCGAGACGCGGCGTGTTGTAGCGGATTTCCTCATGGCCAAGCTCTCGCACTACAAGAAAGGCGCGAAGGTTCACATGGTGGACGTGATGTCGAAGTCTGTGACCGAGCGCACGGCGATCGCGCACGGCTTTGTGCGCATGAGCCGCGCCGTGCTTGCAAAAATCCGCCGTCTGGAAACGCCCAAGGGAAACCCGCTGGAGGTAGCGCGCATCGCCGGCATCGCCGCGGCAAAGCGCACTGCCGAATTGATTCCGCTCTGTCACCCACTGCCCTTGACGCACATTGATGTGACCACGCGGCTGTGCGAGAATGGCGTGGAAATCAGCTCCCGCGTATCCGCCACGGCCCGGACCGGCGTGGAAATGGAAGCGCTGTGTGCGACAAGCGTGGCGGCACTGACCATCTACGACATGTGCAAGGCCCTCGATAAGGGCATGGAAATCACGGACATTTATCTGGTGGAAAAAATCGGCGGGAAGAGCGGCCGCTACCGGCGACCGGGCGCCTCGGGAAAGGTTTCTCGATGAAGGCCGTCCGCGTGCTGGTGGTGGAAGACAATCCGCTGGTGATGGAACTCATCAAGCGCGGGCTGGAGCCGCACTGCGAGCTTTCCACGGCGGCGGACGGCGCCGACGCCCTGCTGCAGGTGATTGACAACCCGCCGGACATGATTATCTCCGACTACAAGATGCCCGGGATCGACGGGCGCCAACTCTACGAGAAACTCCGCGGCCGCGACCGCACCAAGGGCCTGCCGTTCATCTTTATTGCCGGGCGCGCGGACATTGAAGAAAGACTCCGCCCGCTGGTGGACGGGGTGGAAGATTTCATCATCAAGCCGTTTTTCCTGAAGGAATTTGTGCGCCGCGCAAAAAAAGTGGTGGACCGGCTGCAACTTGAAAAAATGCAGCAGCGCAGTGCGCGCCCCGGCACCGTACAAGGGCGCCTGGAGGAAATGAGCATCATGGACCTGCTGCAGTCGCTGGAGATGGGGCAGAAATCCTGCCGGCTGACCATCAACCACGGCAGCGACACCTGCGAGATGTTTTTCGGCGCCGGCGCCTGCAAGCACGCCCAGTTGGGCAGCGTGGAAGGCAACGCCGCCGTCTTCAAGGCAGTGACCTGGAACGACGGCGAATTCGAAATTGATTTTAACGCCACCTCCGACAAGGTGACCTGCACGATGTCCACGCAGGGCCTCTTGATGGAAGCCTTCCGCCTGATTGACGAAGCCAGCCGCGACGCCCAGGGTTGATTCCGCCAATGCGCGTTGCCATCCTCACCGTCAGCGATTCCGTTTTCCGCGGCAAACGCGCGGACCTTTCCGGCCCGGCGCTGCGCGAACGTTGCGCGCAGCTTGGCTGGCAGGTGGCCGCAGCGGAAACCGTGTCCGATGATTCGCCCATGATTCAGGCGTTTCTCATCGCCTGTGCGGATTCGCAGCAAGCCGACATTATTCTGACGACCGGCGGTACGGGGCTGGGCCCGCGCGACGTCACGCCAGAGGCGACCGCCGCGGTCTGCGCGCGGCTGATTCCCGGAATCGGAGAAGTGATGCGCGCCGCCGGGAAGGGAAGTAATCCGCATGCCGCTCTCTCCCGCGCCGTGGCCGGGGTGCGCGGGCAGTCCATCATCGTGAATCTCCCCGGCAGCCCAAAGGGTGCGGTGGAATCGCTCGACGCCGTTGCGGCGCTTCTCCCCCACGCTGTCGATGTGCTTCGAGGCGCTCGCCACGATTGAACAAGCAGGAGGAAACATGCTGCGCATCGTTCGTTTCGCGACAGTTCTATCTCTTTTCGTTCTTGCCACCGCAGCGCAAGCGCAGCAGGCGAACTTTACTGTTGGCACGGCCACTGTGGCGCGCGGGCAGAAGGCAACGGGTTACATCTATGTCTGTTCGGTGTTCTCGATGGTGAAAGGGAACACCATTGCGAACATCGGCGTGATTGCGCAGAAGGCGCCCTGACGCAATGCTTCGAAGACGTGGGCTGGTGCGCGGACTACTGCGGCTGGTCCTGCCGTTGTGATTTTTTCTGGATGGCTTTGATGCGCGCCTCAATTTCTGCCGCTAATTCATCTTCTTTCGTCTTACGGAGTAGGGCAGCGTAGTAGCTGAGAGCGCCGATCAATCCCGGGTGATCGGGTCCCATATTCTTTTCCTGAATAGCGAGCGCGCGCTCGAACAGCGGCCGGGCCTCGAAGTACTTTTGCTGTTCCGCATACATTTCAGCCAACATCAGTATCGTGAACGCCACGTTGGCGTGCCGCGGGCCGAGCAGCCTTTCTTGCGTTTCGAGCAAGCGTCTGAAGATTGGTTCCATTTCGCGGAGACGGCCCTGTGCGCGGTAGAGGTTGAGCAACCCGGAGGCACTCATGACAGTCGGCAGATCCGGGCGTTTCGGGCTGGCGGCGCTGAATTCCAATTCTAAGGCGCGCAAATAAACTTTTTCGGCTTCGGTTTTCTGGCCTTGCTTTTCGAGAACTTGGCCGAGCCGGTACAATTCGTCAGGAAGATAAAGTGGATCGTCAGGTTCCTCGTTTTTCTCGTACAAGGCAATCGCCTGTCTGTAAAGTCGCTCGGCCTCGCTGTAGTTCTTCTCCGACTCGAATTTGTGCCCTTGGCTGATCAGGCCATGCGCCATTTCCGTGGCATCCTTGCCCGCGCCTTCCGATTTCCGCACCGACTCTGCAATCAATTGCTCGGCCTCGTTCACTTTTCCTTGTTTGCGATAAACCTCAGCGAGCAAACCTCCTCCCGGTGGTAAGCAGGGCGAAGTCTGAGGCTCGGCCTGGGATTCACAAACCTTCCTAGCTTCCAAGAGGAGCGCCTCCGTTTCCGCCCATCGGCGCTGTCGCAGATAGAAGCCAGTGAAATTGTTGATCACGGATAGAGTGCTGCGAGCATCGATATTCTGATTCCGTCGCGCGATTTCCAGTGCCTGCTTGAAAAACCCTTCTGCCGCGTCTGTTTTTCTCTGCCGGTCATAAAGCAAAGCGAGGTTGCTTAAATCCCCAGCCACACGGCTGCTGTCTGGCCCGAACACTTCCCGGTGGATTTCCAGCGCTCTTTGCGTGAGCGCGACAGCCTCTGTGTAATTCTCTTTTCGCATCAGTAGATTTGCCAGGCGCTTCAAATACAAGCTCAGCCGGGCGCTTTTAGTTTCCTCCTGCTCCATTTGTTGGATCGCAGTAATGAGTATCTTTTCGGCGTCGGCGAACCTGCCATCTTGCATTGCTTTGTTGATTGCATTCGTCGTTGGATCAGGGGCTGGTGGGCGAGTCTGAGAATGCGCGGCACAGGGGGAGAGCATTAGCAGGACAAACAGGGGCCATCGGAGGATATTGGAAAGGCTTCGTTGCATGGCTTGAAGACCCAATCATAGCACGAAGCCTCGCCAGCCACGATGCTAGATTCGCGTTTCGGTTTGGCCGCGGCCGAAGGGTTGTGTTAGTATCCGTGACTTGGTGAACGGTGCCCGCTGAATACATCCCGGTGCTGATCTTCGCGGCGATGGCCGCGTCGTTTCCCATTATTGCCCTTGTCGTTTTCAAATTCATCCGGCCGGACTCGAACCAAGTAGGCGCAAAGCTGAAGCCCTACGAGTGCGGCATTCCGCCGGAGGGCGACACGCACGGGCGCTACTCGGTGCGTTTTTACATCGTCGCGATACTGTTCGTTATCTTCGACGTGGAGACGGTGTTTCTCTTTCCCTGGGCGGTGCAGTACGGGCTGCTGGGCCTGTACGGCCTGGTGACTATGATGGTGTTTCTGGGCATCCTGCTGGTGGGCTACGTGTGGCTGTACAAGAAAGGCGCGCTGGAGTGGGTCTAGCCGCAACAGCCAGCGGAGTTTGCTGAGACGTCCCGGCCCATTATGCGGCCGGGATTTTTTATTTTGACGGGCCGCGGAAGTTGACGGAATTTCGCGGCCTGTGTTAGAAAATACGGTTTAATATCCTCGGCTGCTGTGCTCTGGCAGCCGGCTTCACCAACAAGCGAATGGCCAACGACCCCTCGGAAAAACAGCCACCCTCTCCGCCGTGTGCACCATCGGAGAAGCCTGCGGCTCCCGCCGCTGCGCCTGCTAAGCCCGCCGCTCCGGCTGCGCCGAAGCCGCCGGCTGCGCCTCCACCACCCAAAGAAGGGCCGGTGGCGCTCGATAATGAGCTCGTCAGACGCTGCAAGGCGCGCTTCGGCGACAAAATCCGCGAAGCCTGGACGGACCGCAAGCAAGCTATCCTCGTCGTGGACCGCGCGTCCCTCGCTGAAATTGCCGTGTACTGCCGCGATGACGAGAGCTTCGACTACCTGGTGGACCTTACCGCCGTGGACTGGCCCAAGCGCGAGCAGCGCTTCGACGTGGTGCTGAACCTTTATTCCTTCAAGAAAAACGAGCGCCTGCGCCTGAAGGTTTTCCTCAGAGAAGGGGAGAACTGCCCAAGCGTCACCGGCGTGTGGGGCACTGCCAACTGGCTCGAGCGCGAGGCCTTCGACATGTTCGGCATCATCTTCGAGGGCCACCCGAACCTGAAGCGCATCCTGATGCCGGACGAATGGCAGGGACATCCATTGCGCAAAGATTACGACATCCTGACGCAGGATACCGCCTGGGTCCGCGAAAATCTCGGCATTGAGAGCGGGCAATAGCAATGGCCGACACGCGCATCTCCGGCTTCCCGGGCGTCGAGCAGACCGTGCTCGGCGCGGACGAAATCATCCTCAACATGGGCCCGCAGCATCCTTCCACGCACGGCGTGTTGCGCGTGAAGCTGCGCCTGGACGGCGAGCGCATCGTGGACTCCGAGTGCATCATCGGCTACCTGCACCGCGGCGTGGAGAAAATCGCCGAGCACCGCAGCTACACGCAGTTCGCGCCGTACGTGGACCGCATGGACTACGTCGCGGCGGTTTCCAACGGCCTGGGCTACTGCGAGGCGGTGGAAAAGCTGCTCGGCGCGGAGGCCCCCATGCGCGCGAAGGTGGTGCGCACGATCCTCACCGAACTACAGCGGATTTCGAGTCACCTGCTGTGGCTCGGCACGCACGCCATCGACATCGGCGCGCTCACGCCGCTGTTCTACTGTCTCCGCGAGCGTGAAGAAATCCTGAAGATTTTTGAGAAGTATTGCGGCGCGCGGCTCACCACGCATGCCTTCCGTATCGGCGGCCTGCAATACGACACCTACGACGGGTTCGAAGCGGAGACAAAGCGCTTCTGCCTGGACTTCGTTCACCGCGTGGACGAGTACGAGCAACTCCTCACCGAGAACCGCATCTGGATCGCGCGCACGAAAGGCGTCGGCGTGCTCTCCGCGGCGGACGCGATTGACATGGGCGCTACGGGCCCGGTGCTGCGCGGGAGCGGGGTGAAGTGGGACATCCGCAAGGCGATGCCTTACGCCGCGTACGACAAGTACGACTTCGAGATTCCCATCGGCAAGAACGGCGACACCTACGACCGTTACCTGGTGCGCATGGAAGAGATGCGCCAGTCCAACCGCATCTGCCTGCAGGCCATCGAGGATATCCCCGCCGGGCCGATCATGGGCAAGGTGGGCAAGGTGCTCAAGCCGCCAGTGGGCGAGGTGTATCACTCCATCGAAGCACCCAAGGGCGAGTTGGGCTATTACATTGTCAGCGACGGCACCACGCAGCCTTATCGCGTGCGTATCCGCCCGCCGTCGTTCATCAACCTGGAAGCGCTGGACAAGATGATCAAGGGCCACCTGGTGGCCGACGTGGTGGCGATCATCGGCACGCTGGACATTGTGCTTGGCGAGGTGGACCGCTAGTGAGCGCGCTGCTCGAATTCCTGAAGACGTACATGTGGCCGCTGATTTTCGCGCTGGTGATCGTCGGCGTGCTGCCGCTGCTGGCCGGCTACGTGGTGCTGATGGAACGCAAGGTGATGGCGGACATGCAGGCGCGGCTGGGACCAATGCGCGTGGGGCCGCACGGATTGCTCCAGCCCATCGCCGACGCGCTGAAGCTGCTGATCAAGGAAGACATCATCCCGGAGAACGCGGATAAACTGGTTTTCTGGTTCGCGCCGGTGATTTCGGTGACCGCGGCGATGCTGGCGTATTCCGCGCTGGCCATCGGACCGTTTTTTCAGATTGCCGAGCTGAACATCGGCCTGCTCTTCATCGTGGCAGTCAGCTCGATGGGAATTTTCGGAATTATCCTGGGCGGCTGGGCCTCCAACAGCCACTACTCGCTGCTCGGAGCGCTGCGCAGCACCGCGCAGATGATCAGCTACGAGACGGCGGCGGGGCTGGCGCTGGTCGGCGGCGTGCTGCTGGCCGGCACGCTCTCCACGCAGAAGATTGTGCTGGCGCAGCACGGAGGCACGTGGTTCGTGTTCGTCGCGCCGATCGGATTCTTCCTTTATCTCGTCGCCTCCATCGCCGAAACCAACCGCGCGCCCTTCGATCTGCCGGAGGCGGAATCCGAACTGGTCGCCGGCTACATGACGGAATATAGCGGCTTCCGCTGGGCGGTGTATTTTCTCGCCGAGTACGCCAACATGATCGTGGTTGCCAGCATCGCGACCACGCTGTTTCTCGGCGGTTGGCTGCGGCCGTTCGGGAGCATCGCGGCGCTGGACTTTATCGATTTCTTCCCGCCGCTCAGCTTCCTCGGCGTGGCCGGATACTGCCTCTATCGCACGCCGAAACAGCCGGAGCCGATTCAGAGCATAGTGATGGCGCTGTTTGGCGGCCTGTGTTTTTTGCTGGCGACAGCGATGGCGCTTCCGTTTGTGCCGGCCTTCGCGGCTTCCAAGCCCGGGCTGCACGGCGCGTTCTGGTTTTTGCTCAAAGTGTCTCTGTATATTTACAGCTTCATGTGGATTCGCTTCACGTTTCCGCGGTTCCGATTTGACCAGCTTATGAAGCTGGGCTGGTACTTCATGATCCCGCTCTCGATCGTGAATGTGCTCGGCCTGGGCTTGTACAAAGTGCTGCGGCAGTTGCAATGGAGCCGGTGGCCCGCGTTCCTGCTGACCACGGGCGGCACGCTGCTGGTGGCCATCTGGCTGGTGTGGCTGGCGCAGAGGAAAGTGGCGGTGCCCGCTCCCGTCGGCGAGATGACGGAGGCGGAAGGGTAAGAAATGACGCCGGAACAATTCAGCCAAATCGCGTTTTACTTTTTCGCCGGGCTGGCCGTGCTGGGCGCGATCGGTACGGTGACGGCGCGCAACGTGGTGCACAGCGCCATTTTTCTGATTACTTCGCTGCTGGCTACCGCGGGGATTTTTCTGACGTTGGGCGCACAGTTCGTGTTTGCCGTGCAAATTATTTTGTACGTCGGCGGCATCATGGTGCTGTTCATTTTCGTCATCATGCTGGTGAACCTGGACGTGGCCTTGCACCAGTTGCAGTTTAACCGTCAACGCTGGGTAGCGGGCCTGCTGACGCTGGTGCTGGCTTCGCAGCTCGGATTCGCCATCTGGTTCGCGCGCGGCGAAGGCTCGCTGGACATCCCCGCCGGGCGCACGGGCACTCTGAGCCCGCAGAACGTGGAGCAGTTCGGGCTAGCGCTGTTTGAGAAGTACGCGCTGCCGTTTGAAATCGCCTCGGTACTGCTGCTGGTGGCGCTGATTGGGGCGGTGGTCATGACCAAGAAACGCGCCTAGGAGACGCCGGAGAAACGCATGGTTCCCATCGGCCACTACTTGTTCCTGAGCCTGGCGCTGTTCATCATCGGCGTGATCGGCGTACTCACGCGCCGCAACGTGATCATCATCCTGATGTCCATAGAGCTGATCCTCAACGCGGTGAACATCAATCTGGTGGCCTTCTCGCGCCACTGGGCCAATGTGGACGGGCAAATCTTTACGCTGTTCATCATTACCGACGCCGCGGCCGAAGCCGCCGTGGGATTGGGCATCATCATCGCGTTTTTCAAGAACCGCGAAACGGTGCTGGCCGACGAAATGGATTTGCTGAAGTGGTAGCAAGGTCTTGCTGAGCGAAGAATGAACACCAACTACTTTCTCGAGAATATTTGGCTGATCCCGCTCTTTCCGCTGGCCAGCGCGACGATCATGCTGCTGCTCGGCCGCAAATTGCCGGAAAAAGCGGTCAGTTTCCTTTGTGTCGGCAGCGTGTTCCTGTCCTTTGCGTATTCCGTGGGCGCCGTATGGCAGTTGACGCAGATGACCGGCGAGCGCGTGCACCAGGTGGTGCTCTACGACTGGGTCCCCGCCGGAGCCTTCCATACGTCGAATGGACTGCTCGGCAATTTCACTGCTGACCTGGGATTCTTGCTCGACCCGCTCTCCGCGGTGATGATTCTGGTGGTTACCGGCGTCGGCTTTCTGATCCACGTCTATTCCATCGGCTACATGGCCAAGGACCCCGGGTACTACCGCTTCTTCGGCTATTTGAACCTCTTCATGTTCTCCATGCTGATTCTCGTGCTGGCGAACAACATGCTGCTGATGTTTGTCGGCTGGGAAGGCGTGGGGCTGTGCAGCTATCTGCTCATCGGATATTATTTCCTGAAAAAGTCGGCTGCAGACGCGGGCAAGAAAGCCTTCATCGTTAACCGTATTGGCGACACGGGCTTCCTGCTGGGCATTTTCCTGACCGCCGCCACGCTGGGCACCATCAAGTTCAGCGAATTCGGGGCTGCCATTTCCGCCGGACACTTCGAACTCGGCGCGCCGGTGATGACGGCCATCGCGCTGCTGCTTTTTGTCGGCGCCACGGGAAAGTCGGCGCAAATTCCGCTGTACGTCTGGCTGCCTGACGCGATGGAAGGCCCCACACCGGTCAGCGCGCTGATCCACGCGGCGACGATGGTCACCGCGGGCGTCTACATGGTCACGCGCACGAACGCGATTTTCCAGCTTTCGCCGGTGGCCATGGAAACCGTGGCGGTAGTTGGCGCGGTCACCGCGATTTTCGCCGCCTCGATGGGCCTGGTGCAGAACGACATCAAGCGCGTGCTGGCCTACTCCACCATCAGCCAACTCGGATACATGTTCCTGGCGTGCGGCGTAGGCGCGTTCGTCGGCGGCATTTTCCACTTGATGACGCATGCGTTTTTCAAGGCGCTGCTCTTCCTCGGTTCCGGCAGCGTGATTCACGCCATGAGCGGCGAACAGGACATGCGCAAGATGGGCGGGCTGTGGGCCAAGATTCCGACCACGGCGAAGACGATGTTTGCCGGCACGCTGGCCATTGCCGGCATCTTTCCTCTTGCCGGGTTCTTCAGCAAAGACGAAATCCTTTGGAAAACCTTCGGGCACAGCAAAGCTTTGTGGCTCGTGGGCGCCATCACCGCGGGCATGACGGCGTTCTACATGTTCCGCCTGGTGAACATGACCTTCTTCGGCAAATCGCGCGTGGAGCACGACGTGGAGCACCACATTCACGAATCGCCGCGCTCGATGACGGGCGTGCTGGTGATTCTCGCCGTACTTTCCGTGATTGGCGGATGGATCGGCATTCCCGCCGCGCTGGGAGGCAGCAACCACTTCGAGCATTTCCTCGAGCCGGTGATTGCGAAGCATGGCGGCGAAGTGGCGGAAGCAGCGGGCGGCGCGGCGCATCACGACCCGATGGAGTACGGCCTGATGATCGTGTCCGTGGCGATTGCGCTCGGCGGCATCTGGCTGGCTTACGTAATTTACTTGAAGCGCGAGGGCGCGGCGGACCGCATGGCGGCGAGCTGGCCGCGCGCGCACAACCTGCTCTATCGCAAGTATTACATGGACGAGATTTACGATGCGCTGTTTGTGAACCGCACCAAAGACCTGGCCAGCACACTGGGCGCGTTTGACCGCACGGTGATTGACGGATTGGGCGTGGACGGCTCCGCATGGTTTACGCGCTTTCTCTCGCGCGTCTCCATCTGGTGGGATACGTGGATTGTGGACGGGCTGGTAAATCTTTCTGCGCGCATCATCTGGATTTTCAGTTTTCCCGTGCGCCTGGTGCAAAACGGCCTGGTGCAGAGCTACGCAATGGTGATTGTAGTGGGAGTCTTGCTGATGTTCGGGTACTACCTGACGCGGTAACTGTGAGGCGGAAGTGATGGAATTCTACAATGCGCATATTCTCAGCGTGATCTTGTTCACGCCGCTGGCCGGAGCGCTGTTGATGCTGCTCGTGCCGCGCGAATCGGAAAACGCCCACCGCTTGCTCGGCAACATCTTCGGCTTCCTGGGGTTCGCCGTGTCTGTGCCGCTGGTGTGGAAGTTTGACGAGGTCGCGCACATCCCCGGCTTCCTGTTCATCGAGAAGGCCGAATGGATCCCGTCCCTCGGCGCGGATTATCGCCTGGGCATCGACGGTATCAGCTTCCTGCTCATCATGTTGACCACGCTGCTGGGCGCCATCGCCATTCTTTCTTCGTGGAGCGCCATCAAGTCGCGCGTGAAGGAGTATTACATCCTGCTCCTGCTGCTGCAGGTGGGCATGCTGGGCGTGTTCATGTCGCTGGACTTTTTCCTCTTTTACGTTTTCTGGGAAGTGATGCTGGTGCCGATGTATTTCCTGATCGGCGTGTGGGGCAGCGACCGCCGCTTGTATGCAGCCATCAAGTTTTTCCTGTACACGCTGGCCGGCTCGGTGCTGATGCTGCTGGCGATTCTGTCCATGTACTTCAACCACGCGGCGCTGCACGGCGCGGCGAGCGGCTGCGTCCTGAAGGCCGTCCACGAGGTTTACACGTTCAATATTGAGGTGCTGCTGGCGGTGGCGCCGTCGTTTGGCACGACGCTACAGCAATGGCTCTTCTGGGGGCTGTTCTTCGCGTTTGCCATCAAGGTGCCCATGTTCCCGTTCCACACCTGGTTGCCCGATGCGCACACCGAGGCTCCCACGGCGGGCTCCGTGATCCTGGCCGGCGTCCTGCTGAAGATGGGCACCTACGGCTTCCTGCGGTTTTCGGTGCCGATGTTCCCGGACGCGGTGAACAATCCGAGGATTATCGCGGCGGTGGTGACGCTTTCGATTATCGCCATCGTTTATGGCGCGCTGGTCTGCTTGATGCAGAAGGACATGAAGAAGCTCATCGCGTATTCCTCGGTGAGCCACATGGGACTGGTAACGCTGGGCATTTTCGTGCTCACGCCGTCGGGCATCGCCGGCAGCGTGATCCAGCAGATCAACCACGGGCTTTCCACCGGCATGCTCTTCTTGATCGTGGGCGTGCTCTACGAGCGGCGGCACACGAGGTTGATTTCCGAATACGGCGGAATTTCCACGCCGATGCCGAAATTCGCCACCGTGTACCTCATCGCCAGTCTCAGCTCGCTGGGCATGCCCGTGCTCAACGGCTTCATCGGCGAATTCGTCATTCTCAAAGGCGTTTTCGAGGTCAACAAAATGTGGGCGGCGTGGGGCGCGCTGGGCATCGTGCTGGGCGCCGCGTACCTGCTGTGGCTCTACCAGCGGGTGATGTTCGGCCCGGTGACGAATCCGGCGAACGAAAAGCTGCCCGACCTGAATTTTCGGGAGATGGTTTGCTTCGTGCCGCTCATCATTATCTGCTTCTGGATTGGCGTCTATCCCAAGCCGTTCTTCCGCATGCTGGAAGCCCCGGTGAAGAAGATCGTGATGCAAGTGAATCCGGAGTATTACAACCGTCCGGTGATTGCGCAGCCCGTCCTGCCGCCGCCGAGTGCAGCAGCGCCGGCCGCTGCAGCGGAAGGGAAGTAGGCCCTGATGCCGACCTGGGCCCAATTCATGGAGGCTCTGTGGCAGGGTCTGCCGCTGATCAAGCCGCAGCTCCAACTGACGCTGTGGGGCATCGGCATCCTGCTTACCGATTTCTTTCTGGAGGAGCGCCACAAATACTGGAACGCCATTGTGGCCCTGGCCGGGGTGGCCTTCAGCGGCTTCGAGCTGTGGCGCTTGCGCGGCGTGGAAGCTACCGGCTTCAACGGCTCCATCCTGGTGGACTCGTTCTTCATTTATTTTGGCTTCCTTTTTCTCGCCGCCACCGCGCTGGTGATTCTGATTTCCGTGCGCTATCTCGAAATCGAGCACGAGCACCGCGGCGAGTACTACGCGCTGATGCTGTTCGCCACCGTGGGCATGATGTTCATGGCCTCGGGCTACGATTTGGTGACGCTGTTCATTTCGCTGGAGACGATGGCGCTGAGTTTTTACATTCTGGTCGGTTTTCTTCGCAAGGAGCGCCGCTCCAACGAAGGCGCGCTGAAGTACCTGCTGCTCGGCGCTTTCAGCTCCGGCATCCTGGCCTACGGCTTTTCGTTGCTCTATGGCCTGAGCGGCTCGACCAACCTCGGCGACATCGCCAACGCGCTGGCCTTGCGCCCGCTGAACGATATTCTGGTCATGCTGGCAATGGTGACCGTTTCCGCTGGCCTCTTCTTCAAGATTGCGGCGGTGCCGTTCCACATGTGGGCCCCGGACGTTTACGAAGGTGCGCCGACGTCCATTACCGCTTATGTCAGCGTGGCTTCCAAGGCGGCGAGCTTTGCGCTGCTGATGCGGCTGTTCCTGGTGCCGTTCTGGCCGGTGCGCGCCAATTGGGAGATGCTGTTCGCTGCGGTGGCCCTAGCCACGATGACCGTCGGAAACTTCGCCGCACTCACGCAGACCAACATCAAGCGCCTGCTGGCGTACTCATCGATCGCGCATGTCGGCTATATCCTGCTGGGCATGGTGGCCATGAATGAAACCGGAATGCAGGGTATTGCGTTCTACTTGCTCGCCTATGCCTTCATGACCATCGGCGCCTTCACCGTAGTGATCCTGCTGCGGCGCAAGGGCGTGATCGGCGACGAGCTTGAAGACATGAACGGCTTGATTCACCGCAGCCCCGGCGCGGCGATTTTAATGCTGATTTTTCTGCTTTCACTGGCGGGCATCCCGCCCACCGCGGGCTTCATGGGCAAGTGGCTGATCTTCTGGGGACTCATCCAGACGGGGCACTACTACCTGGCCATTTTCGCCGCGCTCTACATCCTTCCGGCGGTGTACTACTATTTGCGCATCGTGGTGCACATGTGGATGACCGACGTCACCGACCCCGTGCGGCCCACCATCACCGCGGGACAGTGGGTGGCGCTGGCCGCGGCGGTGATCCTCGTGCTCGGCGCGGGACTCTACCCCGAGCCCTTCCTCAAACTGGCCACCTACTCGGTGATTCTCCCTCTCGCCCGTTGAGCCGGAGGCCCCATGCATTCTGAACCACCACGCAAGGGCCACTCCCGGTTCACTCAGCAGTTTGCCGTCGCCATGGAATTGCCGTTTCTTCTCGTCGGCACGACGCTGACGGGCGGTTTCTTTGGCTTTCTTCTGGACCGCTGGCTACAGACGGCGCCGGTCTTTGTTTTTGTACTCGGAGCACTAGGCTTCTGCGCCGGCCTGCGCGAAATGCTGCGGCGGATGAAGAAGATGGGAAATGAAAGCAAGCGAAACTCCCGATCATAGTTTTACCGCTCGCGCCGAGCGGCGGATTGCGCGATTGACGCTCATCCTGGGCGCGGTTGGATCTGTCGCCGTTGCGGCTGCCTTCTCGCCCCGGGCAGGGCTCGGTGTCCTGACCGGAACGGTCCTGGCCTGGATCAACTTTCGCTGGCTTCAGCAGGCCATGGACGCGCTGGTGCGGGTCTTCTCCGCGCAGCCGGGCGCAGCGAAACCGCGCATCTCCGCCTGGGTGTATGTCAAGCTCTTCGCCCGCTACGCCTTGATGGGCGTGGTGATTTATGTTATGGTTCGGTACTTTGATGTGCCCATTCTAGGAATGTTGGTGGGGCTGTTTTCATTGGGTGCCGCCACACTGACCGAATCCATTTACGAGATTGCAGCCCGGCCTTAATAATGGAACACCATAATAGTTTTTTGACGGTTCTGCTGAACAAGCTCATCGGCCCGCAGGTTGCCGCCCTGCTGCACGCTCTTGGCATTCACCCGCACGACCCGGCAAACCCCATTCCCGAACATGTCGTTATGAGTCTGCTTGTGATTGTGGTGGGGATGGCCTTCACGCTCTGGCTAAAGGGCCGGCTTTCTGTCGCGCGTCCTGGAGCGAGCCAGCAAGTGGTCGAAATGCTGCTCACGAACCCGCTGGGCGCCGGCATCCGTGATCTGCTCGACCAGAACGTCGGGCACCACGGCCGGCAATATGTTCCGCTGGTCGGCTCGGTCAGCATCTTCATACTTCTCAGCAACCTGATCAGCGTAATTCCGGGCCTCACTTCGCCCACCGTCAACGCCACCGTGCCGCTGGGCTGCGCCATCATTACGTTTCTCTATTTCAATTGGCAGGGCATCAGGCACCACGGTCCGATTGGGTACCTGAAGCACTTCTTCGGACCCATCTGGTGGCTCGCACCGCTGATCTTCCCCGTTGAAATCATCAGCACCACGGCGCGCATTCTCTCGCTCACGGTCCGATTGTGGGCCAACATGTTTGCAAGCGAGTTGCTCTATTTTATTTTCCTGGGACTGCTCATGGGCCCGGCCAATTTCGCCATGCACAAATCGTCCGTGCTGGGTGTCCTCGTGGGAATTCTTCCGGCCACGCTGCCGATTCTCTTTATCCTGCTGCACATTTTTGTGGCCGTGATTCAGGCGTTTGTATTCACGATTCTGCCTTCGATTTACCTCGGAATGGCCGTCGCCGAGGAACATTAATCCGGCATTTTCGCCGTTTCAGTGTGAGCCCGGTCCGAACGAGGGTTGACCGGAAACCACCTCCTGGCGGATATCTTAAAGCAGAGGAGAAACATATGAAGAAATACGCAACGTTTATGCTCGTGGCCTTGGCGATTTGCCTGCTGGCTCCAGCAGCCTACGCGCAGGGCGGAGATACCGCCAAGCCGGCGACCAACTGGGTGGCCATTTCGGCCTCCTTCGGAATGGCGCTGGCCGCTGCGGGTTGCGGCATCGCACAGTCTCGCGTCGCATCGGCAGCTTGCGAGGGTATGGCGCGCAATCCGGGTGCCTCCGATGCCATCCGCTTGGCCATGATTCTCGGCCTGGTGTTCATCGAAACGCTCGTGCTTTTCACGCTGGCCATCGTTTACCTCAAGGCGGTCTAATTGCCTGGAGCAATCGGGCCCTATGAGGGCCCCTGATGATTTCGGCCCGGAGGTGCCAGCCTCCGGGCCGTATTCTTTTGCCGGGCACGATATATCGTGCCCCTGCGGATTTGCTGAATTATCGCAGAGACGCGGCCGACTGCATGGCAAAGGTCATCAGCGGCCCGGGAAGGAAAAACAGCGCGAGGATGCCGACGACGGTCAAGAGCATGACCGCGGCCACGCCCGGCGTTAGAGGCGCGGCTGTCCATTCCTGCTGCGCTTCGCGGAAGTACATCACCCAAATTACGCGCAGGTAGTAGAACGCGCCGACCACCGTGGTGAGGGCCATGATGACCACGAGCCAGATGAGTCGCGCGTCCAGCGCCGCCTGAAAGATGTACAGCTTGCCGAGGAATCCCGCGGTCAGCGGCAGCCCCAGAAGCGAAAGCATGTAGAGCGCGAGGCACGCCGCGGTCACCGGCTGGCGCGTGGCGAGGCCGGCATAGTCTTCAATGGCCAGACGCTGCTCGCCCGTTCCGCCCAGGTGCGAGACAATCGTGAACGCGCCCACCTTCATCAGCACATATGCCACCAGGTAAAACAGCACGGCGGCGATCCCCGCGTCGGAAGATTCGCCGGCCGCGCCCGCGGCCGCCACTGCCACCAGCAGGTAGCCCGCGTGCGCGATCGAGGAGTACGCCAGCATGCGCTTGATGTTCGACTGCACCACGGCGGCGAAATTGCCCACCACCATGGTCAGCGCCGCGGAGGTCCAAATAATCCAGAACCACGTGCCGCTGGCGTCGCCAAACGCCGTGAACACGATGCGCAGCAGCACCGCAAACGCAGCCGCCTTGGATCCCGACGCCAGCAGCGCGGTCACCGGCGTGGGCGCGCCTTCGTACACGTCCGGCGTCCATACCTGGAACGGCGCAGTGGCAATCTTGAAGGCCATGCCCACGAAGAGCATTCCAAAGCCCAGCGTCAGCAAAACCTGGTGGCCTGCGGAGTGCGCGGCAACCGCGCGGATGACCGCGAGCGACGTGCTGCCCGTTGCGCCGTACACCATGGCCACGCCGTACAGGAAAAATGCCGTGGCGAACGACCCGAGCAGAAAATACTTCATCGCCGATTCGTGCGACTTCAGCGCCGCGCGCCGATAGCACGCCAGGATGTAGCTTGCAATGGAGCTGATCTCGAGGCCCACGAAGACGGTCATCAGCTCCGTGGCGCTGGCCATGATGCCCATGCCGCATGTGGCGAACAGCACGAGCGCGTAGAATTCGCCCTGGAGAATTCCTTCCCGCTTCAGGTAGTCGTCGGAGGCCAAGAGCACCAGTGCCGCCGCGCCGAAGATAATCAGGTGCAGAAAAACACTGAAGCTGTCTACGAAAAGCAGACCGCGCATGGCCGCGCCGGGGTGGCGCGCCATCAACAAGATGGAAGCCAGCGCCGCCAGCGCCCCGAGCAGGCCCAGGTTGGCCGTGGCTTCCTTATGTGCGCGCGGCACAAACGGGTCCACGACCATGATGAGCATGCCGAAAAAGCACGCCACCAGCTCGGGCGCGATGCGGTACATGTCTTGGAGCGGTGGAAACATTTATTTCTTCTCGATCTTGACGTGCACGTCTTGCAGCAATTTCAGATTTGCGGGTGCTTCTTGCAACTTCGGGACCGCGCCCTGACCATTTGCGAGTTCCGGCATCTGCGGCCGCTTCATTTGCTCGAGCACCTGTTGGCTGGCTTTTTCCGTGCGGCTTAAGAATAGTGGCGAGCCGATGCCCATCCACAGAATCATCACGCACAGCGGCCAGAGGATGAGGCGTTCGCGCGCGGAACAGTCCGGCAGCGCACGGTTTTTCTCGATGGTCACTTCACCGAACGCGACGCGCTGGTAGGCCCACAGCAAATACACGGCGGCGAGAATCACTCCCAACGCTGCCCACGTGGCCCACAGCTTGTTCACCTGATAGGTCCCGAGCAAAATCAAGAATTCGCCCACAAAACCGTTCAGCATGGGCAGTCCCAACGAAGACAAAGAGACGAAAAGAAAAAACGCCGAGAGTGCCGGCATCGGCGTGGCCAGCCCGCCGAATTCTTTGATCAAGTGCGTGTGGCGGCGGTCGTAGAGCATTCCCGCAATCAAGAAGAGCGCGCCGGTGGAGATGCCGTGGTTCAGCATCTGGTAGATTGCGCCCTGAATGGCGATGGGATGGAACGAAAAAATTCCCAGTACGACAAACCCGAGGTGGCTCACCGAGGAATAGGCGATAAGCTTTTTCAGGTCCGGCTGCACCATGGAAACCAGCGCGCCGTACACGATGCCGATAATCGCCAGCACCGCCACCCACGGCGCCATCTGCTTTGCCGCGTCGGGAAAAAGCGGCAGGCAGAAGCGCAGCAGGCCGTAAGTGCCCATCTTCAGCAGTACGCCCGCCAGAATTACGGAGCCTGCGGTCGGCGCCTCGACGTGCGCGTCCGGCAGCCACGTGTGCAGGGGGAAGAGCGGCACCTTGATGGCAAACGCCAGGAAAAATGCGCCGAAGAGCAGCAGCTCCGTGGTGTGCTCGAGGCGAAGCTGTCCGGTCTGCAGAAGGAGCTGTATCGTTGGCAGATCAAACGTGCTCGAAATTCTGTTCAGCCACAGGATGGCCAACAGCATCAGCACCGAGCCGGCCATGGTGTACAGCACAAACTTAATCGCCGCGTAGATGCGCCGTTCGTGTCCCCAGATGCCGATGAGGAAATACATGGGCACCAGCATCACTTCCCAGAACACGAAGAAGAGAATGAGGTCGAGGGCGAGAAAGACGCCGATCATGCCGGTCTCCAGCACCAGCAGCATGATGAAAAATTCCTTCACGCGGGTGCGGATGCTTTCCCACGAGGCCAGCATGGCGATGGGCGTGAGAAACGTAGTGAGAATCACCAGCCACAGGCTCAGACCATCCACGCCCATGTGGTAGTTGATGGCCGGTGACGAAATCCATCGCCGCAATTCCTCGAGCTGGTAGCCCGGCGTGCCGGCCTCAAACCCGCGCAGCATGAGCAGAGAAAGCACAAAGTTCGCCACCGCCGTGGCCAGGGCTAGGCGCCGCAGCCACACGTGGTCGTCGTTGCGCAGTGCCAAAAGGCCAAGCGAGCCGAGCAGCGGGAGAAACGTGACGACCGAGAGTAGATAGCTTTCGTTTGCCATGCTACTTCACCAACCAAATCAACAAGGTGGTCACCGCCACGGCGCCGAACACGACCCACGTGGCGTAGCTGCGCGTGTTGCCGGACTGCACCTGCCGCACGCGCTCGCCGACCGCGCGCGCGGCGTGCGCCAGGCCGTTCACCGAGCCATCGATGCCGCGCTCGTCCACCACGCGCCACAGCACGGCATTCGACGCCCAGTGGATGGGGCGCACCACCAAGGCGTCATACATTTCATCCACGTAGTATTTGTTGGACAAAAGCTTCTGTACGTTTTTCTGGAATGCGGTGCCTTTCAGGAATCCCGGCTTTCCGACCAGAAATCTACGCCACGCAATCAGCACGCCCACCGCGGCGCCGAAAATCGCGGAGCCCATCAGCAGCATCTCGAGTTGGTGCGAATACTTCGCGGCATGCTCCGCCGCCTCCGGCGCGGCCTTTTCCGCTGCGGCAAACGCAGGGCTCAGAAAGTGTTCGAACCGATCGCTGCCGCCCAACAATTCCGGAATGCCCACCCAGCCGCCAACCACGGAGAGCAAAGCCAGCACAACCAGCGGCACAAGCATGCTCCTGGGCGATTCGTGCACGTGGACGTGCTCTTCGTTGTAGCGAGGCGCGCCGAAAAATGCGAGGAAGAGCAGCCGGAACATGTAAACCGCCGTCAGCACGGCGGTGGCCAGCGCAATCGCCCAGAAAATCTTGTTGTTCGCGGACGTGCCGTACACACTCGACGCAGTTTTCCAGAGAATTGCGTCTTTGCTGAAGAAGCCGGAAAACCCAGGTGCTCCGGCAATCGCCAGCGTGGCCATGAACATCGTCCAAAACGTCCACGGGATTTTCTTTCGCAGGCCGCCCATTTTGCGCAGGTCCTGCTCGCCGCTCATGGCGTGAATCACGCTGCCTGCGGCGAGGAACAGAAGGGCTTTGAAAAACGCGTGCGTGAAGAGATGGAAAATTCCCACGGCAAACGCGCCCACGCCGCACGCCAGCATCATGTAGCCGAGCTGGCTCACCGTGGAGTAGGCGAGCACACGCTTGATGTCGTTCTGCGCGAGGCCGATGGTGGCCGCAAACAGCGCCGTGGCGCAGCCGATGACGGCGACAACGGTCATGGCCAGGGGCGCGTGCGCGAAAATCACGCTGGAGCGCGCCACCACATACACGCCCGCCGTCACCATGGTCGCCGCATGAATCAACGCGCTCACTGGCGTGGGGCCTTCCATTGCGTCGGGCAGCCAGACGTACAGCGGAAGCTGCGCCGATTTTCCCGTGGCGCCCACAAAGAGCAGCAGCGCGGTCGCCGTGAGCACACCCGCCGCACTCATTGCCTCCACCGGCATTTTTGCCGCGCCGCTGAACACGTCGGCGAAATTCAGCGAGCCGAACGTCTTGAACATCAAAAACATTCCGAGCATGAAGCCGAAATCGCCAATGCGGTTGACGATGAACGCTTTTTTCCCCGCGTCCGCGGCCGACTTGCGCAGAAAAGAAAATCCGATCAGCAGATAGCTGCACAGCCCCACGCCCTCCCAGCCGACGAACAGCAGCGCGTAGTTCGCCGCCATCACCAGGATGAGCATGAAGAACATGAACAGGTTGAGGTAGGAGAAGAAACGGTAGTAGCCGCCTTCCTTCGCCATGTAGCCCGTCGAATAGATGTGGATCAGCCAGCCCACGCCGGTGACGACGAGCAGCATCACGATGGTGAGTTGGTCCACTTGCAGCGCGAAGTCCGCGCGGAAATTGCCGGCCAGAATCCACGGAAAATACGACTTGAGCCAGGGAATCTGCTGCGGCGTCAGGGCAGAGAACTCGCGGATGAGCTCAAGTGCCGCGAGGAACGACAGTCCCGTCGCGCCGACGGCAACCGCGTCAATCGCGCGTTTGGGCCAGCGCGCGCCGAGCAAGCCGTTCAGCGCCGCGCCCAGGAGCGGCAGCGCCGGTATGAGCCAGAGATGATCCAGTATCAGCATTTGTTCCTGTAGGGGCACGATATATCGTGCCCCTACAATTTCATTCCTAAACAAGCACTACAGCTTCAACAAATCCACGCGTTCCACGTTCAGGGATTGGCGGTGCTTGGCAATTAAAATGATGATGGCCAATCCGACGGCGGCTTCCGCCGCGGCCACCACAATCACAAAAAACACGAACACTTGCCCGTTCAAATTCCCCAGGTGACGGCTGAAGGTGACGAACGCCAGGTTCACGGCGTTCAGCATCAGCTCGATGGACATGAAAATGGTGATGATGTTGCGCTTGAAGACGAACGCCACCACGCCCAGTCCGAAGAGGACCGCGCTCAGCACCAAATAGTAGGACGACGGCACCAAGTCAGTTCTCCCTCTTGGCCAGCACGACCGCGCCGAGAATGGCCACCAGGATGAGGATGGAGGTCAGCTCGAACGGCAGCAGGAAATCGGTGAACAGCAGCCTCGACAAATTTCTGGTCATCGCCGGAGACTGGCCGGCCACGGTGGCCATTCCCTGCGTGCCGCGTCCCACCCACCAGGCCAGTTGCAGCAGTAGGAAAAACCCCAGGGGAAGCCCGGCGTAACGCGCGATGCGGCTCACGTTGGTGCGCTCTTCTTCGCCTGCGTTCAGCAGCATGATGACAAACACAAAGAGCACCATGATCGCGCCCGCATAGACGATGATTTGAATCGCCGCGACCAGTTCCGCGCCCTGCAACAGGTACAGCCCCGCCAGCGACACCATCACCACAATCAGCGAGAGTGCGCTGCGGATGGGATGCCGCTGCACAATCAGACTCACCGCGCCGAGCACGGCCACGGCGGCTAGGATGAAGAACACGATGATTTGCGCGCTCGGCATCACTTGTTCACGCTCACTTGCTCATGCTTGCCAGAACGAACCCGCTTGTCAGCACCACGTTAGCAATCGAAAGCGGCAGCAGCAGCTTCCAGCCAAACGACATCAACTGGTCGTAGCGGAAGCGCGGCAGCGTGCCTCGCAGCCACACGTAGAAAAACAGGAACAGGAACACTTTCGACAAAAACCAGAACGGCCCCTGGATTATCTGCACAACGCCGTCCAGCGCGCAGACCGCAGCCAGGCCGGCCAAAGCGAGCGAGAGGATTGGCAAAACGATTCGCCCGAATTTGGTGGAGTAACGCAGGCCGTCAATGAAAAGTATGACTGCGCAGGCGGCGAGCGCTGCCGCGGGAATGTAGAGAGTCCAGGCCATCACTCCTGTCGTTGGGAGCGGGGAGAGCCACCCGCCAAAAAAGAGCAGCGTGGCCAGGCAGGAGACGGTAATCATGTTCGCGTATTCCGCCATGAAAAACATGGCGAACTTGAAGCTGGCGTACTCGGTGTGAAAGCCGGCCACAAGTTCGGTTTCGGCCTCGGGCAAGTCGAACGGCACGCGGTTTGTTTCCGCGATTGCGGATACGAAGTAGACGAAGAAGCCAAGCACTTGGGGAAACGGCGGCGCAAGCAAGTTCCACCGGGGAATAAATCCGAGCCAGTAGCCCTGCTGCTGCGTGATGATCTCGCGCAGGTTGAAGGTGCCGGCCATGAGCACAACGCCGACGACGGACATGGTCATGGAAAGCTCGTAGCTGACCATTTGCGCTGAGCTGCGCAGCCCGCCCAGCAGAGGATATTTGCTGTTGGACGCCCAGCCGCCCAGCGCCACGCCATATACGCCCAGCGAGGTAATCGCAAGAATAATCAGCAGGCCGATATTTACGTTGGCGACTTGCAAAAGCGGCGAGGGCCCGAACGGAATCACCGCGATCGAACACAGCGCCAGGGACATCGCCAGGAAGGGCGCGAGAAAATAGACCAGCTTGTCCACGCCGCCCGGCGTGGGATCTTCCTTGAACAGGAATTTCAGGCCGTCCGCCAAAGGCTGCAGCAGCCCATGCGGGCCCACGCGGTAGGGTCCCCAGCGCGACTGGATGTGCGCCACCACTTTGCGCTCGAACCAGGAAAGGTAGGCCAGCGCGGTCATCATCAGGGCCATCACCACGATGACCTTGATGATGGAGACAAGCCACACCGAGGGCTGGGCGAAAAAGTCGCTCACGATTTGCTCTTCGCTTCCGGCACAGAATTGATCATGGTGCAGTAGCGGCTGAGAGAGCCGCTGGTGAACAGAGTGTCGCGCGCGGAGAAAATATTCTCCGCCGGTACGTCGCTCAGCTTGTGGCCGTTGGCCGGCACCACGGGCGCGGTGCGTTCGGCCCCGCCGGAAAGCAGGCCGGGCAGCGAAACGCCGTATCCTCGCACGCTGCCGCGGATTTCGTCCAGCGCCGATTCCGGCGTGCGCAGAGGAATCGCCTGGCCCATGCCGGCGCGAGCCAGTTGATGCGACACGATGCGCAGAATATCGAAGTCTGTGCGCGTGCCCATCGTCTCCATGGCTTTGCGCAACAACTGCACCTCGCCGGCGGTGTTGGTGACCGTGCCGTTTTTTTCATAGGCGGACGCCGCGGGCAGAACGATGTCCGCGTGCTGCGCGGTCTCCGTCAAAAACAATTCCTGCACGATGAGCAGGTCGAGCCCCGCGGGACGCGCGCCTGTGCCGAAGGTCTTGAAAGGGTTTGCGCCGACGACGTACAGCGCCTTCAACGCCCCCTTCGCAGCAGCGTCGAGCATTCCTCGCGCATCCAACCCGCGTTTTTCTGGGATCGACGCGCCCCACAGCGTGCCGAAGGCGTCGCGTGCGGCGGAGTCGCTCAACCACGCATAGCCCGGCAACCGGTCGGGCAACAGGCCCATGTCGGCGGCGCCGCGCGAGTTGGCATAGTCGCCCAGCGCCATGAAGCGCGTCTGTCCTGGCAGGGAAACGCCGAATTTCACGAGATGGCCGATGGCCGCGCCGCGCAGCTCCGCGCCGAAAACGATGACCACGTCATGTTCTTTTTCGAGCGCGCCGCGCAGTTTCATCAATTCGAGGCTGGTGTCCAATTCAAGGTCGCCCTCGCGAGTGGCCAGCCATTGCGCAATCAGCGGCTCCGCGCCCGCCGCGATACCAACGAATTGTGTTGACTGGCGCCGCAGCTTAATTTCTTCCGCGTTGATGGCGTATAGCCGCGCGCCGTTGAGGCGAATGGCCGAGCGGATTTGCCAGGCGGCCAGCGGGTTTTGGTCCGTGGGGTCGTTGCCAATCAGCAGGATGGCTTTTGCCGCGCCCAACTGCTCCATGCCGGCCTGTGCAGCGGACGCGGTATCGCCCAGAGCCTGCATCAGCGCGCCGTAGTCCGCAGTGCGGTGATGATCCAGGTTGTTGGTGCCGACCGTGGCGCGTGCCAGACGGCCCAGCAGATAATTTTCCTCGTTCGTCGTGCGGTTCGAGCCGATGAAGCCGATGGCGTCCGGCCCGTGCGCGTCGCGCACCGCTTTGAGGCGTGTCGCAACCTCCGCCAGCGCATCCTCCCAGCTGGACGGCACAAGCGCGCCATTCCGCCGCACCAGCGGCAAGCTGAGCCGTTCTTTGTGGTGTACAAAATCGAAACCAAAGCGCCCCTTGATACACAGGAAATCTTTATTGATGCCGGAGAGATCGCGGTTGTTCGCGCGCAGGATTTCGTTGTTGCGGACACTCAGCGTGGTTTTGCAGCCGTTGGAGCAGTGCGCGCAGACGGTGGGCACGTAGGTCATTTCCCACGGCCGCGTTTTGTAACGGTAGGTGCCGCTGGTGAGCGCGCCCACCGGACAGATGTCGATGCACATGCCGCACTCTTCGCATTCCAGATGGTCTTCGCGGTTGGGGATGATGACGGAATTCACGCCGCGCTGGCCCACGCCCAGCGCCTTTACGCCCATGCCTTCGTCGCACACGCGCACGCAGCGAAAGCACAAAATGCAGCGCGGCGCGTCGTAGTACACCACCGGCGACCACTCCTGCTCCGGCGAATGCAGCTTCTCCTCCACGAAGCGGCTCTTGTCCAGGCCGTAGCGGAAGGTCATGTCCTGCAGCTCGCACTCGCCGCCCTTGTCGCACACCGGGCAATCCAGCGGGTGGTTGGTGAGCAGGAACTCCAGCATGTCCTTGCGCGCCTTGTGCACCTGCGGCGTGTCCGTGCGCACCACCATGCCTTCGGTGGCGACGAGCGTGCACGCCGTTTGCATTTTGGGCGCCTTTTCCACTTCGACCAGACACATGCGGCAAGCGGCTTGCAGCGAAAGGCCGGGGTAATAGCAGAACGAGGGCACTTCAATGCCTACGCGCCGCGCGGCTTCAATCACCACGGTTCCCGCGGGCACGGTGATCTTGTGCTCGTTGAGTGTGAACGTGACTGTTTTTTGTTCGGCCATGTAAGTAACAGGGCGATCTAAAACACACCCCTGTATCGCGTCTCTACACTTCCACTGGCACTTCCGCGTGCTTGAACGGGCAGCGCCCGCTCAGGTGCGCCTCAAATTCGCTCTGCCACTTTTTGACGATGGCCATGGTGGGCATCGCTGCTGCGTCGCCGAGCGGGCAGAACGTCCGCCCGAACATATTTTTCGCAGCCTCATCGATCAACGGAATGTCTTCCGCGCGGCCGCCGCCGGCGTGGAAGCGGTCAAGGATGAGCTTGATCCACGACGTACCCTCGCGGCACGGAATGCACCAGCCGCAGGATTCGTGCGCGTAGAACTTCATGATGCGGCGCGCAAAGTCCACCATGCAGGTGTCTTCGTCGAGCACCACCACGCCGCCGGAGCCCAGCATCGAGCCGGCCTTGGCCACGGAATCGAAATCCATGGAGATGTTGCATTCTTCCGCTCTCAACGGCGGCGTCGAGCTTCCGCCCGGCACCACCGCCTTCAGCTTTTTGCCGCCGCGCATGCCGCCAGCGACTTCGATCATTTTCAAAAGATTGAATCCCATTGGCAATTCATAAATGCCCGGCTTGTTCACGTGCCCGGAGACGCAAAAGAGACGCGTGCCGCCGTTGCGCGCCGGACCGAGGCCCGCGTACCACTCCGCGCCTTTCAGGATCACGGACGGCACTGCGCTGAGCGTCTCCACATTGTTGATGATTGTCGGGCAGCCGTAGAGCCCGACCACGGCGGGGAAGGGAGGCCGGATGCGCGGGTAGCCGCGCTTGCCCTCGAGCGATTCCATCAGCGCGGATTCCTCGCCGCATTCGTACGCGCCCGCGCCGGTGTGCGTGCACAGATCAAAATTAAAGCCGCTGCCGAGAATATTTTTTCCGAGGAAGCCCTTTTCGTAGGCCTCGCGGATGGCTTCGTCTACGATGTCCAGCACGTAGCGATATTCGCCGCGCACGTAGATGTAGCCCTGGTGCGAGTTCACTGAGCGCCCGGCGATGATCATGCCTTCGATCAATTGATGCGGATCGAATTCCATCAGCGGGCGATCCTTGCAGGTGCCCGGTTCGCTCTCGTCGGCGTTGGCGATAATGTACTTCGCCTTGGGCGAATCCTTGGGCACAAAGCTCCACTTCATGCCCGCCGGAAAGCCCGCGCCACCGCGCCCGCGCAAATTCGATTTTTTCACTTCCTCGATGATGCTTTCCGGGGTCATCTCCTTCAGCGCTTTTTCCAGCGCCCGGTAGCCCTCGTGCTTCCGGTACACTTCGATTTTCCGGGAGTTGGGAATGCCAAAGCGACGGCTAATCACCGGCACTTCGTCCGGATGCCGTTCATGAATGGAGCCGGAAATGTACGGCACCGGTGTGGGTTTCTTGCCGGATTGGAACTGGTCAAGGATGGCGTCCAGTTTTTCCGGCGTCAGATTTTCGTAGAAATCGTAGTTCACTTGCACGGCCGGGGCACCGGTGCACGCGCCGATGCATTCGACTTCCTCGAGCGAAAAAACGCCGTCGGGCGTGGTCTGCTTGTGGCCGATGCCCAGCCGCTTCTGCGCGTGCTCCCACAATCTTTCGCCTCCGCGGACCTTGCAGGAGATGTTGGTGCACACCTGCACGTGACACTTTCCGGCGGGCTGGCGGCGCAGCATCGAGTAGTACACCAGCGTTTCGGTGACCTGCAGGGTGTTCAGGTCGAGGCGGCACGCGATTTCCGCAATCATGGCGTCGCTGATGTGGCCAAACGCGTCCTGCGCGTAAAGCAGCATGGGCACCAGCGCGGAGCGCTTGACCGGGTATCGTTTCAGCAGTTCGGAAAACTTGTTTTCCAGATGCGGAGGCAGAGTCATGTTTCGGTTTGGCTCACCACAAATTACCGGTCGATTTCACCCAGGACGATGTCGATCGTGCCAATGCACGCCACCACGTCGGCAATCAGGCGCCCTTCGCACAATTTCGGCAGGGCCTGCAGATTGGCGAACGAGGGAGCGCGGAATTTCACCCGCCACGGCCTCGGCGTGCCGTCACTGGCGATGTACACGGCCAACTCGCCGCGCGGGGATTCGATGGTGGACTGCACTTCGCCCGGCGGCGGCGCAAATCCCTCAGTGAAAAGTTTGAAATGGTAGATGAGTCCTTCAATGGAAGTTTTCATCTCCTCGCGGGAGGGCGGCACGATGCCCGGTGCTTCGCTGCGGATGGGACCCTCTGGAGGGATTTTCGCCATGGCCTGCCGGATAATTTTCAGGCTTTCGCGCATCTCCGCCACGCGCACCAGGTACCGCGCGTAGCAGTCGCCGGCCGATTGCGTGCAAATGTCGAACTCGAATTCGTCGTAACTCGAATAGGGAAACATCTTGCGGATGTCATAGGCCACGCCACTGCCGCGCAGTGACGGCCCGGAAACGCCCCAGGCCACGGCGTCCTCTGCGAAGATCACGCCCACACCCTGCGTGCGTCCCATCCAGATGCGGTTTTGCGTCAGCAGGTCTTCGTACTCCTGGATGCGCGCCGGAAACATCTCCACAAAGCGCGCCACACGCTCGAGCCAGCCCGGCGGCGGCTCCAGCGCCAGACCGCCGATGCGGAAGTAGCTGGTCATCATGCGCTGCCCGGAGACGAACTCGAAAATTTTCAGGATTTCTTCGCGCTCGCGGAAGCAGTAAAGAAACATGCTCATCGCGCCGAGGTCGATGGCGTGCGTGCCCAGCCACACCAGATGCGAGCCGATGCGCGTCAGCTCGGTGAGCAGCACGCGGATGTACTGCGCGCGCTTGGGCACATCGAGGCCCAGCAATTTTTCCACTGCGAGGCAGTAGGCCAAATTATTGGAGAGCGGCGCGAGGTAATCGATGCGGTCGGTGAGCGTAATGGCCTGCGAGTACGTTTTTGCTTCGCAGGTTTTCTCGATGCCGGTGTGCAGGTAGCCGATGTCCGGACGTGCAGTCACCACCGTTTCGCCGTCCAGCTCGAGCAACACGCGCAGCACGCCGTGCGTGGAAGGGTGCTGCGGCCCCATGTTCAGGACCATCGTTTCGGCGGAGCCCGTGGCCGTTTGCACGGTCGTCATCGGTAGCCCTCGACAGGGTAGTCTTTGCGCAGCGGGTAGCCTTCCCAATCTTCCGGCAGCAGGATGCGCCGCAGGTCGGGGTGGCCCTCGAAGCGCACCCCGAACAGGTCAAAGACTTCGCGCTCGTGCCAATTGGCTGTCGGCCAGATGTTGGAAACCGTTTCCACTATCGGATTGGCGCTTTCCGCGCGGACTTTGAGGCGCAGACGCTCGCGCCGAATCATGGACACGAGGTGGTAGTTCACTTCAAAGCGCGGCTCGGCAGGGAAGCGGTCCACACCGGTGACGTCGCACAAGTAGGTGAAGGCCATCTCCGGCTCGCCGTGCAGGAATTCCGCGGCACGCCGCAGGTGCGCGCGGGGAACCACGATGGTCAGCTCGCCGCGGAAAAGGATGGCTTGCGCAACAGCCTGCGCATCCCATTCCCTCAGCTTGCGCACAACGGCGTGATTTTCTGCGTCTTGCAATTCCGCCATGTGAAGTTCCCTGGGGCGGCGTGGAGCTTCAGCTGTTCCAGTCCAGCGCGCCTTTTTTCCACAAATAGAGGTAACCGACGAGCAAAATCGCAATATACAGCATCATTTCCACAAACCCGAACAGGCGCAGTTCCCGAAAGACGTAGGCCCAGGGATAGAAGAAGATGGCCTCGACGTCGAACAGGATAAACAGCATGGCCACCAGGTAGAACTTCACCGAGAAAGGCTCCCGCGCGTCGCCCGTGGGCAGAATCCCGCACTCGTAGGCCTGCTGCTTGGCGCGGCTGGGTCGCTGGTGGCCGACAAAAGTGGAGAGAAGAATAAGGACGGCTGACAGGCCCGCGGCCACAATCATGTGGACGAGAAGGGGAACGTAGGGAGTCAGGTAGCTTTCTGTCATCTCGGGCATGCCAGAATAACTTGCTATAATAGCGGCCCGACGGCGGGCGGTCAATCGAGCTTTGATTGTCTCGCGCCGGTTTTGTTGTTTGCGAAGGGAGACGCAGCCCAGCCCCATGATATTTGGATTCAATACGGACTTGCGCGTAGGAAACGCCGTGTACCATGTGCAAACGGAGGATCGCGGCGACGTCAATCCGGTGATCGACACGACGATTTACGCGAAGGGCCGCATCCTCCACCGCCGCGTGAACAGCTACAAAGAATTCCTCGAGTCGCCTGCGTTCAACCCAACCGCACTCCGCGAACGCCTCGAAGTGCAGCACCGCGCCATTATTGACGAGCTGCGCAGCGGGGCGCTGGTGCTCGAAGCGCCGCCGGCTGTTTCCTCGCCCGCCGCGGCTTCGCCTCCCGCGTCCGCCGGGATTCAGGTGCAGCTCTTGAACCCGAGCTCGTGGCTCGCGGCAGGTACCGCCACGCTCAAATTGGAAGTGAAGTCCAAAGGGAAAGGCGAAGCTGTGCGCGAGGCAGCGATACAGGTCACTGTGACCGGCGCCAAAGGGCCTGTGGAGTTCAACACTATCACCGATGGCGCGGGGCACGCGGAGTTTTCCTTCCCGTTGTCGCGCATGGGCCCGGGCGGGACCGATCTTGTGATTCGCGCCAAAAGCTCCGCGGGAGAAGACGAAATCCGCTACTCGCTCAAGCCCAAGGCCCGTCCCATGACGTCATGAACGTTTCGATTAACGGGGAGAACAGGGAAGTCCCCGACGGGCTAAGCGTCACGGGCCTGCTCGGCCACCTCGGAATTCTTCCCGGCCGCGTGGCCATCGAGCGCAACCTGGAAATCCTGCAGCGCGCGCAGTGGGAGAGCACCCGCGTGCAACCCGGCGACCGCTACGAAATCGTCAACTTCGTAGGCGGCGGGTGAGTCGCCTGCTGCGCGGCGGCTACTTCTTTCTCGTCAACTTGAACAGCTCCATCTTTTCCTCTTTGGTTTTTTCTCGCCACGTCCATTGCTGGGTGAAGTGGTTCTGATCCACAAGGGTCACCACCAGATCGCGCATGTGGCCCGCCTGCGAATCGGACAGGTTCGTGGCGTCGAGGAATTTAAACGGTGAAGACCAATTTTTCCTCCTGTTCGAACGGCAGGTCCGCCGCGGCTTCACGATCGGAGCCGCGCGCCAGCTCCCACTCGCCGATCAGTGCGAGGATCGGTGCGGCCAGGTAACCAACGCCCTGCAGGCTTAGCCCGATGAACAACAGAAGCAGCAGCCCGCGCGGCTGCTGGACCAGCCCGGCGGCGCCGGCGGCAATCAGCGCCAGGGCGAGCATCAGCTCGACCCGCGCACTGCGGATCGCCCGGCGCACTCCTTCGAGCTGCGTCTTGAACTTATTGGTTCGCTGCCACGTCATCGGGAGCCCGACGAGCGCGCGCAACGATGCGGACGCGGTCGAGTACGCCAGCGCGTGGCTCGCAAAGCTGGCGCAGAGCACATCGACAAACGAGCAGCGCATCGCCCGCCGCTGGACGCACCAGCCGAGTACCTGGCTGGTAACCCCGTTCATGATGGCGGCGGCCCACACCACGCCCGGCAGCGCGGGCTGCTCGCCGTGCAGCAGCATCGAGCCGATCACGGCGAGGCCGAGCGGCATCAACAGGAACCCGAGGCCCTGCAGCAGCGGACCCAGATCGTGCCGGAGGTGGTGCACCTTCTGCGCGAACAAGAGCGCGCTCGGCGCTGCCACACGGCGGGGCAGGAACATCGGCAGATGCCGCTTCAGCTCTTGGGTCGGGCCATAGGACCAGCGGCGGCGCTGCTGCGCATACCCGCAGAAGGTCTCCGGGATCAATCCGCGCCCGAAAGTCTCCTGCACGAAGACCGAAGAGTAGCCGAGGGCGTGAATGCGGGGCGCGAGCTCGGAATCCTCGGTCAGGCACCATTCGGACCATCCGCCCGCGCGCTCCAGCGCCTCCCGGCGGATGACGCACATCGTTCCGACGGTGATCGCCGCGTTCCGCTCGTTCCAGCTCACCATCATCGTCGAGAAGAAGACGCGGTACTCCCAGTAGCACATGCGCTGGTACAGGCTGTGTTGCCAGGCGCGGTAGTCGTGCGGGGTCTGCACGAAGCCGATCTGCGGATCGTCGAAGAAGCCGACAAGGGCTGCGAGGAAGTCGGGCCTGGCCTGGTAATCGCTGTCGACCAGACTAATCAATGTCCCCTCAGGGGCCGTCTGGCGCAGCGCAAAATTGAGCGCCCCCGCCTTCGCGCCGGGACAGCTCTCCAGGTGAAAGAAACGAAACCGCGCGTCGCGGAGGCACCACCGCTGCACCGGTTCCCAGAGGTGCCGCTCCTTCGTGTTGTTGTCGATGACGAGCACCTCGAAGTTGGGATAGTCGAGGCGCGAGAGCGCGTCCAGCGTCTCGACCACGACGTCCGGCGGCTCGGAGCAGATGGGCACGTGCAGCGACACCTTCGGGTAGTGCACGCGCAGAGCGACCGGCAGCGGTCGCCGCGGGCGGCGCCACGTCCGGCGGCACACGACTTCGAGTTGTTCGAGAATCTGCCCGATCGGCAGGGTCGCGAGCATCAATGGGAGCCCCGCCAGCATCAGCACGCGGGTCGGTAGGCTGACCTGGAGCGCGAGGATATAGGCGATGGTCCACGCCATGCCGATCACGCACAACTGCAGATGACCGGCAATCAGCAGGCGTCCGGCAAGTGTGAAGCTGCGAAGCAAGGCCAGGGGAAGCACGGCCGTTGCGACTCCTGCTGCGCCCCACATGGCGCCGGCGCGCAGGTCGTGAGCGAAAGTGACGCTGAGCAGCACCGCGCCCGCATGGAGCACAGCGGCAATGAGAATGCCTCGCGGAATCGACTGGCCCCCGCGCAGGCGCGGCGAGCAGATCAGGTACGCAACCGACAGAACGAATACGAACGAGGCGTGCAGCAGCGGCACTTCGAACGCTACGGCCAACGGTGAACCTCCTACTCCTCATTTGACAAGATCCGGCTGACGACATCGTAATTGATTAGCGGGTCCTTCGAGAAAGCCGACACCCAAGTAAGGGGCAGCGCACGCCTCGACCCGCCGGAAACAGGACGTGTTCCTCCGGTACTACGCGAAGCTCGGGAGGGTCTCCGACGCGGCACGCGTCACCCGGATTGCCCGGTCACGCCTTATGACTGGTTCAAGAATGACCCCGACTAGGCTGCGGGAGCTGTCCAGCCGGGCTTTGTGACGGATTGGCCACACCAGGCTAGTAGCGGTCTGACCGTAACATGAAGGTCACGAGACACTTAGCAGGAATTTCCGATTTCAGCTTCGCCTTCGCACCAAACTGTACGCCAGTCGCCTTCTTGCGTCAAGCCCAGATCGCAACGGCGGGGCTTGAGGGTCAGCGCCACCCACGCCCAGCCGTGCTTTTGGATGGCGATATCTGAGGGACGGAAAACGGGGGAGGTTGCGTGCATGCTTTTGCCCTCCGTCGAAAACAAAAAAGGAACCAGCAGTCTGCTGGCGAGAGTTTATCCCCCTGCCGATGGTTTTCGCGCGCGATAGAGGCAAAGCGTTCCCAATACCGTCGCAAACTGATCCGCCTGCTGCACGTCCTCAAATCCCGCTTCGTGCATCAATACCGGCAGTAGCCCTTTGACGCTGTCATCGGTTGTCTCAAATCCGTCCAGATTCTGCACCAGGTAGAACGCGGCACGCATCCATCCATTCTGCGGCTTGCCCCAGTTAGCGATGTGCAGCGCGCCGTCCGGCCGCAGCACGCGTAAGACCTCCAGCAGCGTGCGCACTCTGTTTGCGCGGGTCAGATGATGGAGCATCAGGCTGCTCAGCACGCGATCGAACGATTCGCTCGCATACGGCAGGTCGAAGGACACGCCGCGATCCAAGCGGATGTCCAGCCCCGACTGCGCTATTTTCACTTCCGCGATTTTCAGGATATTCGGATCGCCATCCAGTCCGGTGACGTCGCTCGCCGGCTGGCTGCGCTTCACCAGCATAGTGAGAGTCGCCGTGCCGCAGCCCAGATCGAGAACGCGCTGGCCCGGCCGTATGCCGGCTTGCTCGATCAGCCGGCGCTTAAACGTGTTTTCCCGCAGCGCCCAGCGAATCAGGGGATCGTAGAAGGCGGTCAGCCGGTCGAAGTTGAGCGCGGGAATGTATTTGTCGGGCGCGTTTCGCATGATGTCACGCGGCTAGGGCAGAGAAGCGGCGGACAGCTACACGCCGTTGAGGATGTGGCCCATTTTGTCACGCTTGGTGCGCATATACGCCCGCGCCCCTTTGGCCACGCGCGGCTCGCAGGGCAGCCGCTCGACCACCTTCACGCCGCCGGCTTCGAGCTGCGCCACCTTGTCGGGATTATTGGAGAGTAGTCGAACGCGGCGCACGCCGAGCTTTTTCAGTACCGCAGCGCAGAAGCCATACTCGCGCGAATCGGCGGCGAAGCCCAGCTCGCGGTTGGCCTCAACGGTGTCCTTCCCGCAATCCTGCAGCTCGTAGGCTTTCAGCTTGTTCATCAGGCCGATGCCGCGGCCTTCCTGCGGCAAGTAAAGCAGCACGCCCGCGCGGGCCCGACCGATTCGCCGGAAGGAAAGCTCGAGCTGCGCACGGCAGTCGCAGCGCTGCGAAGTCAACACGTCGCCGGTGAGGCATTGAGAATGGATGCGCACCACGGGCACGGCGCCGTTCACGCGGCCGCGCACCAGCACCACGGCCTCTTCATTCGGCGAGTTCCCCTGCATGCCGAGGATGGTGAAGTTCCCGAAGCGGGTGGGCAACTGGGCCCGAGCGATGATGTGCACTGCCGTTTTGCGTCGCGTCATATCGAACGAATGATTATAGCAGCTTGCGCGACAGCGCGCCCCGCGGCGGCTTTACTTTGCGCGGCGCTTTGGCTAACGTAGAAACGCGCATCTCGCAGCCACGCTATGCCGACGCTGACCTCCGGAAAAGACCTGCTGTTCCTGCTGGTGTTAAAGGTTGGCCTGGCCGCCTCGATGGCGGCGCTGCTGGCCCGCTCCGCCACCTTCCGCAAAGTCCTGTACACGGAAATGCGCAACTCCGAAGAGAAAATGCAGTTACTTCTGTTCATGGCGCCGACGCTGGTGGTGGGCGTCTTTCTGCGGCTGGTGGGCTACCGCTTCGCCGACCTCACGCTGGAGGGCGCATTCCTGCTCGGCATTCTGGGCGGCAGCGTGGCCGGATCCATCGGCGGGGCCATCGTCAGCCTGCCGGCTTTTTTCTTTCATGAATGGCTGGCCACACCCATGGCCGTGGTCGCAGGCACGCTGGGCGGGCTGATCCGCGCCATCCTACCCAATCGCGAAGCCATCTGGAATTTGGGCCCGTTCCTTTTCCTGGGCATCCCCCGTTGGATTTTTCGCGTGGCGCGCAACGTCCGGGTCGCGTGGGAAATGGTGCCGCTGGCGGCGGTGGTCGCGCTCGAACTGGGCCGCATCGCGCTAGCTCACGCCTCGCTCGGGCGCCCGACAAGACCCAACTGGCTTTTTGTGCTGGAGACGCCCACCTGGTGGACGCTCGCGCTGGTCGTGCTCACCACAGTGATGGCCGTCGCGGTGCCCATTAAAATCTGGAACAACACGCGCATTGAAGCCAAGCTCAAACAGCACGAAGACCTGCTGCTCAACGCGCGCATGTCCGCGCTGTCCAGCCAGATTAACCCGCACTTCTTGTTTAATACTTTGAATACCGTTTCTTCGCTCACCCGATACAATCCGGATCTGGCCCGCGGGGTTTTGCTCAAGCTCTCCAGCATCCTGCGCCGCCTGCTGCGCAAGCAGGACAACTTCGTGCCCCTGCGCGAGGAACTCGGCTTCATAGACGACTACCTCGACATCGAAGTCGCCCGCTTCGGCCCCGACAAGCTGCAAATCTCCAAAGAGCTCGACGAGGACACGCTGGAAGCCTACGTGCCCTGCATGTTGCTTCAGCCCATCGTGGAGAACTCCATCAAGCACGGCCTCGCGCCCAAGCTCGACGGCGGCGAAATCCGCATCCGCACCACCCGCCGCGACGGCCGCCTGCTGATTGAAGTGGAAGACAACGGCATCGGCATGTCTCCGGAGCGCATCAATGCGTTGGAGGGCGAAGGCGACGCCGTAGGCATCGGCATCAGTAACGTCCACGAGCGCTTGCGCGTGCTCTATGGCGACGACTTCCGCTTCGACATCCACAGCGTCGAGGGTAAGGGCACCTTCGTGCGCATTGACGTCCCCGACCTCGTCCCTGTTCTTGAGGCCTCGAGCTAGCGGAGGCGATGAGGTCACCGCCGCGCGTTTTCATCCCACCAGCTGCGCCACGCCGCCGGATCGTTCTGCACCGACGCGCCGGTAATGTCGCGCAGTGCCTGATAGACCCAGCTGCGCGTGGTCGTATCCACGGACGGGTCCTCGGCCATTTGAATCATCTCCGGTACGGCGGTCATGCGCAGGTCTTTGGTCAGCATGCCGGACTGCGCCAGGCTGCACGCGGCGCGTTCGCGCACGCGCATGGAAGGATCGCTGCGCAACGTATCGAGCAGGGGACGGATGGTGTTTTCGCTGCCAAGCAGGGCCATGCCTTCCACGGCCCACACACGCGTTTCCTCCGACGGATCTTTCACGTAATCGAGCAGCGTGCCGAATACGCGCTCCGGCTCAACGCCGCGGTTGCCCAGCGCACCGAGCATCCACAGGGCCCACGGCCGCGCGTCCGGCTCGTCCTGGATGCGATTCATCAGCCGGTTCGCCGCGGTGTCTGTCTTTTCCACGTTGTACGCCGCCAAAAAAACTTCCAGCGCGGCGGCGCGCACACGCAAGTCGTTCGAATTGATGGCGGCGTTGAGTAGCCCGTTGAATTCCGGCGTGAGCTGAAGCTGCCCGCGCCAGCCGTCCACGCGCTCGCCCAGCAATTCGATGGCGCCGGCGTAATGGTTCACGCTGCGCTGCACCAGCATCTCCGCCTGCTTTTGCGCCGGAAGGCTGGCCAGCTCTTCGATGATGTGCTCGGATAAGCGGGGCGGGGAAGCGGACAGCGGCTCGCTCTTCAGCAGCACCACGCGCTCGAATTCTTCCCAGGCGGCGCGGATGGTCGCCGGACGCAGCGCCGCGTAAATCACCAGGGAAATCGCCAGCGCGGCGAGCACGATGGGTCGCGAAATCTGCCGCTCCGGCACAGTTGGGCCCGCGGTCCCGTGGACCTCCGGTTGCTTGTTCATGGAACTCCCTCAGCTTCCGGGCAGAGTAGCGGCCGGGGAAGCGGGTGTCACTGGTACGAACGGGCTAAGGGGGGATTCTTGCGGCGAAAAAAGCACTTGACAACAGGCTCGGCTTACTGTAATTTCTGTAGTGACAGAAATAGGAGAAATGCCGATGCGACTCGCTCCCGTCCAACAAAAATTCATCCTCCACTGGGGCGAAATGGGCACCCGCTGGGGCATCAACCGCACCGTCGCCCAGATCCACGCCCTGCTCTATCTTTCCCCCGACCCGCTTCCTGCGGAGGAGATTGCTTCCACGCTGGGCGTGGCCCGCTCCAACGTCTCCACCAGCCTGCGCGAGTTGCAGGCCTGGGGCATCGTGCGCGTGGTGCACGCGCTGGGCGACCGCCGCGACCACTTCGAATCCATGCGCGATGTCTGGGAAATGTTTCGCATCATCCTGGAGGAACGCAAGCGCCGCGAAATTGACCCCACGCTCGCGCTGCTGCGCGCCCTCGTCACCGAATCGTCGAAGGGCGCGCAGGCCGACACGCACACCCATGAGCGTCTCGCCGCCATGCTCGAATTCCTCGACACCACCGCCGCGTTTTACGACGAGCTGCGCCGCATGCCCTCCGGCGCGCTGCGCGGCGTCGCCAAGATGCGGGGCAAAATCGGCAAGCTGATTTCCTTCAAGGGCGCCTGAGGCGGATCGCAAAAAGCAGGGAAGCGGAGGATTTCATGAACGCGCTCTTCTCGGATGCTTCGAAAGCGAACGGCACGCGCCGCCGCGGCTGGGTTTTCTACGATGCGGACTGCTCCTTCTGTACTTCGCTGGCCCGCTGGCTCGAGCCTTCGTTGCTTCGCCGCGGTTTCCACTGCGCTGCGCTTCAAGAGCCCTGGGTGGGAATTGTGCTTGGGTTGCCACGCAAGGAACTGCTTAGCGAACTCCGCGTGCGCACGGCCAGCGGCGAAGTGCTCGCCGGCGCGGACGCGCTGCTGCACCTTGCCCGCCACATCTGGTGGGCCTGGCCACTCTACGCGCTGGCGCAAATCCCTTCGCCGCGCGACTTCATGCGCGCAGCGTATCGCTCGACCGCCGCCCGCCGGCACTGCCAGAGCACCCTCTGCGAGACAACCGTACAGCGGTTTCCCGTCAGTCTTCGTTAGTGGCTGGAATTCAAAAGTTCGCGGTGAGGCTACATTCCCGCCAGCGTCTCGAGTTTTTCGAGGTCGCCGGCGCTGCCGATGGCGATGAGGTGATCTCCGGCGCAGAGCACTTCCTCGGGCGCGGGGCTAAAGGTCATGGTGCCGTCAATTTTTTTCAATGCGACGATCATCACGCCAGTGCGCTTGCGAATCTCGGCGCCTTCCAGCGTTTTGCCGGCCAGCTTCGAGTTGTCGGGGATGCGGATTTCTTCGATCTGTATGTCCATGCGCTGGCTGCCGAACGCGCTGTCAATAAAGTCCAGCACGTGCGGACGCAGCACGAGCTGCACAATGCGGTGGCCGATGAACTGGTAAGGTGAAAGGACCTGCGTTGCGCCGGCGCGCCGCAGCTTGGGGATGGCCTCCTCCTCGCTGGCGCGCGCGATGATGGGCATGCCCGGGCGCATACCGCTGGCCGTCAGCACGATGTACAGGTTATCGGCATCGGAGGTCACCGCGGCCACCAGCCCTTTGGCGTGCTCGATGCGCGCCCGCTTCAGCGATTCCTCGGTGGTGCCGCTCCCGATCAGAACGGGGATGCCTTCCTTGATCGCCCACTCCGCGCGCTGTGCATCCAGCTCGATGATGAGGCAAGGGATGTTGTGGGTGCGGAACTCGCGCGCGACGGTGCGGCCCACACGGCCCGCGCCGCAGATGATGTAGTGCCCCTTCAGCTTTTCGATTTCTTTTTCCAAGCGGCGCCTTCCCATGAACGAGCCGAGCTCGAATTCTAACAGAGCCTGCGTCGCGGTAGCCAGCAAGAGCCCGCCCGCCGTCACCGACGACAAAATCAAGAAAATGTTGAATATTCTTCCTTCATGAGTGAGCGGACGAATTTCCCCATAGCCCACCGTGGTCATGGTAATGACGGTCATGTACAGGCCGTCGAACCAGGGCCAGCCCTCGATGATGTGAAACCCGATGGCGCCGATGGCGCAGACGGCCACGATGAGCAGGAGGGTCAGCAGCAATCGTAATCTGAGCGTCATCTTTGGCGGGGGGAATCGTCTATCGGCAGGGAAGCGTTGTCAAGCGGCGAGAAATAGATGGGCGATGTTTTTCTATACTTTCGCTGCGGCCTCGCCGGCCAGCACGCGGCGGTAATAGCTCTCGTACAGAGGAATGATCTTGCTGGCGCAAAAGTCCCACGTGGCATTCTCGCGGGCTTTCTTGCCCATTTCGCGGCCGCGGTCGCTGCGCGAAAGGATTTCAATCGCGTGCTTGCCTGCGGTGGCGACGTCGCGCGGCTGCACCAGGTAGCCGTCCGCGCCGTGCTTCACCACCTCCGGCAGCCCGCCGACGCGCGAGGCAATCACCGGCACCTCGCAGGCCATGGCCTCCAGCGCCGCCAGCCCGAACGATTCCAGGTCGCTCGGCAGCAAAAACAAATCCGCTTGTGAGAGCTTGTCGTAAACGCGGTCCTGTTTTCCGAGGAAATGGACGTCGCTCGCCAGGCCTTTTTGCCGCACCAGCCATTCCGCGGCGCCGCGGTCCGGGCCATCGCCGATCAGCACCAGCTTAGCGGGCATTTTTCCGCGCACCAGAGCAAAAATCTCCACCACGTCGGTGACCCGCTTCACCGGACGGAAATTGGACAGGTGCATCAGAATAGGCTCGCCATCCGGCGCCCATTCGGCGCGCAGCTCCGGCATATCGTGGCGGCGGTAGACGTCGCAATTGACGAAGTTGGGAATGACTTCGATGGGCCGCTTGATATCGAATTCCCGCTGCGTGCGCTCTTTCAAATACGTCGAAATGGTGGTGACGCCGTCGCTCTGCTCAATGGAGAAGCGCGTAATCGGCAGGTAGCTGCGGTCCGCGCCGACCAGCGTGATGTCCGTGCCGTGCAGCGTGGTGATGAACGGCAGCTTCGCATTGCGCGAGGTCGCCATAGACCGCGCCAGCAGCGCGCTCACCGAGTGGGGAATGGCGTAATGCACATGCAGCAGATCGAGCTGCGCCGACTCCGCCACTTCGCCCATTTTGACGGCCAGGGCCAGCGCGTACGGCGGATGATCGAACAGCGGATACGTGGCCACCTCGACTTCATGGAAATGGATGTTGTCGCTGGAAGTGTCCAGGCGAAACGGCGGGGCGTAGCTGATAAAATGAACTTCGTGCCCGCGCGCGGCTAGCTCCATGCCCAGCTCGGTGGCGACCACGCCAGAGCCGCCGTACGTCGGATAACAGGTGATCCCGATTTTCATCGTACCGACTCTACCCTTCGCGAGCGGCTCGCCGCAAGCTGCCTTGCTGTCCGGCCGGAGCGGGTGCTACATTCGCTCGTCTCCATTGGACGCGCGAGGAGGGGCTTCGGGTGCTGCGACTTGCCAACAAAGTGGCCTTGATCACCGGTGGTGGCACAGGCATCGGCCGGGCCTGCGCGCTGGCGTTTGCCCGCGAAGGCGCGCACGTGGCGGTCGCCGGCCGGCGTCCCGGGCCGCTCCATGACGTCGCCGAGGAAATCGCCAAGTCCGGAGCGGAGGCGCTGGCCGTCGAATGCGACGTGACAGACGGCGGGAGCGTCCAGCACGCCATGGAGACCGCTGCGAAACGATTTCATGGCATCCACATCGTGGTGAACAATGCCGGGGCATTGCTGGTGGCAACCATCGACGCCACGTCGGAAGTGGAGTGGGACCAAATCATGGCCGTGAACCTGAAGGGCACTTACCTTGTGTCCAAAGCGGCTCTGCCGGAATTGCGCCGCGCGGGCGGCGGTTCCATCGTCAATATCGCGTCCGTGCTCGGGCTTGTGGCCATGAAGAACCGCGCGGCCTACACGGCATCGAAAGGCGGCGTCATCGCCTTGACGAAAGCCATGGCGCTTGATCACGCGCACGAGAACATCCGCGTGAACTGCATCTGTCCCACGATTGTGGAAACCGAGCTAGTCGAAGGCCTTTTCACCGCGCAGCCCGATCCGGAAGCCGCGCGCCAGACGCGGCGCGATATGCTTCCACTCGGCCGCCTGGGCAGGCCGGAGGACGTGGCCCACCTGGCCGTTTATTTGGCGTCCGACGAATCTTCGTTTGTCACCGGTGCCGCCATGCCGCTCGACGGCGGCCTGACAGCGTATTGATATGCGCATCCCTTTATCCAAACTCGCGCGTATGGCGGAGAGTGAATTCGCGCGGCGCCTGCGTGAAAGCAATTCCGGCCGGCTTTTCGGTTTTCAATTGGAAGTGGCGGAGCCCGGCCGCGCCGTGGTGCTCCTGCGTGTGCGCTCGAAGCACCGCCAGGTGCACGGCGTGGTGCACGGCGGCATCCTTGCGGCGCTCGCGGACACCGCAGCGGGCGTGGCCTGCTATATGCTCCTGCCGCGCGGCACGCATCTCGCGACGATTGAAATGAAGATTAATTATCTCGAGCCGGTGGAGAAGGGAACCATCCTGGCCGAGGCGCGCGTGTTGCGCAAAGGGCGCACGACGGCCGTCGCCGAATGCGACGTCCGTGACACGGCGGGCCTTTTGGTGGCCAAGGCCTTACTTACGTTTTCCATTGGAAGCCGGGAAGGAAGAGGCTAGACACCACCCGACTGGCGCAAAATCTGCCAGACGAAAAACCTCGGTCTCGCACTACACCCTACACCCCAAACCCTACACCCTTCCTCACTGCCCGTTCGAACCGCCCTGCGCAGCCTCTTCGCCATCCTTGAAGAGGTACTTGATGCAGTGCTTGTAGATGAGCAGGTTCGGGCTGCCGCTGCGAGTCAGCTTGATGCAGTCCCTGTCGTACCATTCGACGGTGCCTTTGAGCACTTCGCCGTCGGTGAGGACCACGGCCACGGGTATGCGCGACTGCATTTGCTTCACGTAATAAAAATTTTCCGCGAAGGTCTGTTCCGGGGGTGTCGGCTTCTTGCGCGGCTGTACCTGCTGGGCGGCCTGCGGCCGGGCAGTGAACTGCTCCTTCACGTCCGTCAGCGAGGGACGAATCAGCTTTCGGTTTACCATCACGTGCTCCTTCTCCATAGTTCCCCCGGGATCATTGCGATGTTCCTTTCTTGGATGCATGAAACCCTCCCCGGGCGTCAGCTCTTTGATGTAGGCCTGCTGGTGGGCTCAGCGGCCGGCTAGTGATACGGCAACATTCTCAAGACCCAACTGGCGGTTGACATTGCGTCTCAACCTGCCGTGCAGTTGGTCCAATCGGCTGGTCGCTTGGCTCACCCATTCGAGTGTGGCCTTCGCGCTGAGTGCCTCTAATTCCCGCCGGAGGTCCGGATTCCGCAGAACGGAGTTCTTGGGGTCGCAGGACAACTCAAGCAGGTCCGTAAGTAAACTATAGAACAAGTCGAGGATGTTTTCAAACGGCACCTTTTCCGACTTAGCCAGTTGCGCGGTCAGGGCAAAGAGCTTGCCGGCCGGCTTGCCCGCCGCGCCCAGCTCGACCACGCGCAGCACGTCGCGGCGCAGCCGGGCCGATTCCTCGAGATCCATCTCCAATGCGGTGCCGATACTTCCTTGCGAAAGCTGTGCCACAAGTTTCCGCTGCGCCGGCTTCAGATCCGCGCGGCGCTTCAGGAATCCTTCCACTTGTTCGATGGGCAGCGGGGCAAAGTAAAAGCGCAGGCAGCGCGACTGGATCGTCCGCAGCAGCAGGTCCGCGCTGAACGCCAGCAGTATCAGCGTGGCGGTTTCCGGCGGCTCTTCCAGAATTTTCAGAAAAATATTGGCGTTGTCCCAACGCATGGTCTCCGCGCCGTCGAGGATGAACACGCGCCGCCGCCCGGCCGGACGGAAGTACGCCGCGCGCTGCACCGCGCGCAACTGCCCCATGCGGATCACCGGCCGCGCCACTGGCGTGCGCAAGCGCACCGGGTCGGGCACCACCACGCAGACGTCGGGATGGGTTTGCAGCAGCAGCGGCATGCGCTCGACGGCGGCGGTGTCCGCGCTCTCGCCGCGCTCGGCCAGGCCGCGCTCGATGAGCGGCTGTGTGTCCGCGAGCTGCGCGATGCTGCGGCACGGCGCACACTCGCCGCAAAAATCGTCGGTCAAGCGCTCGCAATTCGCGGCCTGCGCAAACATTCGCGCCAGCGTGTACTTGCCCACACCGCGCGGCCCGGTGAAGAGCAGCGCGTTGGGCACGCGTCCCGCGCGCAGCATGCCCCGCAGCGCAGTGAGGATGTTTTCGTTGCCGAGAAAATCCGCGAAGCCCATGCGTGTCTCTCTATCGCCGTTGGCGCCGCAGCAGAAATCTTGCGCGCGCGTCGATTTCCCTTACAACGTCCCTATGAATTTCTTCCGGTGGTCGCAGCCTGCCGGCCGCCTTGTCAAAACACTCAATGGTCAGCCAGCGCGGCCCTTGCGCCAGACGGTCGTACACTTTGGCGGCTGCCTCCAAATGCTTCAAGTCGGCCTCCTGGATGTCTTTTTTCTTACGCGTATAGCCGCGCTGAGTTTTGCGCTCCACCAGTCGCTGCGCCTGGGCCGCCGGCACGCGCAGCAAGACGATTAGTCCTTCCCGCGGAATTCGGTGGACCTTGTATTCCAGCTCCAGCAGCCATTTCAGGAAGGCGCCCCGCTGCTTCGGCGGGACGCGGGCGCCCTGGTGCGCCAAGTTCGACGCCGCATAGCGGTCTGCCACAACTACGCGGCCGCCCTGGAGCGCACGCTCCAATTCTCGCTTGGCTTCCAGCCGGTCGCCAGCATAGAGCAGCGCGGAAAAATGTGCGTCCACATGGGCGAGCCGGCCGAAATCGCCGTTCAAAAAGCGTCCCACCATCCGCCCATAAAACGAGTTGTAGCGGGGAAAGCTGAAGCGCGTGAAAGCCACGCGGCGCTTCCGCAATTGCCTGCACAGGAGATCAATCTGGGTGCGCTTCCCAGCGCCGTCGATCCCTTCGATGGCTAGAAATTTGTTGTGGAGTGGCATGTGATGTTCGGCGCGGCTGCGGTCCAACTGCCTTCCAGTCTATCCCGACTGCGCATTTCCTTCAACCCGCGCTCCGCCTTTTGACTCTTCGCCGCTCCACCTCTTAAACTATCCCTCGTGAGCATCTCGGAAAACCTCGCCGCCGTGAAAGCACGCATGGCCCGCGCCGCAGCGCGCGTCGGTAGAAATCCCGAAGAAGTTACCCTCGTTGCGGTTTCGAAAACGTTTTCGGCGGAGCACATCCGCGAGGCCTTTGCAGCCGGCGTCCGCCATTTTGGCGAGAACCGCGTGCAGGAGTGGGAAGGGAAGTTTTCGCAGGTTGCCGACCTCGATGCCACATGGCACCTCATCGGCCACCTGCAGAGCAACAAAGCCCGCCGCGCCGCCAACCTGTTTCACGCCATCGACTCTGTGGACAGCCTGTCGCTTGCCCAGAAACTTGACCGCGCCTATACGGAGTGTATCGCCGACATTCAAGCCGACACCCGTGCGCTGTCCCGCCTGCCCGTTCTCATTGAGGTTCGCCTCTCTCCCGAACTCACCAAATCCGGCGTTCATGCCCACGAATTGCCTGCCCTGGCTGATGCCATCCTGGCCCTTCCGCACCTCGAGCTGCGCGGCCTGATGACCATCCCGCCTCTGCTCAACAACCCAGAAGATGTACGCCCCTGCTTCCGGCGCCTCCGCGAGTTACGCGATGGATTGTCCGCCCACCTGGGCTGCCCTCTTTCTGTTCTTTCCATGGGCATGTCCCACGACTTCGAAGTGGCCATCGAAGAAGGCGCCACGCAAGTCCGCATCGGCAGCGCCGTCTTCGGCGAGCGTGGGGCGAAATGATCGAACTCACGGAGCAAACGAACGCCATCGTTTTCGCCGTCCGCGTGCAGCCGCGGGCCAGCCGTAACGCCGTGGAGGGCGAATGGCAGGGCGCGCTGAGGGTCCGACTGACCGCGCCGCCGGTGGACGACAAAGCCAACGCCGCCCTCTGCGTTTTCCTCGCGGAGCAATTGAACATCCCGCGTTCGGCTGTTAGAATCCTCGCCGGCGAACGCAGCCGCAACAAGCGGGTCGAAGTCCGCGGCGTTACCGTTAAACAGATTCGCAACTTAGCGAAGGAAGGCACTGATCACTGACCACTGATCACTGACTACTGTCCTTATGCCTGACATCAAAGCCATCCAGAACGAGCTCCGCGCCAGCAAGATTGACGGCTGGCTGTTCTACGATTTCCACCACCGCGACCCGATTGCCTCCCGCGTGCTGGGACTGGCGGCGGGTATGGCCACGCGCCGCTGGTTCTACCTGATCCCGGCCAAGGGCGAGCCGCGCAAGCTGGTGCACCGCATCGAGTCCGCCATGCTGGATTCGCTGCCCGGCGAAAAGATCTTCTACGCCGGCAAAGAAGAGCTCACCAAGGGGCTGGCCAAGCTGCTAGGCCGCGGCAAGAAGCTGGCCATGCAGTATTCCCCCAATAACCGGATTCCGTACGTCTCCATGGTGGACGCGGGCACCGTGGAGTTGGTGCGCAGCTACAAGAAAACCGTGGTGACTTCCGCCGAATTAGTGCAGAAGTTTGAAGCCTGCTGGTCTCCGGATCAGCTCCAGACACATCTTCAGGCAGGCCGCGTGATCGACGGCATCATCCAGCAGGCCTTCGGACAGGCCGGCTCCTACGTAATCCAACGCAAGCCGCTCACCGAATACGCCCTGCAGCAGTGGATCATGGAGCAGTTCAAGTCCAATCTTTTGCTGGCCGAGGACGAGCCGATTGTGGCTGTCGGCCCAAATTCCGGCGATCCGCACTACGGGCCGAAGGCTGGAGCCAGCCGGCCTATCCAGGCAGGCGACTTCCTGCTGATCGATATGTGGGCCAAGACGCGCGCGCCGGACAGCGTCTACTACGACATCACATGGGTGGGCTACTTGGGCAGCAAGGTGCCCGAGAAGTACACGAAGATTTTCAATATTGTGAAGAATGCCCGCGATAGCGCGGTCGCTTTTGTGCTGGACTCCGTCAAGCAGGGTCGCCGCATCCAGGGCTGGCAGGTGGATAAGGCCGCCCGCGACGTCATCCGCAAGGCCGGCTATGGAAAATACTTTGTCCACCGCACCGGCCACAATATCGGTGTGAACGTCCACGGCAATGGCGCCAACATGGACGGCCTGGAGACGATGGACGACCGCAACATCGTGCCGCACACCTGTTTCTCCGTGGAGCCGGGCATCTACATGCCCGAATTTGGCGTGCGCACGGAAGTGAACGTCTACGTTGCGGATCGGCAAGCGCGCGTGACCGGCGCCATCCAGAACGAAGTGATCCCAATTCTTGCCTAGGTGAACGTGTCCGAGGAAAGCGCGAAGACCCCGCCGGCCCTCCATCCGGCGCTCACATTTCTGGTGGCGGTGGCGGCGTGGGCCGTGCCCGGGCTGGGTCATTTGATTTTGCGACGCTGGCGAAGGGCCATCGTTTTTTTCCTGGGTGTGAGCACGTTTGCCCTGCTGGGGTTGTCGCTACGAGGGTACGTATTCTCTCCGCAGGCCAACGACGCGTTCGAGTTGCTGGGCTTCCTCTCCAATGTCGGCGCCGGTGCCTACTACTTCGCGGCACAATACCTGGCCAGCGCTCCGGCGGACGTTTCCCGCGCCGCAGGCGACTACGGCACGCGTTTTTTTGCCGCCGCCGGCGTGCTGAACCTGCTCTGCGTTTTGGACGCCGTGGATATCGCCAGCGGCCGGAAAGAGTGAGGGGAAGACTCGCCCATGCGCCTCGCCCACTTCCAGGCCATGCTGCTGTTCGCGCTGGTGATTTCCATCGCCTTCGCTTTCCTAAGTAAGCAGTCGGCGCGCGAACGCGTGAAATACGCCGTCTGGTCATTTCTGGCGTTTCTCTTGATCGCACTGGCGCTTGCGTGGGGCATGTTCCCGTTTCCTCGCCGATGACGGATGGTGAACGCGGGTGCCTCGTTGTTTGACAGTTTTTCCGGCTGAATGCTACAGTGAATTTACCTCGAGCCGAGGTAGCTCAGCTGGTAGAGCAGCCGATTCGTAATCGGCAGGTCACCGGTTCGATCCCGGTCCTCGGCTCCAGATCAACTTTTGGGCAGTTTCATTCCGGCGGAAGAGTGTGGCCATCTGGCACCGGCTTTCCCCAAATGAAAAGCCCACCCCGCAAAGCAGGATGGGCTTCTCAGAGGGGAGAATCGTTCCAGAGCCATGCGCGGTAGCCCAGAACTCTTTTCCTCAGCGCGAGTCTAAGAGAGCCGCGCGAGGGAAGTCAAGTGTCAAACCTCAGGAAAAGCGCGCACCTCAACATGCCTGTTTTCAATTGATTACAGTCCATAATTCAAGCAGTTGTTGAAAAGAAAGAAACCTCAGAATGCGCTTGAGGCTTTCGCCGGCTAGTAGAAATCCTTTGCTTCTATGGGCTTACTGCTGAGGCCCAATTGCAGGATTTGCATGGTTTCCGCGCGGTCGAATACTCTCCCAGGGAAAAAGTACTTGGTCACAATTCGCACGCCGCCGAAGGAAATTCCCGCGACGAGGGTGAACCCCAGCAAAAAAATCGTGCCAATCAGAATGCCGTAAATCGAAACCAGCATGGGCGTGTCGGTGGCCACGTGGCCGGGCTCGTTCCAACTGAAGTTCGGTTGGTAGTGAACCTGGCTGAGAAGCGATTGAGCCGCCGGCTGCGAGTTTGTGTTCACCGCGATGGCCAGCACGGAGAGAATTCGCCGCACGTAAGCCACCGGCCGGTTGGTTGGTGAAGCCTCCGCGTTGTTCACATTGAACCAGCGCCCGAGTTCCGCCTGCTTGAGTTGCGCCGACTGAGGCGTGGGATAGGAAATGAGCAGCAGCGAAGTCTCACTGCCATTCGTGCGGTACCGGGCCAACATGGCTTCCGCTCCGTAGTGGAAGCTGACCCAATCACTCTGCTCAATGGGCAGCACGCGCGCCAGGGAAGCCGCAGACAGAAGATAGCGCTCGGAGCCGCGCAGCAGCCCTCTCGTTGGTAGATACTGCGCCAGCAAGGGATAGGGCGCGCCGTCGGACCAAATCAGCAGTTGCTTCCGGAGGGCCTTTAGCGGCTCGCGCTGGGTTTTCAGGCCGCTGCCGGAAACTTCTAAGATAAGATTCCCCAAAAGCTCCCGTTCTGCGCTCCGCCGCTGACCTTCCGCGCCCGCCCGCAAAAACGAAAACGCCCCGTAGGCGGTGGTCGAGTCGGCGAAGAGAAAAACAGTCACCTCGACAGAAAGCCCGCCACGGCCATAGGTGCGCTGCTCGGCGCCGGTCACGCCGTACTCCCGCAGCAGCGCGGCATCTTCTCCGGCGAGCTTTTCGATTTCGCGCGGGCCCACGATGAGGCTCTGGGTCGAAGCCCAATCACCCAAAGTGGCCGGCAACGATTCCGGCGGCGCGGCCAGCACGGCCACCCCGCAGAGCGGGGCCAGCAGGACTGCCAGTATCGGAACGCGGTTCCGCATAGCTCTTCCTAGTTAGACGCCTCTATCTTACTTTGAGTTCCCGGACGGCGGCAATCCTGCTAGCGGAGGACCTCGGTCTTTGTGGCATTGAAGCTCAGGCTGTTGAGGTTCTGAAGGTACTTCTCGATGCCGTGATAGAGCCCTTCCACCACCTTGTTGCGGTGCTCGCCCTTCTTCAAGAGGGTTTCGTCCGTGGGATTGCTGATGAAGGAAATCTCGGACAGCACGGAGGGCATGTTCGCGCCGATGAGAACCACAAAAGGCGCTTTCTTCACTCCCCGGCTCTTGTTGTTCTTGCTCACCTTCTGAAGGCGCTTGGCCAGATTTTCCTGGATTTCCAGAGCGAACTCGCGTGATTCCTCAATCTTCTCGTTCTTGGCGATCCGCTTGATCAAGTCCTGCAATTCGTGGATGGAACTCTGGGACAGCGCGTTTTCGCGCGCCGCCACTTCCATCGCTTCGTCCGAGGCGGCAAAGTTGAGGTAAAAAGTCTCCACGCCGCGTGCGCTTCTGTCCCGGCTGGAATTCGCATGGATGGAAAGAAACAAGTCCGCCTTCGACTGGTTGGCGATGGCTGTGCGGTTCTCCAGGGGGACAAACGTGTCGTCCTCGCGCGTATAAATCACTTCTGTACCGGGCAGCTTTTCTTGGATCATCCTGCCCAAGCGCAAGGCCACGTCGAGGCATAAGTCCTTTTCCATCAGTCCGGAAGGGCCGACGGTGCCGGTGTCGTGACCGCCGTGACCCGCATCAATCACAATGCGCCCAATCTTCAGACCAAGCACACGGGTCATGTCCATTTGCCCGTTGCGCGTGGGTGCCGGCGGCTTGCCACTGGCAAGGGAATCAGAAGTCTTCCCGCCCTTTTCTGCCTTTGCGCCAGCAGTGGTAGCTGACTTGGAAGTCTTCTTCGGCTCAACCGCTTTCTTCGCGCCGGGGCCGGGCGCAGGTTCAGAAGCCTTCGCTACTGGAGCTTCTTCGGGCACCTTCTTCGCCGCTGCGGCGCGAGCGGAATCTCGCTTTGGCGGTGGCTCCTCTTTTGCGGCAGACTTCGCGGGAGGTTCTTCTGCCTTGGGCGCTTCCGTCTTGGCCACCGCAAATTGTTCGCCGTAAACATCCACGACCATGCGGTAGGGGTCGGGCAGCAGAAACACGGAATAGTCCTTTACCTTGTCCACTTCCAGCACTACGCGGACCACGCCCGACTGGTTTTGCGCCACGCGCATGGTTTTCAGGAAGCCGCTCTGCACCTCGAGGGTTTTCCCGGCCAGCGTAGAATTCAGTTTCGCTTTGTAAAGATCGAAGTAGATGCGGTCCGGGTTGGCGATGCGGGCCGCCTGGTACTTCACGGCATCGTCCATGGAGATCACGATGCGGGTGTAGTGTTCCGCGTTCCAGCTGCGGATGCCCGTCACCTGAGGCATTTTCCGTTCTTTGGCGCGCTCCTCGGCCAGGGCCGCCTTCGCGGCAGGCTTCGTTTCCTTTTCGCGCTCCGCGGCAATTTCGGCCAGGGCCGCTTTCACCTGCTCCACCTTGGACGAGCGGGGATAGCGCTTCAGAAATTCTTCGTACGTTTTTTCCGCGAGGTCCGCGTCGTCGAGGTCTTCCTGCTGGATCTGTGCGATGGTGTAGAGTGCGTCGTCGCGGAAGCGGCTGGTGGGGTACTCGTGCAACAGGAACTGGTACGCATCCACGGCGGATTGAAAATACTTCGCATCGAACAGGCGGCCCATCTCCTGGTACAGCTCGCCGACCGCCTGTAGGGAAGTGGTGACTTCCGCTGCCTGCGGCGAAAGGTGATACACGCGCCGGTACGCGGCGACCAGCTGCGAGTACTCCTTCAGCGTGCGTTCCTTCTGGGGTTTGCCTTCCAGAGCCGTGCGCTGTTTTTCGGCTTTCTCATACTGCGTGCGTGCGGCGGCGCGCTTCTGCGCGAAGGCTCCAACGGAAAAAAGGGAAAGGAAAAGGAGGGACGCCAAAATTCGGCGGCTGGTGGGCCAGATCGGATTTGCAGTGCGCTTCTCTAAGTTCCTCATTCGTTGACGTAGATGACCCGGCCCCGTTCGTCCACGATCTTGTAGATCGCACGCGACGTCCCCAGAGCTTGCGAGGCACGCGCGGAGCCCGGCTGAAAGTAGGTGGTAGTCACTTTTTGAACGTAAGCACGCGTCTCAGGGTAGTTGGGCACGCCTCGCGCGCGGTCCACGGCGCCCGGGCCGGCGTTGTACGCCGCCAGGGCTCGATCGAGGTTGCCGCCATACCGTTCGAGAAGCTTGCGCAAGTACCGCACCCCGCCGTCCACGTTTTGCGCGGGATCAAACGTATCGCTTACGCCCAGTTCTTGTGCCGTCCCCGGACCCAATTGCATCAGCCCCTGTGCTCCCTTGCGTGAAATTGCATCCGGCTTCCAGGCGGATTCGGCCGCAATGACCGCCCGCACCAGCGCCGGGTCCACGCGATGCCGCACTGCCGTTTCCTGAACGATGCGCTCCAGCTCTGCTTGGGGCAGTTGCTGGACGCGAGGCGCAGAGGAGGGCGCAGCCTGCGAAGACGTTGCCGTTTTCGCAGACGGCTTGGCCGCTGCGGTGCGACGCGAAACAGGGGGTTCCGCATTCACGTACACGCGCTTGCCGTTTTCCGTGACGTAGATGGCGATCTGCGCGCTGGCAGGCTTCGCCATCACAGCCAGAAGGCCACAGCACACGGCAACGCATTGGAAGAGACGGGTTACCATCAGTTTTGGGGGAAGGCAGAACTGACCTACTCTCGGATTTCGAGACACATCAAACCTGCCGCGGAAAAGTTGCATTCTTCTCCGTTCAGGGTTTCTGGCGCAAACGGATTATAGCATCCGTTCCACAATCAAGTATACCTGCGCGATGGCCGCTTCGAGGGCGGATGTGTCCTTACCGCCAGCCTCGGCCAGGTCCGGCCGGCCGCCGCCTGAGCCGCCTACTAGCTTTGCGGTTTCCTGGATAATCTTGCCCGCCTGGATGCGAGCTGTCAGGTCCTTGGTGACGCCGGCAATCAGCGCCACCTTGCCGTTTTCGACCGTACCCAGCACCACTACCCCGGAGCCCATCCTTTGTCGCAGCGTGTCCACCAACTGGCGCAGGCTGCCGCGGTCAATTTCGTCGAGCTTTGCAGCCAGCACGCGCACGTCTTTCATGGTGCGCGCCTGTTCCAGGAGTTCGTCCACCATGGAGTGCGCGGCTTTTTTCTTCAGGCCGTCAATTTGTTTCTCCATCTGCCGCGCGGTTTGCGTCATGCGCTCAACCGCACTGAGCAATTCGTCTTCGCCTGCGTTGAGCGCCTGTGAAAGCTTCTGCAGCATAGCTGCGGATTTCTGGTATGCCTCGAGCGCGCGCGCGCCAGTGATGGCCTCCACGCGACGCACGCCCGCTGCAACCGACTGTTCGCCGACAATCTTAAACACGCCGATATCGCCTGCGCGGCGCACGTGCGTGCCGCCGCACAGTTCCTTGCTGTAAAAGCCGCGAGTCGCCGCGGGGTCGGCGATGGTCACCACACGCACGTTTTGTTCGGGATAACGGTCGCCGAAAAAGGCCAGCGCGCCGGAAGCCAGCGCGGCGTCAATGTTCAGGATGTCGGTGTCCACTTCGTGATTGCCCAGAAGCTGTTCGTTCACCTGCTGCTCGATCTCGTGCAGCTCGCCGGCGTCCACGCCGGCAAAATGCGTGAAGTCGAAGCGCAGATGATCCGGCGCGACGAGCGAACCGGCCTGCTTGACGTGTGTGCCCAGAATATTCCGCAACGCCGCGTGCATCAGATGCGTTCCGGTGTGATTGCGCTTGATGTGCTCGCGACGCGCGGCGTCGGCCGCCACCGCCACGCGGTCGCCCACGCAGAGTTTTTCCTTGGCCACGATGCGGTGCGCAATCAAACCGGACACCGGGTAATACGCGCCGCGCACGGTGGCCACTTCCATCGTCTGGTCGTTATCGAAGAATGCGCCGGTGTCCGCCATCTGTCCGCCGGACTCGGAGTAAATCACCGTGCGGTCAAGAACGATTTCCGCTTCCGCGCCGGCCGGAATTTCCTTCACCAGTCCGTTTTTCGTGACGATGGCTTCGATGCGGCAGTCGCGCGAATGCGTGCAGAAGTAAAAGTCCGGCTCGGTGCGGAATGTTTCCGCCAGCTTGGCATAGACCGGGCTGGCTGTTTCCTTGTGCACGCCCTTCCATGACGCTTTGGCTCGCGTCCGCTGCTCCTCCATCGCCAGTTTCAATTCCTCCTCATCTATCCAGATACTACTTTCTTCAGCCAATTCACGAAGCACGTCCAACGGGAGACCATAGGTGTCGTAAAGCTTAAACGCTGCATCTGGATGCAGTGTTGCAACGTATCCGGCGCGCGTACGAATCGTACGTGCCTTTTCACCATCTACGAGAAGTCTGAACTGATCACTCTTTTCAGCTATGGGAAGAAGCTTCCTCTCGATGTCCTTTACATATACGACCACGTCCCTCTTGCCTGTTCCTCCAGAATGTGGCAACAGTGTCGCTGCTTTCTGGAACTGCTCTAGTCCCGCCGCAAGAACAATTGGAGACCTACGAAACTCTTCGATTGCAATTGCCACCGTGCGTCTAAATCGCTTCTCTTCCTCCTCGATGGCCCTAGAGATTCGCTCAGCTGAATTCGCAAGTTCGGGATAGGCTTCTTCCATTGTTTCCGCGACGTTGCTTGCCAGTAGATAAAGAAAAGGGTTTTCCAAGCCAAGTTTTTGTCCATGGCTAATCGCGCGGCGCATGATTTTGCGCAGCACGTACCCGCGGCCTTCGTTGGAGGGAATCACGCCGTCGGAAATCAGAAACGCCGAGGCGCGGCTATGATCTGCCAATACTCTCAAAGAAATGTCTGTTTCCGCGTCAGCCCCGTATTTCTTGCCCGCCATTTCGGCAGCGCTGACGATGAGCGGTTGAAAGAAATCCGTGTCGTAATTCGAAATCTTGCCCTGCAGCACCGCCGTTAGCCGTTCGAGGCCCATGCCCGTATCCACGCAGGGTTTCGGAAGGGGAGTCAGCTTGCCCTCGGCGTCGCGGTTGAACTGCATAAAGACCAGGTTCCAGATTTCGACGTAGCGGCCGCACTCGCAGCCGAAGGCGCAATCCTTGTGCCCCTGGTCGGATGCCGCGGCGCCCATGTCATAGTGCAGCTCCGAGCAGGGGCCGCAGGGGCCGGTGTCTCCCATGGCCCAGAAATTTTCCTTGGAGCCGAATTCGAAGATGCGGTCTTTCGGAACGCCGACGCTTACCCACTGATTGTAGGCCTCGGAATCGCGTGGGATGCTCTCTTCGCCCTTGAAAATCGTGGCGAAAAGTTTTTCCTTGGGAATCGCAAACCACTTCGGCGAAGTCATCAGCTCCCAGGCGAAGGCGATGGCGTCCTTCTTGAAGTAGTCGCCGAAGGAAAAATTGCCGAGCATCTCGAAAAAGGTGTGGTGACGGTTGGTGAAGCCGACGTTTTCCAGGTCGTTGTGCTTGCCGCCGGCGCGGACGCATTTCTGCGAGGTGACCGCGCGTTTGTAGTCGCGCTGCTCCAGGCCGAGGAACACGTCTTTGAACTGGTTCATCCCCGCGTTGGTGAAGAGCAGCGTAGGGTCGTTCACCGGCACGAGCGGCGCGCTGCGCACCGGGCGGTGGCCGTTCTGCGCGAAGTAGTCGATGAATTTCTGGCGAATTTCGTGGCCGGTCAAGTTGCCCTCAGTCGAACTGCTTTCTAAAACGGAACATTATAGCAGTAAGGGGCGCGGAGGCGGGGCAGGTGATGGAGGCAGAGGAACAGGAGCGCGCAAACTGCGGTCAACTGGGTTCCTCTTTGGTTTCGAATTCCTCGTTTACCGGCAGTTCCGCAACCTCCCGCTTGGTGGCAGCACGCAGCTCGCGGCGGATGATATCGGAATCGAAGCCGGCGCGGAGGAGCGTGCCGTAGAGCGAGGCCATTTTGCGCGCGTCGAGCGGGCCGCGCAGATTGCGCAGCTTGCGCTCGATGCGCTTGCGCACCTGCGCCCCGGCGTCTACGTCGCGCAGCACCTCGTCGAGGGCCGCTTCGATGTGCCGGTCGGGGACGCCGCGGGCGCGCAATTCGCGGGCGATGCGGTGGCGGCCCTGACGGCGGTTTTCCGAGCGCTGACGCACGAACTGCATGGCGTAGCGCGCGTCGTCCAGATACTGGCGCTCTCTTAGACGGGCGAGCACGCGCTGCACGATGGGTTTCTCGTCCGCGCGGCGCTCCAGCGCGCGGCGCATTTCAAAGACGGAATGCGCCCGGCGCATCAGGGCCTTTAGCGCATACTCGTGCAGTTCTTCTTCCGTGTGAAGTTTTCGCGGGGCTCGCGGCATCAGGATGCAAGCATAGAGGCAGGGAAGCAGGGAAGCAAGAAGGCAGGATGCAGGAAGCAGAGACAACTCTCTGCTTCCTGCACGCAAAGCTTATCGTTTACTACCTTGGTCGAAATCCGTCATCGCCTTTTCCATTTCTTCGCGGGCAGCGTCGGCGGTGGAGCGAATGCCCTGGATGCGCAGCTTGAACTCGTCCGGGTTGGACGCGCGCGTCAAGGCTTCTTCATAGGTGATGCGCTGCCGCGTGTAGAGGTCATGCAGCGACTGGTCAAACGTCTGCATGCCGTACTGGCTGGTGCCGGCGGCGATGGCGTCGCGGATCATGCGCGTCTTGTCCGGATTGATGATGCAATCGCGGATGTAGCCGGTGCTGATCATGACCTCGACGGCAGGCACGCGGCCGACGCCGTCCGACTTGCGCACCAAGCGCTGGCTGATCACGGCCTTCAACGTACCCGCGAGTTGCAAGCGAATCTGCTTCTGCTCCGGCGGCGGGAAGACGGCGATTATGCGCTGGATGGTTTCCGTGGCGTCGAGAGTGTGCAAGGTGGAAAAGACCATGTGGCCGGTTTCGGCAGCGAGCAGGGCAGTGCCGATGGTTTCGAGGTCGCGCATTTCGCCGACCAGAATCACGTCGGGGTCCTGGCGAAGTGCAGCGCGCAAGGCCGTGGAGAAGTTGGCCGTGTCCACCTCGACTTCGCGCTGATTCACGAAGCCCTTCTTGTCGCGGTGCAGGAACTCAATGGGGTCTTCCACGGTGATGATGTGGTCGGTGCGCGTGGAGTTGATGCGGTCAATCATCGCCGCCAGCGTGGTGGACTTGCCGGAACCGGTGGTGCCGGTGACCAGCACCAGGCCGCGCTGCTCTTCGCAAATCTTGTCGCACACCGGCGGCAGGTCCAGCTCTTCAATCGAGCGAATCTTGGTGGGGATGACGCGCAGCACCATGCCCACGTTGCCGCGCTGCTGGAAGACGTTGACGCGGAAGCGGCCCAAGCCGGCCACACCGTAGGCCATGTCGAGCTCCGCCGTCTCCTTGAACTTCTGCTTCTGGCGGTTGGTCATCATGCTGAACGCCATCGAGAGCATTTCCTCGGGCGTGACACGGGGCACGTCGGTGAGCGGGCCCAACTGGCCGTCAATTCGCAAGTAGGGATGGTTGCCGACCTTCAGGTGCAGGTCGGAGGCCTTCGTTTCGACGGCGCGTCGCAACAGATCATCAACGCTAAGTGCCATGGCGCAGAGACTCCTCGCAATCAAAAACTTTCCAGCGACACTAGCACGCGCCACACCGCAAGGCAAGCAGTGACGCGGGCCGGGTGCTTATTCCAAGATTTTCTAGGCCGCGGGCTTTTTCAGATACAGCGCGTCGTAGATGGCGCCGGCCAGGGCTCCGCCGAAGAGCGGACCCACCCAGTACACGCCGTGCGCCGCCCAGAAATTCGAGGCTAGAGCCGGGCCGAGCGCGCGCGCCGGGTTCATCGCCGCGCCGGTGAGCGGGCCGCCGACGAAAATGTCCATCATCACGGTGAGACCGATTGCGAAGCCGGCGATTTTGCCGAAGGCGCCGCGCTCATCCACGGCGGTGGCGAAGACAACCCACACGAGCAGAAACGTCAGCACCGCTTCAAGAATCATTCCACTGGTACGTGTAAAGCCAGCGGCCAGCGCCGGAGTGCCTAGGGACACGGCGCGCCACGCGTCCTCCGGAATGATTGCGGTTAGTAGATACGCTGCGGCGATGGCCCCGGCGATTTGCGCCACCCAATAGAGCAGGGCTTCCATGGTGCTCATGCGCTTGGTGACCCAAACGCCGATGGTCACGGCGGGATTCAAGTGCCCGCCGGAAATGTGTCCCACTGCGGAGATCATCACCGACAGGGCCAATCCGTGCGCCGCAGCGATGGCCAGCAATCCCATGCCCGGCGCGCCAGGACTTCCGGACTTCATGAATTGGTCCACGCAGATGGAGCCGGCGCCGATAAAGATGAGCGTAAAGGTGCCCACAAACTCCGCGGCCATTTTTTGCGGCAATGTGATCACGGCAAGCCTCCGTTGAAAAAGTTGAGACCGGCGCCCACGCCGGAAGAAACGAGCCCCGATTCGCCCGCGATTCTATGGCAACGGCCGGAGCTAGTCAAAAGCGAGAAAGCGAAAACGTGGGCTCGACCGGGCGGCGACCCAGCACCATCTGGCAAATCCACTCTCCCAGCGCAGGGCCAAACTTGAAACCGTGGCCGGAACCGCCGCCGGCCAGCCAAACATTTTGAGCGTGCGGGTGACGATCGATCACGAAGTGCGAGTCCGCGGTCTGCTCGTACTGGCAGACGCGCGATTCCACGAGCGGCGCGTCGCGCAGGGCAGGGAAGCGAAAGGCGATGTACTCGCGCGCGGCCTGCAAAGCGGCCGCGTCGGGAACGCGGTCACCGGAAGTGGGGTCGAACGCTGGCCCGCGCGTATCGTTCGCAATCTTGAACCCGCGTGACTCGTTGTCGGCAATCCCGTACCAGGAGTGCAAGCCGTAATCGAGCCACACGCCGAGCGATTCTTCGGTGAACCGGGAATCGCCCACGGGCGTGCCGAAGAAGAAGACATCCTGTCGCGTCGGCATAATGCGCTCGCCGACGACATCAGGGAAAAGTTTCCCCAGCCACGGCCCACAGGCGAAGACGTATTGATCGGCGGTGAGCGTGGAGCCGTCGGAAAGTTTGACTCCACCTAGCGCGCCGTTCTCCATCGTGCCGGGCTCGGCGGCAGCTTGCCGGTACGCGCCGCCCTCTGCCAGAAATCCTGCAAGCACCGCCTGACAGGCGCGCCGCGCGAGCAGATAACCCGCATTTTTTTCGCGCAGGACCCAGCGAATGCCTTGGAAATTGATCTGAGGATATCGGCGGGCGGCTTGTGCGGCAGGAAGTTCTTCGAAGGGCAGGCCGGCGGCGCGCATGTGTTCGACGGCCGCGCGCTCGAGAGCGTCGTTCTCGTCGGCCAACCACATGACGCCTGTCTGGTGGAAAAGTTTCAGGCCCCAGTTCTTCTCATTCTCCTGCCAGAGTGGAAGAGCCCGCGCTGCGAGTTCCGTGTAGATGTGGTCCTTATAGGTAGCGCGAATGATGCGCGTTTCGCCGCCGGAGCTGGCGCGGGAATTGCCCGGCCCCCAGGTGTCCAGCAGCGTTACTTTTGCGCCGCTGCGCAAGAGGTGGAGCGCCGTCCAACCTCCGAATGCCCCTGCACCGACAACGAGAATATGCGGTTTCGCCATCGAGTTCCGATTTTCGAATTTCGATGCTCAGCGAGTGTCGACGCCCGGCGCGATGGTCACTTGCATTTTTTGCGTCTGCGAGTAGCTGCCGAAAGAGAGCGTCACAGTGTACTCGCCCGGCTTGACGTGTTTCTGACCTTCGCCGCCGTATTCGGTGAGCACGTCCTTGGTCGGCTTCAGATCCCAGGCGACGCGGTTCAGACCCGGCGTGCCCGGCATCTTGAGCTTCGCAACCGTGGCGCCCGCAGCGTCGGTGATTTTGATTTTTACCTCATCGCCGGTGTAGGACTTGATGAAGAAACTAATCAACGCGCCTTCGGGTGGATTCTCGCCGCGGAAATTGCCTTTGCCCTCCCAATCGACAAATCCCGGCATCATGTGGAAACCGGTGGCCTCCCGCACCGGGAAAAGGTGTGCCGGCTTTTCGCGCACGTCCAGGGTGAGCTGCTGAAGCGGGCGAACGTCGTCCACGATGAAAAGGCTGCGGCCGTGGGTAGCGATGAGCAGATCGCCGTCGCGCGGATGTACAACGATGTCGTCCACAGCCACCGTCGGCAGGTCGCCGAACTTTGACCAGCTCGCGCCACGGTCCACGCTGACGAAGAGCCCGAACTCCGTGCCCGCGTAAAGCAGCTTCAGGTTCTTGGGGTCTTCGCGGAGTACTTTGACCGGTCCTTCGGCGGGCAGATTGGCGGCGATGCTTTGCCATGTCTTGCCGCTGTCGGCGGTGCGATAGGCCAGCGGCGCAAAATTTCCAGTGCGGTGCGCGTCCACCGCGAGATAGGCCACGCTCGCATCTTGATTTCCCCCTTCGACGCGCATGATCCACTGGCCCTTTGCCGGCGCGGGCAGATTGGCGGATAGATCGGTCCAACTCTGCCCATCGTTTTCGGTGATCCACAGCTTGCCGTCGTCGGTGCCGGCCCAGAGCAGCCCAGTTTTCACAGGCGATTCCGCCAACGTGTAGACCACAGCGTAATTCTCCGCGCCGCTGCCGACGGTGACGGTCTTGTTGGGATCTTGTGTCGACAAGTCCGGACTGATCATCTGCCAGTGTTCGCCCTGCGCGCTCAGTCGGAAGACGTGATTGCCGCCCAGATACATCGTGCCCTTCTTGTGACGGCTCGCGATGAGCGGTGAATTCCAATGGAAGCGGAAGCCTTTCTGACCCTCCGAGGGCTCGGGCCTCAGTTGTCTTACCTGGCCGTTGCGCATGTTCATGCGATGGACATATCCCTGCTGCGATTCCGTGTACACAATTTCCGGATCGTCCGGGTCAAAAACGCAGTAGAAGCCGTCGCCGCCGCCGATGTCGATCCAATCGGAGTTGACGATTCCGTCCTTGGTGCGTGTGCGGCTGGGGCCGACCCAGTTCAGGTTGTCCTGCAAGCCGCCGCAGATGCGGTAGGGTGTGCTCATGTCGTAGTTGATGCGGTAGAACTCGCCCGCTGCGAAATTCGTCAAGTGGGCCCAATTCCTGCCCGCCTCAAAACTCTGATAGAGGCCGCCGTCGGTGCCGAGGAGCAATCGCTTGGGATTCTTCGAATCAATGGCCAGCGCGTGCACGTCGGGATGCACTTTCTCGAAGAGATCTTCGCGAAATGTTTTGCCGCCGTCATCGGAGACGTGCAGCGCAAAGCCGAGCACGTAGATGCGCTGGTCGTTCTCGGGGTCCACGCGGACCTGGCTGAAGTAGAAGGGCCGCGGGTTGAGCCCGCTCATGCGCGTCCAATTCTCGCCGGCATCCTCGGAGCGGAAAACGCCGCCGCGCTTGCTGCGCACGTCGTCAATTCCGCTGGTGCCGCCCTCCTCGCTCTGCACGATGGCGTAAATAATCTTGGGGTTCTTGCGATAAATGCTCAGGCCGATGCGGCCGGTGCTGCCCGGCAAACCCTTGTCCAACTTCTTCCATGTCTCGCCGCCGTCGGTGCTTTTGAAGATTCCGCCGAAATCTTTGCCGTCGGTGATGGCCGTGCCGGAAAGAAACGACCACGCCGTGCGCTGGCGCGCGTAGAGCGCCGCGTAGAGAATATTGGGGTCGGAAGGATCCAGGGCCACTTCGCCGCAGCCGACGCGGTTATCGAAGGGCGCCTGCGCGCCCAGCACGCGCTTCCACGTCGCGCCTGCATCGGTGGTCTTGTACAGCCCGCGCTCGCCGCCCAGGTTCCACAAATCTCCCGTGGCCGCCGCCCAAGCGGTTTTGGGGTCAGTCGGGTGGACTACAATGCGGGCAATCGTGCGGCTGGACTTCAGTCCGGTATTGGTCCACGTGTCGCCGCCATCGGCGGAGCGATACACGCCGCCGCCCCAGCTCGAGCTGTTGCGGTCGTTGGCCTCGCCGGTGCCCACCCAGACAACTTTCGAATCCGAGGGCGCCACGGCCACCGCGCCAATCGCCGCCACGGCTTCCTTTTCGAAAATTCCGTCAAATGTGATTCCATTGTTTGCCGTTTTCATTATGCCGCCGGTGCCCAGCGCGACGTAAAATGTGCTGGCATCGTTCGGATCGATGGCAATTTCGGAGACGCGGCCGCCCATCACGGCCGGGCCAATGCTGCGCGCCTTCAAGTTTTTCAGCATGACCGGATCGAGCACTGGCTCGGCCGGCGCAGCCGGTGCCGCGGCAGGCGCCGCTGCAATGGGCGCCTCTTTGGGCTTTGGTTTTGGTTTCTGCGCGAGAGCCGCGGGCATCAGCAGCACAATGGCCACAAGGATTCCGATCGCGTTCCTCAGCATGTTTTCCTCTTAGGCAGTGGATTCAAGCAGGCGGGCATCTTAGGCTGCAGCAGCGAGCAAGTCAACGCGGTGAGAATGTTTTACAGAAAAAAGGGGCACGACCTGTCGTGCCCCTGCGATGCGGTCCTTGCGTTCTCCGCTTTTCAAATTTCGAGTTTTAGCGAGCGGCGGCGTTGACCGGCACGTTGACGTAGGTAAGCCAGCCGTGGCGGTCGGGTTTTTCGCCAAGCGCCAGCGCGAAGAACTCGTCCTGCAGGCGCTTGGTAATCGGGCCGCGCGTGCCTTTGCCGATTTTGTAACGGTCGATGGAGCGGATGGGCGAAATCTCCGTGGCCGTGCCCACCAGGAAAACTTCGTCGGCGATGTACAGCATCTCGCGGGGAATCATCTGCTCCTGGCAGGGAATTCCCATGTCGTGGCACAAAGTGATCACCGCGTTGCGGGTAATGCCCGGCAGGACGCTGTTCACCAGCGGAGGCGTGAGCAGCGTGCCATCGTACAGCACAAAAATATTTTCGCCGGAGCCTTCGCTAACGCAGCCGTGCACGTCCAACGCGATGCCTTCCGCATAACCGTTGGTGATGGCTTCCATGCGGATGAGCTGCGAGTTCATGTAATTGGCCGCGGCCTTGGCCATCGCCGGCAGCGTGTTTCCCGCCATGCGCGCCCAGGAGCTGACGCAAACGTCCACACCCTGCTCGAGCGCGTCCGCGCCGAGGTACTTGCCCCAATCCCAGCAAGCCATGAAAACTTCCACGGGGCACGGGAACGGGTTGACGCCCACTTCGCCGTAGCCGCGGATCACAATCGGCTTCACGTAGCACGCGTCCATTTTGTTGATGCGCACCACTTCCGTGGCCACGTTCATCAGTTCATCGCGCTTGTAAGGCATCTCCATGCGATAGATCTGCGCGGAATTCATCAGCCGCTGCATGTGTTCCTTCAACCGAAAAATCGCCGGGCCCTGCGGCGTGTGGTAGCAACGGATGCCTTCAAACAGGCCGCTGCCGTAACTCACCACATGCGAGAGCACGTGAATTTTGGCGTCGTCCCAGGGGATGAACTTGCCGTTGTGCCAGATTTTCTCGGTCGGCTTGATGCTCATGGACGCTCTCCGGATGAAATTGTCAATGCGGTGCGGGAAGATAGCTTGCGAAGGAAAACCGACCAGTAGAATCGGGTGACGGTTCGTGCTGGCGTCGGCGCAGGCACTCGGTGTTCGCTGGAGTGGCGGAATTCAATTCGCGGAGCCGCACTCCGGTGTTCCGAGCCGCAGTATAGCATACGTGTTCGCGTGTCAACCGCGAAGCTGCGGCATGGCGAAGTGCGGGCTTGCATGCATCCAAATTGGACTGCGCGAGGTAGCAAGCTCAGCGCGAAGGAGCGGACGGAAAGGTGGAGATAAATTCGCTGCGGTGGCCGCCATGCGAAATCTCCCATGCACCCAGCAGCAGAAACGGAATGACGGCTGCGGCCGCCCAAAGTTTTGCCCGGCCGGGCAGGCGTTCCTCGGGCTCCCATCGGAAGAGCTGGACAGAAACGATCAGCCCAAAGACAAAGCAGATTAAGAGCGCAAAGATATCCGGGCCCAGGGTCGAAAGTCTGTCGCCGCGAACCAGCACTTTCTGCAGACCGGTCACGAGATAAGTAGCGGGCACGAAGAGCGCCGCACGCTGCATGAAAACAGGAAAGATCGGCAAGGGCACGGTGGCGCCGGAAAGAAAAAGAAAGCCCATCCAGACGATGTTGCAGATCACTTGTGTTTCCTGCATGTTGTTCGTGACGCTGGCAACAATCAGGCCGAGGGCGGAGAACGTCACCGCGCCAAGCGAGACCAGCACAAACGCGCCTGCCAGATTGCCCCATTGCGTCATGTGGAAGACCCAGCGGGCGAGAAGGAATTCCACGATAATCGTCGGAAACACCAGGATGTAATTGGCAATCACACTCGAAGCGAGCAATTCGAATGCCGCCACGGGAGCGAGGTGAAATCGGCGCAGGATGCCCCGTTCACGGAAGATGACAAGTTGCACGCTCAAGCCCCAGAAACTGCCCATCACCGTCAGAGCGAGCACCTGCCCCAGGGAGTAGGCGACGCGCGAGGATTCACCTTTCCCAAAGACCGTCGCGAAGAAAAACAGAAACATCAGCGGCATGACCACACTGAAAAAGAAAAATGCTTTGTTCCGCAGCGCCAGGCGCATGCGGATCGCCGTAAGAATCCAGGTATTCCTCACTCCCGCAGTCTCCTTCCTGTCATCTCGATGAAGACATCTTCCAGTGAGGGAGCGGCAATCTCCAGGCTGTGCAATTCGTTGTCCTCGGCTTCGAGATGCTTCACCAGCGCGACAATGGTTTGCGGCGGCCGCCGCGAGTGCAGCACATAGCTGTCCTCGAATTGGCGGCAGTCGGCCACGCCTTCCAGCTTTTCCAGCGCGCCATCCTGCGCTGCTCGTGCCAGGCGCACTTGAATTCGGGTGGTGCCCGCCGAGCGCGCCTTCAACTCGCGCGGCGTGCCCAAGGCCATCACCTTGCCGTGGTCGATGATGGCCACGCGGTCGCACAACCGCTCGGCCTCTTCAATGTAGTGCGTCGTCAGGAGAATGGTTTTGCAGTCGCGCTTCAATTCTTCAATGATGTCATAAATCTCGCGGCGCACCTGCGGATCGAGGCCCGCGGTCGGCTCGTCGAGGAACACGACGCGCGGCTCATTCACCAGCGCCAGCGCCAGCGCGAGCCTTTGCTTCTGCCCGCCGCTCAAGTGCATGTAGCGGGCCTTGCGTTTTTCCTCGAGGCCAAACCGCTTGATCAACTCTTCCGTGTTGCGCCGCCGCGCGTAGAAACTCGAAAACAGCGCCAGCGCCTCATCCACGCGCATCAGATCCGGCAGTGCGGTGCTTTGCAGCACGGCGCCGATCTCCTGTTTGAACGCGGTGCCGCTCCTCTGCGGGTCGAGCCCGCACACGCGCACGTGGCCGTCATCCGGCCGGCGCAAGCCTTCGAGGATTTCGACGGTGGTCGTCTTCCCGGCGCCGTTGGGCCCCAGCAGGCCGAACACTTCGCCCTCGCGCACTTCGAAGCTCACCCCGCGCACCGCTTCCACGGGGCCGTAGCTCTTTTTCAAGTTCTCGACTTGGACAATCGCGTCGCTCACGTCGGGCGAGCCATCATATCGCATACACTGCCGCCAGCGAAAACCACTACGGACATTAGCTGCCTTTGCGTTTCGGTCGTTTGTCTCTTCGTTTGGGTTTCCATTGGTGTTCGGCCATGTCGACACGCAGGCCCGCAAACCGTGTCCCTTCGCTTTCCAACAGTTTTCGTTGCAGTGACGCCTGCGGCTCGCGGATCAGGATGCGTCCGCCAGCGCCGACTACGCGGTGCCACGGAATACCGCGCCTGGAGGGGCACGCAAACATCGCGCGGCCTGCGGAGCGTGCGCCACCCGGCAGCTTCAGCGCGCGAGCCAGTTGGCCATACGTCAAAACGCGCCCGCGCGGGATTTTCTTCACCAAGCGGTACACGCGATCCCAAGCCATGGCTTCCTCCGCGCATAGCCTAAAGGTACTAGCCCGCTCGTACAAGAGGGCGCACTAGACCGCTCGTTTGCGCACCCTGTACCCATGGTGGATTGAGATTCCACTACCCAACCGCCACACTAGCTACCGCCGGATGATAGAAAGCATCTAACGAACTGGTGAGCGAAAGATGGCTCACCGGGTGATGCCGAAAAAGAGGTTGCCGGTATGGCGTTTATTCGACGCAGAGGCAATGCCTGGTATCTGGTGCACAACGTGCGCCGCAGCGGCAAGGTGAAGCAGCTTCATCTGGCCCGGCTCGGCGAGTACCCGCGCATTACCGACGACGTCGTGCGTCAAGTTTCGCGCAATTATCCCATGTTGGATGTGGACTGGTCGCAACTCCGGGAAATGGTCAAGAGCCGAGTGGAGCTCTTTCAACCCAGGTCCGAATTCGTCCAAAAGCTGGTTCGCTCTCTTCGCACTGTGAATCTTGATCTGGCTGATCTTTTCCCGACCCTGTTGCAGTGGGGTGAATCTCCCGAGTCCGCCCGCGAGCTGATTACACAGCTCCGGCTGCTTCGCTCCACGGTGGACGTCAAGTTGAGCCAGTTCGAGCTGACGGCGTGTCCCGAAAGCGCCGCCGGACGCAGCTTTCGATAGGAGGGTAAAACCATGAGCGCCGCGCATATGCAACATCTGGACACCAGCCGCCGCAGCGCCGAATCCGGCGAATTCGAAGCGGCACTGCGCAAGAAGATCGTCGGACAAGACGAGGCCGTCGCCGCGCTCGTGGATATTTATCAGGTCTTCCGCGCCGGCCTGCATTCGCCCGGCCGCCCGGTGGGTAACCTCCTTTTTCTCGGCCCGACCGGCTCGGGCAAGACGCGCATCGTGGAAGCCATGGGCGAAATTCTGTTTGGCGACCCGCGCTCCGTCATCAAAGTGGACTGCGCCGAATTCCAACACTCCCACGAGATTGCCAAGCTGATCGGCTCGCCCCCGGGCTACCTCGGACACCGCGAGACGCATCCGCTGATCACGCAAGAGACGCTCTCGCAGTATCACACCGAGGACCAAAAGCTGAGCCTGCTGCTCTTCGACGAAATTGAAAAGGCCTCCGACGCCCTGTGGCAATTGCTGCTGGGCATCCTCGACAAGGCCACGCTGACGCTCGGCGATAACCGCCGCGTGGACCTTTCGCAGACGCTCATCTTCATGACCTCCAACCTCGGCGGCAGCGAAATCAGCACGCTGATGACCGGCGGCCTGGGATTTGTCCAGCCGTCCGACAAGCCCTCGGACGCAATGGATACCAAAGTGGAGCGCACGGCAACCGAAGCGGCGAAGCGCAAGTTTTCGCCGGAGTTCATGAACCGCATCGACAAGGTGGTGGTGTTCCACCCGCTGCGCCCAGCGCAGCTCGAGCAGGTGCTGGATATCGAGTTGGACCTGGTGCAACGGCGCGTGCTGGACACCGCGCGCGGCCAGTTCGTGTTTCGCCTCACGCGCCCCGCGCGGGAATTCCTGCTGCGCGAAGGCACGGACATCAAGTACGGCGCGCGGCACCTGAAACGCGCCATCGAGCGGAACGTGGTTTATCCACTGGCCAATCTGCTCTCCACCGGACAAATCATGGTGGGGGACATTCTCTCGATTGATTGGGACCCCGTCACGCGGCAGCTTTGCTTTGCTCGCACCGGCGAAAGCGCGCTGGTGCCGCTCGCGCCGCCAGCCCCGGTGCTCGCCGCGCAGGCCATTTCGGCGCGGGGCGGGCGCGCCATCGAAATCCCCGCGCAGGCCAACGCGCGCGAAGCTCAGCCGCCTGCGGCTGCATCGGCGCCGCTCTCTCCTGCGCCGGTTGCATCCCGCCGGCGTCACGATTCCCAAAAGTAATTTCAGAGGCGGGGCGCGCTGATTCCAAGCTCGGAGTCAGCGCGCCTCTGCCTATTCTCCCTCCTGTGCGATAATCCCATTTGGAAGATATTCTGTTCGTGGACTCATGGCGACCCTTGCGGCGCCGCCATCATCTAAGCGATTGGGCCGGGAGCCCAGTCGGTTCGCTCGGGTGCCGCAAACGAAACTTGGAAGCAGGGAGACGAAGATGAGCAACAATCGCGCATGCAGCAACGCGGCGCGGCGACTGGCGCGCTCGAGAGTGCAGCAGGCGGTTGCCATGGCCCTGGTAATGACTTTAGCCTGGGCGCCGGTGGCACAGGCCGAGCGCACGCACTTCAAGCCCGGGTGGAATCTGTTTTCTCCGGCGCAGGACGTGGAGATGGGCCGTCAGGTGGCGCAAGACGCCGAGCGGCAACTGGCCATCGTCAATGACTCGCGCATTGAGAATTATCTGAACACACTCGGCCGGCGCCTGGCAGTGAAGGCTCCCGGTGAGAAATATCCTTATCAATTCAAGCTGGTCAACGATCGCGCCATCAACGCCTTTTGCCTGCCGGGCGGGTTCATTTATGTGCACCGCGGGGTGATCGAAAACGCGGACAACGAAGCACAACTTGCCGGCGTGATGGCCCACGAAATTTCCCACGCCGCGCTGCGCCATGGCACTAATCAGGCCTCCAAGGCCTACGCCGCGCAGGTGCCACTGGCTCTTCTCGGTGGCATGCTGGGCAGCAATTCGATTGGCGCGGTCCTGACACAACTGGGCGCCGGGTTTGCCGCTAATTCCATTCTTCTGAAATATTCCCGCGATGCGGAGACTCAAGCGGACCTGATGGGCGCGCAAATTATGTACGACGCCGGCTACGACCCGCGCGGTATGCCGCAGTTTTTTGAAAAGCTGCAAGCGCAGTCGAAAGGCGGAGGAATGCCGCAGTGGCTGAGCAGCCACCCCAACCCGGAAAATCGTGTCGGCGGGGTCAACAGTGAAATCGAAAAACTTGGCGGCGCGCCGCCCAAATACAAAACCGATTCACCAGAATTCCGTTCCATCCGCGCCATGGTGCTGGCGCTTCCGGCACCCGGGAAGGGAAGTACTCCCACGTCGAGCGACAATCGCGGCGCAGGACAATCCGGACGCCCGGAACTTCCTTCCACGCGCTACCAAAGCTTTCAGAACAACCTGCTGCGCATGTCCTACCCGGATAACTGGAAGTCCTACGGGCAGCAGGGCGCGGTGACGTTTGCGCCGGAAGGCGGCATCATGGACGACGGGCGCGGAAACGCCGCCCTGGCCTACGGCGTCATCGTCAACATTTTCGAAGTGCACAGCGATGGGTCCGCGCAGGTGACGCTCGAGGAGGCCACCGATCAGCTGATTGACGACTTGCGCCACTCCAATCCGGCTGTGCGCATTTCGCGAAGGCATGAACGCGTGCGTATCGGCGGGGTACGCGCACTTTCCACTTATCTGACAAATGATTCTCCAACCGGCGGCAAGGAAGACCTCTGGCTGGTCACCGTGCTCCGCCCGGACGGGCTGGTCTATTTCGTCAGCGTCGCCCCGGAACGCGATTACGACAACTTCGACCAGACATTTCAGAACATGCTCAGCTCGGTGCGCTTCCCGCGGTAATGCGAAAATAGAAAATAATAATGAGAAATAAGCCGAGGGGATGTGTGTCGAATTATGGCTTCCAGCGCAGGATGGGCTTGCGCGCGGCGGTGACTTCGTCGAGGCGGCCGACCCGCGTGCTGTGCGGCGCGGTTTTCACCAACTCCGGCGTTGTGGCGGATTCTTCGGCGATGGAGCGCATGGCGTCAATGAACTGATCGCATTCTTCCTTGGACTCGGATTCGGTAGGCTCAATCATCAGCGCGCCGTGGACGATGAGCGGAAACGCAGTGGTGTAGGGGTGAAAGCCGTAGTCGATCAGGCGCTTGGCGATGTCCATCGTGCTCACGCCGTTTTTTTTCTGCCGCGCGTCGCCGAAGACCACTTCGTGCATGCAGGGCAACTTGTAGGGCAGCTCGTATACGTCTTCCAGCTTTTTGCGAATGTAATTCGCATTCAACACCGCATCTTCTGAGGCCTGCCGCATTCCCGGACCGTAGGCCAGCGCGTAGGCCAGCGCACGCACCAGCACGCCGAAATTTCCGTAAAACGCTTTCACGCGCCCGATGGACTTCGGGCGGTTGTAGTCGTAGTTCAGCTTTCCATCTTTTTCGATCACGACGGGCATGGGCATGAATGGTTCGAGAATTTTCTTCATGGCCACTGGCCCTGCGCCGGGCCCGCCGCCGCCGTGCGGCGTGGAAAACGTTTTGTGCAGGTTCAGGTGCATCACGTCCACGCCGAAATCGCCCGGGCGGGCAATGCCCGTGAGCGCGTTCATGTTCGCGCCGTCCATGTACAGCAGCGCGCCCTTGGCGTGGAGGATTTTCGCGATTTCGCTGATGTTGCGCTCAAAAATTCCCAGCGTGTTGGGGTTGGTGACCATCAGCGCGGCGACGTCTTCGGTGACGATTTCCGCGAGGCGCGCCATGTCAATTCCGCCGTGGGCATCGGACTTGACGTTCTCGACAGCATAGCCGGCGATGACCGCTGTGGCCGGGTTCGTTCCGTGCGCCGAATCGGGGATTAGTACTTTTTTGCGCGGATTGCCCTGGCTTTCGAGATAGGCGCGAATCAGGAGCAGGCCGGTCAACTCACCCTGCGCGCCGGCGGCCGGTTGGAGCGTCACTGCATCCATGCCGGTGACTTCGATCAAAATATTTTCGAGCGTCTTCAGGATGCGCAGGCATCCCTGTGAAAGTTCCACGGGCTGGTAGGGGTGCTCATCGGCAATGCCCTCCAGCCGGGCCACAAATTCATTGACCCGCGGGTTGTACTTCATCGTGCACGACCCGAGCGGATACATTCCGTAATCAATCGCGTAGTTCCACGTGGAAATGCGCGTGAAGTGGCGCACCACTTCGATTTCGCTGACTTCCGGAAAGCCCTCGACGCCCGTGCGCACGTATTCCGCGCCCAGCGCTTTGGCGGCGTCCGTGGGCGGAACATCGAGCGGCGGCAATTCCATGCCGCGCTTGCCCGGCGAGGATTTTTCGAAAATCAGCCCTTCATTCTGGCTGACGTGGCGTCCCACTTTTTTGATCCTGTCGCTCATCTGTGGACTGAACCTCTACAGTTTCACACCGGTACTTTCAGTGCGCGGTCAATGCCCTCGACCAGCCGAGTGATTTCGTCCCGCGTGGTCGTCTCTGTCACGCACACCAGGCCGCGCTTGGTGAGTTCCGGATAGAACCGCCCCAGCGCCATCGGGCCAATGATTTTGTTTTTCAGCAGGTCGGCGTCGATCATTTTCACCGAACGCGGAAACTCCATCACGAACTCATTGAACACGGGGCCGCTGAAGGCGCGCCGCACACCGGAGATGGTCTCGAGTTGTGCCAGCGCGAATTGCGCCTTAGCGACATTCTGCTCCGCTTGTTCGCGCAAACCCTGTTTGCCGAGAAGACAGAGATGAATCGTCGCGGCCAGCGCGCAAAGCGCTTGGTTGGTGCAGATGTTGGAGGTCGCCTTCTCGCGGCGGATGTGCTGCTCGCGCGTGGCCAGCGTGAGGACGAATCCCCGGCGGCCCTGGCTGTCTGTGGTCTGCCCGGCGAGACGCCCGGGCATTTGGCGGACGAATTTGTCTTTCGTGGCAATCACGCCGGCATACGGCCCGCCGTAACTGGGCGGCAGGCCAAAGCTCTGCGCTTCCATGGCGATGATGTCGGCGTCCACGGGAGGCCGCGCGATGCCCAGCGACACCGCCTCGGCAATCCCCACCACCAGCAGCGCGCCGCAGCCATGCGCAATTTCCGCCAGCGCCGGAATCTGTTCCAGCACTCCGAAGAAATTAGGGGATTGCACCACCACGGCGGCGACCTGGTCGCTCGCAGCCTTGCGCACGGCGTCGAAATCCACCTGCCCGCTCGCGGTGAAGCCGAACTCTTCCACGCGCAGCCCGGTGTTTTTCGCGTAGGTGCCCAGCACCTGGCGATACTCGGGATGGACGGAACGCGCGATGAGCACGCGCTGGCGTCCGGTAAGCCGCTCGGCCATGAGCACTGCTTCCGTCAGCGCCGTCGAGCCGTCGTACATGGAAGCATTCGCCACTTCCTGCCCGGTGAGCTGGCACATCAGTGTTTGAAACTCAAAAATCGCCTGCAACGTGCCCTGGCTGATCTCCGCCTGATACGGTGTGTAGGAGGTCAAAAACTCGCCGCGCTGCAAGAGTGCGTCGGCCACCACCGAGCGGTGATGGTGATAGACGCCGGCGCCAAGAAAAGAAGTGTAGCCGCGCGAATTCTCCGCCGCACGGCCGCGGAAGTACTCGATGATTTCCATTTCCGAAAGCGGGCCCGGAACGTCGAGCGGGCGCTTCAGCCGGAACGCTTCGGGAATGGCCTGGAATAACTGCTCGAAGGAATCGAAGCCGATGGCGCGCAGCATCTCGCGCCGCTCGGAATCACTTTTCGGGAGGTAGCGCATCAGGCCGAGGTTTCCTTTTGCTTTTCCGCGATGTACGATTGGTAGGCGGCGGCATCCATCAGGGAATTCACCTCGGAGGGATTGGCCAGCTTAATCTTGATGAGCCACGCGGCGCCGTGCGGGTCCTGATTGATTTTCTCCGGCTCGTTGCCGAGCATGGCGTTGGTCTCGGCGACCTCGCCGGAAACCGGCGAATAAATCTCACTCACCGCCTTGACGGATTCCACGGTGCCAAACGACTGCCCGGCGGCAATCTTCGCGCCGATTTTGGGCAGTTCGACGAACACCACATCGCCCAACTCGTGCTGTGCGTAGTCGGTGATGCCGACGGTGCCCATCGCACCGTCCAGCTTGATCCACTCGTGCTCTTTTGTGTAGCGGCAGTCTGCTGGAACCATCGTCGCTCCTCGTGAATGCGCCTGCGGAGTTTACTTCGGGCGCTTGTAGAAGGGCAGCGGCACGATGCACGCCGCGGCCTGGTGACTGCGAATGCCAATCTGGATTGGCGTTCCCACGGCGCTGAGCGCCGGCGGCACATAGGCCATGCCGATGTTCTTGCCCAGAAACGGCGCGGGCGAGCCGCTGGTGACGTGTCCTACCTTTTCGCCGTTTTGCAGCACCGGGCAGCCGTCGCGCGCGATCAGCTTGTCGGTCATCTCAAATCCCACGAGCGTGCGCTTTAGGCTTTCTTTTTGCTGTCTGCCCAGCGCCGCGCGGCCCAGGAATTCGCCCTTGTCCATTTTGCAGATCCAACCGAGATTGGCTTCCCATGCCGTGGTGGTGTCGTCAATTTCATGCCCGTAGAGGCACATACCGGCTTCCAGGCGCAGCGTGTTGCGCGCGCCGAGCCCGCAGGGAATCAGTCCGTCGGGCTCGCCGCCGGCCAGCAGCGCAAACCACAGTTTTTCGGAGTGTTCCGGGGCGAAGTAGAGTTCGAAGCCGTCCTCGCCGGTGTAACCGGAGCGCGCGATCATGCATTCTTCGCCGCTCACCAGCCCATGCGTAAAGTGGTAGTACGGGATGGATCCCAGCGGCACTGGCGTGAAGCGCCGCAGGATGGCGGCGGACTTGGGCCCTTGCAGGGCAATCTGCGTGTAATATTCGCCGGCGTTTTCCACTTCCGCGCCGGTGGTGTTGTGCTGGACGATGTGCGCGAAGTCCTTGTCCTGGTTGCTGGCGTTGACGCAGAGGTAGTAGTGCGTGTCTGCCATCTTGTGAACGAGCAGGTCGTCCACAAACGTGCCCTTTTCGGTCATCAAGCCGGAGTAGTGGATCTGCCCCACGGCGAGCTTTTGCACATTGTTGCAGGTGACTTTCTGCATCAGCTCGAGCGCGCCGGGGCCGTGCACCACAATTTCGCCCATGTGACTCACGTCGAACAAGCCGGCTGCTGTGCGCACCGCGCGATGCTCGGCGATGATACCCGTGTATTCGACGGGCATGTCCCACCCGCCAAAATCGACCATCTTGGCCCCGAGGCGTCGGTGGGTGGCGTTCAGCGCGGTTTTTCGCAGTTCAGAGGACGGAGTCGTCACAGAAGAGTCTCAGCAATTGCGGCAAGCAGGCGAAAATAACATGCGCTCCAGAGAGTGTCAAGGAAACGCGCGGTGTCGCGGCCACGCGCGGGCAAATTGCATCTTGTCGCCGTGCAGCGCGTGGAATATAGTCGGCATGGAGGACGCCATGCGAGGCAAAGAGGTCGTCTGCTTGCAGTGCGACAAGCCCGAGCGCACGTGCACGTGCGACAAATATTGCTACATGTGCAAAGGTGAATTCGGCGTCCGGCTCTGCGAAGACGGCCTCTACTATTGTCCCGATTGCCGTGAAGCGTGCGACCTCCGGGTTGCGGAGAGCCATGGCTAAGGAGCTCACCCGGGCTGAATTCCGCTTCTCTCCCGACGCGCAGATGGTCCTCGGCATCGTCGCTGCCGCGGAGCATTTCGGCCAGCGCAAGCACCTGGATGGTGCCTCCGTGCTGGCACTGATGCGTGCCGCACAGGAGGCCTGTCAGAGCACTTTCAAGTTGCTTTCCGGCGATCCCCCAACGCTCGGCGTGCTGATGACCGAGTTTGACGACCGCATTGAGATGACCATCGAGCACCAGGGCGAAGCGCTGCCGACCGCCGGCCTCGACACGTTTCTGGACGCCGAGGCCGAAGAGGCTACGCCTGGCGAGCTTTCTGGCTACATGCTGATGACGCTGGTGGACCGCGTGCAGTATCAGACGGTCGCCGGCACGCAGCGCATGACCCTGGTCAAGAACGCCCCCGCATCTTCCTCGAACAAATAAGCCCGTTTTTTTTCTAGGTGTGGATTGGAATATTGTGAGGAATGGTCTGCGTGGTCTGTGAAAACCTGATGCAGACAATTTACATCTTCACTGCAAAGGTGTTTCGCCGCAGCAGCGACTGCATCATTTCGTCGGAGAGATTCATCTGCACGTTCATGCGGTCGCCGCGCGGCGTCACCTTGATTTCATCGAGTGTTTTCGCCAGGTCGGGGTTGTTCGGGTTTTCCTGGTAGCGGCGGTAGAGCAGCCCGGCTTGCAGCAAAGAGGCAAAAAGGTTGGCGTCGTCGGGCGTTTCGCACACCGCCTGGAAGCGCGCATCGATCCCGCGGTCCGCCAGAATGGAAATCGTCAGGGCGCGCATTTTGGCGATGAGCTTGGGCGCGTCAGGCATCTGCGCCGCTTCGGGCACCAGTTGCTGCATGGCCAGGCGGGTGTAACCTCGGTCGAGCACGGCCCACACCAGGCCGTTGCCGTTCACTTCGCTAATCAGCGGATACATTTCATCATTGCGCAGCAGGCTTTCCTCGGCGCCGAAGCGGACTTCAATCAGTTTCTCGAGGACCGCACGATGTCCGAAGGCCGCGGTGTTGGAGTCCACGAAAAAGAAGAAAATATCGCCGGGTCCCACGCCGCTGCCAAAGGCGAACAGCGTATAGCCGCGGAACTTCGCCGTGGGCAGCTTTTGTGCCTTGAAGTAGGCTTCGGCGCTTTCCGGCGCGTACTGTCCGAGCGCCACGCCGACAATCTGCTCTCCTGTTTCCGCGGTGGGCGACGTTACGGCCCACACCACTTCGTTCACCTGCCGCTCGGGGTCGATCCCCGCCGACGCCAGAAACGCTTCGAACTGCCGGAAGCGGCTGGGCAGCATCTGTTCCTTCAGCTGGGCGTACCAGGCGAACTTCCGCGCTGATTTCAGGTCCGCATAGGCGAATTCGCCGACGTCTTTGGGGAAGAGTCCGATGACGTCCGGCTGCACGGTGCCCGCCGCCGCACGCGCGGGTGCCATCGCGGCCGCGAGTGCCAGCACTGCTGCCACCAGGAATGTTTTGTGTTTGTGCATCACTACTTTGAACCCGATTCCCGGTGCGGGGTTGTGTGCCATCTCAACCTGCCGTCACCGGACTTCCCGCGAGCCGGGCTTCCAACTCCGCCGACTTCGCTTTCATTCGTGCCGCATACCCAGCGTCGGCCAGCGACTCCAAGTTGATGGCCACATTTTCGAGCGCGCCGCGCACAGCCGCAGCGGCCATCAGCCGCCCGACGCGCAGGTCGGAAATCATGGCCGCGCCGGAAATGGATTCCAGTTGCGCGAGCCGCTCATAAACGGCCAGTGCGGCTTCGGCCACCTGCATGGGTACTTCGGCCGCGCCCTTGGTGGCTTGCTGGATGGCTTCTGCTCGCTTGGCCTGCTCCGCGGGAGATTCTTTCGGCAGCTTGAACGCGGCGAGCACAGCGTCGTAGGAGGCGGCGTCGCGGTCGATGGCATTTGCCAGCGCGGCTGCGGCGCCTCGCAATTCATCGATGGCCGCGCTTAACTGGTCCACAAACGCCGCCTGCGATTTCTTTTTGCGCGAAAGCCCCGCAACCATTTGCCCCAGGCTCGCCGCCAGCGCGCCGGCCAGCGCGGAGACGCTGCCGCCGCCCGGCGTCGGCGTCGCCTCGGCCACCGCTTCGAGAAACGGCAGCGCCAGCGCCGCAAATATTCCCGGCCCCTCCTTTTCGGCGCGGGGCGCGCCAGCCAACGAAGCGGCCAGCCGGTTTTCCAGCACCTGCATCGGCGAGAAGGTTTCCAATTGGAGATAAAAATCCGCGGTGAGCTCGATGGCGCGCTTGGGAATCAGCCCGACAATTTCACTGCCCACAATGAGTACGCCGTAACGCGCCGCCTCGCGCTTCACCATCTCAAACACGCGGTGCAGCGGCGTCTGTTCGAAGTCGGTCATGTTGATGGACACCTGCGCCAGATTGCGCGCGCGCAGGTCCACGCCCATGGCCTTGGCGAAGCGCAGTCCGCCGGTAGAAAAACGGATGGCCTTGGCAATCTTTTTCGCGATTTCCACGTCGGGCGTGTTCAGATTGATGTTGTAGGCGACCAGGAATTTCCTCGCGCCAACCACCGTCGCGCCTGCGGTGGGATGCAGCCGCGGCTCGCCCACGTCCGGCGCGCGATCGGGATTCGTCATCACTTCCTGCGCCAGGCCTTCGAACTGTCCTTTGCGGATGTTCTCAAGGTTGGTGCGCTCCGCGCGCTGCGCCGCCGCCTCGTAAAAATAAACGGGAATGCGATAGCGTTCCCAGATTTCGCGCCCGACTCTTTTCGCCAGATGCACGCAGTCTTCGATGCTCACGCCCTCGATGGGGATGAAGGGCACCACGTCGGTTGCGCCAATGCGCGGATGCGCGCCGCTGTGCTTCGTGAGATCGATCAGCTCAAGCGCTTTCCCCACGCCGCGCAGCGCCGCTTCGGCTACGGCGTCCGGCTCGCCCGCCAGCGTAATGACGCAGCGGTTGTGGTCGGAATCCATCTCGCGGTCGAGGACATAGACGCCCGCCACGGCGCGCATGGCGTCCACCAGCGCGTCCACCCGAGCGGCATCACGCCCCTCGGAAAAATTCGGCACGCATTCAACGATTCGTCTCATGGCGTCAAATAGGTCATCCCTTTTGCATTTTCGAGGCGCCGTGAACCACCGTGCCGCGCTTCAACGTCAGCCAGCAGTGGTTCACCCCGAAATAATAAGGTATTTCGCGGTAGTCCTCCACCTCGAACACGGCGATGTCCGCGAATTTGCCAACCTCGAGCGAGCCGATGCGGTCGGCGCGGCGCAAGGAATGTGCGGCATTGATCGTACCGGCGGCGATGGCCTCCGCGGGCGTCATGCGCATCTGCGTGCACGCCAGCGAAATAATCATCTGCATGTTCAGCGTGGGGCTGGTGCCCGGATTGAAGTCCGTGGCCAGCGCGATAATCGCGCCGGCAGCAATCAATTTGCGCGCGGGCGCGTAGTGCGTAAGCCCGAGATGGAAACAGCAGCCGGGCAGAAGCGTGCAAGTGACGTCCGACGCCGCTAGAGCGCGGATGTCCGCTGCGTTCACTTTTTCCAGATGATCCGCGCTGGCCGCGTGCAATTCCACTGCCAGGCGTGCGGCGCCGGTGCGGGCAATCTGCTCGGCGTGAATTCTCGGCGCCAGACCGCAGACACGTGCTGCCGTCAAGATGCGCCGCGCCTGCGCGACCGTGAAGGCTCCGCGGTCGCAGAAGACGTCGCAGAATTCCGCCAGCCCCTCCCTGGCCACGTAGGGAATCAGCTTGTGCACCAGCAGGTCGACGTACGCGTCCGGACGCTTCTTGAATTCCGGCGGCACCACGTGCGCGCCCATGAACGTCGGCACGATCTCCAGCCGCGCGTGCTTACGCAGCGCAGCAAGCACGCGAAGAATTTTCAATTCGCTGGACGCGTCCAGACCATAGCCGCTCTTGGCCTCGACGGTGGTTGTGCCGTGCGCGGCAAAGCTGTGCAGCCAATCATGCGCGCGAGCATAAAGCGCTCCGGCTTCCGCCGTGCGCAACTTGCGCACCGTGGAGAGAATTCCGCCGCCGGCTTTGGCAATTTGCTCGTACGTCGCGCCGGCAATGCGCCGCTCGTATTCTTCGGCGCGGTTGCCGGCAAACACGAGATGCGTGTGCGAATCCACGAACCCGGGAAGCACAACGCGTCCGCCGAGATCGAGTTTCTTCGCGCGGCGTGCATCTTTGCGGTGCTCGATTGCTTTTCGCGTGCCCACCGCCACAATCCGGCCATCGCTTACCACCAGCGCTCCGTCCTTGATGATGCCGGGATCGCGCAGCGCCCATCCGCGCCGTGGCACGGGCCCACGCAGCGTGAGGAGTTGTTTGCATCCGGTGATGAGCAGAGTCTCCGACATGCTTGCCTAGGTCTTCGCAACGCTGGCTTGGAACGCGGGCGCAAAAACATTCTCCGCAAACCACTCAATCGACGTCGGCGTGGTATTGGCTGCCGAGCGTTTTTCGAGCGGCACCATGCGGTGGTCGTTGATGGCTTCGGACATTTCGATCAGCGCCTCAGCCACCGATTTCGAGAGGCCCATCTGCGTCAGCGCGGGCTTGGCCATAAAGCCGGGAAACGCCGTGTAGGAAAGCCCGGGCTTGCCGATGGCCGCGCCCATCACTTTGGCCGCTTCCGCCATGGTGACGTCACGCTGGCCGAGCAGTTCGCGCGTTGCGTGGCCGGTCCAATCGCGTTTCAGCAGCGCCTCCGCGGCAACAGGACCGATGTCGCGCGTTGCGATGACGGGGAGCGGAACATCGGCTTTGATGACGCCGCCCATCATGCCCATGTTCTTGATCATCCCGATGAGCATCAGAAAATTTTCCATGAAGTACGCCGGGCGCAGGCTCAACACGTTCACACCGGCGATGCCGTTGAACATTTTCTCCACGTGATGCAGCCCGCTCACCGGCCCGCAGCCCTCGGCATTCTGCGCACCAACGCTGCTCAGGAAAACGACGTGCTTCACGCCCGCCTTGCCAATCGCACTCGCAAGCCCGCGGGCTTGCCCAAGCTGCCGCTGGCGCACGTCCTCTGCCTTCATATCCGGAGGAAGCATGGCATAGACCGCCGTCGCGTCAGTGAACGCCTTAGTGAGCGCTGCTTCGTCGGTGACGTCAGCTACGCACGCTTCCGCGCCTCTGGCTACGAAGGGCTGCAACTTCTCCGCGCTGCGGCCAATCACGCGGACCTTCTCGCCCTTTGCAAGCAGCAATTCAGCGACGATTTTTCCGGTATTTCCTGTTGCTCCGGTGATGACGTACATAAGTCTCTCCAAAGGAATAGGTTTCTAGCCTGCTCGCAATGATTGACAAGCACAGGCTATAAGCCTGTGTTACAGCATTGGAATCTTCACGCCACTCTTGCTCGCAAAGGCGATCGCCTCGGGATAGCCGGCGTCGGCGTGGCGGGCGACACCGATGCCAGGATCGTTGGTCAGGACGCGCTCAATGCGCGCAGCCATTTCTTTGGTGCCGTCGGCGACGATCACTTGCCCGGAGTGTTGCGAGTAGCCGATGCCCACGCCGCCGCCATTGTGAATGCTGACCCAGCTCGCGCCGCTGGCGGTATTGAGCAGGGCATTGAGCAGCGCCCAGTCGGCCACGGCGTCGGAGCCATCGCGCATTTTTTCGGTTTCGCGGAAGGGCGAGGCCACCGAGCCACAATCAAGGTGGTCGCGCCCGATGACGATGGGCGCTTTCAATTCGCCCCGCGCGACCAGATCGTTGATTGCCAGGCCGAATTTGTCGCGCTCGCCGTACCCCAGCCAGCAAATGCGCGACGGCAGCCCCTGAAACTTCACGCGCTTTTGCGCGAGCTTAATCCAGCGGCAGAGAATTTCGTCGTGCGGAAACATTTCCAGCACGAGCGCGTCGGTGCGATGAATGTCCGAAGCTTCGCCGGAAAGCGCCACCCAGCGGAACGGCCCGCGGCCTTCGCAGAATAGAGGACGAATGTACTCCGGCACAAAGCCGGGGAAGTCGTAGGCGTCCTTCACGCCGTTTTCGTAGGCGAAGGTGCGGATGTTGTTGCCGTAATCAAACGTCACCGCGCCGAGTTTTTGCAGCGCGAGCATCCCACGCACATGCGCGGAAATTGCGTCGAGAGATCGCTTCTGATATTCGCCGGGATTTTTGCGGCGTAGCTCAAGCGCCTGTTCGAGCGTCATGCCGTTGGGTACGTAGCCGTTGAGCGGATCGTGTGCGCTGGTCTGATCGGTGAGCAGGTCAGGCACCACGCCGCGCTGCGCCATTTCGGGAATCAGGTCGGCGCAATTGCCCACCAGCCCCACGGACGCAGCCTCGCGCTTGCGCACGGCGTTTTTCAGAATACGCAGCGCTTCGTCGAAATTGGTGACCATCACGTCGCAGTAGCCGGTCTTCAGCCGCCGCTTGATGCGTTCGGGGTCGACGTCGATGCCGAGGAACGCGCCGCCGTTCATGGTGGCCGCCAGCGGCTGCGCGCCACCCATGCCGCCCATGCCGCCGCTGACGACGAGCTTGCCTGCGAGGCTTCCACCGAAATGTTTTCGCGCGGCGGCGGCAAACGTTTCGTAGGTGCCCTGCAAAATTCCCTGCGTGCCGATGTAAATCCAGCTTCCCGCGGTCATCTGGCCGTACATCATCAGGCCCGCGCGTTCGAGCTCGCCGAATTTTTCCCAGTTGCTCCAGTGGCCGACAAGGTTGGCGTTGGCAATCAGCACCCGTGGGGCGTGTTCGTGAGTGCGGAAAATTCCCACCGGCTTGCCCGACTGCACCAGCAGTGTCTCGTCATTTTCGAGTTTACGCAGTGATTCGACGATGGCGTGGAAGCACGCCCAATTCCGCGCCGCTTTTCCCGTGCCGCCATAGACGATCAAATCTTCCGGCTTCTCGGCGACTTCCGGGTCGAGGTTGTTCATCAGCATGCGCAGCGCGGCTTCCTGCTGCCAGCCCTTGCAGCTGATCGAGTTGCCGCGTGGCGCTCGCACTGGCTGGTAGGTAACGCCGTTTTCAGCCGCCAGTTTGCTCATAGCCGTTCTCCTTGCTGCATCTTATCCCAGCGGCCCCGCTGTTTGTAGGGGCACGATGTAGCACGCGCCCCTGCGGCTCTCGTTGCACAAATCACGCGGCCTACGATACAGTCAGCGCCGGAGCCATGGCCTATCCCACGTTGCCGCAGAGTTTGCTGGATTCATTGGACCGCCAGCCACCTGACAAAGGGGTGATGCTGCACAAGGTTGGCGACACGTGGGAATCCATCACCGCGCGAGAACTTTTGCGGCGCATCGCGGGACTTTCGCGCGCACTGGCGGACCTCGGCATGAAAGCGGGCGACCGCGTAGGCTTGTTCTCCACCAACCGTCCGGAATGGCACATCGCCGACTTCGCCATCGTCGGGCTCGGCGCCATCAACGTCCCCATTTATTTCAACGAAGCGCCGGAGCGCATCAGCTACATCCTGAACGACTGCGGCGCAAAGGTGGTGATCGTCTTTGGAGAAGAGCAGACGCGCCGCCTGCTCGGCTGCCGCGATCGCATTGCCGCCGTCGAGCACATTATCGCCGGTTCAGCGCCGCCGCAAACCCCGGCGGACGTGCTGCGCTATGAATCGCTCATCTCCTCCGCCAGCGACGCGGATGTGGCCGACTACCGCCGCCGCGCCGCGCAAGTGACCTGCGACGACCTGGCTACCTTTATTTATACGTCCGGCACCACCGGTGTGCCCAAGGGCGTGATGCTCACGCACAGCAACGTGGTCTCCAATACGATTGATTCCTTTCAGGGGCTGAAACCGATCGAAGGAGATATCGGGCTTTCCTTTTTGCCGCTTGCGCACGTGTATGAACGCACCGTGGACTACGGCTACCTGTTTTACGGCGTGCCCATTTCTTACGTGGCGAAGATTGAGCAACTGGCCGCGGCCTTGCGCGAAGTGCGTCCAACCATCGTGGCCGCTGTGCCGCGCGTGTTTGAGAAGGTGTACGCAAACATCAAGGCGCAGAAAAAGGCGGCCGCCGGCTTACACGGCAGCGTCAACCGCTGGGCCGAAGATGTGGCCCGGCGCTCGGTGCCGTGGCGCGCATACGGGGAAAGCGTTTCACTGCTACTGAAAATGCAGTGGTACGTGGCGAACTGGTTCGTCTACTCGAAAATCCGCGACGGCATCGGCGGGCGCGTGCGCGCGTTTATTTCCGGGGCCGCGCCGCTTGCAAAGGAGCTTCTGGAATTTTTCTGGTCGGTGGATATCCGCGTGTATCAGGGCTATGGCCTGACGGAGACTTCGCCCATCGTGTCCTCGAGCAACCCGCAGTCCAACCGCATCGGCTCCAGCGGCCGGCCCATCCCCAACGTGGACGTGCGCATCGCCGAGGACGGCGAAATCCTGGTGAAGGGGCCGTGCGTGATGAAGGGCTATTACAACAAGCCCGCGGAAACGAGCGAAGTGCTTTCCGCCGATGGCTGGCTGCGCACCGGCGACATCGGGTACCTCGACGCCGACGGTTTTCTGTACATCACCGACCGCAAGAAAGACTTGATCAAAACGGCGGCGGGAAAATTTGTCGCGCCGCAGCCCATTGAAAACTGTTTGCGCACAAGCCCGCTCATTTCCGGCGCCGTCATCCTGGGCGACCGCCAGCGCTTCATCATCGCGCTGATTGTGCCGAACTTCGCTGCGGTGGAGAGCAAAGCAAGGGAGATTGAATTAACGTTTACCTCGCCCGCGGAAATGGCCGCGCATCCATGGGTGCGCGAACTCATCCGCGCTGAAATCGAACGGCTCACCGCGCACCTCGCGCAGTACGAAACGATCAAGCGCTTCGCCCTGCTCGACCACGATTTCACCTTCGAAGGCGGCGAGATCACCTACTCGATGAAAATCAAGCGCCACGTCATTGCCGAGCGCTTCCGCGAGCTCATCGCCGGTCTGTACGCCGAAGAGGACGAGCTGCGCCGACAGCCGCATTACCAAGCAAGGCAATAAATGAAGGTTTGTGTGAGGAAGTTGCGCCGGCGGTTGCCACGCGTTTATTTTGCGGGCTCCACGAGCCGCTCGGGCATGTCCGCCAGCACGTAACCCATCACCGCCAGCATCGCCATCGCCTTGCGAAAATTCACAGGCTCGATTTTGTCGAGGGTGTCGGCGTTGGTGTGGTGCCAGTCGAAGTAATGTTCGCCGGTGGTGCGCAGGGCCAGGCCGGGGACGCCGTCACGCATCAACGGGCTGATGTCGGCGCCGCCACCGCCGCGAGTGATTTCGCCGGCCTCAATTCCTTCCAGCAATTTTCCGATCTGTTGCAGCGTGGCCATGGCCGCTGTGTAGCGCGGATCATTCGCGTTGGAGTCCACTCCGGTGATGCTGAAGCCGAAGCCGGCCGGCTTTTCCGCGCCGCCATCCATTTCAATGGCGGCCACGTGCTTGGCGATGTCGGCGCCGAGGGCTTCGCGATAGGCCAGGCCGCCGCGCGAGCCGTTTTCCTCGTTGGTCCAGAGCACGACGCGCAGGGTGCGCCGTGGCTGGAAGCCGAGCTGCTTCAAAATGGTCAGCGCCTGCCAGGCGGCGATGCAGCTTGCGCCGTCGTCGTGCGCGCCCTGGCCCACGTCCCACGAATCAAAGTGCCCGCCCATCACCACGATTTCATCCGGTTTCTCACTGCCGCGGATTTCACCGATGACGTTGGCCGAGTCCGCGTCCGGCAACATTTTCGCCTCCATATACAGTTTTACGCGGACTTCTTTTCCCGCTTCGCTCATGCGGTGCAGCCATGCCGCGTCTTCCGCGGTGATGGCCGCCGCGGGAACGGTGGCCTCGCCGGCCTTGGGGTCCATCGCGCCGGTGTGCGGCGTGTACAGGCTGCGCCCGGTCACCGAGCGCAGCAGCATGCCCACTGCGCCGAGCTTTGCGGCGCGAGCGGCGCCAATCGAGCGGTAGCGCACCGTGGGTCCGTATCCAGCCCAGGGCACATCGTAAAGAACAATTTTCCCCGTAATCTTTTCCTGACCGAGCGCCTCGAGTTCATCGAAGCTGGAGACCACCACGACCGGCGCGGTGATTCCTTCCGGCGGCGTAGCGATACTCCCGCCCAGGCCGAGCATGGGCAGCGGCCGCTCAAGTGGCGCGACGACGATGACGTACTCGCGCCCGCGCACCCAGTGCGGCACTTTCACCGGCTGCAAGCGCACGTTGTCGAGCTGGTCGGCCTTCATGGCCTCCGCCGCCCACGCCACCGCGTGCTCGAGTTGCGGCGAGCCGCTGAGGCGGTGGCCGATTTCCGTCGTCATGTAGGTGAGCTTCTCCCATCCACCTTTGTCCACGAGGGCTGCGCCGATGATTTTTCCTGCGGTATCGCGGTACTCCTCGGTGAGAGAAGTTTTCTTTTCCTGCGCCAGCCCGGCGCCCGCCATCAAAATAATTAGTCCCAGCGCCACGAGCGCGCGTCCAGTTTTCGTTGTCATGATTACGAGTCCTCGCTCACGATAAAACACACTCATGAATGACGCGCGAAATCTTAGCAGCCTGCGCGCGCAAGTCAACGCGGCAATCTGGCCGCCGCCGCGCTACAATATCACCGGGGAGTACAATGTTATGAACGACCAGCTCGTGATCAACGGCCGCGCATTCCGTTCGCGGCTGATTGTCGGCACCGGAAAATACCGCAGCTTTCAGGAAATGGCCCGCGCGCACGCCGCCTCGGGCGCGGACATGGTCACCGTCGCCGTCCGCCGCGTGAACTTGACCGACAAGTCGAAAGAATCGCTGCTCGACTACATCGACCGCACCAAAATCTTCATCCTGCCCAACACCGCCGCTTGCTTTACGGCCGAAGAAGCCATCCGCACAGCGCGTCTTGGAAGGGAAGTGGGCCTCAGCGAGTGGGTGAAGCTGGAAGTAATCGGCGACCAGCAGACGCTTTTTCCGGACACCGCCGCGCTGATCGAAGCGACACGCGTGTTGGTGAAAGAAGGCTTCGTCGTGCTGCCGTACACGAACGACGACCTCATCGTCGCGCGGCGCCTGATTGACGCTGGTGCCGCGGCGGTGATGCCGCTGGCCGCGCCCATCGGCTCCGGCCTGGGCATCCAGAACGCGACGAACCTGCGCATCCTCCGCGAACGCATCACGGAAGTGCCGCTCATCGTGGACGCCGGCGTGGGCACCGCGTCCGACGCCGCCGTGGCCATGGAGCTCGGCGCCGACGGCGTGCTGATGAATACGGCCATCGCCGAAGCGCAGGACGCTGTGCTCATGGCGGAAGCCATGCGCGACGCCGTCACCGCGGGAAGAAAAGCTTACCTCGCCGGGCGCATCTCGAAAAAGCTGTACGCTTCTGCCTCCAGCCCGCTCTCCGGCGTCGTTCGCTGAAGTGCGCGCACGGAAGCACGAGTGAAGCAAACCAGCCTCGCGCATGAGTGAAAAACAGAAACTCCGCCTCAGCTACATCGACTGGATGCGCGGGCTGGCGTGCGTCGCGATGTTTCAGACGCACTGCTACGATTCCTGGCTGGCGCCGTCGGAGCGGTCAGGAAAATTTTTCATGTGGTCACAACTAGTGGGAACCTTGCCCGCGCCTCTTTTTCTTTTTCTCGCGGGCGTTTCGTTCGCGCTGGTCACCGACAAAATGCGCCGCCGCGGCGCAACCGACAATGAAATTGCCCGCACCACGATCAAACGCGGCGCGGAAATTTTCGGCATCGCCATGCTCTTCCGCGTGCAGGAATTTATCCTCGGCCTGCCCGGAGCGCCGTGGACCGATCTGCTCCGCGTGGACATCCTGAACATGATGGGCATTTCCATGATAGCCATGGGCGCGCTGTGCCGCGTGGCGCGCACTCGCGTCGCGACAGTCGCGTCATCCATAGGTGTCGCGCTCGCCATTGCTCTTGCAACGCCGCCGCTGTGGACCACGCTGCGGCCGCGCTGGCTGCCGTGGCCGCTGGAGGCCTACATCAACGGCGTGCACATCTACCCCGATCCGCAGCCGTGGCTCTTTCCGATTTTTCCGTGGTCGGCCATCGCATTCGCAGGATTGGCCGCGGGCTTTCTACTTTTCAGCGATTGGGCCAAGCAGCGGGAAGCGCTCACCGCGACGCTGCTCGGCGCAGGCGGCGCGGCGCTGTACATGGTCGCGCAGTGGCTCGATGCCATGCCCGTGCAGCTCTACACCGTGTACGACTACTGGCACACCAGCCCGAATTTTTTCCTCACGCGCATAGGCATCCTGCTGATGATTTTGTTCGTGTGCTATGCGTGGTGCCGCTGGGGAGCAGGTGAGTGGGGCTTCAGCCCCATTATTCTACTGGGGCAGACGTCACTGCTGGTTTACTGGGTGCATATCGAATTCGTGTATGGCCGCTTTTCGATTCTGACCAAGCGCGGCGTGAGCATTCAGACGGCCAGCCTCGGCCTGTTGGCAATTTTTGCTGCGATGGTTTTGCTCTCGCTCGCGCGCACGCGGACGAAAGGGCGCAGCGCCGAAGTCTATGCGTGGTTTCGCCGCTTTTCCCGGCCTGCGCAAGAAGGTTAGTCACGCAGAAATATCTACGCGTTACTGTTTCTTTGGCGGAAGCTTGAAGATGAGTTCGCCGCGCTTGGCCAGGCCCATCTCCTGGCGCGCAATGCGCTCGATGAGCTGTGGGTCCGTCTTCAACGCCTGAATTTCCTCGGACAGCTGTTTGTTGTCCGTATTGAGTTGCGCGATGTCCTGGCGCAGCTTTTCCACTTCCTTTTGCGCGCGGCGCATGGCCAGAAATCCATGATCCCCGAAGAGGACATGCGCCACCAGCGCCATCAGCAGCAGAACAAAGATGGTGCCGCCCCAGCGTTGCAGAAAAGTCTGTTTCGGCGCGGACTTCCGCGCAATCGGGTGCGCCGCTCGCGTCGCGCGTTTTATGCGTACACCCATTTTTGTACCTCGGCGGCCAATGCGTTGGCGGCCTCGCGCGAGCCGGCTTCCGTGTACACGCGCACCAGCGGCTCTGTGCCGGAGAGCCGCATCAGCGCCCACGTGCCGTTTTCAAAGATCAATTTCAATCCGTCCGTGCGATCTGCTTTTGCGACGCGACGTCCGAGAAATTCTTTGAAGTCTTTTTTCAGCCGCTCGAGCAATCGCGCCTGCACATCCGCTTGCAAGTGCAGGTTTACGCGCACGGGCCAGAACTCCGCGCCCACTTTTTTGAAGAGCGCGCGCAATTGCTCCGCAAGCGACGCGCGGCGCACGGCAATCATTTCCGCCACCAGCAGACAGGCCAGGACGCCGTCCTTTTCCGGCACGTGGCCGCGGATGCTCAGGCCTGCGCTTTCTTCGCCGCCCAGCGCAATTTTGTCCTGCTTGATTAATTCGCCGATGTACTTGAACCCGACCGGAGTTTGATAGACGGGCTGGCCGTGGAATTTCGCCACCGCGTCGAGCAGATGTGTAGTCGCCACGCTGCGCGCCGTGCCGAGCTTCCAGCCGCGCGTTTCCACAACGTAATCATAGAGCAAAGCAAGAACGTGATTGGGCTGCACAAAGCTGCCGTCGGCGTCGAAGATGCCGAAACGGTCGGCGTCTCCGTCGGTGGCCAGTCCGGCACTCGCGCCGGATTCGAGCACGGCCGCACGCAACGGCGCAAGGTTGCTTTCGGAGACGTCCGGGCCAGTGCCGTCGAACAGGACGTCGCGGTTGGTGCGAATCGCGCGTGCGGAAATTCCCTGGTCGGTGAAAGCGCGGTCCAGGTAGCCCGCGCCGCATCCGTGCAGCGGGTCGCAGGCAAAATGGAGCTTGGCGTTGCGCAGCGCGCCAAAGTTGACAAGCTGTGCCAGCCGCGCCAGATACGGCTCGCGCGGGCTGATGCGCTCGATGCCATCGCTGGACTCCCGCTCGCCGTGCGCAAGGGCTGGCAGCGGTCTTCCGGCGAGCTGCGCCACGCGCGCTTCGATGTCCTTCGTTACTTCCGGCAGCGCAGGCCCGCCGTCCGGCCCGGAAAATTTCAGTCCATGATATTCGGCAGGATTGTGGCTGGCGGTGAAATTGATTGCGCCGTCGGTCTTGCGCCGCAAGATTTCGTAGGCGATGGCCGGGGTGGGCGCGGAATGGTCACACAGCAGCACGCGCACGCCCCGGGCCCACAGCACTGCCGCTGCTGTCGCGGCAAATTCTTCCGAGAAAAAGCGTGGATCGTGCCCGACGATGAGCGTGGGCTTCTTGTTTTTGCTCAGCACGTGCCCGGCGATGGCCGCCACTACCAGCCGCACGTTGGCGAAGGTGAACTGGTCGGCGATGACGGCGCGCCAGCCCGAAGTGCCGAACCGGATGGCCGTAGCCGCGATTTGATTGCCCGCCATGACACGCTATTGTATCGTGGCCTACGAGCCAGCGGGCAGCGGCCGGCGATTCGTGAACAGTATGAGTAAAGAAGCTCGGCGGCCGGCGGGAGACGTGCGTTGACGGACAAAGTGGTGGTGCTGGTGACCTGCGCGAACTCGCGCGAAGCAAAACGCATTGCGCACGCCGCCGTGGAAGCGCGGTTGGCCGCCTGCGTCAACGTGCTCGCTGCTCCGGTCCATTCTGTTTATCGCTGGAAGGGAAAGGTGGAGCAGGCCAGCGAAGTGCTGCTTCTCATGAAAACTTCGCGCAAGAAACTTGCCGCGTTGCGCGCCGCTGTGGAGCGATTGCACAGTTACGATGTGCCCGAATTCATCGCTATTTCGATTGCCGCCGGCTCGCCCGCTTATCTGCATTGGTTCGACGAATGCCTGCAGCCGGCCGCACGCGGAAGGAGGCCTCGATGAGCGAACTGGGTCCGGCGGCGGCCGCGTGTCTGGTCGGCGAGCACAACCACTTCCGCTGGTTTCACGTCGAGGACGTCAAAGGGCCGGCGCTGGACGAATTGGCGGTCGCGTTCGGTCTCCACGACCTGGCGATAGAGGATTGCCGCAATCTGCGACAGCGATCCAAAGTCGACGATTACGATACTCACATTTTTTTGGTCCTGAACACGCTGCATTTCGACAAAACGAAACGCGACTGCTGGTTTGGCGAATTCAATGTTTTTGTGGGGAAAGATTTTCTGATTAGCGTCCACGACGGTCCCAGCCGCACATATCGCGCGGTGCTTCCGAAGTTTCAAGCGGAACCGAAGATGGCTCACCCGGGGCATCTGCTCCGCGCGCTGCTCGACTACATCGTGGATCAATACTTGCCCGTGCTCGACACGGTCGAGGAACGCATCGAGGAAATGGAAGAGGAAGTGATCGGAAGAACTTCACCGGCGCAGCTCAGCGAGATTTTCGCGCTGCGCCGCGCGCTCATCAACTTCCGCCGCGTAGCTACCGGCATGCGCGATGCCGTGAACCACCTGCTCTACCGCACCGAGCCGTGGCTGCGCGCCGAGCAACTCTATCTCCGCAACGTCTATGACCACATCGTGCGCGCGCTGGATTTCGTCGAGACCTACCGCGAAATCCTCACCGGCGTGCTGGACGTGCACCTCACCGCCACCGCCAACCGCACCAACGAAATCATGAAGGTGCTCACCATCTACACGACCATCGCCGCTCCCATCCTGCTCATCACCGGTTACTTTGGCCAGAATTTCGACAGTCTCCCTCTCTTGCACCAATCGTACGGTGTTCCTGTGATGCACGGGCTGTTGTTGATTAGTTCGCTCGGCGCCCTGTGGTTCTTCAAGCGCCGCGGCTGGTATTAGGCAGAAAATTCTTCCAAGGACTACTTTGCAGGCTTCTGTCCTGACTTGAAGGTTGTCCACGGGCCGGCCTTCATGTCGCGCAGGATGGGCGCCTGCCAGGAATACTCCGGATTCGCCTTCAGGAACGGCGCGGCGATGAAATCCGCTCCGCAGGGATGGCCGATGCGCGCGCGCAGCGTCATAGCCGCGGCCATCGCGTCGTCCATCACTTTGCCCTGCACCGCGCCTCCGGGATAGTTCGCTCCCCACTCCCACTCCGGCACGCCGCGCGAAGTCGCATCCACGTGGCCGCAGAGCGTGCGCTCGTCGGCCTCGTCCTTTTTCAAGACGACGTCGTAGTGGTCGGCCATCGCTTTCTCGGCCCACGCCGCGTCGATTTTACCCTTGCCCTGTTTCATCAACTGCTCCCAGCGAGCGCGGCGCGCATTGGGCGAACTGCCGGGATTCGTCGCGTCGAACTTGGTTTCTTCTTTGAGCACCTTCGGGTCGCTCGGAAAGTTGGAGCCGACGAAGTAGCCGTCCTTCGAGCGCCACAGCTTGTGATTTTTCAAGCCCAGCTCGAGCTGTGCGATTTCGCCGGTCTTGCGGTCGCCGATGAGCCAGTCGTTGGCGTAGCCGCCGTTGTTGCCGTCGAGCATGATCTTCACGTATTCGTCGATGGACGTGGCGTACTGCATGGCTTTGCGGGAGCGCACGAATTCCGGCTTGCCCTTGGGGTCGTAGCCCTCAAACTGCGTGATGGTCGTTTCGGTCATGACCATGCCGGCATCGTTCACGCCGAAATCGTCGTCGCTGGTAATCACGCCGGGGTAGCCGTCCATCAGCATGCGGTGGCCGCGAGCCGGTGCAATGTCAAAGATGATGCGCCAGCGCGCGCCGGACCAGTAGCTGGTCCAGTTGTTGTGCGCGATTACGATTTTTCCATCTTTGGTGTAGCTGCCGGTGGCCACAAAGGCACTGCAGTTTCCGGGACTCACCAGCTTCGGCGCGTTGGCCACCTTAAGCTGGCGGTTCAGCCATGGCACGTAGTAGTCGGGCAATTCCTCGAATGCGTTCAGCGCCACCAGGTCGTCGATATCCATTTTGACGCCTTTTGATTTTGCACCCGCGACGATTCCGTTCAGCTCCTCCTGGTATTCCGCATCGATGCGCGGCCAGAGGATGTTGCGCGCCGTTTCGCGGAAGAAATTCCAATCGCGCTTGGTGCGATGAGTGCTATCCAGGCGAATGGCGCGAAACGCATCCTCGATTTCTTTGGCCAGCAGAACGCCATGCTGGAAGCCGATTTGCGCCGGCGATCCTTGGAGGTGCACGTAGATCCAGCCGCCGGATTCAAAGCGGTAGGCGCCTTTAAGCCGCGCGTCCGGCTCGGCGGGCTTGGGACTTTTTGCCTGCGAGCCTGCCGACACTACGCCTGCCGGGCCTGTCAGGCTCAAAAGGGCCACGGCCGTCATTAGAAGCAGACTGAGGAGCGCTACCACACTCACCGGGTTTCGTTTCGTAGCTGTCATCGTCTTCTCCGTAGTTCAAACCGCAGCCAGCGCCTGATCGAGGTCGGCGATCAAGTCTTCCACGTCTTCGATTCCGACAGAAATCCGCACCAGACCGTCGGTGATGCCGATTTCCGCGCGCACGTGGGGTGGCACCGACGCGTGCGTCATCAGCGCCGGAAGGGAGATCAGCGTCTCCACCCCTCCCAGGCTTTCCGCCAGCGAGCAGAGGTGCACCTTGTTCAACAGTCGTCGCGCCGCCTCGACGTCCCCCAGGTCAAACGAGATCATCGCGCCAAAACCCTTTTGTTGTTTTTTGGCCACTTCGTGCTGCGGGTGCGAGCTCAGGCCGGGATAGAGCACGCGCTTCACCTTGGGGTGCTTCTCCAGGTATTTCGCGATGGCCATGCCGTTTTTGTCGTGCTGCTGCATGCGCACGGCCAGTGTCTTGATGCCTCGCGCCACCAGCCAGCAGTCCATCGGCGCGAGTCCCGAGCCTGCGGAGCGCTGGATAAAGAAGATTTTGTCCGCATCCTCTTGACGCGACAAGATCACCGCGCCACCGGTGCAATCGCTGTGGCCGTTCAGGTACTTGGTCATGGAATGCACCACGATGTGCGCGCCGAGCGCCAGCGGCTGCTGTAAGTACGGGCTCATGAAGGTGTTATCCACCACTAGGGTGATATCGCGCTCGCGCGCCAGCCGCGAGACCGGGGCAATGTCCGTGATAATCATCGTGGGGTTGGTGGGCGTTTCGGCGTAGATCATCTTTGTATTGGGTTTGATAGCCGCCTTTAGCTTGCCGAGGTCCGAGGTGTCGACGTAGTCGAACTGCATCCCAAATTGAACCAGGAGCTGCGTGGTCAGCCGAAACACGCCGCCATAAACCGCTTGCGAGACGATGACGTGGTCGCCCGGCCGTAGCAGGCGGAACACGGCGTCGATCGCCGCCATGCCCGACGAAAATACGTAGGAGGTGAGTCCACCCTCCAGTTTGGTCAAGCACCGCTCCAGGGCCTTGCGGTTTGGATGGGCCGTCCGGGCATAGTCGTAACCTTTGTTCTTGCCCAAAGCCTCCTGAACGTATGTAGATGTCTGATAGATTGGCGCTACGATGGCACCAGTGGCCGGATCCGGCTCCTGTCCCACATGAATCGCGTCGGTTGCAAAGCCCATATTGGTCCTCCTGGAGGTCGTGCGGGACACCCTTTGTGCGGGCGCCCGAATGCGCGCCGGCAGCGGAAGCGAGATGCAAATTCCAGCTGCAGGTATGAGAAAATAAACGAAGCGCCAAACCCAGGCTTCGGAAGGGCGTGGCGTCCCGCGTGCCGGGGTTTCAGTAGCGGGACGTCGAAAGTAACGCACCGCTGGTTCGGAGTCAATGCGTCGAGACAGAGAGACAGCGGGTTGCAGGCATCGCCGGAAAAGCATCGCGCATCTTAGCTGATGACAGGAAACAAAATGACCGCTGGCATCACAAAGCACACAATCAAACAGGCTTTGGCGTGGCATTGGGGTCCCAGTGCTTGTGTCCTATTACTTGCGCTGTCTGTAAATCTTCTGCCGTCCGTTTTGCGCGCGCAGTCTGGTGACAAACCTGCCAAGGAAAAGCAGGAGGGAACTACCAAGCTGCGCATCGAGGTGACCGCGGGGGAGGAAGCCAATCCTGTGGAAGGCGCCAGCGTCTACGTTCGCTTCAGCGAAGCGCGCAAGTTGGGGAAAGACAAGAAGGTAGAACAGAATTGGAAGACGAATAAGGATGGAGTCATCAAGGTGCCCGATGTGCAGCGCGGCAAAGTATTGATTCAAGTGATCGCGCAGGGTTGGAAGACGTTCGGGCAATGGTACGATTTGGATCAAGATGAACAGACGGTCAAGATTCGTCTGCAAAAGCCACCGCGCTGGTATTAAATCTTTCCCCGCTGGTTACATTCGCTACCCATTCTAAGAAATCGCTCTATCTTCGCCGGAGGCAATTTGCTGGCCATACTCGCTGCGCGAACTGCCCCACAATTGTGCAAACAGGAAAAAGCGTTTTGCTGGCCCGCTGTTAGCTGCTCAAAAAAAATCTTTTCCACAAACTTTTCGACACAGTTGTTGAAAAGTTGTGAGACCTCTCCACTTCAGAATGAATCGAGCAGGGCCTCGCGCGACGTGAAGCGCCCTATACTTTCATAGTCGGCGCCGATCTCCTCGCGCAGCCGCGTGGTGTCCATGGTGTACGAGCCGAGAAAATAGGGAATGGACTGCGGAGGCATTCCGGAAAGTCCGATGGCCCAAAGGATGCGCAGGAGAGCGACCACCCACTTCTCGGAAGGAAGATGAACCACGGGCGTACCGGCGAGCCGCGCACATTCGGCAAAGGTTACGCCTTCTCCGCGGCCGGCCAGGTTGATGATCTTGAGGTGTCCCGCCTGGAAGTGCTCGAGCGTCCACTGCAGCACGCGCGCAACGTCGTCAACGTGCACATATTGAAACAAATTCTCGCCACTTGCCGACGCGGGCATGACCATGGGCAGCTTCCATCCAGCGCGCTCCAACGTGCGGGCCAACCAGCCGCGTCCGCTGGGCTTGCCGCGAATGGCGCGTAGAATGAAATTGTCCATCGTTTTGCCGGCGAAAATGCTTGGGCGATACACGTAAAGCGCGCATCCTCCGAGTGATGGATACATTTTCTGGCAGATTTCATCGGCCTCGCGCTTGTGCATGGCATAGGGCAACGTGTGCGCGAGCAACTCCGCATCCTCTGTCACTTGTGCTGGCAAATCCGGTCCATAGGCGGAGACGCTGGAAGGAAAAACAAATAGGCGCACGGCAGTTCCATTGGAGTTAGCGTCGGCAACGGCCTCGAGCAGGCGTTGCGTCGCTGCCACATTGACTTGCCACATGCGCGGCACGTCCTCAATGCCGGTACGCACCGGATCGATTACGAACGCGAGGTGCAAGACCGCCTCGATGTTCTTGCTTTTCAAGAGCCGGGCAAGCTCCTCCTGTCCGGCGCGCGATGAAAGGTCGAGCTGAACAAACTCTCCACAAGCAACGTCTTTGAGTGGGGGGTGTAAATCCACCGTCACCAGATCATATCCGCTCAGCAGGGGAGCTACCCGCCGCCCCAGATTGCCGGAGATTCCTGTGACCAGGACTCGTTGAATTTTCGTGGATGCACTGGCTGGCTCGATTGGCCACCTCGCCGCGTTTCTGTCGCAATCTACCACATTTGGCTGCCCGTCCGCCGCGGCGGACTTTGACGGCATCCCTGGCGAGTGTTAGATTAGCGCCGCGGCAAGGCAACTCATGGTTCGCAATCGAAATAACGGATTCTCGATGGTTCAGCTGTTGTGGAGCAACCTCTGGGCACGGCCTGTGCGCATGCTGTTGAGCGTTGCCGCCATAGGATTGCAGGTCTTTATGGTGCTGTTCTTTGTTGGCCTTACGGCGGGCATCGTCTCCGAATGGGGCAAGCGCGTGGAAGGCGTAGGTGCCGACATCCTCGTGCAACCTCCCAACGCGTCCATTTTTCTAGTTTTTTCGCCGGCCGTGATGCAGGAAAGCCTCGCGGACAAGATTGGCGCGTTACCGGGCGTGGACGAGGTCGCTCCCGTCCTCGCGGTGATGAATTCCAGCACGATGGACGTCGTTTATGGGATTGATTACCGGCGCTTCAACGCACTCAGTAAAGGTTTTCTTTTCTTGCAGGGACGCCCCTTCGAATCCGCGAACGAAGTCATTGTGGACGACATCAAAGCGCACACCAAAGATATTTCTATGGGTGACAAAGTCACCCTTTTAGGTCGGGAATTCACCGTTTGCGGGATCGTGGCGCACGGCAAGGGCGCTCGGTTCTTTATTCCTTTGCACATGGCTCAGGAGATCTCCGGAGTGGAGGGCCGCGTTTCGCTTTTTTATGTTCGCAGCACTGGGGATACGGAACGAACGCGAAAGGAAATCGTAAAGCTGCTGCCGTCCGACCGTGTGCGATCCGTGGGCGAGTACATGACCCTGATGAATACGGACAACTTGCCGCAGTTCAGGCCATTTATCCGTGCCATGGTGGGAATTGGAGTGATCATCAGCTTTTTGGTTGTATTGCTGTCCATGCACACGCTGGTGCTCGAGCGCACCAAAGAAATTGGCATCCTGAAGTCGCTTGGCGCTTCGCGCCTGGATATTGTTCGCCTGTTCGTGGGGGAAACCCTTCTGCTGACAGGATTTGGAATTGCGCTTGGGCTGAGCTCGACGTTTATATTGGTGGCTGTGCTGCGGGAAACAGCGCCAACGCTGACAGTTCTAATCTCGCAGGAGTGGATTTTGCGGACCATTGCATTGGCCATCGTCGGCGCGGTGGCTGGGGCGCTTTATCCCGCCTACCGCGCGGCCGGGTTCGATCCGGTTGACGCCCTTTCGTATGAGTGAATTGAGGTGCATGTGAGCAAGGTCCTTCTCTATACCCAGCCCGGTTGACCGCCCTGCCTTGTGGCGAAAGAGTTTCTTTCGTCTCGCGGTATCCCCTTCGAAGAGAGAAACATCCGCAGCGACCCGGAATTCATTCGGGAGCTTGTGGGGGAACACCGGAGCCGATCCACACCCACGCTGGTCGCCGGGAAACGTGTCGTAATGGGTTTTGATCCTGCCGAATACGAATCTGCTCTGCGCGGCATCTAAGCTTCGTGGAGGAGTTCATGCGCAGAAAACTCATTTTGAGCCTGGCTGTTGCGTGCCTGGCCGGGGCCGCCTGGGCGGGTGAGCCGTGGAAAGACAAGCCGTCCGCTTCGTGGACCGATGCCGATGTGCGGAGGATCTTGGACAACTCTCCTTGGGCTAAAACGATTTCAGTTGCAGCCACCTGGCTGCGCACCGGTGCACAGGGGCTGGAAGTCGGTACGAAAATCTCCATACCGCCTTCGCCTCGCGCCCCGGCTCAAATGGAAGATCCGGACCTGAAGCTTCCGCCACCTGTCCATGACAAGCTCTACGATCAGTTCGCGCGATTTCTGCTCCGCTGGGAGTCCTCCAGAACAGTCCGCACGGCGTTGCAGATCAGAGCCCAGCGACAGGGTTCCTTGAGCAGCCCGCCGGGAGTCCCGCCACTGGCTACCGAGCCGCTGGAGTACGAATTGCTTCTGGTGGGAGACTCCCTGACGCCTTTTCCGATGGCCACGGATTCCGAGCTGAAGGCGAACACGGCGCTACTGTTCGCGGGCTCCGGGCGGAAAGTGGCAGCCACTCGGGTCATCGTGCGGCGTCGTGATGACGGCCAGATTCTCGAAGTTCGCTTCTTTTTTGGGAAGCGAATGGCGAGCGGTCAACCTGCCCTTGCCGCCGGTGAAAAGGCTGTCGAGTTCCAGTGTCGAGTCGGGGGTACCATTCTCCGGGCGCGGTTTGAACCTGCGAGAATGGTTGACGCGGAAGGCCCGGACTTGCGATAAAGAGAAGTGAGTTATACAGCCCGAATGGTGCAAAGCTGTCATACATAGTGGTGGAGGAATTATGCGTAGTCGAATGGCCGTGTTGCTAGCCTGCCTGGCGCTTGCGGTCACGGCGTGGGCGGGCGATCCGTGGAAAGAAAAAACCTACAAAGAGTGGAATGAAGCGGAAGTCAACAGGATCTTGGCCGATTCGCCGTGGTCCCGTCCGGTTACCGTGCCGGCATTCTGGCGCAGCGGCGGCAGCTCCATGGCCACCGCAGGTGGGCGAAGTGGGGGTAGCAGTGAAGCCGGCGAAGGCGGAGGAGCTGTCAGCCAGGGCGGTGCTGGAGCCAGCGGTGCGGGTGGAGGAGGTTTGCCAGAGGCGCATTTCACAGTCCGCTGGGGGTCGGCCCGCACAACGCGCGAGGCCCTGGCCCGCCTTGCTATTCTCCGCGGCATGTCTGAAGCGGACGCCGAGAAGTTGATTAACCTGCCCGCGACCGAGCATCAGATTGTGGTGTACGGTTCCGACATGGCGCCCTTTGCCAAAAGCGACGAGAAGAGTCTGATGGAAAAGACATTTATCAAATTCAAGAAAAACAAGCAGAAGATTTCCCCTTCACGGGTGGAGATTAAGAGGGCCCAGGACGGCAAGAAAATTTCCGGCATCGTTTTCTACTTTCCGATGAAGTCCGAAGCAGGCGAGCCGGTCATTGCGTCGGACGAGAAGGGCGTCGATTTCGAATGCCGCACCGATGCAGTGAGTATTCGTCAGAGTTTCGAGCCGCAAAAAATGATCAGCAAGGCCGGCCCTGATTTGCGATAAAGTGGAAGAACCGTCTGGCGCGGGGTGCACCTGGCTGCCGCCGAAGATGGAGGAGTTGTGCGCAGTCCCATGGTAGTTGTCTTTGCTTGCTCTGTGCTGGCGCTCGCCGCGTGGGCGGGCGATCCGTGGAAAGAAAAAACCTACAAAGAGTGGGATGAAAAAGACGTTAACAAAATCCTGGCGGATTCTCCCTGGGCGCGGCCGATTACAGTTCTTGCAACCTGGCGGAGCGGAGGCAAATCCTTGCCGGACACGGCCGGTCAGAGGACAGGGGGCGCGGGGGCGGCCGGCGAACGCTCGGGCGGAATTGGAACTGACGTTACCAACTTGATCGTCTCTGAGGTTGGCGGTGCAAGTGCTGGAAACTCGACAGAGGCCCGCTTCACTCTCCGTTGGGGGTCGGCCCGCACTGCTCGCGAGGCCCTGGCCCGCCTCGCCGTTCTCCGCGGCATGTCCGCGACGGAGGCCGAAGAGTTGTTGAACCTGCCCGCCGCCGAACATCACATCGTGTTGTACGGCTCCGACATGGCGCCCTTTGCCAAAAGTGACGAGAAGAGCTTGATGGAAAAGACATCTCTCAAGCTCAAGAATAACAAGCAGAAGATTTCTCCTTCATGGGTGGAGTTCAAGAAGTCCCAGGACGGCAAGCAGATTTCCGCCATCGTTTTCTATTTTCCGATGAAGTCCCAAACGGGCGAGCCGTTTATTGCAGCGGACGAAAAGGGCGTCGAGTTCGAATGCCGCACCGAGGTAGTGAGCATTCGTCAGAATTTTGAGCCGCAAAAAATGATCAGCAAGGCCGGCCCTGATTTTCACTAGGCGTGGCCGAATTCATTTCCGGGAGGAACTCACGATGAAGCGAATCTTGTATTTCGGCACAATAATGCTTTGCGTTTTCGCGTTAACCCAGATTGCCGCGGCGCAAATGGGGATGAGGATGCGAGGGCCATCGGTGCGGGGTGTTTGGGCCCCGGTCGTCGGAACCGGCGCGGTCTACCAGACGGAGAATCAGCGTGAGGGCAAGCGGGAAATGGAAATGACCATCGTCGGTGCGGAAACTTCCGAGGGCAAGCCCGGACACTGGCTGGAGATGGCATTCAAGAGCCCCAATGAAGGCCAAATGGTTGTCCGCCAACTGATGGCGCTCAATATCAAACAAATGCAAATCTTGCGCATGGTGTTCCAGCAAGGCAATGAGGAGCCGGTCGAAATGTCCATGGAGATGATGGGCATGATGGGACAAATGGGACAGCAGCCAAAACCCCAGAATGCAGACATCCGGGAGGATGCCGAGCGCGTTGGCGTGGAATCGGTTACCGTGCCCGGCGGCACATTCGAGTGCGAGCACTGGCGTTCCAAAGACAAATCGTCGGATTTCTGGATTTCCGACAAGGTTGCGCCATACGGCCTGGTCAAAATGATTTCGAAGGACGAGAGCATGACCTTGCTGCGCGTCATTACCAACGCCAAGACCAAGATCCGCGGCACCCCGAGGAAGTTTGATCCCGCGGAAATGATGCGGCGGCCCTGAGCGAACTCTGCAAAAATGAAACGGACTCAGGGTGCCGCTTGCGCGGCCGCCTGAGTCCGGTGCATCAAGAATAGTTTCTTTTTGAAGTTACGGCTTCTTCCCTCCGCCCTTCTTTGCAGCCGTCTTGGTTTCTTTCTTCGTTTCCTTGGCTTCGGCCTTCATTTCCTTTTTTGTATCCTTCATTACGTCCTTTTTTGTTTCCTTGGCGTCTGCCTTCATTTCCTTCTTCGTTTCCTTGGTTTCCATCTTGGCAGCGTGGGCCTCGTGCTTGGCCTCGGCCTTGACCTGACCGGCTGCCGTGGCTTTGCCTGTGGCTTTCCCTTCGGCCTTTTTGCTGCCCACTTCCTTCGTCTTTCCCGGCGCAGTCGCCCCTTGGCCCCCCTGTACTGCCCACGTAGCGGAGGCACACACCAGGACGATGGCGACGAGCAAAACGAAAATCTTCGCTGCGAATCTCATGCGATTCCTCCTTCTTGGGGCCGACGCCCCAAGCGAATAGTCCTACCTTGGTTGTCAAGTGTCAAGAGTTGCGCCGCTCTAGAAACGAAGTTGGCTGTCCTGCACCGGCATCGTGTGCCGGGCGCGAGCTTCCAGGTCGCGCGCCAAATTGCGCACCATCTTCAGCGGCACCGATACGTGCACAGTTTCGCGATCGCTATCTACATCCACCACTAGCGACCCGCCACTCTTCACGATAAGCACATGCTCGCGCGGGCTGTTGACTTCCACCAGCAGGCCGTCGGGGATGCGCTCGAGTTCTTCCGCGGCAATGCGCATCGCGGGCAGAAACTCCCTGGCACGGCTCATGGCTTGTGCCAGCTCACGCTCAGGAGCAAGTCGCACGCCCAGGGGCACCAGCACGGCGGGCACGTACAGCCGCAGATTTGTCCCGTCCGGCTTCTTCTCATGAACGCGCACGCCGATGAAGCCTGCGTCGGCCACGACTCCCGCCACCACCAGCGTTCCCGTCAGGAACACCATCTTTACCGACATCGCGGCCTCCTACTGTCCTGTGTTTTTCGAATCGACCCACACTTTTACCGTGTTTTTCCGATCCTCCACCGTCACCAGGATGGTGTCTCCGTGCGCTGCGAGGGCGCGGACCGCGGCCACCAGGTCCAGTTCGTCTTTCGCTCCGGAGAGGAGCGCCTCCACCACCGACATGGGCACGCGCACGTCGACGCGCTCTTCGAACAGCGCGGCCGGCTTCTCGTCCGGCTTATCGGTCTTCCGCGCTTCTTTCATTTCGCGGACTCTCACCACCAGGTAGCCGGCTTCCTTGGCCACGCGCACATTGTTCTTGCGGCTCTGCACAGTGACAAACTCGCCGTCCTTAGTGTCCCGCACCGCTTCAAAAACCGCGCGCAAGTCCACTTCATTCACCCGCAGTTCATTCACGCGGATCTTGCCGCTTTGCAGCATGTTCTTGTTGATTGCCGGCAGCACTTTTTCGACCAGCGCAAGCGGCACGTTGACGCGCACCGTTTCACCGTCGGCATCCGTCGAGTTGACGCTCACGTGCAGCCATCGTTCGGCCGGCTGCGCAGCGCCCTGCGCGCGCGTGATGGGCGTCACCACCGACCCGGCCGTTGCCAGCGCCAGGGTCAACACCACGGCTACCAGCCAAATCCGTCTCTGAGTCATGGCGATTCCTCCTGGGGCTTGCCCCGTCAACCGTAGTAACGCAGCTACCTATGGAAATGTTCCCCGGGAACTCAAGTAACTGGGCGGGTTTGCTGCTCTGTGGAGCGGACCAGCGGACGGCTTCGGTGAGGCGGCCTTACTCGTTCTGGAGCTTCAGAAACACAGCCGCCAACGGAGGAAGAGTAAGCCGGAGCGAATCATCATGTCCGAGCCAGGGCACGGGTTCCGCATGGACGCCGCCGCAATTGCCCAAGTTGCTTCCGCCATACGTGCTGGCGTCGGTGTTCAACAATTCTGCGTAGAAGCCGCGCGCGGGAACCCCCACGCGGTAATTTTCGCGAGGAATCGGCGTGAAGTTGCACACCACGATCACGCAGTCGTCCGGGTTCCTGGCTCTCCGCAGGAAGGAGAGCACGCTCGCGTCCGCGTCATTGCAGTCCAGCCACTCAAAGCCTTGCCAGTCGAAATCCACTTCGTGGAGCGCCGGTTCGCTCTGGTAGAGCCGGTTGAGGTCGGCGACCAGTTGCTGCACTCCTCGGTGCGTGTCGTAATCGAGCAGGTGCCAATCCAGGCTCTGGTTGTGCCGCCATTCAATCCACTGGCCGAACTCGCTCCCCATGAAGAGGAGCTTCTTGCCGGGGTGCCCGCACATGTAGCCGTAGAGCAAGCGCAGGTTGGCAAACTGCTGCCAGGTGTCACCCGGCATCCGGCCGATCACGGAGCGCTTTCCGTGCACCACTTCGTCGTGCGAGAACGGCAGTACGAAGTTTTCGGTGAAGGCGTAGAGCATCGAGAAGGTCATGCGGTTGTGGTGAAATTTGCGGTGAATCGCGTCGCGCCCGAAATAGTCCAGCGTGTCGTGCATCCAGCCGAGGTTCCATTTCAGGCTGAAGCCCAGCCCGCCCAGATAAGTCGGACGTGAAACCATCGGCCACGCCGTGGATTCTTCCGCAATGGTAAGCACGCCGGGATGCCGCAGGTGCACCACTTCGTTCAGCCGCTTCAAAAACGCCACCGCTTCCAGATTTTCCCTGCCGCCGTAGGGATTGGGCACCCACTCGCCCGGCTTGCGCGAATAGTCGAGATACAGCATGGACGCCACCGCATCCACGCGCAGCCCGTCCACGTGATACTTGTCCATCCAGAACAGCGCATTCGAAATCAGATAATTCTGCACTTCGTTGCGGCCGTAATTGAAGACCAGCGTGCCCCAGTCGGGATGCGCTCCCTTGCGCGGGTCGGCGTGCTCGTACAGATGCGTGCCGTCGAACAGAGCCAGGCCGTGCGCATCGCGCGGAAAATGCGCCGGCGTCCAATCGAGGATGACGCCGATGCCTTCGCCGTGGCAGCGGTCGATGAAGTACATCAGGTCGGCAGGCGCGCCGAAGCGGCTGGTGGCGGCGAAATAGCCCACCGTCTGGTAGCCCCAGGAGGCGTCGAAGGGGTGCTCCATCACCGGCATCAACTCGATGTGCGTGTAACCCAGCTTTTTTACGTACGGCACGAGTTGCTCCGCCAGTTCGCGGTAGCTCAGCCAGCTCTGGCCGTCGCGCCCGCCGAGCCGCCAGGAACCCAGGTGCGCTTCATAAATGGAAATCGGCGCCGCCAGCCAATCACGGTTTTCGCGCGCCTCGCACCAGTCCGCATCGCGCCACTCGTAGCGGTCGATGTCCGCGACAATCGATGCGGTCTTCGGCCGCAGTTCGCTCCAGAACCCGTAGGGGTCAGACTTCAGCGCAATCCCTGAACGCGTGAGGATTTCGAATTTGTAGATGAGCCCTTCATCAAGCCCGGGCAGGAACAGCTCCCAGATTCCGCTCTGCCCCCGGATGCGCAACGCATGTGCCCGGCCGTCCCAGAAATTGAAATCGCCCACGACACTCACGCGGCGCGCGTTCGGCGCCCAGACGGCGAAGTGCACGCCGGGCGTGCCATTCACCTCGCGCACGTGCGCGCCCAGCTTCTCGTACTTCTCGAAGTGCGTGCCTTCGTTCATCAGGTGCAGGTCGAAATCGGAAAGCAGGGGAGGGAAGGAGTAGGGATCAAAAACCTCTTCGGTGCGGCCGTCGAAGGTGGTGACGCGCAGGCGGTATTCAAACGCCGCGTCGCCAGCCGGTGCAGACAGCACCGCTTCAAAAAATCCCGCTTCGTGAATCCGCTCGGCGCGGACCGGCGCGCCAGCGCCGTGCGGCACCACTTGCACTTCTTTTGCGCGCGGCAGAAACGCCCGCACAGCAATGCACTCTTCGTTTTCGAGCTGCACCGGGTGCCACCCGAGCACGTGGAACGGGTCGGTGGACTCCGCGCGAACGATCACCTCCACGTCTTCCGCGCGAACCGTCGGCTTTGATTTTTTGGCTTTGGGCAACGCATTCTCCTACAGCAGCCGCAACGCTCCATTCTACAGAAGCGCGCCGCAGTCCCCAAACTTTGCGAGATTTCTCGAACTGTCTTCCCAACACCGCGTGCCTTGCCAAACCTCTGGCATTGGGATTAGAGTCTCCGTTATCGGGTGGACAGGCCGGCTGCAGTTTTTTTGACTCTCCCGGTTCAAGCCGGGTCAAAGGTGGAGGAATCTCATGCTGAGCTCTAAGAATGGAAGGATGATCCAAGCTGCTACATTGATTTGCGCGATTTTGCTGTGCGCAGGAATCGCCGGCGCGCAAGCCGCCAAGGCGCCGCCTCCTCCGAGCACGGTGATGAAGGATCTAGTCCACAACTGGAACGACGCCGGACGGAAACTCGTCGCTATGGCCGAGGATTTTCCCGAAGCCCAGTACGACTGGAAACCCACGCCGGAAGTGCGCAGCTTCGCTGAACAGCTTCTTCATGCCGCCGGCTCGGCGTACTTCTTTGAGTCGTTCGCCAAAGGGCAGAAGCCCGGGGAGGAAGACCCCAAGCGCTCGGATTTCAAATCCAAGGCGGAGATCGTCGCCTACGTGAAAAAGGGGTTTGCCGACGGCGCCAAATTCATCCAGGAACCCGGCGAAGCCGGCCTGTCGAAAAACGTTTCGTTGTTTGGAAGAAACGTAACCCTCCTGGGCCTGTGGGCCGAAGCTGCGGAGCATTCCGGCGAGCACTATGGCCAGCTCGTCCTTTATTACCGCATGAATAAAATGGTGCCGCCGGAATCGCGCCCGCGGAAGTAGCATTCACGCACGGTTGCTCTCGTTTGTGTTTCTGAATTCCGTCCTGGGCTCGCCATGTGGGCTCAGGACGGGGCCGTGGTTTTGTGAGATTCCGCCGCGCGCGGGGAGTTTTCAGGACCACATCGTGGCGGTGGCCTTCAGTCCGGCATCTTCCGATCGTGCGGTTCCGCCATTGCCTCTCTCTCCATTTCGTTCTACAGTCCCCTTTTCACAGGAGTGCTTCGCATGAAGAAGCTCGGCAGCGCAATTCTGGTGGTCATTGTGGGGATGCTCATGCTTTCAATGGAAAGCGATTCGCAGGATCGTTCGCAGGCGCGCTCGATGGTGATTTCGCAGCAGGGCGTGGTGGCAGCGGAAAGCCCGCTGGCGGCGCAGGCCGGCGCGCAAATCTTGGCGCGCGGCGGGCATGCGGTGGACGCGGCCGTCGCCGCCAACGCCGTGATGGGGCTGGTCGCACCGATGTCCAACGGCATCGGCGGCGATCTCTTCGCCATCATTTATGAAGCGAAGACGGGAAAACTGTACGGGTTGAACTCCAGTGGCTGGGCGCCGGCGAAGCTGGACGCGAAGTTCCTGCTCGACAAAGGCTTGAAGAACATGCCGCAGCGCGGCATTCATGCCGTGACCGTTCCAGGCGCGGTGGAAGGTTGGGGCCAGCTTCTTGCCCGGTTCGGGCGGCTGAAGTTGGCCGACGACCTGGCCCCTGCGATTCACTTTGCCGAGGAAGGATTTCCGGTCACCGAATACGTCGGAGAGCTGTGGGGCCGCGCCGCGCGCAATGCGCGCCTGGATGAAGGACTCTCCCACACCTATCTGCCGGGTGGCCGCGCGCCGAAAGTGGGCGAGATTTTCCGCAATCCGGAACTGGCATGGACCTACAAGCAAATTGCGGAGCATGGCCGCGAAGCCTACTACTCCGGGGAAATCGCCAAAAAGATTCTGGCGTTCTCGCAACGTGTCGGCGGAATGATGTCCGCCGAAGACCTTGCGGAGTTTCGCGCCGAGTGGGTCGAGCCCATCTCCACCACTTATCGCGGCTGGACGGTGTACGAAATCCCTCCCAACGGGCAGGGCATCGCTGCGCTGGTGATGCTGAACATTGCCGAGAATTTTCCGCTGGCCGAATACGGCCACAATTCCGCGCGCGCACTGCATACATTGATCGAGGCCAAGAAGCTCGCGTATGCGGACATGCTGCGCTATGTAGCCGACCCGAAATCGGCGAAGGTGCCGGTTGCGGGGATGCTCTCCAAGGACTACGCCCGCGAACGCGCGAAACTGATTGACGCTGCAAAAGCAAACTGCGGCGTCGCCGCGGGCGTGCCGCCGGGCCACGGCGGCGACACCATCTATCTCAGCGTTGTGGACCGCGAAGGCAATATGGTCTCCTTCATCCAAAGCAACTACTCGAGCGTCGGCTTTGGCGCAGGGATTTCCGCGCCGGGAACCGGCTTCGCGCTGCAGAATCGCGGCGGCCTGTTTTCGCTCGAAGCGGGCCACCCCAATGTGCTGGCCGGTCGCAAGCGCCCGCTCCACACCATCATTCCCGCGTTCATGGAAAAGGGCGACGTGCGCATCGCCTTCGGCATCATGGGCGGCTGGAACCAGTCGCAGGCCCACGCGCAATTTGTTTCCAACATCGTGGACCACGGTATGAACATCCAGCAGGCGTTGGAAGCCGCGCGCTTCACCATGGACAGCTTCGACGGCTGCGACCTGGAGATGGAATCGCGCATCCCCGCGGAAGTGCGCGCCGAGCTCGGCCGCCTGGGGCACAAGATCGAATTGCGCGGTGTCTTTTCACCGCAAATGGGCGGCGGACAGGCGGTCCTGCGCGACTTCGCCGCGAAAGTAAACTACGGCGGCTCCGACCCGCGTAAGGACGGCGCAGCCATCCCCGAACCACCACCGCACAAGTGAGGCGATGCTAGTTTTTCGTCGCCAATCCTTGAGCAATAATCCACCGTGCTGTGCGAAATTCCTCGAATGCCCACTCCGGAAATGGAGCGGCGTAATCCTATCTTCACAATAACATACGCAGAATCAATTAGTTACAGTATGCGGCGACTTGGCATGGCAAGTGCCCATATTCTGCTAGGTGGAGTAAATCTGGAGAGGTCAGTCCAGAATAGAAAGCCTGCCATGAGAATCGCCGTTCGCAGGATGAATGGTCAACTTTCCAACGGCACCATCAAAATCGGCGCAGTCGCCAAGCACTTTGCAGTCTCCGTGGACCTTCTCCGCCTGTACGAGCGGGAAGGCCTGCTGATTCCCTTGAAATCGCCCCGCGGAACGCGCTACTACACGCAGCACGATTTCCTGTGGATCGGCACCATCCTGCGGCTGGTGCGCGAAGCGCGCTTGAACTTCGCTGGTATCCGGCGACTGCTGGCGTTGTTGCCCTGCTGGGAAATCCGGCAATGCGGGTACAACCGGCGGGTCGGGTGCGAGGTAATTGCCGATGCCTCCAAGCCGTGCTGGTCCAACCGTGCCGCCTGCTGCCTGGCGCAAGCCACCTGTCCGGAACCGCTGCGTTCTTTTGTGGCGGCTGCCGAGAAGCCCGTCAGCAGCCCATCCGCGCGTCGTCAGGGGATGGAAGAATGCTATTTCTGTGCCGTGTATCGTTCTGCGCCCTCGTGTGAGAATTTGAAAGCACTGCTCGCTGCTACACCGGACATGCCGTCGCCGGTGCCTCAGGCCTCGTTCGAATAATCCTGCAGGCAAACCTACTGCCCCTATGGTTGTGGTGGAATTGTATGCAAAACCTGTCCCAGACTGGCCCGGGTGCCCTCCGCTTCTTTGGGGAAGCGTTCCTCAACCGCAAACCACAGCGCGTCCATGGGGAGGGCGGCGGTCATGTCCAGCCATTGCGCCACGGCCGCGAGCGCCGCATTCTTGGGTCCGGTGGCAGCGCGGAAAGGGAAGCGCTGAATCGTGCAGGGCAGTTCCGGCAGGCGCACGTCGGTGTCTGCCAGCACGAGCGTTTCTTCTGTGACGCGCGCCAGCACGCCGGTGCGTTCCAATTCTTTGGCCCCGTCGGCGGATAGCACCAGTACGGCGTCCGGCTCCTCGATTCCGGTGAAGAAGATTTCTTCGGGGCTCAGGATGACTTCGGAGACGGAAAAACCCGTGCCTTGCGTCACGGGATAATCGTTTTTCTGCGTGACTTCCAGTCCACAGAGCATCGCGGCTTGCCCCAGCAAAGTGGCTGCAGTCTGCACGCGCTCGCCGGCTGTGCCGGCCATCACCAGCCGTTGCGCCGTTTGCATCTGCGCAACAAACGGTTTCAGTGGGGGATTTTCTCGACCTCCTGACCGCTTGACCTCTTTGTTTCTGGTTTTGTAACCCACTCCAAACGTCTGCCGTGTTTCCTCCCGCATGACGCCCAATTCGTAGCCTGCTTTTTCCGCCACCTGCTTCAGTTGCGCGCCGGTGAGCGGATTCCATTTAGTCGCGAAGCCGGTGCACAGCTCGAGGATTTCCACCACCGCGAAGCCGGGGTGCGCGATGGCGCGGGCAATCACCTCGGAGAGGTCGCGGTCGCTGGTGATTTTGCGAGCAACGAACGACGCACGGCTGGCCAGCAGCACTTGGGCAAGGTCCAGCGGCGGCACGGTGTTGCCGCCCGGCGTTGTGGCGGTGATGAACTCCTCCGGCGAAAATGCCGAGTTCTGCCCGCCGGTCATGCCAAATAGAAAATTGTTGTGCACCAGCACGGTGACGTCCGCGTTCAGCAAAGCGGCGTTCACCAGGTGATTGATGCCGATCATGGCGCCGCCATCGCCAATCATCACCACTGGCTTGAGCTTCGCGCCGCCGAGCACGGAATCCGCCAGCGCGAGGCCGGTGGCAAACGCCGTGGAGCGCCCGTGCGTGGTGTGCACGGTGTGCGGCGTGGCAAACAGCGCGTCGGCCAGCCCGACGCAGCCGATATCGGTAACAACGGCCACTTCCGCGGGCGGAAGATGCAGCGATTCGAGCGCCTCGCCAAACGCACGCAGCACCAGACCGTGCCCGCAGCCCTTGCAGTAGGGAAGTGGCGCGTCCGGGACCAGAAAAGACGTTGTCATCGCGCACGCTCCATGGCCTCGAGGATTTGCGCGGGTGAAATCTGATTGCCGATGCCGTTCACGCGCAACAATTCGCGACCTCCCAGGAGCGGTTGCACGGCCGACGCATAGAGGCCCGTCAGATTTTCTTCGGCAATAACCACTCGACGGCAGCCTTCTGCGGCCTGCTCGATTGTCGCGGTGGCCGCAGGAAAGAGCGTCATCAATTTGAGAAACGATATCTTGCTCCCGGCGGCGCGCAGACGTTGGACAGCTTCGCGCGCGGCCCGCGCGGTGATGCCGTAGCTCACCACAAGCGTCTCGGCGTTTTCCTGCAAGTCCATTTCGTAGATGGCCATGTCTTCCGCGTGGGCCGCGATTTTCGCTTGCAGGTGCACCAGCAGCTCGATCACTTCCGGAGAATTCTTGCGCAGCTTGCCTTCGCGGTCGTGCGCCGAGCCAGTAGCCACCACTTTCACTTTTCCGCCTACCGGCGCGAACAGCGGAGGCTCTTCCAACTGCTCGCAAGCGTAGGGCACGTAACGGCCGAATCCGCTGAAGGCCGCGCGGTCCGGAACCGGCCGCCGGTGGAGCGCGTCCACGTCCACACTTTCCAGCGTCATGCCGACTTCCTTGTCCGAGAGCAGCACCACGGGCGTGCGCAGCCTCTCCGACCACCAGAAAGCCGCCTGCGTCAGCTCAAAACACTCGCGGGCGTTCGACGGCGCAAACACCGGAATGGTATATCCGCCGGAGGTGCAGAACTGCGTGAGCAGCACGTCGCCCTGTGCACCCTGCGTGGCGCCGCCCGTCGATGGACCCAGACGCTGCACCACGGCGATCACCACCGGCGTTTCCGTCATCAGCGCGTATTGCAGCGTTTCGATCATCAAGCACCAGCCGGGGCCGGAGGTAGCCGTCATGGCCTTGTGCCCGGCCATGGACGCGCCCACGCAATACGCCAGCGCGGAGATTTCATCCGGTGCGGCCAGAGCCAGTCCGGCATTCTCGGGCCGCGGCAATTCTTCCATCATGGTCTGGTAGATTTCGCTCGAGGGAGTGATGGGATAGCCGCTGAAGAAGCGGCAGCCCGCCGCCACCGCTCCCAGCGCCACCATGCGGTTGCCGGACACAAGCTGGCGGCGCACGCGACGCATTTCGGCCTGCATGGTGCTCATGTTCCGTACCTCCCCGCGCGCACAGCGTTTCCGTTTCTCAGCCGGGACACCGTCTCGCGGCAGTCCACGCAAAATTGCGCTTCTTTCATGTCGATCCATTCCACGGAATGAGACGCTGCCATGGCACAGCGGTAGTCATTGCAGTGGGTCAGCTCCAGCGTGTGGCCCAATTCATGCACGGCTTCCTTCAACAAGCGCTCGCGCTCCACGTCGGGAGCAGCCGGCAGCCCGTAGAATTCTTGGCGCAGGCGGTGCGAGGAAACTACAGCGCAAGCCCCTCCGACTTCCGCTTCACCGAAGACAAAAGTCAAAATGGGAACGTAGAGATCCACGCTCGTGACCGCCAGCCGCCGTACGCCTGCGCGAAGGCCATCATGCATCTGCGCGAGGATCTCACTCGAGTGAAACTGATTGCGCACGGAGTGCCACGCGAACGACGGATCGAGTCTCTCCTTCAGAATGGAACACGGCACGCGGAAGACGGATCCCAGCCCTTCGCGCAATTCATCGAGGACTGCGCGGCTCACCTCGCCCACAGGCTGAAGATCGATCCCGTTCATTTTTTCCGGTCCGCAGAAGTCAATTCCTCGTTCAACGGTTCACCGTGCGGCCGTTTCCAGCCGTAACGTTTCAGCTTGTTGTAGAGCGTCACCCGGTCGATATCCAGCACCTGGGCGGCGCGCGTCTGGTTGCCGCTGCACTCCTCGAGCACGCGCAGGATGTGCGCGCGCTCCATCTCGTCGAGGGTTCGCCCTTCGGCGCCGTTGTGCTGCAGCTTCAGGGTGAAGTCCTGCTCGCGCAGTTCCGGCTCCTGGGCCACCACCATGGCGCGCTCCACGGCGTTTTCCAGTTCCCGAACATTTCCCGGCCAGGCGTGTTCCTGCAGGATCTGCATGGCCCGCGGCGAGACGCTGGTAATTTTCTTGGACATCGCCAGCGAAAATTTGCGCACGAAATGATCCACAAGCAGCGGAATATCCTCGCGGCGGTCGCGCAACGGCGGAAGTTCAATGCGGAAGACATTCAAGCGGTAGAAAAGGTCGGGACGGAACTTGCCTTCCTCGATCAGAGTTTCGAGATTTTTATTCGTAGCGGCCACGCAGCGGAAATCCACCTTCAACGGCTGATTCCCTCCTACCCGAGTAATCTCCCGCTCCTGGAGCACGCGCAGCAGGTCCGTCTGCGTCTTCAGGCTGATGTCGCCAATCTCGTCGAGGAAAACCGTGCCGCCCTCGGCGATTTCGAATTTTCCTTTTTTGCGGTATTGCGCGCCGGTGAACGCGCCCTTCTCGTGGCCGAAAAGTTCGGACTCCAGCAGGGTTTCCGTCAGCGCGCCGCAATGAATGACCACCAGCGGGTGGTATTTCCGCGCGCTGGCCATGTGCACGGCGCGCGCGACGAGTTCCTTGCCCGTGCCGCTCTCGCCGATGATCAGCGCGGTCGCGTCCGTAGGGCCAACGGTCTCGATGGCTTCGAAAACGCGCTGCATGGCCGCGCTCTGCCCGATCAACTCCGCCGGACGCGCCACCTCCGCCACGGTCTCGCGCAGGCGCACATTTTCCCGCTCGGCATGACGGTGCGAGAGCGCGTTGCGCACCAGGTGCGCCACGTCGTCCGGGTCAAACGGCTTGGTGATGTAGTCGTATGCGCCGTTCTTCAGCGCCTCCACGGCCGTCTCCACGGAGGCATAGCCGGTCATGATGATCACGGTGAGCTCGGGATTGATTTCGTGCAGGCGGCGCTGGAGTTCGATGCCGTCGGTGCCGGGCATCTTGATGTCCACCAGCGCGAGGTCCCACGGATGTTCCGCCAGCCGGGTCAAGGCTTCGTTGGCGCTTTCGGCCGTGCCGATTTCGTAGCCTTCTTCGCGGAACCATTTGCCGAGCGAATCTCGGACGATAGGCTCGTCATCCACAATGAGGAGTCTGGCTTTATCGCGCACCATTGGCTACCTCGCTTTCCCTGCGCTTGCGGCTTGCAATTCGGTTTTCTCAATCTTCAAATTGTTGGACGGGGGTTTTCCCAGTGGCAGCCGGATCGTAAACGTCGTCCCGCGCCCCGGCTCCGAAGTGACGGAAATTTTCCCGCCGTGCCGTTCGACGATTCCCCGGCTGATGGCCAGGCCCAGCCCCACGCCGTGCCCGCGTTCCTTGGTGGTGAAAAACGGCTCAAAGAGGTTAGGGAGCAGGTCGGGCGGGATGCCCACGCCATCGTCCTGCACTTCGAGTTCGACCATGGTGCCGTCGGCGGACAAGCGCCGCGTCAGGCGCAGGCGTCCGCCGCGCGGCATGGCGTCGAGGGCGTTCATCACCAGCGCGAGCAGCACCTGCTCCATCTGCGCGGCGTCGCAGTGCACAGGGGGCAAATTCTCCGCGAGTTGCAACTCGAGTTCGATGTTCGCCAGTGCGAGTTGGTGTTGCACCAGCCGCACGCAGCGGTCCACCACGGAGTTCAAGTCCGTCCATTCCAGGTTCATGGGTGCCGAGCGCGAGAACACCAGCAGGTTTCTCACAATTTCGCCGCAGCGGCGGCTTTCGCTCTCCACCAGCTCCAGCGAGCTGCGGACTTCCGCGCGCCGTGCCTCATCCCAGTCGCCGCGCGCCACCCACTTTTGCAGCAGCTTGGTGTAAGTCAGGATGCCGGCCAGCGGATTGTTGATCTCATGCGCCACCACGGCCGCAAGCTTTCCGATGGAGGCCATCTTTTCGACTTGCAGCATCTGTTCCTGCGCGCGCTGCAGCTCATGGGATTTCTGCTCGACGCGCTTTTCCAGCGTTTTGGTCCACGCGGTGATTTCCTCGCGCGCTTCGCCGAGTTCCTGGCTCATGGAATTGAACGAGGACGCCAGCTCGCCGATTTCGTCTCGCGACGCCACTTCAATCTGGTGGCCCAACTCGCCGCGTGCCAGACATTCGGTGCCGCGTCGCAACACGCGGATCGGCCGGAACACCAGCCGCCAGACGAACAAGCCGCTCAGCAGGGAAATCGCCGCCACGGCAAGAATGGTGTACACGGACATCTGCATCGTGCTTTCGGCCAGGTCCATGTCCGTGGTGGCGAGAGAAAGATTCGCGTCCAGCACGCCGAGAATTTTCTGTCCGGGGGGATGCGCATGGCACTCGGCCGTCGAGCAGGAAGGCAAATTCTCGATGGGGTTGATAATGCCGAGCACGCGCGTGCCGTTGGCCGCGCGGAAGATGCGGAAACGGTCGGGCCGATCGAGGTGAGCCAGCGGCTGCGCCTGCGCGTGACAGCCGTAACAGGCCTCTGCTTTGGTGTCCACCTGCGAATTCACTTCGGCCGCATCAGTGGAAAAGCGAATGCTTCCTTCCTTGTTGATGATGCGGATGCGCACAATTCCCGGCTGCGCGGCCATGGTTTGAATGGCGTGGTAAAGCCCTTCGCGGTCGTTGCGCAGCATCGAATAGGACGTGCTGCGCTTAATGACGTCGCTGATGCGTTCGGCGCTGACCAGCACGGACTGTTCCAGGTGCTTGCGATGCAGTCGGACATTCAGGTATCCCAGCAGACCAAAGCACACCACCATTCCGAGCACCAGCATGGCGGTGAGCTTCACGCTCAGGCTGCGCGTCCAAGCGCTACGAGGAGGCGAATGTTGATCTTCTTCTGGGTCGGACATAGCTACCTTCCAACCAGCACGCGTTCCTCTTCCTTCTGCACAAAGCTCGGTGTCGCTCCACCCACGCGGGCGGCGGGTTCAGCGCCGCCGTGTTCGGGGAAAATGGGAAGGTACTTTGCCGCCAGAGCGAATGCAGCAAAGCCCACCGCGATGATGCTCCCCGTGACGGCCAATTCCGTCCAGCGCGGGAGGTAGTGCATTCCCGCCGACGTTTCCATGCCGGTGGTGCTCACGTTGAGCCGGTTGGTGATGAAGCCCAGCAGTGTCAGCACCGCCGCTAGGTACAATCCGCCGGCAGTATGCCGCACCCGGGGAATCAACAGCAGGACGATGGGCGCAGCCAGACCGAGCAGCACCTCCAGCAGGAACAGCCACGTTTCATAGCCCGGCTGCAGCACCAGCTTCAGCGCGCCGCGATGGTAGAGGTCTTGCGCGCGCAGAACCGTGTACACCAGCAGCACCACTGCCAGAATGCGCCCGAGTTCCCGCAGCAGCGGCAATTCCAGCTGTTTGCCGAAATGCTTGGACGTCATCGAAGATTCGAAGATGGTCATAGCCAGCCCCACCGCGATGGCCGAGAGGAAGAAGAAAACCGGCAGCAGCGGCGAATACCAGAACGGATGCATCTTTTGCGGCACAATCAGGTACAGGCTTCCCAGGGAAGACTGGTGGAGTGTGGAGAGCATCACGCCGGCGATCACCAGCGGTATGGAAATGCCCCGCAGGATGCGCCGCGGCTTTTCGAGTTGCAGGCGTTCGAACACGATTGGCGCAAACTCCAGCGCGAGCACGGTGGTGTAGAGCATTACGCACCACCCCACTTCGAACATCACCGACCGCGGGTTCCACATCACCAGCGGGTGCCAGATGCGGTAGCTGCGCCCCAGGTCAAACAGCAGCGCCACCACCACCAGTGAGTAGCCCAGGAACGCCGTCAGCACCGTGGGGCGCACGATGGGACGAAAGCGTTCAAGATTGAAAATGTAGACCGTCGCGGTCAGCGTGAAGCCGCCGGCCGCGAGCATCACGCCGCACAGCACGTCGAACCCGATCCAGATCCCCCAGGGGAATTCGTCGGTCAGGTTGGTGGACGCGCCCAACCCCTGCGCAAACCGCACGATCGTGGCGTAGAGCCCCGCGAGCATAAGCACTATGAACATCGCTTTCCAGAACGTCACTTTCGGAAACTGGAATTTTCCCGGCATCGTCATTTCTCCTCGTGCGCGCGCGCAGGCGATTCGGCGGCAGCCACGTCGGCGCGCCGGTTGGTGATCCACCAGATGCCTCCCAGCAACACTCCACCCAGCCCCACCAGATCCGGGATGCGGGAGAGCACGCGGTAGGTGAGCATCGGCAGCGGTTCATGCATCAGATCGCCGCGATAGCCGAACTGCTCGAAAGGTACGCTGGAAAGCAGCAGCACCGAGGTGCCTCCCACCTCGCTCTCGCCATACACATGGGGAACGTACTGGTCGGGTTTTTCGCGGATGCGCTGTTTGGCTTCCGCGAGCAAGGCATCGCGCTCCCCGAATTTCGTCGCGCCCGTTGGACAGGCTTCCGTGCAGGCCGTAGGTTTTCCCGCCATCACGCGGTCGGCGCACATGTCGCACTTGCGCACTAGCGGCAGAGCCTTTTCCCATTCGTACTTGGGCACGCCGAAGGGGCACGCCAGCATGCAGTAGCGGCACCCCATACACTTGGATTCGTCGTAGACCACCGGGCCGGCTGCCGTTTTCTTGAATGCTCCAACGGGACACACCGAAGCGCACGCCGGGTCGGAGCAATTCATGCACAGGCGGCGCATGAACTTGTCGCCGCGCTCCAACACCACCGTGAACTTGTGCGCCGACTGCTTCTGCTCGGCGCCGATCACCTCGTTGTAGGGAAGCTTGTTTCGCTCCGCGCAGGCCACTTCGCACTGCTTGCAGTTGATGCAGAGTGTAGCGTCATAAAGGATAGACTTGCTCATCTGTGCTCCAAGACGCGGCTAAGGTAGGAAGGTGCAATCGGCCTGCCAGCTTTGGACGGCCGGCGCCTTCCCGTGGGCGGCTAACTGATGGTGCGGCAAGCATTTGCAGCGCAGCTTTGAAGATGGTCGAGATTTGGGTATGGCAATAATCAACTGCTGATAAATTCAACGCTACAGCGAGAGCCCTACTGGGAACTTCAACCCATCCTTTGCAGTGTGGCACGCAGACCACATAGCCTGGATTGAAGCGTCTGAAAACAGGAGCGACCCCGTTTTGCGGGGCCGCTCCTGCCAAAGAAGAGAGGTGAGGCATTTCTGGCTCATGACAGGAAGAACTCTTGCGTCAAGCCCGTCCATTTCTCATCGGGCAGCAGTGCGCTGACGTCTTCCACCGCTACGCCGCCGTCCTGCGCAAGTGCCGTGGCCGGCGTTCCCATTTGCAGGCTGAGTCGAGCCGCAGCTTCTTCCATCCAGCGCCGCGCCACTACGCCACTCAGCAGATTCCGGAAGTTCAGCTTGGCGTCCGGCGCGTTCAACTTAATCAGCCAGCCTTCGCCGTAGGGATCGCGACGCGCCAGCTCGGGATTCTGCTGCACGGCGTCGTTCACATCCGTGACGATGCCTTCCATCGGCGACACGATCTGCGCCGTGGCTTCGTTGCGGAATAGCGTGGCGACCTTCTGTCCTTGACGTACCCACTGCCCGCGCTGCGGCAGAGTGATCTTGGCGACGCTGCCCGTCAGCCGCGCGGCAAAATCGTCCATGCCCACGCGGACCAGGTTCGGGCTCTCGCTGAGCGCCCAGGTGTGGCCCGGGTGATAGCGGAGGTTTTCCGGCAGCAAAAAGCCGGCAACAAATTCCGGCAGCATCTGCGGCCGCTTCGGAGCAACCGCTTCTGCGGCGGGTTGCGGCACTTGCTTTCCGTGCATGAAGTATTCCAGCGTGAGAAGAATTACGAAGGTTGCGAGAACCAGTATGACTGTCATGACTCACCTCTCCGGCCCACTCGCTTGTTGCGCCCTCGGTGGGTCGCCTCTCGTTGGGCGCCTGCACCTTCTATTAAGGCACTTGCCGTGCCGAACCGCAGCGCAGCGACTCGCGCAAATCAAAGCGCCGTAAATGACGGGGACAGAGGCAGATGCTGCCACCCGCAGATTCACTCCAGATTTTCGTCGAGCAGTTTCGCAACAACAATTTGTTGAAGAATTGAACATCGCAAAATGCAGTTCAGCCCTTACCTTTCACGCTCCGCCGCAGAATCAGAGAGTTGCAGACAATCCGCGACTGTTGCATTGCACCATACGCACTATAGAGAATCTCTGCAGTCGCGATTGCCCGTGCAGGTCGGTTTTTTCAAGTGCCTTTAGTCGAGTGAATTCAAGAAGAAAGGGCCGCCCCGTCTTGCCGGAACGGCCCAATGAGGAGACGACGCAAAATTGAACTAGGTGACGGAGCGCACGCCGACTTCGCGGAAGGCGGGCAAGCGCCAGTGGCTGCCGCGCGCCGTGCGCCCGCGTGTGACTTCCACGTAGGCTTCTTGCAGACGGCGAGTGATGTGCCCGATGCTGCCCGTGCCCACCGGGTGGCGGTCCACTTCGATGATGGGCGCAATCTCGAATGCCGTGCCCGCGAAGAATGCTTCGGACGCGACATAGAGTTCGGTGCGGTCCACCGGCCGCTCGATGGTTTCAATCCACATGTCGCGGGCCAGATCAATCACCGTAGCGCGAGTGATGCCCTCGAGGATGTTGTCGTACACCGGCGGAGTAATGAGCTGGCCGCTGCGCACGAGGAAAATATTGGACGCGGCGCCCTCCGCCACATGGCCGTCGTTGTTCAAGACGACAGCTTCGTCGAAACCGTTGGCGCGCGCTTCGTCGCCGGAAAGCGCGCTATTGACGTACGCGCCGCAAATTTTGCCGCGCGCGGGAATGGCGTTATCGTCCACGCGCCGCCATGACGAAACCGCCACGCGCAGGCCTTTCGTGCTGTCGATGTAGGTGCCGAACGGCACCGCCACAATGGCCAGCTCGAATTCCGGGCCGAAGGCCACGCCGATGCCCTGGCGCGACTTGAACACCAGCGGCCGGACGTACACGTCGGTGCGCAGCTGGTTGCGCGCGATCAGCTCGCAAGTGATGTCGCAGAGCTGTTTCGCGGAGAGCGGGATCTCCATCTTCAGCAGCCGCGCGTTGGACTTCCAGCGCTCGTAGTGTTCTCGCGCGCGGAACAGGTACAGCTCCTCGTCTTCCGGCGACCAGTAACCGCGGATGCCTTCGAAAACACCGGAGCCGTAGTGCAGCGCATGCGTGAGCAAGCCCACCTTGGCCTCGCTCAGCGGCATGTACGTATCTTGGAAATAGACAATCAGATTGGGATCCAGATTGGTTTCCATTGTTTCCTCCCGAATTCAGCGCGGCGTTAGCTTTGTACGGGGGTCGCGGCCTTTTGCATGTACTCGCGTCCGGCGTGCAGCGCGCGGCGATTCATCTCCAGCACGGAGGCGGACTTTGCTTTTGCGCCCAGCGTGGACTGCACCACGGACAGCGCGGATTCTTCTGTGAGCAGTTCAGTTTCCGCCATCAATGCGCCCAGCATGACGCTATTGGCCACCTTCGCCATGCCGAGCTGATCGGCGATGTCCGATGCCGGCACACAGACGATTCGCGCCTCCGGCTCTTCGAATCCTTCGGGCAACTCCGCGCGGTTGTAGAGGATTAAGCCGCTCGCTTTGACCTGCGGCGCGAACTTGCGCAGGGAAATCTCATTCATGGCAATCAACACGTCCGGGTGCGAGATCAGCGGCGAGCCGATGCGCTCATCCGCCAGGCACACGTGGCAGTGCGCGCTGCCGCTGCGCATCTCCGGCCCGTACGACGGCAGCCAGCTCACTTCGAGTCCTTCGCGCATGCCCATCTCCGCCACAATCTGGCCGAGCAGCAGCACGCCTTGCCCGCCAAAGCCCGCCATTTTCAGCGTGAGACTCTTTCCAGCGGACTCGGAGGTCAGGCGGCGCTCACTCACATCGGCATCCGCTGTGTCGAGCTCCAGTGCTTCGGTCAACGTGCGTTGCGGAATCTCGTTGTCCTTCACTTGCGGCGCCGGGCGGTCGCGGAACACACCCAGCGGAAACACCGGCAGCATGTTTTTCTCAATCCAGTGCCGCGCATCGACAGGGTCCATTTTCCAGATAGTGGGGCAGGGCGAAAGAATTTCGACAAAGGTGAAACCCGCGCCGTTCTTTTGCAGCTCCAGCGCCTTGCGCACGGCGCGGCGCGCCTTCATTGTGTTTTTGTTGTCGAACAGGGCCACGCGCTCGATATAGACGGGGGCCTCCAGAGTGGCCAGCAGCTCGCACACATGCAGCGGAAAACCTTCGTTTCCTGCGCGGCGGCCGAAGGGCGAAGTGGTGCTGGTCTGCCCAATCAGCGTGGTGGGTGCCATCTGCCCGCCGGTCATTCCGTAAATCGCGTTGTTGATGAAAAATATGCTGATCTTTTCACCGCGGTTGGCGGCGTGCAGGATTTCCGCCGTGCCGATGGCTGCCAGGTCGCCGTCGCCTTGGTAGCCGACCACCATGCTCTCCGGACACGCGCGCTTCAAGCCGGTGGCCACGGCCGGCGTGCGCCCGTGCGCGGCCTGCACGTTGCCCGTATCGAAATAGAAGTACGCAAAGACGGAGCATCCCACCGGGCTGACAAAAATCGTCTTGTCCTGCAGTCCCATGTCCTCGATGGCTTCGGCCACCAGCTTGTGCGCCACGCCGTGGCCGCAGCCCGGGCAGTAGTGCGTCTGGTGTTTCAGCTCGGCCTTCCGCTCGAACACATCGTAAAAGACCTGTGACTTGGAATGTGTCACCTGGTAATCGGACACAGCGCCTCCTCCTTGGCCCGAGCCTACGCGAGGGCCTTGGCCCGCGCTTACGCGACGGGCACAGCCACCAGTTGCAGAACGTGATCGCGAATTTCCTCCGCCGACGGCACGTTTCCGCCAACGCGGCCGTAGAACTCCACCGGCACGCGGCCTTCGATCGTCAGCCGCACATCTTCCACCATCATGCCCGTACTCAATTCCACCACTTGCACCATGCGCGCCTTCTTGGCCAGTTGCAGCAACGCGCTCGCGGGGAAGGGAAACAGCGACACCGGGCGGAAGAGCCCCGCGCGCACGCCGCGCTCCCGCAGTTGGTCCACGGTGGAGCGCAACACCCGCGAGACGATGCCGTAGCCCACCAGAAGCACTTCGGCATCCTCGGCGCGATACGTCTCCGAGCGCGCCTCGCACCCCTCGGCCAATTTATATTTCGCTTCCAACTTGCGCACGTGCGCTTCCAGCGTGTCGGGTTCCAGATGGATTGAAGTCACCGCATTGGGCCGCGTCTCGGCGGTACCCTTCACCGCCCAGGGTTTTTCCGGCGCGTGCGAAATGTGCGGGTGCAGCTCGAGCGGCTCCATCATCTGCCCAATGAACCCGTCGGTGAGCACCAGCGCGGGATTGCGATAGCGGTCGGCCAGCTCAAAGGCCAGCATGGTCAAGTCGGCCATTTCCTGCACGGAAGCCGGTGCGACGACGAGGTTGCGATAGCAGCCGTGCCCGCCGCCTTTGACAATCGCGAAATAGTCGCTCTGCTCTGGTGCGATATTGCCGAGTCCCGGCCCGCCGCGCACAACATCCACCACCACGCACGGAAGTTCCGCGGCGGCGAGGTAGGAGAGCCCTTCCTGCATCAGGCTCAGCCCAGGTCCCGACGATGCGGTCATCACGCGCATGCCTGCGGAGGACGCCCCGTACACCATGTTGATGGACGCCACTTCGCTTTCCGCCTGCAGAAACGTGCCGCCCACCTGCGGCAGATAGAGCGCCGCAGCTTCGGCGATTTCGCTGGCCGGCGTAATCGGATAGCCGTAGTACGCGCGGCAACCCGCCAGGATGGCGCCCTTCACCACCGCGACGTTTCCTTTAGTGAGCTGGCGCATGGCGCTCCTCCGTGGAGGTGACGACGGTTTTCGGCGGTGGCGCCATTTTGTACACGGTGATCGCACCCGGCTCCGGGCAGGTATAGAAGCAGATTCCGCAGCCCGTGCAGTCTTCGCCGAGGTAGTGCGCGGGATGCACACCGTAAGCGCTCAGCCCGGCTTCCAGCTCAAGACACTTTGGTGGGCACGCCTCCACGCACAACCCGCAGCCCTTGCATTCGTCAATGTCGATGGTCACCTTACCGCGTGCAGTGCTCGCCATGCATCACCTCTTTGCCAGCTCGGAAAGATCCGCCAGCGGTTTTTGCAGCCATTTGGTGTGCTCACAGTAGTCGTACAGTTCCTTGTGGAATTTCGGGTGCGAGATTTGAATCAGCGCCTCGGCGCGCTCGCGGATGGATTTCCCGTGCAGGTAAGCAATGCCGTATTCCGTGACCACATAATGGATCGATCCGCGCGAGGCCACCACGCCCGAACCCGGCGTCAGCGTGGGCACAATGCGCGAGATGGTGTCGTTCTTGGCCGTCGAAGGCATGGCGATAATCGGCTTGCCGCCCTTGGAGTGCCGCGCGCCGCGGATGAAGTCCACCTGCCCGCCGAATCCGCTGTAGAGATATTGCCCGATGGAATCCGAACAGGTTTGCCCGGTGATGTCCATTTGCAGGGTGGAGTTCACCGATACCATCCGCTCGTTCTGCGCGATGATGAACGGGTTGTTCGTGTACGCCACCGGATGGAATTCGAAGCTGGGGTTCTCGTTGATGAAATCGAACAGCCGCCGCGTGCCCAGCACGAAGCCCAGGATGATTTTTCGCGGATGCAGCGTTTTCCGCCGGCCATTGATCACGCCGGATTCAATCAGCGGGATGGCGCTGTCCGAAAGCATTTCCGTGTGGATGCCCAGGTCCTTGCGGTCGGTGAGTTCGAGCAACACCGCGTCGGGGATGCCGCCGATGCCAAGCTGCAAGGTGTCGCCGTCCACGATCAAGCGCGCCACGTTGCGCGCGATCTGGCGCTGCAGTTCGGTGATCGGTTCCAACGGCAGTTCGCACAGCGGCCGCGAAACGTCCACAATGGCGTTGATGTTGCTCACATGAATAAAACTGTCGCCGTAGGTGCGCGGCATCTGGTCGTTCACCTGCGCCACTACGTACTTGGCCATCTTGGCTGCGGTGAGGGTGGTGTCGATGCCTACGCCAAAGCTGCAGAACCCGTGCGGATCCGGCGGCGATACCTGGATGAGTGCCACATCCAGCGGCATGGCTCCGCTTTCGAACAAGCTTTCAATTTCGCTCAGATAGATGGGCGTGTAATCTGCGCGGCCTTCGTTCACCGCCTGGCGCACGTTGCCGCCGATAAACATGGCATTGTGGCGAAAGTGCCCGGCCATTTCCGGCGCCACATAGTCCGCGTGGCCCATGGTCAGCAAGTGGACGATTTCCACGTCGCGCACAAACGGCGCGCGCTTGACCAGCGCTTCCTCCAGTGCTTCCGGCTCCGCACAACCCGGCTGGATGTACACGCGCATGCCGGACTGCACACAGCGCAGCGCCTCTTCCGGAGTCATCTGCTTTTGCCGGTAATCATCGAGCCAATGCATGACTTCTCCCTCTCAAGTCTTCAGGCCGCCATCGCTTTTTGTGCGCGTTCGTGGCCGCGCGCCGCGTAGTACACTGCGCGGTCAAAAAACTGGTCCACCAGGCGAAGCAGTTCCATCTCCTGATACAACTCCAGCGGACGGTCGAGCATGGCTTCCCTCGCGAGAAAGTCCCAGAGGTGTTCTTTGACGGCCAGCAGCGCACAGACCAGATGACTCAACGAGACGCCCTGCGAAGCGCGCCGCGCGCCCACTGCGGTGAACCAGCGCTCGATGTCCGCCTCGGTTTTCGTCTCCAGCCAGTCGTTCAAATTGTGGTAAATCTCGTAAACGCGCTGCTGCAATTCCGGCAGCGGCACCTTGCGCATGTCCGACATTTTTTCTGAATTCAGGAATTTCTCAATCAATCCCCGAGCCAACTGGTCCGAATGTGTTTCGATCAGCCCGACCATTCTCTGTGCAATCATGACGCCCTCCAGGCTCCTACCAAGCAAGGACCGGCGCGGCCTGGCCACTCCGACAAGTACTAATGGCACGCCATGTGCCATCTGTGCATAGGGCTCTCAATACCCTAAAGGCTTGCATTAGAATGTGTTAGAAACCACTCCCCAAATAGAATGCAAGTCTCTGGATTGAAAATCCGCGATTCCTCGCGCCAATCCGCGCACCCAGAGGCAAACCCATCCATACTAGGTGTTTTTAGTGCCAAGCCCTTGCGGGGGCACGGTTTGCGAGCTGAGCCTATTTACTTTTGAAAAGCCTTGGATTCTGCAAGTGGTGCGTGAGGGTCAAGCCACGGCCGGCTGCTCACTGGGCGCGGATACAGGCGGCAGAATCTGCGTTCCCGCTTCGCCGCGCAGCGCCGCAGCCAGATTTTCGGGCGAAGTGACGATGGCACGGCAATCGCCGCCATTCCACGTGCAAGCCTCCTCCAGAAATTCGAGCGCGGCTTCGATTTTTGGTCCCATGCTTCCGGCAGGGAACTCGCCCTCACGCAGGTAACCCTGCGCTTCGTGCCAACTCATTTGCGCGAGCGGGCGTTGGTCCGGACGTCCGAAGCGCACGGCCACGCGGTCCACGGCCGTGGAGAACACGATCAACTTGGCGCGCAGTCTCCGTGCCAGCAGCGCGGAGACGCGGTCCTTGTCGATGACGGCTTCCACGCCTTCCAGCCGGCCGGCGCGACGCACCACGGGAATTCCTCCGCCTCCAGCGGCAATCACCACGGCGCCGGCGCCCAGGCAGGCGCGCACGGCATCCAGCTCGACGATTTCGAGCGGCCGCGGCGAAGCCACCACGCGGCGCCACCCGCGGCCGGAATCTTCAATCATCTCCCAGTGCAGTTTGCGTTTTCGGTCCAGCGCTTCTTCAAACGCGTAGAACGGCCCAATGGGTTTGGTCGGCTTGCGAAACGCGGGATCGGATGCATCCACCACCACCTGCGTCACCATGCTCACCACGCTCGCGCTCCAACTGCGCTCGGCCAGCACGTTGTCCAGCGTCTGTTGCAGCAAGTAGCCGATTTCGCCTTGCGTCTCCGCGTCGCATTCATCCAGGCGAACTGGCGGCAATTCGGGTTGCGAAAGTTCGGTGCGCAGCAGGGCATTGCCCACCTGCGGGCCGTTGCCATGCGTCAGGACCACGCGGTACCCCGCCGCCAATACGTCGGCGATTCCCTCACAGGTCACCCGCGCGTTGCCTTGCTGGTCGGCAAAGCCGCCGCGCTGTCCCGGCCGCATCAGGGAGTTTCCTCCAATGGCCAACACCGCAATGGGATTCAATTCCATCGTTGCATCCGGAGCGCGTTTCAGTTCATCGCATGACTCATCAAGGCAAGCAGCACCGCCTTGGCCACGTGCAAACGGTTCTCGGCTTGTTCCAGCACCACCGAGCGCGGGCCGTCCAGCACTTCGTCGGTGACTTCGTCGCCGCGGTGCGCCGGCAGGCAGTGCATGAAAACCGCGTCGGGCTTGGCCAGCGCCATGAGCACGCCATTCACCTGATAGCCGGCGAAGTGTTTCTGGCGGTCGCGCGCTTCCAGCTCCTGACCCATGCTGGTCCACACATCCGTATAAACGGCGTCCGCACCGCTCACCGCATCGGCAGGCTCTTGCACCACGCTAATCTGCGCGCCAGAAGGAAGCGCATCGGCGCGCGCTTGCATGAATACGGAGGCGGCCGGCTCGTAGCCGCGCGGAGAAGCAATGCTCAAGTGCATTCCCGTTTTTGCCGCGGCCTGGGCCAGCGCGTTGGCCACGTTATTGCCGTCGCCAACGTAGGCCAATCGCAGTCCTCGCAGGCCGCCTTTCAGTTCGCGCAACGTCAGCAGATCGGCCATCGCCTGCAGCGGGTGCAGCAGGTCGGAAAGGGCGTTGATGATAGGGATGTTCGCCTCCGCCGCCATTTCCTCGAGAGTGTGGTGGGCAAAAGTGCGTACCGTCACCGCATCAACCCAACGTGCCAGGTTGCGCGCCACGTCCTTGACGGCCTCGCGCTTGCCCAGCGCGACGTCCGCCGGGGCGAGATAGATGGGGTGCCCGCCGAGCTGCACCATGCCAACTTCAAACGTTACGCGCGTGCGCAGCGACGGTTTTTCGAATAGCAGCGCCAGGGTGCGCCCGGCGAGCAGGCCGCGAAACGATTCCGGGTGCTGCTTGACGTCCTCGGCCAGGTCCAGCAGAGCGGAAAATTCTGTGATGGTCAGGTTGTGCAGCGACAGCAAATCACGCTTGGTGTGGCCGGGTGCGGGCTGCAGCCGCCGTTGCACGGGGGACAGCACCGGAATCATTTGCGCCATGAGAAATCTCCTGTTCCCGCGCGGCGGTCATAAGGTTTCGGGGGCGGCGAAAACTCAGTGTTCTGCGCCCACCAGTTCGGGCGGCGCCACGCGCGCCGCGCGATGCGCGTGCGCGAGCAACACAAATTCGCGCAGCACGTCGTCCAGTCGCAGCGCGCCGCGTTCTTCCACTTCATACCGCACGCGCAGCGAAGGCTTGTCGAGAGCAATCACGCGGCCGAGATCCACGGGCGTGGCCACCACCACGAAATCGCAGGGCGTGCGTCGAATCGTCTCTTCCAATTCCTCCAGCTGCTTCGCGCTGTAGCCCATGGCCGGAAGCAGCGCTCCGATCTGGCGGAACTTCGCGAAGGTCTGCAGCAAGCTGCCCACAGCGTACGGCCGGGGATCTACCAGTTCGGCGCCCGCTGCGCGCGCCGCCACCACTCCGGCGCCGAATTCCATCTCGCCGTGCGTCAGCGTGGGGCCGTCTTCGATCACCAGCACTCTCTTGCCGCGAATGTCTCTGCCGCCATCCATCTCCACGCGCGAAGCCGCTTCGATCACGCGCGCCTGCGGGTTGGTTTCTCGCACATTGCGGCGCACCAGCTCGACTCCCACTTCGGACGCTGTGTCCACCTTGTTGATCAGCACCACGTCCGCGCGCCGCAGGTTTACTTCGCCCGGGTAGTAGCTCAACTCATGCCCCGCGCGGTGCGGGTCCACCACCACGATTTCCATGTCCGAGCGGAAAAACGGCGTGTCGTTGTTTCCGCCGTCCCACACCACCACGTCTGCATCCTTCTCCGCCTCGCGCAAAATTGCTTCGTAATCCACGCCGGCATAGACGACCGTGCCGGCACCGATGTGCGGCTCGTATTCTTCGCGCTCTTCGATGGTGCAGTTGTGCCGGTTGAGGTCTTCCAGAGTTGCAAAGCGCTGCACGCGCTGCCGCAACAAATCGCCGTAGGGCATCGGATGGCGCACCACGGCCACGCGCAGGGCCTGCTCACGGAGGATTTGCACCACGCGCCGCGACACCGGGCTTTTGCCGCAGCCGGTGCGCACCGCGCACACGCTCACCACGGGGACGCGCGCTTCCAGCATCGTGCTATCCGCGCCCAGCAGCAGGAAGTCGGCGCCCGCTGCGGCGGCGCGCGACGCCAGATGCATCACGTTGTTGTGCGAGATGTCGCTGTAGCTGAACACCACCAAGTCCGCGCACTGCTCGAGGATCAGCCGCTCCATCTGGCATTCTTCGACAATGGGAATACCCTCGGGGTAGAGCGGGCCGGCCAGCTCCGCCGGATATTTACGACCGGCAATATCCGGAATTTGCGTAGCCGTAAACGCGACTACGTGATCTTCAGGCGAGTTGCGAAAGCACGTGTTGAAATTGTGGAAGTCGCGCCCGGCGGCTCCGAGGATGACAATGCGCCGTTTCATGTCCGTGCTCTCCTAAGATCCGTGGCTTGGAGGGATTTCTTCCGTCCCGCTCTGCGGGATCCGGCGGCTAGACCGCCCAGAGATCCTGTTCCTGCACGGGCGTTCCGCCCAGCGGCATCACGATGGCCCGGGTCAGGCTGAGGAATTCTTGCGTGGTCGCGCGGAAGCACTCGCCTCGCTGCCCGGCGAACATGCGCGGGCAAAAGACAAGGTCCTTCCAAGTCAGCAGGCTTTCGTCGCAGTAAACGGCGGCACCAAACGGGTTTTCAAATGGCTGCATGGAGCCCAGCTCGGACTCCGAGTAGATCCCGTCCAGTTCCGGCTCCGCCAGGGCTTCCACGCGCGTGCTGCCGATGGAGTCGCCGAGCTGCTCGGCAGTGAGCGACAACCCCTCCGGCACCACAACTGTCACCGGCTGGCCGCCCACCCGGAAGAAGAAAATCCGGACGTGGTTGCCCGCCCCGCAGGTGCACAATACTTCATCGCGGAGCGTGCGCGGGAAGTGCTCTTTCATGTAGTTGTGAAGGGCCAGGATGGGCTTCATCGTGTGCCTCCCCTTGAGTGTTGCGGTCCCGCCAGCGGGACGCTCATTGTCTGCGCTACAGCCGACAGCCGCTCCGCACGGCTCCCCTTGCAGAGGAGCAATCCGGCAACCAGCACGCAGGAAAGCAATGACGCTGGCGATACGATTCATAACCTGTTCATCTGCAATAAGATAGAGCAATTTATGCGATACGCTAGTCCGGATACTCCCTACTTGCTTGAGCCAACTTTCTCAGTGGCTATACCCGGTCTTGCGCCAACTTACGCTAGAACAGGATGGATGCAGCTAGGTATCTACAGTGGAGTTTTTCAGCAGTCTCCGGCGCCCCGATGCGATTTCGGGTGTTTCTTCCCTGACCCCTGCTTGCCCCGAGCGAATGCGAGGGGATCCCTGATCCCTCTTTCATCTCTGGTATCGCCCCATCAACGTCGCCTGCCCAAGGACGTGCCCGGCCATCGCTTTTTCCACCTCTTCTTTGCTAACCCCGGCTTTCAGATTCACTATGGCATTCAGAGCGTACAGCTTGAAGAAGTAGCGGTGCGCAGGACCCTGTGGCGGGCACGGTCCGCCATAGCCGATGAATCGAAAATCGTTTCTGCCCTGGCGCGCGCCGTTGGGGAGTTGTTCATCCTTGGGCACGCCTTCGGCTAACTCCTTCGCATCCGCGGGCAGGTCGAACAGCACCCAATGTACCCAAGTGCCCACCGGCGCATCGGGGTCGTCCGCGATCAGACTGAAGCTCTTCGTATTCTCCGGTGCGCCGCTCCATTCCAGCGCGGGAGAAAGGTCCGTGCCATCGTAAGTGAATTGTTTGGGTATCATTCCGCCGGGCACGAAGAAGGTGCTACTGAGTTTGAAATTCATGACGCGTGCTCCTTTCTGCGCGTTGCTCGGCAGGATGGCCGCCCACAGCAGCGCCGCCGTGAGTCCCACGAGAATTGTTCGGGAGTTCACGCGTTGTCTCCTCGCCGGTCTTCGTTCTCGCAGGCTATCTCGTGCAGGGAAGCGGTCCCGCTCTTACGCCGGCGACCAATTCTTTCGCTCCGTCACCGTGCGCGGCTCGTAGGTCCGCCCGCGCGCCAGCCGCTTTTCTTCGCGCCGGCTGGTCCACAGCAGCACCGGGCCGAACATTCGCCTTGCCCACCGCGACGCCGCGCCGAACTCCTCTTCCACTTCGCGGCGCAGTTCGCGGACCCGCGCGCTCACCTCTTCGTTCCTTTTCCGCAGACGACGCTCCATGGCCCACAGCACCGCGGTGTACGCGCCCTTCATCTGTCGCGCTTCCCACTCGAAGCGCTGCCGGATGCGCGCGTCGGGGTGGTCCTTGTATCGCTTCCAGCCCTCGAGCGTCGTTCGGCAGATGCGGTAGAGGCTCGGCCCGTTCCGCTCAAAATCCCGCTGGAACGCCCAGTCGAGGAAAGCTTTCGATTGGTCGGGCGTGATCGTCGGATGCTGAAAGTTGAATTTGAATTGCCCGTGGATGTCCGCCAGGTCCGTCGGCAGCAGCCGCCCCTCCTGCTGCATCTGCTGGTAGAGCGGTGTGCCGGGCACCGGCGTGTACAGCATGAACTGGTGGAAATCGGTCTCGTGCGAGATGGCGTATTCAATTTCCGGGCCGATGTTCTCCGGCGTATGGTGCTCCATGCCCACGATCGTCGAGCCCAGCACCTTGATCCCGTGCGACCGCAGTTCCCGCGAGAGCTGTTGCGTGTCCGACCCTTGCAGCTTGGCGTAGCCCGACCGCGGCGACTCCAGGCCCATCCATATCCACGACACCCCCAGCTCGACCAGTTCTTCCATGCTGTATTTCTGGATGGCATTCACCGAGGAAAACACATAGAGCGCCCAGCTTTTGGCCTTTTCCTTCATCTCTTCCAGCAGTTCCATGGCCCGCTTCTTGTGCAGCAGGAAATTCTCGTCCATGACGAAGAACGACTGCACCTTCATCTTCAACTCCATCTCGTTCATCAACTGGAACAACTCCTGCCCGGAGCTGTAGAAGTCCAGGAACTTTCCTTTGCCGCCGAAGAACGACGACGTGCTGCAGAAATTGCACCCCATCGGGCAGCCCACCGACGGAATCAGCGTGGCCGCCGTCGCCCCTTTGTGTGTGGGGACTTTGAATCCCATGATGCGCAAGTCCATCCCGGAGACGATGTGCGGATGCTGAATGGGCGCGCTTTCCTCTTCGCCCAGATACTTCCGCATCCACGAAATCCCATCGCCGCGCACAATGTGGTCCGCGTCAATCATGTATTCGAGCCCCGGGATGGCCGCCACGTGCCCGCCCACCACGATCACGGATTGCGGCGAGAGCTCCCGCACCATCCGGCACATCTCCCGCACCTTGCCCACGTTCACGATGATCGAGGAGATGCCCACGATATCGTAGTGGTTCCGCGTCAATTCCTTGGCGAAAGCTTTGCGGTCCGGGAAATCCAGAACAGTGCAGGGGGCGGAAATGTTCTGCTGGATCATCATGATGCCCCACGAACGGTGAAACATTCGCAGCGAGTACGCGCCCTGCGCCCGCGTCACCTGGTTGTGATACAGCTCCATCGGATTCATCTTGCGGCTGCCGAATTCGTCGTCCCGCGCATACGGTCCAAAGACAGAGCTCAACAACACACGGGCGTTGCTGCCCTTCGCATGACAATTCATTGATTTATTCTTACTCCTGAGCAAAGAGCTCTGGTTGGAGGTGAACGAACTATGCGGTGGCGCGTTCCGGGCTGCTCGATGTTTCTTGCAAGCGCTGCCACCGCTGCCGCGCCAGAATCGCTGCGCCCAATGCTCCAGCATACTCCGAATCGGCCGAAACGTTAACACGTGAACCCAGGCGCTCTTCGAGCGCGGCCACCATCCCCACGTTTCGTGTGACTCCGCCCGTTACGGTAATTTCCGGTTGCGCCCCCACCTGCCGCACCAGCGCCACCACGCGCTCCGCAATTGAGTTGTGCGCCCCGCGCAGAATGTCTTCCACCGGCTTGCCGGCGGTGACGTGGTTGATCACTTCGCTTTCCGCCAGCACCGCGCAGATGCTGGAAATGGCCTGCGGGTCCTGTGCGCGCAGGGAAAGCGTGCCGATTTGCTCTAGTTCGATTTCCAGTGACTTGGCCACGCGCTCCAAAAATCTCCCCGCGCCGGACGCGCAGCGGTCGTTCATGCGAAAAGCCACCACGCGGCCGTTCTCGGCGATGCGCAGCGCGCGTGAGTTCATGGCCCCCACGTCCAGCACGGTGCGCGTGCCCGGAAACTGCCGCAGCGCCCCGACCGCATGGCAGGTCATCTCCGTGATCTGGATTTGGCGGAAGGGCACGCGGTAGCGCCCATACCCCGTGCTGGCGACGTATACGATCAGGTTGCGGTCGATGCCGTGCCGCACGCACAGTTCTTCCAAAGTTTGCTGCGCCGCAACCTCGAGCCGCGCGCCCGTGGCCTGGCAGATGCGCCCGCGCTCGTCGCCGGTTTCGTCCATCACCAGCGCGCGCGTCATCCGCGTACCCACGTCAACTCCCACCACGAAGTTCACGTCAGGCTTCTCCCCTGGTCCCGCTCCGCGGAACCGTTGGAATTGGCGCGCGTCTTGCCCACCTCGCCGTGCGCTGCGCGTTCCCAGGCAAACAGCGCGGCCCCAATCGCGCCGATGTGCTGCGATTCGGGCGCCACGTTCAGCTTCACTTTCAACCGCTCTTCCAGCGCCGTCACCATCGCGCGGTTGCGCGCCACGCCGCCTGTAAATGTGATTTCGGGTTCGAGCCCGACGCGCCGCAGCAGAGCGATGCTCCGCCCGGCAATCGCTGAATGCACGCCGGCCAGCACGTCTTCCACCGCGCAGCCCTTCGCCAGGTGCATCATGATTTCCTGCTCGACGAACACCGTGCACACGTTGCTGATCTTGAGCGGCTTCTTGGATTCCGACGCAATGCTGGCCAAATCATCCAGACCCAAGTTCAGCACTTGCGCCGCCGCCGTCAGAAAGCGCCCGGTGCCCGCCGCGCACTTGTCGTTCATCGAAAAATCCTTCACTTCGGCGGTCTCGCTCACGCGGATGGCCTTGGTGTCCTGTCCGCCCATGTCGAGGATGGTGCGTGTCTGGGGGAAGAGAAAGCACGCGCCCTTGGCGTGGCAACTAATTTCGGTGATCTGCGTATCGCCGAACGGCACGCGATAGCGCCCGTATCCGGTGCCCACTGTGAACGCAACGTCCCACTCTTCTAGCCCCGCGATCGCCAGCGCCTCGCGGAACGCGCGCTCTGCCGCCCGCACCACGTTGGCGCCGGTATCCACCAGCGCCAGCGCGCGCACTTTCTTGTTTTCGTCCAGCAGCGCCGCTTTCGTTCCCGTGGAACCTACGTCCACACCGGCCACAAGCATCGCGAGCTACCCCCTACGCGGCTGTCACCGGCTGCTTCGCCAGCCGCCGGTGCTCCAGCGATTCGAAGAATGCATCAATGCGGTTGCGGAGCTGCGCCTCGGAAAAATATCGCGGGTCCGCCAGGTCGGATTCCACGAACAGCGTGGGCAGCCCCTGCACTTTGGAAAAGTGTTCGCGGACGTCCGCCTGCCCAACCGAAAACGCGCGGCAACTTTTCACCGAATGGATCACCAGCGCGTCCGCCGAATATTCCTTCGCATAGCGTTCCAGCATGGACCGCCGCAGCGACCAGTCCCAATTCGTGTAGCAGTTCACGGCGTATTCGGCCAGGCTCTCCAGCGGCCGCGATGGGTCATGCCGCATCCCGAAGTCCCAGATGCCGCCCACCTTGGAATACGTCGAGGCCACGCAGACCACGCCCCAGCGCTTGAACAGCTCCCAGAAATTCCGGAAGTTCGGCCACGGCGGCGGGCCTTCCATCACTACGCGGAAGCGCTCCTCGCTCAGCGGGCCGATGTTGTGTTTCATGCGCTCTTCGATTTCTTTCCACGCCGCCTGGTAGTAGTCCACGCATTCCTTCGTGCCGCGCAGCACGTAGATGGGCGCCATGAAGAACACCGCTTCGAAAAACGCGTCGAACGGCGAAGGCCGATTTTTCGCCGAGTGCAGGATCTTTACCCACAGGTCCTCGGCCTGGCGCGCGTATTCGAGCTGCTCGCGCAACTTGTCCATATCAAACTTCTTGCCGGTGATTTCCGCGCACACCTTCGCCAGCTCTTCGAGCTGCTTCACCACGTACTGCAAATCTTCCGGCCGCATCGTCTCGCCTGTGCGCCGGTACGGCACGTCCAGCATGAAGAAGCGCGCCCCGTACAGTTCCGCCAGCGCCTCGAACCACTTGATGTAGGTGTTGCAGCCGGAATAGTTGCACACCAGCAAATCCGGCTTGGGCATCGTGCCGAAGGGGCCCTTGTTGCCGCTCGCCGCCAGTCCGATATCGTTCTTCACGTAGCCGCACACGTCGGAGGAGTAGCCGAGGTCTTCGGCTTTCAAAATCATGTCCCCGGCCACTTTCTTGATGCCGCATTGCAGCGCGTTGACCTCGGGGAAGAGGATCTCGAATCCAAAGATTCGCAGCAGCTCGCAGATGTTTCCGCTGATGAAGAGGTAAGCAACCGGCGTGCCGTTCTTCGGCGCGTCCTCCAACCGCTTGTACCAGTGGCCGAGCAAGTCCTTCTGCAGGTCGCGCCCGGTATTCTGAAACTGGTAGTTGCTGGCCATCGCGTTCCTCTCAGGAAAAAAACATAATCGACTCGACGAACGTCTCCGCCTGCATGCGCACGCTTTCAAACACGCTCATTTTTTCTTCGTACTCGAATTCCAGCGTGGGCAGTCCGGCGCGCTCCGCGGCGCGACGCAGCAGCACGGCGTCGTAGAGTGCCGGTTCGCAGAATTTCGGGCTGGCAAAAATGACGCCCTGGATTCCTTTCTTCTTGCAGCGATCCAGCAGGTCGTCATTGCGCGAGCGCTTTCCCGGATTGTTTACCGGCGTGAGCACCGTGCCGTGCAGGTAGGCCTCTACGAGGGCGTCGAGCGGATCGCCGGTTTCCGCCACCTGCCCCAGGAAAAAGCGCCCGCCCACTTGGAGATCGTCGTCCACTACCGCGCAGCCCGCATCTTCGAGCACTTCCAACAATTCGAGTGGTGGCTGCTCGCAGAATGCGCCGCGCAGCACCACGCGCACCGCGTCACGCTGCGGCCGTGTGCGCGTTTCGCCCAGCAGCAGCGCGCGCTCCAACAGCGCGGTGTGCTCTTCGCATGACATCACATTCCCGGCGGCAGCAATCGCGTACATCTCGCTGGACGGCCATTTCTCCGGCCGTGCCGCGCGCCGCGTGCCCAGCTCGTTCAGCAGAGTTCGATGGCGGTTGAACAGGTGGATAGCATCGCGCAAGGAATCATCGGTCACCGGCCGCCCGGTTTTTTCCGCCAGGCAGTCGCACAGGCGCTGGAGTTCGCCGCGGTAGTACGTGCGCGCCGCATCGGAATCCACGTTTTGCGGGTAGTGCATGTAAAACGTGAATCCCTGTGTGAAGTTATGTCTCCAGACGCCGGTGAGATTTCGCGCCACGTCGCAAATCGAGGTCGCCACGAACCCGTCCAGCCATGGCAAGTGGCCGGCCATGCCGAGTTCCAGCGTGCTGCGCGCAATCGAGCAGACGAACGACTGGATGCGCGAGTCCGCGTGGTCTATGTCGATTTGCCCGCGCCCGCCGTACAGCGTCACGGGTAGCGCGCCGGCCGCCGCAATCACTTCCTGCGGGGTGTAAACAGGAAAGCAGCCGACAGCTTTGCCGCCGGTGCGCTCCTTCCACGCGTGCACGGCAGGGAAGCGCACGTCCAGAGCGAGCGCGCGGCACTGCTCCGCGAGCTCCTCCCATCGCTGCGCTTTCTCCCAGAAACGGCCGTTCGCGCTTTCCATTCGCACCCTTTATGCGGTCTGCCCGCCATCCACGACGATCACTTGCCCGGTGATGTGGCGGGCCTGCTCGGAGCAAAGAAACAAAATCACGTCGGCGATTTCCTGCGGTTTGCCCAACCGCCCCAGCGCCGCTTCTTCCCACGATTTCGCCAGCACTTCTTCCGGCAAGTCCTCGGTCAGCGGCGTTTCAATCATGCCCGGAGCCACCGCGTTCACGTTGACGTTTGCGGAGCCCAGCTCGCGCGCCACTGTGCGCGTCAGCGCAATCAATCCGGCCTTGGAGGCCGCGTAGTTGGCCAAACCCATTTTCCCGCGCAGCGCGTTGATCGAGCTGACGCTGACCACCTTGCCGCTCTGCTGCTTCCAAAAGACCGGCGCAGCGGCGTGCAGAAAATTGAACGCGCCTTTCAGATTCACCGCCAGCACATCGTCCCAATCCGCCTCGCTCATCTTCCACAACAAATGGTCGCGGCTGATGCCCGCATTGTTCACCAAAACGTCCAGTCGTCCTTTTTCACTCACAATCTGCGTGACGGTGTTTTCCGCAGCCGCGAAATCGCGCACGTCCGCCGCAAAATACTTTCCGCCGCTCGAGCGCACCACAGCCTGCCCCGCGGGAGTTTCTTGTCTGTCGACGACGAAGACGACGTCGCCTTGCTTCTGAAAAGCCTCGGCCGTGGCCAGGCCAATGCCGCTCATTCCGCCGGTAATCAGCACAACACGCTGCATGGGCTAGTCCAGTTTCGCTCCGCATCCGCCGCAGAACTTGAAGTTTTCAGGCAGGCCCTTGGCGCCGCATTTCGCGCACTTCTTCATGGGCGGCCCAAACAAGTATTCGCTCGACCCGCCTTCAGCCGCACGCTGCCGCAGTCCGCGATAATCCGGCGGGCGCTTTTCGACGAAAGAAGTCATACCCTCGTAGGGTTCCACGTCGGTGAAGTGCAGCGTCAACCAGTCGCGCGCGTGGCCCACGGTGGAGTGCCACGCCAAATCCTTCCAGAAATTCACCTGTTGCTTGGTGTAGCGCAGGCATTCGGGGAATTTGTCGAGCAGCTTCTGCGCCATGGCATTCACGGCACTGTCGAGCTCGGCGGCGGGCACCACCTGATTAATCAGGCCCCAATCGAGAGCTGTCTTGGCCGGGATCGCTTCGCAAAGGAAAAGCATCTCGCGCGAGCGGCGGTCTCCGATGGTGATGGGCAGCCATTGCGTCGCGCCACCGGCCGCCACCGAGCCCACGCGCGTGCCCACTTGCCGAAACGTGGCGTGCTCCGCAGCGATGGCCAGGTCGCAAGCCAAATTCAGCTCATTGCCGCCGCCGGCCGCGATGCCGTTGATGCGCGCGATCACCGGTTTGCCGGTGTTGCGGATGGCGTCCAGCGCTTCCTGGAAGCAAGTCATATACTTCCAGTAGTCGCGAGGAACGCGGGTGTACACGTCGGCATATTCTTTGACGTCGCCGCCGGTGCAAAACGCTTTTTCGCCGGCGCCGGTGAGCACGATCACGCCCACCTTGTCGTCAAACGTGGCGTCGCGAAAAGCCTCGCGCAGTTCAACCAGCGCGGGCGTGTTGTACGCGTTGTACACTTCCGGCCGGTTGATGGTGATCAGCGCGACACTCTCGGCCTTGGTGTACAACAGGTGTTTGAATTTCAGATCAGCGGCGGGTTTGCTTTCGAAATATCGCAAGAATATTTCCTCTCTATAAAATCTATTTCGATTGATCCATCACCACGATTCCGCGGATTCCTTCGCCGCGGCGCAGCGTGTCCAGCCCTTCGGTAATTTGCTCCAGCGGATAGCGCCCCGTGACCAGCGGCTCGAGCTGTGCCCGGCGCGTCCGCACCAGCTCAATCAATTCGGGGTAATCGCTCGGACGGCATCCCAGGCTGCCGATGACTTGCAGCTCGTAAAACATCATTTTGGAGAACGCCAGCGTCACCGGTTCCGCGGTGTAGCCCACCTGGCAGAGTCTTCCTCCCGGCCGCAGTGATTCGTACGCGTTGCGAATGGTCTCCGGCTTGCCGATGATTTCCATGGCGACGTCCACGCCACCGCCGGTGCGCTTTTTCAATTCTTTGTCCACGCGCTCGACGCCGCGAGCATTCAGCACATCGCGCGCGCCAAACTGCCGGGCCAGCGCGAGCTTGCGGTCATCGATGTCCACGGCAATCACGTGGCCGCCCGCGAGCGCGGCAAACTGCACCGCGTTGATGCCCACGCCTCCACAGCCGAAGACCGCGACGGTTTCGCCCAGGCGCACTTGCGCTCTGTGCCGCACGGCGTGATAGGGAGTGGACATGGCATCGCCAATCAGGCACGCCTCCGCGAGAGGAATTTCCGGGGGAAGGGAAAAGGCGTCGCGCGCCGGAGCCAGCACAAATTCGGCGTAGGCGCCGTCGACGTGATTGCCCAACATTTTCATTTGTTCGCAGATGTTCTCGCGGCCCGTGCGGCAAGGACGGCACGTGCCACAGGTGAAAACGGCCGGCAATATGACGCGGTCGCCTTCGCGGAACCGCGTGACCCCCGTTCCCAGCGAAGCCACCGTGCCGGAAACCTCGTGCCCAAGAATGACAGGAGTCTTGAAGGTCTTTACGCCATGGTCAATGTAATGCAGGTCTGTGTGACAGATGCCGCAGGCGGCCACGCGAACGAGGATTTCGCCGGCGGCGGGGATGGGTACGGGAACCTCGCTCAGTTCCAACCGGCCGCCCGCATGAAGGACCGCTGCTTTCAATGCTGCTCCCTAGTATGAAACCTAAATACAGAATTAAGGTTCCTATACTCCAGTATTGTTAACCTGTCAAGTGAGAATTGGCTCGGGGTAGGAAAAGCGGGGGAGTTGAGGTCAGAGGTAAGTTAAAAAGCAGGCTGCCGCGTCACTTGCGCCGAGCTGCGCGTCGGGCACGTTCTTTCTTGCGCTGAACGGCCTGAGCCATCTGCGCCACGGTGGTGGTTTCCAGGTCCTTGAGGATTTGCGTGCGGATCACCTTCCAACTGTCGTGCAGGGGGCAGGGCGCTTCGTCGCCGCACATGGGCAGGCCGGCCGCGCAGGTATGGAAATGGTCCAAGCCGTCCATAGCCGCGACCACATCTCGCAGTGTAATCAGATTGCTGCGGCGAGCCAGCCGAAAGCCGCCTCCGGGGCCTCGCCGCGAGGTGAGGAGGCCTTTGCGCACCAGGTCTTGCAGGATCTTTCCGAGCACGGGCAGCGGCAGATGCTCCGCGCGGGCAATCTGTTGCGCCTGAGCGGGCTGGCCGCCCTCGACCACCGCCAGGTGAGCCAGCGCGCGGATGGCGTATTCGCAGGCTTTGGAATAGATCATGCGTTCCTCGCCCTCACATCTTCCAGTAGAGCCGGGGGAGTGTCAAGCGCGAGGGGTGGACGTGTGGCCGGGGGCGTGCGTGGCAGCCTGAAAATAACTCTTGACACTACACCAAATACACGAGTAAAAGGTCTTGTATTCTGTATTAGGTGGCTATGCTCTGTCTTTGCAGTCACGCCTCGGAATTGGCTATCCGCGCGGCGATTCATCTTGCCGCGCAGCCTCCCGGAAAGCTCTCTCCCGTGCACGCAATCGCTTCGGGGACCGGGCTGCCCGCCGCCTACCTCGCCAAAATCATGCGCCTGCTGATTCGCGCCGGACTGGTGCGCGCGTTTCGCGGGCCCGGCGGCGGCGTCGAGCTGGGCCGCCCGCCCGGCGCTATTTCACTGGCCGCCGTGGTGCATGCCGTGGAGGGCGATCTCCCCGAAAACACCTGCGTCATGGGACTGGGCTCCTGCTCGGACGTGGCGCCGTGTCCGCTGCACAACCAGTGGGCGCCGTTGCGCAAGGAGTTTCACCGCTTGCTTCAGGAAACCTCGCTCGAAACGCTGGTGCAGACGGACCTTGCCCGCCGCGCAGTGGTTTCCGTCCCGCCTGCCGAAGCAAAGACAAAACGTTGAACGTTGAAAAGTTGAAGGTTGAACGACAGAGGAAACGGCCCGCTCCTGGGAAGGTGAGGAGCGGGATTTTTATTTGCGGCGAGGATGCGGAACCCGACTTGACCGCGTTATTGCGCCGCTGCTTGCTCTTCGTGCTTCAATGAAACTATCCAAGAATACGTATCCGTTACACGCTTCGAATCAATTTCGAGCCACATGTTCACTGTAACTGGACCGACTTGTCCAATTGGAAAACCAGTAATGTTGATACGAATCTGATGCCCCAACTCCTTCTTAAATGTGAAGTGTTGTCGATGCGTCTTGAACTCTGTCTTGTCTGGCCACAAGATCTGAATGACCTGATCAAACTCTTTTCCAGCATCGTCGGGGGTTTGATTCCAAAGTGAGAAAACGGACCATTGCTGCGGGCCCACAGCATTCTTGGGGAAATTTGTCCCACTTCTATAGAATGCAGTTACTTCCTGGGCAAGCGCTATCAAACTGGCGAGTCCGTCATCGCTTACGATCACTTTCTCGCAAACAGCGAAAAGCCTAAGATTTGGCATGGCTATGCAGAAAACTCCATTAACACGGTTTCGGGTTGCAAGTAAAAAACTGCAAATTTGCTTTCTGAGTTCGGCAGAGCTGCAAGCTTGGTTTCAATTTTGGGTACATTCTGCACGTGGCCACCGTTAAGTAATTGAACCCAAGCAATCCAGTTATTAGGAGGAGCAGTCTCTCGAGAGAACCAAAACGCACCGCTATTAACCCACCGCTTTCTCAATTCTTCATGTGAAACAGAGAAATCATCATAGCCAAATTGAGTGCCGCAGCATGGACAAATGTTGTCATCTTCGGCGGGGAATTGCATCTCCCCGTATCCGCAAACTGGACAAGGATAGAAGCTCATGGCCTACCTCTAGGTCTCCAGAATATCCTCTTACATTGCGCCTTGAAATAGCAAATGTTAAGAAACTTCCCGTGCACAGCTTTGTCTGGTTTGTAGAAAGAATGAATTTCTCCATTAGCAGATAGTATTCCAAATCTTCTCGAAAGCAAATCATACCGAACAGTATCGCCTTGTGGCCTGTGGCACTGCAGTGTCGCCAACTTTCTTGGACCGCCGACAAACTCATCGGCTTGGCGCTCATATTCCGAAACAGTGGCAATCCCCAGCCTCTTCGCATGCCTTGTAAAATGATCTGGCAGTTTTGCCGGATGAAAGCCATTCGTGTAATACACAAGGCATAAAGGATAAACCGTTTCTGGCAGAGTGTCAGCATCAAGATGCATACGCTGAGCGACTTCTGCAGACAGGACAAGAGAATGCCGGCCTCCCGACCGAAAGCGTCGGGACAGGTTCCCGCCGGCGTCACGCGGCGAGAGAGATGCGGAGATTGCCGCGGGAGAGGCGCGTGAGGGCGGAGAGTCGCTGAGAGAATTCGCTTGAGCTGAGGCGTCTGTCGCGGAACAGTTCGCGCAGGAAGTTGGCGGCGCGGCCCGTGCCCTTGTTGAAATTGCACCGTTGGCAGCAGGCCACCATATTGCGGAAGGAAGAGCCGCCGCCGCGCACGCGCGGCACTACGTGATCCAGGACCATTGAGGTGCGCGTGATTTTCCGGAGGCAGTAGAAGCAGTAGCCGCGCTCTCGGCGCAGAATGGCGCAGCGGGCACGACGGTCCGTGCTGCAATCCAGAGAATCGAAGGCATTCCGACGCAGTTGTGCGCGGCGGCGCTTGGGGCCGAGGACCTGACGTGGCAGCACCAGCTCCCAAAGCGAGCCCGATTGATTGCGGTGACTCGCACGCAGGCAGCCTTTGGCGCGGAGTTGGATTGCCCCATGGCGGGTCAGGTACCAGGAAAGGTGCGTCGCCTTGGCGATTTGCGGGAGCGAGAAGCGGACCGTGCGGAGTCCCGCGAGATGCGTGCGGGCAAATAGGAAATAGTAAAGCACTCGCTCCACAGCGTCGAAACTCAGAGCGGGGAATAGCTCGTTCTCCATTTCCAGCCAGAGGCGGGCCAGATCGTTGCGCTTGGGCATGGAACTCTCCATTAAATCGAGCGAAAACAAAAATGGCGGCCAATTGGCCGCCGCAATCCGTCGGAAACGCTCTCCTCTACCTTATATTTCTATTATACCATAAGTGAAGCCCCTATTATTCGCTTGACTAAAAGACAACCGCAACGCACAACTGCCCTGCAATCAGAATCTTGCTCGCAACATGCCGGCCCGACGAGCTCCCGAGGGGCTTGACAAGAATCAGGGGCAGCAGGCAATGGGTCAGTTTGCGTTTGCGCGAAAAGTAGCGCAGGCACTCTTGCCTGCGCTCTTTGTTTTGAATTGCTCTTGCTTCGCGCAGCCAAGTCCCGAGGATTCGGGAGGCTGCGCTACTCCGCAAACTGACCCACTACCGGTCGGGACGAAAGAGTGTTTGCGTTTGCGCAAAAAGTAGCGCAGGCACTCTTGCCTGCGCTCTTTATTTTGAATTGCTCTTGCTCCGCGCAGCCAAGAGTGGCTGCGCTACTCCGCAAACTGCTCCACTACCCGGCAGGACGAAACAGTGGCACAGCGGCGGAGATTCGGTACAATGCCATGCCACGGACGGGAATCGCGCGCAAGCAGGAGAAATGACCGAGGAACAAAACATCGTCGCAGTCGTTGGCGGCACGGGCGACCAGGGGTTCGGGCTCGCGTTGCGCTGGGCCAAGGCCGGAAAACACGTGCTGATTGGCTCGCGCGTGCGCTCGCGCGCCGAGGAAGCCGCCGCGCGGATTAAGGCCGCGGTGGGAGATTCAGCGCAAGTCGAAGGCAGCGAAAACGCAGACGTGGTGGCTCGCGCGCCGCTGGTGGTGCTGTCGGTTCCGTTTGAAGCGCAGATGGCCACGCTGAAATCGCTGCGCGCGGCGTGGCGCCCCGGACAAATCCTGGTTGACCTAACGGTTCCCCTCGAAGCATCCGTCGGCGGCTCGCCGACGCGCCTGCTGAAAGTGTGGGCCGGCTCCGCTGCGGAACAGGCGGCGGAACACGTGCCGGACAACGTGTCGGTGGTCGGCGCATTCCACAACGTCGGCGCACACGCGCTGCAAGAACTTCAGCACGAAGTCGAGTGCGACGTCATCGTCTGCGGCGATAACGCCGAAGCGCGCGGACGCGTGCGTCCGTGGGTGGAGGCCATTCCCGGCTGCCGGTACGTCGACGGCGGCAAGTTGGAAAATGCGCGCATCGTGGAATCGCTGACCGCGCTGCTCATCGGCATCAACCGTCGCTACAAAGTGCCGGGTGCGGGGATGCGCATCACCGGACTTCCGTCCTGACGAAAACCATGCCCGCCGCGCGCCGCCATCGCATCGAAATCATCGGCCTTCGCACCCTGCCGGAAATTCGGCGGGGCGACGACCTGGCGCGGCTGGTGATTGCCGCGAGCGAGCGCGAAGCCGGGGGATTGCAACGCGGTGATGTGATTGTTCTCGCGCAGAAAATTGTTTCGAAAGCGGAAGGGCGGCTGATCAATTTGCGCGACGTGACGCCGTCGGCGCTGGCGCGGCAATGGGCGAAAGAACTTCGCGGCGACCCGCGCTTCATCGAAGTGGTGCTGCGCGAGTCGCGGCGCGTGGTGCGCATGAGCGAGCGCGTGCTGCTCAGCGAAACGCACCACGGATTTGTCTGCGCCAACGCCGGCGTGGACCACTCCAACGTGCCCAAGCGCGGATGGGTGAGCTGCCTGCCACAAAACCCGGACGCGTCGGCGCGGAGGCTGGTGCGCGCCATCCGCGCGCGGCGTAAAATATCCGTGGCGGCCATTATCTCGGACACCTTCGGGCGCCCCTGGCGCCTCGGCTTGACCAACGCGGCCATCGGCGCGGCCGGGTTGCGCGTGCTGGAAGATTGGCGCGGACGCCGCGACGCGCACGGACGCGTGTTGCGCGCCACGGTTCTTGCAGTCGCTGACGAATTGGCGGCGGCGGCGGGACTGGCGATGGGAAAGAACGCGCAGGTTCCTGCGGTGATTGTGCGAGGGTACCGCTACCGCGCCGGTCGGGACAGCGCGCGGCAATTGATTCGTCCGGCGGCGGAAGATTTATTTCGCTAGGCCGTAGCGAAACACGAAGCGCGCGGCAAAGGAATCAAAAGCAAGCAATGGAAATCGTGGCACTGGCGGGCGGAGTGGGCGCTTCCAAGCTTTTGCTTGGACTGACGCGGGTGATGGACGCGCGCGCGCTGACTATCGTGGTGAACACGGGCGACGACATTGCGCTGCACGGGCTATCCATTTCGCCGGACCTGGACATCGTCACCTACACGCTGGCCGGCGCGGTGAATTCGAAAATGGGCTGGGGGGTGCGCGGCGACACGTTTTCTGCGCTGGAAATCCTGCGAAAGTATGGCAGAGAAGATTGGTTTAATCTCGGCGACCGCGATTTGGCGACGCACATTCACCGCACCGCGCTGCTGCGCTCCGGCGCGACGCTCACGGAGACGACGGATGCGATCCGCCGGGCGTGGGGCGTCAAGGCGCGCATCCTGCCGATGAGCGACACGCCTGTGCCGACGCTCATCCGAACCGAAATCGGCGTGCTTCATTTTCAGGAATATCTGGTGAAGCACCGCACCGAGCTCACCGTGAAGGAAATTATTTTTGATGGCGTTCATGCAGCCCACCCCTCGGCGGGCGTGCTGGAAGCGATTGCGGCAGCGGAAGGCATCGTGGTGTGTCCGAGCAATCCGCTGATCAGCATCGGGCCGATTCTGGCGGTGCCGGGAGTGCGCGAAGCGCTGCGCAAGCGCCGCGAGCGAGTGGTTGCGGTTTGCCCAATCGTGAGAGGCAAATCGCTGAAGGGCCCGTCGGACAAGATGATGCGGCAACTCGGGTTTGAAGTGTCCGCGCTGGGAGTCGCACGGATGTATCGCGATTTTGCCGGGACGCTGGTGATTGACACCGAGGACGCCGCGCAGCGGCGCAAGATTGAAGCGCTGGGGATGCAGGTGGCGGTGCGCGCCACAACCATGCGCACGTCCGCGGATAAGGAGCGATTGGCGCGCGCCGTACTGGGCGTGTTGCAACAGCGCGGCGTTGCCGCGGTGGCCAAATAATTCCATGCGCGCCGTGCTCATTCCCGTCAAAGACCTCGCCTGCGCGAAGCAGCGCTTGGCGCACGTCCTTTCGCAAAAGGAACGCACCGCGCTGGCGGCGGCGATGATGGAAGATGTTTTCGCCGCGGTGGCCGCGGTGCGCGGGATCGATGCAGTGTTTGTCGTCAGCAACTGTGACACTGCGTTGGAACGGGCGAGAAGTATGGGGTGGGAAGTAATTCGGGAGCAGCAGCAAGTGTCGGAGAGCGATTCGGTGGACCGAGCGTCGCAAATGTGTGCCGCGCGAGGAGTGGATTCAGTGCTGCGGCTGCCGATTGATATTCCACTGTTGCTGGCTTCCGATGTGGAAGAGGTTCTGGCCGCGGCAGGGCCCGCGCCCGCTTGCGTGCTGGTGGCATCGCGCGACGGCACGGGAACCAATGCGCTGCTGCGCACGCCGCCGGGACTTTTTCGCTCGCACTTCGGTCCCCATAGCTTGGGCAAGCATTTGGCCGAAGCGGCGGCGAAAGGCGCGCCCTCCGTTGTGCTGCGCAATGCACGGATCGAGCTCGACGTAGACGACGAGAAGGACTTGCGCATGCTCGCCGCTCGCGCCGATGTCCGGGGCGCGACGCGCGCATGGCTGCGCCGCGCGGGAATGTTGACGACGAGCAGAGCGGCCATCGCGGATTGAACTAGGCGGCAAAGAAAGCGCGAATGAAGAACAAGGTCTATACGAGCGTGGATGAAATTGTGGCGGACGTGCCGGAGGGAGCGTCGCTTTTGTTTGGCGGCTTCGGCGGGGCCGGCTTTCCGAATAATTTGATCCGCGCGCTGGCGCGCAAGGGCACGCGGAATCTCACGGCGATCAGCAACAACTGCGGCTCGGGCGAAAACGAGCTGGGAATACTTTTTAAGAACAAGCAGATTCGAAAAGTCCATGCATCTTTCCCAGGGCCGACGGCGAATTATTTTCAGGATTGTTACGCGGCGGGCGAGATCGAGCTGGAATTGATGGCGCAGGGCGTGCTTTGCGAGCGGTTGCGCGCGCAGGCCGCCGGAATCCCCGCGTTCTTCACGACCGTCGGCGTAGGCACGGAAGTGGCGCAGGGCAAAGAGGAGCGCGTGATTGCGGGGAAGCGGTGCATCATGGAAACTGCGCTGGGCGCCGACTTCGCGTTCATCAAGGCCTGGAAGGCCGATTCCATCGGCAATCTGATTTATCGCAAGGCCGCGCGGAATTTCAATCCGCTGATGGCCGCCGCCGCGGAAACCACCATCGTGGAAGTGGATGAAATCGTCGAAGTGGGAGCACTGGACCCGGAAGTGATTATCACGCCGTCGATTTTTGTGGACCGCATTGTCCAGGCGCCGGGGAGGTAGAGTGGCCAAGGTACGCCTCACGCGGGAACAGATTGCCGAACGGGCTGCGCAGGAATTGCCGGACGGAGCCTATGTGAATCTGGGCTTCGGCATTCCTAATTTGATGTCGAACTATGTGCCGGCAGGAAAAACAATTTATTTTCACAGCGAAAACGGCATCCTGGGAATGGGCCCGCGCGCCAAGCCGGGCGAGGAAGATTACGACCTCGTGGATGCGATGAAAATGCCGGTGACCGTGATTCCGGGCGCGGCGTTTTTCAATCAGGCGGAAGCGCACATGATGACGCGCGGCGGGCATCTGGACGTGGCGGTCCTGGGCGCATTTCAGGTTTCGGAAAAAGGGGACATCGCTAACTGGAAAGTGCCCGGCGCGAAAGGCTCCGGCGGAATCGGCGGGGCCATGGATATCGCCGTCGGCGCGCGCCGGCTGATTGTGTGCATGGAGCACAACGCCAAAGATGGCGCGCCGAAAGTGGTGAAAGAGTGCAGCTATCCGGTGACAGCGATTGAGTGCGTGAAAACGGTGATCACTGATCTTGCGGTGATGGACGTGACGCCGGCAGGACTTGTGCTGCGCGAGGTCGCTCCCGGATTCACGACGGCGGAAGTGCAACAGTTCACCGAGCCTCGATTGATCGTTTCCGAACGTGTGCAAGAAATGAAACTCGGGACCATCTCATAATTACACGCAAGGCATGAGCAAGAATCGGCTTAGGAGAAAGATCATCATCGGTGTACTGGTGATCGTCATCGGTCTTCCGGTGGCGCTCATCCTGACGGCTTGGGTGTTTGTTTCCATCATGGATAAGACCAATGGAACCATCGTCTCGTCGGGCGTGATGCGCCGATACCTGCTGTACGTGCCAAAAACCTACGATCGGTCCAAGCCAACGCCATTGGTTATCAGCCTGCACATGGCTTTATGGCCGGCGGCTGAAATGGCAATCAGCCGGTGGAACGACGTGGCCGATGAGCACAATTTCATTGTCGTTTACCCGTCAGGAAGTGACGTTCCAAGAGTCTGGCACATAGGGGGACGTAGTATGGGTGTGGATGTCAGATTCATTTCAGATCTGATCGATAAGCTGAAAGCTGAATACAACATCGACCCGAACCGCATCTATGCCGACGGAATGTCGATCGGCGGAGGCATGGCGTTTGCGTTGTCGTGCAAGCTGTCCGACCGGGTCGCGGCGGTCGGAGCCGTGGCGGCCGTACAAGCGTTTTTGCCCGTGGATGAGTGTGGAGATTCCAGGCCGGTGCCGACGGTGGCGTTTCATGGAACAGCCGACCGAGCCGCCCCTTACCAAGGCGGGTCATCGTGGGTCGCCCCCGTACTGTTTCCGAATATTCCGGATTGGACGACCCGTGTGGCGCGACGAAACCAATGCAAAGGAGATCCGAGCGACACCAGAATCACGGCAAACGTCCGCCGTCTCGCTTATACGAACTGCGCGGAGAATGCGGACGTGATTCTTTATACCGTTGAGGGTGGAGGCCATACCTGGCCAGGCGGCAAGCCCATGCCGGAATGGTTCTTTGGGCGCACCACCAGTGAAATCGACGCCAGCCGCGTGATGTGGGAGTTCTTCGTCCAGCATCCGCGTAGACCGAAGTAACGCGAGAGGCCATTGCGGATGCCGCAACGATCCCGCGCATCTCAGATTAGTCAAGACCGTCTTTTCGTGGCATCAATGTCGGAAATTTGAATTTAATCCATCACCGAAAAATCTGGAGTGACTGTTTCTGTCTTGCGCGAACTCCTTAGGAGAAATCTTGATTGCGACTCCAGAATCTAGAGTGGAATTCCACATCTGCGTGTTTTTTCGATTTTCATGCGCAAGGACACGCGAACATGCCTGGCATGCTTCCACTACAAATCCAGTAACCCACTGAAAACAGTAACCTTGTAGCACGCTAACCGGGTTTCACATCGGCACAATTCGTGCACTTTCTTTTCGGCCTGCCCGAAGGGGTTGGCGATTTTGGTTGGAAGCAGTTGTCGTCCGAAAATCGCCAGCCAGCCTAGACGCTGCATTATCTGCAAGTTTTTCCGCTGTTGGTCGTCCAAAGCCCCGATTGAACGGAACAAGGGCCACGGGCGGGAATTACAAAAGTTCGATCGCTGTCCTAGGCCGACGGCGGTTGTTTGTGAAGTGAGAATGGCAAACCTGGGAATGAGAAAAGCACTAGCCATCGTAGGGTTGCTGCTGCTGGCTTCGACGCTGTCTTTGGCGAAGAAGCATCCCGTACCGCTCGACGAGAAGACCGATTCCGCGAAGTGCCTGGAGTGCCACGAAGCGAAGTCGAAGGGGAAAGCGGTGCATTCGGCGATGGCCCTGGGATGCCGGAGCTGCCACGAAGTCCGCGTGACTCGCGAGATCACGCGAATCAAGCTGGTGACCACGACGGCGACGGCACTGTGCCTGAGCTGTCACGCGGATAAGAACGCCGCGGACAGCAAGGGGCGCGTACACAGTCCGGCGGTGCGCAACTGCCTGAAGTGCCACGACCCGCATGCCTCCGAGAATGCCAACCAACTTCTGAAGCCGGCCTCCGGCGAAAAGAACGAAAACCTCTGTCTGAGTTGTCACACCACCGGCACGAATGTCCCTAAGCAGGGGAGCCGCCACGCAGCCCTGGATATGGGTTGCGCCTCGTGCCACGTAACGCACAAAACCGGCGCGGCAGGAGAGCGGGAATTTGAGTTCCACCTCACGAAAGCGTCGCCGGCCCTGTGCATCGATTGTCACGATGCCAAAGACAGCCAGCTCCAACTGGCGCATCGCGGACAGCCCTTCGCGGAATCCGATTGCCTGACGTGCCACGACCCGCACCAGTCGAATTCTCCCAAACTGCTGCAGAAGTTCGGGCATCAGCCGTTCGCGGAAAAATCGTGCGACACGTGCCATCAGCCGGCGAAGGACGGCAAGGTGGTATTGACACGGGCCACCGCACAAGAGCTTTGCGTTACGTGTCACGAGGAGACGGCAAAGAAAATCGAGTCGGCGAAGGTGCCGCATGCCGGTGCTCTCGGAGATTGCACACAGTGCCACAACCCTCATGGCGGTAAGAGCAAGTGGTTCGCGCGGCCGGATGCGGTGTCCGCTTGCCTGAGCTGTCACACGGACCATGCGGACATGCGCAAGACGAAAAAGGTCCTGCACGCGCCGGCCTTCCGCGATGGCTGCGCCATCTGCCATGAGGCGCACGGCGGAGACAAGCCGAAACTCCTGCGCGCGGAAGGCAACGCACTCTGCCTGAATTGCCATTCGCGGGAGATGGAGCCGCAGAAGATTAAGGGGACATCGCAAGTCGCGATTTTTGACGGTAAGGTGCGCTTGCCAGAAGACTACTTCAACAAAGTGCCGCGGCTGAACCTGAAGTTCAGCATGGGTCACCCCACGGCGAACCACCCGACGTCGGATTACACGGATCCGCTGGACCCGAAAAAAGTCACGAAGCTGAATTGCCAATCGTGTCACCAACCGCATGCGGGAGGAGCCAGCGGGCTGCTGGTGAACAACGCGCGACCCAACGCGCAATTCTGCCGCACGTGTCACCAGGGAATGATCGGAGCGCGACCGTGATGCGGCGCGGAATGAAAATCCGAAGCGTTGCGCTGTGGATGACGGCAATTTTGCTGACGTTAGCGAGCTTGTGCGCTCCTGCTGTGCACGCTCAAAAAAAGACGGAAAAGAAAAAGAAGGAAACGGTGCAGGCGCAGCCGGCTCCCAAGCCGCAGGTGGACACCAGCAAATTGGTGTGGCCGTCGCCTCCCGAGGTAACGCGGATCAAATGGCTGACGCAGGTGAGCAGCCAGGACGATTTGACGCCACCGGTCCCCAAAAAGAAAAAGAAAGCGTCGTGGATGGACCGGCTTGCGGGGGTCTCCATTCCGGAAGAAGTTGAGAAGAAACCGCTGGCGCTGGCCAAGCCGTTCGGCGTGGCGGCCGATTCCAAGGGACGCATCTACGCAGCGGATACAGGGCACGGTCAGGTTTTCGTCTTCGACATGGAAAAAAAGCTGGTGCAAGTTCTGCCCGGGAAATTCACCATGCCGATTGCGGTGGCCGTTGACGATGCCGATCGCGTGTTCGTGGTGGATTCGAAACTGCGCCAGGTGAGCGTGTTTTCCGCGACGTGGGAAGTAGAAGCCGTGTTCGGAGCGGAAAAGCTGGAGCGGCCGGTGGCGGTTGCGGTTGACAACGAAAATCGGTTTTTGTACGTAGTGGACGCCAAAGCCAGCCGGCTGGCCGTGTTTGATGCGGACCGCTTCACTTTTTTGCGCTTCGTCGGCAAGCCCAGCGATCCGCTGGACCCGGCGGAAGGGACCTTTGCCACACCGCTGGGTGTGGCAGTGGACACTGACGGCAACGTATTCGTGTCCGACACATTGAACGACCGCGTGCAGATGTTTGATGCCGACGGCGGCTTCGTGCAGACGTTCGGCAAGCAGGGCGTCGCGCCGGGGACGTTTATGCGCGCGAAGGGAATTGCGGTGGACGCAGACGGGCACGTGTACGTGACCGACGCAGAATTCAGCAACGTGCAGGTGTTCGACGCGGAAGGACGCGCGCTGGCGGTGTTCGGCACGCACGGCACCGACCCCGGCCAATTCTCTCTGATTACAGGGATTTTCATCGACGCGCGCAATCGCATCCTGGTGGCAGACCAGTGGCACGCGCGGGTGCAGGTGTTCCGTTATTTTACGGATGAAGAAGCTGAGGCTGCACGGAAGGCCAGGGGGCAATCGCAAGCGCCCGGGCCCGGAAAGGAAGCAAAGGATTCTGCCCCGAAGTAGCGGGGCAAGCCAGTTTGCACCGTTAGGATTTTCCGCAGACGAGCGGTGCAGAACAGAGAGCGGCGCGAATCGGCGTTCTCTGCGCAACAAGCAGTGAGCAGTTCAGTTAACTGAACCCAAGTAGGAGGAATACTCACTTATGAAAAGAGCAGTCATAATCATGCTGGTGGCCATGCTTTCGCTAACCGCGAGCGCATGGGCTCAGTACTCGGACCCATTGCTCGGGCCGCACAACGTCGCGGAAAAGGGCTGCAGGGCATGCCACGCTCCGCATAACGGCGCCGTGATGAACGGCGGTACGGACAAGAGCACAGGCGAAGTTTACCTGTGGGGCCGGGACTTCAAGGCCGCAACGTACTACACCTTTGGCGGCGGCAGTTTCACCACCGTTGCCAATCCAACGGAGACGGATCCAGTCGTCCACACGCAGATGTGCATGAGCTGCCATGATGGAGGCATCAGCGATGCCACCATGAGCAGCGATGACAAGCTGCCGAACGACGGGTATTCGCTCCAAAACGATCACCCGGTGCACATCGTCTATGCTCCCGCGACGACATCGCGCCCCTACAACTGGAACATCACCATCACCTCAGGCCGCGCCTCCTTCGTAAACACCGATTGGGTGGGCGGCCACCCGGCACGTCTGTATGTAGATGCGGCGGGCACCAGCGCTTACGTTGAGTGCTCCACGTGCCACAACCCACACAGCTTCAATCGCGCGGTCGTTAAGATCGCGGGAGTGAACACGGTGAAGACGTCGTCGAGCTTTGTCCGCGGCTGGTACGACCCGGCCGACGGCAAGAGCAAGGCGGACTACTGCCGGAGCTGTCATTACAGCAAGACGAACGTGTACGACGGAAGCATTAAGTAAGCGGCCTTTGGCCGGGGGAGGAGAGAGTCCCCTCCTCCCTCGGACCCAGGCTTGAGAGTTCGGGAGATCCCATGAAAAGCAAGCTGATTCGCCTCGCGCTGGTAGCCGCGTTGTGCGGCGGAATGACCGCGAGCGCACAAAATGTTCCGCTGGTTTCGGCGCACCGTCCGGTGGTGTCCGCGACGCCTGTGGCCGAGTCTATCGTCGCGCGAGTGAATGGCGCGGGATTATCACAAAGCAACCTCCAACACGAAATGCGAAGCCTCTTTCCCTATACGGACGTGCATAAGGGGCGCGTGCCGGGCCAATATTCAGCGGAAGTTCGCCAAAAGGCGTTGCAGCAGATCATTTTTGACGAACTCGTGCATCAAGAATCGCTGTGGAGAAAGATGACAGTTTCCGCCACAACTTATGCAGACATCTCGAAACAGGCCAGGAGTCGATTCCCGTCCAAGACAGCATACGAGGCGTATGCCGCGCAGGAATATGGTTCCACCCGCGGCTTTGAGAAGCAGCTTCGACGGGGCATTCTGATTGCCCTGTTGGTGGACCGGGAGATCACGCAAAAGGCGCGCTCGACAGACGCGCAAGTGCGGCAGTTTTACGCCGCCAATCAGAAGAGATTCCAGAAGCCGGAAAGCGTCTGGGTGCAGAGTATTTCGTTCAACTTCCCGGAGAATGCAACCCCCGCGCAGCGCGCGCAGGCCCGCCAACGCGCGGAGTCCATCCTGCCAAAGGCCAAAGCAACGAAAAGCTTCGAAGAGTTCGGCCAGCTGGCGGAAAAGTACTCGGAAGACGATTGGCGCATCATGATGGGAGACCACCGCTGGCTGCACCGCGGGCGCTTGCCTGCCGCTGTGGAGAATGTGGCCTTCCGACTGAAGAAGGACGAAACCAGCGAAATCATCGAGACCTCAGAAGCCTTCGTCATTGTGCGCGTCAACGGCAAACAGGCACCAACGCGAATTCCTTTTAGTCAGGTAAGCAAGTCGCTGCGCGAGGACATGGAAAAGGCCAAGCTCGTGGATTTGCGCACGCAATTCGAGCAGCGGCTGCGCAGCCGGTACAAGGTCGAAGAGTTGCCGTGAAATATCAGGCGCGACGAACGGTGCTGTGCGCAGTCATGGCCCTGGGCCTGCTCCTCCCGTCAGCGCGCGCGCAGGTGCAGGTGGCGCCGGAGACTTTCCTCCGCTTGAACGCGGACGCTTCCATTGGCTACGTGAAATCTTCCGCGCAAAATGGACTCAGCTCCGTGAACTTCGGCCTGGGCGCAGATCTGTCGGGTTACTTCTACCATCCGAATTTCCTGAACTTTCAATTCGCGCCCTATTACAACCAGGGGCGCGAATACTCCACGGCGGATTTCATTTCCGGCGACAAGGGATTTTCTTCCGCAATCAACCTCTTCGGGGGCAGCCGGATTCCGCTGTTTGTCAGCTACTCGAAGGGAATGACCAAGAGCGGCCTGTACCGCGTGGTGGGCAGCGAATCCAGTGTGGTGGGGGAAGGCTCGAACGATAATCTCAATGTGAACTGGTCCGCGCGGTTCGAGAAAATCCCGTCCTTGCAAATAGGCTATTTTCGCAGCGGCGGAGATTATCGAATTTTTGGGGCCAGCGGCAGCCGGGGAGAATCCCACTCGAGCGGATATCTGCTCGCCTCCCAATACAGCGTGCTCGGATTTTCGCTGGGCGCGAGCTACACGAGCCAGCGCCTGGGGCAATTGGTGCCCAGCGTGTTCCTCACCGACCAGAAATCGAGGACCAACACCGACCAGAAAAATCTAGAGTTTTCGCTTAGCCGGAAGGTCGGGAAGAACACATTTTTCGACGCGGTGGCCAGCCGCTCGCACTACGATACAGACGCAACCTCACTCCCGCAAAACCGCCGCTACGACACGTTGCGGTCCGGTTTCACTTCGCGCCCGATGGCCCGGCTGGCGACGAGCTTCCGCTTCAATTATGTGTCTGACCTGAACGCGCTGCTGATAAGTTCCGTGCTTCCCGGTTCCCGCGGAGGCACGGGCCCGCTGCTTCTGGCTCCCCTGGAATCGCGCACGAAGTACCTGACGTACAGCGGTTCGGGGAGCTATGACATCAGCCACGCACTGAACGTGCGAACCGCTTATCGTCGTGGCATCGGGAAATTCACGGGAAGAGCCGGTAACGAAGATTCAGCCTGGAATAATTCTGTGGATTACCGGCGGAGCCTGCTCGGCGGGCGGCTGACAACATCCTATGCACTCGGCTTGTACCAGTTCGAGAATGGCGGCGCGGAGACTTCCTCGAAGGGACATTCGGGAACGATCATGTTTTCCAAGGCCGTGCGCGGATGGGAGCACTTCGGAACGTTTCAGTACTCGACGTCGGACATCCAGAGTCTTCTCCCCGGGCACCTGGACATGCTCAGCACAGAATTCGGCACGAGCGGAATGGTGCGTGGGTGGCGGACGATCGGCACTTTCCGTTATGAGCAATCGGATTCCGTCTTCAACACGGAGGCAAAGAATCAGCGGCGGATGGTACGAGTGTCGCTCACGAAGCGCCGGCTGCAATTCGGAGCGAGCTTTCAGTCGGGGAGCGGCCTTTCCATCGTGTCCATCTCCGGAGTGCAACCGGCAACGGGCACGCCGGTAGTAGTGGCCGGGAGCGGATTCGAACGGCTGCTGATTCCCAGCAAGAGCTTCGCGCTCTCTTTTTCCGGGTCGTACCAGATTGGAAGACGGACGACGTTTAACGGCAGTTGGTCCAAGATGAATTACAGCACGGTGCAGGCGGGGATCGAGCGAGAAAACCAGCTCGACCAGTTGAACTTTCACGTGCGGCACTGGTTTCGTCAACTGGACTGCCGCGCGGGCTTCCGGCGCTATCACCAGAAATTGTCCGCGGGCAGCGGGCTGTACAACGCCAACACGGTGTACTTCCAGGTGAGCAGGCATTTCAATGTTTTTTAAGCGAAAAACGAATTGGCGAGCATCCCGCGCAGGCGCGGCGCTGCTGGCGGCATTGTTGCTGCTGAACCAGGTGAATGCTCTGGCCGGCGGAGCCGGCCGCAAAGCAAACAACTCAGCGGACCAAGTCCCCGCACTGATTTTGGACGGAGGGCGGCGGCTGGAGTTTGTGCGCGCGATTTCCGCGGAGACAGAAGTCAGGGCCAAGCGATCGGTGTGGAAGAGAATTGTGGACCTTGTGGCGGGGCCGCCGGAATTCCACCGCATGGTGCGGCCCTACGGAATCGCCCTCGATTCTCTGGGCCGCGTGATTGTCAGCGACCCGGGAGTGCCCGCCGTCCACATCCTCGACTTTGAGAAGCAAAAATATGAACAGCTCCGTGGAGGGAAAGGGCAGGCCTTTCGCTCGCCGATGGGCGTGGCCGTGGATGCGCAGGACAATATTTACGTGACCGATTCCGCGCTGGGCATCGTTTTCGTATTCGATTCCAAAGGCAGGCACAAGAGTTTCATCGGCCAGCACCAGGGCCGCGCGGGTTATTTCCATCGCCCCACAGGGATCGCCGTGGATTCCACGGCGAAGCGGCTGTATATCGCCGACACACTCGGCCACAAGGTCGTTGTGCTCGACCTGACCGGCCGCGTGCTGAGCAGCTTCGGCGAACGAGGGTTGCGGCCCGGACAGTTCAACTTTCCGACGGAAATCGTCGTGCGCGGCCAGGAACTCCTGGTGGTGGACGCGATGAATTTTCGCGTGCAGACTTTTTCCCGCGACGGCGAGTTCGTGCGCAGCTTTGGTTCGCTGGGAGAGCGTACGGGCTCGCTCTTCCGGCCCAAGGGCCTGGCGCTTGACAGCGAAGGCAACATCTATGTGTCCGACGCGCTGCTGGAAACTGTGCAAGTGTTCAATGAGCAAGGGCGATTGCTCTACTTCTTCGGCCGCAGCGGCAACGGGCTAGGTGAATTCCAGCTTCCCTCGGGATTGTGCATCGATCCGCGCAACAGGATTTACGTTGCCGATTCGCTGAACCAACGGATTCAAATTTTCCAATTCACCAGCGCGCCGCGGCCTGCAAAGGGGAGCGGCCGATGAGGCGCGCATGGCTCTGCGCCGGACTCACCCTGTTCCTATTGGCGATTCCGGCGTCCGCGCAACGCTTGTCGGTTACCGAGTCGGTGCACGATCTGTCTCCGGGCGGCCCCGGCACAGTGAAAGCCGCATCGGGATTTGCGTGCCTGTTCTGCCATGCGCCACACAATGTACTCGCGGACCAGAAGGCATTGTGGAACCACGAACTCTCCACGCAGGTTTACACGCCCTACACCAGCACGACTTATCAGCAGGCAGGAGAACAGCCGCTCAGCGGAAACCCCACTAAGCTTTGCCTGAGCTGCCACGACGGGACCGTGGCGCCGGGCCTGACCGTGTCTGAGGGGCTGATCCCCACTGCGGGCGGGATGAGCGCGCAGTCGAATTTGCAGACGGACCTGCGCAGCAGCCACCCGTTCAGCTTTGCGGCACCGCTGGTGGACAGCGGGGAGTTGCGCGTTTCGCTCTTCAGCGCGCCGCCGCAGACCGCGGACCCCAGCGTGCGGCTGGTGCAGGGACGCGTGGAATGCACCACGTGCCACGACCCGCACACGCCCAACCTGGACCCCGTGGTGCAGAAATTTCTCGTGCGGGACAACTCCAACGGGCAGCTCTGCCTCGCGTGCCACGACCCCGCGCGACCCACGGCGGTTTATCTGCGCGGGTGGGCTTCGAGCCAGCACGCGCTGGCGACACACTCGACGGGCGGAAGCACTGCGCTGGGCGGGTACGCGACCGTGGGCGCGAATGCGTGCCTCAGTTGCCATGCTCCGCACAATGCCAGCCCTGGAGGGCGACTTCTGCGGCAGACCGAGGAAGCCACTTGCGCCGCATGCCACGGTGCCAGCGCGCTCAGTCCCGCGTTGCCCAACGTCATGACCAGCTTCGAGAGCAGCCAGTACCGGCATCCGGTGGAACTGACGGCGCTCCACGACCCCGCAGAAAATGCATTCCCGCTGAATACGAGCCGCCACGCGGAATGCGCCGATTGTCACAACGCGCACGCGGCACAGGGCAGCAGCGTGGAGGCAACACCTCCGGCAGTGCAATCTGCTCTCACGGGAGCATTCGGAGTTTCAGGGACCAACGGCTTCACGCCGCTGCGCCCGGCGGTTAACCAGTACGAAGTCTGCTTCAAGTGTCACGCCAATAGCAGCAGCAAGCCACAGTCGCCGAGCTTTACGAACTACGGACGCACTCCCTACCGCGCAACATTTCCGGCAGCGTCCGATCCGTACAACACCCGGCTGGACTTTCAATCGCAGGTGGCGCGGCATAACGTCCTGCAAGCCGCGCGTGCCGGGGTATCTCCCAGCCTGCGCACGAACATGCTCGATCTCAACGGCAATCCCGCAGGGCGCTCGCTGGCCGTGGGCACGTACCTCTACTGCACGGACTGCCACAACAGCGATGGCGCACGTGCCCAGGGAGGAACGGCGGCCAACGGACCGCACGGCTCGCGCTACAACCACATTCTTGAGCGGCGCTATGAATTCGAGCCGCTGCCGGCGTCCGCGGGCGGTTCGACCGCGGGCATGACGTATTCCCCCGGCCAGAGCGGACCCTACGCACTGTGCGACAAGTGTCACGACGTGGAGCAGAGTGTGCTGCGCAGCGATTCCGTCTTCGGCAAACACAAGCTGCACGTGGTGGATGAACGCGCCTCTTGCGCCACGTGCCATGCACCGCATGGCGTTCAGGGAGGGAACGTGCAGCTCAACGCACACCTAATCAATCCGGATACCATGATTGTCGGGCCCAATCGTTCGGCTATTCTGCGCATCGACACCACCACGCGCACCTGCTCGCTGCGCTGCCACGGCGAAGACCACAACAACGAAAAGTATTGATCCCCATCAGCAAGAGTGAAGCGAACGTAAACAAAAAGGGCCGATCCCGCAGAGCGGGATCGGCCCGTGTCGATGATGGCGTTGGTTGCGGGGGCTGGATTTGAACCAGCGACCTCCGGGTTATGAGCCCGACGAGCTACCAGACTGCTCCACCCCGCGTAAAGAGAGTAGCCCATTCACGCGGAATCGTCAAACGCGCGCGAATCGCCGAGGATCGAGTCCGGTCAAGCGGTAGAAATTCTGGCCGGATTTCTGCCGCTTGAGTTGAATTTCGCGCTTGCGGGCCTAGGGCAGCTTCCCAGATCGAATCTGCATGGCAACACTCCATATCCGAGTGTCACCAATCATTCTGAACGAGCACAAGGCGGCAGGGCGGGCGCGATTTTTCTTGAGGAAAAGAAAAACTCAGAATTCACCAGGAATTGTACGCGGTGCCTTCGAAGGGAGAGACTTTGTCGGAAGCAGAGTGGACGTTGCTGACGCCGGTAGAGGTCTGCTCGGGGCTGAACAGCACTTCGGTTTCGTAATCCACCAGCCAGTCCTTTTTGAGGGTGATGGGGTCGGTGGGCACTTCGCGCAGATAACCTGCGCTCACCAGATCATCCAGCGATTGCGGCGCAGCCAGCTTGTCGAGCGTGTACTGGTCTATGGCCTTGCGCATGACGGCGAGGTCTTGCTTGAGAGAAGCTTCTTTGGCGCGCACCACGGATTGCTGATAGCGTCCGGTGGCCAGCGAAAGCAGAATCAGAATGATGGTGATGACCACCATCATTTCGAGCAGCGTGAAGCCAAGCACGTTGCTGTGATTGCGGCGAGCACGAATTGTGCGCAATGGATTCATGCGATCGAATTACCAGTCTGCATAACGGCTGCCGTCCAGCGCGATGCCGCTGGAGCGCGAGTAGACGTCGAAGACGTTTTGCCCGCCCCACGAGCCGGATTTCGGATCATCCTGCACGGAGCGCATGCCCCAATCGGTGCGGCCGGTCATGGGGTCCACCGGAATGCGGCGCAGGAAACGAACGCGGCGCTCTTTGGCGGTAGCCAGCTCAACGCCGTCGACGAGGACTTCCAAAGTTTTCGGATAGCCTTCCGTACCGAGCTCCACCTGAATCAGATTTTTGTCGGCGGCATCTTTGTAGCGGTCAATGGCCGAACGCATTTCGCGAAGGTACTCGCGCAGCTCGAACTCCTTCTGGCGCTTGATGGCCATGCGGTTGACGGGAATCGCGGCGGAAGCGAGGATCATCAGGATACTCGTGGCGATGATCAACTCGAGCAGAGTCATGCCGCGCTGTGCGGTCTGCCGCATGCTGTGTCCATGCATCATGCTGCGGGCTCCGCTTATTGAACCTGCACAGTGGCTTCGCCGGCCACCATGGGGATGGGTTTCTGCGCCGAGTCCTTGGCGTTGACTTGAACGATTTGCAGCTTGCAACTGCCCGGCGCGACGCCACGGATGACGATGCCGACCAGCGTGCCCGTGCCGCCGATGCCCGCCGTGTTGGGCTGGCGCGTGGCGGAAACAATGGCCTGGCCCTTTTCCTTCATGATTTGCTGCACGATGGCGATTTCCTGCGTGCCGCCGGAGAGAAATCCGCCGTGGCGCACTTCTTCGATGGAAATGACCGCCGGGTTGTACTGCAGCAGCATGGGAATGGAAAAGAGGTCCTTGACGTCCTCCACAACCACGTTAACCGTCATCGTGTCGCCAGGCTTGAGATTGATCACCGGCGGCTCAAAGCGCATGCGGGCGGAGCGCGCTTCCGCGCCCGGCGCGGGCGCCGGCGCTGGAGGCGGCACCGCGGCCGGCGGCTGCGCCGGAGGACGTGTAGTGGGCTTGGGCGCTTCATCCACGCGACGTACTTGCGGATTGGCGTCTGTCCCCGCGCTGACGGAACGCAGATTGGCGGCGGTGATGTCCGGGAGACGAATGATGCGCGGCGTAAGAACTATCAGAACTTCATTCTCCACTGTGTCCACGCTCTCGCTGGAGAAGAAGTAGCGCAGAAAGGGAATCTTGGAAAGGCCGGGCCAGCCGCTGATGGATTTGGTTTGCGATTCCTCAAACAGTCCGCCAAGCACGTTGACTTCGCCTTCGCGCAAACGAACGTCATTATCGATCTTGCGCTGGCTGATGATGGGCTGCTCAATGCCGCCGATATTGGACTTGCCGGTGACCGACGAGACTTCGATGGACACCTTCAAGCTGACTTCGCGGTTGGCGTGGACGCGCGGCGTGATGTCGATGTTTACGCCCACTTCCTGATATTGGAACTGCGTATTCACCAGCGGGTTGATGAAACCCGCGGCGCCGGCGCCGCCAGCGGTGCCGCCAAGTCCCGCCTGGAAACTCCCCGTAGCGATGGGCACGCGGTCGCCGACGCGCAGCTTGGCGGACTGGCCGTCGACCGCGCGAATCTCGGGGTTCTGGATGATCTTGGTGGTACTGTCTGTCATCAGTGCAAGGGCCTTGGCACCGGGCAGCGAGAGGCTCCAATCGGCGCTGGAAAGGCGTTGCAGATCGTTCAGCCGGACTTGATTGGAAGTGGTGGCGGTCCCGCTGGTGCCAGTGCCGCCCGTGGGGTTCCGCGGGGTAAAGCCCAGAACCGAACTGGATCCGGGTTCTATCCCCAGATCACGCGCGCGGTCACGCCGGGCCTGTAGCACCGCCACCTGAATCACCACTTCCGGTTTGGCTTTGTCAATGTCGCGGATGACCTTTTCGGCCAAAGCAATTTTGTCCGGCGTGTCACGGATGACGATGGCGTTCTGAGAATTGACCTGCAGGATGCGGCGAAAATCGAACAACTGGCGAAGGGCGTTCACGATTTCCGTAAGATCCTGGGCCTGGACGGTGTTGGAAAGATAAAATGTCTTGACCACGAATTCTTCGTAGTCGCGCCGCTTCTGCTGCTGGTCGGGGACGACAAAAATAATGTTTCCGGCAATCGGCTTCCAAAAGGTTTTGCTCTGGAGCGCAACGACGTCCAAGGCCTGTTCCAGCGATACGTTGGTGAGTTCGGTGGAAATGCGGCGGGGCTGAAAGTCGGCGTCGAACAGTACGGAAACTCCGGCGAGCTTGCCAATGGTTTCGTAAACGATGCGCGCGTCGTTGGTGAGACGCAGGTTGATGGGTTCGCGGGCAATGGGAGTGAGGTCAGGCGGCTTGTCGAGAAGGAGCGGCTCTCTCTCCTGGCCTTCTGGCGGGGCGGGCTGCGCTTGCGCCTGCCGGGCGGCCAGCATTTCCATGGCGCGCTTCAGTTCCTGACCGGCCACGGCGCTCGAAGGGTCAATAGCCGCGGCCTTTTCGAATTCCGCGACGGCCAACTGCAGCTCGCCCGCGTCCCGGAACTTCTGCCCCTTGACCACGTGGGCCTGCGCCGCTTCGAAGCGCAAATGAGTGGCCTTCAAGCGGTAGGTGACGTTGCGCGGATCGGCGCGTAAGGCGCGTTCGTAGTGGATCAGAGCCGTGTCCAGGTCATTGATGGCCTCCGCCTTTTTGGCGGCGAGAAAGTCGGCATTTCCCTTGGGACATCCGGCCAGCAACAGCGTGGAACAGATCAGAAGCAGAATATTCTTGAATGGACTCCGCATCATCACCCTTTGATTAGGCCACAAATCCCGCTGAGTCTAGCACCTGGATTCAGATGCAGCAAGCCGCGTCCTTGCGTCCGCTCGCACGGCGCGGCTATGATATCTGTTTGCGAGAGCGAGTGTGAAGAAGACAGACAAGCCAGCCGAACGTGTCGCCGCCCAAAACCGCGCCGCCTCATACGACTACCACCTGCTGGAAAGCTTCGAGGCCGGGATGGTGCTGCTGGGCACGGAGGTGAAGTCGCTGCGCAGCGGAAAAGTCAGCCTGCGCGAGGCCTACGCCGTAGTCCGCGGCATGGAGGTATGGCTGATCAACTGTCACATCCCGGAATACCAGCCGGGCGGGCCCTTCAATCATGTGCCGCTGCGACCGCGAAAGCTGTTGCTGCACAGCCGGGAAATCAACAAGCTGGCCGGCAAGACGCAGGAAAAAGGACTCACGCTGGTGCCCTTGCGTATCTACTTCAAAGATGGCATGGCCAAGTGCGAGGTGGCCCTGGCGCGGGGCAAGAAGTATCACGACCGGCGCGAGTCGGAACGCACGAAAGAGGCCAAGCGCGAGGCCAAAGATGCGCTCTACCATTCCAAACGACGTTGACGAGGAGACATGGAACTCACCATCGAAAGCCAGCCGTTCTCGAAAATCGCCACGGAAGCACTGGTCATATTTGTTCATGAAAAGGACGACAAAATCGAAGGCGTGCTGGCGGAAGTGGACACCGCCAGTGGCGGCCGGCTGCGTGAGCTTGACGCCAACGGGGAGTTGACCGGCAAGCTGCTGGAGATGACGCTGATCCACAACCCTCCTGGACTGGCGGCGAAGCGGCTGCTCCTGGTGGGCCTCGGCAAGCCGGAGAAATGCACGGGACGGGAGATTCTCCGCGCGAGCGGGGCGGCGCTGCGCTTCCTGAAGGCCCGCTCGGTTAGACGCATGGCCGTGCTTGCTCGTGAGCAGATGCGCGACGCGGCATCGGCGCAAACCGTGGTGGAAGGCCTGTTGCTTGGGGATATGGAATCCGACATCTACAAAACGGAAAAGAAAAATGGGAAACAGACGGAAGGTGTTTCTTTGGCTGGGTGGCCGAATGACGCGGCGCAGAAGGGCAGAGCGCTCGGAATTGTGACGGCTACTGCGCAGAACTTCACACGCGCGCTGGTGAATGAGCCCTCCAACAAACTGACGCCGCGCATGCTGGCGGAGCGCGCCGAGGCCATGGCGCGCGAAGCCGGGCTCGCCGTCGAGGTGTTCGACGAAAAGAAGATCCGCGAGCTGAATATGGGCGCGCTGTTGAGCGTAGCGCAGGGCAGCGTCGAGCCGCCGCGGTTCATCGTGGTCACCTACACGCCGCCGAATCACAAGGAAGGCGCGGCAGTGCTGGGCCTAGTCGGCAAGGCAGTGACGTTCGATACCGGGGGAATTTCCATCAAGCCCGCCGAGGGCATGGAAAAAATGAAGTACGACATGGCGGGCGGGGCGACAATGCTCGGCGTAATGAAAGCGCTGGCGCACCTGAAGCCTGCGGTGAAAGTGATCGCGTGCGTGCCGGCGACGGAAAACATGCCGGGTGGCCGCGCGCAGAAACCTGGCGACGTGCAGTTCGCCATGTCCGGCAAATCCATTGAAGTCATCAATACGGACGCAGAAGGGCGGCTGATTCTGGCGGACGGCCTGACGTACGCGCGGCGGCTGGGCTGCACGCATTTGATTGACGCGGCCACGCTGACCGGCGCGATCGTGGTGGCGCTTTCCCACGTCAATGTCGGCGTCTTCGGCTCGGAGCAGGGGTTCACCGACCGACTGCTGGCGTCCGCGCGCGCGTGCGGAGAGAAGATGTGGCCCATGCCCGTGGACGAAGAATACCGCGAGATGATCAAGAGCGGCATCGCGGATATCCAAAACGTCGGTAGCGGCAAAGGCGGCGGCGCTATTACCGCCGCGATGTTTCTGAAAGAGTTTTCCGAAGAAACGCCGTGGATCCATCTGGACATTGCCGGTACGGCATGGCTGGACGAGGCCAAGCCGTGGTCGGCGAAAGGCGCCAGCGGAGTTGCGGTGCGCACGTTAATAGATGTAGCGATGAAATTCTAACGGATGATTTCCGGGAGAGAACGATTCCATGCGAATTATTGTGGTTGGACACGGACGGCTGGGCTCGCAGGTGGTGAAACACCTGGACACACAACAGAACGAAGTGATCGTGATTGACAAGCAGCGCGAGCTGCTGCGGCGCCCGGACCGCGATCCTAATGTGCGCTTCATAGCGGGAAACGCCACGGACCCCGACCTGCTGCGCGAAGCGGGCGCGGAGCAGGCCGGCGCGCTGTTTGCGCTCACACGCGACGAAAATACCAACCTCATGGTGGCCCAGGTGGCCCGCACGGTCTTCAACATTCCCAAGGTGATGGCCGTGGTGTATGACCCGGCGCGCGAGCCGAGCTACCGCGCCGCGGGAATCGAAACGATGGCGCTCACCGTGGCCGGTGCGGAATTCCTGGTCGGGCAACTAGCAACCACGCCGCCCAAAGACTTCACGCAAGTGTGGGAGCGCGCGCACGGGCACGCCGCCGAAGCGCCGGTGACGCCGGCACGCGAAGCCAGCGGGCCGATGTACGTGATCGTGGTGGGCGGCGGGCGGGTAGGCTACTTCCTGGCGCGGGCCTTGCTGGAGAACAATGTGGAAGTGACCATCATCGAATCGAACAAGGAGATTTTTGACCTCGTGTCGCAGCAGGTGGATTGCCCGGTGATTTACGGCGACGGCTCCTCGACGGCGGCGCTGGACATGGCCGGCGCGCGGCGAGCCAATGTGTTCGTGGCGGTGACCAACCACGACCAGGACAACCTGATTGCCTGCCAGCTTGCCAAACAGGAGTTCGGCGTGCCCAAAACGATTGCGCGCGTGAAAAACCCCGCCAACGAAGCGCTCATGCAGCAACTGGGCGTGGACATCACGGTGAGCTCGACGGCCATTATCACCGGCGCTATTCAGAGCGAACTACCGCACACGCGCATCCGCCAGGTGCTCGACCTGCGGACCGGGCAGCTCGAAATCATGGAATACCGTCTGGACGGAAATTCGCCGGCCATCGGCAAACAACTGCGCAATCTGACGTTTCCCGCGGAGTGCAACATTGTCACTATCTTCCGCCAGGGCGAGGCCATCGTGCCGCGCGGGGACACGATATTCCAGAGCGGGGATGTCGTACTCATCCTGGTGAAGCTGCCCAGCGAACCGGAAATCCGCAAACTGCTCTTGGGTGAATAGAGCGAACGGCGAATCTCACATTTTCTCGGGCGCTTCGATGCCGAGCAAATTGAGCGCACCGACAAGTTGGGTCTCGATCAGCCGGGTCAGCATCAACAGGAATGCCTTTCGGGCGGAGTCCTCTTCCGAAAGAATATGGTGCTTGTGATAGAAATTATTGAAGGCTTGCGAGAGTTGAAATGCGAATTTTGCGATGAAGGCAGGTTCCTGCGCGTTTACCGCGGCGGTAGCGTGCCAGTCGAGCGAGCCTGCCAGTAGCGCCACGTCCCACAATTCGTTGCCCTCCGGAGAACGCAGCAGCACACCGAGTTGTTCCGCGGACCTCACACCGGCCGATCCAGACGCGGGTGCGCCGGCGTCACGTTCCTCCAACTTGCGGAAAATACTGCGCGCGCGGACGACGGCGTATTGGCAGTAGGGGCCGGTTTCGCCTTCGAAGCTGAGCGCGTCCTTGAAGTCGAAGGCGATGACCGTGTTGCGCGTAAATTTCAAAAGGAAATAACGTAGCGCGCCGATGGCGATGCAGTGGGCGATGTGTGAACGAACAATTCCCGATTCTTCCGGGTGGCGCTTGTCTACTTCGGCGCGGGCGTTGGCTTCGAGGCGGTCGAGCAAGTCGTCGGCTTTCACGCCCAGACCCTTCCGCCCGCTCACTTCGACGAAAGGCTTTTTCGCGTCCGCGGGCGGGATTTCGTAGCCCATTTCCGCGGCGCAGCGCGGTGTGAGCGCAACTTTTTCGTAAGCAAAGTGGACGGAGCGGTCCGCCTGGGAATCAAAACCGAGCGCGCGCAAACCGGCAAATACGACCTTCTGCGGATAGGACTGGCGAGAGTCAATCACGTTGAATACGCGCTCGCCGCGGCCAAACGTCGGAGCGCCCGCCTCGCCGGCATCCGACGCACTGACCCAGGCGACATGGCCGTCAGGATAGGTGTGAAACTTCTGATAGTGGAAATCCTTGCCCAACAGGCCGAACTTCCACATCTGGTAGGCGATGTCTTTTCCGACGTAAGTCACCGTGCCGTTGGAGCGGACGATAATTTTTGCGTCGTCCTCGGCGGTGGCGTCGGCGTCTTCCGAAAGCGGCATCACCCAGCAGCCCGCATTTTTACCGGAAGCGGCAAGCTGAATTGCCTTACGCTCCTTGAGCAACTGGAACGCGGCGTCCCAGAATTTCAGGTGGAGGATGTCGCTTTCGCGCGGCAGGACGTCGTAGCGAACGCCGAGGCGGTCCATGGTGCGCAGGTGGCAGCGGACAATGGCTTCCGCGACGACGCGGCCGATTTCGGCAGCGTCGCCGCGATCGGCTTCGATGGCTTTCAGAGTTTCGCCGCGCAAGCTTTCGCGGGTCTTGTCCTCTTCGTAGAAATGCGTGACGCGCGCGTAGAGGTCCCAGCAGTAGTAATCGAAGCGCGGCTGCGCGGCCAGGGCGCGGACGTCGGCGGGCGTTTTTTTCTCCAGATGTTCAAAACCGATGACCACGTCGGCGACCTGCACGCCGGTGTTGTCGAGGTAGTTCTGGACTTCGACGCGCTCGCCGGCGTTGCGCAGCAGGCGCACAAAAGTGTCGCCGAGCGCAGCGTTGCGCAGGTGGCCGATGTGCGCGGCCTTGTTGGGATTGATGTTGGTGTGCTCGACGATGAGTTTCGGCGCATCAGGAGCCGGTGGTTCTTTCGTCCGCATTTCGGCGGAGCTCATTTCATTGAAAGCCGCCTGGAAAAATGCAGCGCGGTCGAGAAAGGCATTCAGGTAGCCGCCGCCGGCAACTTCCCAGCGGGCCACGCCTTCGATGGGTGGGAGTTCGGCAACGATTTCTTGCGCCACCTGGCGGGGAGCGCGCTTCAGGCGCTTAGCCAGCTCAAAACAGACCGGCGAGGCCACTTCACCCATTTCAATCTTGGGCGGGCGCGAGGTCGGCACCGTGAGGTCCAGTTCGTACCGGCGACGGATATGCTCGCGCAGCGCTTCACGCATGCGGGTTTCGAGAGTGAGGTACACCGATGTGCCGCGCTCCAAAGGGCAGTGAAAGACAATCCAGTATAGGGACTCCCGTGCGAAGCGTCAAAGCGATGCCGGGGTAGGAGACAGCGCGATCTGAAACTGCCTTCCCTGAAGAACCGAGCGGGAGCAAGGCCGGGGCGACCGTCTAGCCTTGCTTGGTGAGTATGTGCGTCGATGGGAGACTTGGGTGGCTGCGGGACTACGCGATCTGCTTCCGGCGCAAGACCTTTGTCCCAAGGCCCAGTAAGCCCGTGACCAGCAGCAGGAGGGTCGTGGGTTCCGGCACCGGGGCTGGGGCTGACCAGCTACCAGACAGCGGGGTTTTGGCGAAATCGGTGGGAACGCACCCCACGCCGCCAGAGCAGAAGTTTGACTCGTCGCCAATAAAAGCCTGAGTGTTCTCTATGGATAGGATTGTACCGTGATTGAAACCCGTGACTAAACGTATATCCCATATTGCGATAAGCCCTAGGCTATTGGTCGCGATTGCAAAACTACCGAGTAGTGGTGTACTGGTGCTGTTGGTGTTGTTCCAGCTGTTAAGGCCATCGGTAAAAGCGTACGAGGATGGGACTATCTGGGCGAAACCAAAATTGGCGGGGAGAGCTAGGGGGAGGGTGAAGGATCCCGTGACGCGGCAGACGGGAGGGCACGCATAACCTCCCACGAATGACGTGAAGGGGCTGCCGGTGTATGTGTAGACCGTGTCCGCGCTTGCTGAGGGTGCAACCGCAAGCACCAAAAGCACTCCCAGACCCAGGAATCCAAGGATTCGTCGCATCGATCTACCCCCAAAAAGCAAAGGATGTGGGGCGCCCGCCCCAAGTAGGACCCTAAATCTAACAAGATGGACAGGCAATTGGCCATCCAATATGCGGCCGAACTACGGCTTTCCTTCTTAATCAAGCCAACCAACCCGTAAATGACTCACAGGCAAAGGATTCTTAGCTCTCTTGGATCATCCGTCCAGCGAGCGCATGGGGTCTTATGGGACCCCCGCGATCGGCGATGCGCAAAGCAATGCACATTCATGGCCTTGCAGGTGCGCCGTGGGACGAACAGCGGTGTTTGACACGTATGCGCGCCACCACTAGCATCGCTTGTGGAATTCGCGCAGGCCGATGAGTCGATGAGTATCACACAGGCAAGAGAATGGATCGCGCAAGCCCGATGCTTTGCCGTGCTGACGGGTGCGGGAATCTCCGCGGAGAGCGGGCTGCCGACGTTTCGCGGGCCGGGCGGACTGTGGCGCAACTTCAGGCCCGAAGAGCTGGCCACGCCGGAAGCTTTTCATCGCGATCCGCAACTGGTGTGGGAGTGGTACGACTGGCGGCGCAGCGTGCACGCAAAGTGCGAGCCCAATGCCGGGCACCACGCGATTGCGGAACTCGAGCAGCGCGCTTCGGAATTTCTGTTGATTACCCAAAACGTGGATTCGCTGCACGAGCGCGCCGGGAGCCGGCGAATCGTCCATTTGCACGGCAGCCTGTGGCGAGTGCGCTGCCTGGTGTGCGGCGGGGAGGAGAACAACACGCAGGTGCCGCTCGATCCGCTTCCGCCGCGGTGCGCGTGCGGTGGCATGCTGCGTCCGGACGTGGTGTGGTTTGACGAAGCGCTGCCGCAAGCGGCCATGGAGCGCGCGCTGCAGGCGGCGTATTCCGCGGATGTGTTTCTGGTGGCCGGCACGTCGTCGGTGGTGTACCCCGCCGCCGCGCTTCCGTATGCGGCGAAGCAGTACGGAGCCCGCGTGATCGAAGTCAATCTGGAGAGCACGGAGCTGAGCGCGGTGGCGGACATTACTCTCCGCGGAAAATGCGGCGAGCTTCTTCCGCAACTGCTGACGGGCGATTTCTGACCACGTTTTGCGTGGTTTGACAGCCATTCGCGCGCAGTCTACTATCCATCGTTTACGGACTCGGCCATGAAGCTCGCTTACTTCGATTGCTTTTCCGGCATCAGCGGAGACATGGTGCTCGGCGCGCTGGTGGACGCCGGCGCGGACATCGCACGCTTGGAAGCGGAACTGCGCAAGCTGCCGGTGACCGGCTGGACGATTTCCGCCGAGAAAGTAAAGCGCAAGGGAATCGGCGCGACGTATGTCCGCGTGGAATCGTCCGAACAGACCAAACACCGGCACCTGAGCCAAATTCTCGGAATGATCGACGGCGCGGGACTGGCGCCGCGAGTCGCGCAGCGCGCGCGAACGATTTTTGAATGTTTGGGCGAGGCGGAAGCGCGCATCCATCAGACTTCGATTGAGAAGGTGCACTTCCACGAGGTTGGCGCGGTGGACGCGATCGTGGACATCGTGGGCGCGTGCGTGGGATTCGAGCTGCTGGGTATCGAGGAGTTCGCTTGCGGGCCGATCAACGTCGGCGCAGGGCGAGTGAACACAGCGCACGGCGTCCTGCCGGTGCCGGCGCCGGCGACCGCGGACATGCTGCGGCAAGCGCCGACGTACTCCACGGGAATCGAGAAGGAACTCGCCACGCCGACGGGCGCGGCCATTCTGGCCGGAACGACGACGAAGTACGGCCCGATGCCGATGATGACGGTGGCGAAAATTGGTTATGGCGCGGGCACCGCGGAACTGGCCGAGCAGGCGAACGTTTTGCGGATTTTCGTTGGCGAAACAGCTTCGCGCGAAGCAGGAACGGGCTGGGATGAGACGGTCAGCGTGATTGAAGCCAACGTGGACGATATGAACCCGCAAATCTACGGCTACTTCGCGCAGAGGGCGTTTGAAGCTGGGGCGCTGGACGTGTTTTCGACGCCGGTGCAAATGAAAAAGGACCGGCCAGGTTTGATGGTGACAATTCTCTGCGCGCAGGAGAAGACCGACGCAATGGCGGAGTTGCTCTTTCGCGAAACGACGACCATCGGCGTGCGCGCGTATGAAACGCGGCGGCGCACTCTCCAGCGAGAGTCCGTTTCGGTGCAGAGCAAATTTGGCGGGGAAGTTCGTATCAAGGTGGCTCACTTGAACGGCGAGGTGGTGAACGCTCAGCCGGAGTTCGAAGATTGCCGGCGACTGGCCGCTGCGGCGGGCGTGCCGCTTCGTCAGGTAATGGCGGATGCGCTGCACGCGTATCAGCACTTCGCGAAGACGCAAAAGAAGAATAGCTGAATGGAAAAGCCGAAGTTTTATCTAACCACGCCGATTTATTACGTCAACGCGCGCCCGCACCTGGGCCACACCTACACGACTGTCATCGCGGACACGATTGCGCGCTACAAGCGGATGCGCGGTTACGAAGTGGTTTTTCTGACCGGCACGGACGAGCACGGGCAGAAAGTGGAGCGCGCGGCGAAGGCCGCCGGCGTGAACCCGCAGACGTACGCGGACCGCATCTCGCGCGAGTACAGCGAGCTGTGGAAAGAACTCGACATTCCGTACGACCGGTTCATCCGCACCACGGAGGATCGCCACGAGCGCGCGGTGCACCGGCTGCTGCAACATGCGCTGGACGCGGACTACATCTACAAGGGCCACTACGAGGGGCAATATTGCGTCTTTGACGAGCTGTACGTGGACGACCCGACGCCCGGGGCACCGTGTCCGGATTGCGGGCGTCCCACGGAACGCATTCGAGAGGACAATTATTACTTCAAGCTGTCCGCGTTTCAGGAAAAGCTGCTCGAACTCTACGAAACACATCCGGAATTTATCCAGCCGGAGACGCGGCGCAATGAGGTGATGGCCTTCGTGCGCGGCGGCCTGCGCGATCTCTCCATCAGCCGCACCACGCTAAAGTGGGGCGTGCCGTGGCCGGGCGACGAAAAACACGTTTTTTACGTCTGGTACGACGCGCTGACCAGCTATATGTCGGGCATCGGCTACGGCGACGACGAAGTGCAGTTTGAAAAATATTGGCCGGCGGACCTCCACCTCATCGGCAAAGAGATTCTGAGATTTCATGCGGTCTATTGGCCCGCGTTCATCATGGCCGCGACGGAAAAAGGCGAGCCGCTGGAGCTGCCCAAGCAGATTTTTGCGCACGGCTGGTGGACGTTTGCCGGGGAGAAAATGTCCAAGTCGCGCGGGAACATCGCGCTGCCGCAGCCCATCGCGCAGGTGCTGGGCATCGACGCGCTGCGGTACTTCCTGCTGCGAGAAATGGTTTTCGGGCAAGACAGTAATTTTTCGCATGAGTCGCTGGTGACGCGCTACAACAGCGACCTGGCGAATGGCCTGGGCAACCTGGCGAGCCGCGTGCTGACCATGATTCAGAATTATTTCGGTGGCGAAATTCCGGAGCCGTCGTCCGCGAGCGAGCGCGAGGTGGCTGTGGCGCGCGCGGCGACAGGAGCAATCGCGGCAGCGCTTGAGCAATACGAGCGCTACGAATTCTCTCGCGCGCTGGAGACTATCTGGGGCGTCATCGCGGATGTGGACAAGTACCTGGTGGAATCCAAGCCGTGGAAGCTGGCGGAAGATGCCGAACAGAGACCGCGGCTGGGGACCATCCTGTACACCGCGGCGGAAGCGCTGCGCATCGTCACAGCGCTGGCACATCCCGTGTTGCCGCACGCGACGCAGCAGATCTGGCAGCAGCTCGGACAGTTCCGGGAGTTGGCGACTCTTGCCTTGGATGATTTGAGCTGGGGCGAGCTGGCCGCAGGTACGCGCATCGGCGAGCCGCAGGCAGTTTTCCCGCGAGTCAAAAAAGAAGAAGCGATGGAAAGGATCGAAACCATGGAAGAACAAATTCGTAATCCCGCGCAGCCCGCCGCACCGGCGGCAGCCGCTCCCGCGCCCGCGGCGCCGGCCAGCAACAAAATCGGCATCGAGGATTTTGCCAAGGTGGAAATGCGCGTCGGGGAAGTGAAGTCGGCGGAGCGCGTGGCCGGAGCCGACAAGCTCTTAATGCTGATGGTAGACATCGGCACCGAAGTGCGGCAGATCGTCGCTGGCATCGCCGAGGTGTACAAGCCCGAGGAACTGGTGGGGCGCAAAGTGGTGGTGGTCGTGAATTTACAGCCGCGGAAACTGCGTGGCGTGGAATCGAACGGGATGATTGTGGCGGCATCAGTTCCGCCGGATGGCAGGCCAATTTTGGCGGGATTCTTGGAAGACGTTCCCGTTGGCTCGCGGTTAAAGTGACAAGACGTTGATGGAACTGATTGACTCCCACGCGCATTTGGAATTTTCGCAATTTGATGCCGACCGCGAAGAAATGCTGGCGCGGGCGCGGGCTGCGGGCGTGGCGACGCTACTGGCAATAGGCAGTGGGAGCGGGCCATCGCGCCTGGACGCGGCCATTCCGTTTGCGGAAACGCATGACTGGATTTACGCCACAATTGGTGTCCATCCACATGAAGCGAAGCAAGCGACTGAGGAGCACTTTGCGCGTCTGGATGAGCTGGCGCGTCACTCCCGCGTGATCGCCTGGGGCGAGATTGGCCTGGACTACTTTTACGACCATTCCCCGCGCGAGGTGCAGCACGCGGTATTCCGGCGACAACTGGAGCAGGCGCGCGCGGCGCGGCTGCCGATTGTGATTCATTGCCGCGACGCGTGGGGCGACTGCCTGGCGATTCTCGAGGAGGCGTGGCGGAGTTCCGGGCTGGGCGGCATCATGCACTGCTTCACAGGGAACATTGAGGAAGCGCGGCGGAGCCTGGCGATGGGTTTTGTGGTGTCGTTCGCGGGGAACGTCACCTACCCGAAGGCACAAGACTTGCGCGATGTCGCGCGAGAACTGCCGCTGGAGTCGCTGCTCATCGAAACGGATTCGCCGTTTTTAGCGCCGCAAGGGCTGCGTGGAAAACGCAACGAGCCGGCCAACGTGGCGGAAGTAGCGCGAACACTTGCAAGTGTGAGAAACTTATCGGCATCGGAAATGGCGTCCATTACGGCCGGTAATTTCCGCCGTTTTTTCAAGCTGAGCGGGGAAGTACGCTCCCCGAAGTCATCCCCCGAACGCGGAGGGTTGCCATCGCAGTCGTGACCGTCAAAGAAATCTTCGAGTTGGTGCGCGACGACCTTGCGCGCGTCGAAGAGGAAATTGCCGCGCAGAGCAATTCCGCGCTGGAACCGGTGTCGGAGATCGGCAACTACCTGCTCACCGGCGGCGGCAAGCGGCTGCGCCCGGCGCTGCTGCTGTTGAGCGCGCGTTTCTGCGGTTGCCGGGGCGAAGGGGCTATCCGGCTCGGAGCCGTTGTCGAACTCATCCACTCCGCTACGCTGGTGCACGACGACGTCATCGACGACGCCAACCTCCGCCGCGGCCGGGCCTCCGCCAATTCGCGCTGGGGCAATCACATGTCCGTGCTGGCCGGCGACTGGCTGTACATGCAGTCGTTCCAGATGGCCCTGCGCGAGCGCAATTTCCGGGTGCTGGATATTCTGATTGAGCTCACCCAAAACATGGTGGAAGGCGAGTTGATGCAGCTCACGCAACTCGGCCGTCTGGAGCAGACAGAAGCCGAAGCGCTGGACCTCGCGTACCGCAAGACGGCGTGCCTGCTTTCCGGTTGCGCGCAGCTTGGCGCGGTGATCGCCGACCGCGACCCGATTACCGAACAGGCGCTGGCCGAGTACGGCCGGTATTCGGGGCTGGCCTTCCAGCTTGTGGACGACCTGCTGGACTTTACCGCGTCGCCGAAAATTCTGGGCAAGCCGGTGCTGAACGATTTGAAAGAAGGCAAAATCACGCTGCCGCTGATTTACGCGCTGGAAGGGTCGGGGCCGGAAGAGCGGCGCATGGTGAATACGATTCTGGATGAAAAAGGTTTTGTGAGCGTTCGCCGGGACCAGATTACGTCACTGGTGCGCACGACCGGCGCCATCGAGCGGACGCGACGCCTCGCGCAGGACTTCGCTGCGAAGTCCAAAGCCTGCCTACAAGATTTGTCGGATTCCGATTACCGCCGCGCGCTGCTCGCCTTGCCCGACTTCATTCTCGAACGCGAAAGCTGAGTCTCGTGGGGATGCTGCCGTTCAAACTGATCTACCACGACCGCTACGACTTAAATCTCGGCGCGCATGTCTTCGCCTCGCAGAAGTACCGCCTGGTGCGCGAAACACTCCTCCGCGAAAAACTGGTTGAAGAAAGCGATTTCCTGTCGCCGGAACCCGCGGCGGATGTGGACGTGCTGCGCGTGCACTCGCAGGAATGGGTGCGCAAGCTGAAGACCGGCAAACTGAGTCTGACGGAATTGATGCGGCTGGAAATTCCGTATTCGACGGAAACGATTGAAGCGTACTGGTGCGCGGCGGGTGGCAGCATCCTTGCCGGGCAGCGCGCGCTGGTCGACCGCATGGCGGTCAACGTCGGCGGGGGCTTCCATCACGCATTCCCGGAACACGGCGAGGGCTTTTGCGCGATTCACGATGTAGCCATCGCCATCCGCCGCCTGCAGTTCGACAAGTCCATCGCCACGGCCATGGTGGTGGACACTGATGTGCACCAGGGGAACGGCACGGCGGAAATTTTCGGCGGTGACGGCGACATCTTCACGCTTTCCATCCACCAGGAGAACAACTATCCGTATCCCAAGCCAGCCTCGAACATTGACCTGCATCTTCCCGACGGCATCGGCGATGCGGATTATCTGGCCATTTTGGAAAAACATCTGATCCAAGCATTTCACGATTTCCACCCGGACGTGCTGTTCTACGTGGGCGGAGCCGACCCGTACATGGAAGACCAACTGGGCGGGTTGCGGCTGACGCTGGAGGGATTGCAACGGCGCGACCGGCTGGTGTTCGACCACGCGCGCCGCCTGGGGGTGCCGGTGGCGGTGACGCTGGCCGGCGGCTACGCGCGCCGCGTGGAAGACACCGTGCGCATTCACATCAATACCATTCTTGCCGCGCGCGATTCCGCTGCGCGCAACTCGTCGGCAGTGCGCTCCTGAATCGGTTAGAATCCCGGACGTCACATGGAGGACCCATGCGCAGACTATTCTTTTTGATTGTAGCAATCAGTTTTTCGGCCTCGGCCCAGCAACTACCCACGCGGGCGATGGACGAATTGAACTGGATGGAGTTCCGGCAGATCGTGCCGGCGAAGGTGAAAACGGTGCTGGTGACCGTGGGAACACTCGAGCCGCACGGCGTAATAAACAACGGCGCGGACAACACGGCGCCGGTGGCCATCGCCAATGCCATTGCGGCGGACGTGAATGCACTCATTGCGCCGCACATTCCGTACGGTGTGACCGGCGCGATGTCTCCCTATCCCGGCGCGCTGCACATTCCCGAGGAAGCTTTCCGCCCGTACTTCCGCGCAGTGATGGAAGGCATGGTAAAGAACGGGTTCAAGAATATTGTGGTCATCAACGGGCACGGCGGCGGGCAGACGGCGATTCTGAATGCCGTGTCCAGTGAGATCGCGCTGGCGCACAAGGTGAACACGCTGGTGATTAATTGGTGGTCGCTGGCGAGCGATGCGACGCTGGAGGTGTTCAAGGAGGACGGCGGGCACGCGGGCATCAACGAGACGGCCTTCATCCAGGCTATCAATCCCAAGCTGGTGCATCAGGATTTGTACAAGGGCAGGGAAATGAGCACGGCAAATCCCGCGCCGGGCACGTGGTCGGCCACACCGTTCCCGTCGTCGATTGGTCTCTACAAGGAAGGCCAGGGCTGGCCGAAGGATTTCGACCAGGCTAAGGCGGACGAGTACTACAAGAAAGTGGTGGCGAAAGTGAAGGCGCTGGTGCAGGACACGCTGAAGAAATGGGAGATGGCGGGATTTAATTAACGTGAGATTCTCAACAAGAGAAGGCGACGAATACTCTACGATCTAATGTGAGCCGATATTGGAAAAGGCGAATGATTCTTAAGCGGGATCGTTGTGCCACCCGCAACGGCCTCTCGCGTTACTTCGGTCCACGCGGATGCTGCACGAAGAACGCCCACATCACGCTGGTGGCGTTGATCTCACGGGTCGTGCGCCCATTAAACCATTCCGGCACGGGTTTGCCGCCCGGCCAGGTATGGCCTCCGCCCTCGACGGTATAAAGGATCATGTCCGCATTCTCAGCGCAGTTCGTGTATGCAAGACGACGGACGCTCCCAGTCATTCGAGTGTCGCTCGGATCTCCGCTGCATCGGTTTCGTCGCGCCGCACGGGCTGCCCAATCCCGAATGCTCGGAAACAGACCGGGGGCGATCGGCGATGACCCGCCCTGGTAGGGGGCGAGTGGGTCGGCCGTGCCATGAAACGCCACCGTCGGCACCGGCTTGGAATCTCCACACTGCTCCCAGTCCAACATTTGTGCAGCCGCCACGGCACCGACCGCGGCGACCCGGTCGGACAGCTTGCACGACAACGCAAACGCCATGCCTCCACCGATCGACATTCCGTCGGCATAGATGCGGTTCGGATCGATGTTGTACTTAGCTTCCAGCTTGTCGATCAAATCTGAAATGAATGTGACGTTCAATCCCAGGCTACGTGGGCCCATGTGCCACACTTGTGGAAAGCCAGTCCCTGCCGGGTAGACGACAAGGAAACCGTGCTCATCGGCCAACTCGTTCCACCGGCTTATTGCCATTTCAGCCGCCGGCCATAACGCCCCAGCGTGCAGGCTTATGACCAATGGCGTTGGCTTGGACCGATCGTAGGTTTTCGGCACGTACAGCAGGTATCGGCGCGTCACACCCGACGAGACAATGGTTCCATTGGTCTTATCCATGATGGAAAAACACACCCAAGCCGTCAGGATGAACGCCACCGGAAGACCGATGACGATCACCAGTACACCGACGATAATCTTTTTCGTTTTGGTCATGTCTGGTTAACCGCAGGCGTAGGTGGAATCCGCGCGCGCCAATCCTCGTTTTGTGACGGCTGATTGCGGCCGGCCAATTCCTGATTGAGCGAGCCCTGGCGGTAGCCTTCCGGGTCAACGAAGACAGAGGAAAAGCCCACGCGCGCGAGACGCTCTTCAATCAACATGAGGACTTCGGGCTGAAAAGCGCGCGCCAGTTCAGAGCAGTCGATTTCAACGCGGGCGTGCGAGCCGTAATAGCGCACGCGGAACTGCCGGAAACCGAGCTCGCGGAGGACCGATTCGCCGGCTTCGACGCGGGCCAGCGTTTCGCGCGTGACGGAAGTGCCGTAGGGAATCCGCGAAGCGAGGCAAGCGGACGCAGGGCGATCCCAGGTCGGGAGTCCTGCCTGGCGCGAAAGAGCGCGAATCTCGTCCTTGCACAATCCGGCGTCGAGCAGCGGCGCCAGCACCTCGTGCTCGGACGCGGCGCGATGTCCGGGGCGAAAATCCTGCACGTCGTCGGCGTTGATCCCATACGCCAGTGCATCGAAGCCGCGCCGCTCCGCCATGCGGCCAAGCTCGGTGAAAAGTTCCGCCTTGCAGAAATAACAGCGATCAGAATTATTGGCGACGTAGAGCGGGTTCTCCAATTCGCCGGTGTGAACAAATTCGTGCCGGATCCCGGAGTGAAGAACGAAGTTCTCCGTCTGCTGGCGGTCGTGCGCGGAAAAACTGGCGGAGAGCGCGGTGACCGACAATGCCCGCTCGCCGAGAGCGCGGTTCGCGGCCCAGGCCAAATAGGCCGAATCGGCGCCGCCGGAAAGGGCGACGAGCAGGGAATCGAGCGTGGCGAGCCGCGCGAGCAGAGATTGTTGCTTCTCCGCCGCAAGCGATGGATCGGGCGAGCTAGCTGTGCTCAAATTGATTTTTGCCAGTGAAGCCATTTTGCAGTGCCAATTTCTGAGATTCGCGCGAACTTTAAGCACCATTCTGACACGACTCAGTGAAAATCCAGCAGGACATCCACGGATTTTTTCTGCGGGTTGGTCTGCAGCAGGTCGCCCACACGCTGGAAATGGACCACGTGCTCTCCGAAAAGTTTCTTGTTCTTGACCTGGTTGGCCAGAAAGTCTTCAAAGTTGGACTTATCGAAGACCTCGCCGGCAGGGATGCGCCAGGCGGCAATGAGTAGGCGTTCGGCGGTGAGCGACAATCCGGTAATGATCAATTGGCCCATGCGGTACTGGACGCCCTCGGAGATGCGCGCACGGTAACGCACGCGGGCGGCGGAATCGTCGAGCATGGGCTCGGCGTAGATGGCCGCGTCGAGATAGCCGTGCTTTCCGTATTCCTTTCGGACGCGTTCCCAGCCCGCTTCCACTTTCAAGCCATCGGCCATTTCGTCGGGGGCGAAGCCCAAAAAATCCACGAGGGCTTGGGGAATAAAGACGGTGTTGCCGTTCCACGTGACACCGCCCCAGCGGTAGATGGGGCCCGGCGTGATGGGCAGAAACACAATCACGTTGTCCGGAAGCGGCTGGTTTGGATTGCCGGTAAAACGCGCCTGCGGCGTGCCGAATTGCACGCGCAGGTTGCCGCGCGCGAGATACAGCGGGCGGACGTGCTCGCCGGCAAACACGCCGACGGCAAAACGCGAAAACGGCTTGCCGATGAGGTCACGCGCCGGCTCCGCAAGCTTCCGGGATTCCGTTGCCAGCACGTCGCCATACTGCACGGCAGTGACTTTCAGACCGGCGACGCCTTTTATTTCGAAGCGCTGGATCATGCCGGACTCGCCGGGGCCGGCGAGGTAGGTTCGCTCGACAGCGGCCTGGATGCCGTGCTTGGCAAGGAACTGCTGCAAGGCCTCGGTGAGGGAGTCGAGAATGAAGCCCTGCTCCGGTGCGGTGCCGTCGAAGAGGCCCACGGCATCCTTCAGGGCCTGTGTAAGCTCCTCGTCGCTGAACAAAGTGAAATTATCAAATAGCACGGGGACCGTGGGGGCATCCGCGAGAGTGAATTCCACGGAGACCGTGTCGCCCGTGCTGGTAAAGCGGTAGCGCACATTCGTGAAGGGGCCGAGGTCGGCGAGACGATTCGCAGCGGCTTGAATGTCGTCCTTGGAAACCGCATCGCCGATGGTGAGGCCGCTGGCCGCGGCAATCTGCGCTTCAGGAAACTTGACCGAACCAGTCACTTTCACCTGTGCGAGCTTGGAGGTCTGCGCAGAAAGTGGAATGGCGAGGAAGGACATGCAAAAGAGAAAGACGATTTGAAGTCTAACCGGCGGCCGCATCACGAGCTAAGGTACCTCAATTTATTCGACGGTGACGGACTTGGCCAGGTTGCGCGGCTGGTCCACGTCGCAGCCGCGGCGGACGGCGATGTGGTACGCCAGCAACTGCAGCGGCACGATCTCCAGAATGGGAGCCAGAATTTCCAGTGATTTGGGGATTTCGATGACGTGGTCGGAAGCCTGGCGGGCGAGGGTATCGCCCTCGGAGACGACGGAGATGACGATACCGTCGCGCGCCTGGACTTCCTGAATGTTGGAGACGGTTTTTTCGTAGCGCGTCATGGACGAAGGATCCTTCTCGTCGCGTGTGGCCAGTATGACCACGGGAAGATTTTCGTCAATGAGCGCGTTGGGGCCGTGCTTCATCTCGCCGGCGGGATAGCCTTCCGCGTGGATGTAGGAGATTTCTTTCAGCTTCAGGGCGCCTTCCAGGGCGATGGGGTAGTGAATGCCGCGGCCGAGGTAGAGAAAATTGGTGAAGCGGAAAAGTTTCTTTGCCAGTTCCTCGTATTCGTCGTCGCGCTGCAAGATTGTTTCCAGCTTCTGCGGCAAGCTGGTGAGCTCGTGCATCAGGTCGCGCGCTTTGTCCGCGGAGAGGGCGTTGCGAGTCTGCGCCAGATACAGCGCGATGAGGTAGAGCGCGGTGAGCTGCCCGGTAAAGGCCTTGGTGGAGGCGACGCCAATTTCCGGCCCGGCATGCGTGTAAATGGTGCCGCTGGCTTCGCGGGTGACCATCGCGCCGACCACGTTGCAGATGGCCAGAGTCTTCGCGCCTTTGGACTTTGCCTCGCGCTGCCCGGCCAGCGTGTCGGCCGTCTCTCCGGACTGGCTGATCATGATGGCCAGCGTCTTATTGTCCAAGATGGGGTCGCGGTAGCGGAACTCGCTGCCGTAATCCACTTCGACCGGAATCTTGGCCAGCTTCTCGATCATGAACTTGCCGGCCAGGGCGGCGTGCCAACTGGTGCCGCAGGCGACGATGCGGACATTGCGGAAGGTGCGGAACTCCTCCTCGGTGATATCCATTTCGTCGAGGAAGACTTTTCCGGTTTCCAGGGAGATGCGGCCAAGCAGGGTGTCGCGAACGGCGCGAGGCTGCTCGAAAATTTCCTTCTGCATGAAATGTTTGAATCCGCCCTTTTCCGCCATGATGGGATCCCAGGTGACGTGCTGCACCTGGCGCTGGATGGCGCGGCCTTCGAAGTCCAGCAGGCGCACGCCTTGCGGAGTGATGACGGCGAGGTCGCCATCGGAGAGAAAGAAAACGTCGCGGGTGTGATACAGAATGGCGGGAATATCGCTGGCGACGAAGTATTCGTCGTGGCCCAGACCAATCACCGCGGGCGGGCCCAGGCGCGCGGCGACAATTTTGTTGGGCTCTTTTGTGGAGACGACGGCCAGTGCATAGACGCCGCGCAAGCGGAGCACGGCTCGGCGAAGGGCTTCTTCGAGACACTCAGTCTTCGAATACTTTTCGACCAAGTGCGCGACAACTTCCGTGTCCGTCTCGGTGACGAACTTGTGGCCTTCTTTTTCCAGTTCGTGCTTCAGGTCCAAATAGTTTTCGATAATTCCGTTGTGGACGACGACGATTTGCCCGGTGCAATCGCGGTGCGGGTGAGCGTTTTCTTCCGTGGGGCGGCCGTGGGTAGCCCAGCGGGTGTGGCCGATGCCGTACACTCCGTCGATGGGGGAGAGGCGGATGGCTTCTTCCAGGTTGCGCAGCTTTCCGGAAGCGCGGCGAATTTCCATCTTGCCGTTCTTGTCCACAACGGCGATGCCGGCGGAATCATAGCCGCGGTATTCCAGCCGCTTCAGGCCATCCAGAATCAGCGGCACAACTTTTTTGGGTCCGATATAACCGACGATCCCGCACACGGTGGCTGACTCCTCTCGGGTGATTCGGCAGCTGCACCTCGCGAAATGCTCGGCACAAGGGTGAGAGCAGACACCGATCCCGTTCAGGATAACACAGCCGGCGGCAGCGCCGCGCCTTGCGCCACGGGCGGTTGCCGAAGGGTTAGCAGCAGGGAAAAGGACTATTCAAGGATTTCGAAGCGAAATTGTTCAATCACAGGATTGGTCAGCACTTCTTTGGCAATTTTCTCGACTTGTTTTTGCGCGTCCTCGCGGGTGAGCCCGTTCAGTTCGAGCACAAAGAACTTGCCCTGGCGGACGTCCTTCACCTGCGCGTAGCCGAGCGACGCAAGCGCGTGCTGGATGGTTTGTCCCTGGGGATCCAATACGGTCGATTTCAACATGACCCAAACGTGTGCTTTCATGGACGAAATTATAGACCGAGCGCCTCACGTTTGGAATGGAATGCGTGGAGCAAGGCTTGCTTTTCTTCCGGCGGCAGGAAGGCAGCAACAAATCCCGCGGTGGCGATATGCACCATTTCACCGAGCGTCAAACCGAGACGCAGGCCGGCATCGTATTCGGCGTTGAGGCTGGTGTGGAACATGGCCGGGTCGTCGGAGGCCAGCGTTATCATCAGGCCGCGCCGGTACAGCTCCCGCAGAGGATGATCCTCGAGCTGCGCGCTCGGATTGTTGCGCTGGCGGGCCAGCGCGCCAGTGAACAGGTTGCTGGTCGGACAGATTTCGAGAGGGACCTGAGCCGAGGCGAGCGACTCGATGAGCGCGGGGTCATGCATAACGCCGATGCCGTGGCCGATGCGTTCGACTTGCAGAAAATCGATGGCGTCGCGAACCGATTGCGGGCCGCCGACTTCGCCGGCGTGGATGTGGCGGTGGAGGCCCTGCGCGGCGACATATTCATACACGGCACGAAATTCCCTGGCCGGGACGGACAATTCGTCGCCGCCAATCCCGAAGGCCACGACACCGTAGTCTTTCAGCCGCACTGCCCAGCGCGCAACATCCATGGCCGCGTCCGGGCCGAATTGCCGCGTAGCGTCGAAAATCCAGCGCAGGCGCAGGCCGTGCTTCCGCGCTTCCTCACCGGCTTCATGAATTGCGCGCAAGCTGGCCTCAACGTCCTGGCGGCGAAGGAGCAGGATGCCCACGGCAACAAACACCTCCGCATAAACCACGTTTTGCGATATCAGCTTTTCGGCCATGCGCCGGGTAATGAGGGCAAAGTCCGCCGGTTCGCGGAGGTAGGAGGTGACCCACTTGAAAGCGTCCAGGAAGCCGAGAAAATCTGCATAGCGATAGCGCGCTGCGGCTTCCGCTGGCGTCAGCACGTCGCCGTGGCGCGCGGCCAGCTCGACAACGGTGGCGGGCTCAATCGTGCCCTCGAGATGCAGATGAAGCTCGGCTTTCGGAAGGGCGTGCAGTGCTGCTTGGGGTTCGAGCGGGGTCATGGGATGACGGCGCGCATGATGCAAAGGAGTCTGGTTATCTTCCAGGAAGCTGCGGGCGCCCAGCGTTAATCCACGCCGTCAGCCAGTACGAGCCGACATCGGTGGCCGCGTCGGAAACGCCGCGAATCAGAATGGCGCCAGCCTGGTTGTAAAATCGGTCGTAAAATTCGTCGGTGTAGTCGGGAAGGCCGCGGCGGGCGCGGCGATCGGCGAGCAGGACTTGTTCGAGCCAGCTATGCGCGTTCAGGCAGCTCTCAAAGGCATGGTCGGTGGGATCGCTGATCTGCACCGCTTCGTTGGGCAGAATGAAAAAAAAGAGAGCGAAACGATCCACGAGCCGGGTGTTAAAGCGCTGGTCCGCGCCGAGCTGATTGGAGAGATGTCCATCGAAATTCTCGGTGGTGGCAAAGGGATCGTGGGCCTGCGCGACGTAGTGCGCGAGGATGGCGGCGAATTGGCGCACGTCGTCCCAGTTGCGGGCCTTGAAGGCGTTGGTGAGTTTTAGGCTATAGAGACCAATCTGCCAGGGCAGCACGCCGTTGGCTTCCAGCTTCGATTTCGAAAACTTATAGACGGCGGCCTTGTAGTCGCGCGGGAGATTGTCAAAGGGGAAGCGGCCGTAGCGATCGAGATAGATGTAGCGGTTGCGGCGCTCCCCGGCGGGGTTCCGCAGAAAGGCTTCCAGCGGCTCGGCAGAACTCTGGATGAGAAGAGTGCGGTTCGCTTCGAAGAACGGGCGCATGTCCGGCGGCAGGGTATCCACCGCCTTATTCGTGATCAGCTTTTGCGCGCTGGCGCCCCAGCCGAACGCGGTTCCAGGCACGACCAGTAACGCGCACGCTGCGACGACCGCCGCGGCAGCCGAGCGGCCCCATAACCGAATTTGCTTGCGCGCGCTCAACGGCTTTCCGTAGCCTCCACATCCCGCAACTGGCTGCGCTTGCGGCTATACGTGAAATAAATCACCAGCCCAATGGCCAGCCACACGATGAAGCGAATCCAATTCTCCACGGGCAGCCCTGCCATAAGGATAAAACAGAAAAACACAGAAAGGGGAGCAATCAGCCAGGCCATCGGAACACGGAAAGAACGCGGGCGGTCCGGCTGCGTGCGGCGAAGGACCAGCACGGAGATCGAAACCAGCACAAACGCGAACAGCGTGCCAATGTTGGAAAGGTCGGCCAGCGTGCCGATGTCGAAGATGCCCGCGGGTATTCCCACGAAGATCCCAGCCACCCAGGTGGCCACATGCGGCGTGCGATGCGTTGGATGCACGTTGGAAAACATTTTGGGCAGCAGGCCGTCGCGTGACATGGCGAACCACACGCGGGCCTGGCCCAACTGAAACACGAGCAGCGAAGAGATCATGCCGGTGAGCGCGCCAACCGTGACGATGCGCTGGATGGAGCCGAGGCCGATGTTCTTCAGAGCCGTGGCCACGGGCGCGGCATCGCCGAGGAAAATCTTGTAGGGCTGGATGCCGGTGAGCACGATGGCTACCGCAACGTAAAAAAACGCGCAAATGAGCAGCGAGAACAGAATGCCTAATGGGAGATCGCGTTTTGGATTCTTGCATTCCTCGGCGGCCGTGGAAACGGAATCGAAGCCGATATAGGTGAAGAACACAATCGAGCCGCCCGTGAGCACTCCCTGCCAGCCGTTGGGCATGAAGGGCTTCCAGTTGGCCGGCTGGATATATTTTGCGGCAGCGAAAATGAAAATGCAGATGGCGACCAGTTTCACGCCGACCATAATGCTATTGGCACTGGCGGATTCTTTGATGCCTTTGACCAGGAGCCATGTGAGCAGCATGACCACAATGAATCCGGGCAGGTTGAAGTTGAGATGCCATCCCGCCTGCGGGGTGTAGGCCGGAGTGGCCAGAGACGCGGGGAGATGGATGCCGAAACTTTGCAGCAAACTATCCACGTAGGCGGAGAAGCCCACGGCGACAGCCATGTTGGAGACAGCGTATTCGAGGATGAGGTCCCAGCCGATGATCCAGGCGACCAGTTCGCCGAGTGTGGCGTAGGTGTAGGTGTAGGCGCTGCCGGCAATGGGAATCATGGAGGCGAGCTCGGCATAACAGAGCCCGGCGAGCGCGCAAACCATGGCCACGCCAAGAAAGGACAGGGCAATCGCAGGTCCCGCTCCCGGGCGGCCCATGACGTTCACCGTGTCCTTGCCGTGGAGGAGCACATCCAGCAGCGGGGCCTTTATCCAAGAGGCTTCCTGCACCACTTCGCCGGCGGCCGCGGTGCCCGTGAGAATGAAGATGCCGGTGCCAATGATGGCGCCGACGCCGAGAGCCGTCAGAGTCAGCACTCCAAGCGTCTTCCTTAACCGGCGCTGCGGGTCTTCTGAGTCCGCGATCAGCCGGTCGATGCTTTTCGTGCGAAAGAGTTGTGAGCCCACAGTGCCCCCGTCGTCAAAGTGGGGAAACTTTACATGGCCCTAAGCAGTTGTGCAACCGCTCCGATGAGTCGATGCGGAAATGGAAGCGGCGAAGCGTCATGCGAGTTGAAGGTTGGCGAAACGTTCCATCAACTTTTTTACGCCATGATCGGTGAAGCTGACCGTGAACTTGCGGTCGCCCTCGTCGCCTTCCACACCCACAATCGTGCCCATGCCGTAGGTGGGATGGCGGACGCGCGCGCCAATGAGCGGATTGTCGTCCTTGCGCGGACGGCGCGGCGCGGCGGGCGCTCGCCGCGCGGGCTGGGAGTACACACGGCGGCGGCGGAATTCCTCGGCATCGTATTCGGGGTCGGGCTCGTAGCGACGCGTCTCGCCGGGGGCAGCGAGCGAGCCGGGGGCCGACTCAATCAGCTCGCCGGGAATTTCACTCAGGAAGCGCGATGGCTCAGAGCGCGCCATCTCTTCGTTTCCGTAAATGCGGCGGTACACGGCGCGGGTGAGCGTCAACGTCTCTTTGGCGCGGGTCATGCCCACGTAGCACAGGCGGCGCTCCTCCTCGAGCTGATCGGCGTCCTGCTTGGACCGGCTGTGCGGGAAGAGGCCTTCTTCCATTCCCGCGAGATAGACATGCTCAAACTCGAGTCCCTTGGCGCTGTGCAGGGTCATCAGCGTGACCTGCGCGTTTTCGTCGTAGTCGTCGGCATCGCTGACCAGCGAAGCCTGGTCGAGAAAATCGGAGAGTTCTTCGCCGCGCTCCGTGTGCTCAGCCAGTGCGTTCACCAACTCCTGAAGATTTTCGGCGCGCGCAGTGTCTTCCACGTTGTCGCGCTGCTCGAGCAAATCAATGTAGCCTGTGCGGTCGAGGATGTGGCGGAGCAATTCCGCGGGAGGATGCTTCTCGGACTCGGAGCGGAGGTCGACGATTAGCGTGCGGAATTCGCGCAGCATGGCTTTCGCCGCGGCCATTTCCTCCAGCGCACTCCAAAGTGAAGAGCTGCGGCGTGCGGCCAGTTCGCGCAACGCTTCTTCCGTGGTCTTGCCAATGCCGCGCGGAGGAGTGTTCAGGATGCGAAGCAATGCGAGATCGTCATCCGGATTGAGCACCAGGCGCAGGTAGGAAAGAGCGTCCTTCACTTCGGCGCGCTGGTAGAAGCTGAAGCCGCCGACTACGCGATAGCGGATTCCCACGCGCCGCATGGCTTCTTCAAAGGCGCGGGACTGCGCGTTGGTGCGGTACAGCACGGCGCAATGCGCGTCGAGCTCGCGGCGTTGGATATTGAAGATTTCGCCGGCCACGTATTCCGCTTCGGCGGCGGCGTCGCGGGATTCGAAATAGCGCAGGGCCGGACCCTTGCCGCGAGTCGCGGTGAGCGTCTTGCCCAGGCGCTTGAGGTTTTTCCCCACCACGCCGAGCGCGGCGTCGAGGATGCTCTGCGTCGAGCGATAGTTTTCCTCCAGGCGAATCACTTGCGCGCCGGGAAAATCGTCAGAGAAGCGCAGAATGTTGCCGACGTCGGCGCCGCGCCAGCCGTAGATGGCTTGATCCTCGTCGCCCACGACGCAGACGTTGCGTCGGCTGCCAGCGAGGAGATGCACCAGCTCGTACTGCACGCGGTTGGTGTCCTGGTATTCATCCACTTGCAGGTAGCGGAAGCGCTCGGTCCAGCGGCGGCGGATGTCGTCGTCATCGCGGAGGGCCGCAACGGCGCGAAGTAGCAAATCGTCGAAATCGAGGCCGCCGGACCGGCGCAGGATTTCCTCGTAGCGGCGATACACATCGGCGATCAGGCGGGAGCGGTGGTCGAAGGCTTCAGCGGCCATCTGCTCGGGAGTGGCGGCGCGATTTTTAGCATCGCTGATTTTGTCGAGCAGGCTGCGCGGCGTGAGACTTTTTTCTTCGGCGCCAATCTGGCGCAGGGCCATCTTCACGGCGGCGAGCTGGTCATCGTCGTCGTAGATGGCGAAATCGCGGCGCAGGCCAAGCTTCGTAGCTTCGCGGCGGAGCAGACGGGCGCAGAAGGAATGAAACGTCGAAACCCACGGCTCGCCGGCGTGCAGGCCGCTGCGCGAAAGGAGGTCCAACACGCGCTGCTTCATTTGCGCGGCGGCTTTGTTGGTAAACGTGACGGCCAGGATGGATTCTCCGGGCGCGCCCTGGGCAATGAGGTGCGCGACGCGGTAGGTGATGACGCGCGTCTTCCCGCTGCCGGCGCCGGCCAGAACCAGAACCGGTCCTTCTGCCGCCAGGACACATTCACGCTGCCGCGGATTTAGTTCGTCAAGAAGTCCCATGAGTGGAGGCGCAACGGAAGAGGCAATTGGCCAAAAAGATTCTAGCCGAGCAGCGCGATTTGGGCAAACGGGGGGAAAAAAGGAAAGTTGAAATGCTATTTGTGAACGGCCTTGGACAAATCCACTTCGAAAAACATCAGGGGTTTTCCGTCCGCGACGAAGGAAAGCTCGGGAATGTAGAGCTGCGCGAACCGAAGTTTTTCAAAGTTGCGATCGAGGTCGAAGAAGAGCAGCCCGCGCACGGTGGCGCGCGGCGGCAGGACGTCCATTTCCATGGCCAGTGGCCGGAGCACTTCGTCCACTTGCTTGACGTCCTTGGTCTTGCTGCCGGTACCGCTGCCCGGAAAAGGCCGCGGCTTGCGCGGGGCGGTGGGGTTGAGGCCTTCGGGATAGACGATGGCGTTGACGACGACTTCGACCGGCATGGGCCGCAGTTGCTGGCGGTCCTGTCCGGGAGCCTCGATGGAGAGCCGAATGCGATCGAGGTCCACACGAATGGCTTTGCTCGTGTCATTCTTAAAATAGACTTCGAGCGCGAGAATGCCCACGGAGTGTGGAGACTTTTTTCCGAAGCGCTCTTTGGAGCGCGCGGCGTCATCGAAGGGATCGGCGGCGATGAGCAGACCTTCGTGAGCGTCGCGCGAGGGAAGCGTTGCCGGATCTGTTTGCTGCGCCGGGGAGCCGGCCGCTGCCAAAAGCAACACCATCGCGATGACTGGGCTTTTGTAGTTCATGGTTGCCGAAGGATGAGCAATTTGCCGGTTGGTAAGATGCCGGCCGGGGCGGCCGGTTGCCTGCTGTATCCGGCCGCGCGTCCACTATAATAGGCGTCCCGCGCCGCGGGGCCGAATGTATCTTCTCTACAGCCTGCTGACCGCCATTGGAATGATCCTGCTGCTGCCGTATTTTCTCGTGCGCGGGCTGGGCAGCGGAAAATACTTTCATAACCTCGGCGAACGATTGGGCACGCTGCCGTGCGCCGTCCTTTCAGCGGCCAGTGGTGCGCGGGGTTCTATGTGGATTCATGCGGTATCCGTTGGCGAAGTGCTGGCCGGTCTGCCGCTAGCTCGCGCGCTGAAGGAACGCTTTCCGGAGCGCAAACTGTTTGTCTCCACGACGACGCGAACCGGACAAGAGCTGGCACGCGAGCGAATGAAGTTTGCCGACGGCATTTTCTATTTTCCGATGGACTGGGCATTCTGCGTGCGGCGAGTGATGCGCGTGCTGCAGCCCGGGCTGATCGTTATTCTGGAAACGGAAATCTGGCCAAACTTTCTGCGCGAGGCACGGCGCGCCAAAGTGCCGGTAGTTTTTGTCAACGGGCGGATTTCGCAGAAGTCTTTCAAGAGATACAACGCGCTGACCGGAATATTCGGCGAATTTCTGCGATGGGCGCTGAACGATGCGGCTCTGTTTCTGATGCAGAGCGAGAAGGATGCGCAACGCTTGCTCGAACTGGGCGCGGCCGAAGAGCGCGTGGAGGTGACCGGCAACCTCAAGTACGATTTCGCGCCGCCGCAAGCGAGCGCCATCGGTGACTGGCTGGAAAAACAGATGGCGGAGCAGGAGCGCTGGCCGGTGGTGGTGGCCGGAAGCGTGGTCGAAGACGAGGAAGAGCCGGTGCTGGCGGCCTTTGATATTGTGGAGCGAGCATGGCGGCGTGCGCTGCTGGTGCTGGCTCCGCGCAAGCCGGAACGCTTCGACGCGGCGGCGCGCATCGCCGAGGAACGCGGTTGGAAAGTGGCGCGACGCAGCCGGCTCTCATTGGATTCGCCGCTGGACGAGGAAGCGGATCTGCTTCTGCTGGACACGTTGGGCGAGCTGGCCGGACTCTACCGCCTCGCGGACGCTGTCTTCGTGGGCGGCTCGCTGGTGCCGCGAGGCGGGCACAACATCCTGGAGCCCGCGGCGTTTGCCCAGCCGCCCGTGTTCGGGCCGCACATGGAAAATTTTCAGGAGATGGCTTTAGACTTTCTGGCCGCCCGCGCTGCCGTTCAGGTGGCGAATGAGCGCGAGCTGGGCGCAACGTGGGTGGAACTCATCCGCGGAGAAGAGAAGCGCCGGCGCATGGGAGAGTCCGCGAAAGCGCTGGTGGAGGCCAACCGCGGCGCGACGGCAAAGTCGCTGGAGCGCATTGCGGCAATCCTGGATGCCCATCGGAGCGCCGAGTGAACGTGCATCCCATTCTTCGCGCACTGCTGTGGCCGTTTTCAGTTGTGTTTGAAGCTATTGTCCGGCTGCGCGCGTTCTTTTATCGCGCCGGAATCTTCCGTCAGAGGCGCTTGCAGGGCGTGATAATCAGCGTCGGCAATCTGACTGTGGGTGGCACGGGCAAGACGCCGATGGTGCAGTGGATTGCGCAGCGGCTTTTTGACAGCGGAAGGCGCGTCGGCATCCTCAGCCGCGGGTATCACGGCACCGTGCGACCGGACTCCATCCCTTTGAAAGTAGCAGGAGCCGCGCTTCGACAGCGGTTGAGCGATGAAGTGTGGTTGCTGGGGCAAAGGCTTGGAGAGAACGCCCGGCTTGGCGTGGGGGCGGACCGCTTTGCTCATGGTCTGGCGCTTGAGCGGATGGGGATCGAATGTTTTGTGCTCGATGATGGCTTTCAGCATTTGCAACTTGCCCGGGACGTTGACGTCGTGCTCATTGATGCGACAAATCCTTTTGGCGGCGGGCGATTGCTTCCTGCCGGCCGCTTAAGAGAGCCGCTGTCTGCATTAGCGCGAGCGGACGTGATCGTGATCACCCGCAGCGAACATGCGCCCGCGATCGAAGCGACTGTGCAACGGTACTCCACAGCCCCCATTTTTTATGCGCAGACGCAACTGGATGAGGTCCGCATCGCGGAGAACACTTCTGTGCCAGGCGGTCCGGCGCAGTGGCTTGGGCGCAAGGTGTTCGCATTCTGCGCCATTGGCAACTCCGCTGCTTTCTTTGAGGATGTACGCCAGTGGGGAATGGAGCTTGTCGGGCGGCGGGAGTTCCCCGATCACCATCGGTATGTTTCGGGTGACGCAACGCAGATTGAAAACAAAGCCTGTGCGGCCGGCGCGGAGGCCCTCGTATGCACACAGAAGGACATCTACAATCTCCGGGACGTTTGTTTTCGGAACCTTCCACTCTATAGTTGTCAGATCAACATGCGCATTTCTGAACCGGACCGACTTTGGGAAACGATCCTCGCAATCGTGATGCGAAAGAGGCAAGAAGGCCCGCGATGAAAATCCTGATCCGAGTGCCCAATTGGGTGGGCGACGCCGTAATGTGCATTCCGGCGCTGGAAGCCATTCGCGCACGCTGGCCTGAAGCGGAGATTGCGCTACTGGGACGCGAATGGGTGAGCGGACTGTTTCAAGGGCAGGCGTGGGCCAATCGAGTTCTTGTTTTTGACCATACCGGACGCCACAAAGGTTTTTTCGGTCTCGAACGGCTGGCCTGGGAAATTCGCAAAGAACGGTTCGATACCGCCGTGCTGTTGCAGAATGCGTTTCAGGCGGCGTGGCTGGCTTGGCGATCCGGCGTGCCGCAGCGAATCGGCTACGCACGCGATGCGCGCTCCTGGCTGTTAACGAACGGAGTCGCGGTTCCCGGGCCGGGGGAAGCGCCTGCTCATGAAAGCTACTACTATTTGGAGCTACTGCGACGCGCGGGATGGATCGAGAAGCTTCCCGCGCTGAAATGGATTCGGCTGGAAGTGTCTGCGCAGGCGATGGAACGCGCGGAAGAAATCCTCGAGCGCGCGGGTGTTCCGGGAGCGCCGCGCGTGTTGCGCGTGGCGATAGCTCCGGGTGCGGCGTATGGAACGGCAAAGTGCTGGCCGGTGGAGCGGTATGCGGCGCTTGCTGACCGGCTGATTGCCGAGTTTGGAGCGGATGTTATACTTTTCGGCTCCGCTTCGGAACGCGAAGTCACCGGGGAAATTGCCGCGGCGATGAAGCGGACCGCCGTGCAGCTCGCAGGGGAGACGAGCATTGCGGATTTGCCCGCGTTGTTTGCTTCGTGCGACCTGTTCATCGGAAACGATTCAGGGGCCATGCACGTGGCGGCGGCGGTGGGGCTGCCGGTGGTGGCTGTGTTCGGTCCCACGGACCCCGAAGGCACTGCGCCAATGACGCCGCGGCGCACGGTCGTGCAGCAGCGCGTGGAATGCAGTCCGTGTTTTCTGCGGCACTGCCCGATTGACCACCGCTGCATGACCCGCGTGGAAGTGGATGCGGTTTACGCCGCCGCGCGCGAATGGATCAAGAAGGGACACACCAACCTTGCCTGAAATCGCATCGCGCCATGCCGTGTTTCTCGATCGCGACGGCACCATTGCCGAAGAAATGGGCTACCTGAATCACTTGAACCGCTTTCAGGTGTATCCATTCTCCGCGAGCGCCATTCGGCGACTGAACGGAGCAGGGCTGCCCGTGGTTGTGGTCACCAACCAATCCGGCGTGGGGCGTGGCTTTTTTCCCGAGGCGCTCGTCCACCAGGTGCATGAGCGGATGATTGCAGAACTGGCTGGCGGAGGCGCGCGATTGGATGCGATCTATTATTGTCCGCATGCCAGCAGCGACGATTGCGCGTGCCGCAAGCCTCGCCCGGGGATGCTGGTCCGCGCGGCGCGAGAACACGGGCTGGCTGTCCGCGGCTCGTGGGTGGTGGGTGATCGCTACGGAGATGTGGAAATGGCGCACGCCGTGGGCTGCCGGAGTATTCTGGTGCTTAGCGGATACGGCCGCGGGGAGTATGAGTGGCACCGCAAGAATTGGAAGCGGCAGCCAGGGCATGTGGCGGAAAATCTGGAAGCGGCCGTGGAGATTATTTTGAAGGAGTCGCGGTGAGCGCTGACCTGAGCCGGCTCGTGGATTTGATCGACGCGTTTTCGCGGCAGACGATTGTTGTCCTGGGCGATCTGGTGGCGGATGAATTCGTCTTCGGCGAAATCTCCCGCGTATCGCGCGAAGCGCCGGTGCTGATCCTGCGGCACCGCGAAACGCAACGGGTTCCCGGCGGCGGGGCCAACGCGGCCAATAACCTCGCGGACCTGGGCGCCCGGGTGTTGCCTGTGGGCGTCGTAGGAGACGATTCCGCAGGCCATGCGCTGGTGGATTACTTCCGGAAGAAACGCGTGCAAACGAGTGGAATCCTCCGTGTGCCGGGATGGACGACGCCGCGGAAGACGCGTTACCTGGCCGGCTTCACGCACACCGCGCGGCAGCAGGTCCTGCGCGTGGACCACGAGCCGGAGGCGAGAGCACTTCCGGCAAAAGTCCGCGCGGCGCTGGTGAAAAAGGCGCGCGGGTTTGCTCGACGTGCTTCGGCAACACTGGTTTCCGATTATGGATTTGGCGCGGCAACGCCGGCGGCGGTGCGAGCATTGCGCGGGAAGCTGGTGCTGCTCGATTCGCGATTTGCGTTGCTGGACTACAAAGGAACGGGCATCACCGCAGCCACTCCCAACGAGCCGGAGATTGAAGCGCTGCATCACGCGCGCATCGGCACGGATATCGAGCGACTGGAAGCGCTGGGCTCGCGGACACTGCGGGCGATGAAGCTGGAGGCGCTACTCGTGACGCGGGGCAAGGACGGAATGACGCTCTTCATGCGCGGACGCCAGCCTGTGCATATCCCAGTCTACGGCACGGACCAGGCGCTGGACGTCACCGGCGCCGGCGACACGGTGATTGCGACGTTCACCCTGGCGCTGGCTGCGGGCGGCACGTTCACCGAAGCGGCGCACCTGGCCAACTACGCCGGAGGAATTGTGGTGATGAAGCGCGGGACAGCGACGGTCTCGCGCGAAGAACTCGTCAGGGCCATTCAGGCCGACCTCTCCGGCACCTCCACCAAATGAACACTCCCGCAACGGCAGCAGCGCGCGCGAAAATTCTCGGGCGCGATGAATTGCGCATGCGCCTGGAAAAGTGCCGCCAGCGCGGTGAACACATCGTGCTGGCCAACGGGTGTTTCGACGTGCTGCATGTGGGTCACGCGCGGTACCTGGCGGGCGCGAAACGCGAAGGCGATGTGTTGGTGGTGGCTGTCAATTCCGATGCCGGCGTGAAACGTCTGAAGGGCGAAGGCAGGCCCATTCTCCCCGAGCAGGCGCGGGCGGAATTGGTGGCTGCGTTTGCGGCCGTGGACCTTGTTGTGATTTTCAGCGAGCCGAATGTGGAGGCGTTGCTGACCGAACTGCGCCCAGCGGTCCACGCCAAGGGCACGGACTACACCGTCGAGACGGTGCCGGAACGCGAAATGGCGGCGCGGCTGGGCATCCGCGTGGCCATCGTCGGCGACCCGAAGGATCACTCTACGCGCGACCTGCTGGCTCGCGTGAGAGACGCCAATCCGGGAAGTCGCCATGGGTGACGAGCGCTTTCTCGTGGTGCGGCTCGGCTCGCTGGGCGATATTGTGCACACGCTTCCCGCCGTGCATGCCCTTCGCAATAAGTTTCCAGAAGCACAAATTGATTGGCTGGTGGAAGACAAGTGGCGCGTGCTGCTGGCCGGCAATCCTGACGTCAACGAGGTCATTCATCTCGACCGCTCCACCTGGAGCGGGGTTTCGTCGTGCGTGCGTCAATTGCGCCGGAGAAAATATGACTGCGCGATTGATTTTCAGGGCCTGTACAAGTCTGCCCTTCTGGCGCGGCTCTCCGGTGCGCGGCGACGAATTGGATTTGCCATCGAGCTGCTGCGAGAAAGCGGCGCGGCGTGGTTTTACACGGAGCGCGTGCATTCGACAGCAAGCCACATTGTGGATCAGAATCTCGCACTCGCGCACAACCTGGGTGCGGAGAAAGGGGAAGCGCGATTTCCGCTCGCGATTTCCGACGAGGCCGAGCGGTTCGTGCGAATGCAGCTCGGGGCCAAAGGCGGAAAGAAATATTTTGTGATGAGTCCCGGCGGGGGCTGGATGTCCAAGTGCTGGCCGGCGGAACAGTACGGGCACTTGCATCGGCGACTGCTATCGCTCTATTCGTTTGCGGGGTGGCGCGGGGTGGTGAACTATGGTCCCGGAGAGCGCAAGCTGGCCGAAGCGGTGCGCCTGGTGGCCGGAGAGGCTGATCCGCTGTTATTTTCGGGGGATCTGCCGCAGTTGATGGCGCTCGTCCGCGGCGCGGCGTTGTTTGTTGGCGGCGACTCGGGCCCGCTGCATCTGGCCGTGGCGCTGGGCACGCCGGTGGTCGGTTTGTACGGTCCCACGGATCCGGCGCGCAACGGGCCGTACTCGCCGGCGGATATCGTTGTGCGCAACGCGCGGGCGGAAGAAACAACGTATAAGCGAGATAGCTCTCCGGCGCTTTCGATGCGCTTCATCACCGTGGACCAGGTGGTGGCGGCGGTGCAGCGGCGGCTAGGAGTCAGGGAATGAGCCGGGCCGCGGAATTTGCAATGAGATTCCGTGTGCGGCTGGGCTATCCAGTCGCGCTGGTGTTTCTCGCTTTCGCGCGGCCCCTTCAAGATTCCATTCTTATTGGCGGGGTAATCGCGATGCTCGGTCTGTGTGTTCGTGCAGCGGCGGCAGGACATCTCCGAAAGCACGAACAACTGGCCATTGCCGGACCCTACGCGCGCACGCGCAATCCGCTGTACTTGGGCAGCGCGCTCATGGCCGCAGGTTTTCTGGTGGCCGGGCGGTTCTGGGTGGAAGAGGGATGGATCGCTGCGGTGGTGGTTGCTGCGTATTTTGGTTATTTTTACCGTGCCGTCATGAAGCGCGAGGAAGGAGAACTGCGCGCGCGCTACGGGCCCGTGTTCGACGAATACGCCGCGCAGGTGCCGCTCTTCCTTCCGCGATTGGGAAGCAAAACGGCAGCGAGCGAAGGGTTTTCCTGGGCACAATACTGGCGCAACCGGGAATACCAGGCTGCGCTGGGCGTGCTGGGCGGGATGGGAGCTTTGTGGGCGCTCATGCTGGTGCAGGGAAGCTGAGCTACTGGATTCGGTATATCTCACGCATCAGCCGCGCGAACTTCGGAGCGTAAATCAGATCGTAAGTGTCACCCTTTTCGGGAAAAAACTGCAAGGCCACGCGGCGCACGGCCCCGACAAGTTCCATTGCTTCGTCAAAGGGGAGTTGTCCCTGGCTGATGACATCGAGAGTCAGGTTGATGACGATGCGCAGCCGGCGCAGGCGCCTGCTCTCCTCGTCGATTTCGGCCCGCGTAGCATCGTGCGCGGATTGCGGATTCATTGCGACAGCCCTGTGACTAGTATAAAGTGCAGCGAGCGGGACACCAAGTGAGCGAAAATCTAAACGAACAGCGCACCGTTCTGGTTCACCAGGCGGGAAGTTCCACCGAGGCGGTGGTGATCCGCGGGCTGTTGGAAAGCGCGGGGATTTCTTCGCCCGGCTCCGCAGGCTCCGACCCATTCCCGATGCGCGAGCCGCCGGAAGGATTCCGCGACACGGACATCATGGTGCTCGAGTCCCAGGCGGAAGACGCACGGCGCGTGATTGCGGAGTACCTCACCAGCGGCGATTCCATTCAGATTGAAGATAGCAGTGAAACTCCGAACTCCGAAGATCCTTCCAACGCCTGAGCCTGCGAATTTACTTCTTGCCTGCGGCAACGAAGGTAGTAACCCGTACCGTATTTCCATCGCTTAAGAACGTAACTGTGCCGTCCTGATCCGTGCGGAGGGCGCGGACGTGCGCGGCGCGCAGCCGGTCCAGCGTCTCGCGATGCGGGTGGCCGAATGAATTCGTTTCGCCGACGGAAACGACTGCATAGCCGGGCTGCACGGCACGAAGAAAAGGCTCCGTTGCCGAGGTGCGGCTGCCGTGATGGGGCACCTTCAAAACGTCCGCGGCCAGGGGGTCGCCGCGAAGCACGAGATCGGATTCGATGGGCTTCTCGATGTCGCCGGGCAGCAAAAAGGCACGCTGGCCATACTCCAGACGGAGCACCAGAGAATCGTTGTTGGATGCCGCGGCAGCCGTGGAGTGACTTTCGGGCCAAAGGAAGAGGCCGGTGACGCCGCCCCAAGAAAAACTTTCGCCGCGCGCGCGGTCCACCACACGCACGCCGCGCGCACGCGCGTGGGCCAGCAAGTCACGAAAAGGCTGCGTATCCACGGCGCGGCCGACCCAAAGCTCCTGCACGCGAAAATTGTCCAGGATGGCGTTGAGTCCATCGAGATGGTCGGTGTGCGCGTGCGATAGGGCAATGACATCCAGCCGGCGGATCCCGCGCTGCCACAGGTACGGCGAAACAACGCTTTCGCCGATGTCCAGTCCGATGCGCATGCCGCCAAAGCGGCTGGCGCCGTAAGTGCCGCCGCCGTCAATCAGAAGAGTGCGCCCGTCGGGGAAGGCGACGAAGATCGAGTCACCCTGACCCACATCGAGCACGGAAGCTTCGAGTGCGCCGGCTGCCAGACTTGGCGCAAATGGATGAGTCGCGCAGATGAGCAGAAGCGCAGCGAGCGGAAGCGACAACAGAATTACCCAGCGGCGGCGCCGCGCCAAGGCCGCCAGCACGGCGAGAGCAAGAAGCAAGTAAAACGCTGTGAGGACCCACGCGGGCGGGCCCGGAATGCGATACGCGGTTCGAGGCCACGCGCTGATGGTTTGAACAACAACGAGCAGGGTCTGCACCAGCCAGCCGGTGAAAGGAGCGGCCACTGCCGCAAAGCCGGTCCACACTGCGTCGAGGCCCAGCGTGATAAATCCAAAAGGGACAATCAGAGCGGAGAGGACTGTTGCCGGCATGTTGGCAAGCGGGCCACTCACGCTGACGCGATGAAAGAGATGTGCCATGAGGGGCAACAGGCCCAGCTGCACAGTGAGCGATATCAAAAAGATCTCCCACAGTCGAAATGCGGAGGCACACGCTCCGGCCAGCAATGAGGCGCTGCGCGATGCGAGGCGGGCGGGCAATCGGGAGGCCAGCCAGTCGGCCGCACTGCGCAAGTCGAGACGGAACTGAATGGCGCGCGGAGCGTGGACAACATCGCGCGTGACGTCGCTGAGATGCGCGAGCGCCTTGCGGAAAGGAGCGCTGGTGGCGTCCACGAGTGGAAGCGCGATGCCGCCGATGAGCAGCGCGGCGAGAAACGAAAGCTGGAAGCTCGCGTCCGCGAGAGAGGAGGGACGGATCAGCAGGACCAGCAACGCGGCCACGGAGAGGGTATTCAGAATCTCCACGCGGCGGAAGAGCAGACGCGCGAGGAGCACGATGGCAGCCATCAGCGCGGCGCGCTCGATGGGCGGGCGGTCTTCGACAATGGCGACAAAAAAGCCGAGGACGAGGAATATCGCAAGGACCGTGAGCGGGAGCGATAAGCGAAACCGGCGCGCAACCCACCAGATGAATGCCGCTAGCGCCGCGACGTGCAGCCCGGAAACAACCAGCACGTGATATACGGACGTGGTTTGAAATGACTTGGAGACATCGCGGTCGAGAAAGTTGTAATCCCCCAGGAGCATGGCGCGCAGCACAGCGGCTTGGTCCGGTGCATCGCGGAAAAGAACACTCAGACGGGCCAAAAGGCGGCCGCGCACGCGCGCGAAGCGATGCGCGAGCGTGGGCCGGGCGTCGCCCAGCTTGGCAAGAAGTTCCAGGGAGCGAAGCGAGCCAGTCAGGTGAATGTTTTGACGGGCAAGCTGTGCGCGGCTGTCGAACGAGCCGGGCGTAAGGAAATTGCGCGGCACACGGGCACGCACCAGGACTTCCACGCGATCACCGGCGCGGACAGCCGGGGCGGATTGGTCCTCGCCTTCCCGGCGGAAATAGCTCAGGCGCATTCCGCCAGAAAGCTTGATGGATTTTCCAGCGCTTTCCACTTCGTCGAGATCAATCTCGGTGCGGAATCCCCAAGGCAAAAGGACAGGGTCGCTGCGCAAGCGGCCACGCCAACGCAGCGGTTCGCTGATGTCCAGCCGGCCCGAGGAGACAAGGCGAGTAACATGATTGGCGGGGACACCGGCGCGCTCGAGACTGGCCGCAAAGCCGCCCAGCGCGGCCCACGCCATGAGAGCAGCGATCCACGCTGGCAATAGCCAACCGCGGCGCGCAAAGGCGAAGCCGGCAAACACAGCAGCGAGCACGGCGGCGATCCACACGCCCGGGATGACTCCATCGGCCAGGCCGAGAAGAATCCCGGCGGCGAAGGCCACGGTCAGCCACAGCGCAGGAAGTCGCATGGTGTCGTCAGCGGAACGGCCTTCGGATCGAAAAATCCGTTTAGGCCGAACGAACGAGTTTCACAAAGGTCTCGATGTGAAACGTCTGGGGAAACATATCAAAAAGGTGGATTTCTTCAATGTGAAATCCGCCGGCGAGGAAGGCTTGCAGGTCGCGAGCCAACGTAGCGGGGTCGCAGGAGACGTAATGAACGCGAGGCGGAGCGAGCCGATTGATGCTCTGCAGGGCGTCCGCGGGCATGCCGGCGCGCGGCGGATCGAGAACAATCAGATCGGGAGTTTCCTGCCAGTCGTTCAGGAGTATCTCAACGGGGCTGTTCGCAGTCTGCGCGGCAGCGGCTGCGCCTGCGATGTTGGCTTCTAGGTCGCGGGCGGCTGCGGCATTGGATTCCACGGCGACCACACGCCGGAAATGCCGCGAAAGAGGAATCGTAAACAAGCCGACTCCCGCAAACAAATCAAGCGCGAGGCGGCCATCCATTCCGGAGACGACAGCCAGCGTCAGCTCCTCCAGAAGAAAACGGTTGGCTTGAAAAAACGAAAGATGCCCAACCTGGTAGGAGGTGTCCGCGACGCGGTAGCTTAAGTGGCCGGGGCCGATAAGCTCAAACCGGTCCCGCGCCATATCGTGAAGCAGAACCGTTTCCACGCCGGAAACCGCGGCGCGGAGTTTCGCCGCGAGCGTGGCCGGGGAAATGGAAAATGAATCCAGCGCGGCGTTCAGGAGCACTTTTTCATCCGCGGCGTCCACGAAGGCTTCGACCTCGCGCAATGCACCGGGCAAAGCGCCATCTGCAAGCAGCGCACGAATGGCAGAAAGCACTTCTTCCAGCCGCGGGGAAAGTACAGGGCACTGCTCGACGGGACACAGCGCCGTGGAAGCCGCCTGAAAGTAGCCAATGGCATGCCGCGCGCCCGCGGGGCGGATTTTCCATTGAGCGCGATTGCGGTAGCGCAGCGGCGGCGAGGGATGCGCGTGAATGGGGCCGTCCCAGGTGATGCGGCCGATGCGCGAAAGAGTTTCGCGCAGGATGGCGGCCTTGAAATTCATCTGCGCGTCGTACGGAATGTGCTGGTAGTGGCAGCCGCCGCATTGCGTGAAATGCGGGCAGGGCGGGGAAGCGCGGTCGGGCGAGGGCGTCAACATCTGCTGCACGCGCCCACGAACGAATTTCTTTTTGCGCTCGACCTCGCGCACGCGCACGACTTCCTCGGGCAACACATAGGGCACGAATATGGTGTGGCCATCCTGGTGGCCCAGGCCGTCGCCGCCGTACACCAGTTTTTCGATCTTCACTTCCATGGCACCAAGCTCTCTGCGGACGAGTGCGCCGCCCCTACGTCAAGTAAAACAAACTCAGGCGCGGCACGCCGTAAAATTCAAACAGCCGCTTCTGAATGTATTGCCGCTCAAGCTGACTTAATTGTTCGGCGGACATCTTGCGTCGATATGGAGCGAGTGCGCGATCCATCTCGCGGCGGAAATCGAGCAAGACTGCTTCACTTGCGCTCGCCGCTACAGCAGCGGAAAGCTTTTCTTCCAGCACGGTCAGCCGGCGCTCCAAATCTTCGAGGTCGATGCGGCCGGGTGCATCGACAAGCGGCAGCAGTTCATCCATTCGCGCTGAAGTTTCGCGCAGGCGCGCGGCGAGATCGGCAGAGATGGCGGCGGACTTTTCGGCAGCCGCGGCCAGGCGCCCGCGATTGCGCAGAAGATAGGCGCGTACTTCTTCTCCCGCAAATGATGGGGATATTTTCGCGGGGGCGCCGTCGTCCGGACCTTTGCCGGCGGACGCTTCTTTCGCTTCCGTGGCGGCGTCGAGAACCGCGTCCGCGCAGTAGGCCAAACTTTTCATGCTGCGGCCGGCAACGCCGCGGCGCGAGCGCTGGTAACTCTCAAAAGCGCGGTCGATGCCCTTAAGCACCGCTTCGAGCGGGATGCCGGCTTTCTGCCAGGTTTCGACAATGGCCCAGTCCAGCGGCGAAACCAGCAGATGCGCGCCGCGTTTCTTCCAGAAATATTCTTCGATTTCCGTAAAGTAGTTGAAGTAATTGAATTCACCGGGCATCACGAATCATTGTAGCACCCCGCGCAGAAGTTCCGCGGCAGCGCCGGGTTGCGGATTTTGCCGGAAGACTTTATCGTTCTTGGCTATGTCCAACTATGCGAAGGCCATCCGTCATTTGAAAAAGTGCGATCCTGTGTTGCGCTCGGTGATCGAGCGCGTAGGAAGGTGCGAATTACATCTTGAGTGCGAGCCCCACCAGTTCGGCGCGCTGGTGGACGCCATCATCTACCAGCAGCTTGCCTACAAAGCGGCGCAGACGATCTCGCGGCGCTTCCGGCAGCTCTTCGCGTCGCGCGATGGCGCGGGGCCGGGCCGTCTGCCTGAGCCTGATGAACTGCGGCGAACGCCGGTGCGCAAGCTGCGCAGCGCGGGACTTTCCCGGCAAAAGATCAGATACCTGCGCGACCTCGCGCGAAAAGCCAGCGACGGCACGCTGGCGCTGGGGCGCTTCGGACGGATGCAGGATGACGCGGTGATCGAAAATGTGACGCAAGTAAAAGGCATCGGGCGATGGACGGCGGAGATGTTTCTGATGTTTTCGTTGAAGCGCCCGGACGTGTTGCCGGTGGGCGATCTGGGATTGCAGTACGGCTTCAAGGAGGCGTACGGCATGCGCGCGCTGCCGTCGGCAAGCAAGATGCAGAAGCTGGGCGAAGCGTGGAGGCCGTATCGCTCGATCGCCACATGGTATTTGTGGAAAGTGCGACGCTTGCAATCTAAGAGTGGCGGCGCGGCGTAGATTGTGATGAAGAAGCGGTGGGCGGCTTGGCGGCAGCAGCGTGCGGCGCATGATTGCGGTCCCAAATGATGCGCAGACCTTCCAGCGTCAGAAATTCGTCCACGTGTTCGATCAGGCGCGAGCCACGGGCAACGAGAGCTGCCTGGCCGCCAGTAGCGACCACCTTGGTTTCCGGCCCGAGCGCTTCCTTCATGCGGTGAAGCAGGCCGTCCACCAGGTCCACGTAGCCGTAGTAGAGCCCCGCTTGGATTGATCCTACCGTATTTGTGCCGATGATTTTTCCGGGGTCCTTGATTTCGACGCGTGGCAGGCGCGCAGCGCGGGCGAAGAGTGCCTCGGATGCGATGCCGATGCCGGGCACGATCACGCCGCCCATGTACTCGCCTTTCGGCGAAATCGCGTCGAAGGTGATGGCCGTGCCGAAGTCCACGACGATGCAGGGGCCGCCATACTTTTCGAACGCGGCGACGCCGTTCACCACGCGGTCGGCGCCCACCTCCTGCGGGTTTTCGTACAGGATGGGCATGCCCGTTTTCACGCCCGGCTCGACGAACAGCGCTTTCAATTCGAAATAGCGCTCCGCCATTTCCGCGAGCGTGGCGTTCAGCGGCGGAACGACGGAGCTGACAATGATGCCGTTGATTTGCTTGGGCTCCAATCCGGCGAGAGTGAAAAGGTTGCGGGTCAGGATGCCGTATTCGTCCACCGTCTGACCGCGAGCGGTGGTGAGGCGCCAGTGAGCCAGCAGGCTGGCGTCGCGGAACACGCCGAGCACCGTGTTGGTGTTGCCCACATCAACAGTCAGAAGCATCAGTCAGCCTCCGCCACATCGCCAGCGATCACCGGTTCGACGCGGCCATCGTCGCGCGCCACGCGCAGCAAGCCGCTGGGTTCGAGCCCGGCGGTGGTGCCCGTGAAAGTCTCCGTCGCGCTAGTGACTCGCACGCGCTTGCCCTGCGCGTAGCTGGACACCTGCGCGAAACGCGCGAGGATCGGCGCGGCGCCTTCGCGCACAAACTGATTGTAGTAGCGGTCGAGCAGGCGCAGCAACCGGATGAGCAGCTCGAGCCGCGAATGCGGGCGTCCCGTTTCCAGATGCAAGGACGTGGCCAGCTTTTCGATTTCCGCGGGCAGGCGCGTGTGGTTCACGTTGAGGCCGATGCCGATGACCACGAAGCGAACGCGGTCCGGTTCGGCGTGCATCTCCGTGAGGATGCCGCAGAATTTCTTGCCGTTCAGCAGCAAATCGTTGGGCCAGCGAATGTCCGGAGCGAGACCGGTCTGTTCGGCCACAGCGTCACGCACGGCGAGGCCGGCCATTAGTGTAAGCAGCGGCGCGTGCATGGGCGAAAGAGTCGGACGGAGAAGAACGCTCACGTAGATGCCGCTGGTTTTTTCCGAGAGCCAGGAGCGGCCGGCGCGGCCGCGGCCGGCAGTCTGCTCCTCGGCAATGACGAGAGCCCCATGCGGCTCGTCGTCCTGTCCCAGGCGAACGGCAACGGTGTTCGTGGAATCAGTCTTGAAGAAATGGTGGATGCGCTTGCCAAACATGGTGCCGTGGAGATCGCTGCGTAGAATTTGCGGCACGAGCACGTCCGGCAGGCGCTCCACCTGGTAGCCGCTGCGCGGGTGGCCTTTGACCTTCACGCCCAGCGAGCGCAGCTTTTCCACCCAGCGCCACACCGTCGAGCGGGTGACGCCGATTTCGCGCGCCATCTTCGCGCCGCTGATCACCATCAGCGAGTTTTCGGCGAGCAACGCCAGCAGCGCGTCGATGCGGCGGTCGGTGGTTCCTGGAACGTTGCGCAGCAAGGGAACTCCTCCGAGGCGGAGAAGAGCTTACTACAAGAAGCCAATGCCGGGCTAAAGCCCGCCTCTACAGGTGCGGCAAATCGACCAGCAGGGAGAAGTCCGCGGCCGGTGCGGATTGGGTGAGCGCGCCGATGGCGATGAAGTCGGCGCCGGATTCAGCGTAGGCGCGGACATTAGAAAGCTTTACGCCGCCGGACACTTCCACAAGGCATGCGGGGCGTTCGCGGCGAACGATGGCCACGAACTCCGCGGCCTGTGCCGGGAGCAGATTATCGAGGAGCACGGAATCGGCGCCGGCGGCGAGGGCTTCGCGAAGCTCAGCTTCATTGCGCACTTCGACTTGAATGGGGAGCATGTCGCGCGCCGCACCGGGGCGGAATGATTCATAGGCCGTTGTTTCGCGGTGAGCGAGCTGATGCTCGTGCGCACGGCGAATGGCTTCGGCCACGCTTCCGGCCAACGCAATGTGATTTTCCTTGATAAGCATGGCGTCGTAGAGGCCGAAGCGGTGATTCACTCCGCCGCCCAATCGGACCGCATACTTCTCGGCGGAGCGGAGCAGGGGAGTGGTCTTGCGCGTGTCGCGAATGCGGGCTTTGGTGCCGGCAATAGCGTCCACGAACTGGCGCGTGTAGGAAGCCACGCCGGAAAGGTGCGCGAGAAAATTCAGCGCGGTGCGCTCGCCGGTGAGAATCGTCCGTGCACTGCCCTGAACCTGAGCGACGACAGAGCAAGCGGGAACTTGCGCGCCTTCTTCGAATTTCTTATCCACCCGGATGGCGGCGTCGAGCTGGCGGAAAACGCGCTCGGCAAGCGGCAGACCAGCCAGAACCAGATTTTGCTTGGCCACGATTCTTGAGTTCGCCGTAGCGTGCGGTGCGACGATGGAGTGCGCAGTGTGGTCCACCGCGGCCAACCCTTCACCCTCCACAAGGTCTTCCGCGAGGGCGTTGCGCACCAGCGCGCCGAATTCTTCCGTGTCCCAATTCATTTCGGGGTTTGGAAGCGGCGCCATCACGATGACTTTTCCAATTGGGCCAGGCGATTGCTGAGCTTTTGATGTTCGGCGGTACGCTCGGCCAGCTTTTCTTCCATGGACTTTACAACTTTTTCCGGTGCGCGACTGCGAAAGGACTCGTCGGCTAGGTTCTTCTGCTTCGCCTCGATGTCTTTCGCAACTCGTTGGATGTCCTTGCGGAGCTTAGCGACTTCCAGCGCAACATCTGTCATTTCTCCATAGGGAATAAGGATTTCAAACTTGCCAGTTGATCGCATGGGCCCCATCAAAGCATTCAGCCGCCCTGAAGTGCTAGTGAAGGAGGAGAGTCCAGCGAAATGCATAATGAGCTCTTGGTTTTGTCCAACCACGAGGTTTACTTCCTGGTCTTGTGAGGCAAATTCCGCGGCAATCTGTCGCCTAGTATCCACTTTCGAATCAGCTCTTATATTGCGAGCAGCAACAACGATCTCTTGAAGGAGTGAGACCTGCTTTTCAGCTTCTTCATCTTTCGACTGCAAGTGTGAGGCTGGAAATGCTTGAAGTGCAATCGATTTCGCGTCAGCGCGTTGAGGGAGCTTATGCCAAAGTTCCTCGGTCAGGAACGGCATGAAGGGATGCAGTAATCTGAGGGCGCTCTCAAAGACGGCGATGAGGTTTCGCCATGTTACCTTTGCGGCCTCCACGGAATCGTAGTTTCCATCTGGATGAACGCTCGGTCCTAAGAAAGGTTTTACCCATTCCAAGTACCAATCGCAGAAGTCACCCCAGAAGAAATGGTAGACAGCATGTGCCGCTTCATGAAAACGGTATTCTTTTAAAGCCACGTTGACTGTTTCTATGGTGTTAGCCAACCGGGAGAATATCCAGCGCTCGAACATCGGCAAAGGGCAGCGTATATCCCAAGAATGTGGTGCTGCTTCTCTGCTTCCTGGTGATGCGACCTCATCAAAACTGACGCTAGAGGGAGCAAGTTTATCAAAATTGAAGAAAATAAATCGCGCGGCGTTCCAAATCTTATTGGCGAAGGCGCGGTAACTGAGGATGCGCTCTTCGCTGAGCGCGATGTCGGTGCCCGGCGCGGCCATTACCGCCAGCGCAAAGCGCAGCGCGTCGGTGCCGTGTTTTTCGATGATTTCGAGCGGGTCCACCACATTGCCCCGCGTCTTGGACATCTTCAAGCCTTCGGGATCGCGAACGAGGGCGTGAAGGTAGAGCGCGCGAAAGGGAATGCGATCCTTCAAATCGGGACTCCGATCCTTCATCAGATGCAGCGCCATCATGATCATGCGCGCGTCCCAGAAGAAGAGGATGTCGTAACCGCTGATGAGCAGGGAAGTGGGATAAAAGGCGCGCAGGTCCGGCGTTTCGTCGGGCCAGCCCAGCGTGGAGAACGGCCACAGGCCGGAGCTAAACCAGGTGTCGAGGACATCGGGGTCTTGCGCAATGTTCGCGCTGCCGCAAGCCGAACATTTCTTCGGCACGGCGGCGGCCTGCGCGCGGCCGTTGACGATTTCCACGCGGGAATCACTCGCCGGGGTCATGCCTTTGCAATCGGCGCAGTGCCAGATGGGAATGCGGTGGCCCCACCAGAGCTGGCGTGAAATGCACCAGTCGCGAATATTTTCCATCCAGTTGAGATAAATCGTTTTTTGATTTTCCGGGACTACAGGAATCAAGCCTTCGCGAACCACTTTGATGGCCTCTTCGGCCAGTGGCTTCATTTTGCAGAACCACTGTGTGGAGACGCGAGGCTCGACGACCGTCTTGCAGCGGTCGCATACGCCGACGGAGTGCGTGTGGTTGACTATTTTTTCGAGCAGGCCCTGTGCTGTGAGCGTGGCGACAACTTCCTTGCGCGCAGCAAAGCGTTCCATGCCCTCGTACGCGCCGGCCGCCGCGGTGAGCGTGCCGTCGTCGTTCATGATGTCCACTTCGGGCAAATTGTGGCGCTTGCCCAGCTCAAAATCGTTGGGGTCGTGTGCTGGAGTGACTTTTACTGCGCCAGTACCGAATTCGCGGTCCACAAAGGCATCGGCAATGACGGGAATTTCGCGCTCCATCAGCGGCAAACGAACTTTCTTGCCGATGAGGTGGCGATAGCGCTCATCGTCAGGATGCACTGCGATGGCGGTATCGCCCAGCATGGTTTCGGGGCGTGTAGTAGCAATGGTGATGAACTCGGCCGACCCAACAACGGGGTAGCGGATGAACCAGAGATGTCCCTGGCGTTCCTGGTGCACAGTTTCCAGATCGCTCAGCGCGGTCATGCAGCGCGGGCACCAGTTCACCATGTAGCGCCCGCGGTAGATGAGCCCTTCGCGATAAAGCCGCAAGAATGCTTCGAGCACGGCACGGTAGAGCGGCGGGTCCAGCGTGAAGCGCTCGCGCGACCAGTCGCACGACGCGCCGAGGCGGATCATCTGTTTCTTGATGGTGCCGCCGCTTTGCGCCTTCCATTCCCACACGCGGCGCTCGAATTCCTCGCGGCCCAGTTGTTTTCGGGAAAGTCCCTCCGCAGCGAGCAGCCGCTCGACGACCACCTGCGTGGCGATTCCGGCGTGGTCCATGCCGGGCAGCCAGAGCGTGTTGTGCCCGCGCATGCGATGCCAGCGCACCAGCATGTCAATCTGCGTGTGCTCGAGCATGTGACCGATGTGAATCGAGCCGGTCACATTGGGAGGGGGAATCACGATGGAGAAAACAGGGCCCGGCGCGCCAGCGTCAGCACGGAACAGTTCGTCCTCGACCCATTTTTGCGCCCAGCGCTTCTCAATTTCGTTGGGCTCGTACGCCTTGGGAATTTCTTGCGCCATGATGGCTAGATAAGTCCTTTGGATTCCGAAACGACGCCTGCGCGCGGCACACTACTGCGGAGACACGCGGCAAACAAACTACTAACTATAGGGGGCAACGCTCGCAAGCGTCAATCGGCACGGCGGCGGTTATTGCGGCGAATCGGAGGCTTGCCGGGAGAATGCGAGCAGGGCAATGGAAAGCGTTTGAAATACCTGAAGAAACTACTTCTTGCTCTCCACTTCGCGAGCGACGAGCGCCTCGACGATGGGGCGCAGAATGTCTCGAGTGATCTGATCGAGCACATTTTTTTGCAGGCGGACAATGACTTTTTCGACGATAGCGTCCATGTCGGCGGAATTGATGTGGGCCGGGCGGCCAAAGGCGTCGGTGTTACCGGTGAAACCCGGGACCGCCGCCGCAGCCGCTGGCGCATCCACTTCGAGAGGACGCGCAATGCGCGGAATCTCCAGCGATGGCGGGACGATTTGCGCCGGCTTGTGCGGAGGCGCGACGGCGGGAATAGATGGAGGCTGAGGCGCCGGAGGAGGCGCGGGTTTTCCCACAACGGGCGGAACGGCCACCTCTTCCATGGCGGGAATCGTGAAGGGCTGAACTTCCATCTCGGAAACTTCCGCGCGGGGCGCCGCCGCTGGCGCTTTTGCAGCCGGAGCTGCATCCATCGGAGCGGAGGGTGCAGGCGCCGCGGACATGAATTCATGCGGCGAAGAAGCCAGTTCCGGAAGCGGCCCAGCGTCAACAATGGACGCGGCAGGCTCACGGGATTCTTCCGTAATGAGCTCCATAGGTTCGGACGAATCGAATTCTACTTTGATGGGCGGCTCGTCAGGAGACGGCTCTTTGGCGGGAACTTCGATGCCGCCCCACTGCGGCGTTTCCTGCGCAGCAGAAGTCTCGGCCGAAGCCGGGGCCACTGCCGCTTCCTGTGAAGCGGAATCCATGGCACCCCACGATGGCGCTTGCGCTGCGACGGGCGGAGCGGCCTCCTCGCTGACTTCCTCGTCCTCCTCTTGCTCGCCGGCAAACTGAATCTCCGGAACGCTGGAAGCACGAAAGCCGTCGGCCTCTGGGAGCAGTCCTTCTTCTTCCCCGGGTCTTGGTTTTTCCGCCTCCGCAGGAGTTCCCATCAGTTCGCCGAAGGTCAGGGCCTCCGAGCCTTCGCCGAATTCGACGCGCGCCGGACGGGTGGAGAATACCTCCGCTTCGGGTTGCGCCTCCGCGGGCGCTGCGCCACCTCCGCCCACCAGATCTTTCATTTCCTTGTCGGAGAGCTCGAGCGTCTCGTCGACCTTACCGGCAACCGAGCGCGCTTGCGCGGACTTCTCGAGCATCGTTCGAACCATCTCCAGCAGTTCGCCAGGCGGGTCGAAGGGTTTTTTCAGGAGGCCATCGGCGCGGACGCGCTTCACCTCGTGTTGATCGATGGGATCGAAGGCACCGACGAGGAGCACTACGGGAATGTGAGCGAAGCGGTTGTCGTTCTTCACGTATTCACAGACTTCGTAGCCGTTGCGCACGGGCATGAACACGTCCGCGAGCACGAGGTCAGGCATGAATTCCGGCAATTTCTTGACGGCCGCCTCGCCGTGGCCTACTCCCACGACTTCAAAGCCCTGCTCTTTCAGGGCTTCGGCCACTTTCTTTGGAATGCTTCGATTATCGTCTGCGACCAGGATCTTCACCCGGCGCCCCCCAGATCATGCGCGACGCGGGCTGGCGTCCGCAGAGTATGAGGCTATTGGTAACACTGACCGCGGCGGGAGTCAACCGAAAGCCGCGAAGCATCAGACGCAGAGCAAATGGGAAGGGGATGCAGAGCTTTACCAGGGGATGAGCTTGCGAAGGCCTTTCTTCTTCTTGCTGGAGGATTCCTTTTTCTCTTTTTCTTTCTTTTCTTTCTCGAGGTCGGCCTTGCTCTTCTGCGTGATATCCACTGGCTTGGCAGGGTCGGTTGCGGGGGGTTTTGCGTCGGCTCCTGCAGGCTGCGAGGAGGTGGGCACGCTAGTGGCTCCGGGGGCTGTGGGAACGGTGGTTACAGGCGCACCGCCTGTAGCCGTGCCGGTGACGCTCAAGTTGCCGGGGTTGCCGGCAATGAGGGACTCGCCACCAATGCCCTCGCTGGGCGGACTCAAGTTCGGTTTGCCAGTACGCGCTGAATTGGTGACGTCCGGACCGGACTTGAGCATGCCGAAAGCGCGACGTGCAAGACTTGCTTTCTCACGCCCCAACTCTTTTTCTTTCTGAATGCGGGCCAGCGCATCCGGGCTGGGCTGGGGCACCGGCACGTTCATTCTGACGAGTTGTGCCTTGGCGTCATCCACATAGGAAGACTGTGGGTAGTCCTGCACAATCCGAGCGAAGTAGCGCGGAGCCAGGTGCTGCGTCTTTTCGTTCTTCACCAGGGAGTCGGCAAGCATCCACAGCGCACGGTCGGCCTGGCTGTACAGCGGATAGCGGTCCACAATCTCCGAAAGTCGCAGAATGGCGGCGCGGCGGGCGTTATCCGTGTCCTTCAGGAAATAAAAGCGCGCGATGCGGAAGTCGCCCTCCGCGAGGACTTCCTGCACTTCGCGCAGGCGCTGCTCGGCATCAGTCAGGAGCTTGTTCTCGGGGTACTTGAGCACGAAATCCTGAAACTCCTGCTCCGCCAGCTTGGCCTGGGTGCGATCGCGATCGGGCTTTTCCATGCGGCGGAAATGAGCCATGCCGATGCGGTACTGGGCGTAGGCCGCCTCGTCGAGAAATTCGAAGAACGTCTTGAAATCCTTATACTCAGCGACCGCTTGGGTCAGGCTGCTCGTTGTGCCTTCATCATAAAAAGAATCCGCGATGGCCAGCTTGGCTTTGGCCAGGTATTCGCTGTCCTGGTAGGTATTGATAAGAGTCTGCAGCGTGAGGCGGCCAATTTCGTGGCGGCCTCGCTGCATGTCGGATATCGCCTTCTCATACAGAATCTTGTCGGGCTCCGCCGACTGGCTGAGGTCCGGCAGAGTCGATTTTGCCTTGCCCTTGCCGCAGCCACTCAAAAGCAGAGACGCCAGTAGGAGAACAGCGAGAGGCCTCGATTGGAGGAAGAATTTGGCTTTCATTACACTTTTTGCGCCAGCGCTTCGCTGGCTACTTGCCGCATTTTGCGGACTGCTTCCGCCGGATCCGGTGTGCGAAACACGGATGTCCCGGCCACGATAATCTCCGCGCCCGCGCGGACGGCGTCGGCCACGTTGTCCAAATCCAAACCGCCGTCCACTTCGATGCGATAGGTATGATTATAGCGCGAACGAAGTTCCTTGAGTTGACGAAGTTTCTCGAGCGATCCGGGAATAAATTTTTGCCCGCCAAAGCCCGGATTCACGCTCATGACCAGCACGAAATCGACCACAGGAAGCACTTCGCTGAGCGTGGCCACAGGAGTCGCCGGGTTGAGCACCACGCCGGCCTCGATATCGCGCTCCTGGATGGCCGCAAGGACGCGGTCGAGATGCGGCGTCGCTTCCTGGTGTACGGAAATCATGTCCGCCCCGGCATCCGCGAAAGCCATCACATAGCGGCCGGGTTCCTCGATCATCAGATGCACATCCAGTACCAGGGTGGTTGCCTTGCGCAGAGAAGAAACTACAGGCACGCCGATGGAAATGTTGGGTACAAAGTGGCCATCCATCACGTCCACATGGAGGATGCGGGCGCCGCCGCGCTCCACGGCGGCAATGTCCTCGCCCAGACGGGAAAAGTCGGCGGCGAGAATGGACGGAGCAATTTCAATCGCAGGCAGCATCATGATCCCAATCGAAATTTTAACACGGCGCGGGACATCTCCTACTCAACAACTTGCAATTCGATGTTCGTTCCAGCAACGATTTTGGCGCCCCGTGCAGGCACCTGCGCGAATACTGCGCCCTTGGGTTGCGCCGGCGAGGCCGCAAAAGAAATCTTGGTCAAGTGCAGGCCGGCGGCGCTCACGCGGTGCTGCGCGTCCGCCAGCGACATCCCGGCAAGATCGGGCATCACGTACTCCGCCGGGCGCTCGCCCTGTGACACGAGTAAATTGACGCGCGGGCTGCCGGTATTGGAAGCCTGCGGCGGCGGATTCTGCTGCACAACTTCGTCGAGCAAACGATCCGGAAGGTAGAACGAGGTAATCTCTCCCACCTGCAATCCGGCACGCAGCAGTTCGATGCGCGCTGTCCGGGCGCTTTGCCCGACGAGCGAGGGCACGGACACTTTTTGCGGGCCGAGGCTCAGCACGACGTGCGCGCGCTGCTGCACTTTCACACGCGTCCCTGCAGGCGGGCTCTGCCGTACAACAAAGTCTGGTGGGAGGGCGCTGTACACGCGGTCGGCGATTTTCATACCCAAACGGCGCGAATCGAGCACGGTCTGCGCGTCGCCCGCTTTCATGCCGACCAGCTTGGGGACTTCCACTTCGCGGCCTTGCACGGCGAGGCGGATGGCAGTGATTGCGCTGAGGAAGGCAATGGCCAGGAAAATGAAAATGCCAATTCCCAGGCGAGCATAGGTTTCGAGTTTCTTGCTCAGCGGCATCCGGTCCATTGTAGCTTATCGCGAGCATGCCGTGAGCGCGGGGAATTACTCGCGCTCGATGGCGGCCGCGAAGAACCCGTCGGTGCCGTGCTCCGGCGGGAACGTGCGGAACACTCCGTCGGGACTGAAGAGTCGCGCGGCGTCTGCGCCCTCGCGCAAATGAGATCGGAGTGCAGAAATCGCGCTCACGCGACGAAAGCCTGAAACATCCCGCAAGGCCTCGTCTACGACGCGCTCGTTTTCTTCGGGCTCGAGCGAGCAAGTGGAATACACCAAACGCCCACCGCTGGCGAGCTGTCCGATGGCGTTCTTGAGCAACGCCACTTGACGCCGCTGGAGATCCGCCAGGTCTTGTGGCTGGAGACGCCAGCGGATTTCCGGATTGCGCGCGAGCGTGCCCGTGCCGGAACACGGCGCGTCCAAAAGGATTTTTGTGAAAAGTCTGCCGAAGGGGAGAGATGTAGTGGCGTCGAGTGCGACACGCCGCACCGAAGTGATGTCGAGCCGAGCGACTGTTGTGCCCAGGGCTAGCAGGCGATGGAAATGCAGGTCGGCAGCGACCACCAGCGAATGTGGACCCGCGGCACGCGCGAGAATTGCAGTCTTTCCGCCGGGTGCAGCGCAGAGGTCCAGGACCGATTCGCGGGCGCGGACGTCGAGGAGATGCGCCACCATTTGCGAGGCTTCATCCTGCATGGAGAGGGCGCCACGGCGAAACGATTCGGTTGCCGCTGGATTTCCGCCGCGAACCAGAAGAGCGTTGCGCAGCCACGCGCCGGGTTCCACGTCCATGCCGCCGTGCCGGAGTTCCTGTTCAATTGCGTCGCGCTGGGCTAGCTGATGGACTGCACACGCCAGGCGCGGCGCGCGGTTGTCGGCTGCGAGCAGGGCCACCGTGCGGGATTCTCCGAAGGAAGCGAGCCAGTGAGCCACCAGCCAATCGGGATGCGAATGCAGAATGCCCAGTCGTTTTTCCGGCGGAAGTGCTTCCGGCAGTAATTTTTCGATGGGATCACGCGAAGCCTTGCGCAGGACGGCATTCACCAGCGCAGCAGCCGAACGTTTGCGCGCCGCTTTCACCAGCTCGACGGATTCGTTGACCGCAGCCGACGGAGGCACGCGAGATAGGAAGCGAAGTTGGTAAAGCCCAAGGCGCAAAGCGAGCAGGACTTCAAGATCGAGCGCAGCAACCGGTTTTGCGGTCTGGCGCTCGATGAGGAAATCGAGCTGGCGCTGCCAGCGAAGGACGCCCAAGGTGAGCTCGGTGATCAGCGCTGCATCTTCGCGCTTGATGTGCGTGCGTGAGTCGCTCAAACGTGCATGCAGGAGCTCGCCCGAGTAGGCGCCTTCGGCCGCTACTCGGCGAAGAATCTCAAACGCGATGCGTCGAGCCGGGGTCACCATTGAGCGAAGAGTTTAACCGCAGATGAACGCCGATGCATGCAGAGGAGTGAAGAGTAGCGTACCGCGGCACAGATACAATCAATCGCCAAAACTGTCACCCAGCTTTAGTCGAGCGCCGTTGGCCCAATCGCGGGCGGAGATGCGTTTCTTGCCTTCCAGTTGTACGTGCTCGAGACGCAGCGTTGTGCCGCCGCAAGACACAAGAATGTTTCCGCCGCTCGTGGCGAGGGTTCCCGCCGCAGCGGCTTGCTGGCTCGAATCGGGGCGACCCCAAATGTGGCAAACGTGGCCACGGAAAGTGGTAAATGCGCCGGGCCAGGGATCGAGGCCGCGGATGCGGTTGTAGATTTGCACCGCCGGCTGCGACCAGTCGATGCGGCCGTTTTCGCGTTTCAGCATGGGGGCGAGAGAAGCCTGCGCGTGCTCCTGCAGCACGGGGACAATTTCGCCGCGGTCATACTTGCGCAGCGTTTCGACCATGAGGTCGGGGCCAGCGGCGGCCATGCGGCGGGCAAGCGCGGGCGCGGTTTCGTCCGGCAAAATTTCGGTCTCCCAACGCAGCAGCGTGGGACCGGTATCCATGCCCGGGTCGATGCGCATGGTGGTGAGGCCGGTCCGCGTTTCACCGTTGACGATGGCCCAGTTGATGGGTGCGGCGCCGCGATATCTGGGCAGCAGGGAAGCGTGTAGGTTGATCCAGCCGAGACGAGGGATTTCCAGCAACCGCGCAGGAACAATCTGCCCATAGGCGATAATTACTACGGCGTCGGGCGCGACCCGCGTGAAAAAATCAAACGCCGAATCGGATTTGATTTTCTCGGGCTGAAAAACGTGGATGCCGGCGGCCAGCGCCGCGCCCTTCACCGGCGAGGCGGCGACTTCCTGCCCGCGGCCGCGCGGACGGTCGGGCTGGGTAATGACGGTCTCGACGGAGAAGTCCGGCTCCGCTATCAGACGCTGCAGCGTGGGCAGCGCGAATTCCGGCGTGCCGCAGAAGACGATGCGCAGGGGCGGTTTCGTGAGCGGCCTACCAATCTCCGGCCTTCGCCAGCTTGCGAATCTTGCGTTTGATGAGGTCGCGTTTCAGGATGCCGAGGTGCTGAATGAACAGCACGCCATTCAAGTGATCAGTCTCGTGGCAGAAGGCACGAGCCAGCATGCCTTCGCCGCGCATCTCGAAAGATTTCCCGGTGACGTCCTGCGCGCGCACGGTGACGAACCGCGGCCGAAGCACGTTGCCGCGGAAGCCGGGCACGGAGAGGCAGCCCTCTTCTTCGCGCTGCTCGCCTTCGACATAAATGATTTCGGGATTGGCGAGAACGAGTTTTGCTTCCGGATTTTTGCCCACGGAGACGTCAATCACGGCGAGGTGCAAGTCCATGCCGATCTGCGGGGCGGCCAGGCCAACGCCCTGCACCGCATACATGGACTCGAACATATCCTCGGTGAGTTTTTTCAACTCCGCGTCAAAGGCAGTGACCGGCTTGGAGATTTTTTCCAGCACCGGAGCGCCGTACTTCACTATCTTGTGGATCATTGGCCTGTGTCTCTTCTCTGTGCTCAGGTGTTCAGAACGCGTCCAATTGCTTTTGATAGCCCTCAAAATTCCGGCGAGTCTCAGCGAGGGAGTCGCCGCCGAATTTCTCAAGGAAGGCGGCTGCGAGCGTAAGCGCCACCATCGCTTCGCCAATGACTCCCGCCGCGGGCACGACGCAGACGTCCGAGCGCTCATACGCCGCCTTCACGGATTCCTTTGTAACCAGGTCAGCGGTTTCCAACGGGCGGCGCAGCGTGGAGATGGGCTTCAGATAGCCGCGCACGACGACGTCTTCGCCGTTGGTGATGCCGCCTTCCAGCCCGCCGGCACGATTGGTGGGGCGGACGAAGCGTTTCTTCGCGGCATCGTAGCGGATTTCGTCTTGCACTTCTGAGCCGTACGACGTAGCGCCGGCCACCCCGCCGCCAATTTCCACAGCCTTCACAGCCTGAATGGACAGGATAGCCTGCGCAAGACGTCCATCCAGTTTTTCGTCCCACTGCGCGTGGGTTCCCAGTCCCGGCGGCACGTGGTGCGCGACAACTTCGAAGACACCGCCAGCGGAATCGCCCGCGCGGAGCACTGCATCCACTTCGGCTTTCATCTTCGCTTCGATCGCAACATCCACGCAGCGCAACGGCGAATCGAGATTCGAACAGATGGCGGCGATTTCTTCCCACGACGCGGTGCGCTCCAGCTTCACTCGGCCCACGGCAACAACATGGGAGAGGACGTCGATGGCAAATTCGCGCAGGAGCAGCTTGGCAAACGCGCCGGCGGCGACGCGGGCGGCGGTTTCGCGGGCGGAGGCGCGCTCGAGCGCGTAGCGCGCGTCGTGCCAGTTGAACTTGAGCGCGGCGGCAAGGTCGGCGTGGCCGGGCCGCGGCGCCGTCAGCTTCCGCCGTGCGTCCTCGGCGCCCTCGGTATCTTCAACGGGAAGGGCTTTTTCCCAGTTGGCCCAATCACGATTTTCAATTTGCAAGGCGATGGGAGCGCCAATGGTCTGGCCATGGCGCACGCCGGCCAGCGCGACCACTTTGTCCTTTTCGATTTTCTGGCGGCCGCCGCGCCCGTAGCCGAGCTGGCGGCGATGCATCTCGCGGTTCACAAAGTCGAAATCCGCGGGCAGGCCGGCGGGCAGCCCGGAGATCCAGGCCACCAGGGCTTGCCCGTGCGATTCTCCCGCGGTGACAAATCGGAGCACTCTTCTGTCCTTCCGGTCCGCCAGGGCGGACAAAACATCGCATTCTACAGAAGCATTTGGGGCGCGTCCAGCGGAGTGCCCCGACAATGACGCCACGCGGGGCGGTGCATCTCCCTGCCCCGCAAAAGCGAGCGGGACGCAAACAGCGCGCTTGACGGCCCCGCATGGCAACGCTACGCTGTCCCGTCATGCAAGAAGCGGCCGAGTTGTCTCCGCTTTCCGTCATCGCCGAGCAGATCAAGCGCCGCATCTTTGCGGTGCAGGACTATTCATTGCTGTGTTTCCGGGCGCTTGGCAACATCTTCAGCACGCCTCGCTACCTCACCGAAACGCTCGACCAGATGGACGTGATCGGCGTGGGCTCCCTGCCCATCGTCATGCTAACGGGATTTTTTATCGGCGCGGTGATGGTGCTGCAGACATCCTCGCAGTTTGAGCGATTCGGGCAGACCGCCCTGACCGGCGACGTGGTGGCCATTGCGCTGGTACGCGAGCTGGGGCCAAGCATTTCCGCGCTGCTGGTGGCGGGACGCAATTCGTCGGGCATCGCCTCAGAGCTTGGCTCGATGGTTGTAACCGAGCAAGTGGACGCGATGCGCGCGATGGGCACGGACCCCATCCGCAAGCTGGTAACGCCGCGCGTGGTGGCCTCGGTGCTCATGCTGCCGCTGCTGACGGCGGTGGCGGACTTCATCGGGCTGGTAGGCGGCTTCATCGTGTCCAATTTTGAGTTGCGCTTGAATCCGGTGCAATACTGGACGCGCGCAGTAGATGCGCTGGCGTTCGGCGATTTGATTCAGGGCCTGACCAAGCCGCTCATTTTCGGATTCATTCTATCCACCGTGGGGTGCTACCAGGGATTGCGCGTGCGCGGTGGCACGCAGGGTGTGGGCCGCGCCACGACGCAGGCGGTGGTGGTGGCCTCCGTGCTGATCCTCGTGGTCAATTTCTTCCTAACGCGTTTCCTGCTATGGATCTTCCATTAGTTTCCTCCGCGCGGCCGTTTGCATCTATAATCACTGTCTGACTATGAGTCTTCCCGTCCCCACCCCGGGCGTGTTGATTCGCGAATGAGCCCTAACGCCACGCATGAACCAGTGATCGCCTTCGAGGGTGTACGTATCGGTTTTGACGAAGGCGAAGTGTTGCACGGCGTCAGCTTGCGGGTGAGCTCGCGAGAAACGAAAATCCTCGTCGGCGAAACTGGCTCCGGAAAAACTCTCCTTCTCAAACTGGCCGCGGGACTCTTGCGCCCCGACGCGGGGCGCGTGATGGTCCTGGGACAAGAAATCTCCGCATTGCGCGAAAAAGAGCTGCTGGATTTCCGTCGCCAGGTGGGCTTTGTGTTTCAGGAAGGCGCGCTGTTCGACTCGATGAGCGTGGAAGAAAATGTGGCCTACCGGCTGCGCGAAGAAGCCGTGGACGAGGCTGAAATCGAGCACCGCGTGCGCGAGGCGCTGCGTTTTGTGGAACTCGAAGAGGCCATTGACAAGCTGCCCGGGGAACTTTCCGGGGGCATGCGCCGCCGCGTGTCCATTGCGCGCGCGCTGATCAGCGCGCCGCCCATCGTGCTGTATGACTCGCCGACGGCGGGGCTCGATCCGGTGACGGCGCAGACCATCATTACTCTGATTCTCCGGCTGCGCGACACGCAGGGAGTAACCGCGCTGCTGGCCACGCACCGGTTGCAAGACGCATTTGCGATGGTGCACTACCGCTTCGATGCGGAAAGCGGGCGTGTGGTGCCTGCGGGGCAGAACGGGGCGCACAGCGGCCCGGCCACAAGTTTTGTCGTGCTGCGCGAGGGCGCTATCTATTTTGAGGGAGACTTTCGCGCGATCAGCGATTCCGCGGACGCGTACGTGCAAAAGTTTTTGCTGTAAGCCGCGTGGCGCCCGGGCGCAAGACTGCGGGCGGCGCGGAAACCGGCTTGAAAAACTGAGGAGGCTGTGCCATGCCGCAGAGCAAACAACTGACCTGGTCGGAACTTCGCGTGGGATTACTGGTGCTGGTGGGGCTGTTCCTGATTGCGGTGGGAATTTTCTACGTGACCGGCGCGGGCATTCTGGCTGCGAAGTACCGCGTGCGTACGTACTTGCCGGAAGTGGAAGGGCTGACCATCGGCGCGCCGGTGCGCCTGGACGGCGTCGAGATCGGCAACGTCGAGCGCGTGCGCATAAACCCCACGCGCGGCGACCGCAGCCGCAACATTGAATTGACGCTGCGCATCGATACGAAGTATCGCGAAGAGGTCCGCACGGATTCCACGGCCAGCCTGATTACGGAAGGATTGCTGGGCAACCGCTATGTGAGTATCCAGCGCGGCATCACGGGGGCGCCCATCCAGGCGGAAGGCGAAGTGCCCGGGCGCGAGGAAAAGGCCATGAAGGCCATCGTCGAACGCGGCGCAGACCTGGTGCAGAACTTGAACGAGCTGTCGAAAACAGTGAAGAACCTGATCGCCGGAGTCGAGGAAGGTAAGGGCAACCTGGGAAAGATGCTGGTGGATGAATCCGCCTACAACAAGCTGAACGATATCCTGACGCGCGGGCAGCGGATGGTGGCCGACGCGGAAGCCGGCCGCGGCAGCCTGGGCAAGATGCTCACTTCGGAAGAATTCTATGACAAGGCCAACTCCGCCGCCGGGAGGTTCGATACCGTGCTGGCCGATGTGCAGGCGCAGAAGGGCACGCTGGGGAAATTTGTGTATGACCCGCAGGGGTACGAGCAAGCCAAACAGTTTTTTGAAAGGGGCAATGCGCTTCTCGCGGACGTGAAAGCCGGGAAGGGCACCGCGGGCAAACTGGTGACTGACGATGCGCTGTACACGAAATGGCGCAACACCGGCGAAAACCTGGAACAGGCCACCGCCAAGTTGAACGCCAACACCGGCACCGCCGGAAAATTGTTCAGCGACCCGCAGTTTTACGATAACGTGACCGGACTGGCCGGAGACATGCGGCTGCTGATCGGAGAATTCCGTCAAAACCCGAAGAAGTTCCTGCATGTGAAGTTCTCCATTTTCTAACATCGATAGAGGTATAATCCGCCGCGGAGTTGGCATCGCGACACGCATCACGGGTTTGTCACTCTGGAGTCGCACAAGGGTCACGGCCTGCTGGGCAAACTGCTTCAGCGAAAATCGATCTGATGACCAAGAAAACTGATACCGCCGTCCTCGAGCAGGCTGCCGAGCGGCCGGATTCCGCGCGACACTTTCCTAAGCGGCGCTACACCGGCGCGCTGGTGGTGGTGGAGGGAGTAGACGGCTCAGGGAAGAGCACACAGCTCTACCTGCTGAAGCGCTGGCTGGAAATCAACGGCTACCGGCTGCACTTCACGGAGTGGAACTCGTCGCCGCTGGTGAAGTCGGCGACCAAGCGCGGCAAGCAGCGACGCATGCTGACGCCGACAACGTATTCGCTGATCCACGCGGCGGACTTTGCCGACCGGTACGAGCGGCAGATTTTTCCACTGTTGCAAGGCGGCTACCTGGTGTTGGCCGACCGTTACATCTACACGGCTTTCGCTCGCGATTCCGCGCGAGGGTGCTCGCCGGAGTGGTTGCGCAACCTGTACGCGTTCGCGCCAGTGCCGGACATCACTTTTTACTTCCGCGCGCCTCTGGAAGTGGCCGTGCAGCGCATCCTGAGCGGGCGTCCCAAGTTGAAATACTACGAGGCGGGCATGGACTTGAGTCTGGCCTACGAACGCGCGGAGAGTTTCCGGATTTTCCAGGGAATGATTCTGGACGCCTACGACCGCATGGTGGACACCGACGGCTTCGTGTTGATGGATGGGACGCAGCCGGTGAACAAGCTGCAAAAACAGATGCGCGAAATGCTGCAAGCACGTGTGGACCTGAAACGATTTCAAACGCGGAAATGAAACGCAACAGCAAAAAGTCGAATGCGGGTACGTCGCCCAACGGCCAGCAACTGCCCGCGGAAGCAGCGCCGGTCGCCGCACCTCCCAAGCCCCGCTTGCAGCGCGAGCCGGAAACAGCGGAAGACATGGGCGGAGCGCTGTTTGTGCTGGAGGGCACGGACGGCTCCGGGCGCTCCACGCAAATTGCGCTGTTGACGGAGTGGCTGGAATCGCAAGGCTTCGCGGTGCAGACGATGGGTCTGCGACGGTCTTCGCTGCTGGCGAAAGACATTGACGTGCTGTTGGGGGAAAACACCGTCACGCGGCTGACCCTTGCGCTGATGTACGCCACGGATTTTTACGACCAACTGGAGAACCGCATCCTGCCGGCGCTGCGTTCGGGGCTGATCGTGCTTGCCGACCGGTACATCTATACGCTAATCGCGCGCAGCGTGGTGCGCGGGTTGCACCGCCAGTATCTTCACGGAATTTACGAAAAGGCGCTGCGGCCCGACCTGACCATCTGGCTGGACGTGCGGCCGGAGATGGCCTTCGAGCGGCTGTTCAAGAAGTCGCAGGCCATCAGCTACTGGGAAGCCGGGCGGGACATGTTTCTCTCTTCAGACCTCCATCAGTCATTTATTCGCTATCAGACGATGATCCGCAAGGAGTTTGATGTTCTCGCCAAGCACTACGGGCTGAAGCGCCTGGACGGAGAGCGTAGCGTGCAGGAAATCAACCGCGACTTGCGCAAGGCCATCGCCGCGCAACTGCGTATTCGCAGCACGCGCTACCAGCCGTCGCACGCCCTGGCCCACTTGTGGCGCTGAGCGTTGACTGCATAGAACGCAGTCGTAAACATTGGCCGCACCGCTCCATCTCGCCGCGATTGACGCCGGGTCCAATGCCATCCGGCTGGTGATTGCGCGCGCTTCCTCTGCGTCGCGAATCGAAATCTTGAAAACCGAGCGCTACCCGCTGCGGCTGGGGCGCAGCGTATTCGTCAAGCATCGCTTCGAGCCGAAGACCATCAAGCGCGGCGTGGAAGCGTTCCGGCATTTCCGCCGCCTGCTGGACCGCTACGGCGTGACGCGCTACCGCGCGGTGGCCACCAGCGCTACGCGCGAAGCGCGCAACCGCAGAGAGTTTCTGGAGCGCATCCGCCGCGAGGCACGCATCACCGTGGATGTGATCGGCAGCGCGGAAGAGGCGCGGCTAGTGCGCAGCGCCGTGCACAAAGTTCTGGGCACAGATCTTTCGCCGCGAATGATCCTCGATCTGGGCGGAGGCAGCCTGGACCTGGACCTGCTTCAGCAGGGCGAAGTAGAACACAGCGTGGGGCTGCCGCTAGGCACGGTGCGCTTGATGGAGACGTACGACCTCCGTGGGCCCGTGAGCGAAGAGGACATCCGGCGGTTGCGGGCGCACATTGTTAACGTACTGGAGAGCAGCCTGCCCGGGCATCCAAACCTGGAGAGTGCCGTTGCCGTAGCGTGCGGAGGCAACGCCGAAGCGCTGGCGAGTCTTGCCCCGGGCCCGTTGCTGCGCGGGATTCCTACGATGAATCTCCGCGTACTGCGCGAGCGGTTGTGGGAGATGGCCGGACTGAGCGTGGCCAAGCGAATGAAAACATACCGAGTGCGGGAAGACCGCGCGGACGTGATGGCCATCGCCGCGATTGTGTTCACCACGCTGGGACGCTGGTACGGCGCCAGCCGCTTTCTAGTGCCGGGCGTGGGCGTACGCGAAGGAATCCTGCATGAACTTGTGCGGGAACATTTTGCGCGCGCGCCGCTGCCCCACGACGAGGCTCACGCGGCCCTGCTGCGCGCAGCAGCGGAAAGTTTTGCTTCGCGACTCGGAGACGACGCCGAACATGCGCAGCAAGTGTCGCGCATCGCTCTCTCCCTGTTCGACCAGCTCCGCTCCATCCACGGCATGGGACCGGAAATGCGTGTGGTGCTGGAACTCGGCGCGCGACTGCACGATATCGGGCGCGTGGTGAACCGGGAAGGGCATCACAAGCACGGCGAATATCTGGTGCGCAACGCGGACTTGCCCGAGCTGCGCGGCTGGCGGCGAGCCATGGTGGCGTGTCTGGTGCGTTATCACAACCGGCAGTCCGAGCCGGATATGGGGCACAAGCTGTACGCGTCACTTGAGCCGCAGCAACGCACCAACGTGCGGGCGCTATCCGCGCTTCTGCGTCTGGCCGAAGGGCTGGATGACGACCACAAACAGTCCGTGCTGCGCGTGGACGTCGAGACGCACAGGCGCGAAGCGGTGTTCCGCGTGCGGACCAAGAAGGCTTCTAATCTGCCGGCGTGGGGCGCGCAACGTAAAGCCGGGCTGTTTGAAGAGGAATTCGGGCTGCGGGCGGTGTTTACGCGCAGCCTGGCTATGCGAAAAGTCGCGTGAAGAGAATTTTGCCGGGACATCGGCGCCGCCTCTACACTTTTCGCCGCAACACGCGTTAGACTAGGCTGCGTCGTCAGCGCGAATAACGCGGGCTGTTTATTACTAGGTATCGTCCACCAATTCCATGCTGCTCTATCTCATGCGTCACGGCATCGCCATCGACCGCGAAGACCCCGAGTGTCCTGCGGATGCGGAGCGCTACCTCACCAAGAAGGGAATGGAGAAAACGCGGGAAGTGGCGCTGGGATTGCGCGCGCTGGGCATCAATCCGGAAGCGATGCTGACCAGCCCGTTCGTGCGCGCAGTGCAGACGGCGGAAATCACCGCCGCGGCCTTTGGCTTTTCGCGGGATAAAATCCGGCAGACGGAATCGCTTATTTTTGGACATAAGCCGGCGGAACTTCTTCGTGAACTGGCTAAGCTGCGGGCAAAAGAGGTGATGTGCTTCGGGCACGCGCCGCACCTCGACGAAGTAATCGCCCTGGTGCTGGGGTGCCGCGGAACTGTTACGTCGCTGAAGAAAGCCGGCGTAGCGTGCCTGGAGTTGAAGGCGATGGCCCCGCCGCAGGGTTCACTGTTGTGGCTGTGTACGCCGCGCACCTTGCGCGCTCTCGGCGAATAATTTCCTTGCATCAAATCGGAGTCATGCCACTTGCGTCGCGGTTTCCTCGAGGCGGATTTGCCGGGGACCTTCGGGGCGGGGACGAATGAGCACGGGTTTGCGCAGCGCGCGTTCAAGCAGGTGGCGCTCCGCGGCCAGGATGCGCGCATTCTCCGCGGCCTGGCGATAGCCCTGCGCCCAGATGAGCAATGCTTCGGGCGGGTTCTGCACGTGCAGCTTGCGCACGGCTTGCGTGTGCGCGTGGTCGAAAGCAGCCGCAAGCCGCAGGATGCCGCCGAGATGCAACACCGTCTCGCGGCGGATGGGCTGGAGTGCGGCGTAGCCGGCATGTTGAGCGCGGGGCCACGCGCCGCGGTGATAGCGGGCGATGAGAGCAACGACTTCGAGATCCTCCGCCGTCCAACCGATGGGCGGAGTCATCCGGTTGATGAGGCGGTAGGATTCTTTGTGGTGGCCTTTGCGTCGGGCAGCGTGTCCCACGTTGTGCATCAACGCGGCGGCATGGAGCAGCAGCCGATTGCGCGGATCGCGGTAAGGCCCGGGCAGTCCGGAGCCGGCCAGGCCGTCAAAAAGATCCAGGCCCAGGCGCGCGACGTGCTGCGCATGGGTGAACTCGGGATCCATCATGGAGGCCCATGCGCTCAACTTCTCCAGGCTGCTCGATTCCAGAGCCTCATTTTGCGGAAGGCCGCTGCGCCACACATTCCACAGCGAGCCGGGACCCGTCATTTTCGCGCGGTAGGCGTCGAGACGCGCTTGACGTTCCTTGCCGATAATTTCGTGCCAGCGAGCGCGCTCGGCGGCAGTAAACGTTTTGCCGGTTCGGGCCAGCGCGGTCCAGAGCATGTCCAGGTCATGGACCTCGCCGAGCAGGTCCTGAATTCGCTTGAGGTCGTCGCCCCAAACGGCGTGCGGACTGGGCAGGAAATTTTCTACGGTATAGCGGAAGCGTTTCACCCCAATGCGCAGGCGGTGCCAACTGGTTCGGCTGCGGTTGCGCAATGCGCGGCGGTGGAGATCATAAGCCTCCTGCCAGCGCTGCAACGCGATGTGCTGGAACACGGGGCCATTCAGCGGCACGCGCACGGCGCGTTCATTCAGGTGCGTCCCCCACGTCTTCCATTGCGCGCGGTCGAAGCGCGTCAGCGCGGCGGCGGTTTGTTGCTTAAGGTGCCATTCGCGTTGGCGCAACGAAGCCAGCAGAAGTTGCGCGGGGGTGTCGCCGGGCGGCTCGAGCTTCTGGACCCATTCGATCATCACGTGGGTATCCCGCAACTCGCCCAGGCGGCGGAAGAGCTTGCGCCCGGATTTTTTCATTTCGCCCCAGGCTCGGTCGGAATCCACTTCCATCAAACCGTCGGCCATGGAGCGGCAGCGGCGGAGAGCCACGCGGAGATCGTGGACGGTGTCGGGATGAAGCTCGCGAGTAGCTTTGCTGTGTTCGGCGAGCACGCGGCGCATCCAATGGCCAAAGCCCAGCTTGGCTGGCGGAGACGCCGGAGCATGCGTGCGTTGAGATTTTGAACTCGCCATCGGAAGGCTCCGGGGGGACTACCTTGACCAGCGGGCTATCCTACACCGGCAGAGAGTCAAGTGGCAAAAGGGAAGGCAGCCTTGAGCAAGAATGTCCGCCATGCTACTTTAGGTTGCCCGCTGGAGTGGCGGAACTGGCAGACGCACGGGACTCAAAATCCCGCGGCACTTAGTGCCATGAGGGTTCGACCCCCTCCTCCAGCACCATAATTCCTTTCTGTATAGGCTTTTGCGGCCAACCTGCTTCGAAGCAAGCCACTCGGGAATGCAAGCCCATCCACATTGACCCGGCTGCCGCGGGTGGACTACTCTCCTCCGTGGTTCTTAAATCTCGCTGCGGGAGGGTATGCATGCCCCTGTTCGGAGGAAAGTCCATGACACAGAAAGTGACCGAAGTCGTTGGCGTATCCAAGGAGAGCTTTGCCAAAGCGGCTGAGAGTGCGGTGACGGAAGCCGCGCGAACCGTGCGTGGAATGAAATGGGCCCGGGTGCATGAGCTCGAGATGGAATTGGATGGGAAGAAAATCAAGACCTATCGCGCGACCGTGCGAATCTATTTCGACGTAGAGCGATAGACCCGCTCAAATGTGTTGACGCAGGAAAGGGCAGATAGGACCAAGGCTATCAGTGCGCCTGCTCCGGCGCGGGCCGCGAAGGAATCCGCCACTCCATCGAGGAAATGACCGAGCGAATAGTTCTGGCGGTCAACCTGCGCTGACCCATGTTTTCGACTGCGGTTTTTGGGGTCAAGAATCCTCTTGCGCAGCGAAAGATGGCTGCGTAAGATACGCGCAGTTTGTGGAGTCAACGGGCCCAGCTGGTGCCAAAAGAGAAACCAAAGGTCAACATCGGCAACGTCATCCGCAGCTACCGGGGCGAGCGCGGATTGTCACAGGGCGACATCGAGCGTCGCACCGGCCTGCTCCGCTGCTACCTCTCCCGCGTGGAAAACGGCCACACCGTGCCTTCTCTGGAAACGCTTGCCAAGATTGCCGAGGCGCTGGACATCTCGCTGGCCGACTTTTTTCCCGGAAGCGAAACTCCCAGCGAACGCGACGCGCAGAAAATGCTGGGCGAGCTGAGCGAAGAGGAAGTGCGCTTCCTGGCCGAAATCAAGAAGTACAGCACTACGCTGAACGAAGGCGACAAGCGCCTTGTGCTGGCGATGATCCGCAAGATGGCCAGCATCGCTCCCGCACAACGCAAGGCCGCCCTGCGGCGGTTCTAACCTGCCGTTTTTTGAAATTCACCTAAATCAAGTCAGTGGAAATACTGCGGCGATAAACCAGGCCATCAGAACGGCAGTGAAGATTGCTGTGCCTGCGAGGGAGCCTGTGCGACGGCGAACGGCGTCGGCGCCCAGCCGCGTAAGGAGGGAAAAGATTCCCATGTAAAAGACCAGCACGCTGAGAAGGATTTGGCCGCTGGAATAAACGTAAAGAGCAAACAGAATGCTCAGCCAGATGAGGAGCCGCAAAACGGCAAAGAGAAAATAGCGCCGAATTGTCACAAGCCAATTGCCGGGGCTGGGTGCACCGAGTGCCCATTCTTCCGCCAGAGCATAGGGCAGGCACGCAAGCGCCGCGGGAAAGAAGCGCAGCCAGCGTGATGCGTTGAGCCAGGTGTCGGAAAGCTGAAGAGTCATCCACGCGCCTACGATGATCATCGTGGCGAAGCCCAGCAGTGCGCCTAGGAGCACGCCTCTCCAGTTCGGAGCCGTTGACCGAAAAGCGCCGTCCTTCGCCAAACTTATCCGTATCAAAACTAGCAGTGCAATTCCTGCGAGAAGCAGACAGGATGCCAGGTAGCCACCGTATTGCATGCACAAGAAATTGAACTGGGGAATAAACTTCAATGCGGTCACCGCGAAAAGCGCAGCGGCAATCCAGTACAGGATGGCACGCAACGCGGAAAAGCCAGCAGCTACGACAGAGGAATCACCCAGCCTGAAAAGTCGTGCGGTGCTATTGGCAGCAAGAGGGAAGAGCAGCATCAGTCCAACGAGGCCGAACACGCCCCACAACTCCGGTTTGATCGCGTTGACAACCCAGAGCCTGACGTTTTTCGATGCGGAGTCTTGCAGCCAAGAAACGAGAGCGGAATCATGCGGGACGTTGAAAATCAGACTGGTATGCGTAGCGCGTGGCACGGTGACGAGCTTCAATGCGCGTTGCTGATGAAAGTCTTCCGACTGGCTGCGCTGGCCGCCTCCCATGCGCACCAGTTCTTCTGCCGCTGCGCGGGAGTAGGGGAAATCGAACTGCCCCATCATGATGAGCAAATTGATGGGCATGCGCCGCGGAGGGCTCATGAGAACGGCGCCGGGCGGCATTTGGCCGGTGCGAATCATTGGCGCCGGGGAGATCGCGACGGTGGCAGCAGTGGGAAAGTAGTCGGCCATGCGGATGGCCAACGCGCCGCCCATGGAGTGGCCGATCAGAACTGTGCTTTGAAGGCGGAGCTCGCCGCTGCGCTCGAGCTGAGAAATCGCTGTGGCGGCACATTCCTCCGCGTGTGCAAAGGAAAAGTGATCCTGATTGTTGCCGTGGCCGGGAAGGTCGAGCAAGTAGACGCGAAAGCCCATGCTGGCGAGAAATTGTCCAAGCGAGCGCATGACCACTGCGTTCGCGCCCAAACCGTGCAAGACAACGGCAGAAGGAACATCATCGTGAATAGGCTGATTCATTACGCGGATGGGCATGGCGCACGCCTGCGTAAGGACTAATTCTTTGGCAGGGATGCGATCATGGAGGAGAAAAGCAGCAGAGAGTGCGAAAATCAGGATGCCCACAGCAGCGAAGAGCTTCTCGCGGCGGCTCATCGGCCCAGCCCCAGCGCATGGTAGAATTTGATGTCGAAGTTCATTCGCCTGTTGTTGCACCGGCGGTTTGCCGGCGAACGCAAGAAAGGCACGCCGCTTTGGGCCGTGTGGTCACGCAAGACGAACTGATTCTCCACGTTGCCGAACACAAACGCAACGGGCAGCGCGTAGTGTTTACCAACGGTTGCTTCGACCTGCTGCATCCGGGGCACATCCGCGGGTTTGAGCAGGCGCGCACGCTGGGCGACGTGCTGGTGGTGGCGATCAACAGCGATTCCTCGGTGAAATTTCTTAAGGGCGACGATCGGCCCATCATTCCCCAGGATGAGCGCGCGGAAATCCTCGCGGCGCTCGTAGCCGTGGATTACGTTGTGATCTTCGACGAATTGACTCCGCGCGAAATCATCGCCCGCGCCCTCCCCGATATTCTCGTCAAGGGCGGGGACTGGGGCGAAAACGAAATCGTTGGGCGTGAGGAAGTGGAAGCCGCGGGCGGGCGCGTAGTTTCCATTGCGCTCGAACCCGGTTATTCGACAACCGCCATCATCGAAAAGATCCGCATGGCGCGCCCGCAAAGTCCGCACTCCCCGAAATGATTCTTCCCCTCGTGGCTGAAATTCTGGCACGTGTCGGCCGCCATCCAGCGGTGGAGGAAGCGCTGGAATCGCTTCGGCGCGGTGCGCCGGAGTCGCGCCTGGCGGGGATGACCGATCCGGCGAAGACGCTGCTGGTGGCCACGGCGGCACTCGCGTGGAACCGGCCGGTGGTGTTCGTGGTGGAGTCGAACCCGCGCGCGGACGCACTGGCCGATCCGATCCGGTTTTTCTATCAAGCGCTGGGAGGAAAGGCCGCGGCGCCAGTGTCCACGCTTCCGGCGCACGACGTGCTCCCTTGGCAGCGCCTCTCGCCACACCCGGAGATTCTTGAGACGCGAGCCGTGTCGCTGTGGCGCGCGGCGACGGGGCAAGCGCCCATCCTGATCGTGCCGGTCGCGTCGGGAATGCTGCGGCTCCACGAAGGAAGTTTCTACGAAAACCTTGCGCGCACGCTGGTGCGCGATGCCGGCGTACCGCTGGACGAATTTGTCGCGCATCTCGCCAGTTGCGGCTACGAGCGCCATGAAACGGTGGAAATGCCCGGGCAGTTTGCGGTGCGCGGCGGAATCGTGGACGTTTTTTCGGCGGAGGCGGCGCGCCCTGTTCGCATCGAGCTTTTCGGCGATTCCGTCGACTCCATCCGCGAATTCGACCCCAATACGCAGCGCTCCGTGCGCCCGCTCGAACGCACCACAGTGCTCCCGCTGACGGATGTGCCGCGGCGTCCTGGACTGCTGGAAAAATTGTATGCAGGCAGGGCAGGCGATTCGGATGAGGGCAGCGAGTACGCCGGAATTTATCCCGGCTGGGAGTTTGATGCAGCGCTGGTCGAGTCGGCGCAGGCTTCGGTATTTGATTTGTGTGCCGGAGCCTTTTTCATTCTTGACGAGCCAGACACTTTGCGCGATGCAGCCAAGAAGTTAGCTGCGCGTCTGAGTGAAACGCACATTCGCGCGAGCGAATCCGCGCGTCCCCCTGCCGCGGAAGCCGTGCCAGAACGGTTTTACCTGAGCGAGGAAGAGTGGCGCACGGCGCTGGGAAAATGCGCGCGGCTGCTGGTCGAGCATTTGCCGATGCGCGGGGAGAATGGGCAGCCGCTGGTGCTGTCCACGCAGCCAACGGCGCCATATCACGGCAACGTCACCGCATTCATGACCGAAGTGCGCGCGCGGTTGCAGAGCGGCCATCAGGGCATTGCCTGCGCGGCAAACACCGGTGAGATGGAACGCCTGGCCGGACTCTGCCACGAATTTGAGCTGGCTTACCGCCTGGGCGAGATGGGCGATGAAGCCACGCTGGCGCGGCTGGCGGAGGAATCCAGCGCGGGCAGCGTGCCGGCGCTGACGCTGGTGAAGGCGCCGCTTAGCGAAGGCGTGAACTTTCCTGATCTGGGCCTGACCATTTACGGCAACTCCGATCTATTCGAGACGCTGCCGGTTCCGGAGCGTCCGCGGCGGCGGCCGAAGACGGCAAGTTTTTTCAGCGATTTCTCCGATTTGAAACCAGGAGACTTCGTGGTGCACGTGGACCACGGCATCGGGCAGTTCGAAGGTCTGCGGCAAATTGAAAGTGATGGCCGGGGCGAATTCATGCTGCTGCGCTACGCCGAGGATGCGCGGCTGTACGTGCCGCTGGCGCGGATGGACTTGGTGCAGAAGTACAGCGCGCTGGAAGGCGCGAGGCCTTCGCTGGACCGGCTGGGCGGCACGGTGTGGGCCACGAAAAAGCAGCGTGTAAAAAAATCGGTCGCGGAGATGGCCGACAAGCTGCTGCGGCTCTATGCCGAGCGCAAGAACGGCGAAGGCCACGCCTTCGCCAAAGACAACGAGTTCCAACGCGAGTTCGAGGACGCGTTTGAGTTCGAAGAGACGACGGACCAGGCGCGCGCGATCGAAGACACCAAGCAGGACATGGAGCGCGCGGGGCCGATGGATCGCTTGCTCTGCGGCGATGTGGGCTACGGCAAGACGGAAGTCGCCATGCGCGCGGCGTTCAAGGCCGTGAACGACGGCAAGCAAGTAGCCATCTTGGCGCCGACCACGGTGCTGGTGTTCCAGCACTTCGAGACGCTGCGGCGTCGCTTTGCGGCATTTCCGGTGAACATCGAAATGCTCAGCCGCTTTCGCTCCGCGAAGGAACAAAAGCAGGTGCTGGCGTCGCTGGAAACGGGAAAGGTGGATATGGTGGTCGGCACGCACCGGCTGCTTTCCCGCGACGTCCTGTTCCACGACCTGGGGCTGCTGGTTGTGGACGAGGAACAGCGCTTCGGCGTGGCGCACAAGGAGCGGCTGAAAGAAATGCGGCGAAACGTGGACGTGCTGACCATGTCGGCGACGCCCATTCCTCGCACGCTGCACATGTCCATCGTCGGGCTGCGGGATATGTCGGTGATCGAAACGCCACCCAAGGACCGGCTGGCAATTCAGACGGTGGTAGCGCCGTTCAGCGAAACACTGGTGCAGAGCGCCATCGAGCAGGAACTGGCCCGCGAGGGACAGGTCTATTTCGTGCACAACCGCGTGGAGTCCATTTTTTCGCTGGCGGCACTGCTGCAGCGGCTGGTGCCTCGTGCGCGCATCGTCGTGGGTCACGGGCAAATGGTCGAAAAGGAGCTGGAGCAGGCAATGCTGCGCTTCATTCGGCACGAAGCGGACGTGTTGGTATCCACCACGATCATCGAAAATGGGCTGGACATCCCGCGTGCGAACACGATGCTCATCAATCGCGCGGACCGCTTCGGGCTGTCGGAGCTGTACCAGTTGCGCGGGCGTGTGGGCCGGTCGAATCAGCGCGCGTATGCCTATCTGTTGGTGCCGAGGGAGGCGACCCTTTCCGACCTGGCGCGGAAACGGCTGGCCGCGCTGCGGGAGTTCAGCGAGCTGGGCGCGGGGTTCCGCATTGCCGCATTGGACTTGGAACTGCGCGGCGCGGGCAACCTGCTCGGCGCGGAACAGCATGGGCACGTGAACGCGGTAGGTTTCGATCTCTATTGCCGCATGCTGGAGCGTGCGGTGGCCGAGATGAAGGGCGAAGCGCCGCAGCTTGAATTGCGGGCCACACTCAACCTTGGCGTGGATATCCGCATCCCACCAGAGTACATCCCGGGCGAAAATCTCCGCCTGCGGACATACAAGTGGATTGCGAGTGTCACGAGCGATGCCGAGCGCGATGAAGTCGCTAAAGAACTCAAGGATCGCTTCGGTCCGCTGCCGCCAGCGGTGGAGCACCTGCTCGATTACGCGGTGCTCAAGGCGCTGTGCGAGCGGCTGCTGGTGGCGTCACTGGAGCGCAAGGGCGAGTCGGTGGCCGTGAAATTTCACGAGCAGACGCCGGTGCAGCCGGAACAACTGGTGCGAGTGGTGCGCAGCAGCCGGGGAATGCGGCTGGACCCGACCGGCGTTTTGTGGCTTCCCGCGGGGCGCGCGGAAAGGCGCGGCGAGGGCGGCGTGACGGAATCGGTCAGAAACGTATTGCTGCAACTACAAACGTAGGGATACACTTCCTAAGGGGATCACGAATGAATTGGAAACCAGGAATTGCGGTGCTGGGCGTGCTGTTGCTCGTGGGCATGAATGCGGCGGCGCAGGTGCCCGAGCGGACGCCCCCACCGGCACCGGCTCAGGCGCCGGTTCGCGTACCTGCGGCGGCGGCGGAGAAGGACAAGCGCGTGGTAGAGGAGATCATCGCGCGCGTGAACAACGAAATCGTTACCATGACGGACCTGCGCCGCGCGAACGATTCCATGCGGCAGGATGTGCAGGAAGAGTGCAAGAACTGCTCCCCCGCCCAGATCCGAGCCCAGGTGACGGAGCGCGAGAAAAACGTTCTGCGCGACTTGATCGACCAGTCCTTGCTGGTGCAGCGAGGCAAGGACATCGGCATCAATGTGGAGACGGACATCGTCAAGCGCTTGGACGATATCCGCACGCGGAATAATCTGACATCGATGGAAGAGTTGCAGCAGAAAGTGGAAGAAAGCGGCGTCGGCTGGGAGGAATTCCGCAACAACCTCCGCAACAATTTGCTTATGCAGGAAGTGATCCGGCGGGAGGTGGGCTCGCGCATCATTATCGATAAGGATGAGGTGAAGAAATACTACGATGCGCACAAGGAGGACTTCCACCGGCCGGAGATGGTCTACCTGAGCGAGCTGTTCGTAAGCACGGTGGACAAGCCGGAGGCGGAAATCCCTGCGCTGGAAGAGAAGGCCAAGAAGCTGCTCGACCGGGTCAAGAACGGTGAAGACTTTGAGGAACTGGCCAAGCGCTATTCCGACGGAGAAACCGCCAAGCAGGGGGGCGATCTGGGCGGGTTCCAGAAAGGACAGCTTTCGCCGGAGCTTGAAGAGGCAGTCTACAAGCTGAAGGCCAAAGAACTGACCGGCGTGATACGGACGAAAACGGGCTTCCTGGCGCTGCGCGTGGACCAGCGCTACGAAGCAGGTTTGCAGCCGGTGGAAAAGGTGGAGAACGAGATCATGAACCGGCTCTACGGCGAGAAGATGCAGCCGGCCATGCGCGTGTATACAGCCAAGCTGCGCGCGGAAAGCTACGTGCTGGTGAAGCCGGGTTACAACGATCCCGGCGCGGTGGCCAGCACTCCCATCGTCGAAGTGGAGCCGACGCCGGAAGTGGACAAGAGCAAGAAGGCGAAGAAGGATAAGAAATCGGAAAAAGACGCCAAGGTAAAGAAGCCCAGCGAGAACCAGGTGAAGAAGGCCGGCGAATGAAATCCGAATTTGTGGCGGACCTGCAAGCGGAGCAGAGCGTCACATCGTTTTTTCTGATTGCCTCCAAGGAAGTCCGCACCGGACAGAAAAGCGGCAAGCCCTACCTGCAACTTGAATTGCGCGACCGCACCGGCGCAATCGACGCCCGGATTTTCCAGAACATCGAAAATGCCACGGAAATGGCGCGCCTGGACGAAGTCGTGAAAGTAAAAGGGCGCGTGGACGTGTGGCAAGGGAAAAAGCAATTGGTGATTGAACAGATTCGCCCGGCCACTCCGGAGGAATTTGAGCTCGGCGATTTCCTGCCGCACACCAAGCGCAACGTGGAGGAGCTGTTCGCCGAGCTGCTAGGCATCGTCGCCGGGACGGCCAATCCTTGGATCCGCAAGCTACTGGATAGCGTTCTGGACGATCCCGCGATTGCGGAGAGGTTGAAGCGCGCGCCGGCCGGCAAGAAAATGCACCATGCATACATCGGCGGGCTGCTCGAGCACATCGTCAGCCTGTGCGGCCTGTGCCGCCGCGTGGCGCCGCATTATCCGGAGATTGACGGCGACCTGTTGCTCTGCGGCGCGATCCTGCACGATATCGGAAAGCTGGACGAGCTGTTCTACGAGCGCTCGTTCGGCTATACGACGGAAGGCCAGCTTCTGGGGCACATCGTGATCGGGCTGCAACTCCTGGAGAAGAAAATGGACGCGATCGACGGATTTCCGGCGGACGTAAGGCTGCTGATCCAGCACATGGTCCTCAGCCATCACGGGCGGGAAGAGTTCGGCTCGCCAAAGCTGCCGTCGTTTCCCGAAGCGCTGATGCTGCATTACCTGGACGACCTCGATTCCAAGCTGGCCACCATGCGCGAATCGGTTGAGGCCGAACAGGGCGAATCGGAGTGGACAGCGAAAAACTGGTCGCTGCAGCGTCCCCTGCTGCGCATGGACCGCTTCCGGCAGCGCGACGCAGGCGAACAGAAATCACTGCCGGCCTCCGGGCAAAACGACGAGCCGCCGGTAGACTGACCATGGCTGCGCACAGCTCTGCGGAAAAACGAAACGGCCGCCACGCCATCCTGGACCTCGCTCCGCTCGAACTGGATTGCCTGAGCGTGCTGTGGCCGATGGGCGAAGCCACCGTGCGCGACATCCGCGAGGCGCTTCGCATTGACCGCCCGCGCGCGTACACCACCATCATGACGATTATGGATCGCATGGCGCAGAAGGGAATTGTGTCGAGGCGCAAGGCCGGGCGCGCGTGGCTGTATGCGCCCAACGTTTCCGCCGGCGAGGCGCGCGCGCGTGCCGTGCAGCGGCTTGTGGAGCATTTCTTCGCGGGGTCAGAGGCCGCACTGCTCGCGCAATTGTCGGGGCTAAGCGTGGTGGGACCGCCAGTCACTGCATCACGAAGCGCAATCCAAACGCCGCCACCAATGCGGACTGCGAAACGCGCCGCCGCAGCGGAAGATACGGCGCCTGCGCAAGCGCGGCGGATGGATGACTCTCTGCTGTAGGTTGAATAGAGCAATGTTTCCATCAGAGCTGACAATTCGCAACTTGCGCATCCGGCCGGCGCTGGTGCTGGCGCCGATGGCCGGAGTGACCGACACCGTTTTCCGCCACGTCATCCGCGGCCTGGGTGGGTGCGGACTGATCATGACGGAGTTCACCAGCTCGGAAGGCCTAGCGCGGAACCAGGCGCGCACGCTGCATTATCTGTTTTTCTCTGAGGACGAGCGGCCAATCACCGCGCAGCTATTCGGCGCGGACCCGGCCGTGATGGCGAAAGCCGCGCGCGTGGCGCAGGACTTGGGTTTTGACGCGGTGGACATCAACCTGGGCTGTCCGGCGAAAAAAGTGGTGAAGTGTGGCGGCTCGGGTCTGCTGCGCGACCTGCCGCTGCTGCGAGAAATCTTGCGCGCAGTCCGCGCCGCGGTGAGCATTCCGCTGACCGTCAAAATCCGTGCCGGGTGGGACGAGAAGAGCATTGTGGCCGCGGAAGTTGCGCGCATGGCGGAAGCGGAAGGCGTGGAGGCCATCGCCGTCCACCCTCGCACGCGCGTGCAAGGACTCGAAGGGCGCGCCGACTGGAGTATCATCCGCGAGGTGAAGCAAGCGGTGCGCATCCCGGTCATCGGCAACGGCGACGTGCGGCAGCCCGTGGATGCCGTGCGCATGGTCGAAGAAACCGGCTGCGACGCGGTGATGATCGGCCGCGCGGCGGCCACAAATCCGTGGATCTTCCGGCAGATCGAACAATACGTGGCGGGCAGCCGGAATGACGAACCTACGGAAGCGGACCGCTACCAGCTACTCTCTGGATATTTTCGCATGCTGGTGGATTCGCAAATGCCGGATGCCATCGGAAAAATGAAGCAGTTTGCCTGCTGGTTCACGCACGGCGTGCGCAATGGCGCGCTCTTGCGGAGGGAAGTGCATTCCGCGCATGAAACGGCGGAAGTACTTGAGCGCGTGGATTCGTTTTTCGCCGGAGTGGGCGCTCCGGCGGGAGGTGACGCGTGAGCGCACCGGAACAATCAGGCGGGCGTGTGCAGAAGCGCGTGGCGGTGGGCCTGGCCATGCAGGTCAGCGGCAAAGAAATGGACGGCATGCCCTTCGACGATACGGTGTACAGCGGCAACGTCAGCCGCACGGGCGCGTCTTTCCTTACGCATCGCCGTCTAGAAGTGGGCATGGAAGTGGACGTGCTAATCCCGCGGCGGCCGGGCGACCCTGTGGATGCGGACTTCGCCAGCCGGGCGCAAGTCGTGCGTGCGCAACCCGGCACTGACGAACGAGAGATTTTGGTGGGGGTGCAGTTCCTCGACCGGCGGTTTCACCGCGTGTATGTGTCGGAATCCACTTCGTAGCGGCTCTAGTCCTTCTCCCGCAACATTCTCTGATACGCCTCTCGTTTCTTGATGCCCATCTCTCGCGCGGCCAGTTTGAGCGCAGCCTTTTGGTCCATGCCCTGTGCGCGCATGATTTCCTCGACGCGCTGCGGGAGCGACAGGGAAGTTGCCGGGGCGGAAGGAGCATTCTCGTTTGGCGCGCCGATGAGCACAGTGATTTCTCCGCGCGGCTCGCGGCGCGTGAATTCCGCAGCCAATTCGTCGAGCGTGCCGCGCGCAAATTCCTCGTGGAGCTTGGTCACTTCGCGGGCGACCACGGCGGGGCGATTGCCGAGAACCTGCCGTGCGTCGGTGAGCATTTCGCGGAGGCGGTGCGGGGCCTCGTAAAAAACAAGCGTGCGGTTTTCGCCGGACAGCGGCTTGAGGGCTTTGCGGCGGTCCGTCGAACGGTTGGGCAGAAATCCGAGAAAGAGAAATTCATCCGTAGGCATGCCGGAGGCGGCCAGCGCGGCCACCAGCGCCGTCGCACCGGGCACGGGCACCACCGGAATCTTGTGGCGCAAACACAGCGTGACGAGATGGTGCCCGGGATCGGAAATCGCGGGCATCCCCGCGTCGGTGACCAGTGCAACTTTCGCGCCTTGCTCCATTTCGATGACCAGTTCGGGTGCGCGGGTCATTTCGTTGTGCTCGTGGTAACTGACCATCTTCTTGCGGATTTCGTAGTGGTTCAGCAGCTTCTGCGTCTGGCGAGTGTCCTCGCAGGCGATGAGGTCAGCTTCCTTCAGGATGCGCAGGGCGCGCAGCGTGATGTCCTCCAGATTGCCGATGGGCGTGGCCACCAGATGAAGGCAGCCGGCGGCGTCGAGATGCTTGGTGCGCCTCATTCCGAGTGCATCATACTCCCAAGCTGCCCGTGCTATCATTTGTTATCAGTTTTTGCGAAAGGTTTTCCGTGCCATTGTACGAATACGAATGCTCGAAGTGCGAGCATCGCTTTGAAAAAATCGAAAAGGTCACCGCGCCGCATCGGCAGAGATGTCCGAAATGTAAAGGCATGGCCGGGCGACTCCAGTCTGCACCGGCCATTCAGTTCAAAGGAGCGGGCTGGTACGTGACGGACTATGGCCGGAGCAAGTCCGGCGAGGATGCCAAGCCCGAGAAATCCGAAAAGCCGGCAGCAGAAACCAAGGAAACAAAAGAAAAAGTCGAGAAGAAAGAACCCGCCAAGAAAGACCACAAGAAGTAGCCTGCCAGGTTTCAATCGGACGGAATTCCGTGAGAGAGATCCTTCGCTTCGCTCAGGATGACAGGGAAATAAGGCTTTGGAAATTTAGAGCTTCAGAGTTTTCAGGTAAGCGCGGAAGCTTTCGCCGAGTTCGGAATTTTTCAGGGCCAGTTCGACATTGGCTTTGAGAAAGCCGAGCTTATCGCCGGCGTCGTAGGAAGTCCCTTCAAAGATGTACGCCCAGAGACCTTTTTCCTGGGCGAGCAATTTCAGCGCATCCGTGAGTTGGATTTCGTTGCCGCGTCCGGGCGGCGTGCGCTCGAGACAATCGAAAATCTCCGGCGGCAGCAGATAGCGTCCCGTGATGCCGAGATTGGACGGCGCCTCTTCCGGCTTAGGCTTCTCCACCAAATTGCGAACGCGCAGCAAGCGGTCCGCCCAGGGACCTTGCGGCGCGGGCTCCGCGTCCACCACACCGTAGAGGTTAAGCAATTCGTGAGGAACCTCTTCGACGGCGATGGCGCCGACGCCGGTGGCGTCCCAAACGTCCATGAGCTGCCGCGTCGCGGGCTTTGGGCCGTCAATAATCACGTCGCCGAGCAGCACGGCGAAAGGTTCGTCGCCAACAAGTTCCTTGGCGGTCAAGACGGCGTGGCCCAGACCCTTGGCCTCTTTCTGGCGGATGTAGCTCACGTGCGTCATGTTGCTGATCGCGCGCACCAGGTCTGCCTGTTCCTTCTTGCCCTGTTTCTCAAGCTCGTTCACAAGGCCGGGAGAAACGTCAAAGTGGTCTTCGATGGCGTGCTTGCCGCGGCCGGTGACAATAATAATGTTCTCGATGCCGGAGGCCACGCACTCCTCCACCGCATACTGGATGAGCGGCTTATCCACAACGGGGAGCATTTCCTTGGGCTGAGCTTTCGTTGCGGGAAGGAAGCGCGTGCCGAGACCCGCCGCGGGCAGAACGGCTTTGCGCACTTTGGTGTGAGTGGTCATGGACGGCTCGTCAATTCTTGAGCGCCAGAAAACTTATGCCGCCGCCCAGTATGCGGCATCTTTGCACGCTGTCAATCCGCCAAATTCTGCGAGCGTGGCGAAATCCTAATCTCAGCAAGCGCGCCGCCCGCTGCGGCGAGCGAGCAATCCCGAGCCCTCGGGACGCTATGCTACCATGATGCGAGCGGGAACTATGACCACGCGGATCCTGGGAATCGAATCCTCATGTGACGAGACGGCGGCGGCGATTGTCGCCGACGGGCGCGAAATCCTGTCCAGCGTAGTGGCCTCGCAGGTGGAGATCCACCGCAAATACGGCGGCGTAGTGCCGGAGCTGGCCTCGCGGGAACACCTGCGCGACATCGTGCCGGTGGTGCGCGAGGCGCTGGAGGAAGCGAAACTTTCTCTCGCCGACATTGATGCCATCGGGGTCACGCGCGGGCCGGGGTTGATCGGGTCGTTGTTGGTGGGCCTTACCTACGGGAAAGTGCTGGCCATGTCGCTGGGCAAACCGCTGATCGGGGTGAACCATCTCGAAGGGCACGTCCACGCAGTGCTGTTACAAGCGCATCTCAACAAGCGCGTGCCGGAGATGCCCGCGGTGTGCCTGATCGTTTCAGGCGGGCATACCGTGCTTTACGAAGTGAAGGCCGAGCCGCTGCCGGCGGGCGCCGCACGCGCGAGCGGCGTCGCGGAGGCGTTTCGACTCTTGTATGTGCGCATCGGGCAGACGCGCGACGATGCCGCCGGCGAGGCCTACGACAAAGTCGCCAGGATTCTCGCCCTCGGCTATCCGGGCGGGCCGGTGATGGATCAACTCGCGGCACATGGCAATCCGGACGCCGTGCGGTTTACGCCGCCCGTGACGAAGGGGAATCCGTTTGACTTTAGTTTCAGCGGAGTCAAGACGGCCGTGCTGCGGCACGTGCGCGCACATCCGGAAATGCAGGCGGAGATCTCCGCGCGCGAAGCGGCGCTGGCACGGGGCGAACGCGCGGCTGCGCAGTTGCACCCGTTGTGCTCGGCGGCAACGCTGGACCTGGTGGCAAGTTTTCAGAAATCGGTGGCGGCCGATCTTGTGACCCGCAGCCTGGCCGCGGCGGAAGTGCGCGGCGTGCCCAGCGTGTTTGTTTCCGGCGGCGTTGCGGCAAACTCGGAATTGCGCAAACGCTTCGACGAGCAAGCGCGCCGTGCCGGCGTGGACGTGTTCTTCCCCAGCCGCGCACTTTCCACCGATAACGCGGCGATGATCGCCGCAGCGGCGTTTTCACACCTGCTCGCGGGAGAACTGGCGGACAACCAGCTCAACGCCGAAGCGAATTTTCCGCTGGCGTAGCGCCCTTGAAGTGCCGCCGGCTTAACTGATGCGAATCGCGATCGATACCGGCGGAACGTTTACGGACTGCGTATTCCTTCGCGCCGGGCGGTTGGAAATCCTGAAGTTGCCATCCACGCCGGCGAATCCGGCGCTGGCAATCAAACATGCCTTGGTGGAGATTTGCGGGCCCGGCAAGCAAGAATTGAATTCTCTGGACGTGACTTGCGGCACGACGGTGGGCACCAACGCGCTGCTCGAGCGCCGCGGCGGGCGGGTGGCGCTGGTCACCACGGCTGGTTTCGAAGACGTGATTGAAATCGGCCGCCAGGCGCGCCTGCGCCTCTACGATCTCTTCGTCACTCGGCCAGCGCCGCTGGTGCCGCGCGGGTGGCGCATCGGTGCGCGAGAGCGCGTGGCCGCGGACGGAAAGCCGCTTGTGCGCCTCGTGCCGCGGGAAGTCAACAATGTGGCGCGGCGCATCGCGCGCTTGCGGCCGGACTCGGTGGCGGTCTGCTTTTTGTTTTCGTATGCAAATCCCGCGCACGAGCGCGCGGTAGCGAGAGCGCTGCGGCGCGCGGGGTTCCTTACATCCGTGTCACACGAAATTCTCCCGGAGTTCCGCGAATTCGAGCGCACCGCGACCACCGTCATCAACGCCTACCTCGCGCCCGTGATGTCGCGTTACCTCTCAGAGATTGAAGAGTACGCCCGGCGCTCGGCGGGGCCCCGCGCGAAATCCCAGGTACGCATCATGCAGTCGAACGGAGGAATTGTTTCCGCGCGCGCGGCGTCGCGCGAACCGGTGCGGACGATCCTTTCCGGGCCGGCCGGAGGCATTCTCGGAGCGCAGTACGTCGCGCAACTCGCGGGCTTTGCACGCATCATCAGCTTCGACATGGGCGGCACGTCCACGGACGTGGCGCTGCTCGAAGGCGAGCTGCGAACGTCCAATGAATCCTTCGTGGCGGACCTGCCGGTGGCCGTGCCCATGCTGGATATTCACACCGTTGGCGCAGGCGGCGGCTCGCTGGCGCGTTTCGACCGCGCCGGGGCACTGCGCGTGGGACCGGAAAGCGCCGGCGCGGACCCCGGCCCCATCTGTTACGGTCGCGGCGTACAGCCCACGGTGACCGACGCGCACGTGATCCTCGGGCGCATTCCGCCGGGCGGCTTGCTGGGCGGCGCGTTTCAGCTTGACGATGTGCGCGCGCGACGGATGATGGATCGCGCGCGGGGAAAGATGCGCTCGGCGGAAGCATTCGCGCAGGGAATTGTGGATGTAGCCAACGCGACGATGGAGAAAGCCATCCGTGTGATCTCTGTGGAACGCGGTTACGACCCGCGGGATTACACGCTGGTGGCCTTCGGCGGTGCCGGAGCCTTGCACGCATGCGAACTGGCGGCGGCGTTGCAAATGCCGCGCGTGCTGGTGCCCAAGTTTCCCGGCGCGCTCTCCGCGCTGGGCATCCTCCGCGCCGACGTGGTGAAGGATGTTTCGCAAACCGTGCGCCTCGCCGTCGAGCAGGCAACGGCGGCGAAACGCGAATTGCGGCAGCGTTTCGCAGGCATCGAGCGCAGCGGTTTGCGAGAGATGCGGGCCGAAGGGTTTTCTAGGACGCAGGTGCGCATCGAGCGCTTGCTGGACATGCGCTACGTGGGGCAAGCCTATGAGCTCACGGTTTCAGCGGATGGGGATTTCGTAGGCACGTTTCATCGCGCGCATGAGCAGCGTTATGGCTATGCCGATCCGGGGCGCGCGGTGGAAGTCGTAAACGTGCGTGCCCGACTCATCGGCGCGACGCCCAAGCCGTCGCTGCCGAAATCCCGCGGGGCCGGAGCGAGTTCGTTGGCGGCGCTAGTGGAGCGCAGGTCTGTGCAGGTGGCGGGGCGCAGCGAGCGCACGGCTATCTACGACCGCGCAAAGCTGCGGGCAGGGAATCGCTTTGCGGGCCCGTCGGTGGTGGTGGAGTACAGCGCGACGACGTTTGTGCCGCCCGGGTGGCGCGCGCGCGTGGACGCGTACGAAAACATATTGTTGGAGCCGGTGCGAAAATGAGCTTCGATCCAACACGGCTGGAAATCTTCAAGAATCTGTTCCACTCCGTGGCCGAGGAAATGGGTGCGGCGCTGCGCCGCGTCGCCTTTTCGCCCAACATCAAAGAGCGGCGAGACTACTCCTGCGCGGTGTTCAACGCCGCCGGGGACGTGCTCGCGATGGGCGACCACATGCCTGTGCATCTTGGTTCGATGCCCATGTCGGTGCAGGCGGCCATGCGTGCGCTGCGGCTGGGAGCGGGCGACATCGCGGTGCTGAACGATCCGTACGAAGGCGGCACGCACCTGCCGGATCTGACCATGGTGATGCCCGTGCACGTTGGCGGCTCGCGGAAGGCGATGTTCTACGTGGCCAACCGCGCCCATCACGCGGACGTAGGCGGCGGGCAGGCGGGCTCCATGGGGCTGGCTCGCGAAGTGTTTCAGGAAGGACTGCGCATCCCTCCGGTAAAGATCTTTCGCAACGGGCGCGTAGTGGACGATGTGCTGGCGCTGATCCTGCGCAATGTGCGCACGCCGCGCGAGCGCGAAGGCGACCTGACCGCACAAATCGCCGCGTGCCGCATCGGCGAGCGCCGTTTGGCGGAGATGGTAGGGAAGTACGGCGGGTGCGAAGTGAAAGCCTACGAGCGGCACTTGCTGGAGTATTCGGCGCGCATGACGCGGGCCATGCTGAAGAAAATTCCCGACGGCACGTATCGCGGCGAGGATTTTCTGGATAGCGACGGCATCGAGCCACAGCGTCTGCGCATTGCGGTGACCATCCGCAAACGCGGCGCGCGCGCGGAAGTGGACTTCACGGGCTCGGCGCCGCAGTGCGTGGGCAGCATCAACGCGGTGGAAGCCATCACTTGGTCTGCCGTGTTCTATGTTTTTCGCTGTCTACTAGACGAGCAAGTGCCCGCCACGAGCGGGTTGATGCGGCCGATCCGCGTGGTGGCGCCGGAAGGCAGCATCGTCAACGCGCGCCCCCCGGCGGCCGTGGCCGGCGGCAACGTAGAAACGTCGCAGCGCATTGTGGATACGCTCTTCCGCGCCCTGGCGCGGGCTGTGCCGCGCAGGATTCCCGCGGCCAGCCAGGGCACTATGAACAATCTTACCTTTGGCGGCGCTGACCCGCGCCATGGCGGAGAACCGTTTGCTTATTACGAAACGATTGCCGGCGGCATGGGCGCCCGGCCAGGGCTGGACGGTTTGAGCGGCATCCACACCCACATGACCAATTCATTGAACTCGCCCGTCGAGGTGCTGGAGCATACCTACCCACTGCGCGTGCGGAGGTACAGCTTGCGGCGCGGCTCGGGCGGAAAAGGCCGCTGGCGCGGCGGTGACGGAATCGTGCGCGAGATCGAGTTGCTGACCGAAACTCAAGTGGGTCTGCTGTGCGACCGGCGAGAAACGGCGCCCTACGGCTTAGCCGGCGGCGCGCCCGGAGCAAAAGGTGTGAATCATTTGATTGTTAAAGGGAATGCGAAACGCGTGGCGGCAAAGTGCAGCTTTTATGCGCCGGCAGGTGCGGTAGTTCGGATTGCGACGCCGGGCGGCGGCGGATGGGGCAGAAAAACATAAGTCCCGGTTGACAGCCAATACACTGTCAATTCCGGGACCGGAAATCTTAGCGGCGCTTACTCGTATTTCTCGAGTGACACCGGCATCTGCAGCTTGGCCTTGGCCAGCGCGCGCACCAGAGAGTCTTCCATCTGCTGTTCGGAGGTATTCCGTGCAGTGGCCAACTCGCTGACGAGCAGGTGCTTGGCGCGTTCCAACATTTTCTTTTCGCGGAAGGACAGCGGCTTCGAGCCGGAGAGCGATACCAGGCTCTTCAGCACGGTGGCCACTTCCAGCAACGATCCGGTGCGCATGCGCTCGGAATTCTCCTTGAAGCGGTGCTTCCAGTCGTTGTGCGAGCAGCAGGAGCCCTTCTCGATGTAGGTCAGCACCTTAGCGGCATCCAGGGAACGAATGACGGGGCGCAGACCGACGGAGGTAACGTTGTTTTGCGGCACCATTACCTTGAGGCCGCCAGACATAATTTTCAGCAGGAAGTACTTCTCGGTTTTACCGTTCAAAATACCGTAACTGATTTGTTCGATTATCCCCACACCGTGGTTCGGATAGACGACCTTATCACCTATCTTGAAATCCATCGGCGAAGACCCCCAGTCTGTACATCCAATTGTAGGCACAAGGCTTACGTGCGTCAAGTGAATATGCAAAAACATTTCGGCAGGGACATCAAGGCAAACCTGCCAATTTCCTCGTCAGATTGAACAAACCTCCCGCAGATCTGGCGATGATGCGGAGCAATTCCATTTCGGGCACCGGGCTGAGGTAGAATCTCTGCATGCTGGTGCTGGCGGTGGATACGAGCTCAATCTCCGGAAGCCTGGCCGTGCTGCGCGACGACCAACTCCTGGGGGTGATTTGCACCACCGGGGAGGAGAACTACTCCTCGCGGATGTTCCGCCAACTGGAGATTCTGCTCAGCGAGCTGCGACTCGAACTCCCCGCATTCGATCTCTATGCCGTGGCCGCGGGGCCGGGGTCGTTTACCGGATTGCGCGTGGGTTTGGCCGCGGTGAAGGGCTGGGCCGAGGTGCACTCCAAGCCGATTGCCGCGGTCAGCGCGTTGGAGGCAGTGGCTATTCAATCGTCCGCGCCGGGGAGATGGGTGGCACCAGTGTTGGACGCGCGGCGCGGGCAGATTTTTGGCGCGCTCTACGAACGGGGCGCGCACTCGCTGCGGCGGTATCAGGACGAGCGGGTTGAAAAGCTGTCCGAATTCCTTGCATGGCTGGGTGTCGAATTTCGCGAGAACAACGAGGGCGGCCTGGCATTTATTTCTCCGGCGCCGTCCCTGCTGTACCTTGAATTGGAGAAGTCCGGATTCGCCAACAATCCAGTGGGACTGGCGTCTCCAGTGCTGGCGCCGCTGGTCGGGCAGCTTGGACTGGAGCGCGCGCGGCGGGGAGAAACGGTGGACGCACTGCACCTGGACGCGAATTACATCCGGCGCACAGACGCCGAGCTCAACCTCAAAATCCCCGCACACTGATGGACATACTCCGAAGATTGGCCGCGGCAGACCTGCAAGCAATCCTCACCATTCAGCAAGCGAGCCCGGAGGCTGCGCAGTGGCTAGGTGCGGAGTGGCAGGTGTTCTTTGCGCCCGGCGAGGTCTTAGAAAGCGCGAAGCTTTCTGTGGGACATTGTGTCTGGGTCGCGGAAATAGATAGTGCAACAATGGGATTTCTGGCCGCCTTGTTTTCCGGAGAGGAAATCGAGATTTTGAATCTTGCAGTGCTGCCCGCCGCGAGGAGAGCGAGAGTCGCCTCAAGTTTGCTGGAAGCGGCGATGGCAGCGGCGCGGAGTTCCGGAGGGAAGCGGGCATTCCTGGAAGTGAGAGCCTCCAACGCCGGAGCCATTGCGTTTTATGAGGGGCAGGGGTTTCTGCCGGCCGGCCGGCGAATCGCTTATTACGCGGCGCCCGTGGAAGATGCGCTGGTGTTTTCGCGTGGGCTCTTAAGAGACGACAAACAATCGCGAGACTTCGGCTTGATTCCACTCGCGGGCTTGTGTTAGGTTCGGCTTGAGGGGGAGGGGAAACGACTATCCTGGAGGCGAGCTGATGTCCAGTGCGACTCGTGAGCTTCGCGAGCAACTCCTTACCAATAATTCCGAACTGCAACGCTTGGCCCAAGAGCACTCCCAGTACGAACGTCAAGTCCAGCAACTCACCAAGGATCCCTACCTGAGCGTGGAGGACATCAACCGCCTCGCCGCGTTGAAAAAGATGAAGCTGCGTGTGAAGGACGAAATGGAGCAGCTCATCGCGCGGCACGCCAGCGGGCATTCCGCCCAATAATCGCGCAGCCAAACGGGCGCTTCCGTCGTAAACTCGTTGTGTCTTTCGATTCAGGAAGCAGTTTGTCCTCATGATCAAAGAAGGTTACCTGTTTTCCGCGCCGCTGCTGGTGGCGGGGCTCGTCCTGCTCGTTCTCAACCGCTTTGTGCTGGACAAGGCCGCCTGGCCAAACTGGCTGGCGGGAATCTGCATTTTCCTCGGCGTGTTCGTGCTCTATTTCTTCCGCGACCCGCAGCGGGTGATTCCGCAGGACCCTGCGGCGGTGGTTTCGCCGGCGGATGGCCGGGTGGTCGAAATCGTCGAGGAAGCATGGGAAGGCAAGCCCGGGCGGCGCATCAGCATTTTCCTGGCGGTGTGGGACGTGCACGTGCAGCGCGCTCCCGTGGCTGGCACGATCCGTCGCGTGGACTATCGTCCGGGAAAATTCTTCGCGGCGATGCGTGCGCGCGCCTCGGTGGAAAACGAGCAGAACGTATTCACTGTTTCCACTCCGCGCGGAGAAATCATGTTCAAGCAGATTGCCGGATGGATTGCCCGCCGCGTGGTGAGCTGGAAGTCTCCAGGGGATGCGGTGACTCGCGGCGAGCGCGTGGGCATGATACGATTCGGCTCGCGCGTGGACGTCTGGCTGCCCCTGGAGGCGGAAATCACGGTCCGCAAGGGCCAGCACGTAGCTGGTGGGTCGGATATCCTGGCGCGATGGCCATGAACGAAGAACAAGCACCGCTATTCCCACGGAAGCGAAACGGCCGGCTGAGGCGGGGCGTGCACCTGGTACCCGCTGCGCTGACCACGCTCAACCTCGGCTGCGGTTTCTATGCATGTATCGCCACCTTCATGGGCGGCACGCTCAATTTTGATAAAGCAGCCATCGCCATTGGCCTGGCCATCCTCTTCGACTCGCTGGATGGGCGCATTGCTCGCGCCACGGGCTCAATTTCAGAATTTGGCAAGCAATACGACTCGCTAGCGGACGTGATTAGCTTCGGCCTTGCGCCCGCGATTCTCGCCTGGGCATGGGGCGCGCGTTGGGTTTCCGGCGGACCGGAAATCCTGAAGAGTTTAGCTCCCTTGATTTGCTTTGCCTATCTGGCGTGCTGCGCGTGGCGACTGGCACGATTCAATATCCAGGGGATGGCGCCGGATTCACGATACTTTCTGGGGATGCCCGCTCCGGCGGCAGCGGGGATGGTAGCTGCCACGGTGCACGGCATCAAGTTTCCCTTGGAGCGCGCGGTGGACTCGTTTCTCTGGCTGGCGATGATGGGCGCGCTCGGCGCGCTAATGGCCAGCACCATCCGGTATTTCAGCGGCAAGGACCTGGGCTGGGCGCGACGCCAGCCGTCACTCGTGGTCGTAGCGCTGGCACTGCTTGGCTGGTCCATCGTTGAGTATTCCGAGCAGGTTTTGCTGACTGTCGCTGCTGTTTACACCACTTCAGGTCTCGCTCTGGCGCTGGTGCGGGCATTGCGCCATCGGCTGGCCGCGCAGCCCACCGCCCAGTGATGCACTCCATGCCCGCCCGCACCTTCCGTGTCGCCATCGCCGGCGCATCTTCCCTTCGCGGCAAAGACCTGAGCGCATTGATCGCGGAGCGCAGCTTTCCGGCGAACGATCTCCGGCTGATTGACGACGACGTGGCTGCCGGCACGCTGACGGAAGCGGGTGGCGAACCGGCGTTTATTCAGGCCATGGCGGAGGACAGCTTCGCAGGCGTTGACTTTGCTTTTTTCGCCGGCCGCCCTGAGTTCACCCTCCGCCATTGGGAGCAAGCCGCGCGCGCAGGCGCAACAGTCGTGGATTTGAGCGGGGCGTTCGTGGACCTCCGCGAATCGCAGCCGTGGATTCCGGCGCTCGACGGCATGGTGCCGCCTCCGAAAGAAATCAGCAGCGGCAAACTTTTCTTTTCGCCGCCCGCAGCGACTCTGGTGGCGTGCACTCTGGCAGCGGCGCTAGGTCCGCTCGACCCCGCTCGCCTTTCCATCGTTTTCTTGCAGCCGGTGTCCGAGCGCGGTGCAGCCGGCATCGAAGAATTGGAGTCGCAGTCGGTAAACCTGTTGCGGTTCCAGCCGATTTCGCAGTCCGTGTACGACGCGCAGGTTGCCTTCAACCTGCTGGGACGATTCGGTGCGGAGAGCCGCGAGCAGCTCGGCGGCGCGCGCGCGGCCATCAGCCGGGGCGTGGCGCGTTATCTGGCATCGCGCGGGCTGGGGACCGCGGCGATTCCAGCCGTGCAGTTAGTTCAGGCCCCGGTGTTTTATTCGTATGGGTTCACGGCGTACGCGGATGTGGCGACACAAGCGGACTCGGCGGTGTTGGAAAGGGCGCTGGCCGCGATCGGGGTCAAGGTGGAAACGGGCGGCACGTTTCCGAGCAACGTCAGCGTGGCCGGAGAAAGTCACATCCATGTGGCGCATGTGGAAGCGGACCCCGGTGTAGCGCACGGCTGGTGGTTGTGGGGCGCTGCGGACAATGTGCGCCTCGCCGCGGCCAGTGCCCTGCGCATTGCGGAGAAGCTCATTGCCTCCTGAAACCCAAGCCGAGCAACGTGGCCTTGCCGCGCAGCGCTGGCGCTTTCTCCACACGCGCGGAGCAGTCCGAGTGCTCTTTCTATTTTCTATTTTCTCCTTTCTATTTTCTGGCTTGACGTCCTGCGGCTATCACGTGGCCGGGCGGGGAAGTGAATTGCCGGCGGAGTGGAAGACCCTGGCGGTTCCCACGCTGGAAAATCACACCACGCGTTACCGCATCGAGCAGCGCATGACGGAAGCGTTGGTACGGGAGTTGCTGGCGCGGACAAAGTATCGCGTGGTGCCGGAAGAAACGGCGGCGGACGCCGTGTTGCGCGGGGAAGTGGTCCGTGTGGAATCGAACGCCGTGCTGTTCGACGCGGCCACGGGCCGCGCCACGGCCATGGTGGTGACGGTCCACTTGAAAGTGCGCCTCACCGACCGGGCGTCCGGCAAGGTGCATTTCCAAAACGACGATTTCGTCTTCCGCGAGCAGTACGAGGTGTCCACCGACGTGAGCAGCTTTTTCGAAGAGCAGCAGCCGGCGCTGGACCGCATGGCCCGCGACTTTGCTGCCCGCCTGGTCTCTGCGCTGCTGGAGAACTTCTAATGGCGGAAGTCAGCCTGGAACAATTTCAGAAGAAGCTGGAGAACGGCGCGGGGGTAACTGCCGTGCTGCTGCTGGGCAGCGATACGTTTCTGCGCGACACGCTCCGCGCCCTGCTGGTGGAGAAATTCGTCCCGGAGGCGGCGCGCGCCTGGGCTGTTTCGCGGCATTCCGCGAAAGAAGTTTCGGTGGACGATGTCCTGCAAAATGCCCAGTCGCTGCCCATGCTGGCGCCGCGCCAGGTGGTGTTTGTGGAAGAAGCGGAAGCCTGGGAGCGGTTGGGCGAAGATGCGCGGGAAGAGCTGGTCGAGTCGCTGGAGAAATACTTTAAGGACCCGGCGCCGTTCACCATCCTCGTGTTCGAAGCCACGCAGCTGGACCAGCGCATGAAATTCTCCAAGCTGCTGGGCGAACGGGCGCTGGTGGTCAAGCTCTCTCTGGGGGACGAGTCCGGCGCGCCGTTCGTGATGCAGATGGCGCGGGAGATGGGTGCGAAGCTGGACGCAGAGTGCGCGGACGAACTTCTGGACCTGGTGGGCAACGACCTGGCGCGGGCGCGCACCGAACTCGAAAAGCTGGCCACGTATGCCGGACAGAGGGCCATCACTGCCGAGGACCTCGATGCGCTGGTGATTTCCTCGAAACGATACGACGTCTGGCAGCTCGCCGATATTCTGGCGGTGCGCAAGCGCGACCGTGCGATGCTGTTTCTCGATAACCTACTGCGCAACGGCGAACAGCCTCCCGCACTGGTAGGGGCCATGGCATGGATGTACCGGACGCTGCTGCACGCGCAGGACATGCCGCCGGGGAGTTCGGCGTTTGACCTTATGCGGCAGGTGCGGATGCGGAAAGATGCTGCCGACCTGGCGCTGATGCAGTCGCGCAAGATTCCGCGCAAGCAACTGCTCGACGGGCTCGCGGCGCTGGGTGAGGCCGACAGCCGCCTGAAAAAAGGCAAGATTGACCAGCGGGCGGTGATGGAATTTCTCGTCGCTCGCCTGACGGCGTAGCGCCTTCTGCGTTCCACCGGAGCACTATTGAAAGACGCCTTTAGCTCCACTACCATGGTGCATCGCAACGAATGCAGTCAGTGTTTGTGAAAAGGAGAAACCTGGCATGCCGAAATTTCTGATCGAGCGCGAAATCCCCGGCGCAGGAAAACTGTCGCCGCAGGAGTTGCAGGGCATTTCGCAGAAGTCGTGTAGCGTGCTGAGCGGGATGGGACCGCAAATCCAGTGGCTGGAAAGCTACGTCACCGACGACAAGGTTTATTGCGTGTACATTGCTCCGAACGAAGCAGTAGTGCGCGAGCACGCGCGGCAAGGCGGCTTCCCGGCCAACCGCATCTCTGAAATCAGGTCTCTGATTGACCCGACGACGGCGGAAACGAAGTAAGACTCGGCGCGTCGAAAACGTTGAAGAAAACGGTTCGCTTCAGGCTTTTGCTGCGCCCACCGTGTTGCAGGCAAGGGTAAGGCGGGATTTGTAGCGGTTGGCGGTGTTCTCCTGCAAGACGCCCTTCTGGATGGCCCGATCAATCGCGGACAAGGTCGGGTTGAGCAGCTGTTTTGCGGCCGCGGTGTCGCCGGCGCCGATGGCCGCGCGCAGATCCTTCATCATCCCGCGCACGCGCGTGAGATTAGCGCGATTGACGATGGTTCGCTGTTCGGTCTGGCGAATGCGCTTGAGGACCGATTTCTTTCTTGGCTTAACCTTCTTTGCTGCTCCCTGCGCCATTCCGTGCTCCTCATGAGTGAGACGCGGCGGAGAACGCCGCGTCCTGTGAAGTTCTTGCAGATAATCCCAAAACAGCTAGACTAGCCGACGCTTTCATCTTTGTCAAACCGGCCGCCACCAGCCGGACCGGAGCATGCTGCGATGTCCACCGCCCCCGACAAGCGCGACGAGCTTCGGCTGCTTGTCAATTCCCGTCACCCCATCATTTCCGTGGAGACATCCGAGGAAAAGCGCATCGAGGATCTTCTCTGCGACGTCGCCGCTGAGCTGGACATTCCTTTCTTCACCTGGACCGTCACCCAGGGGCTGCTGCGCAAAGGCACCGACCAGGCCATGTACGAGACGGAGGACCCGGAAAAGATGCTCGGCAACATGGCGAAAATGCGCGGCGACGGAATTTACCTGCTCAAGGATTTCGCGCGCTACCTCGATCAGGACCGCCTGCTGCGTCGCCTCCGCGAGCTGGCCGCGAGCTTCCGTGAAGCGAAGCGCTCCATCGTGCTGTCCGCGCCGGTGCTCAAGCTGCCCGCGGAGCTGGACGACGATGCGGTGCCCTTCCGTATTGAATTGCCGGATGACGTGCTGCTCTTGAAAGTGGTACAGGCGACGATCGCGGAGTTTGGCATGCAGGCGCGCATCAAGGTGGAACTGGACCAGGCGGGCTTGAAGCAGGTGGCGCAAAATCTTTCCGGGCTGACCATGGATGAAGCCCGCCGTACGCTCGCTAAGTGCATCCTTGAGCGCAACAAAGTGGACGCGCGCACGGTGAGCGACGTTCTCGAAGCCAAACGTGGTGCGCTGCGCCAGGAGGGCACGCTCACTTATCTCAAGGCGGAAGCAAGTTTCGCCGATGTGGCCGGCCTGCACAACTTGAAGGAGTGGCTGCGCAAGCGCCGCGGCGCGCTCAGCGCGGAAGGGCAGAAATTCGGGCTCGAGCCGCCCAAAGGCGTACTGATTACCGGCGTGCAGGGTTGCGGAAAAAGTCTCTGCGCAAAAGCCGTCGCCGGTGAGTGGAGCCTGCAACTCGCGCGCTTCGACGCCGGCTCGCTCTACGACAAATTTATCGGCGAGTCGGAGAAGCGGTTGCGCAAGTCGCTGGAAATCGCCGAAAAACTCGCGCCGCTGGTGCTGTGGATTGACGAGATGGAAAAAGGCTTCGCGGCCTCCGGTTCGAGCGCGGATGTAGACGCGGGCCTCACCCAGCGCATCCTGGCGACCTTCCTCACGTGGCTGCAGGACCGCAAGCCCGGCGTGTTTCTGGTGGCCACGTCGAACAACATCAACGCGCTGCCGCCGGAACTGCTGCGCAAAGGTCGCTTCGACGAAATCTTTTTCGTGGACCTGCCCGACGCGGAGGCCCGAGCCGAGCTATTCAAAATCCACTTGAAGAAGCGGGGTCGCGACCCGGCGAGTTTTGACCTGGCAGCGGTGGCGTCGGCGAGCGAGGGATTTTCCGGCGCGGAAGTGGAGCAGGCCATCGTGAGCGCGCTGTACACCGCATTCTCGAAGCAGGCGCAGCTTTCCACGGAAATCCTGGTTGCCGAATGCCACGCCACGCGCCCGCTGTCGGTCACCCGCCGCGAAGAAGTCGAAAGGTTGCGGGGCTGGGCCCGCGAACGCGCCGTCCCCGCAAACTGATTTGCGATCTTCTCAGTGAATCGATGTGTCCCCTGCGCCTCTGTGGTGTGCCCTGCTCTTGATAAATTGGATTTGGAAGCTCCGGCGGGCGTCTCTTGACGCCGCTCCCACCATGCTATAATGACGTTTCAGAGATTATCCTTTTGCAGGAGGTTTAGATCTTCGGCCCGGTTTTGCGTACGCGATTGATGGGCCATCCAACTCGATGAAACGCACAGTGCAGTTAGCTGGTGGGATCGAACAACTCTTCGGCACCCTCGACGAAAACGTCAAGCTCCTGGAATCCTCGCTGCACGTCACCACTCACCTTTCCGAAGACAGAATTGAGATTGAAGGCGAAGCCGCACCGGTGGAGCGCGCGGTGCGCATCCTGAACGAGTACAACCAACTCGTGCGCGAGGGCCACGTCTTCAACAACGGCGAAGTGAAGTCGCTGCTGTACCTGGCCACGCAAGAGCCGGACCTCGCGCTGCGCCAGGTAGTGGCGCCGGCCATGCCGCGGCACTTCGGCAAGAAAAACATTGCGCCGAAAAGCCCCAACCAGCGGCGCTACATGGAGTGCATCGAGAAGTACGACATGGTCTTTGCCATCGGGCCCGGCGGCACCGGCAAAACCTATCTCGCGGTGGCCATGGCCGTTTCTGCGCTGTTGACCAAGCAGGTGCACCGCATCATTCTCGCGCGCCCAGCGGTGGAGGCGGGTGAACGCCTGGGATTTCTGCCCGGCACGCTGCAACAAAAAGTGGACCCCTACATGCGCCCGCTCTACGACGCGCTCTACGACATGCTGGACGCCGACAAGCTGGAGCGCTACCTGGAAAAGGGCATCATCGAAGTGGCGCCACTGGCCTTCATGCGCGGGCGCACGCTGAACGAGTCGTTCGTCATCCTCGATGAAGCGCAAAACACTACCAGCGAGCAGATGAAGATGTTTCTGACGCGTCTGGGTTTCGATTCCAAAGCGGTAATCACCGGGGACATCACGCAAATTGACTTGCCGGCGGGCCGCCGCTCGGGCTTGATCGAGGCCATTGACGTGGTCGGAAAGATCGAGGGCATCGCCATGGTCCATTTCGACGAGCACGACGTGGTGCGCCACAACCTGGTGCAGCGCATCATCCGCGCATACGAGACGTTTGAATCTTCTGCCCCGCAGCGGGCTTCCAACAAGGCGCCGCGCCAAAATGGAAGTAGTGAGCCTTCGAAGTAGCATTCCTGGACAGGAATGATTCTGAACCGACAAAAACGCGTGCGTGTGGCGCTGCCCCCGCTCGAGAAATTCGCGCGCCAAGTACGGCGCGAGCTGCGCCTCGACGGCCGCGAGGTGGCTATCTGCCTGGTGAGCGATGCGGAGATGGCGCGCCTGAACAAAACGTATCGCGGAAAGCAGGACCCGACGGATGTGCTTTCCTTTCCGGCCAGCGAAGAGGTCGCCTCAAGGCGGGCATCGTCGAAATCTCTCGGCGACATCGCGATTGCCCCGATGGTGGCCCGGCGCAATGCTAAGCGCTACGGGCGGACGCTTCCGGACGAGCTGCGCATTCTGATTTTGCATGGCGTCCTGCACCTGATGGGATACGATCACGAGCGCGATAGCGGCCAGATGGAGCGCCGCGAGCGATTGTTGCGGCGCCGTCTGGGTTTGGAATAGATCATGGAAATTGCTCTCTATTGGCTGGCGGTGCTGGCGCTGGACGCCGGTCTCGTGGTGTTTTCGTACCTCGACCGCATCTATCGCGAGTTGGGTCGCGTGAGCACCGGGCGCGTGCACGCCAATCTGGACATCTTTGAAGCGGAGATCGAGCCGCGAATACGCATGGACAGGCGCCGCGCAGGGATTACCTTCAGCTTGCTGTCCAATTTGTGGCTGGTGCTGGTGGCAGTGCTGACGGTGCGAGGCGTGAACATCCTCGTGCTGCGCGATTGGGAAGTCCTGCTCCAATTACTGGTTCTTCTCACACTGGAAGTTGTGCTGGGCGTGCACATCATCCCTTATATCCTGCTGGCGCGGAGCACCGGCCGCTGGCTCTTGCCGCTGTTGCTCACCGTGCGGTTGTTTGCGGGGCTGGTGTGGCCGCTGCGCGCCCTCGTGGAAGTAGGCGCGTCCGTGATCCACTTTGCGGAACAAGCGCCCGGCGCGGAGCAAGCGCAACAGGAAGGCATCGAGCAACTGGTGGAGGCGGCGCAGGAAGAAGGATTCCTCAAGCGCGATCAGGCGCACCTGATTGAACAGGTGGTGGAGTTCACCGATAAGCGCGTGCGCGACGTCATGACACCGCGGCCGGATGTCGTGGCCATCCCTGCATCGGCCAGCGTCGAGCAGTTGCGCCGGCTTCTGGTGGAGACAAAATTCTCGCGCATCCCCGTTTATGAGGGCTCCCTCGAGGAAGTCACTGGCGTGGTTTACGCGCGCGACATCCTCGGCATTCCGGACAGTGAAGCGGCGCGGCGCCGCGTGCGCGAGCTGGCGCGCCCGGCGATGTTCGTCCCAGAAACCAAAATGGGCTCGCAGCTTCTGAAAGATCTGCAACAGAAAAATCAGCAAATGGCCCTGGTGATAGACGAGTACGGCTCCCTCGCCGGTCTGGTGACAGTGGAAGACCTGGTCGAAGAGATTGTCGGTGAAATCGGGGAAGAGGATCGCGGGCCGCGCCGCGGCGGGCCGGATATCGTCCGCGAGGAAGATGGCGGGCTGCTGATTCGCGGCAGCGTGCCGCTGGAAAAAGTGTGCGAGCTATTTGCCGTCGAGCTTCCCACCGACCCCAGCATTGCCGGGGCGACCACGATTGCGGGGTTGCTGAATAGCGTCGCTGGACACGTCCCCAAAGCCGGTGAAGCCATTGACTACGACGGCTTGCGCTTCGATGTCGTGGAGGCCAATCAGCGCAAAGTCCTCCGCCTTCGTGCCCGCCGCCGCGCGGAATCGGTCGCCACGGCGACGAAGGCTTGATCCACCGCATTGTGAGTCACACATGACATTCAAAGCAGGATTTGCGGCGATTCTCGGGCGGCCCAACGCGGGCAAGTCCACGCTCGTGAACCGCCTGGTGGGGCAGAAGGTCGCGATCGTTTCGCCGAAGCCGCAGACCACGCGCAATCGCATTCAGGGAATTGTAAATCGCGAAGGCGCGCAGATTGTTCTCATCGACACGCCAGGAATCCACAAACCGGAAAACGAGTTGGGGCGGCAGATGATGGAGGAGGTGCGCCAGGCGCTGCAGGCGCTCGACGTCCTGCTGCTGATCGTGGACGCCAAAGCGGACTTCGGCGGCGGCGACCGCTTCGCGCTGGAGATGGTCAAGAACGCGAAGGCGCCTGCCATCTTGCTACTCAACAAGGTGGACGCCATCGCCAAGGAGCGCCTGCTGCCGCTCATCGAGCACTACAGCAAGGAGCATGAGTTTACGGAAATCATTCCGATTTCAGCGCTCACCGGCGATGGTCTGGAAATTGTGTTGAACGAAATTATCAAGCGGCTGCCGGAGAATCCCGCGTACTTTCCGCCGGAGCAATACACCGACCAGCCGGAACGCTTTCTGGCGGCGGAAATCGTGCGCGAGAAAGCGATTGTGGCCAGCCGCCAGGAAGTGCCGTACGCGATTGCCGTGCTGGTGGACAGCTTCGAAGAAGGCGCAAAACTCATCCGCATCCGTGCCACGATTTACGTCGAGCGCGACGGCCAGAAGGGCATCCTCATCGGCAAGGGTGGCGCGATGCTGAAAAAGATCGGAACGGAGGCCCGGCTGGAGCTGGAAGAATTGCTGGGCACAAAGATTTTTCTAGGACTTCATGTGAAAGTGTTGGAAGACTGGCGTGACCGCCCGGCGCTGGTGCGTCAGCTCGATTGGCACCGGCAACTCGAGCAAATAAGTGCCTCCCAGGAAACTGACTCTGCAGACGGCAAATCCTGAACAGGCTGTCGCGATTGTTCTTGACCCTACACCCTTTCTTCTGTTTCCGCGGAAATCCCCAGTGCCTTCATTTTCCTGTAAAGGTGGCTGCGCTCGAGGCCAACGGCAGCCGCCGTCTTCGTCATGTTCCACTGGTTCTCCTCGAGCTTGCGCAGGATGAACTCGCGCTCGTAGGCCTCGCGCGCCTCGTGCAGCGTAGCGTAGGGCTGCTGCGGGCTGGCGGAGGCGCCGCGGAACAGAGTGGGCGGAAGATGCTGCGGCTCGATACGTAGGCCGGGCGCCATGATCACCAGCCGCTCGATCAGGTTTTTCAGCTCGCGGACGTTGCCCGGCCAGGAGTAGCGCAGCATCACGTCCAGCGCCTGCGGCGACAGCTCTTTGAGCTTGCGGCCGTACGCGTCGCTGTACTCGCGCAGGAAATGGCGCGCGATGATGGGAATGTCCTCCATGCGCTCGCGGAGCGAGGGCACGTAGAAGGGAATCACGTTCAGGCGATAGAAGAGATCCTCGCGGAAGGCGCCGCGGGCGATTTCCTCGTCGAGTTTCTTATTGGTGGCGGCGAGCACGCGCACGTCCACAGTCACCGGATGGTTCGATCCGACCGGTTCGAAGCGCTGCTCCTCGAGCACGCGCAGCACTTTGGATTGTGTCTTGAGGCTCATGTCGCCAACTTCGTCGAGGAACAGCGTGCCGCCGTCGGCCTTCTGGAATTTCCCCACCTTGTCTTCGCTGGCGCCGGTGAAGCTGCCCTTCAGGTGGCCAAAAAGCTCCGATTCGATGAGTTCCTCGGGAATGGCCGCGCAGTTCACTTCCACAAAAGGCATTCCGGCGCGGGTGCTCTGCGCGTGCAGTGCGCGGGCCACGAGTTCCTTACCGGTGCCGCTTTCGCCATAAATCAGGACGCGGCCGTTGGTGGGCGCGGTCAGTGCGATCTGTTGCCGCAGGGCTTTCATGGGGATGCTGTCGCCGATGATCTGGTGTTTCTGTTCGAGCTCCGCGCGCAGGCGGCGGTTCTCTTCTTCCAGACGGAGGTGTTCGAGCGCGTTTTTGACGACAAGAATGGTTTTCTGAAGAGAGAGCGGCTTCTCGACGAAGTCAAATGCGCCCAGCTTGGTGGCGCGCACGGCGGTTTCAATATTGCCGTGGCCGGAAATCATGACCACCATGGGCGCATTGCCGCGCTCGTGGAGTTTTTCGAGCACTTGCAGGCCGTCGATCTGCGGCAGCCAGACATCGAGCAGCACCACGTCGTAGGCATCCTTCTCCAGAGTGTCGAGGCAGGCCTCACCCGATTCCACGGCCTCTGCGCGGTATCCTTCGTCGCGCAGAATGGAGGTGAGCGACTGGCGGATGCCGGCTTCGTCGTCAACGATCAGGATCGAGTAAGGCATTATTTTATCTACGGCCTCGCGCCGCGTGAATTTCGCCGCTACACTTGCGCGGCTTGTACTTCCACCGCCGGCAGACGAACAATAAACCGTGCGCCCACAGGCACGTTGTCTTCCACGCGCAGCGTGCCGTGATGCTCCGCGACGATGCGGCTGGCAATCGCCAGCCCCAGGCCGGTGCCGCGTTCCTTCGTCGAAAAGTGCGGCAGGAAGAGACGGTCCTTATCTTCGGGCGAGATGCCGTGGCCGCTGTCGGCGACAACGATTTCAAACGATTCGCCGTCGTCGCTAAGGCGCGTCGAAAGTGCCAGCTCCTTCACCGTCGAACCTTCCAGTGTTTCCGCCGCATTGTCGATCAGATTCACCAGCACGCAGCGCAGCAGCTCGGGGTCGGCCTTGGCGGGCGGCAGGCCGGGCGCCAGCGCGGTGCGCAGAGTAACACCCTCGAGGCGTCCGCCGAAAACATCGAGCGCGCTCAGGACAATCGTGTTCAGATCCGCAGAAACTAACTTGACAGTAGGGAAGCGCGCGAACTGGGAAAATTCGTCCACTAGCGTTTTCAGCGCGGTTACTTCGCTCTGAATGAGGGCGGCGCATTCCGCGGTGAGTTGCTCGAGCTCGTTCGGCGCCCTGGCGGCGGACGGCGATCCTTTTTGCTTTTCGATGTAGCGCGAGAGGCGCTGCGCGGAAAGCTGAATGGGCGTGAGCGGATTCTTGATTTCGTGCGCGATGCGCTGCGCCACTTCCTGCCATGCAGCAGCCTTCTGCGCGTGAAGCAAATCAGTGAGGTCGTCGATCACCACGACGAAACCAGGATTCGCGCGGCGCGGGCCAAGCGAACTGACGGTGACCGCAGCGTGCAGCACGCGGTTGGGCAGAGTGATGGCCAACTCTTTGGAGGCGGTGCCCATGCGCAGAGATTTGCGCATCAGCTGTTGCAGTCCGCGCGCCGCTTCCTCGCCGGCGAGTGCGTCGAGTGTGTGCGCGTCCCGCGCGGCCTCACCAAAGATTTTCGCCACCGATGGATTTGCGCGGCGGATGGCGCCGTTCTCGTCGAGCGAAAGAACGGCTGTGGGAATGTTTTCGAGAATGGCTTCCATCAGCTTGCGCCGCCGCTCCATCTCGCTGACCGCGTCCTGAAGATTGCGAGTGAACTCGTTAATCTGGCGGCCGCTGTCGGCGAGTTGCGCGCTCATCTGGTTGAAGGAGCTGACCAGGGTTCCGAGTTCATCGCGCGCGGGAAACTCGACGCGGTAATCAAAATTGCCGCGGGAGATTTCGCGCGTGGCCTCGGCAAGGGCCTGAATCGGGCCCACAACTTGCTTGGAGAGGAACAAGGCAAACCACATTGCAGAGAAGAGAAGCAGAACGGTGAAGAGCGCAAGGGTCAGCAGGAGCTGATTCTTGTATGCACGAAGAGTTTGCTTGCTCTCGTTGTACGTTGCCGATTGTGTCTCGATTTCGCTGTAGCGTTTCCCGAATGTTCGTGGGAGAAGGCGGGCTACAATGAGGTCTCCCGTGCCGTTGGCGAGAGCCTCGCGTGCGCCGAGCATGAATTCGTTTCTGGTTTGCCAGAGTTCTGCTCCGCTCGGCAGCGTGCGTACTAGCCGAGGTGGGTCAATTCGCAGGTCAAGAACTGCAGTCTCGCCGCGGGAAATTACCTGAGGTCCGTTTCCCACCCCGGCTTCAAGATCGCCATTTGCGCTGACCGTCCACGCTCCATCGGCCCCAGATTTCATCGCTGCTTGAATCGCAATGCTGCCGTCGACAACGGGTGGCCGCACATTCTGCAACTTCTCGGCGCCCAAGGCTGCCTGGGAGATCCCCTTCAATCGAGCGTATTCCAGCCGCCCCAATTCGTTTAGGAGGTTTTGGCTTTCCTCAGTGGCAATTTCCAGCGGGCGAGGGAACCATCGGCTGAGTGTACGGTTCAAGAGCGCGTAGCTGATGAAAAACATAAACACGACAGGGAGCAGCGCGATGGCCATGGCGCCGGCGACCATCTTGGTTTTGAAGCGGCCGCCGATTTTTTCTGCGCGCCGCTCGGCCCACGTACGGAGCAGGGTGCGCGCGAAAATCAGTCCGAAGACGAGCAGTGCCGCCACCATAAACGTAGACACGGCATAGAGGATTAGGAATTCCGGCCAGCGGTCGGGCTCAAATGGAATGTGCAGGGAACCGAGTGTGAAAACGGCGGCGAGCAGCAGAGCCAGCAGCAGCCCGCCGAACACGAGGCCGAACTTGCCCGTCTTCTTTCGCGGTGCTCTTCCGAGATTGGGCGAAGGCGTACTCACCGGCGGGGCTCCAGCCGTGCGAGCATTTCCGCGGTGAGGAATTTCTGCAAGGGGCATGCATGGCAAAGTGGATTCTTCGTGCGGCACCAGTGCTTGCCGGTCATTACGATGAGGCCGTGGAACTCGTTGTAAAGCTGCACGTCGCGGGGAAGGTTATTCTCGAACAGCGCGCGGAGTTCCTCGTAGCCGGCTTTTTCGGCGGCGAGGCCATGCCGCGAAAGGATGCGCTTGGTGTAGGCGTCCACGACGAAGACAGGATGCCGTGCTGCATAGAGCAGAATGGAGTCCGCGGTCTCCGGGCCAATGCCGTGGACCGCAAGGAGCTTTTCACGCAGCCCTGCCGTGGGCGCGCGAAACATTCTTGCGAGGGAGCCTGCGTAATCGCGACGCAGAAATCTTACAAACGCCTTGAGTTTTTTCGCTTTTTGGCGGAAGTAGCCGGAGGAACGAATCAGGCGCGCGAGTCTTGCCTGCGGCACGCGCTCGAGTGCAGCGGGCGTGAGCAGGCGTTCACGGCGCAAGTTGTTCATGGCCTTCTCGACGTTGGTCCACGCGGTGTTCTGCGTCAGGACAGCGCCAACAATTACTTCGAACGGTGTGCGTGCCGGCCACCAGTTCTGCGGGCCCAGCGCGCGGAAAAGTGCGTTGTAGTAATCTTGCAAGCCGGGCCGAACAGCACCGCCGCCGGGCGCATCCGGGAGTATGGTTTTCGCCGCGATAGATGGCATGGCAAACGCCATTTGGGCAAGATAGCGGCGGGTTGCGGGCAAGTCAAGGCGCGGGTGTGGCACACGCCCTGCATCGCTCTATTGACAGGGCATTGCCGGTTTCAATACGATTGCGCGTAAGTCCCATGAGAAGGAGCGCTTCCCATACCGTTCTCGTGCTAAAGTACCGCCTCCAGAGACCTGTGCGTCTCCGAGGAGCCAGCTAATGGCAGCCCGATTGGGCGAGATTCTCATTAAAGAGAACCTGATTACCCAGGACCAGCTGAAGCAAGCCCTGGAATATCAGAAGCAACATAATGGTCGTCTGGGCACCTGCCTGGTGAAAATGGGCCTGGTGACCGACGACGAAGTGACTGCCGTGCTCTCACGGCAGTACGGCGTTCCCTCCATTAACTTGAAATATTACGAAGTGGATCCCGCGGTCACCAAGCTGATCCCGCAGGAAACGGCTGTCCGCTATCAGATCGTGCCGCTGTCGCGGGTAGGCTCCACGCTGACCATCGCGATGACCGATCCCACCAATGTCTTCGCCATGGACGATATCAAGTTCATGACCGGCTTCACCGTGGAGCCGGTGGTGGCGTCGGAAACAGCCATTACCGAGGCCATCGGAAAATTCTACGGCGAAGCGCAAACCGTCCAGGAACTCGACAAGGTGATGAAGGACCTGGCCGGGGGCGAAGACGCCGACCTCGAGCTGACCGCCGAAGAAGCGGAGATGGACCTCCACTCGCTGGAAAAAGCGGCGGAGGAAGCGCCCATCATCAAGCTGGTGAACCTGATCCTCACAGACTCCTTGAAGCGCGGGGCGAGCGACATTCACATCGAACCGTACGAGAAAGAGTATCGCGTGCGCTTCCGCATTGACGGCATGTTGCAGACGGTGATGAGCCCGCCCATGAAGCTGAAGGATGCTATCACCAGCCGCCTGAAGATCATGTCCAAGCTGGACATCAGCGAAAAGCGGCTGCCGCAAGACGGCCGCATCATGATCAAGTTCACCAAGGATGGAAAGAAGAAGGAGCTGGACTTCCGCGTCTCCACCGTGCCTACGCTGTACGGCGAAAAGATCGTCATGCGGCTGCTGGACAAGGAAAACCTGCGGCTGGACATGACCAAGCTCGGCTTCGAGCAGGAGTCGCTGGATAAGTTTGAGAAAGCCATTCTGAAGCCCTACGGCATGGTGCTGGTCACGGGGCCGACGGGCTCCGGCAAGACGAACACGCTCTATTCCTCGGTGGCGCGGCTGAACCAGCCCGATACGAACATCATGACGGCGGAAGACCCGGTCGAGTTCACGTTGGCCGGCATCAACCAGGTGCAGATGAAGGAGCAGATCGGACTGAATTTCGCGTCCGCCCTGCGCGCGTTCTTGCGGCAAGACCCCAATATTATTCTGGTGGGCGAGATTCGCGACTTCGAGACGGCGGAAATTGCGGTAAAAGCGGCGCTCACGGGCCACCTTGTGCTCTCCACGCTGCACACCAACGACGCGCCTTCCACGGTGAGCCGGCTGATGAACATGGGTATCGAGCCGTTCCTGGTGGCCACTTCGGTTCACCTGATTTGCGCCCAGCGGCTGATTCGACGCGTCTGCGCAGGCTGCAAGGAGCAGGCGGACGTCCCGGAGCAGGCGCTAATCGACATCGGCTATACCCCGCAGGAAGCAAAAACCGTGAAAGTGATGCATGGCAAAGGCTGCGCCACGTGCAACAACAGCGGATACAAAGGGCGCGTGGGATTGTATGAAGTCATGGAAATCACCGATGAGCTGCGCGAGTTGATCCTGGTGGGCGCGTCGGCGCTGGAGTTGAAAAAGAAGGCCATCGAGCTGGGCATGATCTCGCTGCGGCGCAGCGGGCTGATTAAGATTGCAGCGGGTGTGGCATCGATCGAAGAAGTGGTGCGCGAGACGGTGCTCTAGAGGGAGGGGAAATGGCCGGCATTACGCTCAGCGAACTCCTGAAAAAAATGGTTGAAATGAACGGGAGCGACCTGCACATCACCACCAACAGCCCCCCACGCATCCGCATTCACGGCCATCTGCGGCCCCTGGACATGCCCCCGCTGACGGCGGCGGACACCAAGTCGCTGGCCTACAGCGTGCTCACCGACGCGCAGAAACACCGCTTCGAGGAAAACCTCGAGCTGGACTTTTCGTTCGGGCTAAAAAACCTGGCCAGGTTCCGCGGCAACATCTTCAACCAGCGCGGCGCGACGGCGGCCGTGTTCCGGACGATTCCGTGGGAAATCAGGGGATTCGAGCAATTGGGTTTGGCGCCGGTGGTGAAGGAGTTGTGCAACAAGCCGCGCGGGCTGGTGCTGGTGACCGGCCCCACCGGTTCGGGGAAGTCCACCACGCTCGCGGCCATGCTGGACAAAATCAACAGCGAGCGCGAAGAGCACATGATCACCATCGAGGACCCCATTGAGTTCTTGCACAACCACAAGAAGTGCCTGGTGAACCAGCGCGAAGTCCATTCGGACACGCATTCGTTTACCAACTCGCTGCGCGCCGCATTGCGCGAAGACCCCGACGTGGTGCTCATCGGCGAAATGCGCGACCTGGAGACGATTGAGTCGGCTTTGCGCATTGCCGAAACGGGCCACTTGACCTTTGCCACTCTACACACCAACTCCGCGGTTTCCACGATTAACCGCATTGTGGACGTTTTCCCGGCGCACCAGCAGCCGCAAATCCGCGCGCAGCTTTCCATGGTGTTGGAAGGAATCCTTTGTCAGTCGCTGGTGCCGCGGGTGGACGGGCGCGGGCGGGCCATGATCATGGAAATCCTGGTGCCCAACTCGGCGATCCGCAACCTGATCCGCGAGGACAAAATCCACCAAATCTATTCGGCAATGCAGAGCGGCGCGTCGCAGAGCGGAATGCAGACCTTTAACCAGGCCCTGGCTACTGCCTATTACAGCAAGTTGATTACTTTGGAAAACGCCCTGTTGCGTTCCTCGAATCCGGACGAGTTACAGGATATGATTAACCGTGGTGTGGCTGCGCCGACGCAGACTCGCGGGAATGCGCCCGCTCGCCGTTGAGGCGTGCCCACACGGCAGTAAGCGGATGAGGAGGGAGTAAAACATGGCCGTCTTCGCCTATCAGGGAACCAATCGCGCCGGGACTGTGGTGAAGGGTGAGCAAATGGCCACCACCAAGGCCGAAGCCACCAATATCCTCCGCCGGCAGCAGATTAACGTCACCAAGATTTCTGAAAAAGGCAAAGAGTTCACCATGCCCACGTTCGGCGGGAGCGTGTCGGCAAAAGAACTCGCCATTTTCACGCGCCAGTTTTCGGTCATGATTGACGCCGGCTTGCCGCTGGTGCAGTGCCTGGAACTAATCGCCAACCAGCAGGACAACAAGCATTTTCAAAAGATCCTGCACAGCGTGCGGTCGTCCGTGGAAGGCGGTGCCACGCTTTCGATGGCCATGCGGCCGCACGCCAAGGTCTTCGACACGCTGTATGTGAACATGATCGAGGCCGGCGAGACCGGCGGTATTCTCGACACCATTCTCCAGCGCCTGTCCGCTTACATTGAGAAAAACGTCAAGTTAAAGGCGGCGGTGAAATCGGCGCTGATCTATCCGGTATCGGTCATATCGATTGCCGTCCTCGTGGTGGTGGGGTTGCTGTGGAAGGTGGTGCCGATTTTCGGCAAGCTGTTCGAGGGCCTCGGCGTAGCTCTCCCCACGCCGACAAAGATCGTCATCAACTTAAGCAATTTCATCGGCAGTATTTACGGCTTGATGATCGTAGTCATTTTTGTGGGCATCGGCTTCGCGCTGAAGGTGTGGTACGGAACGCCGGTCGGGAGACGGGCGATTGACGCCGCGATGCTGAAAATTCCAATCATCGGCATGATCCTGCGCAAAATCGCCGTGGCGCGGTTCACGCGCACGCTGGGAACGCTGATTTCCAGCGGCGTGCCGATTCTGGAAGGACTGGACATCACCGCGCGAACCTCCGGCAACGCCGTGGTAGAAGAAGCGCTGATGAAGGTGCGCGCTGCGGTAGAAGGCGGGCGCAACCTGATGGATCCGCTGAAGGAAACGGAGATTTTCCCCAGCATGGTGACGCAGATGGTGGGCGTCGGCGAGCAGACCGGCGCGATGGACGCCATGCTGTCCAAGGTGGCCGACTTCTACGAAGACGAAGTGGACGCGGCCATTAAAAACATGCTGACGCTGATGGAGCCGATGATGATCGCGTTCCTCGGCGTGGCGGTCGGTGGCATCGTTATTTCGCTGTACCTGCCGCTGTTCGAGCTTATCGGCAAACTGGCCGGCTAGGGTTTGAGAAGCAACCATGAGTGTGGTCAGGGGCGGCCCCGCAAAAATAGGCCGCCCCTGATTTTTTGTGACGTTGACTTGTTCACACCGGCGGTGTAACGCTTTCTCCCACTTGTCACTGCACACGTGCTCCCTGTTCCCTTTCTTGTGCTAGGCTTTGCGCATGGAGCGCACGCCTAACGTGCAGGAGTGGCTCGGCTGGCTGGTCCGGGTTCGGTTCCTGCTGATTACTTTTCTGATGGCGCTGGTGCTGGTGCTGCGGGACTTCAACCTGCTCCTGGCGCCGTGGCGGTACCTGCTTCCGCTGATTGTCCTGTGGTACGTCCTGGCGGTTTTCTACGCGATCTTGCTGCGGTGGTATCCCGTCGCGCGCTGGCATGCGCCCTTGGTGTTGACGTGCGACCTGGTGACGATTACAGGACTGGTGTTTGTCACCGGCGGGCACGAGAGTTACTTCATTTCACTCTACCTGCTAGCGATCATCGTGGCCAGCGTGCTGTTCACCGGCCGCTACACCTACGTGGTGGCCGGGCTGAGCTTCGTCCTGCTGGGGTCGCTCGTAGAGTTGTCGTATTACGAGAGCATTCCAACCACGGCGCGCCTCATGCCCGACGAGCCCACGTTGCGTCTGTGGATTCTTTCCAACCTCATGGCGTTTCTTGGCGTGGCGTACCTTTCCAACCTGCTGGCACAGTCTTTGCGGCGAAAAGGCGCCGAGCTGGAGGAAAAACGCGAAGAGCTGGAAGACCTGCAAGCATTCAACGAGGACATCATCCATTCCATGCGCGGCGGGTTGGTGACCACCGATATCGAGGGTAGCATTCTGCTCTTGAACAGAGCGGGAGAAGAAATCACCGGCTTCCGCTTCGCGAACTTGCGTGGACGGCTGTTACAGGAGGTGTTTCCGGACTTCTGGCAGGGGGAGAAACAAATCGCGGAAGAAGGGTTTGCTCCGCGGCATGAAATTGAGTTTCGCACGCCGAGCGGGCAAGAGAAGTACCTGGGCGTGTCGGTTTCTCCGCTCCGCTCGGGGCAGAAGCGAAATCTCGGATATGTTTTTAATTTTCAGGACCTCACGGAGTTGCGGCGGCTGGAGCACGAGGTTGCCATCAAGGACCGCATGGCTGCGCTGGGCCGGTTGGCGGCGGCGATCGCACACGAGATCCGGCAGCCGCTGACGGCGGTGGCCGGAGCGGTGAAGGAATTGGGCCGTCTGGCGCCGCTCGAGGAGGACGAGCGGCGATTGGTGGGCATCGTAAGCCGCGAGTCGGAGCGGCTGAACCAGATTGTCAGTGACTTCCTGAATTTTTCCCGGGAGAAGCGGTTTGAGTTTATCGAAGAGGACTTGGTGGTTCTGCTGGAGGACACGCTGACCCTATTAGAGCGGCATCCCAGCTTCGATGGAAAGTTCCGCATTGAAAGACGCTTTGCGGTGCGGCAAGCTCTGGCGCGCGTGGACCGCGACCGCATCAAGCAGGTCTTCTGGAACCTTTGCGACAACGCTCTGCGCGCCATGCCCGGAGGGGGAACGCTTACGGTGTGCTTGGACACGGAGCCATCCATGGTGCGCATTCGTTTTCGAGATACCGGCCATGGGTTCGACACGGCCACGGCCACCAAGTTGTTCGAGCCGTTTCAATCCAATTTCCCTGGGGGCACGGGGCTGGGGCTGGCCATCGTCTATCAGATTGTGCAGGCGCACCAGGGCCGGCTCAGCGCCGAGGGAGAGATCAACCACGGCGCGGAATTCACCGTCGAATTGCCGCGGGCCAGCTAGCCGGGTTGCCGTCTCCGCCGCTTCGCGCCTCTCTCCTGCTGGACGGATTCCCTCTGTTTTGTCATGCTGCAAAGGTCATGGCACATCTGCTGGTAGTTGACGATCAAAAATCTATTTGTGAGCTGCTGGAAATCACCTTCCGCAAGGAAGGACATCGCGTGGAAACGGCGACCTCGGCTGCGGCGGCCATGCGGCGGCTCCAGGCGCAGATCTACGACATTGTAATTTCCGACCTGCGACTGGCGGAATCCAGCGGGTTGGATCTGCTGAAATACACCAAAGAAGTCTCGCCTTCCTGTTTTTTCATCCTGATTACGGCCGTCGGGGACTACGAGGACGCCATTACTGCATTGAACTACGGCGCCGACCGCTATGTGCGCAAAGGAGACAAGCTCACCGAAGAGCTGCGGCAAGTGGTCCGGCAAGTGGCCGAAAGCCTGAAGCTGAAAAAAGAAGCGGGCTACCTGCGGAGGGAACTGCGGCGACTGACGGGCCAAGACAACATCATCGGGCAGAGCCTGAGAATGCGCGTTGTCTTTGACCTGATCCATACGGTAGCACCTCAGCCCAGCCGCGTGCTGATCACCGGCGAGAGCGGCACAGGCAAGGAGCTTGTTGCTCGGGCCATTCATGAGAACAGCGCGCGGTCACAGATGCCATTCATCACCATCAACTGCGGTGCATTTCCGGAGACGCTTTTGGAAAGCGAGCTGTTCGGTTACGTCAAGGGCGCGTTCACCGGTGCAAATGAAAACCGGCAGGGGCTGTTCCAGGCGGCGCACGGCGGCACCTTGTTCCTGGACGAAATTGGAAACATGAGCCTGACCATGCAGGTGAAGCTTTACCGCGTCTTGCAGGAGCACAAGGTCCGGCCGGTGGGCAGTACGGAGGAAAGTGAAGTGGACGTGCGCGTCATCGCCGCAACGAACAAAGTCCTGGAAACGGAAATCGCCGAGGGACGCTTCCGCGAAGACCTCTTTTACCGGCTCAGCGTGATCCCGATTCATCTTCCGGCGCTGCGCGATCGGCGCGAGGACATTCCGCTGTTGGTGCGATTGTTTCTGGATCGGTTCCGCAAGACGATGCAGAAGCCCTTGGAAGGGATTGATCCGGAGGCTCTGAGGCTGCTTGAGTCGTATGACTGGCCCGGCAACGTCCGTGAACTTGAAAATACTATTGAGCGCGCCGTCGCCTTGGAAGCAGGCCGCATTATTTCCACGAGCGCTCTTCCTGAAAGAATTTGCCACTTTGTTCGGCTTCCGATTGGAGCCGGTCCGAACATTCCGGACGATGGAATCAACCTCGAGAAGCACATCCAGGAAGTTGCGCGCTCCTACCTACTGGCTGCACTCGACAAAGTTGGGGGGGTGCGTACAAAGGCGGCAGCCCTTTTGAAAATGAGCTACCGGTCTTTCAAGCACTACGCCAAGAAATATGGGGTCTGAGCAAGGACCAAACGGCCAATTTTTGGCTACAGAGGCGGCCACATTTTGTCTTTGCGCTTAAAAACTCGACGAATAGACGTGCAAACTGCAGGGCCAGAACTCTTCTAGTTGTTCTGTAATCAATTCAAAGTGAAGGTGATAGGGTGATTTCAGGGAGTTTCTTGAAGTCGCCGGATGAGTGGAAGCCGGCTTGCTTTGTTTAAGCGAGATGGCCCCCGAGGCCTGATTGATTTCAAAGGAGACAGCATGCAGAGAAAGAACAAAGGTTTCTCGCTTATCGAACTGCTGATCGTGGTAGCGATCATTCTGATCATCGCCGCGATCGCAATTCCCAACCTGCTTCGTTCCCGCATTGCCGCCAATGAAGCTTCGGCGGTCGGCTCGCTGCGTACGTTGAACACCGCTTCAGTTACCTATTCAACGTCCTGCGGCGGGTTTGCGCCCACCCTGCTTGCGCTCGGCCCGCCTTTGGCCGCTTGCGCGACAGCGGACTTGATTGACTCCGTGTTGGCCGCCGGTACCAAGAGCGGCTACATCTTCACATACGCTGCTGGCGCCGCTGTTGCTGGCGTCATCCCCACTTACACGATCAACGCCGATCCGGTCACTCCGGGCACAACTGGGCAGCGCCATTTCTTCACCGACCAGTCCGGTGTGGTTCGTGCCAACCCCGCGGCCGCGGCCACGGTAGCCAGCGTACCGATCTAATTCTGCTTCTCGCATTTCGGGGGAGGAAGCGCGAGCTTCTTCCCCCCGTTTTATTTGTGCGCTTGTTTCTTGCAAGAATGAGTGAAGTAGCTGCCGAAATAGGAAGATGGATCTGGAGCAACACATTCAGGAAATGGAACGGAAGTATTTGCAGGACGCGCTGGTCTTAGCAGGCGGCGTGCGGACAAAAGCTGCGGCCCTTTTGAAAATGAGCTACCGGTCTTTCAAGCACTTCGCCAAGAAGTATGGGGTTTGAGCACTAGCCGCAAGGCCAATTTGTGGCTATGGCGGCGGACACATTTTGTCTTTACGCTTAAAAAGTCGACGAATAGACGCGAAGACCGCAATCCCAGGACTCTCCAGATTGTCCTGTAACCAATTCAAAGTGAAGGTGATAGGGTGATTTCAGGGAGTTTCTTGAAGTCGCCGGATGAGTGGAAGCCTGCTTGCTTTGAATAAGCGAGATGGCCCCCGAGGTCTGATTGATTTCAAAGGAGACAGCATGCAGAGAAAGAACAAAGGTTTCTCGCTTATCGAACTGCTGATCGTGGTGGCGATCATTCTGATCATCGCCGCGATCGCGATTCCCAACCTGCTTCGTTCGCGCATTGCCGCCAATGAGGCTTCGGCGGTCGGCTCGCTACGCACGCTGAACACCGCTTCCGTTACCTATTCAACGTCCTGCGGCGGGTTTGCGCCCACCCTGCTTGCCCTCGGCCCGCCTTTGGCCGCTTGCGCAACGGCAGACTTGATTGACTCCGTGTTGGCCGCCGGTACCAAGAGTGGCTACATCTTTTCATACACTGCTGGCGCCGCTGTTGCCGGCGTCATCCCGACTTACACGATCAACGCCGACCCGGTCACTGCGGGCACCACTGGCCAGCGCCATTTCTTCACTGACCAGTCCGGTGTAGTTCGTGCCGACCCCGCGGCCGCGGCCACGGTGGCCAGCGTACCGATCTAATTCTGCTTCTCGCATTTCGGGGGAGGAAGCGCGAGCTTCTTCCCCCGATTTGTTTTTTGAGTGCCGATTTCGAGCAAGATGATTTTGGAAAAATGGAGAAGGCGTTTGCCCGTGAATGGAAAGGCACTTTGTGGCCTTTGACATGGACAAAATTTGTACCCGCGAAGTGGGATTGGTAGCCGGAGCCTCCCAGTTTATTAGTACTGAACATATGCTAAATTGCCTCTGTACAGCAGTTTCCAGCCCGATTATCATTTGGCAAGTTTAGGATCGAATGACTGGAACGATTCGTGCCTTAGATAACTTGGAGTTCCTGAGCACCTGGCGACTTGGTCTAGTCAGATTGGGAAGGAGAAACCATGGGGCGTCGGCATAAAGGATTTTCTCTTATCGAGTTGCTGATCGTGGTGGCGATCATTCTGATCATCGCTGCTATTGCGATCCCCAACCTGCTGCGCTCCCGCATCGCCGCCAATGAAGCTTCGGCGGTGCAGAGCATGAGAACCATTACTACGGTGCAGAACACCTACAACTCTACTTACGGTGTAGGTTATTCGCCAAGCCTATTGTCGCTTGGACCGCCTGCGGCCCCTCCCCCGTCGCCGGCAGGGGCGGACTTGATTGACTCAGTTTTTGCGGCGGGCACCAAGTCCGGTTACATATTCACGTATACGCCGTCGGCTGCAGTCGGTGGGATCATCTACAATTACGTGCTGAATGCGGACCCGGTCACGCCAGGGTCGACCGGGCAACGACACTTCTTTACGGATCAATCCGGCGTAATCCGCGCGAATCCTGCGGCCGCTGCAACCGTCGCCGACGCTCCCATTTAGGCTAAAGGCCATCGCTGAAAACGGTTTCCACGGGGCTGCCATCGGGCGGCCCCTTTCTTTTTGATTGCGGAAACCGCAGTCGTAAAGATTGTCCTCGCGATACAACTGTTCTTGTTACACTGGCGGGATGCGGCGTGTTCCATGCGTCCCAGCCGGTTTTGCTGGGCGCATTTTGCTTCTTCTGCTCATGGTGGCAGCTTCCGCGAAAGCGGGGGATGTGGACGCCATTGTGCGCGGCGTGGAAAAACGCTACCAGACAGCGCGAACTCTCAAAGCCGTCTTTCTCCACCGCTATTCGGAAAGCCGCAACGCACTGCGCGTCGAGTCGGGCACAGTCTTTTTCAGCCGCGGCGGCAAGATGCGCTGGGAATATGAGTCGCCGGAACAGAAGCTTTTTTTGTCGGATGGCAAGACGGTGTGGTTTTATGTGCCGGCAGACCGCACTGTAACCCGCACCAAAATGAAAGCGAGCGAAGACTGGCAAACGCCGCTGGCGCTGCTGGTGGGCAAGGCAAAATTTTCTCGACTGTGTGGTCGAGTGGAGCTCTCCGACGCGCGCACGTCTGCGGCGGAAAATGTTGTTCTGCGATGCTTGCCAAAATCGGACAAAGCAGGCTTCTTGGAATTATTGATTGAAGTGGATGGCCAGTACCGGCTGGTGCGAGTGCTGATCCGCGAGCCGGGCGGAGTCGAGACCGAATTCCAGTTTGGAAAATGGCACGAGAATCTGCCGCTTGCAGATACGCTCTTCCGGTTTATTGCGCCACCCGGCGTGGCCATCGTGGACGAAGCCTCGATCGCCGGCCACCTGCGCTGAAATATCTCCATAAAACATTAAACGGCGGCGCCCCTAGAGGGAGCGCCGCCGCAATGTGAATCAAGCTGCAGCGTGCTAGAAAGAAATCTTTGCCGAAAGCTGCAGAATGCGCGGGCCGAGAGTGGCCGTTGGAAGCCGGAAGGAAGTAGCCGGTGCGAGACACGGTGCAGGTGCTGAGCCGCACGTAACCGCAGAAGTAGAGCGGGCGTACTGCGTGACGTTGACGTTGCTCACGTTGGCATGATTGAAGACGTTGAACGCCTCACCATAGATCTGGATTTTCCAGCGCTCGTTGATGGGAATGCTCTTGCTGATTCTTGGATCCACGGAGACGGTATTGGGCAGGCGGAAGGAATTGCGGGCCTGGCCCGGAGTCCGGTCGCTGCGACTATTGCCGTCCGTGTTCAAGTCTGCGCCAACGCCACCCGAATACGGCTGTCCGCTCTGGGCAGTGACGATGTAGCTGAACTGCCATCCGCCCAGCAAGGCTTTGCCGATGGAGGGAAGGCCACTTGCGTAATTGTTGAGGTCCCAGATGCCGCTCAGGACAACGCGCTGGCGCTGGTCGTTGTCGCCTGGCGCGCGGTCAGACTTCAGATCCAGAGAATTCTGGACGATTTTGGCATCATCGGAACCGAAGGGAACAACCGCTGTGGCATCCGGTTTGTCGTCGGTGACTTTGCCAACCGTGTAGGCCGCCAGGAATTGGTAGTTCTTCGAGAAGCGCTTGGTGAGTTGGACGGTGATGCCGTTGTAAAGAGAGTTCGCGGTGCTCTCAAACTGTGCAATTCGCGCGAAAGTTGACAGGGGGCGAGTGGAGGAGAACTTCGGGAAGGTGAGCACGGTGGTCGAGTTGGCGATAGGGATGGTAGCCGGAGTTGGGGGGAGCAGGTTGATGTCGCGGGTCCGCTGGAGATGATATCCACGGACGCCGAGATAGCTCACGCCAAGACCAAAGTCCCGCGCGAATTCATACTCGACGCCGAGGCTCCACTGCTGGACGAGCGGCTGGGCGTAGTTGGGCGCGAAAACAAAAATGCTCGGAGCGGAGCCGACCACGGTTCCCGGAGCGGCACAGGTCGGAGTGGAAACCGGGGCGCCGCAGATGGTGTTGGGGTAGGACGGAATCACCGGCGTGGTGGAAACGCTGAAGTTCAAGGTTTGAACGTTGAGGCCATTATTGGAGTGAGCCGTGCCAACCATGATGGAGGGCGTGCGGCCATAATAGACGCCGTAACCGCCGCGGACCACGAAACGGTCATGGTTGAAGGGCTTCCAGGCGATACCGACGCGCGGGCCAACGTTGTTGCGGTCGGTGTGAAGCTGAGCCGTATTGATGTTGCCAACCAGCGCCGCAGGATTGCTGACGGAAGGCTTGGCCGTATTCTGATAGTCGTAGCGAATGCCGTAGTTCACTAGGATTCGTGAAGTGGCGCGCCATTCGTCCTGCACGAAAAGCGAATACTCAAAAATGTTGGGCTTGGTGGTAGGACCGGAGGTTCCGGTGCCAGCGAAAGCCTGCGTGAAAGTGCTCAGGGAGCTGACAGGGAAGCCCGCCGTCGGAGTGAGGCTGCGGCCAAAGTCCTCCAGACTGGCAAAGGTGTAGGCGCCGGAGAAATTGCCCGGGAAGTAGTTCAGGATGCGGTCGGTGATGAAATCGGTTCCGAATTTCCAGGAGTGGTGACCGCGGAGCCAGGTAACGGTGTCGGATCCCTGGAATCGCTTAATTGTGGTTTCGCGAGGGCTGAAGAAGTTGCGACCAATGACCAGGGCGGTCGTACCGGTTTGGCGGATGGTGGCCTCGGGATTGATGCTGTTGGCCTCGCCCGGCTCCTGGTCCCGCACAAAACTGCCGCGCGCGACGTTAATGAACGAGGACGAGAAGGTGGTGGTGAGGCCGGCGGAAACGGTGTCCGTTTTTACGAGTGAGGCGCCGGTGTGCTCGAAGGAATTCTGACTGCCGCCGTTCTCGAAGCCGCGGCCGGTGAATCGCTGGTTGTTCCAGCGAACAGTGAGGATATTTTTGGCGTTGATATTCCAGTCCACTTTGGCCAGGTAGCCGTTCTGGTCCTGTGCGCGGAGCCAGCTATTGCTTCGGGCGGTGAGGTAGGCGATGGCGGCGGTTTCGAAGCTGGTGGGAGCGGCGATGGTCGGGAGGATCAAGAAGACGGTGTTGGGCAGGGTGTTGCGCTGGCCATCGTAGTTAAAGAAGAAGAATGCGCGATCGTGGAAAATGGGTCCGCTGGCATTGGCGCCGAATTGGTTGAAGTGGTAGGGCGCCTTAGGGCGGCGGAGGTTGTTGTCAATCAGGTCTTTGGCGTTCATGGAACGGTCGCGGTAATACCAGAAACCCGTACCGTGGAAATCGTTTCCGCCGGATTTGGTGACCACGTTAATCACCGCGCCACCGGCGCGGCCGAGCTCGGCGGAGTACGCATTGGAGTTGACCTGAAACTCCTGCACGGAATCGAGGCTGAACTGGTAAGGCGCGCGGCCCGAACCGGTGCGCCCCAGAGTCTGACCGAAGAATGTGTTGTTGTTGTCGGAACCGTCCACAATGAGCGAGTTGAGAGTGCCGCGCTGGCCGGCAAAACTAATATCCCCAAGGCGCACATCGCGGGTAACCCCGGGAGTCAGCAGGACAAAATCAATAAAGTTGCGTCCATTCACGGGAAGGCTGGCAATGGATCGTTCCGCGATGGTGCCGGTCAGAGAGGTGCGCGTGGTCTCCACCAAGGGCGTCTCCCCGGTTACAGAGACCGTGGCGACCTGACCGGCCAGTGGCATCTTGAGGGAAAGGGCGATCTTCGACCCAACGGTGACAATGATGTCCGTCTGGTTCATGACTGCAAAGCCGGTCTTTTCGGCTTTCAAATCATATTTTCCGACGGAAAGAACCGGGAAGCGGAAAAAGCCGCTGTCGTCGGTGCTCGTACTGAAGGTAACGCCGGTAGCCTTATTGGTGACGGTCACCGACGCGGAGGGAACTGCGGCGCCGCTCTGATCGAGCACAGTGCCTTCGATGGAACCCTGGCTTGCGGTCTGCGCCATGCCGGTGAGAGAGAACGCCAGGAAGAATACTAACCCTGCACATAGCCTTGCTTTCATGCAACGCTCCTTTGAAATGTCTTGCAAAGAGACGATAAGAATCCCCAAATCCAGGAATCATTCTAATTGGAGAAACCGGCGAAAGCAAAATTTGAGAAAGGGTTTTGTGGAAAACAACATGCGAAAAAGCGCGCGCGCGAAAGTCGCGTCCCTTGGCAATCGATGTGGCATCCGTGTGGCTGAGAGCGAAGAGCAGGTGTGTTAAACTCACGGCGGCGCGGCTGAAGACAACGCGAACGCAGGCCGCGCGCATCGAGTTTTTCAATGGCTCAATTCGAATGTAAAGTGGCGGACGCCGCGGGTAACATCTCGCTGCAGGTGGAGGCCGCCCAGTCGGAGGCAGAAGCGCGGCAGCGCCTGGGCGAGCGCGGGCTGTTTGTCTATTCCGTGCGGCAGCGGGCCCGCTTGATACCGCAGATGGGTGTGCGGCGCGGTCGCAACGTGGGCGGCACGGATTTCCTTATCTTCAACCAGCAGTTCAACACCCTTATCAAAGCGGGGCTGCCCATTCTGAAGGCACTGGACCTGTTGGCGGAGCGCGCCGCGGTGCCGCGGCTGCGGCCGCTGCTGCGCGACGTTCGCGACCGCGTACGCGAGGGCGCGCTGCTCTCCGAGGCCCTCACGAAAGAAGGCGTCTTTCCCAAGGTGTACACCACTTCAGTGCTGGCCGGGGAAAAGAGCGGCAACCTGAGCGGTGTGCTCGAGTACTACATCGCCTACCAGCGGGTGACCACTGGCTTCCAGCGGCGGCTGGTCGCTGCGCTGATTTATCCGGCGATTCTGGTGATTGTGACGACGCTGATCCTGAGCTACATCGTCGGGTACGTCATCCCGCAGTTCGCAAAACTCTACAGCGAGCTGAACGTGCCCTTGCCGATGTCGACCCAATTCCTGGTGACCATGGCGGTCGGCTACCGGTGGTATTTCCTCGGCGCAATCGTGGCGGTCGTTCTGGGAATCATGGCTGCGTATGCCTGGTCGTTCTCGGAGAAGGGCGGAATCGTGGTGGACCGGGCCAAATTCGGCTTCCCAATTTTTGGCGAGATTTGGGTGAAATTCCATGTGGCGCAACTGGTGAGAACGCTGGCCACGCTGCTCGCGGGAGGAACTCCGCTGGTAAACGCACTGGAAACCACGGCAAAAGCGACCGAAAGCCGTCTAATAGGAAATGCCGTGGAACAGTCGGCACTGCGCGTACGAGAGGGCGCTTCGCTGCACCAGAGTCTGGCGGACACAGGGGTCATGCCCGGGCTGGCCATTGAGATGATCGAGGTGGGGGAAGCGACCGGCGCACTGGCGCCCATGCTGACGAGCGTGGCGGAGTTTTACGAGGAAGACGTCAATCTACGACTGCAAGCGCTGCTAAACCTGATTCAGCCGGTGATTTTGGTATTGATGGCCATTGTGGTAGCCTTCATTTTGATTTCATTGTACTTACCGGTCTTCAGTTTTTCGCTCTCCGGTACGGCGAGGTAGCGAAGGATGGGTTCTGCGGAGCATGATCTGAAGTCCAATGCCGGGGCGAATGAGGCGCAAGAGGTCGAACGCACCCGGCGACTTGCCGACCGCTATCGCTGCCCCTTCATTGACCTGCGTGAGCAAAGAATCGACCCGGAGCTGTTTCGAACGATTCCCGCCGAGTTGATGTTTCGCTACAATTTCGTGCCCCTGGAATCCCACAACAACGCACTAGTCATTGCCGTCGCGGACCCCAGCCAGTTGCTTCTGACGGACGAACTGGCACTGCTGCTGGGAAAGAAGCTTGTGCTGAAAGTGGCCACGGCGCTGCAAATCGGAGAATTACTGAAGCGCACCGAGCAATCACAGCGCGTGCTGGAGCAGGCTACGGAAGGCTTCGCGCTGCAAGTGGTGAGCGAGGAAGAGGGCGAAGAGACCATCAGCGCGGACCGCATCACGCGGGACACTGCAGTAAACCCCGTGGTGCGGCTGGTGGATACAGTGATCTTCACCGCGTTGGAGCGCCGCGCCAGCGATATCCACATCGAGTCGCGGGCCGCAGAAGTCGTGGTGAAGTACCGCATTGACGGCGTGTTGCAACAGGCCATGGCGCCGCTGGCGAAGGAATGGCACTCCACGATTCTTTCGCGCATCAAGGTGATGAGTGAGCTGGACATCGCCGAGCGCCGCGTGCCACAGGACGGGCGATTCCGCGTGCGGTACAAGGGGCGGTTCATTGATTTTCGCGTGTCCATCATGCCGGCCATTCACGGCGAAGATGCAGTGTTGCGCGTGCTGGACAAGGAAACGCTGAGCGAGAAGTTTCGCAACTTGACGCTGGATGTGGTGGGCTTCTCGGACATTGACATCCACAAATTCCGGCGGTAT